>JAABUI010000103.1_pt1 | contig 129410 bp, 136 predicted proteins | sample 5559111 | NCBI WGS metagenome assembly JAABUI01 (sample SAMN10711870, study PRJNA513365) | rock metagenome | isolation source: Antarctica rocks | place: Antarctica: Victoria Land, Buttleship Promontory | reverse complement strand
CGACAATAATGCTCTGTTCTCAGTCATCTTCTCGATCTCTTTCTTTCTAAACAAAGACTTTCATTCTCGTATGAGCTTTGAACTCGATGTCATCGAATATGAAAGTTCTCGTGAACGCTTGCAGACGACTAAAGTCAAGAATATATCTGAAAATATGAACAAAACACTGAAGTTTGCTCGCGAGTCGCTAGTCAAAACACGAGAACAAATGATGAAACAAGTCAATAAGCATAGAAAAGAAGTTGATTACAAGATCGAATCAAAGATGTTTCTGAATGAAAGAAACATCGTTACAGCGAGATCTTTCAAGAAGCTAGATGACAAAATGCTCGATTCTTTCATCAATCTAGATTTCGTCGACTCTTCATATAAACTGAAATTATCAGAGTCTATGCATGTTCATGATGTATTTCATTCTGATCTGCTTCGCTCTGTCGTCGACGATCTCTTGCCTGATCAAAAGAACGAACTCTCAGATTCAATAGTGATAAACGACGAAGACGAGTGAGAAATCGATGATATATTGAATTTTCGTCGATATCGAAGACGACTTCAGTATAGAGTCAAATGAAATGACTATGACAATGATCTCAATTGATACAACGCTGATGACGATGAATTTATGAACGCTCAGAAGATCGTTGACGATTTTCATATTCAATACTCGAACAAATCGCGCTAATCAACAATTCAATCAATCACGATTTAACAGATCTGAGTCTGTGAAATCATGATTGAGCAATCAATCGAGTCGAGCAGAAAATACATTCATGCAAACATGAATCGTCAAAGAGAAGAGATAATGTCACGATTCTAGCCTTGTCAGGCTCAGCCTTCTAGTCTTATCAGATCTATTCTCGCTTCGTCATCTTGACTAGTCTCTATTGAGCCTAGCGTCGACTGAGAAACACACATATGTAGTCAGCTTCTTTCTCGTAGCTATCTTTCTTTCTTAGCATTTATCTTCTAGTTAAATGACATCTCTATCTGACTCGCTCTAGACAGATCTCTAACAAACATCAAGATTCAGATAAAATCATTGAAAGAATATCTAGAATCTACTACTTCTCTAAAATGAGAAAACAAGTAGAAGATATCATAAGAAAGTGCGACGTATGCATTTGAACGAAGCATAGTTGACACAGATCTTACGAACTTTTGAAAAGTCTCAGCACATCAGATCGTGCATGAAAAAGCATAGCTTTGAACTTTATAGTCAAGCTATCAAAGTCAAAAGAAAGAGTTACAAAAACAACGTACAACTCTATATTGATGATCACAGACAGACTAATCAAGTATGAATATTTCTTGTCATACAAGAAAGCAACATTCGCGAAAGATTTGACTTACACGTTTCTGAGAACGATTGTAGCAAATCATGATTTATCAGATGAGATAATTTCGAATAGAAACAAGCTGTTCACATCGAAATTCTGAAAATCATTAGTGAATCAACTAGAAATTCATCATAAGCTGTCAACAGCTTATCATTCACAGACGAATGAACAAATGAAAAGAATGAATCAGACACTGAAACAGTATCTCAGATGCTATATCAACTATAGACAGAACGATTGAATACAGCTACTGTCAGTAGCACAGTTGACTTTCAATAGCGCAACAACGAAAGTAATCAGCATGTCATCATTCTTTGCAAACTATGAGTTCGAGTCAAAGACTCTCAAGAAATCGCGTGAGTTTGTGCAAATAGCTCAAAAAGCTACGATACAGATTGAACAAATACATTTGTTGCACAAAGAGCTGCAGAAGAACATTCAGTTTCTAAGCAAGTGCATGACTCTGTATGCGAATAAGAAAAAACATAGAGAATCTACTCTTAAAAAGAAGAACAAAGTTTATCTACTAAGACGAAATATCAAGACAAAAAGATCAAGTAACAAGTTGAATCACACGAAACTAAAATCATTTGAGATTCTAGAAGAAAAGAAATCGATTAACTATGAGTTGAATCTTTCAGCATCTATGAGAATACATTCGATATTTCATATTTCTCTTTTGAAGTCTGCAGACTCGAATACATTAATTCAAACAGAATCTTCAGAAATTGATTCAAAGAGTCAGAACGTCAAGTACGAAGTAGAGAATATACTAGATCGACAGAATATCAAAGATCAGTCTCATTGATTAGTCAAGTGAAAAGATTACGAACATATCGAGAACACTTGAGAATCGAAGAGAAATCTCAAGAACTGTTAGACGCTTCTGCAACAGTTTCAGTTGAGAAACTCAGTCAGTCAAAGTCTGATGAAATCTCAATCTGCTCGAAAGACACGTCAAAGAGAAGATCGTTCAGCGATGACTCGCTAGTCTTTCTCTCATCTTTCTCGAGCTCAACGATGTTTCAAAACTTTCGTTCAATCATCATCTGTTTCTTGTTCTTCAGAAACACAAATTGATTTTGCAGACGAGTAGCTCTCGCGAAGATCTTTTGCATCTGCTTGTGAGCGTTCAGCAGCTCACGAAGAACGCGATCACGTTCTGTCTTTATTCTTTTTCACTTTATCATCGAGAAAGTAAGATTGCATTTGCGATCGAGATGTACACACTCGATGCAACGATCGATTTCGTTGTCAACACGACATTTCTTTTGCAAGCGACTGCAGTGTTCACAGAGACGCATGACAGCACGCTCAGAACTCGTACGCTCAAGAAGATCTCTGCGACGCAAGATAGAGTTTTTGATTGTGCGATGAGAAGACATGAAGAAAAAGTGATTTTCAAAACGAAAATCTTAGAAGAGAATCTAGTGTTAAGACTCTTTCGCATGAGATTATGTAACAGCAATGATTAGATAATCATTGAGTAATCAGAGTCTTGAAGTGATCGCTCTAATCGCTCGAATCAGAAGTGATCACAGTGAGCATGATGAGCATGATGCTCATCTCGCTCATCTTGCTCGAGAATAATCAGAATGATCATTCAGAGCAGAGATGACTTGACACGATTCTTCTATGTCTATATAACGATGATCGTTTTCTTAGATAGAAGCTTCGTGCTCAACTCATGTAATAGTCAATACAGTCTATTGTCTTAGTTATTCTCAGATCTTTAGTCTAGTGATTAGTTTGTTACTATACTGATCTCTGTTTATATCTTGTGTTGTTAAAGAAACAATCATTACAATCATGAGTTTATCATGACTTCATCATCACGTCATTGATATCAATTTTGAACACAATATTCTTATCTTGTCTTTCTTCTTTTGTCTTAATCATTGTTGCTCATTTCTTGTCAAGATCTATGATCTTAATCAACAAGAAGAAAATTTCTCATTTGAAGTTAACAAAGTAGCTTTCTTTCAGTCTTGTTCTCAATTCACTCACAAGAAGCAACTCAGTTCATGAATCACTCACAAGAAGTAATTCAGTCTACAAATCACTCATAAGAAGTAATTCAGTTTACAGATCATTCGCAAAAAGCAATTCAACACTCAATTTACTCACAAGAAGCAATTTAGTTTTTCATTCACTTGAAAGAAGTAACTCAGTTTTCAGTTCGCTTGCAAGAAGCAATCTAGTTTCTCATTTGCTTGAAAGAAGTAATTTAGTTTTCAGTTCACTCACAAGAAGTAATTCAGTTCTCAATTCACTTGCAAGAAGTAACTCAGTTTCTCATCTGCTCACAAGAAGCAATATAATTCTTCGTTCGCTCACGAGAAGTCAACTAATACTCAGCTCGTTCACAAGAAATAAATCTCGTTTAGTCTTGTTTCTCATCTGAAACAAGAAGCTTTTAGTTGTATTCTTCAAGTCATTCAAAAAGAATACTCATCAAAAATCAAGTGTTGAAATTCTTTTCTCTTTAAAATTTCTGTTGTTTCTTAAGCAAATCAATTCAATCAATCTTTTATACAACTTGACATAATTGAGTTGAAAGTTTAAAGCTTTGATCATGCTGCTCATGTCAAAAACATTGAAGTGTTTAACATCATTCTAAAGAAAATCAATGTTTTCTTGAATCTTGAGTCAATCTCGTCTTCTAGTCTAGACTTTGATGAGTCAAAATCGCGTCATGCAACTTTGATTGTTCATTCAAAGATAAGTTCAACTCTTGCTCAGTTTTCATCTTACTCTCAAGACAGTATGTACTATGATAAGAATTATTGTCTGAATCTTCATCAAATGAAAAAGAAATTTCATTTGACTGCATTCACAACACAAGAAGATCTTGAAGTTTATCAACAAAGTAAGAACGTCAATTCAGTCACAATTCTATCATTCAGATATTTTAAGTTTTTAAACATTTTCTTCAAGAAGAACGTTGATATCTTGTCTTTGCATTAAGTTCATAATTATGTCATACATCTTAAAGAAGATGCTCAATTCTCAGTCTTCGCTTTGTATGACATGACATTGACAAATCTCATCGAGTGTCTAATCACGTAATTAGATGATAAATTAGATGATTTATTATTTTGATCGATCTTTCTTCTTATAAGATCACTTTGACGTGATTAGCTGCAGACGCATGTCTAATAGCTTAAATGACATGAATCATCAAAATGACATGAATCATCAAAATGACATGAATCATCAAAATGACACGAATCATCAAAATGACACGAATCATCACAATAACATGAATGATCAAAATAACATGAATGATACTGCTGACAATGATTATTCTGATTCTATATGCTCAGTTCTATATGTTCAATTCTATATTGTCACGATTTTAGCATGTGTTACTTGAAAGATGTTGAGAAAAGAGATGTTAAATCACTTAAATGATGTTGAACAATATTATAGATGATGATAGATGTGAGATTATCAGTGATGTTATGAAGATTTCTCAATACAAATGATACTCAGCGTTCATGAGATATAAAAATCTCTGAATGATCTCTTTCTTTTCTTTCTTCTTCGTGCAACGTCTTGTATTTAAAATCTAGTTATTAGAATTTCATTTTGATTTTATTCAGCTCTCAGTTCGTGACATTATGTTGCATCACACTACATCATGAGTCAATTCAAGAATATCAGCAACACTCTGTTGTTAACATCTCTAGCCTCGATCAACGAACTCATCACTGTCACTCAGTTTCGAACTCACGTCAACAATGCTTTTGAAACGTGATACACTTTTCTGATTGAACTTCAAACTTGATTCAACGACATCATCATTCAGTATATCAACTGAGTCTCAGTCTGTCAACAAGAACATGAGCAAACTCAGATCGAACTTAAGCAGTTTTAGATCAATAATGAAATCTTGTCAGAAATGATTCAAGAACTCAAGAGCATGAGCAGAATCAATATCAAATCAGAGAAATATTCGAATTCAGAACTTTATATCGAAGAGCAAGAAAACAAGCTAAATTAGTTCATCTTTGAGCTGATCAGCAAGCTGAAGTTGAACGCAAATCATTATTCAACTTTCGAGTCTCGTCTTCTGTATGAGTACAGTCACTTATCGAGAAACGCTGTTGCTCAAGCGTTGTCGTGTATGACTGTTCAGCATGACAAGCTAGTCATGATTGAGCAATTAGTTGTCTTGTTAAGACAAGTCTTCAATGATTCAGACAAGCAAGAAATCGCTCAGCGATTCATTTCAGCTCTAAGAATGCAAAATCGCATCTTCATTGAATATCTGTTCGATTTTCAGCAGCACATTGATGCAATCGAATATGACGTCGTAACTCGAAAATTCAATCTGAAGAATAAACTATTCAGCGAGCTCAAAGCTCTATTGATTCAGATGAATGTCAGCAGTCTGAACTATGAGCAGTTGATTATCAAATGTCAGCAATTGAATAGTTGATATCGCGTCACAGTACAGAATCTTTTCAAGTCAAAAGCAGTGATTCATTCTGTCTCTGTAATCTCTACAGTTCTCGCGTACTTCGTCAAATATGCGACATTCTCGACAGGCTCGAAAGCTACGATCTCGAGCTTGAGAAATCTCATGAACTTATCGATCGTCAACATGAAGAAACGAGACTCACTGATTCTCGAGAAGCATCAGCATCGCATGATCAATCATCTGTGTCTATACTGCGATAAGTCTGAGCATCAGACTGCAATCTGCAATTCAAAGCTTAAGATTCAGCTACAAGTCATCTCATTATTCGTTCTTGCAATCTCTATCGACAATCTCGCTTTCGATACTTCTTTCGCCTTGAGAAAAGTCTAGTCTCTGCATACAGTCGCTCGCAGAGACAATCGAACAGTCTGAAAATCTCTGCACTCTCAGTTAGCTCGATTCATTGATTAGAAAAGAAGATGAACAATGATCATCTCGTGCTCTCAGATAATCTAGAAAGCAATAAAATCAATGTCAATCTTTCTGTTTTGATTGATATCAACGTCATCGATTATGCATTTATTGATGACTCTTTTGCGCAAAGACACTCTCTGCTCTGTTTTTCTTTGTCTGAAATTTGTACTCTTCAGAAGTTTGATGATCAATCAGTTGTATTCAATTCAATCACTCATTACGCTCTTGTCAAACTTCGAGTCTCAAGCGAGAAGCTCGAAGAAACTTTCTTCTATGTCACTCAACTTTCACAATTCTCAGTTGTTCTAGATCTGCTCTGATTAAAAATTCATAAAGCAATTATAAATCTGCGTCATAATCAGCTCATCTTTGAATCTCAAGTCAACTCAGAATTCGTATTTGAAACTCTCTCGAGCATCTCGATCTTGACTGTGTCAGTATCAGCTCTCTTGACGTCTTCATCTTCGAAACATCTGAAGATCTACGCTATAGATAGTGCTTTGTTTCTGCGACTCGCTAGAAAAAAGAATCATGATCTGTTTGTCATATTCATGAGAAATATTGACAAAGCTCTGAAAATCATGTCTTTCGTTGATTCTGTCACGCTATTGCTCTTCGAATATCACGACTTTCTAGATGTTTTCTCTCGCGAATTGATGAACACTCTATCTGAACGACGTCTCTATGATCATAAAATTCAGCTGCAGAAGAGCAAAACTTCTATCTTCGAGTTTTTATATGACATGTCTCAAAATGAGCTTCGAATACTAAAGAAATATCTGAAGAATAATTTGATCAAAGACTTTATTCAAGTCAGCTCTTTTTTCGCGATCTCTTCAATACTCTTTGTTAAAAAATCAAGCGAAGAACTCAGATTTTGCGTGAATTATCGAGATCTGAACGTCATGACAGTTAAGAATCGATATTCGTTATCTCTCATTCAAGAAACTCTAGATCGACTGACTAAGATCAAGTACTACATCAAGTTAGATATCATTGCAGTCTTTAATAAACTGCGAATGACTTATGAAGACGAGTGAAAGATCGCTTTTCGAACACGTTATGACTTATACGAGTACAACGTTTTGCTCTTCGAACTCACAAATGAATCATCATCATTTCAGAACTTCATTAATGACACTTTGCATGACTTCTTGAACGTTTTCTGCATTGCATACATGAATGATATCTTGATCTATAGTGTTACGATCCTAGCTACGCACCTATGTTGGTAGCTATGTTGGTGGCTATGTTGATGACTATCGCCGGCCGCTCGCCGCTAGGCTATAGGGTTGTTCCGAGGCCAACCCTATTCAGGGTTAGCTTATGTTCTCCTGAGTCATATAGATAGCCGGCTCTTCCCTTCTAGATACTTTCCTTCCTTAGCATTTATATACTCGTTACATTACACCCATATGACTCGCTCTATGCTGGCCCCTAACATATAGCAACAGCAAAAAGAAGCATACTCAGCATGTTCATCAGATACTGAAGCGACTTAGAGTCGTCGAACTACAGATAGATATTGAGAAATGCGAATTTTCAGTTATTGAGATCAAGTATTTGAATCTAATAATCATCACTCACGAAATCAAAATGAACTTTGAGAAAATCAATGTCATCATGAATTGAGCTGCATCTCAAGACGTCAAAGATGTTCAGAGCTTTCTGAGCTTCATCAACATCTATAGACGATTTATTAAGAAGTTTTTCAAGCTGATCGATTCGTTAACTGTCTTAATCAGAAAAGATCAGTCATTTAATTGAACTCAGAAGTGTCAATTCGTCTTCGATTGACTCAAGCAGACGTTCATCACTGCTTCTATCTTAATGCACTATAACTCGAACCTATTTGTGACTGTGAAAATCGATGTCTTCGACTATGTTGTGATCGAAGTCATGTCTCAGCGAGATGATAACGAGCAGTTAAGATCTGTGATCTATTTCTCTTTCAAAATGCTACTCGCAGAATGCAACTACGAGATTTATGACAAGAAACTTCTAGCTATAATCAGAGCTTTTGAGAAATGAAGACTCGAACTGAAAGACACGTTAGACTTCGTTGAGATCATTTTCGATCACAAGAATCTAGAATATTTCATGTCAATCAAGCTGCTTAGTCGAAGACAAGTCAGATGATCAGAATTTCTCTCTCGATTTAACTTCAAAATCGTGTATCGTTCGAATGAATTGAACACTCGAGTCGATGCACTCACGCGTCGATCAGAAGATCTTCTCTTGAACGAGAGAAATAGTCGTCGAGAACATCAGTGACAGATCGTGCTAAAATCAAAAAATCTGAAAATTCAAGTCTTAATCAATGTTCTCGACGATAGTGACTCTGAAGCATTCGAATCAAGTGACTCGAAGAGCGAATCAGTGATCTCTGAGCAGTCTGAATCATCAGAGAAAATGTCTATGAATGAGCTAGAAGAACAACTCTTCGCAGTCTATTTCAATGATGAATGAGTACAGATCATGATAACTGCGTTAAGAGATGATCAACGAAAGCTTAAAGAATTTTCGTTAGCGAAATGTATGCTGCGAAGTGATCGAGTCTACTATAGAGATAGACTATTGATATTCGAAGATGAGAAACTGCGACTACGTCTGCTTCAGTTAAGTCATGACACGTCTATTGCGAATCATTCAGAAAGAGTCAAGATCTACAAAATACTCAGTCGTCATTATTACTGACTCGAAATGATCAAGACAGTAGCTCGCTTCGTACGCAATTGTCATCTATGCTCTCGAGTGAAGATCTCTAAAGAAAAATATCAGAGAGCTTTGAAGTCTCTTGATGTACTCAATCGTCGCTGAAAAGACATAGTCATGAATTTCATCGTGACAGTATCTGAAAGTAAGAATCTGAACGAAAATTCGACAATCAATATTCTGATAGTCGTGAACAGACTATCTAAACAAGTGCATTACGAGTCTATGAGTGAAATTACAGCTCTAGATACAGCTCGAGTTTTTTATCATGCAATATGAAAACATCATGAATTATTTGATTCAATCATCTCGAATCATGAAACTCAGTTTGTCAATCACTTTTGAGATGAACTTTGTATTCGATTGAAGATTCAAGCTCGATTGTCAACTGCGTTTCACTCAGAAACGAATGATCAAATCGAGAACATCAACGACGTTTTGAAACAATATCTTCGAGTCTTCGTGTTCTTTATGCAGAACGACTGAGCTGCATGACTGTCATCAGCTGAATTTGTCATCAACAATCACTTCTTCGAAAGCACTCAGTGCACGTCGTTTCTAGCTAACTTCGAACAGCATTCTTGAATGAGATTGAAATCAAAGAAGACTCAGAAGAACGTTATTGAACACTTGAAATGAATACATGTCGATCTGTTTGTTCAGAAAATAAATCGAATCAATGAAATTCTGCGAGAACAAATGATTTTAGCTCAAGCATATCAGAAACAATTCGCTAATGTTCATCGACAACACGCTTTCAAGTATGCAATTAATGATATGATTTGATTAGATGCTCGCAATCTGATGATTCATCGACTCAGCAAGAAGTTATCTAATAAATTCGAGAGATCTTTCAGAATCATCAAAATTGTTAGTTCTCATTCTTATCAGCTAGAGTTTCTCAATGACTGATTCTGTTTCGACATCTTTTATACTTATCTGCTTCATTCTGCGATCAACGATCTCTTATCTGAACAAATATCTTTCGCGTCGTTTTCAATAGTCTTTGTCGAAGAAGTGCTTAGCTGAAAGATGAACGAAATATTGAACTTTCGAGTAAAGAACTCTCAGCTAAAGTATTTAATTAAGTGAACTGAGATAGAAGAAAACAGTTGAGTAAAGTTTGCGAATGTGATGAATGTCATCGAAGTTATGAACGTCTATCACGCTCGAAATTTCGATCGTTCGAGTAAGAATTCATGAATCGCTTACGTGCAAGAAAGCAGCGACTCTGAATATGAATCAGAGAATTAAAAGTCTTGCAGAAGCTTCAACTTCAAAAAGAAAAATCTATTGTCACGATTTTAGCATGTGTTACTCGAAAGATGTTGGGAAAAGAGATGTTAGATCACTTAGATGATGTTGAACAATATTATAGATGATGATAGATGTGAGATTATCAGTGATGTTATGAGAATCTCTCGATACGAATGATACTCAGCGTTCATGAGGTATAAGAATCTCTGAATGATCTCTTTCTTTTCTTTCTTCTTCATGCAACGTCTTGTATTTAAAATCTAGTTATTAGAATTTCATTCTGATTTCATTCAGCTCTCAGTTCGTGACATATATGTTCAAGCGCATGCAAAAGCAAAGTATTAAATCAATGAATTTATTATCTAACTATTTATTTAAATGAATTGTTGACTATGTAGAGTATTTGATAGAGAATCATGAAGAGAGTCATGAAGAGTGCTTGATAGAAAATCATGAAGAGTGCTTGATAGAGAATCATGAAAGAAGTCATGTAGAAAGCACTGTTCGACTCATATTATGCGCTCGATCGACGAGTAATTTGAAGTATGTAGAAAGTTTGACAGAGCGTTTGATAGAAAGCTCGATCGAAAGATCACTAGAAAGATCACTAGAAAGCTCAATCGAAAGATCAGTAGAAAGATCAGTAGAAAGCTCAGTAGAAAGCTCGATCGAAAGATCAGTAGAAAGCTCAGTAGAGAATTTGATAGAAAGTTCAATATTGAGTCATGAAGAATGTGTTCTATTGAGCTAGTTAGCATTGTTAAAATACGATTGTTGTTGTTCTAGAAAGTAGAACTATGAAGAAAGAAAGAAGTGAGAAGAAGTAAATACTCTGAATTTTCTGAATTTTCTAGCGTCGATCTTCGACTGAGAGTGAAGATTACTAATCACAGAGATAACAGTACTGTTCTCAAACCAGTTTGATAGAAAGTTTGATAGAGAATTTGATAAAGCGTTCGATAGAAAGCTCAGTAGAAAGCTCGATAGAAAGCTTGATAGAAAGCTCGATAGAAAATTTGATAGAACGTTTGATAGAGAATTTGATAGAGAGTTTGATATTGAGTCATGAAGAGCGCGTTCTATTGAGCTAATTAGCATGTGCTATGAAGCATGTATAAAGCATGTATGAAGCATACTATGAAGTAGATCATGAAGTAGATCATGAAGTAAATCATGAAGCGAATGACGCGTGTTTGAACACGTTGCATGAAGCATGTTTTGAAGTGAGCAAGCTGATGAGTAGACTAACAATAGACTAACAAGTAGATAGAGTGATAAGTAGAGTGATGAGCATGTAGAATGACGAGTAGAATGATGAGCATGTAGAATAACGAGTAGAGTGATGAGCATGTAGAGTAACGAGTAGAATAATGAGCATGTAGAGTGACGAGTAGAGTGATGAGCATGTAGAGTGATGAGTAGAGTGATGAGCATGTAGAGTGACGAGTAGAGTGATGAGCATGTAGAATTCAAAGAACGAAGATTTTGTCAATCTGACTGTTAGTCATTTAATTATCTATGCGCAACGATAAATGATGCAATTCATCAGCTATTAGATTTAACTGCGAGATTAATAACGTAATTAAGTAATGTTTGATTGAATCTTTGATCTAATTAGCTGTCAACGATGTCAACGATGTCAACGTGATGATTAGCTGCGAATGATTGACTAATTAGCACTCGAGAATTTATTGATAAAGTCATGACAAAATTCTAGAACTTTATCATTATCTGAATGAGAATCTGAGCAAAGATTTCATTCAAGTCAGTTGCTCTCAAACGATCATCTCTGTTCTCTTCATCAAGAAACTTGAAGAAAAACTTTGCTTCTGCATGAACTATCAAGATCTGAACGTTATCATAATCAAGAATCAATATTCTCTGTCTCTGATCTCAGAAACGCTGAATCGTCTAATTCGAGCTAAAATCTTTATCAAGCTGAATATCATCTTTGCATTCAATCAACTTTGAATCAAAGAAGAAGATGAAGTTCTCATCATTTTTTGCACTCGATTTGAATTATTCAAGTATTTAGTCATGCTCTTTGATTTATGTAATGAGTCTGTCTTGTTTCAAAAGTATATCAACAATATTCTTCGTGAACATTTAAATAAGTTTTATACAGTTTATCTGAATAACATCTTGATCTATTTTGACAATGAACTTAAGCATGAAATTTATATCAAGCTCATTCTGCGAAAGCTGCGAGAAGCAGATCTTCAGATGAATATAATCAAATGCAAGTTTTACATCACTTAAGTCTCAAATCTAAAATTGATAATCATCATCAAAGAGATTAAGATGAATTCTTCTAAGATAAACATCATTGTCAACTGATTCATCTTGATCAACGTTAAAGACATTCAAAGTTTTCTAGATTTCATGAACTTTTATAGAAGATTCATTTATGACTATAGTAGAATAGTTATCTTATTCACTCATCTCATCAGAAAAGATGTACTCTTTGTCTGATTTCAGAAATGTCAGATTGCATTCAACATTCTTAAGAAAGTCTTCACTTTTAAGATTATTCTTCATCATTATAATTCAGATCACAAGATTGTGATAGAAATCAATGCTTTGAACTATGTATTCAAAAACATTCTCTTTCAATATGATGAGAATGAAATTCTTCATTCAGTCACTTACTTTTTGAAGAAGCATAACTTAATCGAGTGTAACTACAAGATTTATGATAAAGAACTCATGATCATTGTTTGCACTTTCAAGAAATGATGATCAGAGCTTGAAGACTTTATTTATTCTGTCGAAATGATCATGAATCACAAAAATCTTGAGTATTTCATGTCAATTAAGCAGTTGAGTCGTTGTCAAGCTCGTTCAAGTGAATTTCTGTCTAGATTCAACTATTGCATTGCTTATTATTTCAACAAGATCAATGATAAGTTGAATGCTCTGACACGTCACTCAGAAGATCTTTTTAAAGAGAGAGATATATTTGATTCTCAACATCAATATCAACATCAAACAATTCTGAAAACTCATGTTGAGAATCTCAATATTGTTGAGAATCTCGCTCTTGACATCTTCAACATTAAAGTCATGAAGCTTCAATCACAAATCATCATTCTAGATTCAATTCAGTTACATTTGTTTTCAATTATTTTAGCATTCTTGCAAATTTTAGCTTTCATGAATTTAGAAATCAAAGAATTCAATGTTGAAAACATCAAGTCTCAACTAAATCAAAACACTCTGAATCTTGATGAAGATTCTGCTGACATTCTCACTCAGACATTATGAAAGTAAGTTGAAATCAATGACAAATTTGCAGCTCAGATAATTGAAGTACTTCACAATGAAGCATGACATAACAACAAGATCTCTCTAGTCGAGTGTGAAAAATACGAGAATCATCTGTACTTTTAAGAAAGAAAGTATGTGCTCAACTCAAATAAACTACGTCTTTGTATCATTCAGCTCGCTCATGATAGTATCATCAATGATCACTCAGAAAGAGCAAAAAGCTATGAACTGATCAGTTGAGTCTACTGATGATCAAACATTTATAAGTATGTTCAATGCTTCATATGAAACTGTCACGTGTGCACACATTTCAAGCTCTTTAGACAATGAATTCAAGAATGATTGTATTTTCTTTCAGTTCTTGAACGTCGTTGACGTGATATTTTCATGAACTATGTAAATTCTTTATCGCTCAGTATCTTCATAAGTATCACATATAAATATGTTTTAATCTTCGTTGATCATTTTATCAAAATGAGACATTTAGTTCTCATCACTTCTATGAAAGTTGAAGAAGCTATCAACTGCTTCTATGCTCATGTTTAAAAACATCATGATTTACTCAAGTTTTTCATGTTTGATCGAGATACACAATTCATCTTCAATGTTTAAAAGCATATGTGTAAAATGCTGAAGATAAACGTTAAGTTATCAATGATGTATCACTCTGAAATCAATGATCAAATCAAGAAAATCAATGCTGTCATGAAGCATTATCTTTGAATCTTCATTAACTACATGCAAAATGACTGAGTTAAGTGACTTTCTGAAGTTAAATTCATCATCAATAATGCATTATCATTAATCACTTTAGCATCATTCTTCTTGATCAATTCAAGTCAGAACTCACATTTAAACTTCAAGTCTTTTGAGTCTTTGCTTGAGAATCTTATGTTTTAAGCTCAAAACAAGTTAATCAATGTTAAAAAGTTCATTAAGAAGATGAAGAAACTAACTAAGCATTTACATAATGAGATGCTTATAGCTCAGATCATTTATGAATTCAATGTCAATCTCTTTCATCGTTCTTGTTTTAAATACTTCGTCGAAGATGAAGTTTGACTGAATGCTTGCAATCTCAGCATCACTCACTTCATTATCAAGTTAAATGATCATAACGTTGATCTCTTCAAGATCAAGCATGTCTTTAAGAACAATTCTCTGATCATTGAGTTAAATCTTTCAGCATTCATGAAGATTCATTCAATCTTTCATGTCACTCTTTTGAGTCATATCACAAGTAATTTTCTCTTGAATCAACATCAGAAATCTTAAAAACTTGTTATCATTAAGAATGATGAAAGATTCTGATATGTAAACAGCATACTAAACGTCAAGCATGATAGATGCTATAATTCATCTTTGCTCAAGTATTACATCAATTGAGAAAATCATTTTTCTACTTGAAAATCTTTTCATCTTTTGAATAATTATGAGCAAACGCTCAATGAATATCATCTTGTCAATTCTGTCGTTGAAGAATCATATGTATTATTATGTGTGATGTCTCAATATCAATATCAAGAACTTTAAGTTCAATCTTCATCATTTCAACTCAGCTCAGATCTGACTCAGATCTTGTTTAAATCTGACTCAAATGTGACTCAGATGTATTTTAGTTTCATCTGTGCATCATCACATTAAAATGCATCTCGTCTCATTTCATCTTTCTCTTACTCAGATCTGACTTAGATTTTGTTTAAATTTGACTCAAACATTTCATTTAAATTTGATTCAGATGTGATTCAAATGTGTTTTAATTTTCTGTGCATCATCATGTTAAAATGCATCTCATTTCATCTTGCTCTTCAGATATCTTGCTCAGATTTAACTCAGATGTGACTCAGATTTATTCTAGTTTCATCTGTACTTCATCACATTAAAATGCATTCACATCAATTCTTGTCTTGTTTCAGTCTTCATCTTCAATTCTTTCTCATTTCATCTTGTTTCTTCTCATCATCTTGCAGAAGCTCAGTCTTGAAGAGAGAAGCTACTGTCATGATGTCAGATCATCAATTCAATTTAGAACATAAATCATTGATATTTTAAATAATCTTGATTCATTGAATCTATTTTGCAGTTCAATGAATCAAGTCATCAATTTAATCATCATCATCTTAATTTAGTCTTAACAATTCTGTTTCAATCATCTCAGTCATGTGCGCGAACTTCTGCAATCTTAAGTCAATAGAACTATTGTTTAACCTTGATTCTGCTCAATTCATGTATATAAAAGTCAAGCTTTCGTTCTTTTCTTTTGCTTTTTGTCTTTCATCTTGTACATTATCTGATGTATTGTCTTGTATCTAGATTCTATCAAAGTAATAATAATATCAGTCTTCTATATTAATAGTATTTCTAGTTTAGCTCAGTCTCTGACACATATGAAGCACTGAGTAGATCACACATGAGACACTGAATAGATTGCATATGAAGCACTGAATAGATTGCATATTGAGCACTGAGTAGGTTGCATATGAAGCACTGAGTAGATCACATATAGAGCACTAAATATACTACATATGAAGCATTGAGTAGATCACATTGAATATACTACGTATGAAGCACTGAATAGATCACATATGAGACACTGAATAGATCATATATAAAGCATTGAATATACTACATATGAAGCATTGAATATAGTATATATGAAGCATCAGATATACTACATATGAAGCATTGAATGAATCACATATGAGTCACTGAGTAGATCACATATGAGACACTGAATGAATCACATATGAGGCACTGAACGAGTCAAATATGAGGCACTGAATGAGTCACATATAGAGCTCTGAATATACTACATATACAGCATTGAATATACTACATATGAAGCACTGAGGGAACAGTGAGGTTGATTCTACAAATCTGATTTCTTATTTTGCACTTTTCGAAGATTCGCTAATTTTCATGAGCTCTCGCACGATATGATCTGCCGTACTAATTCCCGCAGGCTGAGCTTTTGGTCTAGACTTCAGAATGAAAATGCTTACATCTCATGTCGTTAGTCAGGCTTTCGGGACCGTTTTGGTGTTCTCAGAGAGTCCTGCAGTCAGAAAGACAACAGATTCTACAAAAAGTCGGTGTTCAATGTCATACCCAAATGACTGCTGCTTGAGCAGGTTGTGTCAAGAGATTGACTCGAGTAATTAATTATCATCAAGGGATGGCTTTCGTACATTCTGCATCACTCGGATGGCATGAAGGGGAGGAAAAGATGCATTCGCTACTGCGCGTACCAAGTCAGGACAATCCAACAGCGCCAGGTCTAACGCCTTATGGTGCACATATACTTCAATCAGCGCCACTGGTGGCTATTGGCACATTGGACAATGATGGCCGTCCTTGGACAACACTCTTGGGTGGAGAGCCAGGCTTTGCAAGACCAATAGGAAATTCCATTCTCGGGGTCAAGACGTTGGTGGACCGAAGACATGATCCTGTTATAAATATACTGGTAGGTGGTGAGCACGATGGAGAAGTGCATGAGGAGAAAAGTAATGGTCGAATCGTCTCGGCTTTGCCCATGGACCCGGCTACAAGATCACGAGTCAAGATAGCTGGAAGAATGGTCGCAGGCGCTTTAGGAAGCCATGGCTCCAAATCTGAAGAAGATAACGATGTCATAGGGGAAGCTCAGCTTGTCTTCAAAGTCGAACAGAGTCTAGGTATGAAGATCGCCTACGGCTTTATTCTTCCACAAAGCTGAAACACGCAATAGTGAATTGTCCAAAGTACTTAAATAAGAAGCAAATCATCTCTTCTTTGCCTGAGCCTACATTGGCGTCTAACTCACTTCCTATACCTGATCTAGGAGTAATGCTGCTGGCAAAAGCGGACCTTTTCTTTCTTTCATCTTCGAATCATGAATCGAATATGAGTACTAACCATCGAGGTGGGCCGCCTGGCTTCGTGCGTATTGTTAATAACGACACCTCTGGTACAACGCTAGCGTATCCGGAGTACTCGGGAAACCGTCTCTATCAGACTTTGGGCAATCTCCAGACGACTCCAAAGGCCGGGCTGGTCTTTCCCAACTTCGACAATGGGGATGTTCTCTACTTGACTGGTACTACAGAGATCCTCATCGGTAAGGAGGCAGCTACACTACTGCCTCGGTCGAATCTAGCTGTCAAAGTGAAGATAGACGCGGCACGCTTTGTACGTAAAGGTTTGTCTTTTCGTGGTACATCGGGCGACTTTTCTCCGTACAATCCTCCAGTACGCTTTCTCAGGTCAGAACGCGCTCTGCCTGACTTACAAGCCACCAACAAAGATGCCGCATACGCGAAGCTTTTAACGAAAGATTTGATTACTCCTACAATTGCGCGATTGCGATTTAGCGTAAGTGACCCTGAAGCGGCAGGGCGTTGGAAACCGGGCCAGTATGTGGCTTTGGCTTTCGAAGACGAACTTGATGCAGGTTACAGCCATATGCGAGATGACGACCCTAGAAGTATAAATGATGACTATGTTCGTACCTTTACAGTCTCATCGCCAGCAGGAGGAACTCTCTCTCCAGACGAATTCGAGATTACATTTCGCAACGTCGGGGTTGTAACGAACTTTCTGTTCAGGCAGCAAGTACGGGCAGGGCTTGAGGTACCTCTGCGAGGTTTTGGCGGAAATTTTGCCATTGCCCAAGCGGGTGGCGAGATTGTACCTTTCGTAGCTGGTGGTATTGGTATCACGCCCCTACTCTCCCAGATACCTGACCTGGATCTTGACTCTCTCCACTTGTTTTGGACAATCAATATTCGAGACATTGGGCTTGCTAGTGATACTCTCGATAAATACCCCTTTTTGGCTGCTTCTACCAAAATCTTCGTTTCTGGGGTCGCCGATGCAGCGACAGAGGAGACCAAAGCCATTCTAGATAGCGTCAGGCTTCTAGGCTGCCAAATACTACCACGACGTATGCTGCCTCGTGATGTCCAAGAAAATCAGAATATCTATGCGAAGTGGTATGTTTGCACAGGGACGGAGCTACGCAAATCTCTCTTGTCATGGTTGGCAAACAAGGAAGTACTCTATGAGGATTTCAATTACTGAATTGAGTATTCAGGCGACTATTATCATATGAGTCTCTTGCAACGGCCACCTAACATCTTGTCGTTCTCATGCAGTTTCTATCTTGACATTGTGCCCCCATCTTGTTGGGGCCTGCCGATGAAAAAGCCGCAAATCTTGAAGTCTATTCACTCGCAAAAGGTGTTGTCGCGCTTCAGAGACACCTCCTTCCCTACAAGCGACAGGCGATGGACTCGAGGCAAGAACCCTTGTGATTGTCGTCATATCAGAGATTTCCGTCCGTTAGTTTTTAGAATTATAGTATGTACCACGACTCACGAGTACTGTACCTGACATGCTTCCAAGCCATTCCGGCGCCACCCGCGCAGCTTGCCCTGTGCCTCCGGCTTTGGTGCAGCCACAACCGACTTCGGCTCCTCACTAGTTTCTAGTGCCGTGACAGAAATAAAGCTGTTGGGGAGTTGCTAGATAGAGGCGCGACGGTAGAGCATCGCATTATCGGATGGCAAATTTTTCGGTTGGGAGTCCTCTATGACGGTCGCATGACGATGTGCGGTACTCCCCCTGAGCTGATCTTCGAGCAGTACGGATTATGGCACGGGCACGTTCATATATAAGAGATGTCCTGGTGTCCCCAATCAGACAATATCATACATCAAATAGGCCCAGACACTGGTATACCTTTATCATTCACAGAAAATTGTACACTGAAGATACAACGTTTCCCAAGCGTACACCGTCTATATTCTCCAACATGCGTGCCTCCCTCCTACCTTTGTTTGTCTTGCTGGCGCAATACACCATTACCATGTCGGCAGCACCAGTGACCGCAACACTAGAGAAATTTGGGCAAATACTGAGCGACCTAGTCATCCCGCAAGAGCAACAGAATAGCACAGCTGCAGCGAAAGCAGCCGCATCGAAACAATCTAGTTTGTCAGGCACCGGACAAGTACTCGCCAGTTCACTTAATCCTTCCAAAGGAACGAACGGAACGGAGTCAGCACCAACCGTCACGATCTCCGCGAGGGAAACCAACCCCAATCAACTCCAGATCACTCGGAATTTGCTGCCGGGGAAACGCTTTTGGGCCTCCAGTGGACAAATTAGTAGAGCTGTAGCAAAGTAAGCCAGGACTCATATCTCTAAAGAAAAATAAAGATTCTCACGAAACTAGCATGTAGACGTTCCCAACCGTCTTTCCATGTCCCAAACACGAGCATCATCTTGATCTTCCGCCTTGGTGTGCCAATGCGTCAGGACGTCATGCAAAGGGCTATCATCTCTGCAAGGAATACCGTGCAAGGTTTTCTCAACCACGGTGGCGATGGCCCCCTCCCTCAAGCCAACGATCCCTGGATTTATGGGCCCCCGGACAATGATTTCTCGATTGTAGTGCGTTCACTCAACATTCAGCACGCTGGTCAGCGGCTTACCTGGCGTATTGTGGAAACCACCCTATTAGGCATATGGGACTTTTTGTATCTGCATGGAATATACCAAGAGGCAGCTTTTAACATATATGACAACACTGTGGGCCACGGCGGCCACATTGGAAAAGGGATTCTTGTTGCTGAACATACCACCAACATCCGGGATTTCATCCAAGAAGTGAGCGGAGACCGACACCTCTGGCCCACTACCGAGGGCCCCATCAGTGCTGTTGGCCTTAGCCGCTGAGAGCGCTGTTTCGTCGAAATCTTGGCGCCCTCCGGACCCATCATGCAATGAGATTGTCACAAGATTCATGAACAACGGATAGACTATACCCACGGCTGCAAGTTTTCGCGGTTCAATGAAGGTCACAATAGCTACATTAAAAGGCTCCGCGTGACAAGGGCAGGGGCCGAGAGATGTCGCGGCGATGGCTTTCTAGTCATCCTAGCAGAATAATTCATGGTTATTTCATTGCTTCAGGCTTTTGGGTAGGTTCACAAAGCGATAAGTAAAGTACTCGGCGAACTCAGCCATAATCAGAATATGCTATGATGCAGCATAGGAAAGCTCGAAACAGTTGAGAGTTTCGCCTGGAAAGTTGCTAATATTAAAGCAATGAACAAATCTTATACTAAAAGTCAAATCGTAAATCTCGAGACTGGGATTTTATCTTATGCTTGGAAAGTAGCCCAGACTTCACTAATTCTGCAGCGACTGAAAGTTGACCTAAAAACAAAGCATTGTGTCGCCAAAGCCGCAATGCCGTCTATCAGGTAGAGCTCTTTGATAGAACTTAAGAAGCGAAGCTTTGGTCAGCGACTGGCGGGTAAACCCCATGTGTGGGCAATATCAGCAACACGATGATACACGCAGATCCAGAGTCTGGAGGGAGGAGGCAGAGAATTGAACAAGTAAGGTAGGCAAAAGGGAATCAGGTTGCGTCCTCGTAGGCTATCTGATTTACGGTGGAGAATGATATAAACTTGAAAGCTGGAGGTAGCAAACACATAGAATCGCTGACGCGACTCTAGTAGGTAGAGCTAGTCCGTATCCGTACCCCGCCCTAAGCTCATCCTTCGCTAAATGGATCAAATGCTAATTTTCGTGGATGTTTGATCGTACATGAACCTTGCATCTTTTACAATTATGAGATTAGGCTGTGTCCTCTTGTCCTCTGTCTTGGTCTTTCCTCGTTCCAGACTAACAACGAAGGTTTTGACTTGGTCTCGTCATGCGATTACGACGTGTGTAGAGTCAGAACCCGACAGTGAGGTTATGTCATTCAGCTAAAAGTCATCGTAGACTCGGGAGTTGCTTCATGACCGATGGAAATCCTGATCCATCAATATATCGTTTGATCCATGGATGGGTTGGCAACCTATCCGTGATTTCAAGGTTCTATTTGCAGTGGCCGAAAGGTATATCGTCAAGTATTGTAGGCGTGCTATTAACGCCCCGTCTCGTATTCCATCATTCTTGGTTGAGTGCTAGCTCAAAGACATGCATTCAATTGACGCCAGGATCTCCGATGGATTATCTGTTGCATCATGTATCCTTTCGGGAGGATCATATAGACTCGCCCCAGATTCCATAATCCCCCTTTCCAGTCTCCAATACCTCGATCTCTTTTCTCAGCATATCCGCCCGAAAACCTTTAAACGCCTTCTCGATCCTCGCCCTTGTCTCCGGATCCTTCGTTATCGTCCGTTTCGCAGCACTTGCACCTGTCAATAACCCCGTCTCTCCACCCAGAAAGACCCCTGCAATTGAAAAGAAGGTGTATGCGGCTATATCGCCTGCTGTCGAAGGTTGCATTAGGGGCGTGATGTCTGGTATCAACTCTATAACAACAGGGAAGTGAGCGAGTGGTAGTCTGCAGGAGTAGGGGTTGGACCTTCTCGACCATCGGCGAATTTCACGTGTGTAGGCCTCTGCTTGGCTCGAAAGGCGTTGAAGACCTTGAGGCGATTGGAGCGAACCCGCCAGGCAAGAGCAATTCCAAGACCCATGCCCACGAGTGATCCTATAGTGACATGTGTGGAGAGCTTGCTGGCTGAGGCATCGAGGGTGTCGCGGTCGGCTTGTGTCAGACTATTCCGCAGCAATAAGGTCAGCGTACTTCGGGGTCTCGCTTATAACTGTGATCGCCGCATATATAAATGTAGAATGGGATGAGACAGCGAATGGTCAAGACTGGTGGGCATACTCATGCTGAAGGTGCTGTTCTGCAAGCTTCCGAAGGTCTTTTGACAATCCTTCTCGAAAGAGAGCGAGAGAATCGGATGACATGTTCAGCAGTGGATTGATGTACGTCAACCAAGAAGGCTTGTTATGAAGTGCTCAACATCTCAAGTGATTGCGGATTGTGTTCGTCGACCACATCTTTAAAGAGCTCGGAGCTATGACCGAGATATGACATCATTTGGGCAGTTCCCTTTCGAACCCCTCCCAATCGAGGTGACTTGCTTGCATCTGTCGCGACACAACGTTTTTTCGATCCGGTCCATTCGAAGGAGCATAGTGCAATACCTGTAGTGCGTGGTGTGAGTTCAGGTGCCATTAATGAGCTCACGTGCTTTGTGTATTGAAACCCCTCGGACAAACGTTCATCCTGCGGCCTGTTACCTATCAAGGTACACTTACTCGAGCATTTTGCATTGTTGACGTTGAGGATTCAGCTAAACTATCCAGTATGTCGCAAGATCCGCAGGCCCTCCTTCGAGAGGTATGTACCCATTCAATCATAGAAGAATAACCGCTAAGACTATTTCCATAGGCAGACAAAGCGGCCCAAAATGCGTCCTCTGGGTTCAGCTTGTTCGGTGGGCGTGCAGAGAAACATGAGTTGGCCGCAGACTTATATACAAAGGCAGCCGTAAGTGGGTGTCTACGGGTTTAAACTGTCGCGTAGCTGATTTCATCAGAATGCCTTCCGGATGCAGAAGCAAGGTGTGTCCTTGATAATTACAGAGCATTGTATGGCAGAGTACTACGGATGGTTAACCTTTGTGTCAGGCACTCAAGCTGGTCGCGCATTCGAAAAGGCGGCGTCCATCCAGAACTCGAAGCTGAGCGAACCCGGTGATGCAGCGAACACTCTCACTGAAGCTTTCAAAGCATATCGCAAAACAGACCCCGAAGATGCCGCCAGGGTACTGAATCAAGTTGTCTCCCACTATACTTCGACAGGCAACTTCAGGAGAGCGGCTGGGCACATGGAGACCCTGGGTGGTCTATACGAGGAATTGGATGATCGAAAGCGAGCGCTCGAGGCGTACTCAACCGCTGCGTCTTGGTACGAGGACGATAATGCCGAGGCGTTATCAAACAAACTATATCTCAAGGCTGCTGATCTGGGAGCATTAGACGGCAATTATCACCAAGCCATTGAGAACTACGAACGAGTCGCGAAGAGTTCGGTTGCCAGCAACCTTATGAAATGGAGTGTAAAAGAATACCTCTTTAAAGCTGGACTTTGTCATCTGGCATCAGGTGACATGGTTGGCGTCAACCGTGCCCTTCAGGGCTACCGAGACCTAGATCCTACATTTGCGTCTACAAGAGAGCATCAGCTACTGGTTGATTTGGTCGAGGCCGTGGAGCAAGGAGACCAAGAGGTCTTTGCCGATAAGCTGTTCCAATACGATCAAATGAGCAAGCTAGACAAGTGGAAGACGACCATTCTTCTGCAAATCAAGAGCAGCATAGAAGAGAAAGGAGAAGACTTTTCATGATGACGTTGTCCTGGGCGTTTGCAAGAGTATTCTCTTTTATTTAGGCACTTGAGGATACGTAGGTTATCCGAAGCATTCTGCAAGGCTTTTGGCGCGCTTGCCATGTCGTGCATCATATCCCCGTTCTTAACGTGAGAGGCGACATGAGAGATTAACATGCGTCCATTATGTGGGGATGACAGCAATTTCTATTATGCACGTCCTGGGATACAACAACAGCCCTATCAGGTTCGAAATGGCTGCGAGAGAAAAGGTGCAGCATCATAGGTTGTGTGCAATAAGAAGCCGACTTGAGGACAATCCCATCAATGCTGAGCGCGCGCGCACGGGGGGGACGGGTGATACCGAGAAGCAGACTGGATCATCTCCAGAGTTTGCGACGTAAGGCGCGAGGGTTGGACATCTAGGATCATCGTTTTTCAGGAAAAACAGAAGTCAACAATTGGATCACTATAATAAGTAAGACAAGGTAATTCCTTGATCACAAGCAAGTCGTTGCTTCTAAAACTACTGTGTACGGAGTACTGTACTCCGTACGGACGGACAGCTGTCGCCGCTATCTACCAAAGCGGCACCACAAGCGATAAGGATATTCTAAGGGGTTTACCTGGTTATCCGTGCGTCCTGCCAAGCTTTATCAGACTCGGTCAGGGTTGTGTTTTCCACCTTGCGCGTATGCGAAATGTATTAAACATGTTTATTACCTAACCAAATTAGGTTAGTCAAAAACGTGTTTTAAACACGTTTATTGAAGCATGTTTTAAACACGTTTATTGAAGCATGTTTTAAACACAGGGGTATATATAAATAGCATCAATTATTTGGGTGCTCCATTGCCACCTCACCGTCGACGATCATGCGACTGGTTCCGAAGGCCATTTGAAGATGACAGTATAAGCACTTCACTGCAGGAACGATTCGGTTTGGTAGGATCATGCTCTGAAAGGCATCAGTAACAGCCTGATTGCGAGGTTTGCCACGGCGTTGAGGAGGCATAGCTGGTGGTAGCCTGGTAGGAAGATAGATCTACTCCATGGAGCAATGGTGACAGCGAGGTCAAACCCCCCGAGCTAAACCAGCTGGGTTTAGCTTGCTTATATAATATAAAACCAATAAACATACATGAATAAACCGCTAGTGAGTTTTAAACACGTTTATTGTAGAAGAAACGGTTTTATTCGCTCCCTACTTGCGCGAGATCCCTCCATGCCCAAAGAAGCAGGTGGGGTAACATGCTCGACCGACCAATGTTGAAGTGCCTCGGATACGGGTCCACTACCTACGTGCCGTGCCTACCTTACCTACCTACCTTATTCAACGCAGCGGGTAGCAGCGGGAGATCGTCATTACGCAGACCATTGATTCTGATCGGTCAGCCTCTCAAACGTCAAAGGTGCTCCGACGCTACTCACTTGTATCATGTATGTACTACCTTACGTAGTAACGTCTTGTGACGAGCCCTGGATGGCTGCTGCAAGGTACCTTACCCAAACCCTCCCCAATTTCGTTCATCTGGTCCTCCCTTAAGGGGCTCTCCGCTGGCAATACCTGTACCTAGGTAGCCTCCGATCGTTGATAGCTTCCAAACCCGTGAACGTATCTCTACCGTCGATGATCTCCTGCTCCTAATGGTTGATCCGAGCAAGCATACGGCCCGGAGTCCAACCGGTGCGCCGCCAATGCTGTCGACCCATGGGAAACCCCCTCTTGCCCCCCCCCTCCCGCCCTGAATCTCCCCGGCTACTTGCCCAATAACCCCGTCGAATACCTTCCAGAAAGACACCCGCTCCGTACTGGATCGCTCATGTCCGGTCACCTCGTCAGGACCATCCTCGGTCAACCACTGGTCGCGGAGAGGAGAGATCGTCATACACCCTATGCAGAAACCGACCCCTATAGGATGAGGAGCGTGACTCTCCTTTTGGTTGTATTGAAAGTACTATATAAAGTCAGTCGTTTCCTCTCCGTTTCTCATATCTTCAATCGATCAGACCAGTACAACAGCACCAAGAGCATTCTCCAATACTTTGAAAACTACATTTCCTCCAATTTTAAGATGCCTAGCTTTACACAGTTGGCCATGGTGGCTGCCACCTTTGGCGCTCTGGTGGCAGCAATGCCCTTGGAAAGCCGACAGGCCAAGACCTTCTCTTTCAACCAAACGCCTGGCAAGCAAGTGGTAAGGAACGGACCGTCAGCTCTCAAAGCCGTTTACGACAAGTACAAGAAGCCTGCGCCAAAGGATGTCGCGGCTGCTGCCAACAACGACGGAGAGGGTGTCAATAACCCAACTGCTAGCGATACGCAATACCTTACCCCAGTCAACATTGGTGGGCAAACGCTGAACCTCGATTTTGATACCGGTTCTTCTGATCTGTAAGCCTATCCAGTTCAGCTCATCTTCATCAAGTTATCCGACTACGGACTAAGCTAATGTCTTCGAAGCTGGGTTTTCTCCACTGAGCTCAGCGCGTCGGACCAAGCCGGCCACAATTTGTACAACCCCTCCCAGTCAAGCACCTCCCAGGCGCTCAACGGTGAAACCTGGAGCATCACCTATGGTGATGGTTCATCTTCGTCCGGAAACGTGTACACCGATACCGTTTCCGTTGGCTCTACGAGCGTTCCAGGCCAGGCCGTTGAACTCGCTAAAAAGGTTTCCGCCCAATTTCAGAGTGACACCGCCTCTGATGGGCTGCTTGGGTTGGCCTTTAGCAACATTAACACTGTCAAGCCTGATAAACAACAGACCTTCTTCGACAACGCGAAGAGCAGTCTCTCTTCGCCTCTCTTCACCGCTGTCCTCAAGCACCAAGCCCCAGGTTCGTACGACTTTGGGTATATCGACAACTCCAAGTACACTGGCTCGATCAGCTATACCCCTGTCGACAGCTCCCAGGGATTCTGGGCTTTCAATGTGGACAGCTATACCGTTGGTTCCGGCTCATCCGTACCTGCTAGCATCGCCCCTATCGCCGACACCGGTACCACCCTGCTTCTTATCGATGACGCAGTTGTGACCGCCTACTACAGTGGCGTCCCCAGCGCATCTTATGACGCTAACCAGGGTGGCTACACTTTCCCCTGCAGCAGCACACTTCCAGATATCACCTTCGACGTTGGCGGTTACAGTGCTGTTGTCTCAGGTTCTCTTATCAACTTCGCGCCAGTCGATGCGTCAGGCACGACTTGCTTCGGTGGTCTCCAGAGCAACGCTGGAATTGGGATTAGCATCTTCGGTGATATCTTCTTGAAGAGTCAGTTTGTTGTTTTCGACAGCAATGGACCTCAATTGGGTTTCGCACCCCAGGCATAAATTTTTCATACAGTTGATGGGCGTGCTTAGTGGCGATAGGGATGGAGGGTTTGGGGTAACATAGGTTAAAGCATTCATGAATTACATGCATAAATTTACGTAGCTTTGTTCATAGAAGTGTACTGAACTTCTACATAATACAACACTTCGTGTTTTGATAGGATGATCTAGACTTGGTCGTCTCAAAATGTGATGGGAAATGACTCGCATTAGCTAAGGTACTTCTTTTATTGCTTGTCGGATCGGCCCGCGATCCACCCCGACGCGCAAGTAGAGATGCCTACCGCGAGTTTAATATTCAACTTCACCTTAGCCAACTGCCTGCCTCATCATTTTTCGGATTTGCGAACTCCAAGCTTCAAAGCCATGGCCAGCTACGAAGGTACACCCTCCCGCACATCTACCTTTTGCTTCCACTAACCTTCCCAGTCGAGCACGACATCCCAGCCAATCAGCCCGACCCACCGGCTCACTCCCACCCCCGCCCCGATCTTTCGACATTTTTTTCCACCCTCGAGCTCATCGATACAGCCAATACGAGCAACAGTCATGCTGTGCCCACGCCGGGCGATTTAGCAGCAGCCTTTAGATCGCTGGCTGATGCTTACAACATGATGAGGCAGGAGGGCGGGAGCGAGCTATTAGAGACACTTATGGAGAGGTTGTACGAAACTGCGGAGAGGCCGCCGAGGGAGGTGAAGGGGGTTAGCGATGAGTTTTTGGCTGGTGAGTGGAATACTTATTGGGCGTATGAAATTAGGCTCGCTTTGTGTCGAGCTCGAACATCGACTCAAATCTCTGTGGTGTCTTGTAAGATTGGAACGCTGACCAAAATATCATCTCAGAACTAGACCGCATTCCCAAAAAATCCCTAAAACCCACAGACACGTGTCCGATCTGCAGCAATCCATTCCTGGAAGGTAAACCTTCTATGCCATACCCTCCTGAACCACCCGCTAACAATAACTCACAGACGAATACCCCCTTGTCGTCCGCCTTCCTTGCCACAAATCCCACATCTTCGACCTCGAGTGCATATCCCCCTGGCTAAAGCTACACGCCACATGTCCCCTGGACCGAAAGGATCTGTTGAAGAAGAAGGAATCTCCTCCTCCACCGCCGAAAGTAGAAGAAGAGGAAGGGGAGTGGGATGATATGTATGCTTGAGGCTCAGGAAGTGTTTCCCGGTAAATAGGCAAGCGTTTGATGGTGCTACGGCGTCTTTGTTTCCTTGGAACGTTGATTCGCCGGCATTAGGGGAGTGAGCATGCATTGGATTTGGTAGGTTAAATTCGCAATACACTAAGGAAAACCCTTCAGGAATGGATCATAAGCTACTGCCCTGGATGACCAAAATCATGTATGATTTCTATATGCCGTCAGTAGTCTCTGTACTTATTCTATCTGTCTTTCTTCGCATCACCAATTAAACCGCACTTCACTCGTTTTCCCTCGGCTGCTGTCAGTAACCGCTTCGTCGCATTTTCCACACATTACTTTGATAAGAGAGAGGCCCGAATACCATGTCCTCTTCGCAGCTCAACCGGGTAGAGCGCCTTGGCCGTTAGGTGCCCCGGAACCCAAGTACCTAGGTCCCTGATCCAAACCCAGGAGAAGAGATCTTTGCTAGGTCTGATTACTTTTTTTAATTCTTCTCTTCTGAGGAATTTAGGGATGTTTTTTTATTCACAGCTTCGTTGTTGGTTTTGAGGCTGCTGCATCAGCTACGCAGGGGTGTACTTGTATGCGGCCGCGATGGTTGTATGTACCTGGATTCACAGATTAACATGTGGTGAATAGCACTCACTTGCTGGCTTGATTCGCAAAACAGAAGGGGTTTAACGGATTTTTTGTTCAATCGGTCAGGGCGCCACTCGTTATCTTCTCTTTTGGCTGACCGGTTCTACGTGCAATGAATGTGTCGGTGACGATCTATCATGGTTGAAAAGATTGTTTGAAGAGCTCTTCTCTATCATCGAGCTGGTTCTGCAGAGTACCAGAAACCTCAACAATCTTGTTGAGAGTGTCTGAAGATTTCAGCACGTGCGCCATTGTCTCTGTTAAAAAGTTCCCTCTGCCTCTGTGTCTTTGCAGCGTTATGATTCAGTAGCGGTTGTTTCAGCATGGCAACCATTCATCCAGACACAGGTCACGCACAGCCCTGTGTTCAGTGACGAGACCTTCACGGTTCTAGGGGGATGCCTGGCATGATTCAGATTCAGTGTTTATAAAGGCTTGTTGTTGTTCTGTTGTTGTTGACCTCTCCATTGTTTTCATCAAATAGTGTTGGCATCTCTCGTCACCACCATCGTCCTGCCACTTCGCTTTCGCAACATATAATTCCAGCAACATCCCCAAAATCTTGCAATCCAAATTCTTCAGCATATTGACACCATCCAACCAATCCTCCCTGTGGGAGAACAAACCCAGCCATGTCTACTCATTCAACCTTTATTCCAATCAAAATCCATACCGCCAAATGTGACACCTGCAACAAACACAACACCCAGACCATGTTCCGCTGCGCCGACTGCGGCCAGCAATGCTGCACCCCTTGCTGGCTGAAAAAGGGAGGGGATGGCACGCACATACTTAATGCGGGGGATAAAGGGTGGACTGGGCAGAGAGCGCAGGTTGTGGCGCTGCCGAGAAAGGAGAGGCAACAACGACCACGGAAAGCTACTGAGAATAGGGTTGTGAAGAAGCAGGCGACGAGACGTAAGAGTAGATATGTTGTGGTTGACGAGGAGGATGAGGATGAAATAGAAGAGGAAGAAAAAGAAGAGGAGGAGGAGGAGGAGGAGGAGGAGGAGCCGGAAGAGGGGGAGATTGAGGAGGACGTCGCACATAAGCCAACGAGAAGAGTCACCCAACTTCAGAGAACCCCCACCATCGCAAACAACGCAGCATACCCAACAACACGCGAAACCCCAGAAGACTACGCCAACCTACCAGTCCTAAAACCCACACCCACCCAACCCAGCCCCTCCATCCGTGCTGCAGCGGACAGACTGCTCCGCAACGCCATCGATCCCTCCAGCAGAGACGACAAAGGCATGCATCTGCTCCTTAGGGCAACAGCGGAAGTCGAAAAATCACCATCTCACCCCCGAACAGCCCCAGAATCTAGATCTTCAGTTGCGGATCTTGAGCAGGATGCGCAGCGTCAGACTCCGCTCTTTGTCAAGGAGGAGCTTGTGGATTTGGAGCTGGAAGCTGCGCCTGGGAGTGTGCGCGAGGAGGATTCGCGTCGGGAGTCTCGAAAGGATGAGAAGGGCAAGGGACGGCGTGTTCAAGATGGGAATGCCCACGAGGATGATGGTGTGGAGAGAGCTGAGAGGAGTACTGTGTGGGAGTAGAAGAGCATAGAAAGCGGAGGTTTCAGGAGGTGTGACGATTTGACTTTCAGGATAGGGGCTCGTGCGGTTTGCGTTGTGTGGTAATACGAGGAGTAGATGGAGTGTCTGTAATTGCTTTTTCGACCTAGGTTGGGACATAGATTTCGTGAAGTATCATGCGTGTATCAAATTGTCTTTCACAAAACTTCAGCTCTACATCTTGTGAAACGTAATTGGGGGTCTGAATGAAGACGAAGGCATTCCAATGCATTCCGGGGATCTGATATCCGCAGAGAGTCCCATGGTTCTTTCGAGAAGGCACCTGTTGGGAACCAACGTTCCACTGCTATGGAAGGATGTCAAATATCTCTAGACTCAAACATGTTAACACTATGTGCTTCAAATATTCCTGTTTCGAGTGAGTCTCACATCCCCTTCTTTCTTCAGTGGAAGACTTGTATTTTGCTGCTTATCGAATCCCTCCCAAGAGTCAGGGCACGTTTGCTTTACAGTAGGCCTTCTACAGTAAGCGAGAAAATGGCGGATGCAGGGTGCGCTTTTAGTGGGGAAGCTTAATTACTGTAGCTTTACCTGTCAACTTCGAATATCTTACTCAAGCTGAGAATAACTCAACAAATTCTCCGATACCTTCACACTCACCACAAAGAACTTGACAACCAGGACTGAATCTTTGAAATCGTGCCAAGATGCTCAACGTACCAACGCGCAATGGGAAAACCTCCTCGGCCTCTACCAAGGCTGTCATCCTCGTAAGCTCCATGCTTGGGTAAACAGAAATAGTAAGCTCACCGGAGAAATAGGTTGGAGGTCCTTCGCGAGGAACTAGGTTTAGACCATTATCTTTGGATGTGCCCAAGGTCAGAGCCTTGCACAATCCGAGTGCGACTACGTACTCACTCCATAACAGCCTCTCTTCGATGTTGCCGGCCATCCAATCATCTGGCATTGCCTGCGAGCAGTAGCCAAAGTCCCAGGTATTAAAGAAGTTATCCTAGTCGGCTACTATGACGAATCTGTGTTCCGAGAATTTATTAAAGACTCAGCGAGAGAATTGCCTCAAATTCGCATACAATACCTTCGGGAATACCAAGCTCTGGGTACCGCTGGTGGATTATACCACTTCCGTGATGCTATCCTCAAGGGTGGACCAGAGCGCTTCTTTGTCCTGAACGCCGACGTATGCTGTTCGTTCCCTCTCAACGAGATGCTCAAGGTGTTTGAGGAGAAAGACGCCGAGGCGGTCATCCTAGGAACGAGGGTTAGCAACGATGCGGCGAGCAACTTTGGATGCATTGTCTCAGATGCTCACTCAAAGCGAGTTCTACATTACGTCGAAAAGCCAGAGTCACACATTTCGAACTTGATCAACTGCGGTGTCTATCTATTCTCCACGGAAACCATATTTCCATCCATAAGATCTGCAATCAAACGTCGTTCGGACCGACCTCGTCTTGTCTCGTATCCTTCGTCTGAAAATCTTGATTCTTCTTTCTTCGCTGAAAAGCTGGAAGACGGAGAGAAGAACGAGGTGCTTCGTCTGGAACAGGACATCCTTTCAGACCTAGCTGACAGCAAGCAATTCTTCGTCCACGAAACCAAAGACTTTTGGCGTCAGATCAAGACTGCTGGCTCGGCTGTACCAGCGAATGCTTTGTATCTTCAAAAAGCCTTCCAGTCTCAATCCGAGGAGCTCGCAAAGCCATCAGCCAATATCCTACCTCCTGTTTTCATCCATCCTACAGCAGAAGTTGACCCAAGCGCTAAACTCGGGCCTAACGTCTCCATCGGCCCTCGTGTCGTTATCGGCCCTGGAGTTCGAGTCAAGGAGTCGATTGTACTGGAAGACGCGGAAATCAAGCATGATGCTTGTGTTCTCTACTCGATCATTGGCTGGAACAGCCGCGTAGGAGCCTGGGCAAGAGTCGAGGGCACCCCTACCCCCGTCGGAAGCCACACTACTAGCATCGTGAAGAACGGTGTCAAAGTGCAGAGCATCACCATCCTGGGCAAGGACTGTGGTGTTGGCGATGAAGTTCGCGTACAAAACTGCGTTTGCTTGCCTAACAAAGAGCTGAAGCGGGTACGTCTTCCTGTTCACCTCTACAATAACTCCCTAAGATATACTGACCGAGTCTAGGACGTGGCCAATGAGGTCATCATGTAGTCCGAGATGGACATGTATTGAGGTGGAATCATTCGAAGCTTTCAGCGAGTCTCCATTTGACTATTTTTGCAAAGTCGCATAGCAGCTACGGCTTGACGAAAAAAAGAGGTGTTAGAAACGAGAGCTAGGATAGCAGGACGAAATCTGCTTGTAGCGTCATAGATTCAAAACCCCAATCTGCAAAACCAGTCGTCCCCCAAATTTGGGCTGGTGAAAATGACCTTGGGATTAGAGAACAGAAGTGTTTAACTCAGCGAAAAGCGCGTTCCTTCTAGAAACAAACAAGGTCCTTGCGAGAAGAGACAGTAAATTGGAAAGTCTTGTTGAATCTGCAAAGGATGATGCCTACGGACAATCTGGTCTTCGGCGTCTTCTTGAGCACCTTACCAAAATGAGTGACATCTTCCATTTAGTCCTAAATCGTTTGTTGTGATAATGTTTCGCGCTCGCTCGTCGGTAGAATAGGGGGAAAGGGGGTGAGCAGGAGTCTTCGGGCCCTCGGCTGTGAGCCTGTGAGTCTCCCTAACTCCGTACCCAAGGTTGATACGCGGGGTTCCCCACCAACGGCCCTGAACTCTCCAGAGTCTACAGTACCTCTTTGGGCACAAAGCAGCAGAGGATATGAGGATTCGTGTGCGTCACTTCTCGATCTCCTCCTGAAGTAGATTTCAACACTCCACGTCCCAAGTTCCTGCAGCAATGGGTTCCACATCCCCTCCAGCCGCATCCCCCGCAATACCCACCATTTCCATCGCTCCCTTCCTCTCCCCGTCTACTTCTCCAGCGGAACATCTATCCGCCACGTCTCAGTCCCTTTCACGCGCCTGCCGCTCCCCCGGCTTCTTCTATCTAACAAATCATAACCTTCCTCCGGCGCTCACATCCCGAGTTCTCTCCTTGGCCCGCGATTTCTTCACTACAGTACCGCAATCAGAGAAGGAGAAGATCAAGCGGAGGGGTGTTGGAGATGGACATGGTGATGGAGCAAGGGGATATCAGGTGATAGGGGAGAATGTCACGGAGGGGAAGGGGGATTGGCATGAGGGGATTGATTGGTACAGACCTATTCTTCCTGGGGAATCGTTCGATGAATGTATAGGAAAAGGAGCCAGGAAACCACCTTACGGCCTTATACAAGGCCTCAACCAATGGCCTTCGGAACCCTCGGGTTTCAGGGAGGTCTATGAAGAGTATATCCGTCTGATGCTGGAGCTCGGGACAGCAGTGGTACGAGCAATGGGCGTTGCGCTAAAAGAAGAGGGCGTGCTGGATGATGAAGAGACGTTCGTGAAGCAGACTGCCGAAAGCTTTTGGGTACTTCGAGCCATCGGCTACCCGCAGCTACCTGTTCAAGAGCAAGAAGAGGGAAAGGTATCGTGTGGCGCGCACACAGACTATGGCTGCGTTACCCTCCTGCTCGCTGATGAGACAAAAGGCGCGTTGCAAGTCTGGCTCGAGAACGAGGGGGAGGAAGGGAGATGGCTGGATGTTGACCCGGTCCCGGGAGCTCTGGTGGTGAATATAGGCGATATGATGGAGAGATGGAGTGGAGGACGATGGAAAAGTACAAGACATAGGGTTGTGCATCGACGTGGGGGATTTAGGGTATCTGTCCCCTTCTTCTTCGAGCCGGATTTTGCGGCGAGGGTTCCTGGGAAGGAGGGGGAAGGGGAGGTGGTTTACGGAGAGTATCTGATGGGGAAGGTTAGGGGGAACTTTTGAGGGGAGAGCCTGGGTAGTTGAGGTGTACTACGCCATCCATCGATCATATCCTCTTTCGCCTCCAATCACCCGATCCCATCCTTTCCACCAAGACCAGGACTCACATCGTCATCGGCATTGCCATGAATACAATCTTCAAACCCTCGAGAGCTCGTCCTACGACTTGCATCTCGATCAGTCTGCCTCAGCACTACCGCTACGACCTGTTCGCCCTCTAGAGATCTTCGGCCTGCTTAGGTCGCACCGATTTTGCTGCAGTCACATTAGAAACAACGATTTGGAAGAAGGATCGTAGACTCGTTTTGGCGCAGCCCCCCTGTCTGTGGCACGGGAGGGGAAGAAGATAACCAATGGCTCCGAGCCCCTTTTAGCCTTGTAACGACGCTGTCATTGAAGGGGGGTCAGAAACCGACGTGCTCCCAAACCGGTTCCTTACAGCAATATCCCATGTCATGTCGGTGGAGAAAAGCGGATTCCAATTCTCACAAAGGAACCTAATGGAGGGAGACATGGTGGTAGAGAGGAAAATCACGAGCGAAATCGCAGTGTATACATTTGAGATCCTGCATTTGAAACACTGAAACGCAAGACCGGGCAAAGGAAGCTTGTAATCGAAGCGAATATCACCGCTTTCGGAAAAGGGCAGATCTGGAAACGGTTGCATCGTGGAGTGGTATCTTATTGGCGGCTGGCTACTTTACTCAAAGTATGTAGCCATCGTCTATTTGCTTGCTGCTTTTCTTAGAACATGTATCTAGACTTTGGTTTTACAGCCCCCTCTTAGGCTTGTGATGCTGTAGCCTGTAGAGGAATGAAGAACCTCTAAAAACGACGTCTCGCATGGAGCTTTTCAACCCCTAAATTTCCTTTACAGAAACCCCGATACCCGGTCCCTTAGAACCCCTCTATTTGTGCGCTATACAACTCGTTAACAGACTTGATCCTCGCGCGCTCCGAAGACTTGGACTCACGTATCCCCTCCTCGCCCAGCGGTGTAATCCCCACCACTTCCGCCGCCAGCTTCTTCTCCTTGCCCTGCTCATCTTTCATAAACGGAAACGCGAGCACCTCCTTGATGCTGTAATGATCCGTCAAGAACATGACCAGGCGATCGATACCCATGCCGAATCCTCCGGTGGGGGGAAGTCCGAATTCCAAGCTCGTGCAGAAATTCTCATCAACCATTTGCGCTTCGTCGTCGCCTTGGTCCTTCTGCCGGGCTTGCTCCTCGAAGCGGAGGCGTTGGTCGAAAGGGTCGTTTAGTTCGGTGTAGGCGTTGACGATTTCCTTTTTGCAGACAAAGGCTTCGAAGCGCTCGCAGAGACCGGGGTGTTCGCGGTGGTATTTGGCAAGGGGCGACATCATTTGAGGATGGCCCGTGATGAAGGTTGGGTTTACGCACTTCTCTTCGATGAACTCGCCGACGAGCTTGTCGAGCATGCGCGCGTTCGTTTGCGGAGGCGAGCAGTCGACCTTCATTTTCTTGAGCATGCGCTTGAGAAAGTCGTTTGTGCTGCTGGTGTGTAGTTCCGCGCCTGGTGGAAATTTCTCGCCGCAGGCTTCTTCGAGGGCAGGAATCATTTCGATGCGCTTCCACGGCTTCGCCCAGTTGACGTGGTACTCCTCGCCGGTTTGGGTGTGGAAGTTGGTTTCGTAGCTACCAGTGACATTTCTGACGAGCTCAGAGACGAGTTCTTCGGTCATGTCCATCATGTCGTAGACGTCCGCGTATGCCATATAGAACTCGAGTGTCGTGAATTCAGGATTGTGCGTCAGATCAATACCCTCATTCCTAAATTGCCTTCCTATTTCGTAGACCCGCTCCAGACCTCCTACGACCAGCATCTTGAGGTAAAGCTCTGGAGCTACTCGCATGAAGAGATCCATGTTCAGCTCGTTGTGGTGCGTTACAAACGGCTTTGCAGTTGCTCCTCCAGCGATGGCGTTCATCATTGGGGTCTCCACTTCTATAAAATTTTGCTCGTCAAAATACCGCCGGATGTAGGTAATCATCTTAGACCTCGTGACAAAGACATTCCGAGAGTTATCGTTCATGATCAAATCAAGATACCGTTGTCGATATCTCTGCTCTTGGTCCTTGAAACCATAATGCTCCGAGGGTATTTGGTGTAGACAAGGCGAAAGTAATATGATTTCCTTTGCAAATATCGAAAGCTCGCCTTCGGGTCGATTCCTGGGTGCGGTACGCCCTGGGTAGCCAACTATCCCTATAATGTCTCCTCGCCGTAGATGCTCATGTTGTTGCTCAAATGGTACTGTGCCAGATGCCTCTTGCGCTTGACACATTACCTGAACCTTGACACCCTCCGCTCTGATATCGTAAAAGACCAACTTAGAACCAGAACTTCGTTTGGTATATATTCTCCCACCCAACCGAACTTCGACATCTTTGAGGTGTTCACCTGTCTTGATAGAATCGTATCGTTCGAGGAAATCCCGAAGGTCGGTAGTGACTTTGAACTTGTGGGGGTATGGGTTGGGCTGCTTGTTTTGGCGAAGCTTTTCGATCTTGGCACATCGAATCTCGTAGTATTGCTAGGGCGAAATGTCAGATGGAATTGTGATTGCGTTGAAATGCCCGCTGTACGATGAACAAACATTGGGTGTCAAATTGTTCTCCGCCTCTTCCACAGACATCTGCTTCTCTGCCTTGGGAGGAGCTGCAGCAGCCTTTTCTTTCTTTTTCTGTTCACTTTCTCGCTGTTTCGTGCGTCTCTTAAGCTCGCTCTTGCTGGTAATAATAGTTAGCTTCGCACACTTTTACTTTGGCCTGAAGGGCAAACCTGATCATTTCGCCCGAGACATCATCGAGCAGCAGCTTGGCCATTTGGCCAGCTGCTCCTTCATCAGCCATAACTGCGTTGCAGGTTTAAATAATATTGGGGCGTGCAATATGGTAGTGGGGCTTCACACGAGCTTAGAAAATGTTTGGCGAAACTTGAGTGGGGTAGAAATCTCAGACCACTACCATACTTTCATGCCTTCAAGAACGAACGTTTACAGTTTTGCAAATAATAGACGGACCGAGATCTGGATTGCCACAGCGAGGCTCAACGCTAACTACCTCAAGCTGAGAGACATGAACATCTGAACGTTCAATTGCTCCTTGACGCTCAGTGTGTCCAAATAGCAAAACGACTCTATATCCACAGTGCATAACGCTCAGACAAAGATGGGTTCGATCTAACACTCAGTAGAGGTGTACATGAAGGTTTGAGAACTAGGAAGTACTCCCAATGCCGAGACCTGCAGCCCAACTCTACATCCGACCCAGCGAATCCAGAATACCACGATGAAGCAGGAGAGGCATATTTTCGAAAGGTTGGTAGTACTAACGGCGAGATACCGTAGAATCTTTATATAGTGCCGCGGTCATGCGATACTACGTCCTCAGTCAATCCTTCAAGCCAGTCTTGAGCTTTTTGGAGTGTCTCCTTCTCCTTTTTCAGTTGTAGCCGCTTTTCCTGGTTCTCAGCATTCACCTCTAAGAGCATCGCACAACGTTCGTTTGCTACAATCCTATTAGCAAACAGGTCTAATTTCCAGGGCTTAGGACCCTACCGTCAGTCTCCTCCAGACGAAAGTGTTGCTCCATCTTATCACAAAGCTCATCCCGACATTTTATTAAAAGCTCACTGTTAATGCTCTTACACACGACGTTGACAAACTCCGAGAAGGCGCATTCATAGTAGCCTCGGACTGTCTGCATAAACTTTAGATTCGATAAAGCTAGAGAAGATTTTGGGGGGAACTCACACCCATGGCAATGACTTCCTGAGCGTACGGATCAGGGCCAAGCTGTGCTTCGGTGACCTTTGATAATTTCTCAATCCTACTCGGACCCGTCGAAACCTTACCATTCCTCTCCTGCTTCTCTAGCCACGCGTTAGCACGAGCGCTAAGCTGCTTTCGCTGTATTTCGGACAAGGCTTTGTCGGTAGCTGATTTCATTCCTTCTTCGTCGAACGTCATTGGCCTAGTCAACTCCCAGTTCAGCATTCGCTGTGCAAGCTGGCGTTGCTTGAGCAACGCGTCTTCGAGAAATGAGTCACACAATGCCAGCATTTGAGTGTAGAAAGGCGTTTGGACCCAAGTGCCGAAGATTTCCGTAACACGCTCGAGGACCAAAGCCCGACACAAATCCCCTGTGCAATCAAGGAACTGTCCGAGAGGTTTTCCCCAGGACTGCATGCTTATGTTGATCATCTTATCAGTTGCTTTAGGGTCGATCTGGCCAGGTAAACCAATGGTCGCATCATTAATGTAACCACGAATTTCGGGTAAGTAGAACCGTTTGGCGAAATTCTCCTTGTTTCTACTCGCAGTAAACGGAGGGATATCGCTCATACGCTGTATCTTTTGTGGAGTGAACTGTGCGCTGTTTGTGCGGGGACGTTTACTGCCAGAGCGATGAGGTACTGATGTTGGCTTCAATGGAAACTCGTCGTCATCAGAGTCTATTGTAATTGGGGGATTTCTCCCTGCTGGTGTCGGCGTTCCCGGAAATTCTTCAGTGGCTTGCGATGAGGCTCGGTGCGATGGATATGAGGGACTCGACAGTACTAGCTTTGGCCGTGACTCCGCCATGACCTTGCGGAACTCCACCACGAGTTTTTTCCAATCCTTCTGGAAGGGGAAATCTGCTGATCCTCCGTTGATGTGCTTTTTAAGGCCATCCTTCAATTTCACGATATTCCCGAAAACTTGCATTGGCAAGTTTCCAGCCGGCGGCTGTGGCAACATCTTCAGCTTCTCGTCTACATAGAGGGCCTTCTGTTGCACTTGCTCGGTTATGTGGGGGAGGCTATGTAAGGTCTATTAGTTTCCGATAGAAAGCGGTTATCTTAAAGGAGACACACCTAGCTTTGATCTGTGCGGTCAGTCGGTGCGACAGATCTGTCTGAAGCTTGAAAGTTCCAAAGCGGCCATTGTATTTGCCTAGGGTCGTAGCCCAAGGCTCTTCTTTGCTGAAAAAGAGACTTTCTTCTCCTCTTGCGGTTGTGTTGTCAACGCGAGGATCTGGGTTGTTCTTGACAACATAGTATCCAAACCCAAGTCTGAATTTTTTGCCCGTCAATACTTGAATCCACTGATCGAGAGATTCGCCTTTCTGATATCTATCCGGCTTAGTGAGCACACCGACTGTTCTAGCTTCGGCTTTGACCTCTCTTATCAGTTTAGACGCACTAGAATTCGCCGGGTCATCCGTCATAGGAATCGCCAGAAGATTGATGCAGTCGTCGGCCCTAATGTACTCCTTGACGAGATTCCTCACTAGATTCACCAGGTATTCCTCCTCCGCAACTTCGGACTGATTGATTACCCCGGGTAGGTCATAGAAAGACAAATTCGGCAAATCAGGGCCGGAAATGTCCAACCGCACGACGTTGGGAGAGAACTTAACTTGATGCTTGCTCACTGGATTGTCTTTGCCAGGCATATAATTTTCGTATGAAGCAGAAGGGTTAAGGGTGGCGAGTTGAGCCAGGTAAAGCGCATGCGGAACATCTTCCTTCGATGTGGTTGTAAAGAAATGGAAATCTTCTCCATCCTGTAATGTCCAGGGACCTAAAGGCCTAGTCTTTGTTGCGATCTCGACTCTAGCGGCAGCATGTCTTGCAGAGGGACGAATCGGCACGTCTTTTCCCTGCAGCCCCTCGTAGACATACTTCTTGTATAGAGAGATCTTACACTTCCAGACATCTGTAGCAACAGCACTCTCTGTGAGATTGATCTCTAGTGGACAACGAGTACAGGTGCCTGCATTACGCGGTACTTTGATGCCGCTGATGCCCTGGCATGCAATATCAGTCATGTTATCAAGATAGATGTAACTCAAAGGACTTTATACCTCTATCAAGGAGCTCTTCCCCGTACTTTGATCACCCACAACGACGATCTTTGGCAGAGGGAGAACAAGGTCTTCAACTCCCAAGTGACGGAGGTTTTGTACAGCTTGAACAAGCTCCTTTACGCCTCGACCCAGAATCTCGAGTCCACCATCTGAGCCCTCTAATGATGTATGAGACACGCTTCGATCTGTAGCGATCGGCACACGAATATGACCTAGAGCAAAATAAAGTGTCAGACGTCTTTACAGTGTGACTCTGTGACATTGATGTACCTTTGTTACGAGCAGCTCGAGAGTCATAATTGGTATGATAACCTTCATCAACAAGGCCATCCACTTGAGGCCCCATAGTATTTACATCTTCGACAGTATCGGGAAATGGAAGTGTGTCTTGAGTAAGGTACTCAGGTACATCAGAGATTACCTTATCGGACATGGTTTCCTGCGGTCCTTGTTCGCTTTTGATTCGTTTCTGGATCATTTGGGATCGATCAAGGTGCACTGTTGTTGGTACAGATGCGCCACGCTATGACGAATTTGGGAACACTGTATAGCTGTGCAACTTGTAAATTTTCGTAAGCTTCGAAATGGGGCATAGCAACAACTTGAGGCGGGAGGTTGATTGGAAGGAAAACAAACGTAAAGTTCGAGAAGATGCAAGACTTACACACAGGAGATTACTTGAACAGGACAACCAGGATAGAAGTAAGACGGGCTGAAAGAATTTCTTTGGTCGGTCTTAGCACGACTTGCTCAGGTCAACAGCTGAGATCGAGTTAGTGATATTCTACAATACTTCGATTACGACAGTAAAAGAATACACGACGATAGTGAGTGTTGTAGGCAGGAGCCAAAAGCTCGAGTGTGCAAAGCCAAAGGGGGTGGGTTGAGGATGTAGAATGTATGAAGGAGGTTGGAGGTGAGGTGAGGTGAGATTTCAGCGTAAGCTCACCGAGCATAAGTCCATCAAGTCCCTATTGCAGGCGTAAAAGGGCTAGTAACGAGGACCCAACTGAGGTATGCTTTACTTTCCATATTCAAGGTGCGAGCTCAATGTTATTTATACACTAATCTCACTCCTGTCTTTCTGCCTCCACTTCCCATGTCGCGGAAAAAGAATCGACTGCATCGCGTTCAAGTTCACGTTTGACACGAGTATAATCATCTCACATACGTGATCTACCAACTGTTGATTGGCTAGTCTCTTACAGCTTGAGTACAGTTGTCGAGCTTCACAACACTTCCAAGACAGCCGTAAGCGAAGGCCGCCAAGCCCACCTTAATCCCACCTCAACCCTCCGTCTCTCGACAGCTTCACCCCTGTCACCCTGTGAACAGTTGTATCAACATACACTTAAGATCGGCAAGATCACGACGGAGGCTTGCATGAGCTGAGACGAAAGAGGGGCAGAGCGCGACAAGCTCACTTTACGGCATTTCACAGCGACGCGTAGGTCTTTGTGAGCAATGCCTCACAGAGGGTGAATCTCAAATGTGGTGTATTGTAATTTGTATCATCATGCATCTCCACATGATTTCAGACTCCCAGGGCATTGCCTTAGCTCATGTATTGTCCGTTATGTATCACAGCCTACAGCCGTGTATCCCGAACGATGTCAGGCGGAATACCCCAGGAAGGAGAGCTGCCATTCTATGCCAACGAGGTAAATCAGTCCCAACCTCCTCTCCTATGCGATGCTCCATCAGAAAATTTGGTTCACCAACAACATAACGTTGACAGAACTACCCTTCCATGAGAAGCAAAATCAACTTGCTCAACCGTCTATTCGGCTCAACCAAGTCGTCTTTCCGATCTCGCACGTTGTCTATCGATCTCCAGATCGTCATGTTAGCTAATTTTAGAATCATCAAGTGCTCCGATTTGAATGCACATATAATTTATAACGCCGGCAATGCCAAGCGCCCATGTCCTTCCAAACGAGCTTATATACAGTAGAGTTGAGGTGACTGTTCTGCATATCCTCATCCCTAGTAGTCTTTAAAACTTCAAGGCAGCCACTTTCTCAGCAGAAACTGCCCTCAGCTTGCTAAATCGGGGACTACCTGCATAGGGTTTCAGACGTGCTGCTGCAAGCTTTTGTGCAACAAGCCTCGAAGCTCGTCGAGGTACCCAAGTCCGACTTCCAAGTACGAGGACCCAAGAAAGTAACGCTAGACTTCCCGCCTGATGTGCCGACGCCAGTGGTACAGGAACAAGATAGATGAGTGTGCTGATACCTAAGGCAACTTGTAAGAATACGAAGCCTACCACACCATGCATTCCTTTTCTACATGCTGTTGGTATGATTCTTTTCAGGCTCGGAGAAAACTTAGTATACGCCCAAAGGCCCATCACAGACGTGAACGTTGTGGTAGCTAGGATCCGGTGGTCCAGTTGCACTAGTGATGGATTCTCTAGTGGATTTCGCCACCATATATCGCTTTTGTCCGGGGTATGAGAGTAGAAATCTGAGAAGAGTTCTGACTTTGGGGGCGTCCAGCCAAGGCCCATCTTTGGGAATTCGTTATATATTAGACCTGCATCAAGGCCAGCGACGAGTCCACCAGACATGGCCGTGCAAAAGACAAGTACGGCCAGGCCACCCACAGATGTCCGAAACAGCTTCATCCTGGGGTCTCCAAGCCGTGCAAGAATGGTTCTCGCTCCCTCTAGATTCCCCGTGAATTTATGGGCGCGTAGGATGGAAAGACCATTCCATAGCATGGCCGAGTAGCACATAAAAGCCGTACCGAGATGAGCAGTTAGTCGGTATTGACTCACTCGAGGATGGCTTCCAGGTGCAAAGAGGTCATCCTTCAGCCCCGATTTTACCATCCACCATCCCAAGAATCCTTGGAAGCCTATAAGTCCGGCGATCCCACCAATTTTGGCTGCCATAGGCGCAGATACTTTACGTCGTGCGATAAAGTAGACTGCAGGGACGACGAACGAAATCCCAACAACCCGCCCCCATATTCTGTGTGCCCACTCCATGTAGTATATTGACTTGAACTCATCTAGACTCATATGTGGATTTAGAAGTTTAAATTCGGGCGAGGACCGGTATTTAACGAATTCCGAGTTCCAATCTTCGGCGTTGCTAGGCGGTAGAGATCCAGTCACCGGCTTCCATTCCGTAATGCTTAAACTTCATAGCGTCAGTAAAAATTGGTAGAACGGTCACTGATATGCACATACCCCGACTCCGTAAGCCGTGTCAAACCTCCAAAAACCACGATACCAAAGACACTTGCGGCGCTTCCCAGTAGCCAATAGGCCACCGCTTTATCACTGACATCGGGGAAGAATATCGCTTTCGTCTGGCTTGTTTTAATCGTTTCACTTAGGGACGAGAGAGGCGATGCCGTCTGCAGCTTTGACAAGAGGCCATTGCTGCTTGCTACAGAAGAACGCAATAGGCTAGAGCCGAAGGACCTGGACTTGGCATTCGCCTTCGAGACATGACGAAGACCCGGATTTGATAAGGAATTCCGGCACTGACAGCATGTAAAGTATTGCCTTGTCAGTCTTGGAGCTGTCCGTCGCAGAGCCGGCAGCAAGTCCAATGAAGAGGCCATATTAAGTGTGTATTTGTAAATCATATAGATCCCATAAAGAAATCGAAGTCGATCTCTGATTGCTCGGGCCTTAATCCTTGTCGCGGCTGAACAACCGACGCAAGCCGCAATCCTCTACTCCGTAGAAAGTACACAATCGATAATACTGAGCGTTTTGAAATCTCATATTTGTTCATGGAGCTCAAAGATTATTCCGAATCATGAGAGCTATCCTAAATCACCAGTCATGCGCGTGTCAGCGCAGCCAATATCTCAAAATGTTATAAAGCCCTTATTGCGGCGACATACACTTCCCTGCCGATTCTACTCATCCCTCTCCACCAATGCGCGCCTGAACGTACCAATCGAATACTCAAGCCATCCCCTCCTTCATCACACCTCTTCCTCCCTTTCGTACAGTCCCGAGTTCCCAGCGGATTCCCCTTCTACTCGTCTTAACCTCTTTCAAGCTATCAACAGCGCCCTAATTCACGCTCTTCGCTTTGATGAGAGCACGCTTGTCTTCGGCGAAGATGTGGCTTTTGGCGGTGTCTTCCGCTGTAGCATGAATCTTGCTACTGAGTTTGGATCAGAACGAGTATTCAATACCCCTCTGAGTGAGCAGGGGATCGTTGGATTTGCCATAGGATGTGCAGCGCAAGGAATGAAGCCGATAGCTGAGATCCAATTCGCTGACTATGTGTACCCGGCTTTCGACCAGCTGGTAAATGAAGCGGCAAAGTGGAGGTATAGGGAGGGAAAGACAGGAGGGAACATTGGGGGTATGGTAGTTAGGATGCCTTGTGGGAATGTAGGGCATGGAGCACTGTACGCGGATCCTCCAGTCCATAGTCCGCATAGCATCGCTGAACCTACATTAGATATCATTCCCAGTCGCCGGAGTCTCTCTTCACCCATATCCCTGGATTACGGGTCGTGATCCCTCGCTCTCCAGCCCAGGCCAAGGGGTTACTGCTATCTTCCATTGCATGCAACGACCCTGTTATCTTCATGGAGCCGAAGATCCTGTATCGTGCTGCTGTAGAGCAAGTTCCTACAGAAGCATACGAACTACCTCTCTCGAAGGCGGACGTTGTAAAAGAAGGGAAAGACTTGACAGTCATCTCTTATGGACACCCGCTTTACACATGTTCCTCGGCCATAGCAGCTGCAGAAAAAGATCTTGATATTACTATCGAACTGCTAGATTTGCGAACGTTGTATCCTTGGGATAGACAGACTATCTTGCAGAGCGTGCAAAAGACAGGTCGGGCAATCGTGGTGCATGAGGCCATGGCTAACGCAGGAATTGGGGCCGAAGTAGCTGCTACGATACAAGAGGGAGCATTCTTACGCTTGGAAGCTCCCGTACAAAGGGTAGCGGGATGGGCGACACATTCAGGACTCGTTTTCGAGAGATTCAATGTGCCAGACGTAACTCGTGAGTACGATCAAGGCAGCCACCGAGCACAATAGCTGACCTAGATTCAAGGCGTATATGATGCTATTAAACGTACCATAGAGTATTGATCTTTTTCATTCGGCATTTAGGGTACTCTTCCAAGTACATAGGGTAGCTGGAGACTCTGAGATTGACCGTTTGAGGGCTCCAAAAGACTTGGTGACTCGGCGGTTTGAAGATGTGAGTACAACAAGAAGCTTTGGGCTACAAAGATCCTCTTCGGGTCGAGGTACCTCTATTGTTCACTCAGCCTTCTGGAACAATATTTACTGGATAGATTGTAGAGATAATCAATACTATATTGATGAGTAGCAAGTTCTCCCTATCCTTTGTTACCTACTAACATTTCCGATTGGAACAGTAGAAGCTTGTTAGCGCAAGCTTCTTGGTACGTTACTAATAGACCTACAAAGCTCTCCTCCTGCTATTGAGCCAGCTTTTGCACAATTCCAGATGAAGGTATGGTAAAGTTTTCGACAGGACACGGAATCTTATAGTGAGCGCATACACTTAGGACTTCGGCTACCAAGGGTTTCCCCTTTTGGAAATGTTGAGCCAGTCATATCATTTTATACACAGTGTGATTGTCCTGCTGGCGAAACAGCAACTGGGAAAATTTCAATGGCATTGTTTACAACCCTCGAAACAAATAGCCAACACAAAGACCCCAACACATTCTGGGGTGAATGAACTGCATGACTCAGAAAAGTCCGCACATTCATAAGCTATGATATTCACAGCTTGTGTTACTATTATCAGCCCTACCTAACACCTCGAGCTCACTCTTTAGTATTTCATCCTCCTTCCTCCAAGATACTTTCTTCTTCCTACAACCCCAGGTCAAGAATTACATACAACCAAAGTCAAGCAACAGCTCACTTGTAACTTACTTCTAGAGCGTACAGCTTACCTCTACAAGCATCCGCTTACTTTTCTCACATACTTGTTTGCACCTTGACCTTAACTCCGCGACACACTTACGTCGAGCAATTTCATCATCATAAACCCCCTTCTCATGTCTTATTACGAGTATGAGGATGTGCTCGCTGAGATGGAGTTTCCGCTACCCATAACACCGTCACCAGCCATAGGACCGACAATATCTCAGCTGCTCTACATGAAATCTTTCGAGCTTGTTCTCGCCCCCGTACGGTTCACCAACTTGATCGCGCAATCCATCAGCATGGTACTAGTACATGTCCTATCCACGTTCTTAGACGTTACCGGAACCATCCTGTCGTCAGGGATAGCCGTAACATGCGAGTTCTTGGGTAGCATTGGTGATTTCCTGATGTCGTTGCCGGAGGTGCAGGACCTAGAACTAGACTTTGGGTATGAGGTAAGTGAAGATGGATTATGTCTCTCTCCATAACACAGCACTGACAGTTTTCCTTTGCAAATCCAGCACTACAAGTGGAAGTTTCTCAGTGTTCTCGCGTTTATGGGTTCATTGGCATTTTTGAACTTCCGCCACCGACACACAAGACCGCGCGTTCGTCAAGATCTAGAGATTCTACTTGGTGAGTCTGCTGAGAGAGAGAAAACCCTCGAAGCCAAACTCCAGGAAGCCACTGAGGCTGGAGAGGAAAAGCAAAAAACGCAAGAGCTACTAGAGTCTCAGAGAGACGAACTACTTGAAGAGCGAATGGAAACGTTCAAAGAAAAAGCGGGTCTCTGCAGTGAAGTCACCCTCCTTACTAACAAGTCTGGAAAATTGCAAGACTACGAGAAGAAATACAACGACCTGAAATGGCAGTTGGAGAAAGTTGAAAAGAAGGAGGACCGCATGAAGGGCCTCGAATCAAAGTGTCGGCGGATGGAGAAGCTGCTAGCAAAAGCCAAAGAGGACCAGGACGATTCGAAATCCCTGCAAATAATAACAGAGACCGAGGTTGAAACCCTAGAACGGTCCATCCAGCAGAAGGATGGAGAACTGAGCAAGAAGGAAACCGAACTAAAGGCTGCACGCCAGACAAGAAAAAGCGACGAAGTCGCTGTTCAGAAAGCCCATAGGATGGTGTTCCTGCTCTCAGCCAAGGCCCACAAAGAGCGACGTTCCGCGCTACAGACGCAACGTATGTATAGGCAAGCGAAGCAGGAGGCAAAGCACCTTGCTCCAACGGCCCACCAAGGCGACGCTCCAACGCCCCACGAGTGCGACCACTCGCCATACCTCAAGACCATAGGGTTGCAAGCGGACAGAATAGCCAATCTCCAAAAGGAGTCGAGCGCAGAGGCATCTTCCAAGATAGACGCTATCCCCGCAATTCCCGCCCACGTCTGCGACCATTCCAAATGTGGTCCGCTCGTAGAAATTCAGACGGAGGCGACCAAGCTTTCAGATGGCAAAGTGGATGAGCAACAGTCCGCTCTTGGTGGTTCGGCGTCGGCTCCTAAGCATTCGGAGAAGGAAGCCGTAGACTCAGATATTGTCGCCGCGGCTGCCGCCCACATCTGCGATCATTCCAACTGCGATCTGCTCATGGCAACCCAGAAGCAGTCTATAGAGCGTCTAGATGACAAGGTCGACGGGCTTCAGTCAGCTCTTGATAGTTCGGAGTCGGCTCGGAAGCGTTCGGATTTGCTCGCGGACAACCACAAGCGGAATACCAAGCGTTCAGATGATAAAGTGGACAAGCTGCAGTTGGATCTTGATCGTTCCGAGTCGGCTCTCGAGCATTTAAAGGAGGAATACGCGAAGTTGGAATCGACTATTGAGGATGATTTCGAAGAATACCTTGGCTCCGACAATGAAGAGGACAAAGATGAGCCGGTTACAGAGACGCCTGAGGTACCTCCGGGAGATCATGACCCTGATAATGAGGACGACGATGAAGAGGCAGCGGCAAAGGAAGCGCTTGAGGTAGCTCCATCAGGTTATGGTTCGGATGGTGAAGAGAACCAACAAGAGCCAGCTACGGATGAGGTACCTGAATTAGCTCCACCAGCGGCGCATGAAGTACCTCTGCCCGAGGCTACAGATGCGGATATCGAAGGTCAGCAGTCTTTACTGGAAGATCGAGACGCAACCATTGACCGGCTCCGGGCCAATCTAAAGGACGAGGAAGCTCGCCGAAAAGCTCTCGAAGCTAAGAACGCGGAGCACGTCTGTGACCATTCGCATTGCAGCAGCCAAGCCAACAAGAAGGATGGACGCATCCAAGAACTTGTCGATGAGCTGATTGCTCAAAAGCAACGTGCAAAAGGACGAATCGAGGAACTCCGCGATGAGCTGACTACTGAGAAGCAGAGTCTGGAAGGACACATCCAAAAACTTGACAATCAGCTAATTAGTGAGAAGCAAATTTTGGAAGGACATATCCAAGGACTCGACAATCAGCTGATTACTCAGAAGCAAAATTTGGAAGGACGCATCCAAGAGCTCGAGAACCAGCTGAGTACTCAAGAGCAGAGTACGGAAGAACCCAATACTTGTCTGGAGACTACTCGGATGGAGAAAGAGATGGCCCTTACAACATTGGCTAATGAACGCAAAGCTAATGAGAAGAACCGCCAGATCGCTAACTTGAGCACCATGATGACCGCTCCCTCAAAAGGAAACGAAGTGAGAGACTTGAAGAGAGAGCTATATGCGAAGAGGCTCCAGTGCGAGGGTCTGCAGCTATCGTTGGCAGATAGGGACGCAACCATTGCCAGCTTGAATGGGGATATATCCAAGGCAGGCAATCAGTTCAACGACCTCAAGCTGTTCCTTGGAATGTCGAGCGATTACGGTATCACAGATGTTGAGCGTGAGCTCAAACAACAGAAAGCCGCATTCGACAGTCTCGGTCACGAGGCTAGAAATCATGTTTGCGATCATTCCGAATGTCACTATACTCGTTCACAGCTGGAGCTCCAAACCGTCACGCTACAGCAGGCTTTAGACAATGCGGATGGAAAGTATGCAGTGTTGGAGAAAACGGTCAAGGAGATGGACACGGCCATCAAGAGGCGCAATGCCCAGATAAAGAGCATGTCAGTGGTGGACACAGAAAAGGAAGAGAAACACCAGCAGTTGAAGAAGAAGCTGCTTAGCGACATCGAGGTGGCAAGGGGTCAAGCGGGACTACGATATGAGACCAGCCAACCTGGATATCGGCCTTTACGTGACCAAATGCTCGACATGAAGGCGACGCTCGACACGACGAAGCAGAACCTGGAAAAGACGACACAGGAGCTCAGAGATCGAACGCAAGAGAGAGACCACGAGATGAACTGCGCCCTTGGTTTCAAAGAGGACTCAGAGAGATTCGCCGCAAGCGCCATCCGAGAACAGGCGGCATATCGCGACTGCATGAAGGCCCGCGATGAGCTGGCCAATCAAAAACAAAGTTGCGAGCAGGAGATTGAACGCCTGAGACTACAGATGGCTGAGCTGGCAAAGTAGAACCGCGACTTGACGATTGAAGTCGAGAAGGAAGAGCCTAAGAAGAATGGTAGAGCCGATGTATAGAGACCCCCAAGTTTATACGATGGCTAGAACGGCATGTTAATGGCGCCCAGCTGTGAAAAGGACGATTCGGCTAGAGCGCTGGTGCATATGGTTTCTGTTGAGCTCTCGGCATACGAGAGTTTTTTCAATGGGCGCAGGTCATGGAGAGCAGGACGAGGTTTTCAGCATTTCTGGTATTTCTCGGTTTGTCAGTGGGTTTATTCATGTTGCTGCGTATCATCTTGTAAAGGACGTGTGGAGTGTTTCTTAGTTATTTCTTGTACTTTGGGGCGTTCATTTTATTTCCAGTATTCCTTGTGATTTCGGGCTTTGAGGGTATTCCAGCATTGGTTTGGGACCCCTGGAATTGCTGAGGTGTTTGGGGTTTCTAGTGATTTGATAGAGCAGTCAAGCAATGCAAGACCTTAGTTACCAATTCGGCATGTTCATATCTCAGTGTATATGAGTGAGGTGAGCGGTTACAGTAGACCGAGTAGATAGCAGTAATTGGCTATCCTGTATGTAACTGGTAAGCAAACCTTCAAGTGGCCTGGCGGTTAGAGCTCCCCCCCCCAACACCCCCCTGTTGCCGATTAAATGTCGGTCACACTACATTATAACAGTTTTACCGCCGCCCCCTGACGTTCAAGGGTCCAGTCGTTGAAGAAGCACCTCCCTACAACAGTTCGGCACTCCTCAATAATCGTGAAACCCGCCGTGTCTGCTAGATCAGCTCAGACGCTTCAGAGCAAGTCGATTCATCGCCAGTGTGACACGCTGACGTTCCATCTTGTCTTACTATGTAGTACTGTTGACAGTAGTTGTCCCGTCAGTCATTACTCTCACCCTCGTTTGTTGCTACTACTCTGTGTTCGGTTCACGATAGACAACCTCTCATTCCTCGACTATACATTCGCAGCGCGCAATTCACCATCGTACCGCTACCCAGCATACTCGTACAAGGAGCTTCAACAAAAACGAAGCATTCGCTCCTACTATTGACAGACGCTCCGAGACATTGGATATCTGCCTCATTGACAGCCTCCGTTATAATTCCCCCTCTTGTTCCTATTGTTGAGGGCATCAATAGAGAGATAGAAAGGACCGCATTCACCGCGCGCAACAATGCGACACACACAGGCGCCACCCCTCCAATGAACCTTCACCCCTTTTTAAAGTCACCATCGCCCTCACTTCGCTGCAGAATTTCAACTGATGTTCGACATAACCCACGCGATTGTTGGGCTTACATTCCTTTGCGGCCGGACCGTATTCCTCAATTCTCCCTGATATCGATACACAAGCTTCTTGTTTGTCTCCTTCCTCGAAAGCGCATAAAAACTGTGTTATCAGAGCGTCAAGACCAGCTTGAGCGCTCTTGCAGGAATGAACTGCTGCGGTGAACGTGAGAAACTGCGGGATATAAAGGCAGAGCAAAAGTGGGATTATATTGTTAGTTGGTTACGGTCAATTAACGGCTCCTCGCTGACAACCTCGTGTGCAGAACTTGTCAGACTTCAAGTCAAGTTCATGCTGGACTGGCTTTTCCTACGGCGTCCTCTACATATCTCTGGTCATCTCAGTCGCCGTATACGGGGTTGATACTTTTACCGCTGCGAACCTCCTGTTCTTCAACCGTTGGAGCGGGCAGGTCAAACCGGTAATCCCGTTCAAGATCTCGAAATGGATTTTTGCTGGGTGCATCCTTCTCTCCTTCATCCTCCTCGTTTACAGGTGGTTTAAAGCGATCCGCGCAATCAAAACGGGCATAGTCGCTGCAAGTTATCTCGATCCCCTTGCTGTCAGGGTACAGAGTGTCCGCACGGGCGCCAATGGCCGAGGTTGGAGAAGGTTTCTGGTCTTTACTGCCCTGACCAAGCATAGGAAGGGTGCCGAATATGTGGCTCTCTTCACCTACTTTTCGTTCGAAGGTAAACCACAACGCTTGACTTTCCATTACCACCGTTGCTGAATTGTTCTAGCATGGTTGCGCATCGTCTTCGCCGAAGGTCCTCGACAAGTCATAAATGCGTTGACATTATATTCTGTGATGCAAGCGAACCTTATACCGGAAGGCGAACACGCTGCCAATCATGGCCACAGCGCGATTGGACAGTTTTTCGTCAACGTCCAGATACTGGCAAACAACAACCGACAGCAAGCAGCGATACTGTTCAGTATGCTGTTCACACTCGTAATCTGGGTGTTCTCGGCTTTGGGTTTGATAACTGCGGTACTGTTCTATCTCGTCTTCCTGTGGCATCATATTCCCAGTGCGGATAATGGCCTCTCCAGTTATTGCAGAAGGAAGGTCGATAGTCGACTACACAGGATAGTTGGGGTCAAGGTCAACAGGGCTCTGGCAAGGGAGGACAAAGCCCTGACCAAACAAGATGTGAATGATGGCATGATCGGGGGAAGACCGCCAGTCAAGCGACAGCCAACAGTGCCTGTCTTAGACACCCAACAGGATGATAAACTACAAGAGATGCCACTTCTACAAAGGCAGGGAACTCAAGCGACACTACCACCTTATACATCATATCCAGCATCCCGCAACCCCAGCGACTCAAGCTCTGCGGTTCGAGAGCCAGCAGTCCCGAATATCTTCACCGACCGGCCAACCGCACCCGAGAGATCGGCTACGCAGAACTCGAATCGATCTGACAACAGCTATGCTTCCGATGCGCCCCTCATCCGTGCAGCGAGTGACATGGCTTACGGACGGCCTGGGTCAAACTTCTCGAGGCCTCCTCCTTCGAGAACGGAATCCGAACGCAGCAACTACAGCAATAGGCCACGAGTAGGCCGGAGCGACACATATAACTCTCAAGGCACACAGCGATATTACAACACAGAATGGGGACGCGAATCCTCCCCTCCACAGAACGGTTCATATGCACCGCCTCGTGGTCCTCCATCCCGTCAAAACACTGGCCTGAGCGACTATGCACAATCGACACCGCTTCCGTTCCCAGCACAGAGCCGTAAACCTACCCCCCAAAACCTCCCCTTGGACGCCATAGGGAAACGCACCCCCACACCCACGAACAGATATCTCCCTCCCCCTATGCCTGTCCAGGAGTTTGAAATGCGCCCTCAACCGCCACCCGCTTCCTCCACTGGACCACCAGAGATCACCAACAGGGGCTATGTCGCCTTCAACCCCTCTCTCTACACGACCACCAACCCCACCACCTCCAACATACCCCCGGCTTCCCTACCCTCCAGAAATATCACCCAACCTAATCGGCAACTACAACCAGACTATACCGGCCAACAATCAACGCCGCAACGGTCAGGCACAGCGCCACTGCCGCAGACGATCCCGTATGATGACAGCATCTACGACGAGTACAGAAAGGAGCGCGAGCCGGAGAGGCCAGGCAGGGCGGCGACGGCCGGGCCAGGAACTTGGAACGGCCAGGCGCCACCTATCCCTCGTGCAGCGACGCCAAGTTCCGCTGCTTGGAACGGCGGGAGGAGGAACCGACCCGGTCCGGGTCAGTATGTGGAGCCACCGATGCCTGCGAGAGCTGGGACTGCTGATCCCTACAATGCGCGGCAGAGACAGGATCTACCCGCGCGAGTCAGGACTGCGGATCCGGAATGGGGTGGGCAGAGGAGGTATGGGCCTGGTGGCGGGCCGGAGCGTGGACCTGGGTTTTATCAATTTTGATTTTAGTTTTTTGGATTGGTCTATGGTTGGAGATACCCCTTTACGATGTTATGATGAGGGTTGTTGGGATTGGGTATTGGATCGCAATATTCTAGCGGAATCTTGGACTTGTTGGAGAGGAAGCTGGGTACGATCTAACTTTGGAAGACTCCAAGACCTAGGTGTTGGATAAGATAGCTCCGAAGTTTACGGGTCTTGATAATAGAGAGTGCCGCGGTTGAGCCGACTTGATCGTATCAAGAGTTGACGGAAAAACGGATACGTTTCATGTGTGCTCTCTATGCATGCCCCTGTGATGTGTTTCTAATTCTCCCCTGGTGCTCCTTCTCTACCTCGCCCTCCTCCCCCGGAAAGCGTACCCATCGACCCACTCCCACGCCCACAACCACCTCCAAAACCCCAACCAACCACCGCAAACCATCTCTCTTCAAGCCCCAACCACCTACAATCTCTACCCGCTAGCACTAACGAAAGAGATCCAGAGCCCTCTCGTCGGTAACATGTACTAGTTTGTAAATGGGGGTAAATAAACGGAAGGGATTGGGGGGGTTGGGGGGTTCTTGGTAAGATGGGGGGTTGAAGGAGTGGTTGGATGTTGAGGACGTGGATGGGTTAGATCGGATGGGGGTTTTTCGAGTCGACAGAGGATAGGGGTAACGGGTGGGTGGAGAAGATCGAAAGGGGGTGTCGGGGGGCCCGGTCTGAGAGCTGGAGAGGGTAAAGACACGCGGGGAAGGTGGAGGAATAGAAAGATCTCGGGGTTTGACATTGCATAAGTCGGAAAACAGTCGATTGCTCTGGAGCATGGGTGAAAGAGAGAGGTAGTAGTGCACAAATGACACAGGCGTCACTACAGCAATATCCTTCACCGTGAGCGAAGCAGCCATGTCTTGACAATCTTGCGCACTTATATCTTGATCCCTTAAGAACGCCCTTTTAGTACACGAAACAAACTCCGCTATGCAAACCCCCATCCTTTCCCTATTCTAATAGACATAACAGGGTGCCTTCCACGTCATCCCTGTTCTTCCCAATCTGCCCCTTCGCATGTGCCTTTGAGATCGAAGGCGCCAGGAGTGGAGTATATTATGCAATCGCGTAAAGAATCGAACAGGAGACCTAGGCAAGCATGGGCGATCGCGAACCCCCTTCCATCGCGGATGGTGGTGGTGAAGGGGCTGGAGGAGGAACCTAGGGGGTATTGTTGATTAGAGAAAGTGCATATGAGGGTTGTTAGAAGGCGACTTACATCTAGCCGTGTGTTCTCTGCCATCATTCTCTGGATGCCGATGCCCACACCCTCGATTACTGCTAGTAAGCATGCGCACCCTATTGCTGAGTTTCGCGCTGCTTTCATTCCTCCTCTGACTGCCAGGGCGCCGCCTGTGAAGAATCCTGCGATGACTATTCGTACCCATCGTCAGCCCAAAACCCCTCTAAAGCACCCTTCTCCCTCACTCCCTTCCCCACTCAATCTTCCCTCACTCCGCTCCGGCAGGTGCACTCACTAGCATTATACGGATCCTCCTTCTTCCGAATTCCCTTGACCGCGCAGTCAAACGTGCTGAACAAACCACCCCAGACTCCAAAATTGCCTCCCAGAACCGGAGCGCGCGCTTTGATGGCTGTGAGGGCGCCGATGCGACGTTCGCCGTAGGGCGAGTTACGGAAGCCTTTTACGCCGTGCCAGACGGCGCCGCCGATGCCCTGATGAAGCATGTTAGCGCTGCTGTCTGAACCAGAACAAGTAGAAAGCGGCCTAGAGAGGGGGCCTATCGAATGGAGCTGGGGTGGTTGGGACGTACTCCCATGCAAAAGGCACCGCCAAAATCACTAAGGGCGACCCATGGGCAAGGATCTCGTGAGTGATCCATACTGTGTTATGACTTCGTGGCCGAGAGTATTAGAGGTGGAGAGGTTTGAAGGGTGAGCCTCAAAGGCTGGCTCGAACAGTCGTGGTCACTAGCAGAATATGGAGGCCTAGTAGGATTGTATAGAGAATTAGGCCAGTGGTGTAGCTCGATACCGTAGCTCAGGAAATGAATTTATGCTGTGTACTTGGCGTTGTTGAGGATAAGATCCTATGGATTCGAATCAGAGAACTCAGGAAGGCGATGATGCGCGGAACTTTTTGTCTCGCTTCAAGTTGCCGTTTTAGCCCAACACCTGTGACATCTCAAGATGCTTTCCTAAAGATTCAATGAGATATGCCGTATTCTACCAGTACTAAGGTGACATTTTGACTATCCTACTTAATCTACTGATTGATGCTTGAACCGCTCGCTCTAAGGGTATCTACAGAAATCCAATCCTTCAAATTCTACGCAACTTTGCTATTTAGCGTACGCGAATAATATCCCCACTCATCTCAAGGGGAGCTCCCGAAACACCTTTGCGAATATCTGCCGGCTCTTGTACAAGTTAGATAGCCGAATTCTTTCGTTGTCCAAATGAGCATTATCGCTTGCCTGACCGCAGGGGAGATGTGCTGCTGGCGCATCGAATTCTTGCTCTAGAAAACGAATGGCTGGAATCGAACCACCTTCACGGATATAAAGCGGTTTTGATGGCATTCTGGTGGCGAAGTATTGCTGCGTCTTTCCAACGTCGTGGTCACTGGCACCGTTGATCTCTGCTGTCGCCTGCCAATGTTGGTCGCTGCTCTTTGAAAGAGTCGAAGACGTTACAGGGGAAACCTTAGGACTCGTAGGACCATTCGTCGGCTTTTTTAAGGCTGCTTCCTTAGTAGGGGCAGATCCACGCCGCTTGTGAGCAATGGGGCCCCAGACTTCTATTATGGCTTCCTCGAGGATTTGAAAAATCCAATTTTCTGGGTCACCAAGCCATGGCTCAGCCTGATGATTGATCTTTACAGTGAGGCTGTTGGTAGTGTGCAGCTTCTCAAACGCATTTTGCAGGACTTTCCGCAACGATTTATCTATTGCTGTGGTTCGTTGATCCGGTACTAGCCGAATCGACAAGTCTGCGGTCGCGAGACGGGAAATAATAGTCGAATTCGCAGGTCCTGAAGTGTTGATGCGGTGTATCGTAAGTGATGGCTCTCTCCACCTTGCCTTGAAGGACTCTGTGAGACTTGCAGCATCCCCAAGGCTCGGATCACGACGAAGTAGCGTCTTGCTTATCGCTTCGTACCGTTCGTTTTCTGCTTCTGTAACAGGAAGTATCGGGTCGTAAAAGCCAGGGATATTAACTTCTCCATTAGCGCCTGTCAGCAGTGCGAGCAGTGCCACCAAATCTTTTGCTGCTTCATGTATGAGATGACTACCGTCGACGCCGCTATGCAGATCAGGTCGGTCGCTTTTAACCTCGACCGTGGCATGCACCACACCTCGGAGGCCGTACGTGAGGCAAGGAAAGTTGTCATCGAGCCAGTAGCTGTTTGCCAGCAAGATCCAGTCAACGTTACCAATCACATGTTTGTTGTTCTTGATTGCCGCCTGAAAGCCCCGAGACCCACATTCTTCCTCCCCTTCTATCAAGAAGACAATGTCAGAGCTAAGTTCCTGTCTAGCAACAATATCAGCTACAGCGTAAATCGCTGCTAGTACAGGACCCTTGTTGTCCGATACGCCTCTTCCATATAGATAACCATTAGTGCCATGCATCTTGAAAGGATCTTCGATCCAATGCTGAGTTCTGTTTTCAGCTGCAACAACATCGTAATGACCGTAGAAAAGTATCTTCTTTGCTCCTCCCGACTTCCCATCCTTGCCCCTAAATCGGGCGAAAACCACAGGATTTCTGCTATCTTCGGTAACAAACATCTTCGTGTCAGCGCCGAAAGTTTTGAAGAGGTTCCTTAGCCAGGAAGCTCCGCTTCGGCAATCCTTAGCATATTCTGGCTTTGAAGATACCGTCCGATATGAGACAAATTCCGAAAGGGCCACGAGAAGATGTTCTAAAGATACTGATCAGTCGTTTACAAATGCATTCAACAGGCAAACACTCATACCATTACTTGCTGTCGGTCTCTTTCCTGCATCTTTAGCGTAGTCGCCGATGTTCCAAATAGCGATGCAGTCATCATTCCCTCCAGTTACATAGATTTCTTTGTCGTCATAATGAGCGATAGCGGAGGCAAGAATAAGCTGATCATGAGCTTTCCATCTAGTAACGCATTCATACCTCGAGTCAAATTGCTGGGAAGGTTATTACTGCTTGCCCGAAAAACAACGTCACGATTAATACATACCTTAGCAAAACCATTGGCGCTACCACTGAAGAGAAGTCCACGACTGACGGCTAGTGTTAATACATCTGCTGTATGAGCCCTAATCCTTCGGATCATCTGATGTGTATCAAGGTCCCACACATTGATATCCCCCTCAAGACGTCCGCTGTATAGCAACTTTCCGTCAAGTACTATGGCCAAGATGGAGTCGTCGCCATTTTCCAGAGTCACCGCTTTTTTGATAGAGCCTCCCGAATCCTTATCTAGAGACCACAGCTTGATTGTTCCATCACCACCACCGGATATCAAAGTTTCGTCGTCTGATCGACCGCTGTTCAGGCCTTTAGTTAGAAGCATACAGTAAACATATCCATAATGCGCATATTGCACAATATTCTCTTTATCGATTTCCAGGACTTGTCCTCCCTCCGCTTCCAGCTCGGACGCAGTGAGCGGACGGGGCGTACACACTCCACCGGGGCCTTTGGAATCAAAAAATCGATGATTTCTCTGAGACGGATGTGAAGAAAAGTCTAGTGGGGAGTTGATTCCTGTTTGTGACAAGCTATACCACTAGTAAGGGATAAGAATAATATATATATCTGTAACTAGAAGGTAAGGTAGAACAATACCTGTATGCTGGTATTTTGTGCCCCTAAGTAGACGGTCTGCAGACTGACGGAATACGCAACGCAGAAAACATCACCAATATCGTAGGTGGAGTAGATTGAGTATAGCCGATTTAACGTCTTTGTGCACCATACCTGGGGTTGGATTGGTCAGCGTAGGCGATAGAATCTGCAGTCGTAACTTTCATACATTTACTATAGCGTCCCCAGCACTTGAAAAGAGCCGTTCTTTGTCCGCCGAGAGAAAAAGGCAGAGAACGCTGCCTCTGTGCGCAGGTATCGTTGAGAAAAGTTCATAGGTATCCAATGTCCAGACCTAAGCGTCGGAGGTAAGCTGTTACACCTATTTGTGCGAATTCTCATCGCATACCTTCACTTCGCCATCCTGAGTGCCCGCATAGATGTATGAGTCGGATACAACAAGTGCAAGTATCGACTTTTCGTTCTCGACCTTGTGGAATAGTATCGGGTCGTGAGGGCCGGTCCCGCGATTTGTAGGTATCGTACAGGCTCCATTCAAGTCAATCGTAGCATCTGAATTTTCCGCGATCGCGTTAATTGATGATCCATTTACGTGAGATGTGAGGGTTGGAACAGTAGCAACCATTGCAGAACATTTGAAGCTAAAGTCGACAAGGCAGTAAGCAGCACGCGCAGTTACTGTACTAGAGTACATAGTGCAGTGCGCTAGGCGGGTAACGGCAGCTCCCGCAGCCTAAAAACCTGCTGGACTTACCGAGCAAATGGCACTCAGGAGTATCGTCTGGTCTCCAATCATCCAGACAGTGGCCTGGAACAGCATCCTCCACTCGGACAGCCGCCGACTCCTCTGACCCGGTTTTGAGTTGAGCCATGGAGTCAAATGGAAGAGATGCCCTTTCTTCGCCAGCCACTTATTTTGGACCTGCGTTGATTCAATAAGCTTTCAAGGATAGTAGGTACCTCAAGCAGTGTGTTATCTCCTCAGATCTCTCTTTGTAGCGGCAAGGGCGTTTCAAGATCGCGGGAATTTTGCAAGATACAGTCATGAGTGTGGGGCAAGAGCACGCACGATTGCAGTTTGGAGGAAACGCGATTGAATGGTTGAAAGACCAACAAACAACCAAACCCTACTCAGACCGGGACTCAAACCTAACATGTTTTCACCTGACAAAGTATTGATCAAGCTAGAGGTTTTTGATCGGAATATTACTGTACTATGAGCTGTTCTTGACGTGCTGAGTGGATCAATTGGACTAGTCTTCCATGTTTGAGAAACAAAAATAATATTGTTTTCAGTACGCAGCGGAAACTGGCACACACCCAGAAACCACAAGGTCTCAAGCACTGGACGTGTGTCACCGATGTTGCACCAACCAGACCGCCATGTTCGAAATACCTTAGACTTCTTTTCGGTTTTTTTCAGCTGTAAAATGACTACAAACCCCTTATAACGATATTCCACATAGCGATGTTAGTGTGTATGTATGCCCGCGTTTTATAACGATATCTTCCTGGTAACGATGTGGTTAGGTGGAGTTCTGGACATCGTGATAGCCAGGTCTAACTGTATAATCGTAATGTTTGACAAACGAAACGTTTGTACACCTATTACAACTTCATGTGCCTGAACATGTTTGAGAAGAGATTGTGCTCATAAATGCACAATACCTGCTTGTACTAGGTATTACGGTGCTTGAGCATCCTACGGCCACCGCCGCGTCACCTATTTGTGGTACATTCTCCCTCCTCAGCTGACATTAGTATTCGTGAAAAGTCCATCAATCACGTGTGACCCTGACATACATTGAGAACCAGTCAGAAGCAGTTGGAAGAAGCTACACGCGCGCCACGGTGGCTGAGTAAATGTAAGCGCGTACCTTAGGCACTGAAGCTAAACCTGCAGATGAGTAAAGCCCAATGAAAGACAGAGGATGCCGAATCGGAGTGTGACAACAAAGAAACAAGTCACCAGCGCCTGAGGCTTGCCAATGTTCTACAAGTTAATGGCTGGCCGATCTTTGAAGTCTCAATGCTTGATGATGTCTTTAGGACTAGGGTTGCATCTAGCGCATTCAGATCAATCCCTCACACATCAGTGAAGAAGCAGCGGCTACCTCAAGTAACTCCATGTTTCTCTTCGACTGCGTCAAGTATCACTGAATGACAAGTTCTCGCTCCCGCCTGTGAATAGTCTCTTTGTCATACCATTGTAGACAATTCCTTTGTCCTCTGCTAGCTATAGCAACAGAATTTTACCAGCTGCTATCTTTGCTTTTCAAGAACAGTAATAGCCGTATACCAATAACATTTCAGCACCAGCAAGGTTTCGAAGCGACCATCGAAAGAAACACCCTTGACTGGCTTCAAGGGACAAGTGGCTACTGCAATACAATCTACCATGGCGGCTTTGATTCAAACCATAGCGATAGTCGACAAATCTGGGAAGGCAGTTAGTACGGTAAGCGTTTCTATACCCCACCAATAATCTACATGTTGTCTAATTCAGTCTTCACAGAGCAAGCACTTGGTCAACGTCTTCAAAGAAGCCAAATCTGCATACCGTGAGAGGAAAGCGGAGGTTGTCGCGGGCCGACAAGCCCATACTGAGGAGAAGAGAGTCCGTCGGGCGTTGAAAGGATACACCATAGAGGATGATCGTTCCCATACTTCGTCTCGGAAACATGAGAAGTCCAAAAATTCGAGTCGAAGGCCGATGGGAGACCGCCAGCGCTCGGGTAGCTCTGTCAAAAGTGAAACGAGCCCTATACACCCGTCGTCACCGCGCCACTTTGACCAGGACTCGTATACCCCAGCCTCGGAGCCCCGAGAAATGATCCGGCGCCATAGTGCTCGAGATGGCGACCTCATGCGTCCCCATGGCCCACCGAGATCGATGACCAGTCCTGCAGACATAGACATGGATTTAGCCTACGGTGACATACCGCCACCTCTTCCTGTGACCTGCCTTGACGACGAAGCCGAATTCAAAGGTCTTGTTGGAAAAGTCAAGAAGTTGCTCGAGGAAGCCGACTGTCTCCAGTATTCTGCAACCGCCATCATTGCCTCATTGCAGAAAAACCCTGATGCAATGGCTGCTGTAGCGCTGACTCTGGCCGAGATCAGCAATATTGCCTCGAAAATGGCACCTGGAGCTTTGCTGGCTATGAAAGGCAGTGCTCCAGCAGTATTCGCTTTGTTAGCAAGCCCGCAATTTCTGATCGCCGCTGGTGTCGGTGTTGGTATCACAGTGGTTGCCCTAGGTGGATACAAGATCATCAAGAAAATCAAGGCCAAGCATGCCGAAGATACAGGCATGGATGAAATGCTTGAGTTTGATGGAGATATTAGTAGGATCGATAGCTGGAGGCGTGGCATTGCAGAGGTGGAAGAGCAGAGTGTTGGAACAAGCGTCGACGGAGAATTCATCACGCCTCAAGCGGCCGCGCTGTCCAGAGTGAATTTACAGGAAGCGGAAGGGAGAAAACCTCATCGCAAAAGTTCGTCCAAATCCAAGAGCAGCAGCTCCAAAGACTCGAAGGCAAGCGGGAAGTCAAAGAAGGAGCCTAAGGCGAAAAAACCATCCCCACTAAGGTTGATGTTTAAGTGATGGGGTATATTCGAAGCATTTTCTGAAAGCATTTTAGCGGAGATATTAATGTCTCGATTATGGACATGGAAGATACTGTGTGTACAGTAAAATAGTTAGTGAGAGACAAAAACGTTAACCCAAAGGCTCACTGTATGCACCAGCGTTTCTCATGTCGAACTTGTAGATAGTACGGAGTAGCGCTTTGCGATTCCCATGGCTGTAGAGAGTACCTTAGGTAGAGAGTAGGTATCGTTGTATGCGAAACCTGTGCCGTTTTTTATTTTTTGCCGAGAGCCCCATCAAAATTATTGGCGAATCTGCAAAATAAGAACCAGAGTTGTAAAATCGACCCCACTGCCCCCCCCAGTGCTCCATATGTAGTCATATGTAGTACCGTTGGGTGCGAAACCAGTATTGCTTTTTAGAATTTGTCGAGAGCCCCGCCAAATTTAGTGGCGAATTTTCAAAAAGTGCAAAATAAGAAATCAAAAATCAACCCCACTACCCCCCCCTTATTTTGCACTTTTTTGAAAATTCGCCACTAAATTTGGCGGGGCTCTCGACAAATCCTCGACAAATCCTAGTAAAACGGCACAGGTTTCGCAATCAACGATACTACAAATGAAGCACTGGATATACTACATATGAAGCATTGAATATACTACATATGAAGCACTGGGGGGGGCAGTGGGGTCGATTTTACAACTCTGGTTCTTATTTTGCAGATTCGCCAATAATTTTGATGGGGCTCTCGGCAAAAAATAAAAAACGGCACAGGTTTCGCATACAACGATAGCTCTACATTAGCGCTAGTTCAGCCCTATCAAGTGCCGTGAATTCGATTTTGAGCGAACAGTTTACGATACAAAATATCAGTCGGGTTCCAAAACCGGTGACTGGAAACGGTAGACAGTATGCAAAGCCTACGCTCTCGTGCAGGTGTTTTGCGTCATGTCTATTCCCAATGGTATGATGCCTTTGCCTAGTTACGGCAACAAGACCACCGATGCCTCGACTGCAGGGCATGCTTCGAACGATGGTCTTGACAGGGTCTCTTCAACATCCAATGGGACAATTAATAAAGCAGGAGAGCGCGATGAGACATTTCTTGAAAAGATTATGTCCGACGACTCTCAATCCTCAAGTGCACCCTTGAATCCGCAGCAGTACCCTTCACCAGACCCTGCTCCCAATCCATATGTACAAGTTGGCGCGCAAATAGGAGACCTAATAGCTGACAACGACGGCGAAGAACTAGACAGCTGGCACTCCGCAGAAGACGACTCCAGTGGTCCAGCATTGTCCACTCCATCACCCCAGCTACAGGCTTCTAATGCAAGCTCTGAGAATGGATATGTAAGCTTGGAATACCATGGGCCCATAAAGACCCCGACAGAGGCGCGAGACGACAGGAAAGAGACGGTATTGAAGCTGTCGCCTGCTATGATACACGAACTCACCTCTTCGCCGGAGTCATTGCCCTTACATTTGCACTCGACAAAGAAGGGTTCTGGCCAGGCTTCACAGCAGATATTGAGGAATGATGCAAGTTCGTTTGCTGCAGAGCGTCCTGACCAGGAGATCCAGGACAACATCGTGGAAAGGTCACAGAAGATATATACATCTGGTAGCGCTAATGCAATCTCACCTACAGGCAGAGACGCATCCCAGTCAATCCGAACCCCATATTTGACCAAAGGGGTCGATCATGTTTCTAGGCCGTATGGGTTTTCCCGCACCGTGTCAAACCCTCCACTAAGAAGAAGCAAGTCATCTTCGAAATTTCCGTCCGCCCAACTACCTCCATCGATGGGGTCGAGGCATTCTCGCACAGTACCTACACCTCTTCAATTTAGAGACCACAGGGTTGAAGGCAAGGCTTCTGCATTAGACGGGTCCATGCCATCACCTATGCCTCAATCAATACCTCTGCCACCACTTTCGTTGCCTACGTATCTCCAACTTGAGCTGTCCTCACACAGACCATCACCACTATATATACATCGTTCTGCGTCAAGTGATTTCCCATACGAGTCCTCACGTATCAAGATCGAGCGTCTCCAGAACTTCCTTCTTCTTCCACCTCAATTAGAACAAGTCCTGTGGTTCGGCGCACTTGCTTGTCTAGATTCCTGGCTTTTCTCATTTACAATCTTGCCTCTACGTTTCTTCAAAGCGCTTGCCCTCCTCGCACAATCTTGGGGTAGGAATCTAGCAACGGAGATGGAGTTCATTGGAATTTTCATTCACGCTGGAGCAGGCAGAATGTGGCGGAGAAGGCGGCAGAGAGATAGCACGACTACTCCAGGAACTCCTCCTTCTGCCAAGGACACAACTTTCACAAGCCCGATAACTACTGGGGTTTCCGCCAAACCGCCCGAATTTTCCTTTCCTAATGACATTGACAAAGAGAATCCGAGTGCAAGCCATTCCCATCCTCAACCGAACCATAAGCGTAGCACTTTTCAAAAACATAGAAGATCCAAATCTATGCCATCAGCACTGCTACCAGATCACAAGGCGGACATCCTGAAAGGACTTCTGATCATCATTAGCTGTACCATCTTGATGTACTTCGACGCCAGCAGGATGTACCATAGCATACGTGGGCAGGCTGCTATCAAGCTTTATGTTATCTACAATGTTCTCGAGGTTAGTCTTTGAGACACATATTCTACTGACAATATCAAGCTAAGCAGTTGCCAGGTCTGTGATCGCTTGTTCTCGGCTCTTGGTCAAGATGTGCTTGAATGCCTCTTCTCGAAGGAGGCCCTGGAGCGGAAGCCAGACGGCCGCAGTAAAATCTTAAGACCATTTTGGCTATTTGTCCTTGCGCTCCTGTATAACTTAGTCCACGCAACAGCGCTATTTTATCAAGTCATCACGCTCAACGTTGCCGTCAACTCATACTCGAACGCGCTTCTTACTCTTCTGATGTCCAATCAATTTGTCGAGATCAAGTCCACTGTTTTTAAGAAATTCGAGAAGGAAAACCTTTTTCAGCTAACATGCGCTGATGTTGTCGAACGCTTCCAGCTTTGGTTGATGCTCACCATCATCGCTTCCAGGAACATTATTGAAACCGGAGGTCTGAGTCTTGGCTTTTCCGACAGTGGTACAGGTGCTCAATCAGCCTCCTCTGCTCCTGTTCGAGGCCCAAGCATCTTACCAAAGAGCTTCACATTGCTTCCAGACTGGACTGGGCAGGTTATGGGACCTTTCGTGTTAGTTCTTGGAAGTGAAATGCTAGTGGATTGGATCAAACATGCGTACATCACCAAATTCAACAACACCAAACCTGCCATCTACGGAAGATTTCTCGATGTCTTAGCCAAAGACTACTACTCAAACGCATTCGCCGATCAAAACCTCACCCGCCGTCTCGGCCTCCCAGTCATCCCCCTTTCATGTCTCTTTATTCGCGCCTCCGTTCAAACCTACCACATGTTCCTCGCTACCCACATGCCGCCTCGCCAACCTTCAACCGCGACATCCCTCTTCGTCGACTCCGCAACCACTTCCCCGGCCACCACCGCAGCCTTCCAACACATCGACTACATGGTCCGCCGCGCCCTCGGCCGCTCCACATTCGGTGCTGGTGACCCCACGCTGGCGTCAGAAAGTAGCGGATGGAACACCGACGATGCAATAGCCTTTGCGACCATGATCGTTTTCTTCCTACTGCTCTACCTCGTCCTTCTGGCCCTCAAACTTGTCTTGGGTATGTGCCTGCTCTCGTTTGCTCGACGCCGTTACAAGGGCATGAAAGAAAGAGAAAATAACTCAGCGCATGCAGAGGGCAAGAGAGTTGGTGGGTGGGGGGTTGTGGAGGTCGATGAGGACAAGAGGAGATGGATATATAAGGATGATCCCGACGGGGCGAGGAGGCTGAGGGAGAGGGAGGCAGCGATAAATGAGAAGGGTGGGAAGGAGGAAAGCTATGGTGGCGTTAGTAGGTATAATATGGTTGCTAAGAGGATTTGGTGATGTTATGATACTTTTATCTATAGATTTGGCGCATTCAGCGTGATGTTTCAGATGGCATGTAATGTATTTGCACGGTTCTTTATCCTGCAAGATTCCAATGTTAGAGGTACACAGCCATGTCTTTTCTCGCACCGAAGACTTCACTAATACTAGCGAATTCATCTATCGAGCAAATCTATCCCATCACCACCTCCCCACCTCCAAACGAGGGTCCCACCACCCATAAGATCTCCCAGCGGCGAACAATCCGTTTCGTTGTGCCCATACATGTATCCTACCATTCCTCTCATTCAGCAACTCCTCCTCTAGCTCATCAACCATTCCCGGACTAAGCGGGCCCTGTAATTTCGAGGAAAGAATTTCATACAGGCAACGGTTAGTTTGAGCGAGCCTGGCATAAGAAGTCTGGAATCGGAACCGGCATCCGCGGATTTCGTATTTCTTGTCGTAGATCCAGTTGTAAGCATATTCGCCGTAGAGATATGCGGCGATCTTTTGAACGAGGTCGGGGGGGAGGGACGTTAGACTTGCTGGCGGGGTGTTCAAGAGATTCGTGCTGGAAGCCATGTGGTTCTTTCAGGGACGAAATGGAAGGGAGTGTCGGACATGGCTGGTATATATCGGGCTTTGTCTGCTGGGCTTGGGGGTTTGCTTGGACAGCGAATGCTGGGTTGAGAGCGTGGTATACATTTTGGGTTGTCCATAATGTTGTATTCTTATAACGCAGTGGGTTTGACCAGCACTAATACCAACGGGGGTGAAAGCTGAAGGGATACATATGTTTGCTGCTTCTGCTGGTCCTGCTTGCGACGAAAGTGATTGAGAAAATCAACGTCTATGGATAAGGGAACGCAGGGTTCAATGAGATAAGAAACGAAAGGGAGAATCGAGGTCTTTTACTTGGAAGAAACGAGAAATTACAGTAGCGTTCAACTTACACCTTTTCGGGTTTTTCAACGAGACAGCATGGAAAACCGTCATCACGCAATTGGAACTTTAAGTAGTGTCAGTCCCTCGTATATAGCTTTCAGATGCCCGGAGATGAGCTTAGCAGAGAACTCAGCGGGCATTGCTAAGACTTTATGAAACAATTATTTCAGAGGTTTGGTTCTCTGGTGCTCCCCATATTTGAGGTGACTCTAAGATCACATGACCTGGCGTTGACAGCGCATCTCGCTTCTGTTTGTTGACGCGACTGACATCATAAGTAACGCGACATCCCTTGCTTCCCAGAATCTGATCCCATTATTCAAGATAGTGAGTTGATCGCATTCAATCGGCCATAATGCCCAAAACAACTCGCCGTACTTCTGCCGCTCGCTCTGCGCCATACCCTTCTCCTCCCTCCAAGCAAAGCTCGAAACCGAAACCCAAACCCAAACCCAAATCTAAGAAAGCCACTGATACCAAAGTCGAAGAACCCACCGACCCCTCCATCGCCCCCCATTTGCTCATCACCCTCGACGGCGAAACCGAAGAGACCGTCCCCGTCTTCGATACCTGCGATGAGGTCCGCGCGAAGATAACCTCTCTTTTCGACAACAAAACGCCCAATGCAGCCGCGAAAGGAAAACCCTATACCAAAAAAGCGCTGGCAGACCAAATGGGCGACATCACGAGCCAAAGCCTGCAGCGCTTCCGGGACCACGACGGCGAGATGAGCGGCGCGGAGATGAAGGCTTACTACAAAGGGTACGCGCCCTTAAACCCCCCCTGCATACCCACGTAATCATATCCAACCAACAACCACCCACAGCTACATCTTCTTCGAAAAACTCCGCCTCCACACCCACACCCCCAAAACCCCCTCCCGCCTCTCTGCCGAAAAATCCCACCCCTCGGGCCGCGACCTGCACGATCCGACGCGAAAGCGCGGCGGCCAGCAGCTTCATTTTTGGGTGGGCCCGGGGGAGGACCCGAATGATTTTTTGACGGAGGAGGAGAAGATGCAGGGGTTGTATTTTAAAGAGGGGAGGATGCCGTTGGTGGAGGAAGGGGGAAATAAGGGGAGGAAGGGGGGTGGGGGGAAGAAAGGGAAGATAGGGGGGGTTTAGCGGAGGGCCGGAGGGGGAGTGCGGGGCCTGCGGAACGCATTTGGAGGACGGGGAGGGATTCCAGACTGTGGCTGTGTGAGGGGTAGGGAATCCAATTCATTTTGTGGAATAATAAACTCGATGCTGATGGGGGTTTGAGAGCGAAATGCATACTGATCTTGAACGACGGCTATTGCGGTTGGTGTGCTTGAGAGAAGAGTGCGGATTTAGATGTCGGTCCGTTTCTCCAGCCTGTTATATTCGCTTCTTGTTCAGCTGTTGTGAGCTGGTATGGCAGTTCATTATGGACTTGTTGGCAAATGGGACGAATCGAAAAAGTCGGATATCGATTTCAATGGATTATTAATGTCTTAAACCGTCAAGACGATTCTGCTAGGCACTTGCTTGAAGAATTTGACAGTTTGTGTTCATAGCGTTTGAGACGGTACGCACAATGAACAGGTAATGGATGTGACTCTTTACGCGACGTGATTCTGAATTTTTCGACAAAGATAAGCCCTTTGCGAGTATAGCATCGACATCACCTCATATAAAAACTAGAACTGTACATGCATAATGGAAAGATCCGCCCTGCCGCCCCACCTCAAGACACCAAGAGATCCCATATCTAATACCCATACATAATTACACAAACCCCCATCACCACCCTTCCAACCTTCTCATCCTTACAGGCAAACCCCCCTTCGGCCTCGACGTGATGCCCGTCTTGATGTCAATCACCCTCTCCGGATCCTCCAACTCCATCTCGAACCTGCCCACAATACTCGCCAACAAGCATGCAAACTCTGCCTTCGCAAACGCCTGCCCAATGCAACTCCTCGGCCCGTGCAGAAAAGTCATAAACGCGTAATTACTCCCAGCGCCGCCCGTGTTCGATCTCCGAGGTCCCATCCATCTGTCTGGCTTGAACTCAGCGGCGTCAGGGCCCCATAGTTTGGTCGATAGATTAACGGCCCAGACCCCGAGGATGATCTTGGTGCCTTTGGGGACGTGTTGACCGAGAATGGAGGTGTCGTGTGCAGCTTCTCGGAGAGTGACCGGAACGGGGGAGTGGACGCGGAGGACCTCGTTGCAAACAGCATGGAGGAAGGGGAGGCGCTCGAGGACTTTGTCGGTAACGGGCGTAGAAGCATCGTCGATAGAAGGGAGGTTTGCGCGGATTTCTTCGCGCAGGCGGGTTTGGTATTCGGGGTTTTTGCAGAGCGCGTGGATCGCCCACACCATTGAGGTGGCGGTGGTCTCGTGGCCAGCGGCGAGGAAGGTCATCATTTGGTCGACGAGGTTTTCTTCGGTAAAGCCGCCGGATTCAAGGGCGACCGAGAGGATGTCGACGTCAACACGCTTTTCTTTATTGTCAAGCTTTTGCTGTTTTTGGTGGATGAGTTGACGGCAGACCTTTTTGACAGTATTCGCTGCGGTTTCAACATCTTCATTCCTCTGGACTGGCAAGGCGCGGAGAAGCCACCAGGGCAGGAACAGGCCTAACAGTCCTAGAAATTGGGCCTGCTTAGAGGGTTGAAAGACCTTCCGGTAAGTAACGCTAAGCTCAGTATCAGGATCCTGGATTGCGTTGAAGTCTTGGCCCATGCCTGCTACGCCTATGATGTCGAGAGCTGCACGGCTTGTCCAACCGCCAACTTCGACGACCGGTGCCTGTTTGATATCTTGTACCACTTCCGGCTTCTCGCCCTCCATTGAACTTGTCAGAGCGAGGACCATCTCACGAGACTTGGACCAAAAGACTGGGTATAAGTCCCGAATGTGACGGTAGGCAAATGCTGGCATGAGGTTTTTGCGTTGGGTCTGGTCTTCCGTTAGCGACAACTCCAGGACCAGCAACCAAAGACCCGTACCTTGTGTTCCTCGCCTTCTGCTAGCAGAACTCCGACGCCCAATATTCTCCCCAGTCCATGTCTGATCGTTTCAGGCTTGATAAACTCGTAGTTCTTTTGTACCAGAACTTCGCCGAGTGCTTTCGGAGTTGTGATAAGTAGTCTCTCCGCGTTGAAAAGGTAGTTGTAGTAGATCAGCCCGTCGTTAGGTATCTCATTGATCCATTTCTGCATCGGCAAGCCAGTCGCGTTGTTTGAAATTTCGCTGAAATGGCCATTGAAGAACGACCCTCCCTAAACAACGACCGTTAAATACATGGTGCATCGTCGTAAAGACACAGCCGGCAACTCACCGATGGTCTGGGCAAGTGGCGGAGAGGGCTTAAGAGCTTCGGGTATATTATGATTTTGTATATTGCTATGGCAATGAATTGACCGAAGAAAAAGACATTGAAGAAGAAGAAAAGGTTGGCTTTAGGGGTTGCCGGCAGATTTAACGAAGGAGAGTGAGTAGCAAATTGAACGAATGCCACCGATCCAGCTAGCGAAGAGAGGAAGATAGTCTTCCACGGAAAGCTCATAGCGGCGAAGATTCTCAGGCGACCCGGGTGAAATACGCGGTTGGGATGGTATTGGCAAGCAACGTCTTGAAGCTGGATTCAGGCGCAAACGTTGCGAGAATCGAAAGCTAGTTTGTGGACGTTTACTGGCGTGTAGAGAACGCGCAACAAGCAAACAGAGAAGTAGATAATTTAGGAGGAAAGAGAAAGAGATAATGGCATGATGACATTTATGGTGGTCCTACTCCCAACCCCACGGCCTCGGCTCATCGAATTCCCGTCGGCCACTTTTCCCCTGGGACTGTCATGCAGGGATCAGCCTTAACACTAAAAGTAATCGGTAGAGAGTCCACCCAGACTCCGACCCTAAGATCCTTCCGCTTCGAAACCTCGCACCATCTTACAAACCTTACAATATCACACAAAATCAAAAACCATGCCCTCCCGCTCCAACCCCAACACCCCCTCCTCCTCCAAGCGCAAGACCGCCCGCACCCTCAAGACCAAGCGCCAAAACACCCAACGTCTCACCCACAACAAAGTCGCCAAGCCGGCAGCTAGGACCAGCCAGGCATTGAGGCGCGCGGCACCGCTGTCGAGGAAGAAGGCGAAGAAGCTAGAGAGAAAAGAAGGGTTTGCGAGGAGGAGGAGAATGGAGGAGATGGGGGAGGTGGAGATGAAGGATGTCGATGATGCTGGAATGAAGAAGAAGGGGAAGGTGGCGCAACAGGGGACGACCGATGGGTTAGAAGCGGAGGGAAAGATGGACGTTGATGGGGTGGAGTGAGACGTGGAGGAGTTCTTCACCTTCTGACTTGATTATTCCATGCCAATGCCTCCAAGAGAATCGTCTTGATGACACTGCTGGCAAAGAGCAGAATCCAACAACAACTATCCGTACATCAGTGACTGCGAAGGCTTCCACAAAGCTTATGGTGGTTTGAAACATCTTCGCGCAGAGCTCTTCGCTGATACGACTACGTTACGAGGACCAAATTTTCGGCTGGGTGCCAAAGACATCTTTTGGAGCCCGAGTGGTCCTTTTCCGAAGGTACGTCGTCATTTCGGTTGCAGAGGCAGAAGTAGAATGGAGCTTACAAAGCAGCAGTATTCCAGACGATACAAGTAGCCCGAAAAGTTCTCAAGCCATAGCTGGAGGGAGACGGATTTCCAAATAGAGCCAGATATTCAATTTAGTCATATCTACGTTGTTGCTAGCCTTTCCCTATCTACATGATTTCTACCAATCCAAACGTCTATATCGCTCATCTAATACTCCTCCTTAAACACCATAACCCTCTCCCTGCCCTTATCATCCACCCAACATCGAAACATGCCCCCACAATTAAAATCACACACAACCTTCCCGACTCCCTCAACCATCTCAATCCCAATAATCCCGCCTTCCCCCTCCCCACCCTTACCCCATCGATCCCCGGCAGATTGCTGCAACTCCCCTCCAGGCCCCGCAATTTGCGTCACCGCAGAGGAAAGAGATCGATTAGGGGAGAAGCGAGCAAGAGCGCCGGCTGTTCTTGCTGCCGCGAGCCGAAGGAAGGAGTCACCATTGCCTGTGCCTGACACAGCTATGGCTCTGATGGTGGTGCTTGATGATTTCTCGTCGCATTCGTTTTCTAACAGTCCAAAATAACCCGCAAGCCCAGGGAGGCACTCTCCCAAGACCTGCTTCACGCCATCGGGAAGCATCAAAGCTATCGGCGCCCGCACCTGCGGCTGTTTGTAGATCGTCGCCCTCTGAACCTCCCACTCCTCGGCCCAGAATCCCGCCCCAATTGTTGGCGTATCCCCTATCCTTCCACTCAGCTTATTCGTCAAGCCCCCCGTACTCGTCGCCACGCAGACCGTCCCATATCGATCCAATGCCACACAACCTACCGTGCCCTGCGGCAGATACTCACCCTCAGCTTCCCCCTTAAGCCCCCTCTTATGCTCATTCCAACGCTTCTTCGTCCAGAAATATTCCTCGTCTACCATGTCCAGGCCCCATTCCTCTGCTAAAGCTTCCAAGGTTGGGCCTCCAAGGACGCAGTGTCCTTGCGCACCTCCTGCACCGCCAGCAGGGTCACCGTCGCCACCACCGTTACCCCCGCCGCCGCCGTCGACTTCGCCTCTGATGAGCATTTCTCGGGCTAGTCGGATGGGGTTTTTGACTCGTTTGAGGAGGACGACGCCGCAGCCTCGTTTTCGGTAGCCTTTGGAGACCATGACCTGCTTGGTGTCAAAATGTTTCTTGCATTGAAAGTTATATAGATTTTGTATGAGTATGACATAGAGCTTAAGGACAAGGTTTAAGTCTTATAATATTGACAAATTTGAACATCGCCGACTTTAACCTTCGAAAAAGAAATATGATGTGCAAACTCCGATAGAAGACTTTCCTAATATAACTTAAGAAGCCAGCACCTCGCTCACAGTTATCTAACAATTCGCCCAGCTTTGAAGCTACATGTCTCTAATCGGAGCAGCGGAATGCGGAAAAGCTGAACTGATAAAGTACCTATGCATGAACAAACCCCCAAGGTCCAAATCATCCCGTAAAACCTAAGACATAAAAAACCGCAATCACCAATATAACAAAATCAAGAAAAGTTCACTTGAATCCCCCCAAAAACCAAGGAAAACACCACTCCCCAATCAAAAACAGCACCCGAAATCTCACTCACACTCGCCTCCAACTCAATCCCCCCCTCCCGCGTAAACACCGCTCCGCGCCCACAGTTGAACAGCTCATTATCCTCCAGCAGAGCCACCGCATGCGCCGCCGCGTCCAGCGCACTGGCGCCCTTTTCCAAGAGCCTGCGCGTCGAGCGGTTGACCGAGAGGAGGAAGGAGGCGTAGAGGGCGTAGGCGGAGGGGGGGAGGTTGGCGCGGGTGATGTGGCCGGCGCCCCCGTGGAGGATGAGGCGGGGATGGGTGGGGGGCATTTTTGGGCAGGGAGGAGAGCAGAGAGGAGAGGAGAGGATGGGAGGTTGGGGGCGGCGGTTTGGACGTGGTAGGCTTCCTTTTTGGGTTAGGCGATGGCCGGCCCTAAGGGTTTTGACATTTTCTCTGTACAGTATGACTACGAGGTGATGCAATAAAGTATTCGGAATGGCCACCGTACCGCAATTGCACTATACGCGAACATCAACAAAGATGCAAATATTTACATATAAGGGCAATAACGTCAAATACATATAGGAAACGTTAAGTGATTGGAATTATAATATACATCTAATCATGAAAGTGACTGTCATCAATTTTTTTAAGATTTGATCCACTCGACGCTTCTGCAGTTAACGTGTTCGTTGAGTGACATGTTTTGATTGACCGTAGAACCCCTGCGTAAATTTAATCATCAAAACTTTGCAATCACACATAATAATCAATACTGAGTTAAATCTGATTATTAGCGACTTCATTTATAGTCCTGAACTAAATCTTTTTAATGAATCAATAAAAATCGAATACGATAGAGCGCGCATAAAGATAGGTATAAAGGCCTATGTAATAAGCTACGTTGATTCTACGTTGGCCCCCTACGTTGTACGGTGGCCATTCCGAATACTTTGTTGCACCACCTCGTAACTACCGTCTCAACGACCTGGTGCACCGAAGAGTATCCTCTCTTCACTTGCTTTAACGTATTCTTTGTATGCTCTTCTATCTAGTCTAGATAAAGGTTTCTAAGCCGTACGTCATTCATCGTAAGCGTTACCTCGAAAAGGTCTACATCTTTCCCTTCTCAATCTTCTCTTTCGGGGCTCCTGGACGTCCACCAAAGCCCCACCGAATCTGGTTTGCAACGTTGACTTGGACACCCAGTTCTTCGGCAAAGGTCCACACAAGGCCAGGGTTTTTCTGGAACATCCTACCAACAATGGCGACATCCAGGCCCTCTTCAAGTAATTGATTCGCTTGCTTGCCGCTAGTAATGCTTCCGACAGTAGCAACGGCCATCTTGTCGCCCACTTTCTCTTTGATAGCTTTTGCGAAAGGCTTGAGAGCAGTCAGCCTAAACAATTGAGCCTCGTTCGATCAGGAGAGAGCTTACAGCCTGATACCCTGGCCCGGTCTCTATCTTTTGCTTCGGGTGATTGCCGCCTGAACTAACATCCAGCAAGTCCACTCCTTTTGTCGTCAAGATTTCTGCTAATTTCACCGTATCCTCTACTTTCCAGCTCTCCATGCCTGGCTCATTTTCCAACCAGTCGGTGGCAGATATTCTGAAGAATACGGGCATGTCCTTGGGGACTGTCTGTCTTGTCAATTCCACGATCTCAAGGGTAAGCCGGATGCGGTTCTCGAAGCTGCCGCCGTATTCATCCGTTCGCTTGTTGCTGGCTGGCGATACAAACTCGTGGAGGAGGTAGCCACTGAGACCGTCAGGCACACAAATAGTTGTTATGTCAAGTGGGAAGTTACTGTGCATTGTGAATCTCAATCACATCAAAGCCAGCGGTCAAAGCTCGCTTGACAGATTCAACCCATGACTTTTTAAGATGCTCAATGTCATCCTTGGTCATTGCTTTGGGTTTGGCAAGCCCTTCGTACGGGATATCGCTGGGTCCTAAGACGTTGTCGGGCCAGCCGTTAATATCCTTCCCAGCAACGGCTCCGTGACTCAACCATGGCGCGACTGTGCTGGCCTTTCTTCCAGCATGAGCAAGCTGAATACCGATGTTCTGACTCTGGCTGTGCGCAAACTCAACGATCCTTTTCAATGGTTCAATCTGAGAATCCTTCCACAAACCAGAATCCTCCGGTGTAATCCGGCCTTCAGCGGTCACGGACGTAGCCTCAACTATGGTGAGCCCTGGTCCCCTTTGGATAATACCCCCAAGATGGGCGAAATGCCATGCTGTGTGATGGCCATCCTCCGCGGAATACTGGCAAAGAGGAGACAGCTGTCCAGATGTCAGCTTTTTAAAAACGGGCAAGGGCACAAAGGCACAAAGGTCTGACCATGATACGATTCTGAAAAGTTATGCCCCTCAGTTTCAAGGGCTGAAAGAGCTTGGGAGGATGGGACCCATCTGGTTGGGGGTCGGAGGCAGTGCCAGCAGGCGGCCGCTGGAGAGGCGTATAATAGCTGATACCTGGGGCTGCTTCATTCTCCAAGCTCTGATGTGAGAGGTCTTGCTCCTTTGCCTCGAGGATGTTGTGATGGTGTTCGGTATGCATATTGAGTTGAAGTATGTTTGCAGAAATGGAATATTAGATGGATTGAAAAAAACCGTCCATCAAGTTCTCTTTCCAGCTGCGACAGTTGCAATTCGGTTCAGGAGATGCCATCCATCTCATCCGCTTTCTTGATTACAAGCAGAGGGTAACGTACTATACTAAAATACGTATAATTGATGTCGTTTTCCCTCTGCCCCTCCATCGTGCCGAAAGGGGCCACTACTAGGGTCTGCTCCAAGGATGACGTGCACCAGTGTGCCGGCATTGATGTTAGGGCAAAGGAGAAAAAGGACTGGTTGGACCTGGAGAAATCTTCTCCTGAATATCTCCAAATCTTCCAATCCGTAAATACTTCCATGTACTTTGAGTGGTTATGGTTGCAGTCAGCATTTGTTGAGTGAGTCAGATAGGGACTAGCATATTTCGGGCAAGCTTGCGGGGCAAAACGTCACCACGCAGCTTCCTCTCGTTCATCTGCCTTCCCGCTGAAACGTCTTCTCTCTGCTTCTGTATCACACAGATAGGATAACAAGAGATTCGTCCAAGAGGGTTTGCAAGTCACCAATCCAGTATCCCCCCCAATGTCCGTTCTATGAGGGTTGACCCAACCATATCGGATATGTTGTCCGGTCCCGAAGAGTCGGACGAGCCTGACACCTCGTCACATGCTATACAAAACCTCCTTGCTGATCTGAATATGCCAGCCCCGTCTACTCAATTCTCCCATGCACAACTACCGTTATGGACATTTCCTGCGTCAACCTCTTCTAGAGACATATCATCACCACACGTTGCCGAAACTACAAACCAGGGGTCTGTCTTCTCTTCACGTCCGGTACCTCGTGTCCATGCTGTTTCGGCACCGGATGTCCACTCAGCTTCCTCAAATCCTACCTCGCAGCAGCCCTCACAATTTACGACGCCGAACCGCTCAATCTTCTCCTCTGGACCTCCAACGTCTTCGCTATCTGCTAACACAGCCCAAGCGTCAATGAGCACCCCTCCGCCTGTGAGCTCTGCGCACCCACTCTCCACCCTTGCTGTCCCTTCTTCGACAAGCAATAGAAGATCCGTACACTACCAAAGCGATGTATCCTCCTCGTCCCGGAAGACTAGAACGACAAGAGTTGAGAAGGACGTCGACGACCCATCAAGTGTTGTAGAACCAACAAGATTGGGGGATAGGGGGGGAACAGGTACGCCGACAGCTCTGACTCGGCTCTTCACTACACCCGAAGTATCAAGTCCAACCTTGTCGCGGCATGCATCGTATTTTCGAACACCCAGCGGGACGGGATACACTCGAGCAATACTATCCGAAACAGCTCCCCTGCCAAGTCACCTTTATAATCGTGGTTTGCTGAATGGGAAACATTCGGATATAAAAGTTCATGCATTTGGTACGAAATATGCCCTGCATAGACTTTTACTTGACCGTGCCCCATTCTTTTCATCGGCTCTTTCTGAGCCGTGGTTCGAAAGTTCTTCGAACGACATCACCCTTCATCCAGATGACGTCGACTTCAACATTACGCAAGCTGCCTTTGAGCTAGCCCTGAAGAGGTTATATGGTTGTGGTATTGCTGCGGAAGAAGACAAAGAGGCCATTGGGCTATTTGCTACAGGGTGTTGGCTGGAGATGGCTGATCTAATCGATTCTAGTGTGAATGCGATTCTGCGTCAAATGTCACCAGAAAGGCTGGGATTGTTGATACGATTAGTCACGAGCAACTATTACGGTAAGCCTGGAGATCGAATCTTAGAATCCGCCAAATCCATGCTCTGCCGGGAAGGCTGGCAGATGCCCATAAGGTACTGGGACGCCATATCTGGGGAGATAGCAAGAGAGATTATCGGGGGTGATGGCTTTTTCGTGCCAGGAGAATGGGAGAGATGGGTGTTAGCAAAGAGGGTGCTGGATCGCAAGTTGAAAGTACGGGCTATCGAAGTCGGCCTGTTGGGAGCAAATGGGAAGTTCACACGTCCGCCACCTGATAATATAAACTTCTCCGCCATACGCTTTGACACAGTTTATCGAAATACCTCAGCTGTACCTGGTCGAAATATGCCAGAGGCTTACGACTCCTGGCTCGCTGTATATACCTCTCCTGACATCGCAGCTCTGCTTGTGCTTCTCGACGAAGGTATCCATTATATTCATCTAAGCTTTGAGCAACTCCAGGATATTCGAGAGCGGCGTGATGTGCTTGGGCTCCCTGTCATGCCCGAAAAGGTCATCTCGAATGCGTTATGGATGTCAATGGAGTTGCGCCAAAGAATCGTCAATGCAAAGGAACTTGATATGGAACTTGGTCTGGCTTTCAGATCGGAGGAATCTCTTGAACAACCTGCCCCTGACAGTGCAACTCTCATCAAAAGTTCGAATAGCACTGGCGATGCACGTGGTAAAGGTAAGCAAATCGAGTTAGTACAACATGAAGATGAGGAGGATGAAATGGACTCTGGTAGCTGGGACGGCAATGGTAAGCCTCGAAAATTCTGGATTCCTCATGTCGACCACACGTCTGTATCAGGTGGTAATCCGGAGTCCATCGTCGCCACTACCTCTCGCCCGCACGTAACCCGCCATTTTTCGCAGCTTTCCGGTACTATTGATCCTCAAGATGTGCAGTGGGCTTCAGACTTCACCGCGTCGATGGCGGAGCGACCGCAAACTCCAGGCCGTTCCCATCAATCTGAGCCTGTCCAGCCCATCCACTACACGCATTACCCCCCCTTCCGCTTTGCAGCAGAATTTCCTAATCCAAGGAACCTCAAGGAGAAAAAGCGTGTCTACTCTAGAACCGTCTGGTACGCCGGTAGTCTTTGGAACGTCTATATTCAAAAGGTTGAAACAACGAAAAATACCCAACTGGGCGTCTATCTTCACCGCGCGAAGGAAAAAGAAGGCCACGAAGACCTTCGTCATGGTTCCGTAGACGAACGCATCGGTCAGGTTGAAATGCTCATGCGCCGAAATGAGCGTCAAAACCGCCGACAGACGCTTGGTGAACCTCGAGCGGATCCTGACGAAGACACGAGCAATTCCAGTGGCGATCCAGACGCCACGCTCGTCCCAGGCAACCCCAATCCTGCAGATTCCTTACGTGTTACCGCTTTAAGCAATCTCCTACGCGGCGACGGCATTACCAAGTCATCCCAGTCGCCTGGTACCCTCACCCTCGCCAATCTCCCAGACCGCGCCTACAATGCCGCAGCTCTCAACTCGGATAATAACGACAACGACGACCCTATTGACAAAGCCGGTAAAGACAGAGTCCCCGCGTTACCCCCTTATGTCGATGGCCGCCCGACCATCAAGACTTATTTCAAGATATATTCGCCGTCTAAGGGAGGGAGGATGTTGAGTCTTTATGAGAGCGCGCCGGATCATTTCAACTTTAGCCAGAGTTGGGGTTGGAAGAGTAGTACGATGATTTTGGACGATGGGCTGTTGGGATACGAGGATGTGGGGGGGAAAAAGGATGGCAGGTTAAGGTTTATGGTTGTTATCGGTATGTTCTTGCTATCGATGGTGGTGCCGATGAGACGGCTGCTAATGTCTACGGATAGGCAATGTGTGATGAAATCCTACGATTTCGCCGACTGAATGGTCATGATATGAATGAGTCTCGGTGGTTTTTGAGCGTTTCAGCGATTGCTCTCTAGCTATCCGTGTTAGCGTAATGAGCGAGTTCGCGAGCGTGCCCTCAGTCTTATTCAAACGAGTTTTCGGTCAACGATTCTTGGTAAATCTAGGCTTTCGTTGGAGATGACCGCCGTCAAAATGGCGAAGTAGCAAAGCTATTGTTCGATTCATTCCAGCTGCTATCTTGCATCCAAATCTCTTATGAACCCGGCGTAGCAAGGTGTTGGGTAGGAGGGGGGAACCTCTCAGGTCGTGGAACCAAACAATCCCTCTTGGCCCGATTCTATCCCCGAGGGCAACGTCTACTGTGTGCGCAGGGAATCACCGACAGCACGGTCACTGACCTTTGAGATTACAGCGGGCGAGATTATGCGAAACGGACATCGTCGAAGCGCGCAGATTAGTTTCTATCCCAACAGGCCTCGCACGCACTCGGCTCGCAAAGCGCTGTCCTAAATTACCAGGTCCCTCCCTGGAAGCCATGCTTTGCTCTCTAATGACACGATATATATACACAGCACCGGTTAAAGAGCTTGTCCGTGCAACCACTCCCCTAATCCGACACCACCATCTCACTCCTCGTCCCTCTCCAACAAGCCCCTCTCCTCTTCGCTACCCTTATCCGCCTTCCTCTTCCTGCGCCGCCTCTTCTTCTTCCCACTACTAGTCGGCTCCTCTGAGCTTGGTTCCGGCCGCCTGTTCTCCTCTCTCTCTTCTTCTTGGCCATATACTCTCGCGCCCCCGCTTCCGCTGTCGTCAGAGCTGCTTGTGGTTTCTAACACGACCTTTTTGATGCCGTCTCGGTCGATAATGTTCTCGGTAATGCTTCCGCTGCGCACGGCGCCGCGTTTTGTTCTTGATCGTGTGGGAGAATCTCGGGACTGGAGGGAGCCAAGGGTAGACTGGGATGTTGGGCGCGATTTTGAAGTAGAGGGTGCAGGCCGTCTATTCGTGGGGGTGTCTTCGTTCGATTTAATAGGCGTTGAAGGGTCGTGCTCAATTTCAGAAACCGATTGGTGGCCTTTGCTTGGAGTCTTGGGCCGTTTGGAGTCCGGGGGTGTGGAGCCGATTGTGCCGTATCCACCTTGGAGAGCTAGGACACCATCTTTGGCGTCTTTGCCGGCGGACTGGAGTAAGCCGGCACCGACGCCGCCCTGGGGCGCTGCGGGCGCCGTAGACATGGAAAGGCTCCTTGGTGTTTCTGCAGAGTCTTGGAGTTTTGCTGTATCCGGAACAGAGTTTCCGCCGCCAGGTTTTATTTTGACGGTGTTGTAGCGAGTCTGTCGGGGGCGACTGGCGAGGTTGGAAGGGCCAAGGTGCTTTAGATGGTCGCGGTCTGTTAGCCGTTTTGGAGTGCTCTGATCAGAAGTGCCAGTGGCGCTGGAGAGGCGGCGGAGATGAGGAGGCTTCTTGGGGGAAGAGTTAAGCTCTGGATGGTTACCATTGGCTTTGACTGTCTCAGAGGTGGCGGTTCGGCGGAGCGCATGATGTTGCATTTTCTGGTCTTCGTCGAGGTCGATGAGGTTTTCTTCATTGGTGGCCAGCGCGCTGCCAGTGGCAACGACTTCGCCTCGAGGTACCCTTGATCTTGGCGCCGGCTGCATACGTCTGATGGCTTTGTGGACGTCGATATAGACGTCGGATTCGTCTATGATCTCCCTATAGAATTGTTAAGCAAGTGTGGATTTTAGGGGACTAAGCTGGTACGTACTCGCCAATGAGCTCTTCGATAACATCTTCCAAGGTGACCACCCCCAAAGCACCGTGGTCATCACCAGGAAATTCTGAAACTAGTACCATATGTGACTTGCCTTCCTGGAAGAAATTGACAATATCCAGACAGCTTGTCTCAGCTCTTGTCTCAGGCAGCGTAGCTAACGCGAAATCTCTCACACGTTTGCCATCTTCCGGATCATAAGTGATGAGTATCTTGACCAAGAGCATTCCCACATAGTTCTTGTTGTTTCCGGGCTCATAGATGGGTATTCGAGAATAGCCAGCGCCGAGAATGATGTCCATAGTCTCCTCGTTCAAAATGGTGTCTGCGGACATCGTGAACACATCTTCCATTGGTGTCATAATGCTTCCGACAGTCTTCGCTTTCAAATCCAGAACAGCACTGATTATGGTGACCTCATCCTGATTCAATTGCTCACCAGCGGCACCCAAAGTTTTGTGCAGGGTGACAAGCGTCTTCAGACCCGCCTTTTTATACGTAGTCCCATGATCTTCTCCCAACAATTTGTCAAGTAACTTTGCGGTAGGCCATGCCACTGGCCCAAGTATGTACATAAGGACCAAGACAAGAGGAGACATCCAAGCACCGATGGGAAGGCCGTAGCGAACGCAGATTGACTGAGGGATGATCTCTCCGAAGATGACTGGAAGGACAACAGTCAGTATTCCCACAGTGCATTGTATATGGCAAGTCCGTACCAATCATGACTGTACTGCCGAGGACAGCCTGCCATCCGCCACCGAGAGAGCGGTCGAGCACAAGAGGTAGGGTTTCATTGGTAATGACGTTTCCAAGTAGTAATGTTACCAGGACCCAATGCTTGCCCCTCTCCAGCAATCTCAGTACCCTGGCGGCATGTTTCTTCTCAGCACCTTCTCCAGATGTCTTGACGACTTGCAGGTATATTTCGTCCTAACGGGCAATAAGCATTATGCCACGAATATTGGTCAGTCGCTCACCTGTCCCATTAGTGCGATGGTCAGGCCCGCAAAGGCTCCTCCAAGGAGTACCAGGCCCAATGCCACTGACAAGTAGATCCATAGCTTGGGACTTTCTGGTGACATGGCATCTTTGGTCTTTGCTAGGTTCGAGAATGGTATGTAGCCGACAGGAGTAGCAGCTAGAAACGGTAGGTTCATCATCCCAAACGTGAGAAGCTTGGCCGCAGATAGGACTATAGGTCTCGATCGAGCAAACCCGTTGAACGAAGGTGATATGGGACGGCCATGCTGGATAGCACGCGTTGACTGCTGTGTAGCCGACATGTGCGGGTAAGCGGGGGGTTGGGGAGGTCAGACACAATCCCGTAACAGTAGATGGTTTATCGATATCAACTCATAGCAAGTAACGGATAAGGACTAGATCTTTCCGCAGATTTCATGAGTACGGTACGGAGCATCCAACAATGGCGGATGGTTGTGAGATTCTGTTTGCACGACTTGACAGAAGATCCTGGTTGAGAGCTTAAACCCATCGAACCAATCACAACCCATCTTTTTGCGCTAGTGTCAAACTGCCAATCTGCCCAAAAAGGGGGAGGAAGGTAGCACCAAAGAGCAGTGAAAACATCACTTCTACGGACTACGATTATGCCAAGGAGTTCTCATCAGTCCATCAAGCAATCAATACACAGTGCACATATCACCATCCACTTAGTCTGACAGATTGCTTTTCGGAGAAACAGCGATCCCGTCCTTTTGCTGCATTGTCCACAATTGACTTTGGTCCAAGGCAGTCAAACCATCTCACAAGTTACCCAACCTCTCATAAAGATTGTGAAGACTGAGGTGCCCATTTCACCGAGAGCATTTGAGACAAGCCGATTTTTGATCGATAACCTTCATATACCTGGAGCTAGATATGTCCAAAATTCGGAATTGTTGCTTACTACAGCCGAACCTTCCCTTTTAAGCCACGCAGAATTTGCCCACCCGCCAGCACCACGCTCAAATCGCAGATTCAACCACAAATACCCTAAAGCCGCCCATGCTGTTGAGATTCATGAATTAGCTTCGCTGTTCTTCGATAGCCCCATAAAGCCCTGGAAATATGCTTACCCTGGCTTTGAAAACAGTTATCTTATCATCGTAAAAGAGGATTTCCCTCAATTTCAGTTTCGGCCGGGTCCTACCGCTCTCTGATACTTCATCGTCGTCCGAGTCTCCAATGATGCCTTCTGCGACATCGGAATCTGTTCCGTCGGAATCTGAACCGGGAGTGGAGCCTGTCGCTTCATTGGTGTCATCCTGTTCGTCGTCGTCGGCTTCGTCGCTGTCTTCGTCGGTATCGCCTACACCATCTGGTCCAGCGTTGGCAGAACTTGTCGCCGAGTCATGGAACGTCGACTCATCGCGATTCCTGTTCTCTAGAATCTCGAAGCACTTGTCCGAGATCCCCATGTAGCAAAGTTCGATCTCAGGCCGCAGCGCGATAATGTCCACAATCTGCAATGCCAATTCTTTCGGGTCCAAGTGACCGCCATAAACATATTCTGCTATATAAGGTACGTACAGCGAGCGTAGGTGTGATAATTGAGGCAATCTCTGAAGGAAGAAATGCTGCACGTATAATCAGCTACTGAACTCCACCTTGTGGGCGGCAGGAGCAACTGTACCCAGTCCTTGTAGTCAATCGCCATTGCTATTTCCTTCAGACTACCCATCTTCCCACTTGTTACAAAAGTCAGTAGCTCTCGGTTAAACATCCATTTTCGCCATTTCTGGCTACGCGTCCTGGTATCCGCAGTTCCGGCAGCACTGTCAATGAGTATTTTCTTGAGGCTTGCACGATGACGGCGTATGGGACCGCGGTAAATTGCTTCAATTGTGACTCGGGAAACATATTTGGAGACATTCGCGCGAACCGGTCCGCCTTCTTCTTGGAAAAACATCCATTCAAGACTATTGGGAGCCAAAGTCTCTTTGAGGAATGAGATTAGAGAGGGCGAGACTTGATCGGTATGTATTCTTTTGAGGTTCAGACTATAAGTGAGAGCCGTACAGACACCTGCATTCCAGGCGGGCGGGTGCTGTGGTGTGCATTCTGAGGCTGAGTTCGAAGAAGCTCGCGAATGCGTGAAGCTCGACCTAGGAGTGTACGTCCGTCTCAGAGCCTTCCACAAGCCCTCATGCCCGTCACATTGGAACAACGTCAAGGAGGTCATCATTGACCAGTCTATCGTCTTTTGGAGGACACGAACATCCAATAGTACGCGCTCTAATTCAAGAATCTCGAGACGTAGCAACTTTGTTTTAGATTGAGCGGAGGTTTTTGGTAAGACTGCTTTCAACGCTGCCTTGCTCCATTGTGGTATTTTCAGCCCTTGAGGCACCGGCTGACTTTGCCGATTGTCAAAATCGATTGGACAAGACGTCCTTGTTGGCAGATCATGAGGTGACGGCATCGGTAATGGGGACAAACCCGAATCTGTTGAATGAATGATTGCTTGATTTGGTTCTATGGCACCTCCAGGTAGAGACGATGTCAGAGGATGCGAGACAGCTGATTCCATATCCGGATTATCGTTTGAGGAAGGACTCGATTTAGGTGCAGTCTCGGGTGACACAACGGCCGTGGCCTCGTTCCCACTGTCCGTGTTGGCCGGCTTTAAAAAAGGTTCAGTATCTCCGTTGGCGGTATTAGGAGGATTTCTGTCAGCATAACAATTGTAAAACCTATTCACTAACACGGCGAATTCGCCTCCAGCCTGTAAATTTCTGGTTGTGTTGTCCTCGTTCGAAAGTGTGTTCCCTACGCTACCGCTCTGCGTCGAGACCCAGCCAGAAACACGAACATGCGATGCAATTCCTATACGAAGCTCTCGTATCTTATCGAGTGAGCGCTCAAGGAGCATGCTCAGTTCGGCAAGGTATGCAATCTCATCAATGTTTAAAACACACAGGCGCCTCAGGGGCGAGATGGTAGAGAAGTTTGGGCGTTCAATGTGACGATAAGACCATTCGACTCTTGTCAGAGCTGACGTTTCAGTGACGGTAGGGTTAGGGCTGGGAGCAGTAGAAGTTGATACAGCCCCAACGGCAGCTTGAACAGGCTGCGTCACAATGTTCGATTGTGATGTTCCGGCTATGGGAACAACTCCCCTATTGTCATGTAATCGTATCCACAAAGTATCCAAGCTAGACTGTCGACCATGCTTATAATCGCCTAATGATGACAAGGCAATCCATACGTCCCGGAGAATCCCCGTGGGCATGTCCCAGATGAAGGTCTCCAGGTTGGGCATTCTTGCAATAGTCAACGCGACCAGAGTACCAAGCATCTTACCACTTTCCTTAGTGATGAGGTATTCTTGGACCCATTCAGGAGGTCCATTGCCCAAAGAGAACTTCCGTGTGAACTGGGAGAAGAAGTTTCCCCTTCGAAGCCTTCGATTTGGTTTGCTTGGCTGCATGTGCGCACTGTTCAGGTAGTTCACCATTCCGCAGTGATTACAAGTGTAGCTATGGTGGGATCCATGGCAAGATTCATTATGGCAGCCCAGGGCATTATCGAAGAGGTCTTCTCTCATCACTAGAGTGGCCAAACCATATGTCAGGGCATCAACGCCATTCCGCGGCTCTACTGTGATCTGGGCATCTGGCCAGACAATATCAAATCGTGAGTAGATGTGAGGTATAACAAGGTTGTGCAGAGCAGAATGCGTCAACGCAAGGGACGTAAGATCGTTGGTATGCGTGACCTGTAGAGTTGTCAGTTAAATTAGAAATGATGAACTCCTAGGACGTTGGCCAGACCTCTTTGATAATGTCTTTAAGTACGTCCATGGGCAAGTCAAGTAACTGAAGCGGGCCCTTCCTTTTTTTCTCCGCAACACTTGCTGACATTTCCTCCTTCTCCCGTAGCCTCCTCGCTAACTCAGACATTGTAGCTCCATATTTATGACTCTCGTCAACTTTTACAGCATCGTTCTTGTGTGATATCAAGGTCGAGGATGGGAGATCATCTTCGTTAGGCATGCTAGCGTTGCCTGACGCTGAATCGTTGGTTGGATAGGAAGCCATATTGCCTGGTTCAACTTAGATCGGGAGCGTATTCTAGGAGTCTCTGGGTTGGCTTGCAGAAGTCTAGACCGATTAGAGAGAGAGCGAAACTTTTTCACAGAACTGGGGCCCTTGTGGAAGGTCTTTCTGGGCCATCAAAGCCCACCGAGAAGCGACACTTCATCGGCAGTGAAGAGTTTCCTGAAACGCTCTCATTCAATATCTCGGCTGTGACAGATATGATTAATATCGGCTCGGTATTTTCTGTGACCTAAGAGAGCTTCGAAGAATCACTTGAAGACGGCCTCGAAGGGCTTTCAGGTAGCACATGTACCTATCTATTCGAATAATGGCCCGGCAACAACCTTAAAGTATGATAGCCGAGCACTTTGGGCGGAGAGCTGATCCTTGCAATCGATAGTCCTAGGGCTGACTTCACTGGCCAGAACGTCAGGCTCCCAACTGCTCTCCTTGTTCGATGGTAAGTATATATATACAACTTGGCAGAGATATGTGTTGGTTAAAGATAACTTCTTTCACGTCTGAAAGTCGCAGTTGTATAGCGAATGGTTGGGAATACTTCAGCTCACTGCTATCACTTCCGTGCTCACTACGATCTAACTCGACACATCCACAGTCTTGTGTACATCATGATGTATAGATTTAAGCCAGACCTGCAGTCCCACCATATGAGGATCTAGGAGCTGGAAGCCCACCAGACCGAATGAACCCGTCCATCGCTGTCGCAAATGAACACATCAAGGTTGTCTGACTTGCGTGATATCGCTGATACCCTTGCCTCAGGCTGTCTGGGCGTATCAATCAGATCCCACTTCCCATTGCTGCTTGACCAATCGCTCTGCTGATCCCAAGCGGTATGGAACAGCTTATTATCTGCGCTGCAAGCGAACACCTCCAGGTTGGAAATTGAACGGGACAGCGTGGCGATTTGCGTACTGGCAGAGAACTTCTCAGTGCCAGGAACAGTGGCCCACTTGTCGTTAACGCCAGACCATTCTCCAGATGTATACCAGTAGGAATGGTAAACATAACCATCATTACCAGCGATAAATACGTCCAGATTATCAGGTGAACGTGATACCGCCGAAATTTCCATGCCTGGCACGAACAAGGCAGCCTTTTTCTCATCTGAGGAAAACGCACCACCAATGGAGCCCCAGCCCTTCAGGCCTGACCAGCCATTGTCTTGCGTCCACCAGCTATGATTGACTCTCCCGTCATTGCCGACAACGAAGAGATCAAGGCTCTCCGGTGTTCGGGCGACTGCAGTGACTTTTGCGTTGGCCGGAACAGAATTAGATGGGAAGACTGGCCCAATATTGTTCCAGTCGCTCCAGTCGGCTGTTTCTGCCCACCATTTGCTGTACACATTCCCGTCGGCTCCAAACACAAATAGATCCAGCGTGTTTTCGTAACGAGCCAATGCTGCGACTTCCGCTCCTGAAGAAAAGGCCTTGCCGGGGTTGTCAAGGTTGCCCCAGTCTTTGTCGAGACCGCTCCAGCCATTGTCTGGGCTCCACCAACAGCTGCGGACATCACCATTACTGTCCACAACGAACAAATCTAGATGGTCGCCGTGGCGTGACACTGCAGAGACCTTGACTCCAGGTGGAAAGGAGCCACCACCGACTGAGCCCCATTTATCACCTTGGCCTGACCAATCACTCCCGGTGGCCCACCATGAACTGTATACTTTCCCGTCGTCACCAACGACGAAAAGGTCAATGTGGTCAGAATTACGTGACACTGGAGTAATGGGAGCGCCCTTTGGAAAAATTCCACCTATTTCTTGCTCGGTCCACTCGCTACCTGAATTTTGAGTCGCTGGGGTTGCCATTGCTACCTTTCGTGTGAGGTTACCTGTAGGACTGGGTTAGATACTGATATGAACCTCATGGGTTGCCGAGTTCGTCTAGAAATGGACCAAGAATTGCTTACAATGAATCTTTCACTGTTGAAAGAGTACGATCATCCTTTCAGCATGAAAGGTGACCTACTTATACTCAGCTACTGGTACTCAGAATCTATCAATGCCGACGGCACAAGCCATTGGGCACCACGAGGATCTCCTGGCTAATTGTGGATCCGTGCAAGAATTGCAAAGCTGTGAGCCAAACTCTACATTGTGAAGGTCTTGTGATAGATATGACATGATGCCAAACCCTAAACTATGCCAGACTTGATGCTTCGTATGTGTTGTGTTGCAGTTGGGTAGGACTGAATCTTGGTTGGGTCCGGATATGCTCACCCATGCAATGGATACTCCCCCGAAAGGGTCCGAAAAGCCCGTTTGTCAGATCTTCAGATCCTGACGCTGTCGAGTTTAGCACGGTCGGCTGGCGTCGGGCATTTACGCATGCCATCGAATGGAGTTGCCATGAAAGCTTGCTCTAATTGATGCATGGTTTCTCTTAGGAGATCGTGGGTGAGAAGAGTATTCTAATTTGACGAAATGGTCTACAGCGATTCCATTGTTGGAAGGTAATGGTAGCCATCAAGTAGGGAAGGCATACCTAGATCCGGATCATACGCCTCCTGTTAAATGTGCACTATTGAGCGTTGAGCATCTTACTTGGCGCCGCGAGCTTCTCCGAAGAAGTGAACAAGTGGGGTAGGAACATTGGCGCTTCACCCATGCATGCGTAGCATCGTGGCTGTGGAAACAAGAGCTGAAAGCTGGAAATTTGTAGTCTGTAGTAAGACCTAGCATCAACGAGTCTGCAGGACTGAAGTCATGCATAGGAGTCGTAGAACTTATGATCCCGACATTGGATGAATAATGCTTGAGAGTTCTGACGACTTTCCTGATTGGAAAACCGGCGACCGGTAAAGGTGTGTAACAGAAAGATAAGTTCTTTCTGGCTATGTAGAAAAGACATCAAGTAAATCTGGAAGACTCTTGTTCTTAGAAAAATGCTCAAGGAAAGATCACAACATCTGCGAGTACGTATCGACTCTAAAGCGGGAGCTGTTACGTGATCAGTAATAATTCAAGGTTGATCTTATGACGGATAGAGGTAGAACAATGGTGAAGAAAAGAAAACAAATGGGATGCAAGACCAGGACTCTGCATCGTATGTTGCTGCATAACATTACATGAGAGATCGTTATTTAAGCGGGGAGACCCTAATTTCTGTTACCTTACCTGGCAGAGTACGATCGATGATAGCGCAATAGTATGCAGGAGAGCTTAGGGTTCTCTCCGCATCGTCCAACCTTGACTGCATCAAGGACGCTAATGTAAGAATAGAACCATGGATTGTGGAGTCGGCGTATTCCTTGTAGCGAAAGCATGTCCACATTTTTCTTCATGTGTTCCCACGGAGCTTCCAGGGACAATATCGATTCTCAATAGCTGGCCTGTAGAGGAGCCGAATGCAGGATCAGCAAGTGGACAAGAGGAACAAAGACAATAAACGAGCTAGGCACAACAAGATAGGTCGATAGAGATTATGTTTAAGGCTTCAACAGTTTCGCCGAATAGACCAGTAGGGCAAATGTTCGTTGATCTTCCGTTCGAGTGAGTGGAAACCAGCCTGTCAGATCCTGATTTCGTAACCTCACCAATCATATTGTACATGGAAACCTAACCAATGCCCTCCTGGTATCCTACCCCGTCACATGACTATACAGTGACATTCTATACCAGCACTTGGTTTACTTGGACCTATTCCACATTTGAGGCCGGGTGTAATGCTTGAAACCATGCGAATCTTATTACCATCATAATCATCCTTCTTGTCGCACTTTGGACATGAGTCTTCGTTTGCCCATTTGCACTTGAGCCCGAGTGGGTTCCGAGCCCTCCCATCCTGAAACGAACGACAATTGCTTATATTTTTGCCTTCCCCGCAAGGATTCTTCAATTCGACCCAAAGATGGCCGCAAGAAGGGCTCTTCCAGAACTGGGAAGTGCACATACTTATATTTGGATACTAGAAAGTCAAGAAATTAGTGGGTCGTCAAATATAGAGAGCCAAATCAATTATGTTACCTATGATACTTACCGCTGGCAGGTCGAATGTCCGTGGCGAGAAGGGCAACAACGATTTCTAGTAATAGTAATCTTGACGATATTTCAGGCCACAGATAGTGTTTGGTTGGGAGGTTTGAATCTTGATAATGTTATCGATATTGCTTCTAGTTGGTGCGAAGCTTCTTATCTTGAAAGCACGAGTGTAGCTGGACGCTATCAAAGAGCCTAGGATAGGGAATGTTAGGAGTCAGAAGGAGGGCCGCAGGAGATGAAATATAGACATAGTGGGCAGCAATACTCTTGACTGAAAAACGTTGGAGCTGATGAGTCGAGTTGTGGGAATGAATTACCTATGACATCTTGTCCACCCTCCAAGAGGTCATGAGTTCCGGGAAGCACATTCACCACGTTGAAGGACTCAGCATGCGCGGGCGCAGTTGGCAGGGGCAGAGACAGCACTTCAAGCGCTTTCGTTGTTCCTATTGTGTCCCTGATTCTGTATCGCTTGCATAAGCTCGTAAAGTTGTCCGAGCTGCTGATCTGGACGGATATTTGAATCAGCACCTTTGGCATCATCAATGTTGATGCTTGCATACCGCTCATTTTGTCGATTTTGCCTTTATCAATCTTCTCTCCTAGCCACGAGTCTCCTTCAATCTTCTGGGCGTACATTTGCCATTCAGTCAAGAAGCCAATCTATTACAACGACGAGTTAGCTAAGAGGATCAACCAATGCTTAAGATTTAGATTACAATGTGCATGGGGTTTTCGACGTTCTTATGTGCGCGAAACTCGCTTTTGATATACTCGTCCCCAAGAATTCGCATTTCCTTTGGTAGATACTTTCTGTGCGTTCGGAGCAATCGTCTGTACAGTGGAATTGGAGGCAGTAAAGCCATTGGAGCTGGTTTGAGACCTTTCGTCGATCCGACCGCCGTAGGCGTAGCCATCAGCCGCAGAGACACCCTCATTTCCCTATTTACTTCGAATTATAAGTGGTGTTTATTGTCGAAGAAGACTGCGCAATTTAGAAAACTGATCAATTGATGCTGATGCACTAATCACGAGAATGCATCTTGAATACTGACATCATTGGTGGATTCCGGGTATTCTAGGGGATCGAAAGTAGCGTCGCAGCCAATATATGGACCCTGCGTGCCTGCGTGCCTGTGTTTGAAATCTGCTGCGTTTACTCTATATTTGTCTTTTTATGGCAAGTTTAGTAGGACGAAGTGATGCTACCAACCCCTTCCACCTCTCATGTGGATTCGGATCGCATATATGAGCCAGCAGAAGACTCCTTTCTTTTCCTGGACACCCTCTCTTCTGCTGCTGAAACCGACTTTCTCAAGCAACGCTTTACATCTCAAGTAGGTGAACAGCAGTCACCTTCACCTCTAATACTTGAAATCGGCACTGGCTCCGGCGTTATGCTTGCTTTCGTTACAGCTCACGCAAGAGTAATATTTGGGAGGGCAGATGTATTGACCTTAGGAGTCGATATAAACCGAATTGCGTGTGAAGCAACAAAGCATACCGTGGTTCAAGCTTGTGAAGAAGCTTCTGGTGGTACTGACGGACTGAAAAGGCTATCCGATTCTGCTGTTCTCTTGGCTTCTCTGAATGCAGACTTGACTACCTCAATTCGTCCGGGAACGGTGGATGTGCTTATATTCAACCCGCCTTATGTGCCTACGTCTGAACTCCCCAGGCATTCCATTACAGGCATTGGAGGTGAGGCACAAACTTCCGAGGTTGGAGGCAATGGTTTCGAAAATAACTCCCATCTACTCTCTCTTTCTTACGCCGGAGGCATTGATGGAATGGAAGTCACAGACAAGCTTTTGGTTCAATTGCCAAGCCTTCTGAGTTCTGCCCGAGGCGTGGCGTACATTTTATTATGCAAGCAAAACAAACCTGAACAGGTCTTACAGCGGGTTCGAGACTGGAGTCCAAAGTGGACCGTTGAAGTCGTCAGTCACTCAGGCAGAAAGGGGGGATGGGAGAAATTGCAGATTATCAGACTTTGTCGGGTATAGATATTGTACTTTGCATAGTAGTACTGACCAGTGTGACCTATTCCTCCATGAAATACGAATACCACGAATTTTCGAGGTCATAAGGGGACTCCCTTCGACCCCAAATAAATCCTGAGATTCTGACAACTGGTAGACCACATGACCAAAGGAACTCTATCCCTCCAGATCATACCTCGTGATCATTTCGCGAACTTCATTGCACTTTTGGAATGAGTGATCTACATCGTTTCATTGGACCTTTTTTCCTCACTGCTGCCTCTTCAACACTAAAAGCCCCTTCCTCCGCCTCTGCCCCTTCCACCTCTGAATCCTCCACCTCCACCTCCACCACCCCGCCCTCTACCCCTTGGTCCTCCCCTCCCTCCTCTTGCCCCTCGATCCGCTACCTCTTTCCTAGCCTTATTCTTGGGCTTTGGCGCGTCGTCAATCAAAAGTGTATCTAAAGGTAGGGAGTCGGGCAGGATGTAGTAGCGAATAGTCGAACCGCGAATATTTATCGTATCGAGAGATATCGGATCCCGGCCTTTGGGCGTCATCTTGACAGTACGGAGGGCGGTGTTCATTTGTGGGGAGACGGAAGTTATGGTGCCGTGCAGGATTGTGCCTAGTAATGGGCGTTAGACAAGAGGGAAAAGACGGAGGACGCTATTGGCGCTGGGGATCTTCTACCGTTTTTGAGCTCAATCGTAACTGTTTCGTTTGCGCATTTCATAAGAAACCTACATCCAAGTCGAGCTGTCAGCCAGGTCTGTCGAGGGCGAGCCTTGAGTATTGGAGCTCAGCTTAGGAATCGCTGTAGAGGACGATGGGGTATGCTGCTTACCTGACAAGTTTCATCGTGACGGTTCAAAATTCAAACTTCCTCTAGGTTGGGGAGCACTTTGAGGCAAGTCTGGTGTTGAGTGCGAATTGGAGAGTCGTAACAAGCTCGACACAGGCGCACAAAACAGACCTCGCTAGCTTCTTTGAATGTAGCGCCTAACGCAAAGTTTATGGAAGAATCTTACAGTGATTTCATCAGATACGTAGACGACATTGAGTGATGGCGCTGCTCATGCAAAAACTAAGGTCTGATCTGATGCAATAATGTGAACGGTATTGAATAAAGGCTTCATTGTCTGTATACGTTATAGGACGCCAGAACCCAGTCTCGGGTTGGACTTCTAGATAAACATAGTCTATGCCTTTACTCGAGCATATCTAACACCCGATAATAATAACACATGAGTCGACGACCCCAGCCATTATCTATCTATCCATATCCCCTACTTCGTCAACCTTGTCCCACTCGCTATCCGTACTTAGTTCACCAGCAGATGCTTCCCCAAGGCTCCTTCGCTTCCGTAAAACTCCTTCAGCAGTATCCGGTGCTATCCTCCCTTCAGTCCTGGTCCCCGCGTTCGCACTCTTACTCCGGCCATCTGTTCCTTCCGTCTCGGTTCCGCTGTCGTCTGCTCCTGCATTATCCCGCTCGTCTCTAAGCTCTTTCAAGCGTTGCGCTTCCTTCTCCTTGGTGGTGGCTGCTTGTAGCTCTGTGACAAACCAGTTGATGGCCCACCATAATCCTGCGCTCAAGAAAGAGAGGATAACGAAGTGTACGCTGTATGTTGCGATAAGAAGGACGAGGAGGACGCATTGTAAAGCGGCGAAGGAGACATTTGTCGCAACGATTAAGGAGGGTGTTGGACCTGGTGTAAATATAGAATTGATAAGGTTGGTCAGAAAGGTTGCCATCGCAGATGTTGCGGCGAACCCCCACTTGAGGAGAGAACTGATCACGGACGTGGTGCCCTGTTTTGGTCTGATTGCTCTAGATGCCGGAGTAATATTGACAAACGTCGGAGTGGATGTATGGCCCTGAGAGAAAGCAATAGCCCAAGCTCACTAGATCAAAAAATAGTTGCTCGTAAGGGCACTTTAGGTATGCTGATACCTGAATTTATCAGAGATCGACTCAGTGGAAAGTCTGAGTACACGATATCAATCAAAGAGTATACGTAGTAGATTGGGGCCTGGAGTAGGGTTGACTTGGAGGGGCTACCTAAGTATCGAAATGGGGGGCACTGACTCAGCCCTACTCACCTGATCCCATGGCGACAACGGCAGACCCCGTCAGGTGCTTTGAGCTTCGCAACCACGGGAGCAGAGCAAATGAGAGGACATCATTCGAATCCTCCTGAACCTGAACTGAGAGAGGAGCCATGAAGCAGTGTCAGGGAAATCAGGTAATCATGGCATTTCGATTTGACATTTGGTGCTACCATGGGCGGGGATCACAAGTCGCATGACCTATCATGTGCATTTAGAACGTTTGATAGGTTAAGGTATTGAAAATTCTCAAATTCTCTTCAACCTATTCACCAGGCCCCATTTTCTCGATCATGGCTCTCAATGTTGACAAAGCAGAAGGAAATGATCTTCTAGCGAACAATGGCAATGTCTCTGTCCAGCATACAGAAGCTATATGGGGAGATCGAGAATCATATGGCCCTTCGGGTATCAAAGGGCTATTTGCGAATTACTACATCTCATTGTGTGCAGCTTTTGCCGCGGTAAGTGAATCTTCAGATACCATGAACCCCCATCTAGGTAGAGATATAAGCCTTGGGATATGTTTTAGAAGTGGTTATCTGCAAACATGTTCCATGGCTTCTTGAAAGTGTGATGCTAACTCCGAACTTCCTCAAAGATAGGGGGAATGGTCTTTGGGTAGGTCTGCAGCTTCAAATTGACCGTATGGTTCAATCAGACTATTATAGACGAACCATCCTATGCTTGCAGGACAATGATACACTTGATGCAGTCGCTAAACCAATGTCACAGATATGATCAAGGTGTTGTATCGATAGTTCTCGTCATGCCTCAATTTCTTGCACGCTTCACGAGGGTCTCGGAAACGGCATCTGGGGCAGGCTTCTGGAAAGGACTATTGACTGCTATGATCGAGCTGGGTGCATTTATCGGGGCTTTGAACCAAGGTTGGGTTGCGGATAAGATCTCAAGGAAGTACTCAATTGTTGTGGCGGTGATCGTCTTCACAGTTGGTTCTGTGTTGCAGACTGCAGCAGTAGACTACTCGATGCTGGTGGTCGCGAGACTGATTGGGGGAATTGGCATCGGCATGCTCAGTATGGTAGCGCCGTTGTACATCTCCGAGATTTCTCCTGTATGTTGCCCTCCTGTATTATTCAGTCTGATAACGTGGCAAAATAGGGATGTTGCTGACACCACAATCAATAAAGCCAGAAGTTCGTGGTAGTTTGCTGGTATTAGAAGAATTCAGTATCGTCTTCGGAATAGTCGTTGCATTCGTATGAACCTACGACTACCGAAAGAGAACATTCTGGACTAATATCTGTCAGTGGATTACCTATGGCACTCAGTACATTGCCGGAGAATGGGCTTGGCGGCTTCCGTTTCTACTCCAGTTGATTCCTGGACTTGTGCTTGGATTAGGCATATTGTTCCTTCCATTTTCACCTCGATGGCTTGTATCGAAAGGTCGTAATTCCGAAGCATTGCAAACTCTCAGCAGACTACGCCAACTTCGCACGACGGATCCGCGCGTCCAGCAGGAGTGGTACGAAATTCGAGCCGAGGTTGCCTTCCACCAAGAGATTAGTGCCTTGAGACATCCCAATCTACAAGACAGGACTGTGTTAAGCCGCATCAAGTTTGAAATTGCCTCCTGGACTGACTGTTTCAAGCGAGGCTGCTGGCAGAGGACCCATATTGGAATACTTTTGATGTTCTTCCAGGTAAAGCTCCGGCACTTGCCACCCCCATGTAAACGTCCTGACTTATGGGGAAGCAATTCGTAGGCATCAACGCACTCGTGAGTCCTGCTTGCAAGAGCTGATGCCATGCAATGCCTAGAAGACTAATCGTTCCGTAGATTTATTATTCACCAACGCTGTTTCAGACCCTTGGGTTGAACCACAGCATGCAGCTCATCATGTCAGGGGTTCTAAACGTCACTCAGGTATGACGAAAGGGTTTCTATCCATCCATCCAACTAATTAAAACCAGCTTGTTGGTGTACTCACGTCGATTTGGACAATCGATGGGATTGGACGACGACCAGTTCTTCTTTGGGGAAGTTTTTTCATGACGATTGCTCACCTGATAATTGCAGTACTGGTCGGCAAATTCTCACGTGATTGGCCTGCTCATCGCACAGCGGGGTGGGTCGGTGTTGCATTCGTAAGCATTGTCGAGTAGCAATGTCGAAGACAGCTTCTTCTCTGATGGCTATGCAGCTGCTGTTTTACATGCTTAGTTTCGGTGCGAGTTGGGGCCCGATACCGTGGGCAATGCCCAGCGAGATGTGAGAACCCTATGGATGTACTTGATTCGAAATCTAAATTTGACATCGCCAGTTTTCCTTCATCACTGCGGGCCAAAGGCGTAGCGCTTTCAACGTGTTCAAATTGGCTCAATAACTTTATCATCGTGAGTTAAGGATCTCTCCACTGCGCAAACCGTATACTGATCACTTCGGTAAGGGACTGATCACTCCGCCACTTATCCAAAATACTAAATTTGGAGCTTATGCCTTTTTCGCCATCTTCTGCCTCTTGTCCTTTGTTTGGACATATCTTTTCGTACCAGAGACCCGTGGAAAGACGCTGGAGGAGATGGATAGTGTCTTCCGAGATGTTGCTAATGAAGAAGAAGAGGCAAGGAGAAAGGCAATTGAACGCGGCATGATTGCCAGCGCTGGCCAAACAAGTAGTGGTGAAAACATTATGGTTATGACTTCGGCAAAGCATTGAATAGCCACGTGTGATAGGATAAAGAATGCGTTTCGTCATGGCGTGAAACGATGGGCAAAATCAGTAAGTACCGGATCAGTGGCAATGAGCCACGACTGGCAGATTAGAAAGCAGAGCAGGATGCAATCAGTATTGTCCAAGTTTCAAATCTGCTTTTTGCGGTCGTGTTCGAGTCCGACTAGCGTATAAGCGATAATTTCGATGACTGAATGAGGACGCATTTACGCAAATCCGTAGGGAGTGGTGATATTGAAATCAGTCGGCTTGTCGAAATCTACTATTATTTCTTGTTTTGATAGGCTTTACATTTACTTGTCTGAGTTACGGTATGAAGAGATGTACAATAAGAAGAACTTCAAAAGGAATGATAAGGAAAGGAACAAGCTCAACAAAGTTGCCAGTGATTTCATCAGCAGCCTGATAGTGATCTCGGAATAAGAGCCATAGCGCCTTGTTTTGCTTTACGGGTGGCAGTTGTTTGACCCTGAGATATTCTCGTCGATGAGCCGTCAGCTGGTTTAGATGATAAGACAGGGCTGCATCAGCCCTAATCCTTCCGGCAGTCCTTTCACACCGTTCAGGATTGCTCTCGGAAGGACTGGCTCTGCTGCATTTGCAATTGGGAACCTCAAACAAGCGGTCAAGGATCTCTGCCTTCATAAGTACATCTGAGTTTTCAGCTCCGAAGCAGTGCTGCAGCTCAGAACATGTACTCGATCGCTGTTCAACCGCTCAAAGTGGACGGTACATGCGTGAATTCCAGCGATTTCAGGCAACCAAGCAGTGAGAATAGGGTTTCAGCCAACTAATAGAGTAGTTATGATACTAAGGAGTTCCAAGCGATCCGGATCCTCCCACGGTGCTAGGACTTAAGAGTTGTCCTACTACTCATGAGACAGGTGTAGTCACGTACCTAAGGTAGTGACCAGCCAGCAGGACCCGCAGCCTCGAAGGATTCAGGATCCCTTGGCGCGGGATGGTTCCGTCTGCCACCAACCTGCATTTGTGGGTGGGTTGCGTATCGGTGACTCAAGACGTGCGCATATGGGTGAGAGTCATGTTATCTGCTTAAGTTAGGAACGGAATGGTGGCTAAGATTGACGAGCAGAAGGGGAGGATATACCTATAGGCAGGCTACAGTACGAGTCAGATTGACGCTGGCTGCGACGACTTCTCGTTGGCGGCGGCGGCGGCCAAAATTAGAATGTTCTAACGCTGGCGAGAGGCGTGAAGGCGTCTGAGCCTCTTGTAAGTTGAAACTTCACCGCCCACTTTCTCCCTTCTCCACACGTTATTTCCCAAGATACCTTACCCCCTCGTACCTGGATCTTGTACTGGGAGTAGTCTGGGGACCAAGTTACGCACGAGAAGCACATTTAGCATCTCGGCGATCGACCATCAGCTTTTCCATGCTAATGCTGTAGATCGTGTCAGCGAGGAAGAATGCCTTGGGCAGAGCGGGTCTCCCGGTCTACTGCTGCTGCTGAATGGATCAGGTATAGTGCCATCTCTAGGTACGAGTACCGATCACCTTCGTTAACTCCAACCACATCTCAAAACATCTCCCGCAGGAGTTCCCTATTGCGTATTGTTGTTGCGAGTACTAGCTACGTAGTCTACAGCACTCGGCTCTCCCCCTCGGTATCGCTACGGCAGCTACTCGTACCTTATGATATTATCATCCTGGACCACGCACGACGGTTCCAGTAGTGGCAGAGGTCTGGCCTTAAACCCAGGCCCTCCTTGAACGGATACTCTACTATTCGCAGATCAGAAGGCGAGCGCTCCAGTAATGTTTCATGGTCCGGAATCCAGTGCGCCTCAAGAATTTCAAGATGAGGCGTAAATCACAGAATCACAGCATCACAGTATCACAGTACCTTAGTGCCCTGGGGCAATGATGCAGCCAATGGCCTATTGATGTTAAGCAGTCTTCTAGTGTGGGAACAACGTGCGCGCTTCCGAAGGCCGCCAGTACAGTATCACAACGCACGACTTCATTTCAGCCGCAGATCGGCTCTAAAGGTAACTAGAGAGATAACTACTACCTTACTTTAGTGACTACCTTGTTAGAACACATCGCGGCCTTGTGGAAACAACTAACAACTGGTTAGCCCCCGTCTCCAGTCTCCAGTCTCCAGTCTCCAGTCTCCAGTCTGTGTCCGTCCATCTGCCAGGGCTGTGACAGTCGACGGTGGGATCTGAAACAGTCTAGATATAACAGAACGCTGCGGACAGACTGCTTTACGCAGTCCTATCCGAACTACTAGTGTATTGATACTCACGGAGATTGGTTCTGCTGTCTGCTGCGTGTAACGCATTACATGCCTCATGCCTGATTCCAACCTGCGTTCAATTCATATTATTAGTCATTCCCATGTGTTCATCACTCCAAACGGTAGCATGCACGCAGCACGAGTGTTGTCTTCCTGAAGAAGAAATGCATCCGAAGCTTACGACTCCGTCATACCCAGGCGCGGTCGAGGCACGTTGGTTCTATGCCATACTCTTCTTGCTCAGCCTTGTATTCCGTGTGCTGGGGAGTTTGCTCCGTGCACGGCGTGTCTACCTCGTCAAAAGCATAGACTGGGAAAAGCCGTCTCCAGCTGCCCACTTTGTTGGATGGCAGCCTACTTGACCATGGTTTCCTTGTGGCTGGCAAGGATTAGAATCCTTCGAAGGATGAGCTAAGGATCAAAAGGCTGACCAATAAGGATGGGGCAGGACAAGAGAATCCTCCAGGTATTTCAACTATTGCTCCTGCCCCGTGGCGAAGAAGATATCGAAACATGTTTATTGAACCCTGAGGGAGAATCGAAAATAAAACAACCTCTTTTTCACGAGAGTATATAGTTTCTTTGCATCCGAATCGAGGTGGAAGGGAGAAAGGGACAGGCAATAGTTGTTTGTATTTCCATCTCATCGATCCTTTCACGTTGACCATGTCTCGTTCTCATTCTTACTCTCATGACTCAGGCCATTCTCGCGGAAGCAGACGTCGTGGATCCAGCATCCTTGCTGTGACCGAAGCTAGTTTTCAAGGCCTTCAACTTAACGAGACTGCTGGGACTCACCACACTCCATCATACACCGCCTCGGATCCGACCTATCCCCGGTCTTTATCATCGCACAGAGGTGAGTTGACCGCAAGTTATCTGCAACCAGGCTACGACACTGGCAATTTTACCCCGGCTCCTCCATCTGAGACTTTCGTCGATCCTCAGCGCGTCTTTGGCGATTGTAAATCGTCTGATGCGCAACGACTGGACTTCCTCGATCCCGAGACAGTGGGTTTAGGCATCCAACAGGCCTCAGTGGGGAGTAGTGTTTTCCCTAGCAGAAACATGAGGTACGTCTGTCGGACCCGGAAGCTGACTTTGTGCCTGACGAGCTCTGAAGTACCTACTCTTATCCTACCGACCCGACTTCAAGTCACTATCAAGCTCAAAGCTCTTACAGCGTCTCGAGGTCATCGTCCATGCAGAGTGAGACCGTTTCTATCCTTCCACTGATGGACAACTAATTGAAGTTTTAGATTCTCCCTATTCGGGAGGTGAACCACCACGTCGAAGTATGTCTAGTGTCACTGGCCTTCTTACCTTGCCAAGCTCGACCTTGAGCGGACTGAGTACTCAAGAGCGTGTCATTGCTCGACGGCGGCGGCGTGGCTTGCAAGAGCCTCGACGCGAGGCCAAAGTCCGTTTGCGAAGGGCAATCTTGCCAAGTACCTCAGACGCTGGGTCGAGCAGGGCACACACAGGGAGCCATTCGACTGACTTTCTTGCAGCTCCATCTTCCGCATCTTCGTACGACGTCAATGCTTCCTCCGGACCTCTTCCGTACGGTGGCCGAGCCTCTTCTGCTACTTCCACTCGGGGACAATATGTGTCATGGTATTATGATTGCCAGAGTTTCAGACAATCTCTCCTCATTGACTTGTTACAGTTCACCAAATCCATACGAGGCCGGCAGCTACCAGGCCGGCTATTCCATGCCTAATGTAAGCCAGTCGCTACACCCGCCGTATGTTACTTGAGTTCTAGTTGCAATTTTTCAATGCTGACACAGCGAAGCTCGTACACACCTGTTGTCCCGTCATCGATGCCGGACCGCTACGGGCTGAGTAGACGACCTTCTTCTACTTCCGTGGGCCCTCCACACCCCAATGAACCAATCAGGATCGTGGAACAGCCATCCAGACCTCAGTGTTGGGACCACGGCTGCAACGGGCGTCCCTTCTCGACGTTTAGCAATCTACTCCGGCACCAGCGCGAAAAGTCGGGCACGGCGACGAAGTCTACTTGCCCACGTTGTGGGGCAGAGTTTACACGGACTACAGCACGCAACGGTCACATGCAGCACGAGAAATGCAAGCCGCGGTCTGGCTAAGGATTTACAGCGAATCAGGTTTGATGATTTGAATGTGGGCGTAGGAGCAAGCATGCATGCATTTGGTGCGTTTTGGCAACGGAAGGCATAGCGCGGATTCCGGATTTAGCGAACAATAGAAAAAGGATGGAGCATGGGTCATACATGGGCTTGGGCATTTTACACTGGGGACTGGGCGGTGCATTGAAGAGATACGCATTTTGGATGGGGGTTACTGGAGCGCATTCACTTGGGCGTTTTGACGATTTGATTACCGTAACGGCGGTGGATCTTGTCCCTAGACCAAATGTTGGCTCTCTCTTTACAGTTATGGTCCGGAGGCTGAATGGGGAGAACGCCTGGAGCGTTCTAAGCTAGTTCGGATCAAATTAGCAGTCGGCAGAGTTGTACTGGTGGTGGTGTGTTGCGGTGTTTTAGCTGAACTTCGGTTCAACTCTGTCCATACCGCAGCTTCTACATAGAAACAGATGTCATCGCATTCATCGTTCATTTAACCATAAGTCCTCGTGGGGGTGTTTCGTGTATTATTGGTACCTATTTCTCCGCTGTTCTCGCCGGCTGTGTAAAACATAACAGTTGGAACTGAGCCGCCGTCGCGGAAATCGGGACGACTTGGGACTGGGGGTGGATGATCGACCAAGGGCGGACACTACTACTCTAGCTCGTGTTGGATTTCGTGGCGGACGCTTTCCTTGCTCTCTCCTTGGACCTTCGAGTCATACCTTGCTTTCATCTTCACTACAGATTCGGTTGATGAGACACTTATACATTGCTACTGACAGCGCAATCATCATCTACACAGAGCGGTATCGAGCTGTGAACGAGAAGAAGTAGCAGCTACTAAATCTGTATCGTAGGGTTCTGGAAAAATGTCTGTCTCCGGGGTATTCCAGTCATAGTCAACCCTATCGTCAACCTCAGGGCTTCCAAGTCACCAATATACGTTTGCACGCACGCTACCTGCCAAGATGCTTCCCTCACTATCGCAGCTGTTCCGAATCCACCACTCCCACACAAACACAAGGTCTTTAGCAACCCCACATCATTCTCCGATAATACGGCGGCATAGGCACTGTATACCGAAATAGTGTTGATCAAGCCCTGCATCACACCGTAATAGAGGCAAAGAAGTAATCTCCGGGCCGCCAACATACTGCACCCTGGATATGGCTTCTATCTTCACCTTTGACCCGGATCCTCCGAGGGTGTCATCTCCATGGCTTACACCACCCATATCCGTGCCAAAATCCCCTTCTAAATATGGACTGTCATTTCTTCATGATGTTGGACCTCCACCCGCAGCACTTTTGGTTGACTATGGGATCACTAAGCTCGAAACTGAGCCACAGGAGGGCCCGACAGAGTACAAGTTGCACTTGTTGCTAAGGCCCCGGCGAAGTTTCTCAGCCTCGACAACGGTGCAGCATGTATCCGGATCATACCAGTCGAAAGCTCATATACCACGCTCGGAGGCCGAGTTGAAGGCCGCCAAGGCAAAGCTGTCCCCTGCCTCCACTCCAACTAATCAGTCGAGGCAAAATAGGTTACAACACCTAACAACGCAGCTCCTATGGCGTCTGCAGCAGTCTTCGCCTTATCATTCCTCTTCTAAGGCAGATCTGGTTGTGCCTCTACTGCCTGAATCAATACTCGAGCCTTCTGCTCCTGCACCAGATGATCATTGTAGGCCATTACCAGGAATAGAGGGCAGCCAAGGTGCGCTGTACGAAATTGGCGTGTCTGATGATGGGACATTTGTGGGGCTCACAAAGGGTGAGCTTGACGAGAGTTTACAAAATCTTCGTGCGATGGCATCAAGTCTTGGCTGCAAAGTCAAAGTATTACGCATGGTAATCGTTGGAACTTGCCAGTGGATCGAAGAATCTCAGCCAAACGACAGCCCAGGGGATAGATTGCAAGAAGAAAGATTATGGGTTGCAGAGGCTCTGGTAGTCCCTAATCTGGAGTTACGAGTAAAAACTACGACTTCGGCTTCTGTGGAGTTCAGTTCACCCGGTCATCCAGTAGATGAGTCCGACTTCTCCAGTGTTGACTGGAAAGAAGCGATGTCTAAGACTGAACAGCTCCGCGTTTCTCTGACAGGAAGCACAACGTCGGGCAAATCGTCATTACTGGGCACCTTATCAACTTCTACTCTCGATAATGGTCGAGGAAAAAGCAGGTTGAGCCTTCTGAAGCACCGGCATGAGATATCGACTGGTGCCACTAGCTCCGTGACACCTGAGCTGATTGGTTATCAGGATGTAAGTTCAGATGACAGTGCCCTGGGCTCCCGTACCGATGTTGTAAATTATGCCTCTGGTAACGTTTCTTCTTGGAATGATATCCACAGCACTGCAGAACCTGGTCGTCTTGTGTTTTTGACTGATTCTGCTGGACATCCGAGATATCGTCGAACTACCGTTCGTGGCCTTGTTTCGTGGGCTCCTCATTGGACTATATGTTGCATCGCGGCCGATGACGATGAGGATGCAACGGGTAAGACAGGAGCAACTGCCTCCGCTCGCGATATACTTGGCTCTGCCGGCGTTGGAGTGGATTTGTCAAGAGCGCATCTAGAGCTCTGTCTCGATTTGGGCCTTCCATTGGTCATAGTTATTACAAAGCTGGATCTGGCATCCAAGACTGGTCTACGACAAACACTTGCTAAAGTCTTGTCGATAATAAAAATGGCAGGGCGTCAACCCGCCATCATGTCTACGTCGTCTAGCAACGATCAGAATCCACAGCTCCAATCTTTGGCTAAACCTGAAGAGCATGAGGTCAAGAAGATACTCACTAGACTGGAAAATAGGGATGCTCATTCAATAGTACCCATCATACTCACAAGTGCTGTTACTGGGAGCGGTATTGGGAAAATTCATGCTCTGCTTCGCCATCTTCCCATACCACACCTCGGCAATTTTTCGGCGTTATCTTCCCATAATACACAGATTGGCAGTCCAGACACGAGAACTCTTTTTCAGATTGACGAGGTCTTTGCGATGCCTGATGCTCAAGTAATGTCTATCTCTAGCGGTCGACAAGCCAGCCATGGATCCATACTCAGTGGACATCTACGGCAGGGGGTGCTTTCAGTTGGAGAACAGCTAATGATTGGTCCTTTCGCCTTAGAGAGTACAGATGATGGTCACGATTTAAGCGAGAACGACCGGGCAAGCTCCTTCCCAGGTCAGAAAGGAATCTACACGAAGGCAGCTGTTGTCACAAGTACTTCTCAACGACCGTCATCTGATGATTTTACTCTCGGTATATCTCAAGGTAGAGACACCTCTTACGGGTTTCCAGAATGGCAGAAAGTACACATTGTTAGTCTCCGTAATCTACGGCTTCCAGTCCGAAAGCTCCTCCATGATCAGGTTGGGACTGTTGGCGTCGTGTTCCACAGACCTGGTTCTATGGCAACCCACTCCGTTCCCCTTAATGCTTCTCGCATACGCAAAGGAATGGTCCTGATGAACGCTCCAAAGGACTTCGAGTCTGGGTCACTGCATTCGTATCGCGGATTTGTCGCGATTTTCAATGAGAGCAAAGCCTTTTCGTTATTCCCAGGGAGTCTTGTTATCACGTATATCGCAAGTATCCGAGCATCAGCGAAGGTTGTCACTGTCAACCGCTTAGCGGTCCACGCTCCTAGCGAAGAACTGTTCTCTTTTGATGAAAGCGAGAGTGATATTAGCGGAGCTGAGCTACCACGAGACCTGAGCGGACCAAAGCAAATAGAAATCAATATCCAACTCATAAGTTCTAGAGAGTGGATCGAGCTTGGGAGCCGAGTTTTGGTCATGCACGGTGGCGGGCCAAGCTCATCCACCCAACTCGAGCAAGGAGACAAAGGCAACGTTGGGCTAGACGGCCTTGTTGGTACGATCAGCCAGGTTTTGCTATAGATGCCTACCACGCTTCCATGGGAATCCTTTCGAGCCTTCCCTATATTGCAGCAAACCTCGAGCACGGAACAGACAAGTATCAGATATCCACCTCACCTAACACGTAGAGTACGTTCTCCAAAATCATTCAAAGCTAACCTTGCTTGTTACCGTTACGCACTGACTAACGATCTTCCTATCAGAATTTTGGTGAGGGCGGGTTCCCCGCAGTCCGAAAGACTGAGACATCTCTGACATTGCGCCATGAATTGCGCCATCGGCAGATCGACGACCTTTGTACGCTTTTTTGTATAGGGCCGAGTGGCTATTCTACTGTTCATGAAGGACGTATACACACATGTCCTGGTAGAATTGTATTAGTAGTGTCTTATCGCAAGTGGGCGTTGGTTGCTTATCTCCTGTTTCCGACGTGTTCAGCTCATCCGTTACAATCGTATATAATTGACACATCTTATCACAAACATCAGCTCCTAAATACCCATCATTTATGTTGGCTTGTTGTTGTGTCCAGTATGGCCCCAGGCTTGACTGACGTACAGGCAAGCGTTTCTCCGACGCTTGACCGCCGGTCATTGAGAGAGACTTTTCCAGATGGCATCAAGACCTCTGGTCAGCAAAGCCCAGTCTATGACGAACTCCGATTGTATGACGATTTTCCAGACGAGATAACCGGCCCTACGATTTGGAAGGCAGAAGACTACAGCAATAATCCGGAACGATGGACGCACCACTTCACAGAGGAGGAGGTCGCAGAGATGAGTGAGGCCGCTGACAAGTTTAAAGCTGCTGCGCTACCACTGACAGGTATATCCAAGGTCAGATGCCCCAAGTCTGCGAATAGACAATAAACTAAGATTGTAAGCAGGAGCAATTCCCACTTCCGAAGCTGTCAGAACTGCTGAAATCCATACGCTCCGAACTTCTCAACGGCAAAGGTTTCGTGCTCTTCAAAGGCTTCCCAGTCGAGGAGTGGGGCAACCACAAGTCTGCAATTGCATACATGGGGCTTGGGACCTATCTAGGATACTTCGTTAGCCAGAATGGAAGAGGTCATGTTCTCGGGCATGTAAAGGACCTGGGAGATGATGCGAGGCAAATAGACAAAGTCAGGATCTACAGGACAAATGCACGGTAAGCTCAACAAATCTTACATCGTTGATATTGTTTATGTCCTACTAGGCAGTTCTTTCATTCGGACGACTCCGATATCGTAGGCTTGTTATGCATCGCCCGCGCCCTCGAAGGCGGCGAGTCAGACATCGTGTCTTCACATCATGTTTATAATGTGCTGAGGGAGGAGCGACCGGACGTACTAAAAACGCTGACAGAGCCAGTATGGTACTTTGATCGCAAAGGCGAGGTCAGTTACGGTGAAGAACCGTACATCCGGACAAGCGTCTTCTACATCGAATCGGGTGGGCAGGAGCGGGTCTACTCGAAGTACGCTCACCATGTGTCGTGATCAAATTATCATCACTAACATCATGCTTGCAAGATGGGACCCGTACTACATCCGCTCCCTCACCCGCTTCTCGGACAAAGGCATAATCCCACCCCTCTCGCCCGCTCAGCTCGAAGCCGCCGAAGTTCTCGAGCAAACATGCCAGCGTCTTGCGCTACACATGGTCCTTGAAGTTGGCGACATCCAATTCCTGTCCAACGAACACGTTTTCCACGCAAGGACGGAGTACAAGGACAATGCGCCTCCGGCGCCGAGGAGGCATTTGATGAGGCTGTGGCTGGCCACACCGCAGGACGAGGGGGGCTGGAGTTTACCGTTTGCTGACAACCATGACAAGAAGAGAGGGGGGGTTCAGGTGGACGATACGCCGCCCGTTGCGCCGTTGGATGCAGCGTAGTTCGACGGCAGTCGGTGAAATAAGGCCGACTACAAACACAACTCGTCGATGGTGTTTGATCATCTCCAAAAATTGGCTCTTTGGATTGAAAGACATGACGATGAGACGATTTGGATTGTAAGACACAATAACATTGGGGTTTTCATTGGTCGATAGCTTAGCAATCGGTGAACTTCAAACGCTTTTTCATGAATCCAGCGCGTAAGCCGTGCAACTAATAGATACGCGTAGTACATTGTTGCTCTATCGGTATTACAAGTATCGATCAAGATCGGGGATAGGTAGATGATACGACACTTTCTGGCTTGCCAAGCTTGGACACCAGGGGCAGCTTTTATTCAAAGGAACCTACTGTAGTCGTAATCAATTATAAGTAAGGTTGATGCAAAATGCATTGACAAACGAACTTTATATGGCCATTTTGTGCTCCATTTGGTCTCTTGGATGAAAAGACTGATCCAATCAGGAGATACGTCATGCAGAGCTCGGTAAGCGATCTCGGTGTTGGAAAACGCCGTCTCCCTCATCATTCCTACTACGGAAGACCGGCAACATGGTATCTCGAAATTTTGAGAGGGGCATGGCTTCGTCGTGCAAGACTCAGCTTGCCTTTGATCTTAACAGACGCAAGAGAGGTCTGTCTCGAAAAACACAGCGTTGCTTTCAATCCCTTGATATGCTTTTTGGAGGTGCTCTGCTCCCAACTTCGCCGTGTCCGACAGCTACTCCATGACGTACTGAGATTTGCCCCAGCACCAATTTCCAAAGTCAGTCAGCTCCATCTTGAATGCCTAGGAGCATGCTAATCGTCTTGCCCAGAGATCTGACGCGCGTGGTTCCTTGGCTCTCCTATAGCAAAAGCCAAGCCGAACACTTAACCATGGATTCCAGACGTTCGGATTCCACCTTCGGAGGCTCTCTCAGTTCCTCTCGCAGCTTACCCAACATTGGCAAGACAGCGCTCGAACCCCAAGAAAAATACGCACCCGAGACAGATTCGTCGGTGAACCACGAGTCCAGCGCGAGTGGTGAAGCAGCCCTTGACCCCACCGGTCTTGGCTTCAACTTTAGTCAAAAGGAAGGCAGGGTCCCGAAAAGCTCGCGAACGTTCGGCGATGGATACGGCTTCAGATATTTCGGCGATGATGAAAGGCACTCTGATGAGTTTGATCGAAAGCCGAAAACGGAATATGACGTGGATTGGGATGGAGAGAACGACCCGATGCATCCGCGAAGCATGAGCAAGGCGAGGAAATGGCTGGTCGTCTGGATTGTGTCTTTCAGCTCGGCCTGCGTGTATGATGGGAACCATCTGTTTTCTTCCTTCAACATCACCAACTGATGTTCCACAGGACTTGCACCTCGTCAATGTACACGTCGACATATCAGCAAATCACCGTAGAATTCCACTGTTCATCCCTCATTGCTACATTGGGATTAAGCCTTTTCGTCATGGGACTTGGTATTGGCCCTATGGTCTTGGGGCCACTGTCAGAGGTTAGCCAGCAAAGAAAACTTGGTTGATATTCGCCGGAGCGCTGACTGTTCTAGTTCTACGGGCGCCGGCCTATCTATCTTGTGTCTTTAGCATTCTTCATCATTTGGTTAGTCCCCTGCGCCGTGGCACCGAATATTCAAACCATGCTTGTAGCTCGTTTCTTCGACGGTGTTGCTGGCAGTGCGTTCCTTAGCGTTGCTGGAGGTACCGTTGGTGATATGTTTGCACGGCACGAACTGCAAGCACCCATGATGATCTTCACTGGTAAGAGAATGCTTGGATGATCGTTATCAAGCATTAGTGTGATTTTGCTGATGCACTGTTTGCTACAGCGAGCCCTTTCGTTGGTCCACCAATTGGTCCCATTGTTGGGGGTTTTATCAATTACTTTACTGATTGGTAAGAGAAAAATCTTTGTGCTCGTCCTTGAAGAGATTCCTCATTTAAGCTGACCAATTAGGCGGTGGACATTCTATGTTCTCATTATCTGGTCAGCGGCTATGTTGGCATTTATTGCAGCCTTCGTCCCAGAGACATATCATCCAGTTGTACTACGCCACAAAGCAGCTAAAATGAGGAAGGAGACTGTGAATGAGAATTGGAAAGCGCCGATCGAGCGACTGGATAGGTCAATTCCGAAAACTATTATGCGGTCATGTTATCGGCCCTTCTTGCTCTTGACGCTAGAGCCCATGTGTTTGAGCCTCTGTGTCTTCTCTGCCATACTCCTGGGAGTGCTCTACCTATTCTTCGGAGCATTTGAACTTGTTTTCGAAAACAATCATCACTTCAATTTGTGGCAGACCGGACTGTCGTTTACCGGCTTGTTCGTTGGCATGTAGATCTCCCCCACCCCCTGGTTCGTCCGATCAACGCACTGATCATCTTTTGACGCAGATGTGCTGCAATCGCGACGCTACCACTGTGGCACCGCAACTATGTCCGGCTGGTACAGAATCGGCAGAAGAACGGAGGCGAAGCAGGAGGCGCAGAGCCTGAATACCGCCTACCACCTGCTATCGCTGGAGCGATCATCTGTCCAATCGGGCTTTTCTGGTAAATATATCAATCTCCCAACGTCAGAATAAACTCAAATATCTAACTTTCGGACCAGGTTTGGGTGGACCACCTATTCGGCGGTCTTTTGGCTGGTTCCTGTTATTGGGAGTGCCATATTTGGCTGCGGGTGAGTTTCCTAGCTAGATCTGAACCGGAGTTTTATTGTGGGTATCTTGCTGATAAGATGATGCACAGCATGTTGCTCGTCTTTGCTGGAGTCTTCACGTTCCTGGTCGATGCATATCCACTGTATGCCGCTTCGGCGCTAGCGGCGAACAGCTTTGCCCGAAGCAGCTTTGCAGCAGCCTTTCCCATGTTTGGCAACCAGAGTAAGTTCATGACTCCTCTCCATTGCACAACCATTATGCACCTCGTGCAGATGACAGCTGCTTACGGGTAACGGCAGTGTACACCAAGTTAGGTAGGCCTGTCGATTGAACAAACCCACATGTGATGTTGTCCGTGGTAAGCCTAACCGCGTGCAGGATATCCATGGGCGACGACCCTTCTTGCGTTTCTCACCTTGGCCATGGCGCCCTTTCCGTAAGCTGCAGACTCTTCCCAGGATCCCTTTACCCCATTCCGACGACGATGCTAATTGGTGGCATTTTAGGTACTTATTCTTCCTGTACGGCAAAAGAATACGAGGCATGAGCAAGTTCGCAGCAGGGCGATAGACGTAGGTACCGCATGCATTGGTCGTGAAAGATTACCGCACTCGACGACCCAGCACAACGGTAGAGTGATTGACAGGGCGGCATGTAAGAAGTCATGCATACAACTTAGATAGAACTAATGATGAGGTGTTGCTGCACAACTTTCGATGACCTCCGTCAGGGCTGGAAAAGGCAGTTAATTCGTCAGAAGGTACATTAGCAGTACAGTGTGTGTGCGGTAGGTACATGATAGCGCGTTGGTGCACTTGGGCTTGCATGGCGCGTCGTACGAGATGCGTCGTTAGTATATTCCCCCGCCTGCAGCCTCGATGCTGAGTTGCTGAGAGAGTGCTTGTGAGCCACAGCCCTCGGACGATCTAGGTGGAAATGAGGATACACAAAACCGAGTGGAAATCATGGCCCAAGTGGTGCAAGAGGTTGTTGAAGCATGTCAAAGCAACCTCGACTACTAAGTAAGGTACGGGACGCTATAGACGTATCGATGTATCGATGATGTATTCGATGTATTCGATGTACTCGATGTATTCGATGCTCTCCAATCCCAATCTCAATGCAGCAGAGAGAGAGTATCACTATATCTAGGATACTTCCACTTCAAGTAGTGCCGTATTTTAATGCAAGTCATACTTTGGTCTAACGGTACCGTACTCCACCACCGGTCCGGGCCCTTTCGACAGTCACCCTAGACCTAAAGTACCACAGCCATCGAGTGCATCCAGCAGGTTGGAAGCAATTCGAATTCGAATCTTACATGGATTCAAGCCACTAGGACCGCGTACCATGTTACGGCCCAGATCGTCATGTATGATGTATCTATTCGGACCTTGTGCTCGTATTGTTTGGATACCTGTGTGTGTGTGTGGGTGGAGTACGGAATACTCCACCTTAAGCTATGAGGGGTAGGTACGGAGTATCTGAGACCCGTTCCAGCTTGCTTGGCGAATCAACCGCTTTTTGCCCACATCCTTCGCTTCACTGACGAGAAAGTATCATCCCTTTTCAGCACGCAGCTATTCAAGCGGCCTTACCGGTGCTCTGGTACCCATCCGAGAGGTCGCCTCCAGCTCAGCTGGCAATAATGCGACACCATCCAGCCCAGAACCAATAGTCCTGCAGGGAGCGACCAAACCCACCACCCCTCCTCCACCAACCACTCCCTCAGTTCTTTCAACACGACCAGGAACACCCTTCGAAGCCAGCCCTGGTCTGTCCTGTTCTGCAAACAAACACTGATACTAAGGAAAGGGAAAGAATTCTATTCATATTCCCTTACTTTGGCTAGATTCAACTGGAAACTGTCGCAGAGAGAGTTCTCTTTACGAAGCCCGTCCATCCACTGGTCTGTACCCAGGCGAAACGTTCCACGGCGTCACCCTCAGCGCCTGCACTAACGCGTGGTCGAATCCTGCGAACTCCTCACGCCAAGTTCCACTTTACTTTTTACTTGGGACCGTTGCTTGCTTGGGACTGGACGAAACAACGGTGATCCTTGCCAATATTGGTCCCCTCGAGGGTCTCTTGGGAAGTTTTGGTGGCTATCAACGGGGAGCTGCAGTATAGGAACGTGGGTGGCTCGGCAACGGCAGTTTAACGGATACGGGCTTGTGTGCCCTCGAGGGACCGACTGAGACTTGACATATAACATGACCGTGGGCACTGGCGACGATGAAGCTCCGCAATCCCCGTCGCAATCGCCCGAGGACAGCGGTGATCAGCGTTCAGGCGACATGGCGGACCGTCCGGAGCCAAACGGGAAGCCCGTGGGGCAGACAAATGCAGGTACGAATACCGGCCAAACGAAATCGGCCTCGAACGCAAAGGACCCGTTGCGGCCTCGGAGGAAGAAAGCAAGACGGGCCTGCTATGCCTGCCAGCGTGCTCACCTTACTTGCGGTCAGTCTTTTGCTACACCCTGAGAATCGAGGCGCGCTTTGTCCTGATAGGTGGGGCTGATGACTCGTCCTACAGGTGACGAGCGACCTTGTCAGCGGTGTATCAAGCGGGGTCTGCAAGATGCCTGTCATGATGGTGTGCGGAAGAAGGCCAAGTACTTGCATGATGCACCGAGTGATGCTTTGATGCCAGGAGTGGGACTCAGAAGTGTCGGCGACAATCAGTTTCAGTTTGTGACCAACCTTGCCAGAGGACAGCATCTCCCACCGAACCAGGGGTTTTCAGGGTCATCGCCAAATGAGGTATACGTTCATCAGCAAGGAGCGCCGATACCGTTCGGCGTCTACCCCTCGAGCGGACCGCAAGGCCAGATGCCGCCTCCGTTATCAGAGAACATGATGAACACGCAGCCCTTCAGCAGCCAGCAGTCACCCATCTCTCAGCAATTCAGCGTTGGCCCCAGCCCTATACAGAACATGGCAAACCCGCTTCAGCAAACAAGCCAAGCTGTTCCAAGTTCGTTGCCGGACAGTTTCGGAGGCAACCCCTTTGATCCAAGCGATCCGTTGCAATATAGCTTTGATCCTGCCAGCTTCAACTTTGGTAATCACTATGGCGCTCTAGAGTTTGGTATGCTTGGACATATGTCTTCTGGCGCGGCCGAGACTCCTCCCAGTGACAGTACCGTACAGCTTAACCAAAGTAACACTGCTAGTTACACACCAGGTACAACCATCTCTACCGCCTACAGTGGGAGCCCCGTGAATGGGACCTCATCCGTCTTCCCCCAAGACCACGGTCTCGGCGAATGGCGAAGTGAGACTCCAACGAATATCCGACCTGGCAGCGGACCTAACGTTTACAATGCCACTGGCCGAGGTCCGGATCCGAATAACTTTGTAAAGCAGGAGGGGCCTCATGCCTACGCCATCGGAACGGCGACGAGTACCTTCACCAGTCCCAGCTCCACGCAAAGCTCTCAGGATATCCTAACCGGCTTTAATGACGGTCCGACTACATCGAATTCGTATACTGCTTCACGTCAGGGTATGCAAGAACGTCCTACCCAGCAGCGGCAGGGGCCATCGATGATCTCCTCGTCGAATCTGCAAAGTCAAGTTCTGACTGCTGCTCGTCGATCTAGGGATCCGTCTACAATCTACGAGAGCGTGAAACAACCTTATCCGTATACGAGCGCCTTCCACGGCTTAACGGCCTTCTTGCAAAAGCGTTTTTCGCCGCAGAAGACACTGCGCATCGCAAAGGCACTTGCATCTATCCGACCCTCCTTCATCTCATCCACTAAAGACTTGAATCGCGAAGATCTAATCTTCATGGAAAAGTGCTTTCAACGTACTTTATGGGAATATGAGGACTTCATCAATGCATGTGGTACGCCTACTATCGTATGTCGACGGACCGGAGAAGTGGCCGCAGCTGGGAAAGAGTTCAGCATCCTCACCGGATGGAAGAAAGACACCCTTCTCGGTAAGGAACCCAACCTCAACGTTAACAAAGGCGGAACGTCTGGCAATCCAGGTACAGGAGCGGCGTCGAGAGGCGGCTTCAACACCCCACGCATCCCCGAAGGCGACAAGTCCGAATTCACCCACGGTTCCCGACCTCAGCCCGTTTACCTCGCCGAACTACTCGACGACGAAAGCGCGGTTGAGTTTTATGAAGACTTCGCCCGGCTTGCTTTTGGAGACTCGAGGGGCAGCGTCACGACACGATGCAAGCTGCTAAAGTACAGAACTGCGAACCAACCGTCATTCGCTGCCGCTGAAGTAGACGAGAATTTCGACACTGAAATCGGTTCGAGACTTAAGCACAAGCGCCAGGGACATAAGAACGGCAGGGCTAGTATTGGTGGCGAGAGTGGCATGTTCCAATTAGGTGAGAAAGATGGCATGGTCGAGTGTAGTTATTGCTGGACGGTGAAGAGGGATGTCTTTGATATCCCCATGTTGATTGTTATGAACGTGGGTCATTCTGTCGATGATTTTTGCTTGACGGTTCTTTACTGACTGTCACAGTTCTTACCTTGTATATGATATTCATGAACATCTACATACTTGCGGGCTGCATAGCGTGGTATTCAAGGGTCTTGGAAAGGCGTTCATGCGGATCATGCATTTGGAACCTTGGGCGTGCTTCGGGAGAATGACTTTCGTGTCGATAAAAGCTATAGATACTGCACATTCTCTTTATCCCTTTCTATCATCGATTGTCTATGCTCTGTGTTACCCATGAAACACCCCAAAACAATCCCAACGCCAGCGCTTCGTATCGAACAACCCGCCCAACCCGCTCCTCCTCAAATACAAATCAACTCGCCACCTCGTTATCATGCCCCTCCCCGCCAAACTCCACCAAATACCCATCGTTCTTGAATTTCGCATACGCCTCTCTCTCCAGGCTCCTCCGCGCCACCTCGATATCCACCCGGATGTCCTCGATCAAGCTCTCCTTACTCACGTAGTCGTATTCCGGCCGAATAAAGCCGAGGATGAGCAGGTTCATGCGCGCGCCGTAGAAGTCCTGGGGGAAGGTGTGGAGGATGTGGACTTCCTGGTGGTGGGGGGTCCGGGGGGTTAGCGTGCTGTGCGTTGCTGGTTTTGATATCCGTGTTCTGGAGGTCTTACGTACAGGGAACTTTATGTCGAAAGAAGATGTTGACCAGTAGGGCGCAGGGGGGAAAGGACTCACCACACTCCGAACCGTATTCCCGTAAAACGGATTCCAGCCAATACTCATCACCATCGGCCAAACGCCGCCCATTTCCTCCTCATCCTCCTCCTCTCTCCCTTTCCCCTCTTCCCCCTCCCGATTCAAACCCCCCTCAACCCCCACCCCCGCCCACCCGAAATAAACCCCACTCTCCACACTTTCATGTCCGCCCACGCTCAGTCCTGCCAGAGGGATGTTTGCAGTTGGGATCCCGAGGTCTTTGCTGCCGCGGCCGAAGCCTTTTACGACGGGGCCGGAGAGGGGGATGGGGAAGGGGGGGGTGGGGCCGGTGGGGGGGCCGGCGGTGAGGGGGCGGGGGTGGGAGGGGCGCATTTGTGTTGGTGGGGTGGGGTGGTGGGTGGTGTATGGGGTTATGTCTGGTGGTTGGTGGGTGGGTCGGTGGGGGAGGGAGATGGAGGCGTGAAGAGAAGTGGGTGGAAGGGTTGGTGGAAGGGGGGGGGTCGATGGTTTTGCCGAGGGATAGCCGACGGAAACCCTATCGCCGTATGCAAAAACCTACAGTAGGTAGATTTGATAATCAATAATGTCACAATTCACAAGTTTACGTAGAGCACTTACAAAGCGTTTTATGGCTTGAAGATTATTTGGAAGACGCGACGAGATTGATATTACTTGATTTCTAGAAACTTTCCATGACACTGAATCAACTTTTGAAATGATTTTCCCTAATTTTCGTTAGAAAAAATCTACCTCTGCAGTTCCACTTAACACGACAATCACAGATACAGTAGACTTCGAATTCAAAAGACATGGTGGAGAAGGCACACCACCGGTCTGTTCATAATGCTACGTTGCAAAAGAAAATCCCAAGTTCTGTAGAGAAGACATTGTTATCAAAGAAATCAGATACCTCCACGCAGGGCAAGAAAAGAAAAAGAGAACATAGCAATGGGATCACGCAGAACGGTCATCCTCCAACATCCGGCGTATCCGCAGAACTGTCACAAAAGCCCCTGGTAAAAAGTTCGGAGAAGCGAGTGAACGGTGATGCTTGCTCCAAACCTGGTCAATTTGGAAAAACACATGCATCAGGGGAAAATCTAAGAGGATCATCAGGTCCTAAGAAGAAAACGGATGATTCCAAGTATTCCAAGGGAAACCACACTCAAATTCCTACGCCTACAACAACCCATGGAAACCTGAAGAAGAAAGCCGATTCCCTATGGTCCCTCCGCAAAACCCTCCCCATCTGGTCGCACGCTTCCGAAATCCGCCAAGGCCTCCGTGAAAAGGATGTCATGCTCCTGGTCGGTGAGACTGGCAGCGGAAAAAGTACTCAAGTCCCCCAACTTCTCGTCAACGAACCATGGAGTAAACCACAATCCGTCACCACCACAATCGATAATATTTCGAAAACGGTCAAAGTAGGCGGCTGCATCGCCATCACAGAACCTCGTCGTGTAGCAGCCATCTCTCTCGCCCGCCGAGTTGCAGAGGAAATGGGCACTCCCCTCGGCTCATCTTCGCCGGCAAGTAAGGTCGGCTATTCGGTGCGTTTTGATAATTCAACGTCACCGAGTACGAAGATTAAGTATTTGACAGAAGGAATGTTATTGCAGGAGATGCTGAGGGATCCGTGGCTGAAGCATTATAGCGCTGTCATTGTGGACGAGGTGCATGAGAGGGGGGTCAATGTAGATTTGGTGTTGGGTTTCCTCAGAGGTATGAACGCAGGACCGAAAGAGGGAAGGGGTGGGGTGGGAATGAAGGTGGTGGTTATGAGTGCTACAGCAGATACGGAGGAGTTGTTCAAATTCTTCGAGGAAGGTTACGAAAAGTCGCAATCGAACGGAAAACTGCATCCGAATGATAGTATTCACGAGCATGTCAATGCCGACGTTAATGGGTTCGAAGATGAGTCGGAGTGGTCAGGTATATCCTCTTGTGATGAAGACGATGGCAAGACGAAGCCTATGCAGAGCACTGGCTATCACCCAAGAAAAGATACAAGGCAAGAAGTCAAGAAACCTCCAGCCAAAGGTCAAGAAACCACACCCTCCAAAAATGGGTCGGTACCAAATGGATTGTTACATGCCGCTTCAGACAATAGCAGCGAGCCATCCGGAGTACATGATTCCCCTTACATCTCCACCTGCTACATTTCAGGCCGCCAACACCCCGTCGAAATTCTCTATTCACCTTCTCCAGTCCAGGATTTCATCGACGCGGCCTTGCGAACCCTCTTCCAAATTCATTACAAAGAGCCCATGCCCGGCGACATCCTAGTCTTCCTCACCGGTCAAGAAACCGTCGAATCACTCGAAAAACTCATCAACGAATACGCCCTTGGAATGTCCGCCGACGTCCCCAAGATCCTTGTACTACCCCTTTTCGCCGCCCTGCCGCAAGCTGCTCAACAAAGGGTCTTTCTCCCTGCTCCCCCCAAGACGAGGAAAGTGATTCTGGCTACGAATATTGCCGAAACTTCTGTTACTATTTCAGGGGTCCGATTTGTGATAGATTGCGGTAAAGCGAAAATAAAACAATTCCGCTCGCGCATAGGTCTCGATTCCCTCCTCGTAAAACCCATCTCCAGATCCGCCGCTATACAGCGTAAAGGTCGTGCTGGCCGCGAAGCTCCAGGGCAATGCTATCGTCTTTACACAGAGCAAGATTATCTGCGTTTACAACCAGCCAATACCCCCGAAATCCTCCGCTGCGATCTTAGCCAGGCAATACTGACGATGAAAGCCCGCGGCGTGCAAGACATTACTACGTTTCCTTTTCTGTCCCCCCCTCCTAGGGAATCACTAGCACAAGCCCTCACCACCCTCTTCATACTCGGCGCCCTCACGCCCACCAGCGCCATTAGTCCCTTGGGGCACAAAATGGCACATCTTCCTCTCTCTGCATCGCTAGCACGCACTCTCCTTGCCGCTGCAACACCAGAACTCGACTGTGTGAGCGAAGTTATCGATGTTATTGCTTGCCTGAGCGTCGAGAACGTATTCTTGAACCTAACGAGCGAGGAGAAAAAAGAAGCGGCTGAGACGGCGCGACGAGAATTATACAGGCGGGAGGGCGATCACCTCACCCTCCTCGCCACCGTACAAGCATACGCCGCCGAACACGCCGACAGGAAGGCCTGGGCCGAAAAGCATTTCGTCAGCCACCGAGCCATGCAATCCGTCATGGACATCCGGAAACAACTCCTTACCCACTCCGCCTCCCTCTCCCCCTCAAAACCCCAATCCCCTCACACCGCCTCTCCCGCCGCAATCCTCAAAGCCTTCCTCCAAGGTTTCCCAACGCAAATCGCGCGCCTGATTCCGGACGGGAGCTACAGGACCCTCGTCGGTAATCAAACCGTGGCTATTCATCCGAGTAGCGTGCTCTATGGGAGGAAGGTGGAGGCGATTCTGTACACGGAGTTTATTTTTACGCAGCGGAGTTATGCGAGGGGGGTTAGTGGGATGCAGATGGATTGGATTGAGGAAGTTGTTGGGGGTGGGGAGGGGGTGTGAGGGATGTGAGGTTGTGGTGATTGGAGCTGATAGGGGATCAGGTGCGGAAGAGTGGTATGAAGACGGTAGTCCTTGTTAATCCTTTGACTGCTGTTGTCCACCTAGAGTCTACAAGTCAGATAGAGCCATGTACACTCGGGTTTTCCGAAACAAACCAGAATCCGTTAGAACGTAGATATGAGTATATATATATATATTATATACACCCCGAACTTAGGATTGGAAGTTGCCGTTTTTAATCGGGTAAGGGAGCAGGGCCGCTTTAGAGGGAGCAGCGAGGGAGCAAGGAGGAGCATCGAGGGAGCAGGGGGGAGCACTGAGGGAGCAGCAAGGGAGCATGAGCGAGCTATCCATTTACCCGTCAGTTATACGGCCCACCTCCAGATCTACAGCTAAACCTATAATAGTAGAAGCTTAACCTTTATAGGTACGGGAATTAGTATTTAAAGTATTAAGCCCGACTCGCCGAGCCAATCAGAAGAAGGCTGTAACCCCTTTTCTATTTTCAACCTTCGTCCGATGTATTTACTACTATCTATCTTTTTAACCTCCTTTTGTAGTGTAACAGGTACGGTATCCAGCTCTTCTGCAGCGTCAAACTCGCAACCTCGTGGGGGCATTTTGGAAGTCAATAGAACTGTAGGGGAGCTTCGAGACTATTGAGATCAGACCGAGGTAGGTAAATAAAACAATGTTCAGTGCTTACTAACTATCCGAACACCCTTACTAGTGGTGGTGATTGTATGCTATATTTAGGGTGGGCCGTATAACTGACGGGTAAATGGATAGGGCAGTGCAAAAGCGTAATAAGTGGGAGCCTAAAATGGTTTCTTTTGTTTCGGTTTGGGCTGCCCTCGTTGCTTTTTTATTACTTAAACTTCGCTATTTCTTATAAGATCCTTTTAATAGCTGAAGCGATTAAAAAACTTGTTACGATCTGAACTGTTTGGACTGTGGAGCGCTCGCCTGGCCGGACAAGGGTTGTTCCGGGCCGACACACAGTCATCTTGTTACGTACTACTACGTAGTTAAAGCTCTTGCTCCTGACTTATAAAATCTTATGCAATGCATCTACATTGATCCAATCTGTATGATCGTCACAATCTGTGGCGCCTGAGTGATCTGTTACATTCTGCAACAGATTACACAGATCATATGAAATTTCTATGTCTATATAATCACCCTCGTCCCTCATTCAACATGAAGGACTGTAGTCAACTTAAGTCATTGAGTCAATCTAGCAAAGCTAGCTTGAACAATACAATTGAATCAATTACATATACTTCTCCAACCCCCGTCGTGACCCTAATAAATATCTCTGCCAAAATCTAAACCAGATCGAATTACACCCTCGCGGAGCGGTTCGTGACACTAGCGTGCTCTGTTGCTCTGTTGATGACCTCAGCAGTCAGCAGAGCAGCAGAGCACCCAGCTACCATTCTTACTGGTCGGCTCTACTTAGTAATCCTCCTCTGGGATCCATACCAATCTGGGCCTTAGCTCCCTGCTTCATTGGTTCTCAATCCTTCCCGCTGCTGGCGCAGATTGGTTCTTAACACTCGGTTAAACTTTCTTTACATCGGTTGAAATATTTTCTAAGTCGGTTGAGCTGAGGGCCCACCGAGGTCTTGGCAAAACGAGAAAAGACGCTCGAGGGCTCCCGGCCTATCCGGCTCAGCCGGTATACAGGTCGGCATGCCTTACGCTAAAACTCGGCATATCGTAGATCATTTCGGCCAAAGGTCGGCATGCCTTGGCCCCTAGCACTATTGTAGTTTAGCTTCGGCGCCTTCTAAGCGAGCGCAGTTTTCCCACCTTCGCACTTTCAAACGTTTTCTATTCGATCATCATCTTGATACTATTCATTCAAACACTAAACAAGCTGTAAATCATGTTTCAATGTGATTTCTTCAAGAGAAACATCATCGCATACACATACTTCAATTTCAAGTACTGCGCATCGCTTTTCAGCACTAACAGAATATTAACAAATCACTAACACATTATACGATGCTGATAATTAATTGTCATTGTATTAATATCTTGTTGCATGTTTTGATGATAGTCTTGCGATTTAATATTATTGTTCTTCTTAATGTATTGTTAATTTGTTACTCAATTTTTGTTTGAAATTAGCATCATATAAACTTTTCATAGCAAACAAGTTACTATTACGTTAGCATCTGAATATATCGAGACACGATGTACTTCTAATAGCATAGCATTGCTAACACAATGCTATCTTATTAGTAACTCGATATGAATTGATATATTGAACTCGTCAATCTCAAGCAGACTAATCACTCAAATCTGTCATCGTTTGTATTGAATGTAGAGAAAAATCAAAATTTCATATTACTAATTGATTGCTAATATATTAGAAGGAAAAAAATGAGGTGATTGTGCACATCTATGAGCGTTTTTGTAGATGAAATATGAATATCACGAACGAAAATGAAGAAATCGTAGAGCTATGTTTCAGAAAGATAAGTTGTCTATCTATCTTGTTATCAATTGATTACTAATGTGTTAGAAATCGCTCTTCTCTCGAGAAGCTTTCATCAATCATCTAAAGACTCATAAGATCTATGAACATGTATGATCTATTAGTGTTTTTTTGATATTCAAATACTAACTTGTAAAGTTTTTCAAAGTTGAATCATCTTGCGCTGAATCACTGTCTACAGATGCAAAATTTCAATTCAAAAGTTTATATTAATAATGTGTTTTTATTCTGTTATTAATAAAATAATCAGAACTCGTCAAATCTTGAAAAACTTACGCTGAGAATGAAGATGTTACGTTGCTCTCTGAAGTATTATCTATCTAATCTATTGATATTTAATCAATAATTAATTGCAATCTAGTCAAGACTCAAAATTCAATCAACATCTGTTGCTGTCTCGCATGCTTCAAAGTTATTAAAACGTTTGCATATAAGAAACGAAAACGTAAGTTATTGCTATTTGATTGCTAATATGTTTCTATTATATTTGCTTGAAATTGCTATTCAAGATTGACAATTTCATGTTATTTTGTTGCTAATATGTTTCTAATATATTTTCATGTGATTAATGATGTTAGTTCGCAATCTCATCTTATTTTGTTGCTAATATGTTTCTAATATATTTTCATGTATATGTTTTTAATATGTTTGCATGAGATTGTCGATGATGATTTGCAATCACACAGTATTCTGTTGCTAATATGTTACTAAATCATTAGTTTTTCGTCGACAAGACTCGACAGACGCTGAAAATTAACAACAAACAGAAGTGTGACAACTGTCACAAAAATGAATTCTCAAAATGTAAATGATTGCAAATTTATTATTATTTTATTATTAATATATTATTAGGTTTCATCTCAGCTGAGTGCGAATTTCTCGCGAAATTTGAGTCAGAGATTTATTAATCGCTCAAGAAGATCAGAAAAACAGTTTCTCAGTCTAAGAAGAATGAAGATGAGAATCAAAATGACATGAAGATTGAGCAGAAGAATGAAGAGAAGAGAGAGAATGAAGAAGAAAAAGAGAATGAGAAAAGAAATGAGAAGAAGAAAGAGAATGAAGAAGAAGAAAAGAATGAGAAGAAAGATGAAGAGCAAAATGTTGATAAGATATCATTCAATAAACTTTTATTATTGAACATTGAAGAGACTAATCATTTACTAACAGAATAGAAATCTATTGCTTTTGAAGCACTTGCATCAATAGTTTAGTTAGTTAGTTACAGTCAATTCAAGAAGATACTTTTTGCAAAATCGTGTTCATATTATATTAATAATGTGTTATTAAAATATTTCGAGAAAACTTCAATACTTAACATACTATTATATATTTCTATTAAAATCTTGTTCATATTATATTAATAACATATTTGTAATTTATTTTTGCTTACTTATACTTGACTAATACGTTTACAAATTAAATTTTCTTCAAGTTTATGACTTCTTCTTCTTCTTTACTCTTTACGATGTCGATAGAAAAAACTGTAAGACTTTGCTATTATTTTAATAATGTAATATTAATATCTAATAGAAACTTGAACGCTATCTCGAGTATACTACTCGATCAGATGAATTATTCTTTGCGCAATACAATGTATGAAATTTAACTGTTTAATATTATTTTTCTAATTTTCTATTAATCTAATACTGAATTATTAGTTCGTTGATGTTATTGTTGAATCAGATGAAATCTTTTGTCGCTGCAATCTGTATGAATTTCATAATGAGACGAATTCAGATAATAAACAATATCAAATGTGCTTTCATAAAGTAAATATTAATTCATGCTTATTATATTATCAACTAATAATTAATTATATAGAAATCTTTTTCTACGACATTTGCACTTCGTACGCATGTACGTCAGCAGCATTTCAGATGTCATGAAGAAAATTAAGAAAATATGAAGAATAAAGATCGTAGATCTTTGAATGATATTATTATATTGCTATTATATTTTTATATCATTGCTATTATATTGTTACTATACTAATATGAATAAAAATGTATCATAGATGAGTTGATCATTGCAAGAAAATTGCGACAAAGACAGCTGAAACGAAGACAACTGAGAAGAAGACAACTGAAATGAAGACAACTCAAAGATAAATGATAGCTAGATACTAATTTGTATGTAATATAATACTAACTTCTTCTTATTCAATTTCTTCTTAGATCTGCTTTCATCTGTTCATTCTGTATTTTCAATCAATCAGTCTTTGTCTTCTTAAGTTGTATTTTCTGTGCTTGACTTTCTAATTTCATTTGTAACAGCTGATTCTGTATTGATTGTTGCAATGAATCTGTGAAAATCTTCTTACATAACGACAGCGTTGCTGAAAGCGAAGAACTAGAACGTGAACTCGATCTAGAAGTCAAAGAACTAGTTGCTAATGAATTAGTAACTTGTTGAGAATGAGTTAATAATCGATTACAACTTGCTCTTGAATCGCGTTGAGAACATCGCTCTCGTTCATCGTCACGATGTGATTCTGACGATGATATACTTGAGACTTCTGACATTTCATCATCAAATTTCTCTTTCTCGTCAATAGTCACTGCAAGATGAGTCATTTGTTCTCTTTCTTTATCACGAGAGACTTGAACGTGATGTTGAATCTCATGTTCAATAGTAACTTCGTCTTCTAGTTTATGTTTTGTCGCTCTTGCATTTATTAATAAGTTAGTATCTATTTATAAATAGATTATTACAGTTTTATTAACAGCTTATTACTCGCTCTTGCTAATGATTCTGTTCATCGCTGAGATATATCAGTCTGATGATAGAAGTGTTGAATACTAAAGTTTTTAAAAGTCTTTGCTTGCTCAACATTGCATTTATCAAGTTTCATTTCACTGATATTATGTTAGTATTATATTTTGACAATGTTGATATTAGCTTACTAAAGAACTGTTTGAAGAAGTCTCAACTGAGTATCTCAGCTGTTACTCTTAAAATGAGTGATTTCATCTGCATTAATATGCTTTCGAATAGTATCAAAATCATCGACATTCATTAGCATACAATTTCGATTTAGATCTGCAACAACATAGCAATATTGTTTATGTTGAATTCAGTCATGAATGATTTTATTCTTTGTTTCGTTGTAGATGATTGATAAATCATCAATATATTATTAAAGAATTAACAATGAATTCATAAATTACTATCAATTTGATGAAGCATATTGTAATACTCTTCTCGACTACGAGCATGATAAATTGACTTCATTCAACTATGAATGAAGTCATGATGTTGATTGAGTGTATCAACGACTCATAGAACTTCTCGATCGAAGTGAATTTGACAGTAAACAATAGCATATTTTATATGCATTTGTCAGAATCGACGATGTTGCGTGTCAATATGAGTTAAATATCTTTCAAATTCTGTATCAATATATTAGTATCTTATTAACAACAGATTCATAAGAAGTTATCAGCGCATTGCTTTAAATTCATATTCATCATGATTATCAATCAATCTTCATCATGAATATGCTTTCAACGAATCTGACGATGAGTTTTCTTCTCGATAAGCTCAAAAAGTCGCGTAAATAGATCACAATACATCAATAATGTTTCTCTATTTATGAAGATTCTTGCGAAAGTCATCACTATAGAAAGATTATTAACAAATCACTAACAAAATAGCAGCTAAATATCTTTTCTCATCTTTTCAACGTATGTTGCAAGAATGACTTCATTCATGTTTTTCATTTTTACTCTTTTGAAGATCATATTCATCTTGAAAGTTCTTTGAGAGAACAAGAAATATGTCTGCTCAATAAAGAAACAGATTATCATTTGATTAGAATCTTCATTGTAAATTTGTTGAATATATTGATAATCTTTTTCTAAGTGATTAAAATGATATTCTTGAATGAGATCTTTGAAGTCACGTTCTTCAAATCAGTAATCAAGACGAGTCTTGTATATCATAGCTGATATTCAATTCATGTTAACAAAATAGACGTGTATTTCTGATATATGCTTTTTATTGTGTGTTCGACAGAATTCAATGAGTTGAGAACTTTTCAAGAAAGCAGCTAAACAGTTATTAATCATATATTAATAAGTTATTAAATAAATAGTAAAATACTAACAACGAGTTAATGATGATGAATTCATCTCTTTAATCAAATTCAACACTCGATTTAAGAGCTTCTTTGAAGAAGTGCTTGAAGAAGAAGATGAATGAGTATGAATTTCATGAAATGTTAGAATAACGTAAGAAGTAGTTTCAATATTCTTGAGAATAATATAATTGAATTTCACATCACATGTGTTACGAGTCTAGTCTTCGTCTATTCTTTCTAGTTTTCGTCTTGATTTCATTCTAATCGAGTCTAGTGAGCATTCAAGCTAGAAGTGATGTCATTGAGACTCTGCATCATATGTGTAAGATGTCAACTCAATCGAGTCTAGCACAGAGCTGAGAAACACACATATAAGAATCGAGTTCTTTTCTGTAAATACTTTTCTTTCTTAGCATTTATCTATTAGTTAAATGACACTCATATGACTCACTTTATGTCGATCTCTAACATTAGATAAATACTCATCAATTATTCTGCTATCGACGTGTAGACGATACGAAATAATCTACTTCGTTCATTCAGAAAATTCGCAAGAAATTCTTCGAATTACTTTCATCAAAACACACATTCAAATTTACTCAAATTTATCAAATCAATCACTCAATCTTATCACAATCAAATTTAGCTATCTATCTTTATCTCTCTCACAATGACACGCGACTCTGAATCAGTCGAGTCACGAACAGCTCGTCTGCTTAGAAGCACTGCTAGTAGACGAGTTTCTCTTATTTCTTTCGATGTTTCAGCGAAATCTCAGAATGTTGCTATCTCATGAGACATCAACACGAATCAACAACTTCGTCAATGAACTATCGATCAGTCAGACGAGATCATCAAGATGCTGATCGAGCTAAGAGATCAACGAGACATGACTTTGAAACTCAACGAGCAATGAATCAATCTACAAGTCGATCACATCAAGAGACTTGATGAGCTAGAGATCAATCAAACGACAATAAACACTCAAGAAGAGACTATTGTCGATCTATGAGAGAAAGTACTGAGTCTCAAAAAGAGACAGCGTTCAGCGAATCACTTTCAATCTCAACAGTCTACGAAGTCTCGAGCTTCTATCGAGAATCATACTCGACGAGAGTTGTTCACTCTATTCGACAATGATCATCACAAGTTCTTCAAGTTTTCGAATTCATTTATATTCATTGATGAAGATGAATCGACATGAGACAGCTGAAGAGTCAAGATAGACGACAAGCTTCAGATAAATGTCGATCACTTTGATAATGAGAATATCTGTATTGTCTATGTGATATCTAGACTAGAAGATGATGCTGCTGAGCACATCTTCGTTCGATGTCAACATGACGCTTCGCATTCATACATCTCGATCGACGAGCTATTTGAGCATCTGAAAGAAATATACGATGAACTGAATAAGAATCGAAAGTGTCGTCGCGAGTACAACGCTCTGAGACAAGCAGACAAGTCTTTCAATGTCTTCTACTTCGACTTTATGAAGTTATTCAACTATCTCAAATACGACGATCGCATTCTGATGAATGATCTTCAGAATAAAATCAATAATCGCTTGCAGAACGCTCTATCAGTCTGTTCAGAGAACTTTACTTCGCTCATTCGCTTAAGAATCTTTCTTCAAGATGTGAATAGTAAACAACGAGTCAATTATCAGCTTCGCAGCGAACGTCGCACTGTCATCGTCAAAGTCACTGTCGTACCTGATAAATGCGCTACTTCTCTGTCAGTAACAACTTCGATAATCGATTATGTTAAGTCAATTATCTCTTCTACTTCTGAGTCAGCGAGATCGTCAATTATCTGTTACATCTGCAAGACTTTCGATCATTTGTTCAAGAATTGTTCTTAGCTGAACAAGATCAACACTTCTGCATCTCATGCATTCATTTCTCGTCTACATGAGATCATCATTTCGAAGAATAAAGAGAATGAGAAAATGTTTTTCAAGAATAGCGAGACAAAAAACTAGAGACTTTCATCAAAGACGCGATGAAAGATGTGTTAATTTCTTCAACGATGAGCAGATCAGATGATTCTTTTGCTTCTGAATTTTTGATTATTGAATGTGTACTTTCTAGCAATGAAATTAGTTACTCATTGAAGTCATTGATTGACATCGAAGCTGCTGACTATTCGTTCATTGATGAAGTGATTGCGCAGATTGTTTGTGATCAGTTGCAAATTGAGCTTTTGACTTTGATCAAAGCGAAGTCAATTCGAGAATTCGACGATCATTATGCTAAGAAACTCATTATTCATGTCATCTATTCGAATCTGACTGTTCAAGATCATACGATTAACACAGCTTCTATGTTGATCATTCAATTAGATCAACATCAAATGATTCTTGAAAAAACATGAATGAACAAAATCGATCTAGTAATTGATATGCGGATCGATTCTCTTCGATTTTCGAATTTCAACTCTACTAGTCAGAAATTGATTGCTCTATTCTCAAGCAATAAATCAATCACGAAACAAAAGAGCTTGACTTCTACTCATATACTGAAGAGATCTTTCACTTTCGTTACATCTCAAACCAGTCAAAACAAGAAGTTCATTGAACAGTTAATGTTACGATCCTAGCTACGCACCTATGTTGGTAGCTATGTTGGTGGCTATGTTGATGACTATCGCCGGCCGCTCGCCGCTAGGCTATAGGGTTGTTCCGAGGCCAACCCTATTCAGGGTTAGCTTATGTTCTCCTGAGTCATATAGATAGCCGGCTCTTCCCTTCTAGATACTTTCCTTCCTTAGCATTTATATACTCGTTACATTACACCCATATGACTCGCTCTATGCTGGCCCCTAACAGTTAGCTTGATTCATCATTTGTTTTCATGTTTTGATCAGAGCTTCACGAGCGAAGATCAATATTGTTAGAAGCCTGTCTAGAGCGAGTCAGATAGAGATGTCATTTAACTAGAAGATAAATGCTAAGGAAGAAAGATAGCTACAGAAAAGAAGCTGGCTACATATGTGTGTTTCTCAGCCGACGCTAGACTCAATAGAGACTAGTCAAGGTGACGAAGCGAGAATAGGCCTGGCAAGGCTAGAAGGCTGAGCCTGACAAGGCTAGAATCGTGACATTACCCCCCCCCTTCGACGATTCATGTTCGCATGAATGTATTTTCTGCTCGGCTCGATTGATTGCTCAATCACGATTTCACAGGCTCAGACCTGTTAAATCGTGATTGATTGAATCGTCGATTAGCGCAATTTGTTCGAGTATCAAATATGAAAATCATCAACGATCTCCTGAGCGTTCATAAATTCGTCGCCATCAGCGTTGTATCAATTGAGATCATTGTCATAGTCATTTCATTTGACTCTATACTGAAGTCGTCTTCGATATCGACGAAAATTCAATATATCATCGATTTCCCACTCGTCTTCGTCGTTTACCACTATTGAATCTGAGGGTTCGTTCTTTTGACCAGGCAAGGGATCGTCGACGGCAGAGCGAAGCAGATCAGAATGAAATACATCATGAACACGCATAGACTCTGATAATTTCAGTTTATATGAAGAGTCGACGAAATCTAGATTGATGAAAGAACCGAGCATTTTGTCATCTAGCTTCTTGAAAGATCTCGCTGTAACGATGTTTCTTTCATTCAGAAACATCTTTGATTCGATCTTGTAATCAACTTCTTTTCTATGCTTATTGACTTGTTTCATCATTTGTTCTCGTGTTTTGACTAGCGACTCGCGAGCAAACTTCAGTGTTTTGTTCATATGTTCAGATATATTCTCAACTTTAGCCGTCTGCAAGCGTTCACGAGAACTTTCATATTCGATGACATCGAATTCAAAGCTCATACGAGAATGAAAGTCTTTGTTTAGAAAGAAAGAGATCGAGAAGATGACTGAGAACAGAGCATTATTGTCGACGAACTCGATCATGAATAGTAGCTTAGCTCAGTCATTCTGCATGTACGAACAGAAGAATCGAAGATATCTTTCGACGTTCTGATTGACTCGTTCACTTTGATCGTCGATCTGAAAGTGATAGACTGTGAAGAGTCGAAGATTAATGTCTAGTCTTTTGCAAAGCGACTTTCATAGAATGAAGATAAATTGAGAGTCTCGATTCGAAACAATGAAATCGAGTAAATCATGTATTCGATATATTCACTGAAGCATTAGCTCAGCTGTTTTTTCTGCTGTGATTTTCTCGTCATCAGTGAAGCAAGAAATATAATGTCGTTTCTTTGACAGTCTACATATCACTGTTAGTATGACGTTTTTGTCTTTCGAAGAAGATAAGTCGATGATGAAATTCATGACTATGTTCTTTCATTGCTGTTCGAGTATGAGTAGAGAATGTAGTAGTTCATTGAATTTATCTCGAGAAGTCTTTGATCGCTGACAAATGTAGCAGTTTCGAATATATCGATCTATTGTCTTTTGCATTGAAGATCAATAGTAGTATCTTCTTATGATCTTCATTGTTCTGAGAATTTCAAGATGATCAATAGAAGATTGATCGTGAACTTCTCGAATTAGCTTCATTTGAAGATGCTCATCGAAGAGAACTCATAGAAGATCATCTCGATATAGTATTTCGTTCTGAACTCGACAATCTTTTAATTTAGTATCTTCGTATTGAGCTTCATCTTTTAATACGACTTCACGAAGTAGAATACAATTCTCATTGATTCTGTTAGCTTCTAGAATCAATCGATAAATTGATTCATCGTTCTCTTTCTCTTCTAGATCAGCGATTTTCATTCGATTCAACGTGAGAATCGTAGTTCGCTGATAGCGACATCGTTCATTCTCGAAGCTTCTAGAAACTGAATCGACTCGACGAGTCAATGCATCGACTTTGATGTTTTGTTTG
>JAABUI010000102.1_pt1 | contig 130664 bp, 126 predicted proteins | sample 5559111 | NCBI WGS metagenome assembly JAABUI01 (sample SAMN10711870, study PRJNA513365) | rock metagenome | isolation source: Antarctica rocks | place: Antarctica: Victoria Land, Buttleship Promontory | reverse complement strand
TAACCCTGAATAGGGTTGGCCTCGGAACAACCCTATAGCCTAGCGGCGAGCGGCCGGCGATAGTCATCAACATAGCCACCAACATAGCTACCAACATAGGTGCGTAGCTAGGATCGTAACACAAACAGTGAAACAAGCTAGAGCTAGTCTCGATTGAGAACAATGAAAGCTCACATTCAGAAGTGAGCTTGACGCTCACATAAAAAATGACATCTTTACTCTGAAAACATCTTCGTCGAATTGATGAATACTGTTGACGCGCTGAGTAACTATCATTAAGTGAGAACTCAAAGAGAAGATGATCAAATACAAAGCTAGATGAATGTGTAAGAAGTTTCATCAGAAGCAGAGAATTGACTATGATGAGATCTTTGCTTCGATGATCAGAGTCATGATCATCAAAATGCTTCTAGCATTGACGATTAAATATGACTATGAAGTTGAACAAATGAACATCATCATCACTTTTCTAGAAGCACATTTAAAAGAGAAGATCTGAGTGCAGCAATCGTCAAGATTTGAGCAAAAAGAATCAAATGAAATCTTTTTGATCTGTCATTTAAACAAGACTTTATATGAATTAAAACAAATATCTTGAAAATGATATGCAACTCTGAAAGTTTATCTCATCTTCATCGACTATCAAAGAATAGAAATTGATCATTCAATGTTCATTCATGATAATGACATCATTATCGTCATCTATGTGAACGATCTGCTTATTCTAAAATCAAATATATTCAATATTCAAGCTCTGAAGCTGCAATTTGCAAAATGCTTTCAAATGAAAGATCTTGACTCAATCGAGTGATATCTAGAAATGCACATAACTCGTAATAAAGCTGAACGAACTCTTTAAATCAATCAAAGCATCTATATCAAGTGAGTCATCAAGCTTCTGAGCATGAGCAATTGCAGTTCAACTAAAACATTGATGCATCACAGATGTCAGCTCAAGAAGAATGTTTATTGAAAGTCAAAGAAGTAAGTTGAATATCAAGCTATCTCTGAAGAAATAGAAAGCTATCAATCAATCATTGAAACACTGATGTGAATAATCTGTCAAACATGATCAGACATAGTCTATGCAGTGAGCAAATGCAGCAGATATTCGACGAATTCTACTCTTGATCATGATCTAGCTGTCAAACAAATCATTCAATATCTAGTCAATACTGTTGAGCTGAGACTTTAATATGAATCTTTCAAAGTGAAGAAAGTTGAGAGAGCTGAATTCTTTGAATATATCGATTCAGCTCATGCAAATTGCTTGAATTCTTGAAGATTCATCTTCAACTATATGTTTTTTCTATGAAATAAATCAATTAGCTGAAGCTTCAAACATCAGCAATGTGTTAGCACGTCATCTGCTGAAGCTGAATACATTAATGAATGTAATGCAGTCAAAGAATTGATCTTTCTGATTCAAGCATTGAAAGAGATGAGATATGATGATTCAGATACGAATTCAACTATCATTTTAGCTGACAATCAAGCGACTATAAAAATGAATAGCAATCTCGTCAATCATCTTCGAGCTAAGCACATTGATACGTCGTATCACTATGTTCGAAATAAGATAGAAGAGAGAGCAATCAGATTGAAATACATACTCATCGATCAAATGATGATCGACGATCTAATCAAATCTCTGAACTCAGGCAAATTTCTAAGGTTCAGATCAGTTATGAGACTAGCTTCAAGGAATGAGACTATCTCGTCGAGCATGGCGTCGGCGAGTAAAAGAGCACGGTATACATAGAAGATCTGAATAGCTTCACATGAAGCTTCAATTCCTAAGAGGGAGTGTTGGAAACGAGATACGTATGCACATACGTATGAACATACGTATGCTCATACGTATACCCCGACGGTTAGTTATTTCCGCTCCGGCCGAAGCGGCTTGACGCTAGGGATATTTATCCGTCCTCCCACTTCTTCCTTCATCTGTATGCTCTACCATATATGCTCTACCTACTAGATAGTTCAACCATGTTGGAAATGTTGGAAACAGGGAACGGTACTGTTACCCCTGTGGTTAGTAATCTCCGCATTTATCCGGCGCTAGTGGATGGGTATTTACCCTTCGCCCACTTCTTTCCTTCCTTCTTCATCCCGTATGCTCTACCTACTAGATAGTTCAGTCAAATATATCTATATGCCTTTCTACCCTTGTGCCCTCGTATACCAAGAAACCAATATATCTACATGCACATATTCGCTCTGACCCTCATATACCAATACTAGCAACGTATCGTCTGAACCAGGGTGAGGACTTAGCCGAGATGAAAAAGCACGTTGGAAATGTGCTAGGCTAGGGAATTGGAAGAGCCGTTGAAGAACATTAGGAAGATGTTGAGCGCCATCGACAACGATGAAGAGGGAAATGAGTTGTTCCGCTGAGAAGGTGAGTCGAAAATGAGATAGCTTGAGCAGGATGGCTGGGTGAGAACTTTGTACAATAGAGCTCGATAAGCACAGCGTAGAAACTTCATTCCTCTCCTCATTTGAAAGGCCCAGGAAGTAGTATGTGAAGACAGGCTCTATTAGGCGGCCTTGAATCGTGTTTTCTATATAGAATCAATGCTGTAGAGGTAAGAAGAACAGAAGAGGTTTCAGGCTATTTAAAAGGGCTAATAGAAACAGACCGCAAAAAAGTGAGTAGTCGGTCGAAGACACGATAGTTAACCAGAATAGCCAAGTGCAAGATTTGCAGGATAGAGATCAATAGACCTATAAGTTGTAATACCTTCGCTTTGGAAAAATAGTGAGACCAGAGAATTTCTACCTGTGGACGAGAGTCTCCTAAATTATCTTTAAGCATGGTCTTCATGTAGGAAGAACGCTACATAGGATCAAGAAGTTTTAGAAGGGAGAGATTTTGATATAGTGTCGAAATCATCAAGTAAAGAATGCACAAGATCAATAACAAATCATTCGCTTGAGTTAGCAATCAGTTAAGACCTCGTCGACATGGACAAGTCGGATCATTTAAAAGATAAAGCATGTGTCTCAATAATACTATCGCAAACTATTCAATTATCGAAATCATCAATTAAAAGCGTAAAAGCCTCAGCTAGAACGCAAAACTTGACCAATCCAAATTACCATCCTTCGCAAACCCCCTCCCAAGCCTCCCGACCGGCGTCGTAGAAACTGATTTGGCGCAATCCCCACGCCAGTCTTTCTTCGATCCATTAAAGAGTCTTTTAACATTCTCACTGATTGCAGGAACGGCTGTTGGGTAAGTGTTCCTTGCCTGAGCGAGCGGAAGGGTGGAAAGATAGCCTAGTTGGAACATGAAATTAGTTGCCATGTAGTGAATAGTAGAAGAAGAAGGTTGTTGAAGCTATCCTTAATGATGGCTGTTTGATGAGATGGAGGGGTTTGAAGTAGGAAGGCTGTGTGGAAGGAATGCGTTTGGAGGAGGAGGGATGGTAAGCATATAGAAAGTTTGTTTTGCGATAGTGGTCTCTGGGATGAGAAAGCACGGGGAAGTGGAAAAGAATGGAGAGGTGGAGCATCGACTTGAATCACTCGGATAAGGCGGGTAAGGGAAAACTGTCTCTTCAACGTTTGGTGACATGGCTGAAAGTTATGGAATTATGGACAAAGAAACCGAGTACGTATCAACACCTACCCGAGGCTACATCAGCACTAATTGTGGAACCATATATACACTCCGCATCATAGCCGCACATCACCTTTCACCTACGCCAACGCATGCCGCCCAAACTGGCTCCTCTCCCCTAACTGAACCCCTCTCCTCTGCATAGACGTCGCGTACTCCGTCGTCTCCCTCTCCCACCTATCTCTGTCGATCTCCCCTCGCATCAACTCTTCCAGCTTCAGCGCATCAAACGCCGCCTGGCTAGTGCTAGCCGCCGTGTGCGGGCGGAAACCCGCCACAGCGTCCCCAATCAAGAGCACTTTGCCGTCGAAGAATGAATTTCGAGGGGATATGACGTCTGTGATTGCTTGGACGAATGGTTTTTCTTCACGGCATACGATCTCCGCGAATTGGGGTGGCAGGGTTTCTTCTGCGAGTCTATGCTGCGCTTGCAAGATTTCAGGCTTCATCAATCCCACGGGCAGCGTGAAGTGATGCGTGTGCCCATTGCGATCTGTCATAAGATCTCGGTACTCGTCTGAGTCGGGAGCGTAGTTGCAGTACCATACCCAGTTTACCATACGCTCGCCAGCCTCGAGCGACCCATTCCTGCCGGGGACCACGTACGCTAGTATTTGTATTCCATTGGAGTGAAAGAATGTGAATTTCTCTATAAAAGCTTCCTGGGCGGCGGGGGAGAGACCTTTCTCAGGGACTACGCCTCGCCAGGCTACGTAGCCGACGTATTCCCTTTTGACATTTGGAAGTAGGATTTTACGCATAGTGGAGCTTGGGCCGTCTGCTCCGACTACTAGATCTGCTTTTCCTGTCTCCTTTTTACCTCCCCGATTCTCATACTCTACCTCCACTCTGTCTCCCAAATCTTTAATGCCTTTCACCATATTCCCAAAATCATATTCCGCTATGCCCTCGCCCTGCTGTGGCTCCGGGGTCTTATAGAACTTACCTATCGACTGATCGAAGTTTGCGCATAAGACATGGTATATCAATTCCCAGCTCGTCGTCTGCTGCACTGTATCTTCCCTATGGATTTCATGTCCCTCACGATTCAAGTAATGCCGAAGCCTGCTCGTAACGGCAACAGAGTGCTGTGAATGGTCATGCTTGCGGAGAAAAGCTTGCAAGTCGCCGCCTGCGACTATACCCGCGCCTCGGGAGTCGAGGACAGAGGTAGGGTTACGCTCGAGGATGCGGACGTTGTGACCGAGGCGTTTTAGAACTATGCCTGTGAAGAGGCCACCTAGTGAGCCACCGACCTGGGAGTATCTTAGTCAATTGGAAGGCCGCATGCAGTGGCTGGTACGGACCACAATGACTTGTAGGTGTTTTGATGTCATGATTAGGGCTTCGTCAGAGGCGGCAACGGCGCGATAAGAAGACGCGCGGGTGTAAATCTAAACGAACCAACCATTGACTTTATTGATTCAACACGGCAGGTGCTACAACTGCACCAGTCTGTAGTAGGCTGCTGCTTATGGATATTATCTACACGGTCAGTTAGAGAACGATGTGACGCAGAAGGAAATATGTCAGAAAGAGGCTTGGAAAGTCAAACACTTACATCATAGTCTTCAATGAACATTAACCCCCACTTAGTTCCCTCTCGGAACTGAAGGCTTGACGAGCGCAAAGTAGGGCAGACACAAGCGCTCCCTACTAGCACTGGTGCTATCAATATTACAGCGTGTCAAGTCAAAAATTAAAAATAGCAAGGAAGAGGAAATGGAGGACGAATTGCTAGACACTGGAGCTCCTGTAATAACCGACGGGCCTTCCGACTATAGTTTTGGCAAATGGCGATCATCTCGTCACAAGAAGGCGGTATCAGGAAATTTGGTGCAAGACAGTATTGGTCCAGTTCCCTCGAGCTCGAGCTTGAGCAATGCAGCAGTGGACCCAAAAGCGTCAAAAGCACAAGATGTTCCTACCATTCAGGAATCTGTGCGGATGTTCAAGCTGTTCGAAGTACTCCGAGGTGGGGACAGTTCCGCCATCGCCAAAGCTGTCAAAGATACTTCCGAAATGCCTCCTATCACTGAGCATGCGGGTGATAGCAGTACAACACCTACGGGCATCTCTGGCAAACTGGAAGGTACTACGATATTACACTTGGCCATACAGTGTGCAGATACTTCAGTGGTAGAGCAAATACTTTCTATTGCAAAGTCAACACCAGGGGCTACGATCGACGTCAACGCTCGTGATCGCGAGGGCAATACTCCTCTGCATCTTGCATCCATGCTTGGGCGGCCGACTACTGTCCGGCTATTGCTAGAGCAGCCAGAGACCATTGACTCTCTATTGAACTACCAAGGGCGCTCTCCTTTAGACTTAGCGCGAACCCCAGACATATTCCAGCAACTGCAGTTGTCTCGATCAATTTTCGTAGATACTAAAATCAGGGAAATGCAAGAGTTAGTTAGCAAGGGAAACTACGACGAAATTGAGAAATTACTCGAGGACCCGCACGTAGAAACTGTGCTCGATGTAAACAGTGAAGAGCTTGCCAGAGATGCAATTACTGTACAAAGCGGTGGCACTCTACTTCACGAAGCCGCGCGTAACAAAGACTTAAGACTCATCCAGATCTTGCTGCTGCATGGAGCAGATCCGTTTCGTCGTGACCGGAAGGGCAGGCTTCCACAGGATGTCACTAAAGATGAGAGAACCCGTGCCATTCTCAAGAAATCGCCTGCTGCGGCTGCTGCTCAAAGAGGCGTTCAAGAGAAAGCTATCTTAGGAAAACCATCACACGCGTTGGACAGCTCACTTGGGGGTAAGGAGGGTCGAGAAATGAAGGGCTACCTGAAGAAGTGGACAAACTATACCACCGGATATAAGTTACGGTGGTTCGTGTTGGAAGATGGGGTTCTAAGCTATTATAAGCATCAAGGTATGGCCGATGCGTTAATCTTCTTTGATTAATAGTGACTGAAAGTTTGCAGAGGATGCTGGATCGGCGTGTCGTGGAGCCATCAATATGCGAATTGCCAAGCTCTACATGGATCCACAAGATAAAACAAAATTTGAGATCCAGGGAAAATCGTCGGTCAAATACCATCTCAAGGCAAATCATGTAGTCGAAGCTAAGAGGTGGTTCTGGGCTTTGACTAATGCCATCCAATGGACCAAGGACGAAGCAAAGGAGGAGGAGAAGCAGAAAAGGCGGAATGCAGAAAATTTGCGGCATGCCAAAGAAGGAAGCAAGAGACTCAGTATTGGTGGAGCTCAGGATGCTGGGTCCGTGGACAATTCTAAATTTGATGGCAAAAGTCTACATCCTGCAACCGCAGTCGGTGTCCCTTTAACGAGTGCCTCATCTCGAGTATCGTTTCAAGGTTCCACTTATGGGCCTGGCAGTACCGTTGACGATGATGAAGACTCATTGTATGCTCCATACGATCTGGGCTTCACTGCGAATGAATCTATAAACCCTACAACTGGCACAAAGACACCCGTGATTGCAGCTGACGTTGACGACGATGAAGAGTACGGTGATGATACTAGCAGTCATGAAATTAAACCAGCTGGCAAAGATGCTTTCAACATAACTGCTCACTCCGCGAACCTGCAGCTGAACTTGCTTGGTCAAGTTTCTGCGGCGCTGGAGGCAGAAAGCTCCAAGCATCCAGATATGCCTATATCAAATCCCACAGTAGTGCAGGCAATAGCATCATATAATTCTGCAGTCCGCAGTCTACAAGGGCTCGTAGGAGACCTTCTCAAAATCTCCCGAGATCGTGATGCATATTGGCAATACAGACTCGATCGCGAAGCTGACGTGAGACGCTTATGGGAAGATAGTATGGTTAAAGTTGCTAAGGAGCAAGAAGAGCTTGAAGGTCGAATCGGCGTGTCGGAAGATAAACGAAAACGCACAAAGAGAGCTCTTCGGGAGGTCCTCGAGGAGACATCCGCACCTCAAAGCCTCTCACAGAGCAGGGCTACATTTCAAAGTGAGGCCCCGGTGTCCGATATTGTTGACAGCCCAGAGCTACAACAACCCATCAATCGGCGCAAGTCCATAGGCGTCCGAGAGAGCGGGAGACGAAGATCTACTATTGCTGATCTAACGAACCTTGCGGACTCTGATTCCGATGAAGATGAGGAGTTCTTCGATGCTGTAGGTGCAGGAGAGGTTGAGGTCGTCGCCGAGCTGCCGGTTTCTATATCAAGTACTACAGAACTGTCAATAGAAGAAGGCCACAATTCTTCGGAAGATATCCGTCAACTAAAGAAGTACGAGATTTCGCCTTCGTTCAAAGGTTATGAGGATCCAGTGCGTACCAGGCTCAAGATGGAGGCCGATGATAGGCCAAAGGTTTCACTTTGGGTATGTTTTCCATATCTCATGTTGGATCAGAATCTAACAATCTATATAGGGCATTCTCAAATCGATGATCGGCAAAGACATGACGAAGATGACTTTGCCAGTATCATTCAACGAGCCGACATCACTGCTACAACGTGTAACCGAAGACATGGAATACACCGATCTACTTGACACGGCAGCAGATCGATCTGACTCTACCGAACGTATGGTTTATGTGGCAGCATTCGCGGCCAGCGAGTATGCCTCAACCATCGGCCGCGTTGCCAAGCCGTTTAATCCCCTTTTAGGTGAAACCTACGAATACGTCCGACCAGATAAAGGCTATCGCTTCTTCATCGAGCAAGTCAGTCATCATCCGCCGATCGGCGCAGCCTGGGCCGAGTCGGCCAAATGGGATTACTATGGTGAATCCGCTGTAAAGTCCAAATTTTACGGCAAATCCTTCGACATTAACCCCCTCGGGACCTGGTTCCTCAAGCTCCGGCCCTCTTCTGGCGGCGAGGAACTCTACACCTGGAAAAAAGTAACCTCCTCCGTTATCGGCATCATCACCGGCAACCCCACCGTCGACAACTACGGCCCCATGCTCATCACAAATCATACCACCTGCGAAACCTGCACGCTCGACTTCAAGCCCCGCGGCTGGAAAGCCTCATCCGCCTATATTGTCAGCGGCAAAATCGCCACCGCAGACGGCAAGACAAGATGGAGCATCGGCGGCCGCTGGAACGACAAGATCTACGCGCGCCTCACCCCCGGCTTCGAAGACGCCGCCCTCGCCTCCACATCCCTCACCTCAAAACCCACCACCGAACCCACCCAAGCCTTCCTCGTCTGGCAAGCCCACCCCCGTCCCTCAGGCATCCCCTTCAACCTAACCCCCTTCGTCGTAACCTTCCAATCCCTCCCCGCCGCTCTGCACCCCTACCTCCCGCCCACCGACACGCGCTTCCGCCCTGACCAGGTCGCCATGGAGGAAGGCAAGTATGAGCTTGCTGCTACGGAGAAAAACCGCGTTGAGGAGCAGCAGCGGCTGAGGAGGAGGGAGAGGGAGGCGAGGGGGGAGGAGTTTGTGCCGAGGTGGTTTGAGAAGAGGGTTTGTGCGGTTACGGGGGAGGAATATTGGTGGAGTGGGGGGACGTATTGGGAGAGGAGAGATGCTGTTGGGAAGGGGGAGGGGACGTGGGAGGGGGTTGAGGAAATATTTTAGGGGGGGAAGGGTGTGTGGGATTGGTTGTTGTGTGTCCCTTCGGTGTTGGAGTCGTAGATGGAAGGGAGCTGTCACTACGCCAGAACCTCCAAGAACATGATAAGCTATCCTCATCAAGCTCGCACGAGCTCCTTCATATAACTGCAAATTCCCTTAAATGTACCCGTAGCGCCTATGCTCCACCTCGTTATATCATACCCCCATGCTCTCAAACTTACCAAGATCAGAAGACTATATCGACACCTCGGTCACACAAATTCTCAACTTATCCTTCGGAAGGAGGAAAGAAGCTTTTGATTGTTACATACTGATCTGCTAGCTTGGAGCTTGGTGGGTATTTACGTTTCCTTTCTTTTCGTCGCATAGCGCCTAACCAAACAGAGAAAACTTCCCCCCCACCCATCCATTCCAACACCAGTCTCATCTCATTCCATCGACCAGAATCCAGTCATACTCATTTCTTCCTCTCCCCTTATCCGCAACAAGTATCATCAATAATTCATTAAATTTCCTTCCGTTCGTTTCGCAAGCATTGTCGAGCTTCTTGAGGGTTTTTGAGGGAATCAAGGAGGTTGGAAATGTTGGGATCTTGCGTGGTTTCCGGGAGGCTGCCTATTTGAGTGTGGAAGCTCAGGCGGAGTTGGGAATTTGAGAAGGTGACCAGGTAGGGGGTGGTTGTTGTTGTTGTTGTTGTTGTTGTTGTTGTTGTAGAAGGACCGGGGTGGTAAGTGAGTTCGGGGTTTTCGCTTATGCGTAATTCAATCTCGCCTGTTAATCGAATCGCATAACAAGATGAATCACGAAACCCTCAACATGTTCCATTAGACAAAACCGAAGATAAATGAAAATCCTCCTTAACATCTGCGAAATTCTTTGAAGTCTTCCTTTCCAATCAAATTACTAGCAAGGATTAAGCAGGTTGTTGTTAGGCGGTATTGGATACAGGAAGCGGAAATGACTGGATGGATTTGGAATGGTTAGGTGGTGGTTTGGGGGAAGTAGGTTAGGATAAGGGGGTGAGGAGGTGGACTCAGGGGTAGGAGCCTCGGGAGGTTGGGTATTCGGATCGGATCGGATGTAATGGGCAGAACACTACGCGGATCAAAAGCAAAGGAGATATGAAGGATCAGGGCACTCGATCATATAGTGCATGAAAGAAAAGGTGTTATATGGGTGTATGGCCCGATAAGAACCTCTCGCGCTGGCACCACGATATCCTGCTTTTTGCGAACGGTTGCATTTGTGATGGTATGCTTAGTATGACACTCTCGGGCCTCCGGAATCAAAAACACTGGATTCAGCTGCCCTAATCTTGCAGCTAGGGTTGTGCCGGATAGTATCTACAGATCGACAACAGCTATTCGTTCGGTGAGAGTTTCTGGATGGAGAAGATACATGAAGAAGTGGAGCGGGATTGGGGAAATGGTAAAATTGGAAACTGGCATAATTGGGGATAGTCTCTGATTACACCCGACGACTCTTTCATTGGACAACATCATTGCAGCCCTGGAAGCAGCACCACTAATAAACACACAGAGAAAAGGATAGCCTGTTGTCCATCTTCGGTCCAGAACTGGGGATGGCAGGTCTGATGTCCTGCTAGGTGACTTGGTAGTGGAAGGTGGTATCACAACATCATTGCTAATGTTGATTCCTCGTCAAAGGCTGTTCAAGTCAAAGGCTTTCACGATGGTAGCGAAAGACACCTTACAGATGTCATTAGCTCAGCCACCCTATCCGACATCTTTTGACTGACTCCACAGCCTGCATGGGAGGGTCTGTTGTAGGTTACTCTAGCTCCGTACCAGGGAATAGACTGTATGTTCGAAAGCAAATCTGTTACTGTTCCACGGTAGAGACAATCTTCAGCTTGGGGCCTAGATAACTCCGCGATGGTTTGCATTAAGCAACCTAGGTTTGTGGCGTCGCATTGCTTTCGCCCGCGAGAAAGACGGCAGACCGGATCATCCGGAAAATTAATTAACACGTCGAGAAATTGCCGACAAAGACAGAGTAATTCGTTGTTAATCGTTGCTCGAGAGGTCTTTATTTCCTCTGTCATGGAATCAGTGCAAAGTTTCAGGTGTTGTGAATGTTTACATACCCAGAACCCCAGTAGGGATACCCTCATCGGCATGAGCAGAGCCTGGAAATTCAAGATCTCCGTTTTCAGATATTTTTGTGGTTAGCACAAGGTGTGTGGAAACTCTGGAGAAGGCGGCGGTATTACGAAAGACCAAGGCGATAAATAACCACCGTTCGTAACCCGGCATCGAAGCCGAGCCGACATATGGCTCTGACCATTTCTGAGGCCAAAGACCAAGCCCTTCCGAAGGTCGTACTTGTCACACAATGTAGCGATGGTACCGAGTTCTTCGAATGACACTTCCATCGGAACCATATCATATTGCATGTGAATGGCACATGCAACGATTTTGACGGCCTTGTAATTATCATCTTTCAGATGAATAAGTTGGTGATCATCAGTAGACATGACTTGATCTTTCAACTCAAGGAAGTCGGACCCCTTTCCAAGCATAGCACGAAAAACAACTGAGCTGAGGCATAGAACATTGCGAGACACCAAAAGCTCCTGTTCTTCAACGACCAAGACCAAGTCACCTTCCGGATCGATCGTGGTCCTTATCGAGCTCGATTGTTGCTCGTCTTCCATGTGTTTGGCCTTTCGTTTCAGCGCCTTCCGGTCCGAAATGACATTTCCACTGAAGTAAGCACACAGAATAGGTGGCTGTGAGAACAAGGAATTGGGCATGTAGATAGAAGAACAAGGGGTTGGGCACGTAGAAAGTCGAAGAGAAGTTGTTGAGGAGGTTTCGGGTGGAATCTGAATAATTTACGATAGAGAAGTTCTGGGTCAACGCGATGTGTTGATTCAGCTTTCAAGTCGCGTACCTTAGAATGCTCGATAAAAGAAAAGGATCAAAATAAACGCCGGTGCATGAAGCAAACTTTCACTGTGATAGCGTGTTTTGACTCAGAAAGTGAGAATTAGCAAGTAAGAATTGGGAAATGAGAATTGGGAAATGAGAACAGGCAATTGGGGTAAACGTGAATTGAAAAGTGAGAGTTGGAAACTGAGAGCCGTGTAAAGCAAAATGACAGATAAACATGGCAAATGAGAACTGAGAGGTGGAGAGCAAGAAGGTGAGTGAGATATGAGGTGTAGTAGGCCTTTACATAGATCTACATACATACATACATACCCCTGAGTACGGCTAATCCGACACCCACTTCAGTAAGTCGACACCCCAAGCTTAGACCTCGTCTGGAGATATCGGTACTCCCCATGAACCTCCACAAAATGAAACGCATACAATCCTTCTCATCCTCCCCACTCTTCTGCAAATCCAAGCGAATCCCCCCATCGATCCAATGCCTCCACACCACACCCCTACAGTACGCTATTCCTCTTCCAATCACCGCCGCAGGACCGCCCCCCAGCGCACCCATCCCAGCTGCATCACAGTATGGCGAGCGTGCGGACCGACGACGGCGGCAAGCCGAGCTTCTGAAACGAGGGCAAGACCTCCGTACCAGCCACATGAAGCCTGGTAGTGCAATGAAAAAGCGGTTTTGGAAGGATGTGACTGTTAAGACTACGGATGGTACGCCCCCATCCCGCAAATGTCTATACAGCTCTCGTTCCAGCAATTCTCTACCAGAAACATCTAATCAATTCAATTAGAAGGCCACCATACAATCCACCTCGACACCCGCCCCGTCCGCAACCCTTCCACCAAAGCCCCCCTCCCCCTCCCCCCCTCAAAACCCCACCTCGCCTCCGCCATAGCCCTAGAATGGGACCTCCTCGTCTCTGCTCAGCAAGCCCTGCGTTCCCATCTCATCCCTCTCACCTCCATCGCTTCACGCGCCCACGATATACAGCTGCAAGACAGCGGTGACGCTGCGCCGAGCTCGACAATGATAAGGGACGAGATCGTAAATACGCTCATGCGGTATCTGGATACTGATACTCTGCTATGCTGGGCGCCTCCCCCTCCAATTTTTTCTGAGGACGCTGCACCCCCGTCATCCCTTCGAGACCTCCAAATCCGGGTCGCAAAACCGATTATCGCGGATTTGACGCAAAAGGTCTGGCCCGGAATAGAACTGAAACCGACGCTGGATCCGCAGAGCATCCGACCAGTAGAACAACCCGAGGCCACGCGCGCTGTCATCAGGGGATGGGTAGCAGGGCTGCCGGCATGGGATCTAGCGGGTCTGGAACGCGCGGTACTGGCTGGGAAAAGCCTCTGTGTAGGGGCGCGGTTAGTCGTAGAGTGGAGCGAGGAGTTTGAGCATCTGCGGGACGTTGACCGGATACAAAGAGACAATGATACCCAGCAAAGATTCGGCATCGAGCAAGCAGCCGAAGCATGCAGCCTCGAAGTGCGGTGGCAGACGGGGAAGTGGGGCGAGGTGGAGGATAGCCATGATGTGGAAAAGGAGGATTTAAGGAGGCAGTTTGGGCAGGTGATTTTGGTTGTTAGTGGGACTGGGGATGGGGGATAGGAGGGGAACTGGGGGGGGGGTGGGAATTGTAGAACATAGGGGGGTGTGTTGGCGTTGAATATGGGTTGGAGGTGACCATATGCTGGGGTAATTCCAATGCTGTACCGTACGCATGCTTCACGCTCGAATTGGGATCTTGGAGAGGGATATGTCTCCAGCATGGACTGGCGCAAGGCCCAACGGTCCAAGCCCGTGTATGATCATTGTGTGCCATCCCAAGGAGAGTCATCACTATCACCGCACTCATCTCACACAGCAGTAAACGCCCCTACCTCTCCTGACCGGGTTTCACAGAAAGGACAGTCCAAATACCGGTACCAAACACTCAAAAACGATGCCATCGTCCCAACTGTCCGCCATTGATTCAAACTACAACCTTATCCCTCTATCACCAATTTCATCTCTCGATACCCTAACCCCCCAGTTGTTATTCTATGACCACATAATCTATATCGCATTTTTTTATAACCCAAAGAACCACTTCTACCTTGAGGTTACAAAAAAGCGAGTGCATCGAAAACCGCCGGTATCATCTAAAGTGCCGATAAAAATCTAATAGCCCTGGCAGGTCCTCGCGAGCCCACTGGCAGGTGTGGGGGGAGACTAAACCCCCTCCTCACTGTCGTCGTCGCTCGCTGCTCTGGTAGGCTTCTTTGGTGGCTTCTTGGCTTTGGGTCGCTTGTCCTCCTCGTCTTCGGAGTCCACAGGGTTTTTGCTCTTGCTGGGCTTGGCGGTTGGTTTCTCATCAGATTCTTCGTCCTCGGGCCGCGCGCTTTTCTTGCCTTTGGTGGGTTTCCTGGGCGGCTCCTCCTCATCTGCTGCGTAACGAACAGCCTTCTTACCCTTCTTGCTCTTTTTTCGCAAGTCCTCTTCGGAGTTTTCCTCTACGTCCTTGCTCCTGACGGTTGCCGGTTTGTAATTTCTGTCGCCCTCTCTTCGCGGGTTTTTGTCTTCTTCCTCGTCTTCTTCCTCTCCTTCCTCATCTTCTTCTTCCTCCTCGCTCTCTACAAACCTATTTCGAAAAAGCTGTTGTTTAGTTTTCCCCTTCTTTGGCATATCGTCGAATGCATCGTTCCGTAAGCCCCGCCTTTTCGCCATTTCCGATTCGGACATGCCTTTGTGCATGGTTACGAGGTAACGCTGGAAGTGTGCAGAGAGATGGACAACCTTCTCAAAATGCTCCTTCCTGACTGTAACTAGCTCCTCGCCATCTTCTTCGGCGTCAACCTCCGCAAGCGAGATCGCCGTCTGAAAAGCTAGACACAAAAGTAATCAAAGACGGTTCAATTATCTGAATTACGGTTTAAGGCTGAAAGCTTACCGTTCCGAATCTCACGTCCATTCCACTTTAGGTCCAGGACCTCTTTACTCTCGCATGCATACTTCCGGGCCGTTTTCGCGACTTTGACTCTGTTAGATTCCAGTCGCTCAAAACTGTTGATCCAGATTTTCTTGCGCTCTACATCCCGGAGTTTCTTGTAGTGTAGAGCAACGTGAATCCTAGAGGTAAATGCCTCATCAAATGTATTGACCTTCAATAGAGATTAATTGAACGGCGATGCATTTGTGGGGGTAACAATATCGACAACTCACTCGATTCGTAGTAAGAAAAAGGAGGCCTTTATAGTATTCTAGCGCTCTTAGGAAGACTAGACGTAGATTGAGCGCTTTGTCTAGGTTTCGACTTCATTCCAACACCTACCTGAGACCAGGCTGTTACGGTGAACATCTGTCAGGTTCCGCTTTTCAAGGTAAATATCTGCTTCATCAAGGAGGACCACTGCACCCCATAGCTCTCCCCAATCGAGATATTGCCCAAGTTTCTCCTCAACTCCAGCGGAGTGGGTCCCAAGATCACCACAAGTTAGCGCCAAAAGCGGCCGCTGCGTAAAATCAGCTATCGCTTCTGCGGTAGCAGTTTTTCCAACGCCACTGATTATGGGTTAGTATCACGCTCCAGTCTGTATAAGAACGTCACTGACGGTGGCCCATGTAATAAGAAGACTTGGCCCTCCCCTTTTCCTTCGATAAAATCTGTAGCGATCGACTTTTGCCCCAATTGCTTCCGCCGAGCATATGATCTAGACAAGCCCTCCACAACTCCTTTGAGTTCTGGCTCCAATACTAAATGGTCAAAAGCATTCGATCGACTAACAACTTCTTGAACATGCTCAACGTTCAGTAATTCTGTGTAGGAGGTGAGCTTCGGATCTTAAGCAAGATTAAGGAAGAGGAAAGGCTAGAGAACTACACATACTCCATTTTCGTTCTTTAAGAACAAACGCAACGATCTTGTAGCTACACAAGAAGAAAAACTCCTCCTCATTAGGAGGGTCATCCTTGGGGGCTATCAAATGAGCATAGGCAGCGAAATCCCCATACCCAGACAACACGGTCTCAGGACGAGCCTTACCGCAGGCATCACATTGACATCCGGTGAATATCATTATGTCTCCATCTAAGGTCATCTTTGCCATTTCTCGTTCTTCGGGTGTTTCTGGATAGTAGTACCTGGCTCGAAGACGGGGTGGTTCAAGGCCAAGTAGATGAGGTTTAAGGATATCTATCTTTGGTCTATCCATATCGTTATCGCTCAAATAGTTAGGAGAACTGAAGAAAGTTTTCGGGTCAACCATGACCCGACTCTCGACCTTATGACAAAATTAGCATTCGAAGAAGACGTAAACTTCAATATCAACATAGTTTGTGGACTTCTGAGATTTCGAACAACGTCTTTGGATCCTATCAGAAGTACTTACTACTTCGAACGGGTAGACTAGACTGATCCCACTATATTCCACATAAGGTCGATCTCTAGTCATTTTCCAGAATTTCTGTCCTCTTGCAATGAGCCTCTGGCGTAAAGTTGAATTATTCATTACATTCTCAGGAGAATCCTTGTAAAATCTGCGAGGAAAACAATCTAAAAATCGAATCTCTTTTTCGCCGCCAAATGGCGCAATTACAGTTTTGATTACCTCTCGGCCGACCCGATAACCATGGAAGTTGAGCTGCCACGTATATATCCTATAGGGTGCGGGTCGCCCTGCAAGCGAGCCCCCTTCAATAGCTCTTACGATGGACGCAGATATTTCGCCTGTTTCAGATCTGCGATAGCAAGCTTCTCCCGGCTTGAAGAGTAGCCATAAGAGATTGAAGGTGCAAACTGGCGAACTTCTTTGGTACCTCTCTTTCTCTTCTGCAACCTCGGGTTTCTCAAGGCCAAGAACCCCGAGTAATAGATCGTACTTTCCTGTCGGTAGACCTCAGAGTGTTGGGAGGGATGAGAGTCCCGATAGGCCTCCAGCTCCGCGAAATGATGGTAAAGGACCATATACGGTTCGGTAATGCCGATGGATCGATCAATGAGGGATACACTAGGATAGTATTGTACCACAGCCCGTAAAGCATTGGCTAGTTTTTGCGAGTATATTGTTATAGTTTTCGGGCCCATCTGTGATGGCATACTCTCGTAGAGTGCGCCTGCTGTACTAGTCTTGAAATTGGATGCATCTTCTCCTACAGATAATTTATCATCTGAGATATCTTGCGCGCCAGAGATCGTGAGGACACTGAAGATCTCTAGCACAGTATGATCACCTGGCAGTGATGGGGCTTAGAGGGGGTGACTGGCCATCTTTGTTTCAAGTAGTCGGCCATTCTCATCTTTATATTCGACCTTGTAGACAACTTTGGTTTTGGAATTGTCACTAGGCGACAAGTATGCTCCATGATTTTGTCCATGACCGGAAATTTCGCTGAGCGAGATCTGGTCAGCTTGTTCAGGTACTGAAGCTGTCATACTAGGTGACTCGGCTGGAGACGTTGCTGGTCTCCCATCCATAATCCAGCTGAAGCCAACTGCTGGTTTCTTCGATTTAACCGATCAATTTGGCGAATGTGGCCAGCAGCTGGCAAAAATAGACTTCTACCACTTAATTAGATGCGATGGCGGTCGACGTTTTTAGAACTGTCAACAGGAATAGACAACGCCATCAGTTTTGTGCGGCTGAAAAAGATCGACTTAGGTAGGTTGTGGTTGTGAGCAAGGCTGCGAGCAAAAGCCGAAGCGAAGGCGGGCAGGGCAGCCTGACCAACTAGACTCAACCAGCAAACCTTTAGAATTCTGCAAAGTATATTAATGCTTTTGTTGTTTTACGTGTTGCTGAAAGGAAAGCCTGATTGAAGTAACCGTTGGACTTCCTCTGCACTCCTAATGGCATCTTTGAGCATCGCGACGAAGGAGGAGGAAGAAGAAATACAACAAGGAACCAGGCAATTGATTCGAAGATTCAGCCAGGACGTTGCAGAGAATGAGCCTAACAACTCACTTGCCCTTCATCTAGAACAGGCCACGGAGCGCGAGGAGAAGCGTTTCAATCGACCGTGGCGCCGATGGTATGAAGACGAAGACGATATAAGCGCGTAGGTAGATCTAGAACCTCCTGCGACGTGTCTTCCAGCGAAGAGCCCCCTGATTGTTCCGTAGGAATCCAGATAATGACGATTTAGACAATCAGGCCAAGATATTAGAGCAGCAATGGAAATCATTTTCACACTTCCTAGAGACCGAGAGTGAGGAAGAGACTGCGAAGCGCAACAGGAAGTTCTGGAGGAAGAAAACCGATGGAGCAACTTCTGTAAGATGGCAAGTTGAAGGGCAAAGCGAACAACCGCCAGGTATCGGAGACGTCATCGCCGCTGTTCGCAGTGTCGAACAGAAATGGAAGGAGAAGAACCGATTCATAGGCGGGAAGCCGCAGAAGCTGTTTCGCTCTTTCTGCAATTCGCTACAAGGTCACTCGAACATGTTACAGATGCTTCCAAGTCAAAACCAGTACTTATCGATATTTTGCGGCGCTTTGACTTCGTTACTCGAGGTGGGTATTCCATGTCGTCCTTTCACCACATTTCAAGAGCGGTTACTCTACATTGACAGCACTCATTGTTTCCTAGGCATCCGCCAACCATCAAAGAATATCGGAGGGTCTCGGTACAGCACTGGATGATATCAGCTCCGAAATCGATCTTTGTGTGGACAATGTCAAGCTCATGAACGTTGAAGACATGCGTCAAGCGATTGGTACCCTCTATTCACACATCTTTCACTTTCTCAAGTCAGCAATGGCATGGTATCAGTCTAATTCCCTGAAGAAAGTACTTAACTCGTTCAATGAGAGTTTCTACGATAAGTTTGAGGAACAAATCGTCAAGATCAAAAGCCTCTCGGAATGGTTACAAAAGAAAGGTAATCTGAAGTCTCGGGCAGAGCTCCGAGATTTGAGGCTAGTAGTCGACCAGATGGCCAAACAGAATGCGAGGATCTGTGCTTCGCTACGAGAAGAGAAGCAGAAGAATGATGACTGGCAAAACATAGGTCAAAGCATGCTTCAGATGCTACGCAGTAGCACTGAAGCTTGGCGGTTCAACCCAGAACTTTGTCTTCCAGACGTTCAACCGCAGGGTGACGTTAATCATATCTACCATGGATAACATCAACTAATTTGATGATAGAAAATCCGTTTTTGGCAAGAAACCTTGCTATTAAAAGGAAAGAAAATCCTCGCAGCCGAGAACGCACCAGGAGTCCTAGTACGTCTTCCCCATCTCAGTCATGAAATCGCATATTAAGCATCTCCAAATTGCAGGATCAGAGACAATCTACAAGAAGAACAGTCTTCAAACGTGGTCCCGGAACCTTGAGGACCATACATCCGTAATACTTGACACGCTAGAGACCCTGAGCGCAGATATCTCGTTCATCGACTCATCCATGCTTGAGAGCATCCAAGACTGGAGCCAAGCTGACACCTCCCAAAGTCTTTGGGTCCAAGGACCTTTCGAAGACACCTACCCATCTTCAACATCAGAAATTACAGGGAAGGTCATCTCCATCGCTCTAACCCTCAAATGTCCCGTTCTCTGCTTTTTCTGCGACATCTCAAACTACGATGAGGGTGAAGATGACGATGATACCAGCCCAGCGGCACTTGCGGTCATCGACCTTGTCTATTCGCTCATCCGCCAGACAATCGATCTTTTCCCAGCACAAGTAACAACCAGATATGATTTGGGCAAGTCCCGGTTCGCCAAACTCAACGGTTCTTTAGATTCATTTGACAAAGCCTTGGATATTCTCGGACAGCTCCTCCTACTAGCACCAAGCATGATGCTGATATTCATCGACGGCATCGAGCAATTAGACGACATGGAGGTAGAAAGCCAAGTTAACGCCATCCTCGGGCTATTGCAAGCGAGCATGATTCAGACACTCAGCAGAAAGAAAAGGGACAGACGAGTGTTCAAGATTCTCTATACCACCGCAGGAACGTGTGATGCCCTAGAAAATCTCGATGAAGAGTATCTGGAAATCGTAGAGGCAGAAGGAGGAACTTTGCGCGCGGAACTAGATCTTGACTTTGTTTAAGTTGATAAGATCGTGAGCCCCTTGCTGTACTATGGCTATATATACGTGTTTAAAACCTCGCTGACGACGACGACGCCGTTGCCGCTGGCCTTACTGGTGCTGAATTTACGCCTCCGAAGCCAAGCAACTCCAGTATGTATGCCATAGAAACCTAGAGCTAAACACAAACCCCCGCACTACCTCGTCCAGCCTCAAGAGACCTGTGGGAACAGGAGAAAGAGTGTTGACCGCTTGATAGCCAGTACTAAGAGATTGATAAGTCTCTTCTCAGAAAGTTCTTGAAGTTGTCTCATGACGAACGTGGGCTTTGGATTTTGAACAGAAAAGCCGGGAGCGCCCAACTCCAAGATACACTGGATTGAGACGGAGTGTCCATGCCGTTCAAGAAGCATGGTAGATCTCGCAATTCCTTGCTTCAACCCTTTCTTATTTCCTTGCTCACAACATTACTCTCCGACAACAACAGCTACGACTTGTTTCCTTCTACGACTCGTCTCCTCCTACAAGTTGATTATCAGACAGAGAGATCTAACCCCCCGCTATTGACGGGAAATTCAGCGAGGCTTTATTGAGCGATATCTAGAGGAAAAGCTAATAGAAAACTTTGACAAATTGTTTTTTGATAGAAAATCCCAAGTCATGAATTATTCAGAAAGCACAATCATAAAATAAATCATCTCTTTGAATTTTCAATGAGAGAAAAATTGAATGTCGAGTCTGGCCTTCTCGCGATCTCCACAATTTCCCCCATCCTCCCTACAAAAAATCCACCGGCATACAGAAAATCTTTCTTTCCCCCTTTCCTTCCAGCCTCATGAAAGAATCCAACCTACATCCTCGTTCTTTGAAAAATCTGGGGTTAATGATGAAAGCAAAGGTTTTAAAAGGAGTAGGAGATTGGGGTTGGGGTTGGGACTGGGAATGGGTGTGGGTGTGGGTGTGGGTGTGGAGATTGTGATTTGATTTGATTGGGAGGGGAGGGGAGGGGAGGGGATGAGGGTGGATGGTAGGATTGGGGTGGTGCGGAAGTGGGAGGGGGGGGGGTTTAGGTAGGTGGGTAGGTGGGTGGGTGGAGTGGGTATGGAGTGGAGTGGGTATGGAGTGGATGGAGTGGAGTGGAGTGGAGTGGAGAGGAGAGGAGTGGAGTGGAGTGGAGTGGAGTGGGGTGGAGTGGGGTGGAGTGGAGAGGGGTGGTGGAGGGAGTGGATATGGAGTGGGTAGTGGAGTGGATGGAGTGGGTAGATGTGTGGGTAGTGGTGGTGGAGAGAGTAGATGTGTTAAGGGAGTGTGGAGTAGGGAGTGTGTGGAGTGGGGAGTGGGTGGGCATCAGTAATGGCGGAAGTGGGAGGGGGGATTGGAAGTGATGATGATGGTGATGGTACTCACGAAGGTAATGAAAGACGGAGAGAAGAAATCATAACCCGACAGCTTGAACGAACGAGTTGTGGGAAAAGGGCAATGTAATTGGCATAGTGGTGATTATAGAACTCATTGATATATTTGCCATTAAGAGTGGTGTATTTGGCAGTGGTTGCATGAGTAACAACCCACGTTGTTCCGCACCCTACAACTCCTTCACCGGCGCATTCCCGCTCCCACTCCCATGCCGCCTCACCTCCTCCTTCCCGGCGCCCTTGTCCTTCTCAAACGCCTTTACCTCCGGCTATCCATGTGCTTCATCACCTGATCCGCCTGCCACTTCTTGAAGCTAAAGCCTAATCCTTCGTGGCTGTAGTCTTTGTCGTTGGCTTGGTCTTTGTGGTACTTGACGCGGATGAAGTCGGTGTCTTCGGTGGCCGGGTCGAGGGAGAGGGAGACGATGGCGTTGATGGTGGCGGTTTTGGGGATGATGCGGAAGGTCCAGGACTGGCGAGTCGAGTTAGTAGAGGCTGCTGCGGGGGGGGGGGAAGAATTGGGGCGGGGGTGATGAGGAAAGAAAACGCACCTGAGCGTTCTTGAACTGGATCAACCCCTTCTCGTTCACCACAACCTGGTACCCCTCGTTCTTGCTCGCGTTGAATAGCTTCGGCAGCGCAAACCACTGCCCCGCCATCTTGTACCGGTCGTTTGCATACACAAACTGGTCGTCGTACACGCAGTCGGGCGTATATCGCTACACACGCTTGACCGTCGGCTCGCAGCCATAAAGCGCGATGATGTCGTCGACGAGAGCTTGGCGGGCGGGGGAGAGGGGGAGGGATTTCTTGGGGTCGGGGGTGTAGTCTTCGGATTTGGCGGTTTGGCGGGCCTCGAAGTGCTCGCCGGGGAGGGAGGGGTCGGTGGGCATGGTGGACATTCTGAGAGAGGTCGTGGTTATTGGGCGGGTGGGTTGAGCAGCGAATAGGGGGGTTGAAATGACAGATTTGGTTGTGGGGATGAATATGGATTTTGAATGGGGAGATTTTGTGGTAGAAATGAGGAAACTTTTGGGAATGAGATTATATGAACGAGGAGAAAGCATGAAGGCTTTAGTAAAATACTTTATCGATCAAGTATACACACACACAACAGCAGAAATAGGCAATTCGTATGTTTACATTGGTCGTTAAAGGCAAGCGATCAACAAACTGATGACGACAGAATGCAAAGCGCTGACGTCGTAGATCTCGGGGTTTGACGCGTCGCGGACGATGGACGGAATACGGTAGGAATGAGATCACGACCAGTAGAATGAAATCATCATGGCCTCTCTCTGTGTGTTTTGGGTTTGAAATCAGGTACGGTACCGGCTTCGTGCCGCATGATGGGTAAGTTGAAATCCAGTGGATGTTGATGTTTTGCTTGGGTATGAGGTGGGGTAACTTGCTCGATACAATTTTTGAATGTGGTAGAAGATCATAGTCTCTACTAGATTCCATGCATTGAAATGCGTGGCCATGGTTCAATTTGTTGAGACGAACTCGTCGTTATGGTCGAGAGGCAGTAGAGGATTCCGTGATATGTAGTGGCTCGGCTGTTCGGGTGCCGGAGGCTTCTCCGGGGAAACCACATCAGACGAGGACGAACGAGGGAAAAAGAGTTAATATAACTAAATACGGAGACTTCAATTTCACTGGCCTCTATGGCGTAGGGGTAGCGCGTCGCACTTGTATCCTCTTCAATGCGAAGGTCCTTAGTTCAAATCTGAGTGGAGGCATATTTTATTTTCCAAACCTGCATATCGACTGCCTTTTTTTGGCGATATTGCCCCTTGGTCTCTGAGCAAGACGAAGTGTGGGTTAGTGGCTTGGAGGATGGGATAGTTGGCACCCGAACGAATGGCTGCTACTTAAAGTGTTTGGAGGGGAAAACTGGAGGTAGTATGTGGATGTTTCTTGTTAGATTCGTGGAAGAGTTTCGTCGCTATCTTATCTACCTCTTGAATGAATAATCGGACAGTTGTGGCTGACAGGTGGTCGTTGAACACCCCAAACCAAGGAACCCATTCATGAGATATAAAAATATATATCAGATACTGCCATTGTATACGCCTTCGACACGGGTATCTAACTCTCCATTTCAATGCCGCTCAACATCCTACTGCGAATCCAAAAACCTCTTAGAAGCACTTCCAAACTTCGCCACCAATACAAACCACCGTCTCAAAACCGATACTGGATCGGCTTCCTCACCTCCTCCGGCGTCGCCGGCCCAGCCTCAGATCCCCGATGCATAGTCAAATTATTCCTAGATGACGCTTGCCCTTGCGCGAAGCTTGGCATTGCCTGATGGCTCTGACGATGCGCATCGGTCCGTGCGGGATCTAGGTTCTCTTGTCTGAGACTTGGTGGCATGCCGTAGTCGTGTGGTTGAGGCGCGCGTACCGTTTCGGTGGTATGTTGATCGTCAAACGGATTTTGCTGCTCTTCTTCCGGCGCCTGGCCCCGAGGTGGAAGCCCCGGTGGTGGAGCTGAAGGGGTAGTATAACCAGAATGTGGGGAAGGCCCATCTGGGGTACTAGCGGGCATTTCGAGCGGTTGGCCGTTTGGGGGCTCGGTTGGAGAGGTGGTTGTCGGGCCGAAGTATCGTCTTGCTTGAAGGAGAGCGCGTTGATGTCTCGAGATTGCGCTTGCAAGCTGGTCATTAGTCTCAATTAGGGTTAGAAGGGTGTCTTCGTCGGGAGGAGGGTTGTCGGAGTGGATATAACTTTGTACCGATCGAGACGCTGACTGGCATCGGTCGACGAACTCTTTAAGGAGCTCGTTGCCAATGATTTCATTAGGCGGCGTCGATTGCACAACTTGGAGCAGCAATTTGGCAGAAGTTCTTGCTTCTTCGATTCGTTGAGCTAGCTCATGGGGTGGTGGTATGCCAGAGGGTCGATGGCTACGTGCAAAATAGTTCTGCTCTTGGACATAGCCTTGTTGTGGTTGATTTGGGTTGTATGGCGGTGCGTTCATAGCCCGTGGTAATGGCTGGCGTACAAATCAGCTTCCCGAAAGCTATGGACCTCTGAAATATCACTCACAGGAGCTCCTTGCTTCTTCAATTTCGATTTCTCCATACTCCACATTACTCGCAATGGGGTAAGAGTCTCGTCATCCGCTTTTTGTGTTTCGAAAGTGTCCAGTGTCTCTCTTAAAATCTGCTGCACGCTCGTATCTCTTCCATCCCGCAGGAGTTCTTTTACGGTTACGACAAACTTCGTATCCAGATTCTTCGTGAAGCTCTTCCCTGGATTATCTGCCAATATCCTAACCAACATGATCGCGTTATATTGTACATAGGCTCTTCGGAAATTCTCCTTTGAGAGGAACTTGCGAATTCGATTTGCCGCCTCTTTCGCTGCCGCAGGACTGGACTCGGCAGCTTCGACAATAAGCGGTAGGTGCAAAACCTCTTCGCCCTCCAGGAAACTGTTAGCCGAAGCGCAAAAGGTATGACAATGATCCAAATGGAGCATACCGAGTTATTCGGACCCCCAGATTCGCAAAAGAGCCTCTGGAAAGCCCAATAATCAGTTCATGACCGATCCCTCTAGCCCCATGATACGTACCACTCCTCTTGCAACGCTGGCTTCGGGCGAATCTCCATTCGGTATAACCTTATCGCTTTCTTGGCCTGCTTATGAGTAAACTTCCATGTTTGTATGACTTTTCTTGACTCCAAAAGCAATTGCAAAACGGCAAGACTTACTCCCTCGCCTGCTGATTGATCCTATAAATCGCTTCATACTGTGCCCTTTATTTAGTACGAGGATAATGTTTGGGAAACAGATGCCTAGAGGCTAGAAGAGCTTCAACGACAGCCTTGTTTTCATAGCTTGGCGCGTAGGTTAATTTGTCGCGGCGCGGTCTCTTATCGGCGGCAAAACAAGGCCAACCTGCACATGTAACTGTTTCGCATTACGGTGGTTATCGAGTATCAGATGGAGAATTTGTTCAGAGCTTGGTGCAGAGAAATGGAATGTATTTGAGTCTACCGTGTTTTGAGATATTGTGGTTCCTTGCACAGCCCCAATCCCTTCGGAGGACTCGTCATCGCCAAAAGTGCTCGCCCACTATCCTTCTACCAATGTGATGATTTTACATATGATACGTCGAGAAATCTTAACAAATCCAAAGCATGGCCGTCCCGCTAAAGCGCATATCAAATGTCCATCTTGTAGATTTCAACCTCGTGAATACCTCGCACGCCCCATCAACTTCCTTTTACACTCCCTCATCGTCGTTACTGATTGGTTCCACGATCAAATTGCCACTGCGTCCTAGTCTGCTACCGACAGAACCATGAGCGTCTAGATCATAGACGACGCGCGGCATTGGCGATACAAGTCGGAAATTGTAGATATGCTCATAACCCTGGGGCTCCGTCGATGCTGATACATGGTTTCCGGATTTAAGGACATTGTAACACTCGATAAACGCATACAATTCTTCAATCTCGGTGCTGCCTGCGAACTTACGGACTATTCGTTCACCAGATGTCATTCGGATGCTGATCCGAGTGACGTCTTTGACATCAGGTCCTGGCTCTGGTGCAATCGTCCGAGCTCTCCATGACCTCCACTGTTCAAGATTCCGTCGATCTCTGTCTTCCGCCTCCAGTCTCGCCTTCTCTTCCCGCTCTACCCGCGCTTTTGCAACTTCTGCATCTCGCCGCTGTCTCGCTCGCTCACGGTCTTGCGCCAACGATCGTTCATAAGCGCTATTTTGCTCTTCGCGTAAGTTACGTGTTGCTTGCTGCTCGGTTCTCGTAGCGCGCACTCGATCTAGTGCGGTTGAGTGCTGTGTAATTGCTGCTCGTAATTTGGGAACAAAAGCCGAAGATGGGAGAGGACCAGTAATTCGAGCTATCGTTGACATGGATGTTGAGGAGTCTTGAGGAGTATGGGCAACTAACGCGGTGAAAGGAAATTTGCTGCAATTGAGCGCAATGGAGACTTGATAGGCCTCGGAATCCTGCACATTCCCGGCCCACAGCAAGATATTATTTCGAGGTTCATTAACGTAATCAATAAATTCTTGAGACAGAAGGGTATCTCGAACAAAAGTTGATGTATCGTCATGCTCTGGTGAGATAAGCACAACGAGCAGGAATCTAAGCTCTTTCTTCGCTAGATCGTAGGCCTGGGCATAGCCGTTCTCGAAAAAATGTAAAGAGTTGCTGCCATACTCTTCCTCAAATTCGCGCGCAAACCTAGCTGCAGTATCTCTTGGATTCAAAGGTTTCCGGCCGGTGGTGTTCTGCCTCGATCTCGCTGGAGGGCTGCTGTTCGAAAATCTCGACACTAAGCGTGGAAGGAACGGAAAGAGGTATCCAAAGAATCCCAACGAACCTGAGAGTACCCGGTATAATACATTAAACGGAGTGAATATGATAGAGAGTAATAGAGGAGTTCTGTAGGCGGTTTGACTTTCAGGTTGTGGTACTATCCTCGGAGCAGGCTCCCTGCGAACAGCAGGGATAGATCCGGAGAACGACGAGGAGCCGTTCAGAAGAGTTTCGCGTTGGGCAGGCTGCGGTGGGGGGGAGGATGCTAAGGCCGCCCGGGCTTCTTCAACTGGATCTGGAGCTTCGCCGTCAAAGAATTTTGCAATAGCGATCTAAAACGTACATCAGCTTTCAATTTTCCAACTTTTATTTTCCGGATCAAACATCATACCTGGACGTTCCATTGCGATCTTTGTAGCAGTGGGATAGCCTCAGAGGGCTCTTGATTCGTTACAGCTGTATAAGTTCCTAGCGCGACTTGCTGGCTTTCGTTCAATACTGTTGGGCTAACATCAAGACTCGCCATGAGGACAGAGAATACGCCGCGGGCGTGGGAACACTTTAGGTCGAGTTCATGGGATAATCAGGATCGAGTACCTTAATGGCCAGTGTTAGCTGATGATGGAGCGGCATCTTTAGGCGTGACGGGCCGCACACCCCAACGGTTGCGCCAGCCTTACCTTATGCTAGCATTGAGCTCTAGCCTCCATCACAAGCCCGCATGCATTTCTCGCAGAATTTGTTCTTTTCTCGACTGCTATATCTTTCTTAGACTGTGCCCAAGGCTCTTTGCATATAATTCTCCCACAGCTTTTGGTATTATGGACATCTAGGTGGGTTGATGAATGGTTTCTCTGCGTCGCTTACAATCATTGAATGAGAGGGCAAGAGGCGCAGCGCCAGCATAACGGTGACTGCCTGGGATCAAGTGAATCGGGGAAGACAGGTGTCGACACGGTAGAACGCTAAATGCCGCCTCCAAACTCGTCCCGGAGTCCTCTACACTATCGACCCACAATGCCTGCAAGCTAGGGTGCAGATTCGAGAATGGCGGCATTGACACAAGACAATCCCGAGGAGACACGGCGCACAGTGCCGTCTCCTAGACCAAAGGGGCGTGGTAAGGAGCTCTGCTACGCTCGGTGTGCTATCCGGCTGAGCCGGACGGTTCAGCAGTTCTGGACAGTCCAGCTGATTGTACGACTTGGGAGTAGACAGCGCCAAAGACACGCTCTGCCGGAATGTTACAATATATGGTCACTGCCGCTACGAAGATAAAGGTGGTGGTACTATCCAGTTCGCAGGGCCAGGCGGCTAATGCAGTTGCAAAGGATGTGTGTTCAATCATGATCCGGTCAAACCAGCTGCACCATCAAACCAAGCAGATAGGTGTGCAGCCGCCGCAAGTTGTAGATGTGACTGGCACCGTACTTATCAAGATGCTTCAGTGTAAAGAAACGATTGAATGTTGATTCCCCGAGCTTTACCCCGTCCTCGCTCGCCGTAAATGGTTCTCATTTGCCCACGAAAACCAAGGGCCTTTCACCAAAGGCAGCCAGTGCCGAACCCTTCAGGCCAAAAGGTCTGACTCCAGGTAATTGACTTCTGTAACAACACGATCAACCAGTAATTGACACCCATCCAGCGGTCGTCGCTCCTTCCTCATCCGCCTCCATTAATCAATACAATCCCAAAGCTCTTGACTGGGTGGCGCCAGAAGCACAGGAGTTCCTTCCACAAACCTACAATAGCCTAGCTACAGTAAGTCACGTTTTCTCTGTTTATGATATCTTCTTTTGTACCTTTCTACCTTTGAGATCCACAGCCAATATACCAAGGCCATTTTATACCACCAGGTGCAACGCTGGAGGGTCCTTTTGTTTTATCCGAATCTCTTTGAAATGCCCTAGCTCAGGGTTTGGGTATTCCAGAAGCTACCCGGAACGCTCTGCAGTCTCGACCGTTGGGCATGTCTTACTCGAGCATTGGAGAATTGCCAAGTGTCTCAATACCAAAACAATGAATACGCCGCACAAGGGCCCCAACCCCGGCGCTGGGGTTTTTATCCCTAAGGCTACCTCATCGCCTGGGCTACCTTCTTCCTTCTCCATGAACCCCCAAACCCCTCTGCCAGCTGGTCAAGGTCTACAGTCTAAATCGTCCCCAGCTCAGGCTGATTGGTCATATGGAGATGCCAAGGGACATCGTCGTTCTCTTACTCGTCATGTCTATTCGCTATCTGAACCCAACAGAGACATGCTTTCTCATGAGCTAGACTCGTTCAACCCCTCCACTGGTTCTCGTACTTCGTACACGTCGCCACGACGTCCAGCTCAAAGATCAATGCCCGATGACCCAAGGTCCCGTGGATCGCCACTGAAACCTGCGCAGGACGAAGGAACCAGAGCATCTAAGAATCCCCATACCTATTCGGCTGCCAGACATGGTCATCGCGCAAAAGCTTCTACAGATATGGGAAGTGTGGGAGTTCGTACAATGGCCCATAGACAGAACTCTGAACCAAATCAACGCTTGAGAGTGAGGAGTGCAGGGTCTACAAATTATGGCGATGACCCCATCCCTCTCTATGTACCAGGCGTTGCCAACAGGGTTGGATCCGATGGAGGGTTTCCCGCCAAATTCCAACATCAGCTTTCTCATGCGGCCCTTGCACCACAATACCCACACATGTACAACCAGATACATCCACTTTATATGCACAGCCCCAGCTTTACATCCAGCATGTCGTTCCACAACAACAGTTCTTTTAGTCAATCTTCTGCTTGTGTTTTCCCCTCTCATTCTTTCTCCAGTAACCAACCGTTCCACAAAGCTCAAGAATCGTTTCAGATAGAGAACAACGACGACATTTCCCAATCAAACTTTTTCGAACCCTATGCTCCCGCTACACCTACACCGAATCACGCCACACCTCAACCACAGGTTAATCCGTATGCCCAAGACGCAAACGGTCTCTCCGGACAACCATATTACCAAGGCTCCAACAGCTATACACAACAGCAGGTAATCGCCTGAAAGGCCATAAAGCTTTTTTCGTTACTCATTCGACTTAGATCCAATACCACCTCTACGCTGCCCTCGGACCTCATCGAGAGCTGCAGCCCAATCAAAGGACAGCCAGAGACTTGTTTATACCCGAGAACTTACGTCAAAGGCTTCAGCAGCAGACAGAGGCAACTTTGATGGTTATGCAAAGTATGTAATCACAAGACTAGGACGGAGAGACTATTTTCTGGCAAAGTCGGGGCTCACCGATGTCTTAGACTCGACGCTGCCACCAACAATTGGGCCTTACCACACGCTAGTCCCATTGACAGATAACCCTAACAACAAAGACAAAACTCTCTTTGGTTATAAGAGTTGGTTGTATAAAGCAGTATCCAGTACTGACGGCAAGACTTATTGCCTGAGACGCATCCAAGGTTTGTTTCTACGAACTGGCCAAATCCTACAATCTACCTACTAAGTTCTGCCTGATAAAGACTACCGTTTAACCAGCAATAAGGAAGCCGAGGCAGCCATCCGAACTGTTCAGCACAACTGGAAAAGAGTGAGGAATGGGAATGTGGTGTCTATATTCTTATCTTTCACAAATCCAGGATTTGGTGATAGCTCTTTAATATTCGTTACGGATTACCATCCACGATCAGAAACACTTGCTCAGAAACATATCACGCCAATAACTCGCTTTTCACATCGCAGTACAAACGCACATGTCCCGGAGCAGCTATTGTGGAGTTATGTGGTGCAGGTAGCTAATGCGTTAAAGGTAGTCCACTCTGCCGGTCTGGCCGCTCGAGTAATCGATCCGAGCAAGGTGATTCTAACGGGTGAAAACCGTATTCGTCTCAATGCTTGCGCGATCCTGGATGTCATACAGCACGACACACTAGGCACTATAGCCGAGCTACAGCGCCTGGACCTGTACCAGTTTGGTCAGCTGATTCTCACGCTTGGCACAAATAGCCCAGCCAACACTACCAGTAAACCAAAGCAGTTACTGGAGCAGTTCTCCCGATTTTACTCTCCCCACCTTCAGGAATCTGTATCATGGCTTCTTGATCATGGTCATGCCGAAAGGATCGACGGTATCGACGTCTTCCTCAGCACTATCGCCTCGGATGTTGTAAATGGTTTTGACGCCTCTCTCCACCTCAACGACGAGCTCACTACGGACCTCAATCGCGAACTCGAAAATTCTCGCATCGTGCGTTTACTCACTAAGCTAAATTTCATTAACAATCGCCCTGAGTACGACCAAGATCAGCGATGGTCCGAGCAGGGTAATCGCTTGTACCTAGGTTTGTTCCGGGATTATGTCTTTCACCAAGTCGATGCCCATGGCAACCCGGTACTGGATCTGGGGCATGTCCTAGCTTGTCTGAATAAGTTGGATACGGGGAGTGAGGAGAAGATTACGCTAGTGACGAGGGATGAGATGACTGTTTTAGTGGTTAGTTATCGGGAGATGAAGGGGTGTGTAGAGGGAGCCTGGCAGGAATTGGTTAGGAGGGCTGCTGTTTAGATGCAGGCTCTGAGAACTAGGAGAGCTAGGTGGTCACAAAGCTGTTGGGGAAAATTGGACGATGAATTCCTGTTTGGGATATCGACAGGGGATGAGACCTGATGGCAGGGCTAAATTTTTAGAAAGTGTCGTGGAGGTAGGGATAAGGTGTAGTGTTGGACATGAGAGGGGATAGGTAGTTTGAATAGGAGAATAGAGTGGGATTTCTAATATGATGCTGATCCTATCGACGGTCTGAAGCCAGTCGTAGATATGAGGACTGGCCGTTCCAACCGTGAGGCTTGTTTTCCATTCACTACCATGTATCTTCTATACTCCCTTTCCATCTCTATATAACTCCCCCAGTACACATCAAAGCCCCCCTCTCCCCCTGATTATCTGATCCATCACCGCCTTTGTTCGTCCCTTCCAGCCACTGACCTCTCGCGCTACCTCTTCCCCCCTTGTTCGAAACAGGCAACCATTACTCTTCCCCCTTGTGGTTGGTTGGTTGGTTGGTTGGCTTGCCCAATACTCGCTTCTACGGAGTCAGAAACTTTAACCCCCCTTTCCTCCCTTCGTAGCTTCCCGCTATATGTATGTTTCCTACCATTATATATATACATAGACATGCTCGTTCTGCGCTTTTGTATGTATGTATGCCTCAGTTAGCCGTGTCTGTGGGGCTGAGCTGTCTTGGACGTTAAGGGGGGCGCTGGGGGGTTGGGGGTGGGTGGGAATCGGAGGCGGTGGTGGGAGGGTGGGAATCGGAGGCGGTGGTGGGGAGGGTGGTTACAGATGGGGTTGGGGGATGATGAAGAAAAAGGAAGGAGGGAAAACGTGATGAGAATGAGAGGCTGGGAGTTGTGCGAAAAGGGGTGGCGGCTGCTGGGTTCGTGTTCTTTGATGGCGTTTTTTTTTTCCGGTGCGAGGGGGTGGTGTGATGACGTGCGTGTGGATGGATGGGTAGCTTTGATTTTTTGATTTTTTTTGGAAGTGGTAGATGTGGTGGGGTTGGTTGGGTGGGTGGGTTGGAATGGGATTGTGGAATGCTGTGGGGTGTGAAGAATGTACTCCTTTGCCTTTTGTCTGCGGGGGGAAAGTAGGCGTTGTTAGTGGGAAAAGGGGGGAGGGGGGAGTGTTTTCGGGAAGGGGTGGAGAGGGGATGGTTTAAAGGGGTATTAATATAAATGGTTTGTGGTTGCGTTTTGGGCGGTTTTTCACCTTGGGGATGGGAGACCGTGGGATGGAGTGATATGGAGTTCTTCTCACTATTGGGCTGAGAAAGGGTTGGAGGATAATTACTTCTTGTCGATCTTTGCCAGGGTTCGAAATGAGTGAGATGGGGTTTGTCTAAAAATTTGTGGGATGGGACAGAAAGTCGACATGGAGGACTCGTTCAGTAGTGTCTTGTGGTACGTTGGTTGAGGATATTTGTGATCCCTATAGTCTGAACTAGGTAGTATGCGGCTAGTGTTGATGGAGATAGATGAATCATAATGACAGTTCTAATATTTGAGATCTTGATATATAGAACGAAATGTGATGTGAGAGAAAGTTTACTCGAAGTAAGATAGTTGAAGTTGATGAATCTGAATTATTATGATCATACTAGTCTTTGCCTTGTGTAAAATCGATATTGATGATGAGACAGAAATTTGATAGCTGATAAGCCGTAATTCCGTGTTGGGGTAAAAACCCGTACAGTACCACCCGAATGAGCTGTGGAATGAGTTTGTTACGTTGCCATTTCAGTTTGCTTGGTGATATTCCATCGACATGGAGCGAGGCCATACCAGCCAGTCTGCCGGGAGTTCCTTGACAAAAGAATTGGTATGGTCTGGGATCTCTTGTAGCGGTACATCGGTACGGACCGTCAATGACACTGTAGGCAACTCGGCCGTCACATACCGTGCGGCATCTACAAAGTCAAGTTCAGCTTATCTCTCTGCAGCGCCCATTTCAGCTCTGGCCGTTTCTATGGTGTCAAGCTCTGATTTGTGATATTGAAGATGGACAGGATACGTCTCTTGGAGATTTGTCCGACGGTTCCCATCAATGCCATTCTTTACATGTGCTCTTCGTTCTTGCCTCTTCTGAAGGTATTCCTTGAGCCTTCTCTTACTAGAGAAGAAGTGGTAGAGTGGCTGTAAGGTGGGAGAGCAAGCAGCTATGATTCCTGTTGTGGACTCCAGCCTACAAATAGTCATGCTTAGCTAGAAGATCTTGTCTAGTGCGATCGTTGAAGACTTACACTCCCCGAATGGTTACGGTCCCCGCCCTATCTGAGAAGACATAAGTAATCATGAGCTAGATACTCCCTGCAGCCAGGCTCTGGACCTACAAGTCTCGGCCAACCCTGTGTCCTTGCCCAAGGTTACTGTCTGGACGGTAACACATGCAATGAAACTGCAGTCCACGGCTTCAGAATAAATTTTCTTACGCAGAACAGGATAACTTACAATAAACCTAGTGAGACGAGAAGGATAATCCCGATCTTATTTGGGAAGACTTTTTTCCGCATCTAGAAGAGTTAGATAAGAGACGAATTACATAAGATCGAGCCAACTAATTGCAGCATTAGCTTGATCATCACCGATAGGATTGTCTGATCCTTACGTCCATCAAGACATATGACGATTGCTTTACTGTGCTGTGATGAGAAGCATGCGCTTGAAGGATGAATAGACCAGAACTGATGATTTGAATGGCACTGAATCAGAAATAATGCAATTGAAGCCACCTTCATCGTGACGATGAAAGCAAGGATGAAATACAGAATCCGTCTCCGCTTTGTATTCGATCTGAGAAGATCCAATAGAAAGAGAGCCACTGAGAGCCTTAGGAATAATTTCGCTACAGCAAGTAGAAACGTGGCCAAAGTACACCATTCCTGGGCTTGGGTAATCTGTATGGGCGATAAGAGACTTAAATGTCTACCGACACCGGAGCAATTTCCTAGGTAGATCTTGTGCAAAACTGATTTTCGCTTGGTAGTCACCAGGTAACTGTAAGAGAAGGTACAGTGAAACATCAAATAAGGCTCGCACACCTGACTGCCTTCTTTGGCCTCGTAATGAGCTTGCGTGTGTACCTTCTTTGGCCGACGACGCGGAGTGAGTTGAAGTAGGGCAATATCTTCTACTCATATTAAATGATAAAACCCGCTTTCTTCTAATAGTGTATTCTGTGCAGCGAGACTGCACCGCAGGTGGGATAGTGCATTGCATGAACATGCAACGTAAACATGAAATGGAGACAGCAACATCATTCGCATGGAAAACTGTCCTAATTATCATTCTTGACTGTCGGTTCTTAGAGTGTCGGTCAATCTTAAGACTGGTGAGCTGATTTACAGTGGTCAAACCATATCCTGGAGAAGGGAAAGCTCGCCGAGATAGAGGATCGAAGGGCGTTGACTGCTCACTAAGCCAAAGGAACGGTCAAGCAGTCGTTGTGCAACCGCACTAAACATGAGTGAAATATCTAATTGATGCGGATACGCAAGGTTTGACTATGCCCCAACGCGTCATAATCTACTGGTTCTCCTTCCTCGTAGTCTCATATCTGTAAACCAGCATTTAGTGAATAGAACCACCTCAGTATCACGAGAAACCAAGCACATACCTCTTCCCCCTAAACGCCCATACCCCCCAATTCCCACAGCTCACATCCGCCGGATCCAAGTCGTTCAGATCCCACCGCAAACTTCGAAATTTGTTTTCTCCTGGCTCCATCAACAAATCCACCTCCCCTCCAACCTTCTGCTCTACCCACTGCCGATCCCTCTCCATATCCCATTCTGTGTACCCAGTACACAATATTGGGACCTTCGTCTCCAGTAATTGCGGCAGTGTCTCTTCCCACTCGTGGGAGCTAGCAGGATGGCCCAGACCAGGGTGAAACAGCATAAAACAGTCGAAATATGGATCATAAGGGTAGAAGAAGCCTGCAGAGTGTAAGGTATGGTAGTATTCAACGAATGTGCTTATTTTAAGCCATTGGCTTATTCTATCTTCCACAATTGCGCCGAAAGGGTTTTGAGGGGTTCTTTGAGGAAGAGGAAATTCGGAGTCTCGATTCGCCATGCTTTCGGGGCCAATGAAGATAAGGTGGAAGCGGACACGAGGGAAGAGATACTCTAGTTGCACCCAGACTTCGCGTGGGAGAGAGGATTCGGCGCGGGCGCCAAGGATGAAAATACGAACGGGAGGGGGATCAGGGCGAAGGCCTTTGATGTCGAGACCGGAGCCAGTGCGGGGAGGGTGGAGAGTGTAGCGGAGAGCTTATAGAACGGTGGTGAGTGCAGGCTGGATCGGGTGGGAAAGGAAAGTACGTACCGCTTAGGCTTTTTAAGCCTTCTGTTGTAAGACGCCCTCCGCGTCTAATGTTGTAAGGACTTAGCTCGTGTAGGATACTGCCGATAGTCATTGGATAGGTGAGTAATCGGGTAGCTTGTCGCATGCTTCTTGGGTCATTGTTGGCTCTGAATTCTCTTGAGTACATATACGTATCCCAATTGGTCATGTTGGCTAATGCCTCCTCGATTTGCGGGCCTGGGTATTCGAACTCGGGAAAAAACCGTCCAGATCGTAAGTCGTGGTCATCTTCGTTAATCTCTCGTAGAATATCACATATCTCCATGTGAGATTCGTAGTCATCCGCCCAGTGCTCTTCCGAACATGAGACTGGAATACCACAGTCTGGGCATTCGAATCGGACGTGAGCTGGGGGCAAGCTGGCTTTGCTGTTATCCTTCCTCGCCTCTGGGTCATTTGGGGCAGTGGGCAGTCGCGTTTGGCGGTGACTTGGATGTGGGCAGTAGGCCTGACTTTTCATGAAGGCCGCCCTTCGCCGTATTTCTGGTGACGGCGAGTTTGAGAAGGCATGGAAAAGGTTGTTAGGTTGAAGCAGCGCTCGTTCGCTGACCTCGGGAATAGGCGTTCTTTCAAGACCCAGTGGTGTTTGTATCTCTGGTGGCTCATATCTGACATGTTGGCCTTGGGATCCTGGGGCAATGACCGTACGATGCTGTTGAACAGGTAAGCCGACTGGAGGGCGTTGGGTAGACCGCAGGCTCCGAGTCCCAGTTGTAGATTTCCATCTGCAGCCAGATTTTGACTTGTACAGTGTTGACGAAGATGTACTGTTAGCTGCTATTCTCAAGCTGTTCAGATATCTGTGGCAGGAAAATCCGCATTGCATCTTGCCCCGAGGATTGAGGACAAAGAGTATAAAGGGCGGAAGCTCTTCGACATCATTGAAGTGACTAGGATCGTTGACCAATCAAAAGCGGAGAATCATTTCGCCGGATTGAAGGTTAAAGCTCCGGCTTTCTACGACCCACGAATTTGTGTATTCCCAGACAGCGATTACAACTTCCAATACACTGGTGGAGCAGGAATTCAGGTGTTGGCATCTCAAGTTGGGTTATAGTGACGGCAAAGACACTGATAGCCTTTGGGCTTGAGCTTTGCGCCATGGCGACCACCTCGTCGATGTTCATGTACTCCCTCACCATACAACCGCCCACCTCTATAACACAGGCTATCCTCGGACAATTTGCAGGTACAAAAGAGCAACAGATAGTGACTGCCTCTGGATCTCGAATCACCTTACACCGACCTGATGCTACCCAAGGGAAGATTACAACGCTTCTTTCCCAAGACGTTTTTGGGATAATACGAACATTGGCTGCCTTCAGATTAGCTGGTAGTAACAAAGGTATGTTCTCATTCGGAAGCCCTGGAGAGTACATTTAGTGATTCTTGAAGACGAGGTCAGCTCGGTTATTGCGGCGGGAGCGTCATTTTGTGACGATGCTGCGCTGAGCGAAGGGGACATGGAAGAATTATGCTGAGATTATCGTCTAGATTATATCATAATAGGCTCCGACTCTGGGCGAATCACCATTATCGAATTTGTCCCTTCACAGAATCGATTCAACCGGTTACACCTCGAGACATTTGGTAAATCTGGAATTCGAAGAGTGATACCGGGTCAATACCTTGCAGTGGATCCAAAGGGTAGGGCATGTCTGATAGCTTCGGTTGAGAAAAATAAGCTTGTCTACGTTCTAAATCGGAATGCACAGGCTGAGTTGACAATATCCTCTCCTCTCGAAGCACACAAGCCTCAGACCTTGGTTTTTGCACTGGTCGGCCTCGACGTTGGCTACGAGAACCCGGTGTTTGCGGCCCTTGAGGTAGATTACACTGAATGTGATCAAGATCCTACAGGGCAAGCCTACCAAGATCTGGAGAAGTCCCTTGTCTATTACGAATTAGATTTAGGTCTCAACCATGTTGTCCGTAAATGGAGTGATCCCGTGGATCGAAGTGCAACAATGCTTCTACAAGTTCCAGGGGGGGCTGATGGACCCAGTGGTGTCCTGGTATGTGGGCTGGATAACATAACCTATAGGCATTCGAATCAAGATGCCTTTCGCGTGGCCATACCACGACGACAAGGAGCCACCGAGAACCCCGAGCGAAAACGTTTCATTATTTCAGGAGTCATGCATCGAATGCGAGGAGCATTCTTTTTCTTGCTCCAGAGCGAGGATGGTGACTTGTTCAAGGTCACCCTGGACATGGTAGAAGATGAGAATGGACAAGTGACTGGAGAAGTAAAGAAACTGAAGATTAAGTATTTCGACACTGTTCCAATAGCCTCAAATTTGTGCATCCTCAAAAGCGGGTTTCTTTTCGTTGCGAGCGAAACCGGAAATCATCATTTCTACCAATTCGAGAAGCTTGGGGATGATGATAACGAAACCGAGTTCGATAGTGATTTCTTTCCTGCCGATCCAACAGAACCTTACACTCCTGTTTACTTTCATCCTCGGGGGGCAGAGAATTTGAACTTGGTTGAAAGCATCGACTCTATGAATCCCCAATTGGACTGCAAAGTTGCAAATCTTACCAATGAAGACGCGCCTCAGATATACTCCATTTGCGGTAGTGGTGCACGAAGTACATTCAGGACGCTCAAGCATGGCTTAGAAGTTAACGACATTGTCGATTCCGAGTTGCCCCAGATTCCTACCGCGGTTTGGACTACCAAGATCACCCGAGCAGATCAGTACGATTCTTACATAGTTCTTTCTTTCAAAGAGGGAACGCTTGTTCTAGGAATTGGAGAAACGGTGGAAGAGGTCACGGATACAGGTTTCTTATCAACTGCACCAACTCTGGCAGTCCAGCAACTAGGCGAAGATGCATTGATCCAAGTCCATCCTAAAGGTATTCGACATATACGGGCCGATAGGCGAGTCAATGAGTGGCCTGCCCCAATGCATCGATCGATTGTTGCAGCAACCACAAACGAACGTCAAGTGGCCGTGGCTTTGAGTTCTGGCGAGATAGTCTACTTTGAAATGGACTCTGATGGATCCCTCGCAGAATACGACGAAAAGCGGGAAATGAGTGGTACTGTTACATGTTTGAGCCTTGGGGAAGTTCCGGAAGGCCGAGTGCGGAGCCAGTTTCTGGCGGTTGGTTGCGATGACTCAACTGTGAGGATCCTAAGCCTCGATCCCGACTCTACATTGGAAAACAAATCCGTCCAAGCTCTTACCTCTGCACCCAGCGCCCTCACTATCATGGCCATGGCCGATTCAACTTCCGGTGGATCCGCGCTGTATTTGCACATCGGACTATACTCTGGTGTCTACCTTCGTACAGTCTTGGATGAGGTTACTGGCGAACTCTCCGACACTCGAACTCGTTTCCTTGGCCCCAAGCCTGCCAAATTGTTCCGAGCATCCGTCAAAGGTCAGGCGGCTGTGCTTGCTTTGAGTTCCCGCCCATGGCTTGGCTACTCTGATCCTCAGACGAAAGGGTTTAAGCTCACTCCACTGGATTATGTTGAGTTGGGATGGGCTTCGAATTTTAGTAGCGAGCAATGCGTAGAGGGAATGGTAGGAATTCAAGGTCAGAATCTGAGGTGAGCTTATTCTTCTCTCTACCTTTCTACCCTATTATGATGATTACACTATACTCGATCCTACGTCGATTATGACGATGAGGATGCAAACATATTTATTCCAATTGTTCCTTCTGACAAATAGCGACGCCTGGCCATTATCTTTGGAAGCCAACTTTAGACTTGCAGAATCTAACAAAATCTCAGAATCTTTAGCATCGAGAAACTCAGCAACAACCTGCTGCAGCAATCGATATCACTGACATACACCCCTCGAAAATTCGTTCGCCACCCCGAGCAGCCTTTATTTTACACAATTGAGTCGGATAATAACACCCTATCTCCTTCTAATAGAAATCGCTTACTCAACGGCACTGGAGTTGTTAACGGAGATGGAGTTGTGTTACCTCCGGACGAGTTTGGCTACCCTCGCGCTCAAGGTCATTGGGCTTCTTGCATTTCTGTCGTCGATCCCATACATGCGAAAGAAGTCCTTCAGAGGATAGATCTGGACGAAAACGAAGCCGCGGTCAGCATAGCCGCTGTATCATTTTCAAGTCAAGATGACGAGACGTTCCTAGTTGTCGGTACAGGCACAAATATAATCGTGAGTCCACGGTCATTTAGTGCTGGATTTATACACGTGTATCGTTTCCTCGAGGATGGCAAGGAGCTGGAGTTTATACATAAAACAAAAATCGAAGAACCACCACAGGCATTACTCGGCTTCCAAGGTCGTCTCCTTGCTGGTATCGGAACCGAACTTCGAATTTATGATCTCGGCCTAAAACAATTACTGCGGAAATGTCAAGCGCAAGCGGCACCTAACCTGATCGTTGGCCTTCAAACGCAGGGAAGTCGTATCATAGTCAGCGATGTACAGGACAGTGTAACATATGTCGTCTACAAGTACCAGGAAAACCGACTCATCCCATTTGTCGACGACGTCATTGCTAGATGGACAACCTGCACAACCATGGTCGATTATGAGACCGTTGCTGGAGGCGATAAGTTCGGCAATCTCTGGCTCTTACGATGTCCTCAAAAAGCCTCGGAAGAAGCGGATGAGGACGGCTCAGGGGCTCATCTCATCCACGAGCGTCAGTACCTTCAAGGCGCACCCAATAGGGTATCCTTGATGTGCCACTTTTTCCCCCAGGACGTACCAACAAGCATCAAGAAGACTCAGTTAGTCGCCGGTGGCAGAGATGTATTGGTCTGGACGGGTTTGCAAGGCACCTTGGGAATCCTGGTACCGTTTATTAGTCGCGAAGATGTGGACTTCTTTCAAACGCTAGAACAGCACTTAAGGAGTGAGGATGCTCCGCTGGCGGGGAGGGATCATTTGATTTATCGAAGCTACTACGTACCCGTCAAAGGGGTGATAGATGGTGACTGTAAGTGCTATTGCTCCTTGGCAACGCTATAGACTCTCACTGGTGATAGTGTGCGAGCGATATGCTCTGTTACCCAACGATAAGAAGCAGATGATTGCTGGGGAGTTGGATAGGTCCGTTAGGGAGATTGAGCGGAAGATATCTGTAAATTCCTGCAAACCCACTCCCTATAGTCCCACAGGCTAATGCTATCACAGGACATGCGGACAAGGGTGGCGTACTGATTTATTCCATCTGCACCTAGTGAACCGATTTGCAGCTTAAAATACCCACTTGATCACAATGCCAAGTCAAAATCTCACCGTTCGATCTTTCAACTTCCTATTGCGTGTGAAGAAAAGCCCGTCTCGTTCCTCGCTCGATCTCCCGTGTCTCCTCGCTTGATCTTGAGCTGGATACTCTCGTCATGTTCAAATGTACGAGAGTATGGGACCATATTGGCATCCGACAGTCTTTGAGTACGAGATCTTCGTTTGTGTTTCCAAGACGCATCGCCGTAATTTACTCGTCGGGACAATAACACTCTCGATGCTAGCTGATTGAGAGCGAAACAAGATGATTACGTGGACGCTTGTAATGAAAACTTTGTGCTTATGCTTCAGCGACAAACCTTGATATTGCAGAGTACAGAACTAAGACATCTCATCTCCCCTACATGTTTTCATGACTCCGTGGTCCTTGATTTTCAATTCGAACCGAGTTACCCCCCCCCTTCAAAGATTAGTAGTAATACCTCATCATCACCACTCTACCCTCCCCAGCCTCCAAAATCTCACATATCAAGCCTCCACACACCGACCTCCCCCCACGCCTCCAAGCTCGAATCCCACACATCCAAGCTCCTCATACTCTCTCCCAGCACTACCCACACCTTGTAGCTATGTAAGCCACGGGAGGGATCCTCCGACAACCATCCCGACGATTTGAGACTGCCATCCGGATGTGCGATACTAGCCTTTTGCTACTACTAGATATATCCGACTCGACTCGACTGCGGTTCAGGTGGGTGGGAGAAATGCTTCTTATTGCTGACTGACAGCCTTGCGGGTATCCGGATATTCTTCTTGGCTGGCTGGCTGGTCGCAGATAATTTTGTATTCGCGTGAATATGTACCAGGTCCCTACAGTTCTGGATGGGATTTTTCGTGGGGTGTTTTGGTTTTTTTAATCGGGTGGGTTTATTGGTCGTGGCTAGGCGAGGAGGAGGGCGATTGATGGCTGCTTTTACTGTACCTGATGGGTTGGGGGCGGGGGCAGGGACACTCGGAGCATTGCAACTCAGCTAAGGTAAGGTACCTAGGGCGAATGCGGAAAGAAAAGGGCCAGAAACGCGCTGCGTGTGAAGGGGGGGGGTGGTACTGTACTGTAATTGCCCGGGTTTGTTTGTTTGGTTTGAGGCGGGAGCTGGCTGGCTGGCTGGCTTGCCTAGGTTTTCTTCCAGGGCCTTTCTTCACAGGAGGAAAAATGCAGTAACGGCATGTTTTTTTTTAGTTTTGATCTTGAGTCGCTCAGGGTTGCGACGCGAGGGATTCTTCATATTGGGGGTAATGGAGAAGGGATTGGAGTCAGTCGCGCCTTGGACGGGAAGGAGGTTTATATGGGGGGGGTGGGTTCGCTGCTGCCTGCCGGGGGAGATGATGGTATGTACATAGAAGAGTAGGGGTTTTATTGGCGGAGGGAGATGGACTGGTATGTTTAAGTTGGGTTTTTTTGGTAGTTGTTTTGGGTTGTTGGATGTTGGAGGAGTTGGTTCGTTAGGTGTACATACGTGCTGTGAGCGAGCTATTTGTTCGTTGGCTGTTTCGTTCTGCTTTTTTTTTCGCTGTTGGGTGGGATTTTGATGATGATGCGTTTAGGCTGTACGGTGGTGCTGCTCGTCTGCGCTGGTTCTTGACTGTGTTTGTTGATTTATTCTGAATAGTGAAGATTGACGATTTGTTTGAGGTGTGTGGTTTAGGGGTGACTGAATAGGTTGCAGCGGGTCTTTTTAACTTTTGGGTTCTCATAGAGTATAGCTTGTTTAGTTAGTTCTGATAGATACCAGATCTTGGCATTAGGACAGGCGGAGTAGATTGCATTTAAAGAAATCATAGAATTGGGATTACCGGGGTTTATTTACTATTGATAAGGTGCCAATTCGGTTGTTCTGCTACCTTGCTCGTTATCAGAAGCCATATCCAGCTGTGGGTGCCACAGCTGCTCACAGGGACCTCACCATGATCAAAGACAGTATATATAGCCCTATCATTCGATAATACTACACTGCGCCATTGTATCCATCTCGCGGGCCCGAGACAAGGCGAGATATCCTTTCCCAGCACCCACTCCGGGATGACCCTGGACTGGATCTTGCCACCAGACAAATTCAAATAGACATGCTCGACTCACATTGGCGCACAGCGTTCTGTATCAGACCTGTGGTGCTTTTTCCTGCTCGCTTTCCTCTTGCGCGTGATCGCTTTCCCTCGTTGCTTCGGACCCGCCAAGTTTTCCCTATCATGCTCGAAGCTATTGATGCCCTCCGCCCGAACAGCTCTTTTGAGCATCTGTGCATGACTAGCTACGGGTGTTGGCATGGCGCTTTGGGCCAAGGCTCTCAACCGCAGCGCTCTTGGATCGTTGGCTGAAGCCCGGTGTGCGCTTATTGCGATTATGAGAAGAGTCGTAGAGTGTAGTTTGCGTCGTTGCCTGCGGTGTGAAAGAATCCATCTGTGGTATGGCGACCAAATTCATTTGTCAGATTCTGTAGCTTGGTATGATCAGTGGTCGTAGATTTGACGAGCGGTGTAGAGTACTCTCGATATAGGCAAGCCGTATCAAAGACGCAGATGAGCGGACATATCTCTTCTGGGTATATGAATTTCCACCATAGCTCGTATCTCATTATATATATCATAACCCATCAAGATTATCAAGATGAATCGATAGAGTCAATTTTTGTTCGAAGAATGTCAGTCTGAAGGTTTCTAGTGTATAGCTTAGAAAAAGGGTTGGGTGTACCAAAGCGATAGCTCAGCACACGTCCATCCAACAGACTTATGATATAATTATGAGTAGATAGAACATTTTCGTTTACACCAAGTAAGAGATCGGGTGTATCCAGCATAGAGACGGCCATCTGAGTAATATTTACTGTCTCTCCGTACAGAACCCCTTCAAAACCGATGGGAATGTGTATAGGAAGACTTGCATCACTCGCGTATGACGGCTGTGCATTCGGCGAATCACTCTGTTTACTATGATCGGCTTCCGTGTCTTCTGGCTTGTCGGCACCACTCTCGACATTTTTTGTACTATTCTCCGGTGATAAGTCTTGGTCGAGACCGAGAAGGGATCGAAGGTCAGTAAGATTGTCTGTTGTTCCACGAAGTGTATGCAGAGCAGTATCCAGAAAAAGTATTGACACAACGTTTATTCATGACTTTTCTTCGTGAAGAATCCCATTCCTGCTCACATCCCCTCACCGGTATATCAGACTGCTCGTTGAAAGGAGTCGAATTTGACCAAAGGCGAGTGCTGAAACCAGCGTAACGGCGCCGACGGTTGCGTGCTCGCTTGCAGAGTCTTCTCGCATGTTATTCCTGTATCTCTTCATGCTCATCGTTCATTCGCATTTTCGGCGGCGGCGCCGTTGCTTTGTCTGCCCGCCCCGTCTATCTCAAGCCTGAATCGCGTGTCTCTACTACTGTACGCCCTGTCGCGGAGAGACCGGGGAAGCTGTTGGGAAGCCCTGCCGCCTTCTACTCGCCGGCGTCAAAGGCGTGGACGTCGGTGGAGTAGGGCTTTCTCCGCAGTGCCTGGCCGGAGAGGCACTGAGGGGGGCCGGAGAGGCACTGAGGGGGGCCGGGTCTAGATGGTGCTCCTGATTGGTAGGCTCGGAACATCGATTTTGGATATATTTGCATCGCAATTCTTTATCTTTTTCGGATTGATAATGCTGCAGCAGCGGTGGCGCCGTTCTCGAAGCACAAGGTGGCAGAGAAATCACGAACTCTTCTCACAGAAGTAACAAGAAGAAGGCAGTATCTACTCTTCCAGGAGTCGATCCCATCAAATACTCATAGGAAGATTCTCTGCTCTTCTCCGGATTCTCTTAGAGATCATCCTTCCCGAGAATGAAGTGCTCTTTCAGTCATTTTACGCCTCGGTGATGCCGTTGCGCTGTTATTACTCTTTTCCCATGCAGGACCCTAACATTGTCAGGGCTATCCATCACACACAATGTATTACCGTTCTCATTCTTATACTTTGGTACTTCTTCATCCTACAGTTTTCCATCCTTAGCATCAGCTTCCGAGAAAGAGAGCCTATCGAACCTATCCATATATGCCGTCTTTGACGCGACTCATTCTCTATATTGGAATGCTTATTTAGGAGGCCTCTACAGCAAAAGGGTTGAGTCCAACAAGTAATACCGATACTATTCCACAGCTTGGTTCCTCTAATCCATCGCGTGGTTCTTTTTCATCCGCAGTTTGACTTTATAGCTCTTCTGTTCTTGAGTTCCACTTGCTGTTTCAGCTTAGATCCTCGTGTTTACTTCAGACTCTGGATCACGAAGCCCTTTCCTAAGAAGGAGGCGACTGAAAGAGAGTCTCAGATCGTCAATGCCTGAAAACAGGCCTACGGGGAACCTATGCTAGATATGCCCTAACGTCAAGAGCCCAAGGATCTGGTGGACATAAGAAACATGTCCACCCCCAACGAAGAGTAGTTGCACACCTCATGCGTCACTCCAATTCATTCCCGCAAGGCACGCTTCCCCCCACCGCTAAATCTCTAGTTACCACAGAGGCATGCAACTCCTTCCTATCTCTAGGGTCCTGCTCCAGCTCCGCCCGAAATCTCCGTTCCGACTCCTGGTCCAGCTCGGCACGAACTCTCCGTTCCGACTCTTGGTCGAGCTCCCTGTGATACTTGCGTTCTGACTCCGCGGAGAATACTTTGGAACTTACACTGCGAAGCGCTTGTCGGCGCGCAAAGAACCAGGTCGCTGCTACTATGAGAGTCAGACCGGCTGTACCGCCTATAACGCCACCGACGATGGTGCTTGGGTGGGCGGGAGCGAAGGAGGATGGAACTGTTGTGGGCGATTGGTTTGGGATATTTGCGATTACGGAAGAATTTGATGAGCTCGGCGTAGAGGAAGGTGAGATACCTGCTACTGTCGTCGTCGAGACTGAAGGGGCAAAAGAAGATGAGTTACTGGCGGTCTTGGTCGAGAAGTTCGGTATGAAGGGGGGAGACAATGCCGAAACTGGAGCCGTGTTCGATGAGGCCGGGTGTGGGTTTATATTCGTGATTGTGCCGTTCAAAAACCAAACTCCCTGATTGGCGGAGCAACAAGCGTTGGCCATAGCATTGCAGCAATAACTCCCATCAGAGCATTGTGTGACCGTAACGTCGTTTTCAGCCATTGGGTTGTACCCTTGCTTGCCTGATTGTCCTGGGGGTTGATTAATGGCTAAGGTAGGAGTGTAATTCGCAGTCAGCGGCCCTTCTTTGCCAAATCCAAAGAAAAAGTCATTGTGGAAGGTTTACCGGTTCCATTGGCGCAAAGGTTGACGCAGTTTGGACTTTTCCACGACTGATCGGTACAGCTCTCACGCCACAGGGTCGCCCCGGCACTGTCGGTACACAGACCATCAGGTCGACAATGGTCTGTGATGGCGCAGCACATGCTGTGCTCGGTGGTTAGGTTGCAGGGCTTGTAAACCCCAACTCCAGTCGGCCCGTTTCTGTCAGTTCCATTTCTGTTGTAGCAATTGGCGGAGACGTGGGAGAGGATCGAGGTTAGGAGGAGTAGTACGGAAACCCGAGCGAGTGAAGCCGGGTTAGCCATAGCGATGAAAAAACAAGTCAAAGGGTTTCAGAGACTTTATGCATTTGCAGTGAAGTCTGTGGGCCGAGCAGTGCTCTGCCGTTCAGTGTGGTAATGTTTAAAATGTCGTATCCTGCACGTTTCACCCTACGAATCCTTTGCCTGATCCTGGCGGCTGAAGAGTCGCTCGGAGTCGGAGCAACCTCCAAGTGTATGCGCCCTCATAATATTCTAATCAGAAATGAATGCAAAGCAGATAATCATAATGATAACATAAAACAAGGATATAATCCGTGTGCTCTTGCATGTTCATGTCCAACTAAATTCAAAATAACTCCAGCTTTTACTCAAACAATTCACAAATTTCCCCTCAAATGCTTACAGTACCTATAATCTCCGCTGTCAAAGATTGACACCTGAGAGATGCTGACAGGATCGACAAGCCATTCCACCCACAACCGCGAAGGATGCTTACCACCGTGGGGGCCAAAGAAGAAATTGCGAGCGCCACAACAAAAGCCAATTGGTTCAAGCTTGAGCAGGCGCAAACGGCAAAGCAAAAGCTGATACATCTTCTACTGTGTGATGGGGCAGGGCCGTAACTCAGCAATGTCCTGAGTGAAATAAGGATACAAGAGCAACTTTTCATTTCGGCCTTTTGCATGCCTGGGGGCATGTAGCTGTTACAGAGACATTTGGCGCCCTCGATAAGATGGGAGAATTTGAAATCTGACTATGACCAATTAACGAAATCGTGCACTTTACGGACTCGGTGCCTTATTGAACCGCAGAAACATCTGCGATAAAAACTGTTGGAATACGAGGTCATATGAGAGCATACGGAGTACTGATATTTTGATTGTTGCTGTGTGGAAGGTGAAAACTCTACTAGCGAGCCCCAGCCCTACCAGCCCTATGAAGCGGAGGTTACCATCTCCCCTATTTCCAACAAAAACAAACTGAGCAGAGAAAGATGTGGCATCTTTGAATGCTCGAGGTGATATGAAGCATATTTCAAATCCAGTGTGTCGTTTTCATGAATTCGGGGTTTCTATCATCGCATTATTCTTGTGCACACCTCAGCCAACCCACTTATATTGTAAACATACACTCGAAGGCCTACTACACAACATCAATGAAGCATGAAAAACAATATTTCGTAAAAAACCCCAGCCATCTTCTCCGTTCCCCAGTTCCGTACCTCGAAAACCCTTCTGTTTCAAACATACACCGAAATCAAACATAAACACCGCCCCCCGCCTCTTCCCCACCTTTCCCCCACCTTTCCACCAAAACAAAAACAAAAACAAAAACATTCCCTGGCCCAGCCAGCCAGCCAGCAAGCAAGCAGCACACCGTCTAACCAGCCAGAAACCCCCTACCTCGCCTATATGCTCCACCCTATTTCTATCCTACCTTAGTTTATTGCTCAAGTACTGTACACTCATTTAGGAGAAGAAGAAGAAGAAGAAATTTTTATTCAAAAAAAAGGGAAAGAAATGTTCTACAGTAGTAGTCTATCTGCAGTATCTGTCAGCCGGGGGGGAGGGGGCAAAGCAGAGAACAAAACAACCAAAACTCCCTATTTTGGTTGGGTTCCTACCGTACGGAGTACTCTGCATAAGGTACCTCCTACCTACCCCGAATGGGCGGGCACTATGATGGCGGAGGAGGAGTCCTAGGACGCGCTGTTGCAAGGAGAGAGCCGGGCTGTATTGAAATGGCTCGCTCCACGTGACCCGTTTCTGGCATACGCGGTATTAGGTAGGTCGCCAATCCTCGTTTCCTTTAAAAAACATATATACATATATATAGATAGATTCCTAGAACTAGGTAAACATTATATTTTACTCTCGCGCTTAGGAATCTATTCTCGTCCTTATTGTTACTAAAAATAAAACATGGGTGTGGCCACATGTAATTGTAAAGCGTTCAAGTAGAATTCTAGCTTGTTTTGGTTTAGAAGATAAGATAATCAGCATCGGGCGGTGTTGCGCCGGCAACGCCTTCGCCAATCAATTGTGAACACCCCACACCTCGCGACATCAACAATTTCCAACCAAAAGAATGGCCCCTCAACAAGTTCATAAAAGCGAATCAGTAACCTCGAGGATGGCGATCGAGACGAAAGCTACACCGATAACTGATGCGAATTCGAAGTACAAGAAGCCCAAACCGCGAATACCAGCGACGGATCCGAAGCATATTCAGAACCTGTGGTGCCAGGTGCGGAAACAGAAGCGTGGAAACATGGCGCCCAAGCAGCAACCGAATTATATGATGAACACAAGTGCTTCTGCGAAGAAGAAGAACGGGAAGATTACGAGCGACAATTCATCATCAACCGCGCCCTCTGTTGTCTCGACAGCTCTCACCTCGAAGAGTCAGTCCATAACTATCAAGAATCCTGAATTTCGCGATTTATGCTTGAAGCCGAGAGGAATTTACATAGACCCCAATTCCTACTCTGTTGGAAGCCCCCAGGTACATTTTAGAGTCACTGAACCGCCGGACTACACCGAATTGGATGGCCTAGAGGATGCTATGATATGGCTTCATACAGACGATGAATTTATTGAAGACGTCCAGAGAGAATATCGTTTCATGAACGACTACAATCTATGCGAAGCCGAGTACGCCTCCTTCGCCAAAGAAACTCTCTTGAAGCGCGAACCGCGCAAACGACTTTCAGACGATACAGGAACATCAGGTGCCCGTCTACGTCGTGCGGAGCGCATGGTGGAGTTTACATGTAAACCAGAATCTATGCTGAGTTGGGAGGCACCGCCATTTATCGCACCTTCATGGCACGGTCGAACGCACTTATCCTACGATTTCAACATCCGCCCAGACTGCACCTACTGGCTTGCTCTCCACGCCTTTAGCTCCGAATACGTGAGCCAAGTGCGCGATATTACAGCTGTTCCTCAGAAGCGAATGACTTGCCCCTATCTGACAATCGAGTTCAAGCGAGATGACACCAACATGAACAAGGCCGTCGATCAAGTAGCCACATTTGGCGCAGTAGCTTTGTACAATCGCTATCTGCTCCGTGCCAAAAGTATCTCCGACATGGGTCAGGGGTGGACGCATGAGCAGACTTGTCAGCTGAGACACTACGCCCTGACGGCGACGGGATCGAGTTACGTCTTCTGGTGTATACGACCGACACTGCTGAAGAATAGAGAGTGGAACGGGTGCAACATGGAAAAAATATTTGGAGATGACTTTGAGACGAAGACAGGGGTCAAGAACTTTGTACGATGGATCAACGAGATTCACAGATGGGCTCTGACGGTGTATATCGAGTCGTGCGAAATGGATGTCAAGAGAATTTTGAAGAAGAATCATTTCCGGACTTCGGATATCGTAATCACTAAGGATTGCAGCTGTGAATCAACGGATATTGCAGCCATCGAGCAGGTAGAAGCTGCCAATCGGATAGAAGGGTGACGTACGATATCTTGAACCGACGGAACGGTGCTGCCAGCTTGAGAAGGCCAGTAATGCCGCCTTCTGGCACTCTTTTGGTATTTGGGGGGGAGGGGGGGGGGAGGGCTGTTTCAAACGCGCGGGGCAGATTTGAGGCGTCTTTACCGTCAAGGAGCTTTCCGGGCTGAAGGCCGTCCACGCCAGGTAGTGCGATCTGCGCGGTATGTTTACTATTTCATCCGTCTGCCTAGATGTTGCTTATAGATACGATCTGATAATAAACACGATAGGAAGGAAGCAATTCGTCTTGTCCAAGATGGGGATTTGGTGAATCCGACCAACGAGCGTGTTCCTCCAAAGGAAGCCATGATCATCATCACTTACCTTTTGTCCGTCTTGTCTTGTCAGCCGTCTCGACAATGTCTCCATCTAGTGGTTTCAGTAGGCACTGCATATCAAAGAGTAGGCGGGGGGTTCCACGTGGTCTGGTCTTTAGCGTACATATATGGTGATCTACCCAAACTTCCTACGACTAGACGCGGACTTGCGGCTGGAAATCCAAGAGACCTACATAACTGGCCTTGCGCCGGGACCTCCCAGGGCTCTCTGGGTATTAGGTGAGCAACTCCAAGGTATGTAGCTATTTTAGGCACCCACTTGCTGCGCCCCATCTAGGACAGGGAGCCAGAACGTACGTGCTCCTTCTTGCTCCCTCACTGCTCTCTTTTGCTCCCTTGGTACTCCCCATTGCTCCCTTGATACTCCCTCTGCTCCTCTTGCTCCCTCGGTGCTCCCTCACTGCTCCCTCTAAAGCGGCCATGCTCCCTTCCGAGAGCCAAAGCGGCAATCGCCAATCCTAAGTTCGGGGTGTATATAATATATATATATATATACTGCAAACACCGTAAATCTCTATGACGAAACCCCAAATGCACTGTCTACGTTTTGCCGCCATCATACCCACCAGGTCCCCAAAAACACAACCGTAGTATACGCCGTCAAAAGCGAGTACTGCGCCTCGAAAAAATGATGCAACGCCCCATTCCGCACCCTCTTCGCCTCCTCCCTCGGATACGCAACCCCGCTCTTCTCATCCCTCTCCAGCAACTCCTCCATCTCCGCCACCTTCGGCGGCCAAATCGCATACCCGACCGGCGTCCACGCCGCCGCAATACTGACCAGCCACGTCACGGGCGGCCAGAACGCGTGCGTGAGGAGGTAGAGCAGCTGGTCGCGGAGGGTGGGCTTGGTGGCGCAGCGGGCGGTGCTGACGATGACGGCGGCGATGGTGAAGAGGATGTAGAGGAGGTGGAGCGCGCCGGAGTAGGTCCAGAGGATGACTTTGAGGCGGCGGGAGAGGGGGGCGCGGAGGCGGGGGGTGCGTTCGCGGAGTTCGGACGAGAGGGAGCCGGACGGTTTGAAGGCGGTGGTGCGGCCGCCGAGGCAGCGGGGGAGGAGGAAGACAGTGAGAAGGGAGATGGTGTGGTCTGGGTTTGGGGTTAATAGGCTTTCAAGCGGTTCGGGTGGGCATGGGACTCACAGGGGGCCATCCACAGCAGTGATCGACTCCCTCGTTGCCCCGTTCTGTATCCTGCGGGTAAGAAGGTCACGATTTCATTTACGCGATTACAAATCAACGCGAGCCAGCAGGACCTGATTAGCCACCGCAGATCTTCTTCGTTGGCATATGCAATCATTTGACCGCCTGATATCAAGACTGCCGGCATTGCGAAAAGTGAAACGGTAAGGAGGATGTTAGCGAGACAGGCGATGGCGTACATGAAGCCGGAAATGCGTTGGGATAGAGTTAGGTTGCGAATCTCGGAGCCGCCAAGGCAGAAGCGAAGGCGTAAGGCTGTTTGCATTGTACCGACGGTCTGGGATCACGATCAGCGTGATGTCGCTATCATACATGGTAGCACGGGATCTTTACCCATCTCGTTCGTTGCTTGATATGGCTTCCGTAGCTATCAGGCACCGTTCCATACTGTAATGGTTCGTGAACGTAGACAGTCTTCCATCCCGCGGCGAGGAGTAGAGTCGATGTCAAGACATCCTCAGCTACCGACCCCACGGGTATCTGACCAATGTCATCCAAGGCGTTGCGTCGAACAACATATCCGGATCCAGTACACCATGCAACACCCACAGCGTCCTTGATGGGCTCCGATGCGTGGACGAAGAAATCCAGACTTTGATACAGAGGGTCGCTAGGGGGCGTGTTGTAAAAGAGCTTTGAGCGGTTGGTATTGAAATGTTCAATCACAATAGCGACGTGAGACGTACCTGAGGGGGGCAAGCAAGAGCGCATCGCTCATCCGCAAGCATATGAGGTAAGATTGCTCTTAACCAGTGGGGTTCCGGGATCATGTCCGCATCTAATGCCGCAACAAATTCTCCTCTTCCGCCTTCCATGCTTAGCGTCTGCTCCAGACCATAGTTCAGATTGCCTGCCTTGAAGTGGTGAGGCACACCGGGCAGTTTTGGCCGCGATCTGTAATGAAGATTTGCGTATTGTGCGCTCAAAGCTTGGACCGCACGATACAAAGCTGGGGACCTGCCGTCATCCAAAACAATGACTCGAAAGGAATCTAAAGGATAATCTAGCGAGCATGCAGCGCGAGTAGTATTCAGTATCAGGTCGTCATCTTCACCACAGCAGGTAATCAGCACGTCCACTGTCGGTACTGAATCTCCCCTGAGGCGCAATTTCTTCCTCTTCCTTGGCTTGACAACGTACACTGACCAGAGCGAATGGAACATGATCGGGACGGCAATGCCAACTTCGGTGGCTATGAAAATCCAGGCTGCCGGAAACACCCTGCGATAAGCATGCTGGGCCGCAAGGGTAAAGTAAATTCGAAGACTAAAGTAGAGGCCGTAGGTGGCCAATGCTGCTACCGACAAGAAGCCCGAGGAAAAGTATATGTAGCGTTTCCAAGGCTTCATGAGGTCCATGTCATCTCTGCGAGCCAGCACTTCGATGGGGTAGAGTGTTTTTGGCTCGATATATATTGCAGAGTGAAAGGTTTGGGTTGAAGAAGGAGTGTCTCCCTAGTGAGGTTCGTACGACTGTCAGTGGATACGATGACCGTATCGACGAGCTTGTGGAACGACATACGTCCTGGGCCCATCTCTTCGGTGACTTTGTGACATCGTCTGTACTTTTCTCTGCTGCCAAGTCCGATGCATAATTTTCGGAAGCTTGGTTTGCAACCAGCGACGAGTTGACCTTTTCGAGGTCATAAACCACTGGAGTGGTGTCGCCTTGCTCGTAGCATGAGGTGGTTTCGCTTGCCGCAACGGTCGAGCTCATGGATATATCCATACTCTTTCAACAGCGCAGAAGCATGGCAGCAGACTGCAGCAGCTGCCGTCCCTGAGGCAAGCAACAGCAGTGCTTCCCAGGCTTCGCCTAAGTACAGCCAAAAAGGCCGACATCGTCATCTTTTGCACGTACCTCGGCAACTTTCTGGATTAGGGTTTGCTGATATGCATCATTACCGTGGTCTTCATGTTGCCTTGCAGGTCTCTGGGGGAAAGGGTTGGGATGTTTGATAGCACTGTATGATTGTAGACGCGACGAGGGGGCAGTTCAAATCCTGCGATTGGCTGGAAGCACCAGCAACAGACCCCTCTTTGGATGAGACCGAGCTGCAGGGGCCTGGTGTCCAGCGAAGGACAACCACACAGCTGAACAGACGCGCAAAATCAAGATACCGACACTTGTCGAGGTCAGTACAAGGAATATAAAGCACTGGACAATGCCGGTGTTCTACAAGTTATACGATCTTTAGGTATAACCGTTGTTGTACTACAGACTCACCGCAGTAGTATCAATCTCCGACCATTCGCACAACCTGTACCTTCAGGTACTGTGGTCAGGCGTTGTTCGGCGTCGCTCAAAGCGCAAGCAGCAGCGGGTACACACCGAAATAGCAGATGAAGGCTTAGGCTAAGGCACGCTGGATGATCGGCACTGCGAGATACCGCGACTCGCCGATTGTCCCCTTCCACCTGTGTCGCTCTCTTTCTGGTTGGTACTGTAACTGATAAGAAGCTGCAGATGGGTGCAATGCACAACTCCGTCATGCTCGCTGTCAGAATAAACTTTCTCGGAGCTTACCGTTTGCGGATGCAGGGAGGATGATGCGCATGGCTGATGGAGATAACGGCTGAAGCCGTACAAGTACAGATTATGTGTAGTAAATCGCAGTAAAGAAGCTGGATGGTGACAATAAAGACGCCTATAACGGAGAAGCTTGTGAAGCATGACTTGCTATGACGTCGCGTGACTTCTGACCCGTACATCCGCTACTGTCGTGTGGAAGAAAAGCCCTAACCTTGGATGTAGGGTAATGAATACAATTTTACAGCAAGGGAAAGAAATAAAACGGTCATCCGAATGTCGTATGGAATTCTGATTGCTAGAATCACGGAATTGGGTAACACACTGCGAGAGGGCAAGTTCTAGAAAGGTTGGACAAACCATGTCGACCGAACAGAGGTCGGCTGCGTGTTCAACGCATTATCCCAGCACCTCACCACCGTTTCCTACCAGCCTTCCGCATCGACGGACAGGTCGAAGCTCCACAATCTCCATGCGTAAAAAATTTTCGGGCTCAATCGGTCATACGGAACCTCATACCATACGCTACCGTCGTCGCCACTCACGTCGACTCTGATAGGCTAGCGACCTCCACCACTGTAAGCCCACCCTCTCATCGTAATCTTGCCATCATGAACGATCACGGATTCCAATGTAGCCAAAGACGACCGCGCGCAAAGGAAAGCCATGGATCGTCGGAAGCGGTTTGCCGTTCATTGCCCACGCCAGCATGACTTCATGGATCCTTACCTTCCTCTAGGGTACAGAAACTACGTAATTGTAGACTTTACCTTTCTTGAAGTAGGTATCGACACCCATGAACTCAATGTGCTGGGCTCCGTCTTTCAAGCCACCGCAATGCTTGATCACCTTTTTCAAGCTGACACCAGTCCATCTTGGAGTACCAATGGCGCCCTCACCCCACTGTGCTTATTAGCGTGGGTATTAACCATGAAAAAATGCCAATTACTGACGCATTGATCAACTCATCACCATCTGTACGCAGCACTCATCTTAGTTCGATGCATCATGAATCAAATGTTTGCGTTTGCACTCACCCCCTGGGTATTCCTGAATCTGTTCGATTCTTCGGGTCCCTGAGCACTGCGTCGTTACAATAGCTGATTGACGTGGGAAAACAGTCTCATTTTTCAAGTCCTTCATCGTGAGTCGCTTGGGCTGGTTGACCATGCCGCCTATTTCCAGAAAGTAGTCATCTTCGTCGATAACCAGGATACCACCATGGTTTCGAACGAAGCGGTCCTCGTTACGCGTCAACTCGGTCTCGACAAGGCGATCCTATTATAGGTAAGGATCAAACTCTGCCATTTCAGGTTTTTGGCATACCCTCGGAGGCTCTCCGTTGTAAGGGAATTCTAGTACATGTATCATATCATCGGCTTTCTCTTCCTTGACAATATCCCAGCTCTCCTGCGGTATGTGTTCAAGAGTTGGTCCGAGCGCGGCCTGATATTGCTTCCATCGGACCCCCTCAAGCCTCGGGTTGGTGTCGGGTAGAGGCTGCAGTTAGTACTCCGGAAACTGCAGGTATGGATTAGCTACATGGTGAACTGTAAACAATTCAGCTTTTTCTGACTCATGCGAATATGTACTGCGCCAAGACCTTAGCTGCCTCGGCCTTCTTTTCGGGATATTTCTCCTATTCATTGTAGCTGTGCCATCCCTTGTGTTCTTTCGGGAAGTACGCCTCAGGATGATTGGACTCTCGCAGAGGGATGTCGAACCTCGACTGGTCTTCTGCAGTGTCAAGCGTGGTCTCAGCCATTGTGGGAAAGCGCAGGTGCACTTTCAATTGCACCTTGGTATGTTTAGGACAACAAGATACTCGGCTGTAGCACTTGAAGCAAGACACCGATGTCCAGAGTTGAAGTCGCGTCAAAATCCGCGAGAGAGAAACAGGGATTGTGATGAAAAGATAAAATCGTACAATAGGTAACCCATGAAGCTATTCGGAGCCTCCGCTAATGCACCTTCATACAAATTTGCATGTATTGAAATAAATAGCGCCGGAGAATATTACAGTCCCAGCCACAACACCAAATATACCAGTCCTCCTCATCAACCTCCTCATCGGCTTCCACCTCATCGATCTGAAATATCTCGCTATCGCCAGGCCTTCTACCTGCCTTACGGCGTTGATATCGCTCCTTCCGCTCGGTCCTGTTGTAGGGCCGTATGTCACCTTCTGATTTACCTTCTCTATAGTCATTACCTCTTTCTACTTCGATAATTTGCTGTATGTGTCGTGATATTGTCAGTGAGACAGCTACTTAGGAAGCTGTCTCACTGTCACCGTCCATAATCATGCCTAACAATGGAGGAAATACGACGCCGGCTCAAAGAATTCAAGCCATGACCTTGACTGAGGCGGGAATATCACGTCACATACAGCAAATTATCGAAGTAGAAAGAGGTAATGACTATAGAGAAGGTAAATCAGAAGGTGACATACGGCCCTACAACAGGACCGAGCGGAAGGAGCGATATCAACGCCGTTAGGCAGGTAGAAGGCCTGGCGGTAGCGAGATATCTCAGATCGATGAGGTGGAGGTTGATGAGGAGGAGGTCGATGAGGTGGAAGCCGATCAGGAGGACTGGTATTTTTGATACAAATTTGTATGAAGGTGCATTAGCGGATTCCGAGAACTTTTGGTGTCAATCTCCGTACAGTAAATGCGATTTTCTATTCATTAATTTTCAATTCATTAATTTTTTCCATTTGACGAAAATTCATCTTGTCGGTCAGTCCACCAATGGACCGGCCTTAACGCACGACGAAACCGGCGGTGATCCGGCCATGGAAACCGCCTTCGGGGATCCGAACAACCCACCGAGAACGCACATCCCGAAGCCCACCATTCTTTGAGTTCCCGTCTGAAGTGAAGCTCGCAAAAGACATTATAATGTCAGATTACCGCAGACGCCGAGCCGGTCGTTGTGGCTGAAAATGGCCTCGATGGAAGAACGTGTGGGGAATACGAGGTCATATGGGGGCATATTGATGTATTCGTTGTTGCTGTTAGGAGGACTATCTAGGAGGTGGAAGGTGAAAACTCTACACCAGCCCCTACGAAGCGGAGGTTACCAATTCCCCTATTGCCAACATATGCTAGAAATGGCAATACAGTATCAAGCTTCTTTTGTTGGAATGCAAGGTCATATGGGGGCATTTGATATATTGATTGTTGCTGTTGTTAGAAGACTGTCTAGAAAATCTCGAAAATTCTACTAGCGAGTCTCAGCTCTATGAGACGAAGATTGTTAACTCTCAGTTCCAACGTGCTTCTCTTCGACTTGACCTTCTGATTCCACCGTCCCTGTTCTGTTTGACGGTTTGGCACTGTAATGTCATGCAAGAGATAAGCTAGGTCCTCTTCGAGTGTGGTTTAATATTTTGTGGGATGTATGCACAGGTGAAACCGAGTCAAACGCAAAGGTCACTCAAGGGGAGGGGCTAGGTTTCCGGAGACATAGTAGATAATTTGCAGTTGGGGGTTTGCAACACGTATTAGGTTTAGCCATGGAACATATCTTAGCATGTTAATTGTCTATCGATATACTCATTCAACACCTCCATTCTCCCGATTGACACCAACACCACAGCCTCTTCCTTCTCCACATCACGGCGGCGGGCTAATATCCAACCCCACAACCTCCAGCTTAAACGCGTCCTGGCGGCTATAACTCCCCGCAACATCCAAATCCAGCCTACCCCGCTCACAGTCCTGGAAATCCACACTCACAACCAACATCCCGCCGTCCTCGACGTCCCAGAGAGGGCCGGCAAGGATGGAGCCTGTAGGGGAGACGATAACGGAACCGCCGCGGGAGACGAGTTCTTCGGGGTCATCGGGGGAGGGATCTGAGTTGGTGGTAGTGAGGTTTTGCGGAGGGGTATTCTGGTGGGAGAGGGGTTGTTGAGAGGGTGTGGCTGGGTTGTCGTTCGGGACAGCACTGGTGCGTAAGGGAGACGGGAAGAAACCGTTGGCGATGTGGGAGGTTGCAGTGGCAGGGTTTGTAGGCGGCTTGGCGTCTGCTGATGGCCAGGTGATTTCGTGGTTATCTTCTGTCCTTGTGATGACGGATGCTCGCCTCGGTATCTTTTGTGGAACATCATTGGTGTTTGCATCTTTTGATCCCTCGCTTGTGGTTGGAAAGTAATCTTTGCTGGCAGAGGTGGTGGTGGTTTCGGGTGAAGGCCATGAGATCTCGTGATTATCTTCTGTTCTTGTGATGATTGAGGAGCGTCTGGCTTGCTTCCTTGGTGCATCTGCGGCCGCTTCAGAAGGCTTTGATTCACTACTGCTTGTAGCTTCTGCCTCTTTAATCCAGTCGGGGAGATTCTTCCTTCTCATGCACTGGTTTGCGCTTAACACAAAGCATCGGCCTTCACAAGCTATCGTCTGCATCAGCGGTACCCATGTCTCTCTAGCATCGGCAGTAGGCGCAAGATAGAGATTCACATTTTGTGAGTACAGCGAGAAGCGCAGCAGAGGCATGTAATTCTCCCAGCATATCGCTGCCGCAAGCGTAAGATTAACGCCCGCAATAGTCGTTGTAACAGCCCTTAGTGTGGATGGGGAGCCTTGCGCCCAGATCAACCGCTCGCTTCCGGTCTGTAACCACGACTTAATACGATATACTATTTAGTCTTATACTCAAGCCTATACTCACAGGCATAACTTTCCTCCTCTTTCCCAGACATCCTTCCTTCGGACAAATATACACTACAGCACAATACAAGCTCCCTCCAGCTCTCTCTACTGCACCAACAACAAGGAACACACCCGTCTCCCTCGCCACTCTTTCTAACACTTCTCTTGTGCCATCGCCCCTATAGTCTTTTCCTTTACCCACCGGCAATCTTTTCTCAACCCATTTGTCCCCCGACTCGGCGGGTGTATCTCCGAAATCGACCGCGCTGTGGAAATATCGTAGGAATTGTTCGCGGCCGTGGTCAGCGCGAGAGCCAACGCAGGCACCAAACGTGCAGGAGCGGGGATATCCGCCCAGGTACGCTTCTGGAAAGAGGATTAGGTGAATGCCAGAGCGGGCGGCATGGTGGGCTTGAGTTTCCAGGGCGGAGAGGGTAGCGGAAGTGGTGGCGAGGGAGCGGGACTGCGCAACAGCGAGCCTGAGCTTCTGAGGCATCAAGGATTGCCCCATCATTAATATTATAAAAATATAGGTTGAAGAATCGCTCACTGGAATGAAAGGGTCATTGCTCGAATATAGAGTGGAGCGGGGTTGTTCGATGAGTAATCAAGTAGGCTTTCGAGATTCGGTTGCGGTGGAGCGGAAGAGCTCCGCTGTTCCCTTAAGACAACCCAAAGCGCACCTGGCGCATATCTTCATACAGTACAACCAGCCAGTGGTTGAAACTTCCGTTGCGGATATGTTTCTAGGCTTTTGATAGACAATGCTGTCAACCCCATTCAACAGATCAAACTCTCACTGTGCCAGACGAGTCATGGTTTTGGCCCATTCATTAATCTGTCGTTGACAAACCCCGACATGCAGACATTCCCCGTTGCGGGTTGGGTGGCCGGAGTCAGATTTTCCCCATTGTGTAGGCGGGCTGTATTCCGAGGCGTCTGTAGCCTCCGGAGGCTCAGACGTGGAAGTCTCTGATCTTTTTGTGTCTTGATCCTGCAATATGCACAGCTCTATAATCCCTGCTGTGTCTGCAAGCATTGATTGTCCTGAGCGCGCCATAGCAATGCCTTCGTTGCCGGAAAGCTTCGTAAGAAGATATTCAGGTAAAGCGTATAACGTGGCATCTAGACTTAAATTTTTTAATGATGGTCTTGATGCGGACCACCAAGCACTGAAAGTCTCATGTAGTCCTGGCACTGTTGACTCGATCCGGCGCAACATCGCCAGGCTGTTCCTATACATTGCCAAATGGTCATAGTGGATTGTCGGTTCCTCTTCGTCGACACATTCTTGTAGGCGGGCTAGTAATTGCAGAGGATTAAGCTTCTGGAATGTATGCTTTTGCGTTTGTAGCGGGCTACTGTTGCTCAATAAATTCTCGACTTCCTCAAGCGTGGTTCCTACTTGCCCCTCGTATTTGCAAAGGTGGTTGCGGACTACACGGATGAAAGCCGAGTTCTCGCCAAATCGGAGCGGCCCTTTCTTGGATCTCGGTATCCTTTTCGTCTTGTCGACACGTCTGTTTCGAGCGAAATATTCGATAGATGCACCTTCGGCCAACAGGTAACGCTTATAGAAGTGTTGAGGAGTTATGGGGACTGGTCCTACGAAGATGGCTTCTGGGGTGTATAGATTGATCAGCCTGTCCATCTCAGGCCACGAGAGTTGAAGGTAGCCTTGCTTTTGCACCGCGTTGTAGAGGTGTGCAGCGGCAATTACATATCCGTGGTTGTTGGCGTATGCTACACTTCCTTGCTGTATCTTGAGCTCTAGCGCTAGCATTTGAAGGCCGCACATCAGAGGATGCTGCCTCAGAAGCAGATATGGCTTACCGACCCCGTGTCGTGAGAAGTCAAATCCGGCGGTACTTTTGAGTCTCATGTTCATCAGAGCATCGTCGGTGACCCATGTCTTGATGAAATCACCGTTCCATTGGAGTTCTTTAAGGTAGTCGGCATTGTTTTCGCACCATTTTCCACCCAGACTTCGTGCGTATCGGCAAGACTCATCTACGGTGACCTTGACCTGAGCTGTAGTTGCGCGAAATTCTTGAAGTCCACGGCTAATATGTTCGCCCAACGTATGGTGGATATCCAAAAATATCTGCATACCAAAGACTACCCATAGGTATATCCTCTTCTCAAGGATCATATTGCGAAAGCCCTGAGTTATTGTATCCTCGGTGGGCAACGTTCCGTTTACAATTAGTATGAGAAACTCAGGAAATATCTCTCTTAGGAGTATCCTGTCGTTTGCCCTACGCTCCTGCTCAGAAATTCCTTCTCGATCAAAGCGTGGATCGTAAAACAGATCGTGTAAAGGCTCAAGAATAAGCCTTTTGCCATCACCAGCATCTTCGAAAGCATCGCGAAACTCTCGTAGATTGAAAAACGGGTCATAGTATATAAAATCCTCAACCTCCCAATGGACGCAGTCGATATTGGAGGGATCCAGACCGTGAAGCGCACAGACCATGGGAAGAACCAGTTTCATAGTACTCTGATAGTCTGTGCATTCTGGGAACCAGGCCCGAAAATCTTCATCGATACGGCGAACAAATTCGATTGCCGTATTCGTTGTTAGGGAAGCGTTTATTAGACTAATGCTTCCAGTGTGATAATCTGACCACGTTTTCGTCAAAAACCTTCGGATGCAGCCTAAGTCCTCTAAGACGCAGAATATGGCGAACTCTACGTCCCCTGCAGAGCTCTCGGGCTGGAAGTTGACCTTGGATCGAGATGGATATTGACCAGGGGTTGTATTTAGAGGATTCTTGGTCTTGGCGATATCCTCATCCTCAAAACTCACCTCTTCTGAACCAACTTCGTCGACGGCGAGGCTCTCAAATGCGTTTTTATTGGTCCACTTAGTCCTTTGATCCTCGGAAGTCTGCTTCTTTGCATGTTTAATGGCTAGCCCAAGATAACCCTTTCCTTGCTTGCTTCCTGGCTGGTGCAGAGCGATGTAGGATTCTAAGATGTTTAGAACATCTTTGAGGACGCCGACAAAGTATGAGTGGTCCCGTGTACTCTTCTCAACGTCTATCTGCCGACGGCCTTTCCGCGGTACCAGGTAGTACAACGTTCTCTGGCTGCAATAGCCCTTCGACACAGCGAAAGTATGTTCGTAGGCACCTCCACTGCATTGTTCGAGCCCGCAATGCTCCTTGCAAGAGGTATCATTTCTTTAATGGCTACGGTGTGCTGTGTTGCTGGTGCTCCATTAGCCTCAGCTACCTTTGCCTTCTTCCTGTCCTTTCCTTTTAGACGTGGTCCCTTGGTCAAAGGTTGGAACGAGGTAGGCACATGGCCGCAATCGACTGCCGTTTCAGCAAGCCATTTCAAAAACTGTTCCGTATCCTCCTTGTATTGCTTGTAGGTATCGGACAGTAAATGTGGTAGCATGTTGCCTATATTGAAAGCTGGAACTGGAAAGCAGGTTCTCAGTTGTAGACTATAGCTCGTGCTTATGTCTTGTCCTTATCAAGCAGTGATACATTAATTTTCGCATGTCATGAAAAGCCTGTATCATTTGTGCGAGGTTGGTTTAGTGAATGGTAAAGCTGAAGAACACTTTAGGAAGATGAGACTGAACGCGTCTATCGCGAGTATTACAGAAAGATTCACGGTCGGCGGCTAACTGGTAACACAGTATAACCTTTGTTCACGGAAGCCCCTAACGTCCTGCCATGGCGCAGTCATATAGGGGTCTTACCCTCGACGGAGGCTACCAGTAGGGCCCTGAGCATGTTCACCAAGAATGACAGGCCCTATCCCAGAGACAAGGCACGTCTGGAAAGATTACCGGTATCTCTCTGGTTATACCAGAGTATGCTGTGCGTAGTCTCGACAAGCACGCCATGGCTACCTGCTTAAACCTCGTCAGCAGGTGCCTCAAGCATATTAAAGATCGCCACAAAGACCTACGGCATCAGCATGAAACGTGGATACCTTTTATGTCTTATAAAGGTATATCAGTCTGTTCTCTACCATATCGGGGCGCCGTAAGCCAGAGGTCCTTATAATTCAGAATCAAAGGACTATTCTTATCCAATTAGAAAGGCAAACCATTTGAAGACGACCGGTACCAATACCGACCCTCATCGTGGTCAGAAAGAGCTACTACTATGACAGTGTTATCCAGATTAGGTTTGCTCACTGTGTCGGAATGTATGCGGCCGGTATTATGGGAATCCACTTCGTCATTCGACCATTGAAAGCGGCAGCTCAACATCCAACTGTATATATGAGCCTAATTTTTTACCTCACATCGAACTCTCTTTGGGATTTTAGCTCAATCGATGATGGTTCGAGTTCGACTGCTCAGACTGTCGAACTTATAATGGGGGGTTTCAAGTATCTGATCGAGAGATATGAGCACTGGTACTGCAGTCCAAGTACCGGACCCTTGTGGTGACCTTGCGGTGACATCTTCCATCTCTTGGTTGTGTACACGAAAGCCGGACTTGCAGCTTATTAAAATCATAGCTACCGCATCAGCGTATTCGGTCCTCTGGTTCCAGGTGCTCTTTGGTTGCAGAGGGCTCTTCTGCTTCATAGGCAGAAGATATAGCATCATCAATCAGGACGAGTCTTGGTACTCTGCAGCCTGAGAAGACTCAAAAACCTTTCCCCTTCCGAAATCATCGTAGTCGGCTCCCTCTAGCTGTGCCGCCTGTTATATAGCTCTAGATCCATAGAATAACGATCATTTGGCGAGTCGAATGCCAGCTGGAGTACCGATATATAGATGTATATATAGTTGTGGTATTTATATTGCGTTAGCCCAGGCTTTTGGCTGGTTGAAAAATAATATCGAACGCTTACTTGCTGCTATGTAGTCTCAAACTAGGTAGGGTGCCAGGGACGTTCCAAGTAACTTATACACTAGGCCGAACAAAGAGTAAAGTTCAGCCCTATGCGTGGCTCGTGCATCCAGAGGTTTCTAGCATAGTCCTCCTATCATCACTTTCCCAACGCCGTGTCCATTGTAGTTGACTGATATGCTCTAGAGGATCCGTGTAATTCTAGATGGTTATGCTTGATATAATATCTCTTTATTGGCTTAGATTAAAAATATACCAAGCACAGGATGGTTCCAACCCCAACGAAAGGGGGTATCAAACCGGTGCCGAAATGAAGAAACCGCAAGTGCCCACGCCCAAAGAGTCTGATGTTCTGAATTCTTGCGACCAAACCAAACTTCTCGATCATGTCCCTTCGCCCGGACCGAAGACTCGTTTGTTTCCAAGCACTGTGGGCTTGAAGCTTCCCCAAACTTTTCAGTAGGTGCAGAACGACCTACCTTACACTTGATGACAGAGCAAGTGCGAATATTAGTGAACTTTGGAATGTTGAGCGGTGAACGGACAATTGGGTATGCTTCTGTTTCGTCAAATCTGCCTAGTAAGATGAATAAAGACAACTGTTTCACAACGTCACTGAAAAATCCCCGTCCTACCTAAGGGGTATCCAAGGGATTGCCATGAAGCTTGCACTGGACCATGCGCATCATACTATTGCAGTTAAGCCTTGTTCCAGTTGACCCTCTGACAATATAAACGAGTGCTCTGAAGTTAAACAAGGTGACGGGCAAAATTCCGGTAATATCTGGAAGACCATGCAACATGTGGTACGCCCTGGGAACGCATCTCAAAAATATTCATGTTCGGTAGAGTTATTGACCCTCGTCTGCCACGCCATAAAGCTCTCTTAGGATGACGTATATCAAAGAACTTCTCCCTTTGAGCAAAGTGTAACCCAAGTGATTGAGCTACACGAGCGCGTGATCCTATTTCGTCGTAGACAAAGCCGGATCAACAAAGTAACGTTGGTAACGATTGCAAAAGAAAACTAGCAGAAGCTGTAGGAAACAACAATGTTAAGGCTAAGAGGTTGTGCTGAGGATTATGCGTTGTGGAATTGTGCTGCATGTAGTGGTGGAAGTGTAATGGTGGTGGAATAGCAGCAAGAACATGCGTTTCAGCTTCATCGCTCCCCTCTTGTTTGAGGGTGTCAAGACAGGAATGGGGGATGAGGATTTCAGAGTTCCGAGATGTCCGTTTCGGGTGTGTTGCAGGGATGCGGCTTTGCCAAGTCAACTCACGTGCTCATGCTGCTTTGTTAGCCTCAGCGCCTAGCAAATTCATCGTCAGCCATTCAACGACTTCTCACCACCCCCCATACGTGAACTTTCTTTGTTTCATCCTCTATTTTGAATTCTGCACCCATTCGATTTGTGGAGAATATCGCGCTTTATATCGGATATGTACCTTACGGAGTACCTCAATACCGTTTCAATCGTTGCCACCTGGCTGGTGTTGGCGCTTGAAGCACTCTTTCACGACGCCTAAGAGTCGAAAGGTCGTTGCTGTCAAGCTCCAGCCCTGAGCTGCTACACGACTTCCTGACCTTACGACTTCACTCGCAACACTCTGATTGAAGCTGTCTTGTATCGTCTCCTTGCCTCGAGTCTATCCCTCTTGACCTTCCTAATAAATCTCATTGGTCCTCGATTGTCACTGCTCAGAGTTTGAGACAGAGTCTTGTTCCCTTCCTACTTTGTATCACTTTTCATCGACGACAGTGACGGCAAACGAAAGGCGTATTCAACGTAAGGAGTTACTTACGGCCATAGTATAGGGATTTTCTACGGTTTTTTTATCCCTACACGACAGATTACACCATCCTCGTTCCTCTCTCCAAAGAGCAGCATCGCGCAACAGTCTCGACCTTGGTCTAGCACAGCTGGATCATAACTTTCGACAATAACACAAAAGGTCTGTGAGTCGGACAAAGAGAAGTGTTAAAAGGGACAATAAGCACAATAAGCTATGTCGGATACAATAGACGGCCCTGTTAGTGAACAATAAGACAAAATGCGATTCTCGAAACAGTGTTCAGACAAAGAGTTATTGTTCCATGATATATCGAGCAGCATCCTAAATCCGGTTGAGGATTCCTTGAATTCGTTATTCACTACCGCTATTCATCATCAGAAGAGTACATCCATCACTATTCTCGACTACATTCCCGAACCGAGCCAAAACATATATACACCCTCCACCTCTCGAAGCCACCAACACATTCGACGCTCTTTTCGGTCTACCACCATCGTTTGCCAACATCTGTCAATCTAGACACCGCGAAGTGCTGGCCACTAAACCTCGAAACAATCCTTAATCCCAATAACTCTCCCTTTTTCAAATCTACACTACAGTCATGGCCACCCCTCAAAGTACAAGCTCCGCCTCCCCGGCAAGCGGATATATATCAGGACTCGCCGGAGTGAACCTAAAAGTCGACGATTTGACGACATACGTCTTGTGGCTCTCCATAACAGGATTATGCGGCGCTATCTTCCTTGGACGAATAGCACAAATCTGCAACGCCCACCTACGACATCTTATGAACCTAGACGCCAGCGCCACACAGCAGTCATATTGGTCGCAGGATAGAACTTGGTGGTGGCCAACTATCAAGAAAGAAGTGCTATACGCTCCACTTAACCAGAAGCGACACAACCGCGAAATACAGCTATCAAAGGCCATGAACGTTGGAACCGTGCCATCAAGAATACATACGATCATCCTCGGCCTGTACTTTGCAAGCAATATTGTCTATTGCTGCATGTTGGACTACCATGTCAAAGACCAAGCCGCCATACTTGCGGACGTTCGTGGAAGGACCGGACATCTCGCAATCGTCAACATGGTTCCCTTGATCATCCTAGCCGGCCGGAACAACCCCCTGATCCCTCTGCTTCGAGTCAGCTTCGATACCTATAATCTATTCCACCGCTGGTTTGGAAGGATCGTCATACTACAATCTATTGCACACACAGCCGCATGGGCTGCCAACGTGGTAGCTGCAGAAGGCGCTCATGGAATTCGTGAGCATATAGCTAGAAGTGCATTTTTGCAATATGGAACGCTCGCAACAGTCGCCATGACACTCCTACTCGTGCAAACCCCTTCGGCGGTTCGCCACGCCTTCTACGAAACATTCCTACACATCCATCAACTTCTGGCCATTTTGGCTATAATCGGGATCTGGGTTCATTGCAAGGATGGAAAATTACCTCAGATGAACTACCTCATCTGGATAGTCGCTCTATGGGTGGCGGAACGCTGCATTCGATTGATTCGGATACTATATCGCAACGTTTCTACAAGCGGCTGCACCCAAGCTACCGTCGAAGCGCTTCCCGGCGACGCCTGCCGAGTAACATTTGAGCTCAGGCGGCCGTGGCAAGTCACTCCGGGCTGCCATGTTTATGCCTACCTGCCAAGTGTCTCGCTGTGGATGTCTCATCCGTTCTCCATCGCTTGGAGCGATTCAAGACCGACTCCCTATCTTACACTGGAAGACGAGAAACTACCAACTACACAACATGATCTCGGCAATCCACTTCCCACAAGAACCACAACCTCAATTTCTTTGATCATGTCAAAACGTAGCGGCATGACAGCCAAGCTCTACAACAAAGCTAGTGCTTCACCTACCGGAATCATCACAATTGCGGGCGCAGTGGAAGGTCCTTACGGCGGCCTGGAATCGCTCCACTCCTACGGCACCGTCATCCTCTTTGCCGGCGGTGTTGGCATTACACATCAAATCTCACATGTGCGAGATCTCCTTGCGCAATACGAAGAGGGAAAGGTCGCCACGCAGAAGATTGTTCTTGTCTGGTCGGTGCGTACCACCGAGCAACTGGAATGGATTCGCCCATGGATGGACGAAATTCTAGCTATGCCCCACCGGAAGCAAGTCGTCAAGATCATGATGTTTATAACGAAACCGCGAGATGCAAGAGAAGTCCGTAGCCGAAGCGAGACGGTCTTGATGTACCCCGGACGGGCAAATCCCAAGATCATCATTGCCAAAGAGATGATTACCAGAGTGGGAGCTACGGCCGTCACTGTCTGCGGTCCAGGAGCTTTCGCTGACGACGTCCGAGCGGCAGTCCGTGAGAACGTCGGGAAAGGCACCCTAGACTTTATTGAGGAGAGCTTCACTTGGTGAGCAGCGGAATGTTGGGATGGATTGTCTGAAGTATCGCATGTAACGTTCATTTATTCTTGTCCATATCTACCATCTTTACATATGACCATACTTGGTTCAAATCAATCATTTTGGATACAACACTTGCGCAGACCTATAAATCGTAGTACCCCTCGATACGTGAACGTTGAGCATCATCTGGAGGATTATAATTTTGGTTGACCGCTGACAAACTCGTACTTGAACCAGGGCAGTTGTCTAGAACTTGCTACGACTTGTCAGGTACCTGTCAAGCAGTCCTGCCTTTTCGTGGACTATCTGTTTTGTGATGATTTGACTAGAAGCCAATTGGAACCTCTTATTACCTTAATCTTCTGCCGTGTTGAATGGATTCTCAATTTGCTCGCTGCCATCAAGGGGTGATATCAGAACCAGTAGGGTTCCGCGAGCGACCATCAAGCCCAACGACCGCGTCGATTCGCTTCCCTCGTCGTCTGTAGTCATTAGCTAGTCCTATAACTTATCGATTCTCTCAAGTGTTACCTCTCAACAGCTCCTTGACATCATCCAGCACCAAATTCATAAGCTGGTCATAACCCTTCAACGTCCCGACCACTAAAACATCCCCCCACCACCTCAGTATCCGAACCACGGCCAAAAAAGCAAACAGGACACACGAGAGCATCACGGACCTTCTCGGCCACCATTAAACTTGACCGTAATCTCCTTGTCCATGTATTTCGTCAGGTCCAGGATATTCTCCTTTTTGGGTTTCTCGGCATGCTGTCCGCCCCCACCTCGCCCCCCACCTCCACGGCCGCCTCTGCTGTGCTCTCCCCCACCTCCTCGACCACTGCCGCCTCGTCCGCGGAAATTACCTCGTTCGGACATTGGAGGGCATGTGGTGTGTGCGATGATTATGATTGTGTGTGTGGAGGGGGTGCTGTTGTGTGGGTGAGGGTGGGGGGGGGGATAGTCGCGTAAAAAAGATGTGCCGGGTTTAAACGGCTGTTCGCTGCCGCATTTGTTGCGCAATGGCGTTGAATGGAGAGGGGCGGGACTCCCCCCTCTCCGTCCACTGCCTTGCCTAAGTACTCCCTTGCAGTACCCACCCACCCACCCACTTCTTCTCCTCCAAGGACAACTGTCTCCTTTGTCTTTCTCTCCCTCTCTCTTTCACTTATCCTTTCCTATTGAAAGGCACCGCTTGGAGATTGAATTATTTTGAAAGTCTCCCTTCTGTACTGCGTCGCATTCCCTCTCCCGCCTTCCGCTCGGAATTTACGCTAACCTCCGCTGTTTGGACATCTTTGCGCCGGGACTTTTACGTATCCTTGGGGTTTCTTTCAGACTCTCAGGTCCTCCCATCAGTTGCCATTGGAAAAATGGACACTCCGTCTCTCCCAGCGACGGAAAACAACCACCCCTCCGCGAAAAGAAAGCGGAGTACGTCCGCGGACACTCCAGCTCTTCCGATCAAGGCCGCAAAGACACACTCAAACCATTTACAGATCAACTACCTCGCCCGACAATTCCCAGATATCCTCCCACTCATTTCCGCCGAAGACCCACTGCCTTCCCTGCTCTCCTTGATATCCGAGTACGATGGCGTTCTCCAACGACATGAGAGCATGGCGGGCAATCTCGGAGCGAGACCTCTGGGACCGATACTCATCAAGAGATTCGAGAGGCTGTTCGACGGGCCGCCGAGGGTACTTAAGTCGCATGGGAAAGAAGGAACTACAGTGGGCTGGCTTGACGTGGTGGAGTTTGCGCGAAACAAACCGGAACAGTTCAACCTTGAGAAGATGAGGGACGGTGTGCGAGTCTGCCAGTTCTATACCAAGCAAAGCCGGGTGGAAATTACAGAGGAGGATTATCAACTGATTGCCTCGGGAATGCCGCAGAAGCTTATCCCCCCGCAGCCGATTCTGGAAGACGAGGAGAAAGAGTTGGGCACGCTAGAGATACTTGAGAAGAGCTTGGGACAAGTCGTGCAGCTTGCGGATCAAGGTTTGGAGCTTTCTGTTGTGGTATCGATCTCGTGCTAACATGCCAACAGTGTCCGCTCGCGCTCGACAGCTGAACCACCGACTGAAGAGTCGCAAGAATGCAATCATCGCAAGGCGAGAAGCTGAAGCGACCGCACTAGAGGACAATAGTGCCTCTAGCTCACGTCCAAACAACGTTCGCGTTGCCGACATGGGGCAATCATCGATCCACTCGAACGGAGACCAACGAGCGTCAATCTCGCCTACGTCTGGTTTCGTAGCTGTCAACTCAAGGCAATCCTATGCGAATGAAGGCTCCGTCTACGATAACTCTGTCTATGAGAATCCTAGGACCGCAAATGTAACCATTGTGAACGGCACTTCTCTTCACGGGGCTTCCGCTGCCACCCGAGCCGAACTTCTTAGCAAATTCTTCACCAATAGCGAGCGCGCAGCTTCAATAGATCAAGATCCGTCGGGACGAGCCTCTATGAATACCTCGCGCCCTTCTCTCTCAAAACCCAAGCCGAAACCGACCACTGAATCAAACGATTGCGCCTCTTTAATCAATTCCACATCACCAGTCCCGATTCCTAATACACCCTCCTCCCTCCTTCCCCATGTCAAGCCCTCCCCCGCCGATCGTTTTGACGACAGCGGTCCGTACAAAGCTGAGATGGTTGCTCGGATGGAGCAACTTCTCCGCGGCGATAGGATCATGCCACCTTGTGATCGTTGTAGGCGACTGCACATGGACTGTCTAAAGAACCTAACAGCATGTATGGGTTGCACCAAAAAACACGCTAAATGCTCGTGGAAAGATGTGGTGGATCGAGAGTTGAGAGATAATCCGTTCGTGCCGAGGATCAATACAAGTAGAGATGAAGGGGTGGACACCAGAAGTGAGGGTGATGATTATCAAAATTTGCCAACTATCAGCACGGGCAAGTCAAGTAAAGACTACGCTCAAGATGACAGAATTCAGCAGGGCGTCAGAGACGAAGAGCTACTTGGTGAGGACTCTGACGATGATGACCAAAGAGACGATGGTGCCTCAGCGTACCACAATCCGAGGACAGAACCCATCACCCCAATGCAAGCGAGCCACACCGACTTGGAAAACAATCACAGACCAATCGGTGCCCCGTCGCCACCACATGAATCCATCGGTCCCTCAACCCAAAATGCCTCACTCGACGCTACTACTCACCCCACACCCGTGCCCGCCGAACCCCCTACGCACCAGCCTAATTCGCTACCTGCCCAGTACAGCACGCATGAACCAACCCAAGAAATACAAATAGAACCCTACAGCCCCGGAAGCCCTCAGCTAAGCGTCCACGCCGTGGGCAGAAGCCTCGGAGCTGACCCTCAACCTACGGAGAACAGCGCGAAAGATGAGCAGGCAGACCAAGAACGCGAGAGAGACAACATCCAGCATGTGGTGGAGGACATGATGGGCAAGGTTGTGAACGGTGTAGACGAGGAAGAGTATAAAGAAGGGGGTCGTGCTTATAATGATGGCGAGGAGGGAATAAAGGGGTCATGACTGCAAGGTTTTACCTATCAAGTCCGGATTTCTTCTTCCCATCCTTGACAGCAAACAACCTTTGGCACTGCGGCAGCCATTTGTGTTTTAAAAGAGAGGATGTTGCGATTGCTTTTCCGCTCCCTTCGCATCCTCGAAAAACGCTTTCATCGAGAACACCGACCTGCAATCTCTCGCTATTATCTCATCTACAGAAGCTCTAGCGACACATCTCTTGGCTTACACAACACTACCAAACCCCCATCTGCGTAGCAGAGCTGGATGGCACCTTTGGACCATCAGCGAAGGGAGAGCACACGAGGGACGGTCTAGTTTTCTTTTCTCACGACCGGAAAGACGGGGTAATTGATGGATTTAAGACTATGGATGATGGAGATGATCTGTACGATTAATTGACTGAGCAGATGAGTATACGTATGATAGGGGTACGGCGAGGGTACGATGGGTGTAATGGAGATGGTAGGGGTACGATAGGTATGATAGGAGTACGATAGGAGTCCGATAGCCAGTCATCGCATGATAGAGACCTCTGTACTTTTACCTCTTTAAAAAAAATTTACTTTTGCTTTTCCCCTCCACGCTCCCCCACCCCTCAAAACCCTCCCATTCCCCATCCCCATTCCCCATTCTTCCTCTCCATTCTTCCCCTCAAAAACCAAAACAAACCCCGTCGTCCAAACAAACCCATGCAAACATCTCGTTCACTCTGTACATGTCTTTGTGTTTATGCAGACAGGAATATACCTTTTTTGGGATGTGGTGGGTGGGTGTGGGTTCTGAGATGCTGTGGGTGGGTGGGCAATTGGTGTTGGTGTTGGTGTTGGTAGGTGGAGAGTGAGAAGGAGATGAGAAGATTTTCTTATTGGTTGTGAGATATATAAAAAAGAGGAATATATGTATGAAGAATGGAAAGATGACGATCTAAAAGAAATGATTCACAAAAACCATATTTAAAATGTGCCTAGGTCTCACTACAGTGGTGAATAAACTTACTCCGTACTGTAATTGATGTTATATACATACCTTATGATACATACATGGCGTAAGGTTATAATGAATACTGTTGAGAAAGATATATCCGTTCAGTGAATTCGATAAAGTATATCTCATTCACCTACGTGGATTTCTATCGATTCTATCGAATTCGATTCACTTGTGCTTAGTTCACCCCCAACCACCCTCATCAATTCCTCCACCCGCCCCCTCCTGCACACCACCCCCATCCCCCATCCCCCACCCACCTACCACCCTTCCTCCCCCCCCCACCAACCCATCCACTCCCCCATCTCACCCAACCCGCTCACGAACACCCCCCACCTAACCCTTTCACAAACACCCCCCCACACACACAGCAATACCAGACCGTTCGCAACAAGAAGGACGGCCGGGGGTGTGTGTGAGAGTCCGGATGGGGTTGGTTGTTGGATGGGTTTTTGGGGAAAGGAGAGGAGGTGTGATGGGAGTGGATGGAGGGGTAGAGAGGTATAAGGACTGGACTGGACTCGACGGGGGGGATGAGAGATGAGAGATGGTGGGGGAAGGGGTGGGTGGTAGAGTCGAAAGAGGTATGTGCGCTGGATTTCTAAATCGGACTGCGTTTGAGGTGGAAGACAGTTCATAAGTGATTCTGAATCTCTGTGCAGGGAGGAGTAGGTGGGAGAGAATGTTGGGTTTCGGAAATGAAAATTATGCTATGTACAACGCCTCAAACCGGGGTATCTTTCACTTGAACGAGCAAGTGAAACGAGCGTCGTGGTCCCCCATCCCCAATGCATGCAAGCATGCTCCGTGAATACAAACGAACGTTATGTGCAAGAAAAGTAATCCTCCAAACAACCGTTTACCGCCGTCAGTGTGTCCAAATCAAGCCTGCTCGAACAGCGTAATCGTCGAGCAGAAATTGCTCCTATTATCGCCCTGCGCCACAACCCCCTTCCCATCCACCGTGACCATATTCGTGCTGGCCTTTGTGCTCAAACCCCAGAGGTACACCTCGGCCGAACACTCGATGCTGACCATGTTCTCCTGGCAGCTCTCGGTGGGGGTGCACGTTTGGTCCCAGTTGTCGAAAAAGGAGTAGAGGCCGGCGCCGTAGATGAGGACGGAGGAGGAGGAGAGAACGCGGAGGCCCCAGGATTTCTTGCACGAGTCGGTGGTGCAGCTGCTGAAGGTGGGGTCGAAGAAGGTGGGGTTGGGAGTGAAGGGAGTGAGGGCGTTGGGGTTGGATTGCATGTAGCTGGTGGAGGTTAGTCTGTTAAAGTAGGGACTTCGGAGGAGAGAAAGAGCTTACGGAGTTTCGGTTTGGATGGCTCCCATGTAAATGTTCTTGGCGTTGGCGAGTTGGTAGTTGTACAGCTGGCTATGCTCGGAGCTGGTCCCGTACATCCAGACTGGACCTTGGCTCTCGACCAAAACACCACGTCCGTTGTAGATATTTATCTGGTTGTGATCTGCAAGGTCGAGCTCGTGGTCGGCAGCCCAGAACCAGTTGTTCTCGAGTAGCACAGAAGCCTTGGAGGTAATGTGAAGCATCAGGAAAGCGCCTTCACATTGCGGGTTTGCCGGAGCGATGGCGGAGGGGTTCTTAGTGCACTTGTCGGATTGCAGATCAGTTCCGGCGCTTCCCCCAATTCTCATGTGCACATCCCACATCCCGCAAGATCCAGCAGGGCCGGCGACGTTCCATTCGATGAGAATCGCACCTGGCTGAGGGCCCTTGGTCTCGAAGAGAAGGTCGCTCATCTCCACCGCGCCAGTGTCGCCCGCTTGACCGACTTGGAAGACAGGAGTCGGTTTGTTTGCGTCGGAGAAGGCCTGTCCACTGGCCATGATGATGGGCCAGATTTCACCGGTGATCTTGATATTCTTGGGAACCTTGACCGTATTGGAGATAATGTATGCGCCATGGTCAAAGTAGACAACTTGGTCTGCAGTAGCCGAGTCAAAGGCTGCTTGAATAGCCGCAGTGTCATCAGTACTTCCGTCACCCTTTGCGCCCTTGGATCTGACGCTGACAAATGACGAAGATGGAACGGTCTCGTATTGTGGCTTGGAGCGCTCAAAGATGTTTCCGTTGCCGTCAAGAAGCGAGGCAGGTTTAGGTGTCGCACCGAGGGGTCCTTGAATGTGAGAGTCCGAGACTGCAGGAGCATTGGCGTTACATGTCGAGCTCCCGGCTGAGCCATCGGTCCCAGTGGTGTATGCGTGTCCTTGAGCCCATGATGCCACTTTGGAACCTCCAGCGAGAATGGACGAACCATCAGCATGAGCCACGGCAGTAGCGGCACCCGAAAAGTCGACATTGTCAATGACCAGGGTACCTCCACCGGCAGGTACGTTGTTGCTTGTGGAGAAGGAGGTGAGAATAGCTTTTGGCGTTCCAGAGAACTTGCTGTCCTGAATCAAGACCGATCCCACTGTTTGATTTGTGACGCCGTTTGACATATCAACTCCAACGCCGCAGTTGTTGACTGTGATGGATTTGAGCGTCCACACCCAGTTCCAGTTCATGAAAATACCCGTGTTACAGTTGTTAAAAGTAAGGTTGCGGCTCGTAAACTGCTGGCTTCCTAAGAATGCTCCGTAATTACCCCCGTTGAAGACGAGATCTCCCATAAAACCTCCAGATCCGTTGTCCATGAAAATGCCGGATTGCCTGTTGTTGGAGCCGCCTTGGACCATGTTGAAAACAACGTTCTGGATGCTTGTAGCCTGTGCAACTTGCCAGTGGATACCAGCACCAACCGATGGAGGCATGGCAGTCAGGTCGATGACAAAGTTTCTGATTTGACGATAGAAGTTGTTCTGGTTGGTAAACCAGTTGACACCATTTACGTATGGGTCGGCATCAATGACCGCCATACCCACGAAACCTGCCGAGGCCTTGAGTGTCGGGAGAGTGAGTGCATCGCCGATCATCTGCGTGTAGTAGTTTTGGTTCAGCGGTGAGCTGACAACATAGGTTCCTGGAGGAAAGTAGACGATTGCGGGAGTGACTGTAGAAGAATCGCAACCTTGACCACAGCGATTGCCAGAGGATATAGCATTTTGGATCGCTGCAGTATCGTCGGTATTACCATCACCTAAAAGTAGTGTACGTCAGCTTCATGTTCCCAAAGGTAGGTTGTTTTGGCAAACCTTTAGCACCAAAGTCCATCACATTTCGGTAGATCTGGAATCCGGGAGCCCCAAAGGCAACGACACCCTGGCGTTGAATGTTCGCTAGCCAATAGTTCGAGGATGCTGCTGCAGTGGCTGGCTGAGACGAGTTTGTACCATGTGTGCCGTTTAGTGGATGTGCGACTGGCGAAGCTCCAACCGGTGAAGCTGGCGCCAGAAGCAGCAGAGATCGTAAGGTCACAAAAAGCGCGACGGTTGAGAAAGCAACCATGATGAAAAAGTATCGGAAGGAATGTTGGTACTTGATAAGTTTTGTTAGTGACCGGCACTGTTTTAAGTGATATCAAGTAGTTGAAGGAATGGACTGGTTCAGTGTAGAAAGGTGAAGTTGTCAAGAGATGGTTGAAGTTCGCAAAACAGTCGAGCTACTCCAAGAAGAAAACGTGTTGAGGTATCTGAGTCAACAGTGAATGAATGAATAGGGGCAATCAAGCCAACCTGTAATAATGAGCAACAAACACAACAGCAATTAATTCCAAGTGAATGATAAGAGACGGTGGTTCTTAATGTAGCAAACTTTGATTGCAATTATAAACAACTTACAAATGACCCTTGCAACGCCGGATACTCCTTACTAGGGGGTATATACTCTGATTCGGTATTGGGCGTCTGTTCCTTGGATGTTTCCTCCTCGATCTTCCTGGCATACCCGCCTGGATATATATCGACCTTTTCCCCGCCATGATGGTTCTGGTTGGCATGATTGGGAGAGCCTTCTCGGTCTGTACCGTGCAGGTGGCCAGCAAAGTCACATTGCAATGTCTGGTGGTCAGGGGAAGGAGGTTGATGATGGAATGGACCAGTCAGGTGGATTTCTTCGGCCATCTCAAAGAATGGAGGTTGATCTGAAGCGTAGCGGCTTTAGCGAGCGCCAGGCCCTGTCCATTCTTGTGTTACCAGCTCCCATTCCAACTCGCACCAAACCGCGGAGAATCGCTCTATCCGGGATGAAACACAGCACATCAAGCTCATGGTTACCCTGCTTCCTTTGTGCTTCTGCTGGACCGGTAAGCCCGGCAGGTCTGGTAGAATTCTAGTGCGCAGGTGCCGAATGGATGGCGGCGGGCAGACCACAGTAGAATATCAGACCCACAAGCCTCGGTCGCGATGCACAATGCGCAGTACCTATGATGAGGGTGAGTGGCTGTGAAACTGTCGAGGTAATCTTGACCTCATCAGGCTCATCTAGAGTTGCGTGTATCAATAGATGACCCTCACCAGCAGGGCAGCAGGTCTGAGTGGATGAGTGGTTAGAGTAAGGTAGTCGTTTGATCAAAGAGGCGCCAGTCGGAATTACTCTCGGCCCGACGTTACTCTACTAAGGTATGTACCTTACCTTACGGTACAGGGGAACAGGGGTGGAGCGGAGTGCCGGAGTCCCAATAAATCCCAAGCACCAAAGCCACAAGGGTCTGTCTCCCTTTAACTTCAAATTAATACCATGACAGTCCTTCATTATTACGCAGCAATCAAAATACAACAAATTCAGCGCTTCGGTTTGGTTACAGTTATATTATCGTCATATGGTCTTCATCGAATATCACACCGTCAATTTAAACCATGCTGTGCTACAAGGACGTTGCATTCTGTTGGCTCAGGCCCTCTGTCGCAAGACCAATGTCATAAGGTTCTGCTCTGCTGTCACAACGGCGCCTAGGAGACCGCTCACGATGCCACTATTCTCATAGGGTTACTTCAGCATGTTGGAGATTGGAATCTCTGGTAGCCGGGTGACTTGCATTAGTTAGTACCGCACCCCGGATTTCGAATCTCCCATCTCCCATCTCCCATCTCCCGTCTCCCATCTTCCATCCATCTTGGCCCCCTTTGCCGCAATCCAACAATAATGTTATCTGCCAAACAGAGGCAGCACCTCCTGATCAGTACATGCGCGTTGCATACTGCGAGGGGCACCTGCCATCGGCCGTAGAAGTGTGCATGCGCTGGGCTTAGGCTTGCACTGCCTTTTTGAAATCGAACGTGCATCATCGAACAAAGGACTGTCGCACCCAAAGTTGATCTCTTCATCATTACCTCATCTGCCAACTCGACCGCATGGTCTGGATCAAGATAAGTGCTCGATGTGCTTTTAACCTTGCTTGCTGGGCCGACCATTACCGAAAATCCCCGGCGTCAAAGTCCTTTTGCGGTGGTGGCTGTACTACCCCCTGACCATACCTCTGTGTACCTTGTAATCGATAAATCACCTTACCAAGTCGTTCGACCCCTTCGCTGAGTAGATTTTCTTCTTCCCAAGAGAAACACAACCTCACCTTCCGCTTCAGGTCTGGTCCTTGATCATCTCCGGAAACCTCAAACATCGTTCCCGGCGCTATGATCACATTTTCTTCCTGTCGTGCTCGGAGCGCAACTTCCTCCGCCTGTAAAGGCTCGGGCAGTGCAATCCAGATGAAATAACCACCCACTACATCGCGGCCCATGTTAGGGAATGTAACGCCTAGAGGTAACAAGTATTTCTCCACAGCATCGACCATCATGCTGTATCGCCGGGCATATGCCGGCTGTAAGGTCTGGAAGATGTGACGTTGAAGATCGCCTGACTCGATGAGGGTGGACATGAAGGTCGCAGTCAGTTGCGAAGGTGCACCACCAGACCTCGACGAGCCACTGCACGTTGGTCAATCAGAGCCATCTTTTACTTAGGCATACAAAACTCACACTTGCGACAGTCCGTAGGAGAGTTTCTCGGTACCTTCAGCCCAGCCGGAGCGACATCCGGGGCCTGCGATTTTACTGAAGCTACCGTTGCTGACAGCATTTCCAAAACCGTCCGCACCTAGCCTCTCTGGCCCATCATCGAGGTCCCGATCGACGTCCACTATTCGGGGTAGGACTGCGTGTTCCATGCTGGAATCAGTAGACGACTCTGTTGCTGCCCATTGCAACTGATCATAGACATCATCTGTTATGATCAAGGCGTCGTACTCTCGGGCGAGCTTGACAAGCTGTTGGCGCCGTCGAAAGGTCATGGTTTTCGAAGAGGGGTTTGCGAATGTAGGTACAGCGTAAATGAGATGTCGGTATATCTTGCCCCATGGACGTGGAGGTTTAAGAGTCTGAACGAGATTGTTAATCCAGGCTCAATACATAGCTTACGGCAGATCTTCTGCTGCCAAAACTGCTTGCCTCTCATACCGGCCTGAGATTCCCTTCGGCCCTCGCCTTTTGCTCGCTCTTGTGTATCTCTTGCGAAAGAAAGTCAATGTCGACGCCTTCTTCGTCTTCGGGTACAGAGCGTAGTCGGCCATGGAAACCGCTATCCTCAAAGATGCGGCAGGCGAGGAAGTAGGTAGGCGAAATCATCCAGACATTCCTGGTGTAAAGAGGATCAGAATATTCTTGAAGAAGGCAAGCAAGATTCTGGCTGGCACCGCCAGTAACGCATATTCTTTTAGGGTCTATGGCCTTGGGAGTCTGATAAAAGTGTGTGAGCCATTGGGCGATCTGGCGTCGTAGTGGCTCATAGCCCGGGTCGGGACCATACAATAGAGCTGGAGTGTAGATGCTGGGATCGGAGAGGGCAATTGACGATGCTGCTTTGATTTGAGTTGCTGGAAGTAGCGAAGCATTCGGCCACCCTCGCAGCAGGTTGATCAAAGCTTTAGAGGACCCATTCATTGTGTGGATAATAATGCTCTGACTCAGTTCGTTTGTTTGAGATAGTGAAACCAGCATGCTGGGTTTCTCAACGACCAATGACGTCACCATTGGTGCATTTCCTGGGATTTCGTCAGCCCTACCAGGTACAGTGGTAGGTTGAAAACAGGAACGCCTGCAACAACATCGATTCCTTTTGTCGCGTCCTCTCTACCGGAACCTGGGGTGATAGAGTTGATCTATTCGACGCTGGTCAAGATTTATACAATATAATCATATATACGATGTATGAAAGGGAACGAAATTGACGGACCAAAACCGCAGGAAAGAGCAACGCAACTTTCCGCGCGTTCATAAACCGTTCATGGTGAACCCAATTCGGAATACCTCAGCCGCTTTATAACATTGGAGCTGGTCTCCTCAGCTTATTCCTAGCTTGGGGGCTCGCAGCAATGGAGAGATCCGCTAGACGGATTTCTTCCATCTTCTCCCTGGGCAGCACATCATCAGACAAAAGCAATAACAACCTTCAGCGACCGCCATCCTTTCACGCCCCTCGAGATTCCCGAACCCCGAGTCCTTCCAGACTACATCAAAGCTCTACCTCTACTCTCCAACCTTCAGCGTCGTCCCCAAACCTACGGACACCGAGTATTGGACAATCTCCTCACTTGGGCCCTTCCTTTGACCCTATACGCTCCGCTTCTTCAATTCGCGATCATGGTCTTCCTCCAGGGGTCCTTAAGCCTCTGCCTCTACCGCCAGGCTCGATCCGAAAGATCAGACCACAAAGCGCCGCTGGCAGTCGGTCAGGCTCACCACCGAAGAATTTCAGCAGGCCTACTAGTAGTAATGGCAGTAGGCCAGCATCACCATCCAAGGACTTCCTCCGGCCAATGACTCCAACCTCCGAGGCTGGGAATCCAAGTAGACCTGCAAGCAGATCAGGTTTGGCCCCCACCAGTAGGCCAACCTCGCCGTCCAAATACCTATCTCAGCCCGCAACGCCAATATCAGAGAGAAGAGCTTCTAAGAGGATAAGCTGGCTGCCAGGAAGGTCTAAACATGGTTCTGCTGAGGAAGCCGACGAGGCGCACGCGTCTCCGCGTGCCTGGGTACTTACTCCGGAGCAGCAAAGGCCGTACGACGTCTCCCCACTTTTGAATTTGCAAAAGGTTAATGATTCACAACTACCTTTGCTGGTGAACAACTGCTGATATGCTCTGTTTAGGTCCCAGAACTCTGGAATGAACGCGGGGATACCTTCGTCTACCTTCACTCGCATATACCTGGAATAGGTCCATCGTTTCGACTTGACTCAAGCTGCTTTGCTTCGTCCAGGAAATTGTTATCCTTAGCTCATAGTGGAACACAGAACAGCCCAATACAAGGCCCAAGTGATTTGGATTTTCCATCATTTGAGGAGAGAACCCATCAGCTCTCATTGAACACACCAACATCACCTCCTACGTCACCACAACAAGGCACGTCATCCGATACCAGCCCAATGGGATTGCGTACGTTCAGTGATACGTTCGATGAGTTGCCCAAAGATATTCATCTGTACCTACCACAGCCCCTCCGGGCGGATCTCTCAAAACCACATCGCAGTCTTGATCAACACGACGTTGAAACACTTGTTGCTGTGCGGAATGTTTTTGCCTTTCTGACCGGTCGACCCCTGGTCGCAACCACTCATGCGCCGACAGTCTTTTCAACCTTACTAAAGTTAGCGGACCTCTTGCAGAGATATGAGTTTACAAACATGGATGGCTCTACGCTTGGTGAAGAAACAGCAGGGAACTTCGCTCATTTTGTAAAAGATTTCAGTGTGGGAGACGTTAGAGGGAGTCGTGAGAAGACGATCCAGGCCATTGTCTTAGGCGAGCGTATGCGATTCTGGGACTTGTATAACGAAGGATTTGCTCACGCAGTTGGCAAATACGAGGACATCACTAGTCTTCGAAGCCCAAAATTCGCGCTAATTTCGTCGATTACCCATCAGCGACTGGAACGAGCGACTCTAGATCTTGATGCTCGCCTCAAAAATGTGCGCTCGCGATTAGAGACATTTGATTTCCCGTCGCTATTTGCTGGAATCGCAAATTCTTCAACTAGTTCCGAGAGCAAGATAATTAGCTTCAAGGCCTGGAAAATGTCTTTTACGGCAACGCGAAAACACATATTAACATTCTATCGGGAAAAATACGGCGCCTGGCCTCCAAAGGCGAAGTCGAAGAAGAACGAGTTTGAAGAAAGTGGTCTGAACCGAATTCTGCTTCAAGAGCTATATCAAGATTTCTCTGATCTTTACGATATTCTTGTTGACCGCACTTCGCTCACAACTCGGTCGATCGATTTGCCTTCGTTAGGAAATTCTGAGCCAAATGATGGACAGCAACTTGCGCCACGCGCTCTTCGCAGATTAATGAACGAGTATGATCGCAGCACTCCTCCTGTACAGCCGCCTATGCCGTTTGATATCCCTCGTCTACCATCTCTATCCACCACACGAAGAGAATTCGGTTCACTGGACGCAAGGAGACAGAGAAAAGAGAGCGCCAAGAAGCTCAAGGACAATGAGATCAATCAAGCTCTCATGCAGTCGTACAACCGTGATTCTGTCAAGTCTACGCCCTTTTTAGAGTCCTTTATGTTATTCGAGCGAAGATCAGCACACGACTGTTCCGTTGACGAAATGTCTGATCTACGATACGGGCAATGGATATTCCTATACGCCGTTCTTCAAGCTTTACCTCTAGTGGTGGTGGACGCTCCGGGTCTGAGATGGACAAAAGGAGTGGAATATTTTCTCTGCGAAGTTCCAAAAGGTGGTGCACCATGGATTCAGGAAAAGTCCAGTATCAAACAGAGCTGGTACGGTATCGCAGGGGGTGCTGGCGTGGTGAGTCTACCTGCAGATGTTGTCGACCATGGCGTGGATGGTATATACCATAGAAGTCACGCCTGGCAAGCTGCAGACATATGGACTGGATATGATGATATGGCCTCGGCGCCTATCTCACAAGCTGATCACTACGATGACCTGTCACCGCATCATTTGCCTGTCACATATGAAGGGCCTGGCTCACGAAGGAGTTCACCTACCCGACGAAGTCAAAGAGACTCGGTAAACCTAGGATTGGAGGCGCTGCCGATGCCCGCCAATGTCGCGCCAAGCGGGGCCCGACCAGTATCCATGTATGATCCTGGAAAGAGCTTTGATGACATTCTTGGAACCATGAATCCTCCTGGTGGGAAGAAGAAGTAGTGAGCCTGGTGCTTTCAGAATACCTTGAGAAGCGAGTCCCGCTTGATATTATATCCCTGTCAGAGATATTGAGTCCCGGTTGGCTTTTGTTTACTCTTGGTTCACTGGCCATCACTGCGCGAGCCTTGATAGGCCCAGTGATGGCTGTTGTGCGTGAGTGGTACGCTTTATGATAAAGGTGTTGCATAATTACATTACAACTTTGGATTATAATTGGGGTGTCCTCATGCTTCTTCGCTACCAAGGCACTTTACCCAGGCTAATACTTCGACCACCTATTTTTCCACCATCTTCGAAGATTCATATCTTGACCGATCTAACTTATAACTTGATATACTAGGTCATAAAGTGTCTTGAAGTTACATGTATATAAGCGGGATTCTCCTAGGGAGAATTGTTCACACGCCGGCCTTGTTGTAAATATTTGGGATGGTATCAAGGCATGGGTTTGGCTTGGGAAGTGCATTTCGCATGATGGGTAGAAGATGATGATTTGGTTTAAAGTAGATTATGTGGAGTTACGGAGAAGATTGCGTTTTATTCAACACAAGCAGAGGGGCCTTCTCTATGACTTTAAAAGGGCCTGTCGTTGTCCAAGTTAAGCAAACATGAGAATATTAAGAATTTCAAACTATAGCTGTATGAAAAGTGGTTTTTTGCAGGCAAGGTTGTATTAGTAATCAAGCTTTGTGTTCTGGTGCTCGCTTGCCTGGAGGCGCTAACCCGAAGGGGCTTAGCGACGCTGGCACGTCTGAGAACTGAAGTGCTCGCTGACTGACTGGACTTCACCTTTTAATGCTTCAAGATCTTAGAACCATTCCAATATTTGGATGGCTTTGAACACCCTCTATCGCTGGTCTACCTCCAGATCTTGACATGATGGACCTTCTCTCCCCACCATGCCAGCAATTTTCACCCTTTCGCCCAAATCCGCCCAACCACCCCCGTACCGCTCAAGCCGATCATGGCTCCCCCGCCGCTCTCGGTGGCTCTTCCTCCCCATATTCTCCTTTCTCCTCTACCTCTATTCACCAATATCCCTCCTTCCCTACCGCTCTCCCATTCATGCTCCCTCCATCCGCTACAAGTCCGTCGATTGGTCCCGCTACACTTACAGTCAATATGCCACCAGCAGCGCCTACCTTTGCAATTCAGTCATGGTCTTCGAGGCACTTTCGCGTCTAGGCAGCAAAGCTGATCGCATACTATTCTACCCGGAAGAGTGGGACACGGAGATTTCGGATACGAGGGATAGAGACAGTCAGCTTCTTGTCAAAGCGAGAGATTGGTACAACGTCAAGTTGATACCTGTGCAGATGCGGCTGTTGAATGATGATACGTGGAATTCGAGCTTTACAAAGTTTTTGGCGTGGGGCCAGACGCAGTATGAGCGTATCATTCATTTGGATTCGGATGTGACGGTATTACAGCACTTGGACGAACTGTTTTTACTACCGAGGACACCGGTGGCGATGATGAGGGCGTACTGGGTGTTGCCGGGCATTAAGGCGTTAACGTCGTTGTTTATCTTGCTTGAGCCGTCAGGGGCGGAGTTTCAGCGGTTGATGGAGGCTGCGATGGAGGGGAAGAGGAGGGCAGGGGAATATGATATGGAAATTTTGAATTATTTCTATGGTGATAGCGCCATGGTGCTGCCGCATCGGAAATATGGCTTGTTGAGTGGAGAGTTCCGGGCTAAAACCCACAACAACTATCTCGGGAATAACCATGATACATGGGACCCCGAGCAAGTACTGAAAGAAGCAAGTCTGATACACTTTTCTGATTGGCCACTTCCGAAGCCGTGGATTATGTGGCCGCACAATCTGATTGGGGATATGACGCCGAGGTGCAAGAAGGGAATGGAAGGACAGGAGTGGGATTGTAGGGATAAGAGGGTGTGGTTGGGGTTGTATGATGATTTTAGGAGGAGGAGAAAAGTTGGTCACAGGTCTCAGGTTTTTGAGAGTGGTCGTGCTAATGAAGTCGAGCAGGATATATGCGCTTTGCTTTCAGCGCCTGCACCGGAGTGGCCGCCGAGGAATTATACGAAAAGCTAGAAAGAGGCATCCAGAAGAGCCCAGGTGGCTTTCTCTGCTCTTATATCAGCCTCTCTCTAAGTTCTCCGAGTACCAGGTCCGGAAGTAAGAATGGCGAATACATCAACACGAGGGGCGAAACATGAGGACATATCTATCCAGCAAGCCGATGCCTCCAGCTCACCTCGGAAAGTTGATAGTAGATGTCTGATGTCCCCTCAAAAAGGGTGAATTTCACAGTCCATGCCTGTGGGTTAGAGGCATTGATCGCGTGATATCTCGTCTTCGGATAAACTCTTGTCAAAACCAACAAAGACATACTGCACGGCGTTACTCATCTGGCTCGACTCAAGGAGACAACAAACCACCCTTAAACAAGTCTATGAGATCTCGCCACTATTTCAATACCTTACGCCGTGACAAAACTCACCAACCGTCTGCGCTACGGCTGCTGCCCGAGGTTGTATGGGCGATGATAGTCAAATCCCACGTGCTTCTCGCCAGCCCTGACTTCTCGATGTAGCAATACTACCAAGCTCTAGCCAACATCTCTGCAGGAGCTTAGGAAGTTCCCAACCATCAGTAACCGTTGAATTGTTCATCCAATACGCTCAAACCATTGACTATAGACTCGTTCTCATCATCACAGATGAATAGTAAATATAGCGCTTGCTGAATAAAGTTTTCACGTGATTCACCTCGCTGCGTTCACGCCTTCCTGTGCATAGTGGCGTCGTCGATGAATGGTGTGATTTGAATAGAGGCAGATGCCAGTACGCCACCGATGGTAAAAAGTCATGTGTTTTGTTCTGACAAGATTGCTAGGCTACCATATTGAAAAACAGCGCGACGGTCAATAGAACATCGACTAATGGGAGAAAGAAGGCAATCCAGCGCCTGCTGTCTCAGATCATCGCTCAAGCACTCCTAGATATCTAGATAGGGTTTTAAACACAAGAGGGCCAAATTGCAAATCTCCCAGATCTGAACCCCTGAGAGACTTCAACAATGCGGCTCTGATCTCAAGCCACACCAAACGATCTAAAATAGTATTCTCAACGGCAGCCGCGATAGCAGCACCCCTGGAGCGAATGGCCAGGGGGCAAACTATGCTGAAGGTAGCTTGAAGATCGTAGTTGCATTGTATGTAATCGCTGTCGGTTTCTTCGACTTGACTGCAGAATCCGATGACTAGGATTGAAGCGGAAAAGGGCTTGGTCAAAGAGGACTGCTTGTTGATCTGATTGAAGCCACTGGACAAGAGGTCAGTAAGATGCACGCCGAAAGCTAGACTCATCATGAATATTCCATCCTTGTAACTGACCTTCTGCACTGTAGCAGAGATATATCCTACATCTTGCTGCGCTTCTGACATCTGCATTGGCACCGGCTCGCTCGGTTTGGTTGCGAGTATTTGAAACCTCAAAGCATGTAGACTCGACATTGCCGTCAGCAGAATAGCGAGATATCAGCCTCCTTGTGATCTTTCTTCAGAGGAAAATTCGATGCTGGGGTGCTGCAGAACAGCCAATGTTGAACGTCGAGGAATGGGTCCGGGGAATCAAGAGAAGTGTTTGAGAGTCATGGATCGCTCGCTTTCATCCTCAATCCATAGGGTTGTCCTGTCGGTTAAGAGTCTGGTGTCGAATAGAGAGCTGTAGGTGAGAGGATTGATGGCTGTATTGCTCTGTCATGTAGAGTAGGGGTGCATCACGTCTGGGAGAGAGATTTGAACAGAAAAGGGCAGGATAAGCAGTTTCTTCCGCCTGAAGGGTCGGCCATATAACGCTCATTGTAAGAGCTATTGAAAGAGGCTAAGAATTCAAGTTTGATGAGGCTTGATCACCTAAGCTGACAGCTTCGTTAACGGCTTCAGAATGCTAGTGCTTCATGGGCTGAAAGACTTCAACATCAAGTGGCTGGAGCAAATGAGTTTCATGCGATGGAGTATTGAGTGTCGCAGTCTGCCGTCTATGGCAGAAGTTGATGAATTCAAAGGTAAGATGTGATGAATGACCGTTCAAAAGGAGCATACACCAGGGAGTCCTTTAGTATCTCTTAGACGCCCGATCAAACAATGGGATCCATCCATAACCAGTCCAATAATTTGTGTAACTCAATTCAGCCGTTGTAAATACGACGCTATTGCAGACGTTGTTCTCAGCCCATGTGCCGTGAATTTCAATGCTATTGAAGATCACCCGTGGTGGAATACTTGCCCCATCACCATTGACATGCTTAATTACCGTGCAGGATTCACGATTGTTGAGGCAGGTCTTATGAACTCTGTCGACGTCCATGTTGAGTAAATCATCCTATGTTTGCGATTAATGGTGTTGCACCGGTTTTGGCAATCTAGAACTTCTATCGATTCAAATGCTCACCAATCACGACCTGATCGTGTACATTGCCATGATTGGCAGGCATAGTCTTCTGCTTGACTTTGTAAATGTCTTTATGCCATTTTAGGAAGCGTCGTACCCAATTTTAAGACCCTCTTGGGTGTGATCTTGGCTGTCGACCAGGATTTAATATTCAGCCTTTTCAATAAGAGAATAGGTGAGGCAGGCCCATATAATCCCATTCTTTCAAGTACCGGTGTAAAGCCTCCTCTTGATAAGGTTCTAGACGTCGCAAATGCAATCCGGACACTTCAGACTTAGATGGTGTGCCCAGGTATCGGTTTCGGAGTCTTTGGTGAGGAACGATGAATTCTCGCGCAATATTGGTCAGAACATACATCGCGATGGCGAATAGCGTCAATAGCTTCAGAGAACCGAGCTTCCACCTCTTTGTAATTCCTGGACGTTATGATGGCTGTATACGAGGGGGTCTAAGTAGGGGTCGAGGGGTGTCTGAATATGGAGCGTTGATCTTTATAAGTGATGTTTTTGTCTGATTGTCGGGTGGCAAGTAGAGCTTGGCGAATCCCGCGGGAAACGCAGCGCACCATCACCAAGTATCGAGATCATGCTGTCCCAGCGTAAAAAAACAAAAAGGTTGCGACTTACCCGGATCGAACGGATGCTAACGAATGTTAACTGATGTTTGTGGCAATTGTGGAATATTCACGTACACCTTCAGATGGTATGGACCGGAGTTGAACTTCAGTCTGACGCTCTCCCAACTGAGCTAAAGTCGCAATTTCTAAAATTGTTACTCTTATTGATGTATATAACTTTAAAATAGCGGAAAAGTTCCGAAAAACAATGCCACGTGACTCAACTGCCAAAAAATAGGGGGGAGATGACAGGGAGTCGATTGCTAATGGCGCTAGTACAATTTATTAGTGGAGAGCTTTTCGCAGTGCATGCACTTTGCATCAACACCTCTCAAAGTTCAAGACATGATAAGCGTATTCGAACACCGTTTCAATCACTCCAAACGACCATGTTTTGGTGGAGATATCGTTGCGCTCTATCCAAAATATGCTTCGCGATTGCGCCTGCAAAGCACCCCCTAAAGCAAATCCCGCAAAGCCAGAGCACCCTTCACAGCAGGAAGGGGTACATTGCTTCCAATACGAGTCTAAGCGGTAAAACATGTACCATTCGTTGCTTTGAAGGGTGCTTTGAGGGCGTGCTTTGGGGGGTTGATCTCCAGAGCCCAGGGGCCTCCGGGGAAACTTCAGGGGGTACAGTATGTGGGAGAGTCCTATCATGAACACGTCGGCATGCTTTACCACCAAAATTTGTATTTAAAGCAATCGATTGGTATTCCCTCCAGGATCGCGACGAATACTGCAGTATCTGCAGTGGCATAGATACTCTTATTTTGCAATTTGCTACCAAATTTGTGCCCGAAAAACCCTACCAATCAACGAATCTCTTCACAGCAATACTACATACAATACCAAGCTTACGTTAAGCGCACATGAGGGAATTTTCCCCATACAAAAGACCCGATGAAGTCTTCGTTGATGATATTACACCAGGATATTTCGTACCACTCTTCTAAACCCGATTTAGTAAACTCTGATCGCCGCCAGAGTCGAGGAAAAATTGGTCAATACTCTCCCCCTCTCTCTCTTTTCCTCTCTTTCGAGGGATGTCCGGCGTGAGCCCAGAAAGGCGTCAATGGCAAGCATCTGTCGCAGCGTGAACCAGGATTTATGCAATTCGACATGCGTAGAGGTCATCTACATTGCGCAATGTCAAAGCGCGCCGCTGTTGAGTAAAAATAAATTGGCGAATGAGTGTCTCATGTCAACGACAGCAGCACCTAATCGTCGACGCTTTTGGGTGCTTATTCCTGAAATTGACATGTCGCTATGGATGACTATTTACATGGAGTGCAGCTCAGCTACTAGCTATTCATTGAGATCCTTGAGTCATCGTCGCGTCCAGTGAAGACTTTAAAAGGCCATTCAGCGACAAGATACTCGCTATTCGAATCATAATACGACTTGACATTAGCACCCCAAATTAACGTTAGGAGCATCGAGCTTTCGGAACATATAGGGAAACGGAATTATGTGGCTATCTACCACATCAATCTCAACCACCGATTTATCGTGGCTGGAAATTGAAATGTGTTCCTCTATCACCTTCTATAACATAAGCGGCCAATCATTCCATCGAAGATTGCTTCAATCGAAGCACTATTTTCCCAGTATATGCCTCGACCACTTCAGCAAGTCGACGTAGTCATTTACTACGGCGATTTGACCGAAGAATCCAAACTCTCGGAACTCCAAACTACCATCCAACTCCTCAAGGCAATTAACGCACCCCTTGAAACTCATTATCGCCGGCAACCACGGCTAGACACTAGACATACCCGCCTCCGAGAAAATGATTTCCGCCGCCAGCTCCCCTCTCGACCCCGACCTCGTACGGAAAGTTTACGGAAAGTTTAGGGTAATTACAACTCGGCTCGCCAATCCCTTTGGGGTGCAAAAGAAGCAAGTATCATCTTCCTAGATAAAAGAACGTACCAATTCATCTTCGAAAACAGCGTGTCACTTCTCTATGCCCCAGGGCGTGGACCCAGTAATAACATACGGATCGCTAAAGGGCGTTTTGGACTACAAGTCATCTAAAGAGCGAACCAGCTGCTCCAATCTCTTCGCAGCTGTCGCCCGCACTCAACCACCGTTGCACAGCTTTGGACCTATCTATAAGGGCTGGGGGGCGAAATTAGTGCATGTGGCGCGAGCACATTCACGAGAGGTCGAATCATTTTACAGACATTGATAATGGGAGGAGTGTGGTTGTGGAGAAGTTGTCGGGGTTGAGGGCTTCGGAGCTTGATTGGGAGGACTCAAAGGAGGAGGAGATGAGCAAATTGAAGGAGCGCAGGAGGGAGAGGTGGTATGCAACGAGCCACTGTGAAGGGGATGAGCATGATATCGAGAGGGGGAGGCGGACGCTTTTTCATGAATGCGGCGATGCACGGTACGCAGGAGGAGGCTGGTGCAGTTGCCGTGGCTTGTGGATATCGAGCTGCTGAAGGCTAGATGTTTGGGTTTGTTGCATTGCATGATACCCATATCGGCCACACTTCGAGGCGCTGATTTGGCGTTTTCCAACCCGCAAAGCTCGTCTGTATAGTCATGAACACCTAGGGCTTGGGCAACAATGCCAAGATGGGTCGCAAAAGAGGTTATCGGACTTTCATAAGGGCACAGCACAGCGAGATGGCCCTGTTTTTGGGGCATGAGTGCATCAATTCAAGGTTTACAGAGGATATCATTGCATACTGTATAATCTCGCTGGCTGACATCGCGCTTAGCGTGCATTATGCTGTGCAGGTTTGCTACCAGAAAGCAACATTTCAAAGACATTCCAACTTCACTCACTATTATCACCTTCTGTGTCTGCACCCTCCACAAGACCCGCATCTGTCACCGTTGGATTGTTGCGCTTGTATTATGCCTTCACCTGTACGAGTTGGAGGGACCGGACGATCGGATCGACAGGACGGAATTTTGTCCTTCGTATAGCGTTACCCTCCGCCTTCGTCGCGGCCTGACAATCCTCGCATGGGGCCATTTCTTATAACATATCCCGATCCGTTTCTGGTGTACAAACGGTGCAGGATCGCGTTGTCGCTTTTTTCTTACACGGGACGCATTGAGCAAGGATCAATGGATCGTCCCCAAGTGCCAATACGGGATCCCGTGTAGACATATGTGTTACTGTTCTTGCGCGCGGCTAGGATATAAGACGTCCAGTGAATGCTCTTCATATGCTGAGTATGCAAGGCTCGAACGCTTTCGTCAATGCATGTGGCCCACGCGGCATCAGGACCTTGATTCAATGAAACGCGAAGTCCTTGATGCAGAGGGTCCTTCCTGTTCAGTCCGATCGAATTGTGTCCGATCGTCTCTTCTGGGAGGTATTGCTCAAGGATGATTGGAGCCAGCGTCTGGAAGAACAGGCGGAGAAAAAGCTCTCCAATATTAAGGAGTACGGTCTCTGGGGTTTCTTCTAGGCATTCAATGTTGATCAGTCCAAGCGTGGCGTAGCGTAAGGACTTATCAACTCGGCGGGTCGTCCTATAGTGGAAGCTGTCTTTCGTATACCTGTCTCACAAGTGTCGTGCAATGCGCATCCGAACGATGTGTGATTGCCCCACATAGAGTCTTATGTAGTCCTCATCCACTGGGTCCGACATATCTGACACGACTCCGATGTACCATCCTGTCCCTTTTTCCTCTTTTGCACTAGGCAGATTCTGCAGACTGTTGACCAGAAGTCAGCGACATACGTAGATCAGGTTCTACATCATATCGAGACAGGTTATCAAAGCTCTTATCGATAATGAGCTTTCGGGTCTGCGGGGTGAATGACTGCCATAAGGCATCATCGAGACGGTTCTCTCGGATAGACTGCTGTTGTTGATCCGTGCATTTACAGAATATACTTTCGAATAGCTTGTAGAACTCTCCACGATCATCTTTGTTATCTGCATCGTCCAGCATCGGAAATACACTTTGCCCTTGCCATTCAGAGATAGCATTGGTAACGTGGCCAAGTTCGATTTCGTCTAGATCTCTGTCTTGTGCCCCTTCCCAACTGCGGTTCTTAGCTGCCTCGATTTCTTGTTCACTTACTCTCACTCTCTCTGCCAAGATAATTCTCCAAAGCTCGGGATTATTCTTTTCGATATTCTCTACTTTTTTCTTTGCTTTTGCATCATGCTTGAGGTAAGTAACGGTGGGCACATCTTTCTCCGTTGGAGGTGGCGAAGGTTTTCTTCAGTGCAAATACGGGCCGCTATCGCCTTTCAAGCACTCAGCAGTCGTGTTGAAGTATCTCGAGAGCGTGTTAATTGGTCTGAAAGTCTCGTGAAGGATGATATACATACCTGCACGGAATTTTCGACACTTGTTCCTTCCAAGCCGGATTTCCTTTCACCGGCTCACCAGGCTTTACCGCCTGCAATTCAGGATCATCGGGTGCGGAAGCTTCGAGCCCAGTGAGAGGTGGCAACTTTGCCGCCTGTAATCCGGAATCATGGGGCGCGAGAACGTTGAATCCGCTGGGAGGTGGCAGAGGCGTCTGCTCGTGCAAGAACGGGCAACGTTCACCTTTCCAGCACCCAGCAGGCTTCCAAAAATATCTTCACAGAGCATCGGTCAGTCTTAGAGTAATATTGAAGATCTTGACATGCATACCTGCACGGAGTTTGGATTTTTGCCTTGTGTCCGCGATCTTTAGGTGTGGCAGTTGTCACTTGTCGTCGCTTGTTCTCCTCACCGTCTAAGAAAACCTCTCTCCTCTTTGCTTCGCCTCTGAGGAGGCTTTGGCTGGTATCTGAGGGGCCCCGGTTGACATGGTTTAGATGGAACCGGCTGGAGACCTGGAGATGATCCATATGGGTAAGACATGATGTGTGACAGTATCTTGCCTTGAATGGTACAGCTGCGTGGTGTTCTTAAGGCAATGGCCTATGCTGACTTGGTGAGAAACGAAGCTGGGTGGAAGAGGAAGGGAGGTGATAAGAATGAGAAGCTCACTTTCAGAGTCGTGCCGCCCTATCAGTCTCCGATATCGATAATACACACACTCACTCTAATGATGGCAACGTCACTGTCATTGCGGCTAGAGCCAATCTCATCAACTTATCTTCTCATACGGCTTTAATGTTGGGGATCAGCAATGCAACCGCCATTTCGTCTAGTGGTCCGACTCAAGCGTCCAGCAACTTGGGCCCACCGACTTGCGCCGAGTGTGGTCTCACTTTCTCTCGTTTCGCTGATGTGCACCGCCATTCCGATGTCAGGGGAAAAAACCGAGCTCACGCTTCCCCCACGCTCTCCCATTCCTGCTTGCACCTACTTCGTTCCCGGCACATCAGCGCCCCTAGCCGCAATGACCTTAAACGCCTGCACATGATCCGCGAGCACTTTCTTCACCGCCGCCCGCTCCCCCATCCGCTTATACCAAGCGTCGACGTGCGGGAACTCCTTCGCCACGTCCGGCGCGTCCTCCCGCATGATGAAATCCAAGCGCGAGTGGAAGGCCACGTAGCTCAGATCTGCGGCGCTGCATTTACCGCCCACGAGCCACTGCTTCTCGGCCAGCTCGTCGTTCAGCACTCGCAGCACCCGCCGGAAGTCTTTCACGTAGCTGGCGCGCGCGGTGGGGTTGGCGGTGAGGAAGGCCCAGTGGAAGATGTGTTGCAGGAGGGGTCCTTGGGTTGTTGTTTGGAATTGCAGCCATTGTTTCATGAGGTATTGCTCCTTCAAAGTCGAGAAGGAGATCAGCTTCGAGGTGTCGTATTGCTCGAGGAGATAGTCCATGATGGCGCCGGACTGGGTGCTGGGTTAGCTGGTTTGTTTGGCTGCGGATGCGAAGCATTTACCTCGGCGAGTAGGAGATCGGTGTTGGGGTCCTCGATCACGGGCGACATGCCGTTGCGGTTTAGGGCGAGGAAGGTGGGCTGCTTTAGCTCGGGAGTCGTGCGGATTTGGGTCGTGTAGGGCACGTTGAGCTCTTCGAGGAGGAGAGCGATTTTCCATGGGTTTGGTCCGGCTGCGGTCGGTTAGTAGAATTGAGGATTTGGATGTAGATTGTTTCTTACGATGGCCGTGGAATTTTATTGGTTTGAGGGAAGATATTTCCTGATGGCTCGTATGTTGAGGTTGAGATTATTGAGAAGTGGAGACTAGGGGGAAGACGGATGTTCTTGTGAAGTCTGGTTTTTGAGTCGTGCTTCTATCATCCTCCTTTGTATATTTATGGACCAATCCGCCATTGTCATGCTAAGAAGGGTTTATGTACAAAAATCGGGAGGATTCATAGGATTTTGCGCTCTTTCCCTCGATGGTCAGCCGCAAGTTTCAAGGGTAGATTCAAGCCTGTTAGACCTGCTTCGTGCTTTGAGAGGGCCGGCGATAGGACGAATGATGCTCAGTATCGGACGAATGGTCGGTGATAGGATGAAATCGGACTTAGCAGAGGCGGATCTTCTGCGGTTTGAGTTGGATGATTCCGAATCAGCGCGGGGAAAGCTTGCTGTTGAGCTAATCATGAACATTTCGTGAAAACTGCATCGGGTTTTCTTGTGAGCAGAGAGTAAGTTGCGGTTGGCTCTAGAATAGACAATGAAAAGAAGGGCAGATTTTCGATATACTCCGTCATAGAATCAGACGGTATGCGAGTCCTGGCAGGCAACAAGGTGACGAGTACCCGAATCCGCCTCGGTCCTATGCTTACAAAACAAAGGCAGTGTCGAGTGCTTCGGCAAGCTTGGATATGCCCAACTATGGATTGAAAGATACTATGACCGGTGATCACAAAGCTATATCTCGATTTGTGGGGCGCGACGACCCCGGGTACTCCAAGATGACTGCAGCACTGAAACGGTTTGGGAAGACCCGCTGCAGTATTGATAAAGGCCAACAAAGCAGTAGGAGAACCTGATGAGAATAGTCATGTGCCAGAAGTTCTGATGATATTTTCAGTTCTATCAGATGGCGAGAAAACGTGTTTGCAGAGCCTCTGTAAATCTGATTACTACAACCATAAGCAACGAAATCCACAGAGAGCCACTGGAACGTGTATGTGGTTTTTGGATCATCCGCATTACCGAGAGTGGACAGAGAAACAGTCTTCCAGCCTTCTCTGGGTATCGGGAGATCCGGGATGCGGGAAGTCCGTGCTGTCTTCCTTTCTAGTTGATGAGTTTGTTGAGGAATTGCGAAGCAGCGAAACTGCCTCCCAGAGCTTAGTATGCTACTTCTTCTGCAAAGATGACAACGATGAGCAGAAGAGCGGCACCTTGGTCCTATCTGCCATCCTGCATCAACTCTTAAAATATCGACCTGAACTTATTGACTACGCCATGCCAGAGTTCCATTCGAAGGGCAAAAAGCTTACAGAAGAGTTTGCTACACTATGGGGAATATTCATCACATCCGTCGAGAATTCAGGTCTAGAAACTGTTGCCTGCATCATCGACGGGTTAGATGAATGTGAAGAGACAACACGAGGCCTCCTGATTAGTTCCCTAACCTCTTATTATTCAAGTAGTCGCGCAGGCATTCAGTGTCAAACTTCTCTGAAATTCATTGTCACCAGCCGTCCGCTTCCGTCCATCGAAAATGGGTTCTTCGAGGTTCGAACCGTCAGGTTAAAGGCGGAAGATGAGACTCGAGCAATTACGGGTGACATTACGCTGGCCATAAGAGAGAGATTAGACAAGCTACAATCTGTAAGACGAATATCCGGCACAATTCGGAAGAAGCTAGAGAATCATCTGATTTGCAATGCTGACCGAACTTTTCTCTGGGCGTCGCTGACGATTGAAATGCTTGAAAAAAGCACAAAGGCATCCGAGAGCGCATTCGATGAAATACTAGAAAACCTACCCAAGTCTTTAGATGCAATGTATGAGAAAATACTCAATCAAACGCCCGATCAGGATGAGGCGATATTAATACTTCAAATCATCATTGCAGCCTTCAGACCGCTAACACTGGACGAAATCAATGTTGCAATGTCTATCAGAGAGCGTCACCGAACTTTGAAGGACCTTGAACGTGACCTCGAACCCTGTGTCGAACAGACTTTGAGGAATCTATGCGGTCTTTTCATTCGGGTCATTGGATCCAAAGTCTATCTTGTTCATCAAACGGGAAAGGAGTTTTTGAGTGGCGCACTGCATAATACCAGTCCCTCGCAGCCAGTGTGGAAACACTGCTTATCGATCGTTCACGCCGATCTAGTACTGTGTCAAAGATGCATTTGGTATATCTCATTGAAAGACTTTGAGGAGCTCACCGAGGAAGACTTTGAAAAGAAATTGTCAACTTTGAGGGATAGTTTTCCTTTCTTGAATTATGCAACAAAGCACTGGATATTCCACTTTGATGAAACCGGACTAGAATATCGGGACCTTTGCACGAAAATACTACAGATTTGCTATACACCATCAAAACGGGTTCTTTGGACCGCTCTTGACTGTCATAATTATATTATCGGTCTGCGATACTACCTGAAGTCTGGAAATTGGCGTCAGAATAGCTCAGTTGCACTCACAGTCGGATCGTATCTAGGGTCTCGTAGTCTAGTACGACTAGCGCTGAACAAGGAATATATCCAGATTACTACTAACCAAGGTAGCATCAGTGTGGTGTCAACTCCTTTATCCGTTGGAGAAAGCGTTGATATATTATGCGGGGACTACCGCTTGGCATTACTCGCGGCGATTGATTCTAGTCATGCAGACGTGTTCGAGCTTTTACTGCAACACGGGCTAAAGGTAAATGATACGAGCGGAAGACTGGACCTCCGTCTTCTCAGAGCAACTGAAAAGTCCGACACAACGCTATTGCAACTACTGCTAGACCAAGAAGTCGAAATAAATATGAGAGATCAAGATCGCGATTCGCTGCTGGAAATAGCAATAGGAAAGGGTCATGCAGATGTGGTGAAGCTTTTACTGCAACACGGGCCTAACGTAAATGATACAAATGGCAAAGAAGACCCCCCACTTCTTAGAGCAACTGGAAAATCTGACCTCTATGTGATGCAATCACTGCTTGACCTTGGGGCCAATGTCAATATAAGAAATTATCGCCATGAGACAGCGTTGCAGATAGCAATAGATAAAGATTATTTAGACGGGGTGCAACTTTTACTGCGACACGGCGCAAATGCGAATGACACAGGCGCACTCCTCAGGGCGACTGAGCAATCCAATGCGGCAGCATTACAGTTGCTGCTAGATTATGGGGCAGACGCCAGTATGAACAACCAAGAATACAACTCAGCTTTACAGTTAGCAACCAAGAACGGTTCCGCCCACATGATACAGCTTCTCTTAGATAACGGAGCAGATGCGAACGTTAGAATTGGAGTAGCCATCCCTCCACTGATACTAGGTGTTAGGCTAGCAGCTTTGAGGCTCCAGGCAGCGCCAACGTGGATGTTGCTACACGATCCCTCGGAATTTCCGGACTTTCATCTGAACTTATCCGCAAAGGAAAAAAGTTTATGGATCGAAATAAGGTCCAGGGCAAAACTAGTTCAAACGCTTCAAAAGAATGCAATACACATTGAGAGGCAAGAAGGCGCTAAGGATCTGAGGCTCGCAACTCATGAACAGTACTTGGATTCAATTGAGGTCCTTCTGAAGAGCGGGGCAGATACCGAAGTTCTGGAAAATGGAGATGTAACAGCCCTACAAATAGCAGCATCTATAGATGATTGGAAAATGGTGCAGCTACTCATAAAGTACCGTGCTAACTGTAATGTCAATGTTGGAACTTACTCTAGGCTTCTACATCACTTTGCAGCTGCGGGCAATATAGAAACAGTGCAACTGCTACTCGAAAGAGAAGTTTACATCAGAGGCCATGGTAGCGAGTATAGAACCGCCCTGCAAGCTCCAGCAGAGAGAAATCGTTGGGATATGGTGCTGTTACTTTTGGAACATGCTAGGGACTGCAAAGTTCAGATTGGATTAGATGGTTCCCTTCTAAAACTGGCTGCAGCTCACGGTGGTATGGAATGTGTGCAACTGCTGCTTGACGTAGGAGTAGATGGGAATAGTGACCTTTCATGGCTTGATACCGCATTAAACTATGCAGCGGAGAAAGGTCGACCAGAGGCGGTAGAGCTGATATTGGCCAAAGGGGCTAATGTCAATGCACGAGCAGGGAAACGTGACGGTACTGTGCTTCACAGCGTAGCTGAAAGTTCAGACGGGGCTGAGACAATAGTAAAAGCACAGATGGTATTTGAAGCTGGATCCGACGCCTCTGTTGTAGATCGGAATCACAACACAGCGTTACATGTGGCTGCGTCTGCCGGACACTCAAAAGTGGTAAAATTACTCATTGATAAAGGAGCGGACATCGATGCGACCAACAATCGTCAAAACACTGCGTTACATGAAGCCGCTTATTCCGGGCATCTAATGACCGTGAGAGTACTTCTTGATGGAAGGGCAGATGTTACTATTATCAACGACCGTCAGAATACTGCATTACACGAGGCCGTCTATTCTGGATGCCCATCGGTATTAGAATTACTTATCAATAAAGGAGCAGATATCAATGCTGTTAGTGAGATGGAAGGCAGCCCTCTTATCGTAGCAGCTTACGAAGGTCAAGAATAGATTGCTCAATTACTACGGTCTAGGGGGGCTGATTTCAAGTCAAGCTGCGGGAACTTTGGTACACCTCTTCAAGCTGCACGCAAGGCAGGAAATCAACGAGTTGTACAGCTATTACTGGACGGTGGTGCTGATCCTGAATACGGGAAGAAGGAGTTGGAGCGTATCCGGAAAAATCTAGGATGCAGATCCCAGCGCCCTACTAGGACATAACTCCTTTTTCTTGCGCAGGATTTTGTCCCATTAAGTAGCTTTGTCGTCACTGGAGACACCGTTTTCGAAATCAAAGTTTGAGGGATCCACCAGAGCATTGATTGATCAACCAAGCAACGAACTCAGACATAAGTGAGCGATGGCTTCTTCGTTGGGGGTTTACGAGAAACGCGAAGGGGCCGGAAGAGCTTGAATACAAGCTATCATCATACCTTTGCAACTCTGTGTCGAGATTATAGCGGGAAAGCGACAACATTAAGACATACCCAGCTCGAAATGACGAAGTAAAGTATGGAAATTCGAATTCAACCCGCTCTGGCTTCCCACAGAAGCCATGAGCCACACGTTCCAAATTCAGGCTTGCTTTGGCATTTCCATCACGTTCACCGAAGCCCCTTACCTCCGGAGGGTGTTTCAGACCCACATTCTAGCATCTCGATCTTCGGGATTTTGTATGGCAGCTAACAAAATATTTCTATCGGCACGAAGTCATCATTACCGGGAGTAACTGCTCTGGTAGGACAAATCCAATAGAACAACCCCAGTGAAAACGCCTGGAATCCTTCCACGCCTATGCCTTGTACTATTGGTCTACAAGTCTTAGGGGCATTGTCAGACACAGATCATGACTCTTACTTTTCATAATGTGTCAGGCATAGGTAAAGTCATTGCCCAACACCCTCATCCCAATCCGCAACGAATTCCGTTTCTAGAACAAGCATATAGGTGCTTCGCCCGTCACACGAGCAAATGTGCCAGACCAGCTTTGACATGACGCGTGTATGTATAGCAACATATTGCAGACGTTAAGGTCGAATTCACTCGACTTGTTTCTTCTTTCGCCTTTTCGGCAGAACTGGCGATCCTTGGAGCCAAGTGTATAGAAGCGGGAGAAGAGGACGGTTTTCCTGTCGCAATGGATGCGTCCCGGAGCTGAGAACGCGTTCTTTCGACGTTGGGGGTTTGGTGGGATAGAAAAGAGAATTGACATGATCTTTCGTAAAGTTCCTCATTTGGGATTCGCAGGTACCATGGTGCATGGTAGTTCTGTGAATGCGATGGAGATTGCGGATCGAAAGACTGCAGAAGGATAGACTGATAGATCATCTCGTGACCATTTCTACAAGGTCAGGAGTAGAACATTCTTTATGGAACACCTTATATCTTTGTTATTCTCCACTACATCGCCACCCTTACACCATCATCTTTCCCATCGCAAGCCCCGTCAACACATTCCCCACCCAACCCTCCGCCCCACCCGCCCATCCCCACCCTCTCCAACCACCCCCTTCCCCACCAAAGCGCTCAAACACCTATCTTGTATCCACACAAGCCGCTTAGTAGCTCTTCTTACTCTAGTAGTGATACCGCATTCTTGACAAGACAACCAGGTTGGTGGATTGGTTGGAAAACGTAGCGTTTGAGAGTTGTCGGTTGTTTCGTTTGAGGGGTGGGATGTGAAGGTTGTGGGAGTGGGAGTAACTGTTTTTTTTGCATAGGATTTAGTACAGTCGTTTCTACCTATACAGCAACATGATGCGAGCGAAGGTGTTTGTTATGGATCGAAGCTGAAGAATTCGAACGAGCTAAACGAAGATTCCGTTGATCCCGGTTGTTGATGTAGAGCAGACTAATGTCGGAACTCCTTGATGATCTCGATGTCCTAAGATGTAGGATTTTCATACATGTCTGTATCGAGGTGACTGCAGAGATTGTTTCTAAAATTTCAAGCTTCCAAGTCTCCGGTGGAAGACGTTGTTAATATTGGGCTTGTGTCGGTTTCGACTGATGAAATTCTTTCTTTTATGGGGAAACGCTGACGGATGCACCAGCTTTATTATAGCGATAGTAAGCTGTGGTGCAATTTCCGTGTCTTCTCGAAGTTTGAGACGGACGATTGAGGATTTATGCAAGTGTTTATCAGACGTGTTGGGCGGTCGAGGTTACCAGTCCGTGGTGGCTGTGGTTGAAGGCGGTTGGTAGCAAGACATGCGTGTTCACTAGGTGAGTGATTGGCACGGAACCTACGAGTTTATGCTGCTGTTCAGTGATGCTTGCAATATACCTTCTGTTTGCTGCTGAGCCGTCTTTGCTTTGTCTTATCGATTCCTTCATTAAATACGATGTCGATATCTCTTTCGTTTGTCGCCTTCTTCGCATGAGAAGCTCTTACTTTTGAGCATATACGTAGATTTGTGGTTTTTGGCGATCGTACAAAGGTATTGAGTTGTTTCCCTTTCGCAAGGAATCGTTTGCTATTATGTTTTCATACTTCACTTCTGTTCTGATGTAGAATTCCTGCCAATACCTCTTCGCCTTGCGCGAATTTGCAATTGTGAGCTCGCGGCCCTGCAGGCATGTTCTCCACAATCAATATGTATTGCATGGTTCATTCTGTCCCCTGCATGAAGGTGGAGAGTACCGTTTTACGTCAAAAACTTGAGAAAGGGTTTGCTAGGGTCGCACTTGACCAGCTGGAACAAAGGTCGAAATAATCATTAATGATGATCCTGCGAACCTGTTCTCTCCATGGGAAGCTCTGGATACCTTTCATGTCCTTTGCCCGGCTGTGAAATCCTCCTAAACCCTGCTGAATAATGAAGTGGCATTGCATACATAGGATACGATAGAGTACCAATAAGCCAATTACTCTCCGTTGGTGGCGACGGTACGAAGTAGGGTTATTACAGGCCATGAGTGGACAGTAGATGTGTGGCGCATGCAGTTCGTCCAGAAGTTTTTGGCATGCAGGTTCTCCCGTCCTGCATGCAGTATCACACTCTTATATCATTCCATTGGCCAAAGCTGTACGATCCTTGTGAGTCTATCACTCAGCATAGAATGACAATGGAGGGAACCGCTCTCTTCCTTCGTCACCATTTGCCTTGTAGGCTGCTACAGCAGTTTCGTAGTCATGGCAGCATGCGATGTTTGTCTCGATCTCAATTGGGATCTGTACTCCGCAGGTAAACATGTTGACGTCGAATCTACACATTTGGCACTGTCGGCATCTCGAGGCTGTGTTCCTTGCAGGATTATTAAAGAAGGTATAGAGCTGATTGAAAAAGAAGTTGTTCTGCCAGCTGGTGGGGAATCGCACTTGGTCTACCCAGGCCTGCTCCAGATTCATCTTCGAAAAAACCGCGGTCTATTCGTAGAGATTAGTAGTATTGACGATTATTCTGTCCGTAAAAACTATGAAATAGAACTGGAGTTCTTTTCCATCGCAGGTACAGGAGTCCCAATAACAAAAGAAAGATATGCTGAAGAATGGCAGGACATCCTACACCATGGCCAGCTATTGGAGTGTCAAATGATGTTCCTGTGCAACCAAGTCCTGAATTGTGTATAGAAACCGTCAAAAATTGGATTGAGACATGTGACTTTCACCCGATCTGTTCTTCAGTGGCTATGACCAAGCTGCCTAAGCGCGTTCTTGATCTTGGTCCTCATCGATTTCGGAACGCAATCTCTCTTCTAGAGACTGGAGACGAGGTTTATGGCAGATACATGACTCTGAGCCACTGCTGGGGCAGCAAACAGCCTATCACAACCACAAGAGCTACAATCCCACACAGAATCACTAGCATCCGTATGTCTGAACTACCGCAAACATTTCGCGATGCTATCCTCATGTGTCGCGGGCTCGGGGTTCAATACCTATGGATCGATTCTCTGTGTATCCTGCAGGACGATAGACTTGACTGGGAGCAAGAGTCAGCAAAAATGGCTGCCGTATACACAGGTTCGTATCTGAACATTGCTGCCACGCACGCACGTAATAGTGTCGAAGGATGTTTTTCTTGCCGCTGGACAGAAGTGGACGTAAACATGTCAAGCCTAACAATCCCCATTCGTTCATATGAAATCAAAGAAAGTGTTCAAGGACATGACTTTAGCGTGCATGTCCGTCTCGCACTCGACAGGGGACATGGCGACTTCAGAGTTGGAATTGGAACTCAACCCTATCAGAGAAGAGCACCACTTTTCTCTCGAGCATGGGTCTTTCAAGAACGCTGCCTGGCGCCGCGGACAGTTCACTTTCACGCTCATGAATTGATCTGGGAGTGCAAGACGGCGGTGCGGTGCGAATGCAAAGGTACTGATGCGACAGATTGGGGTCACGGATGGCATCGAGGATGGAAAGCGTTGCATCTAGAGATAGAAGTAGCGGACTTCCAGGAGTTGTCTGACCTTTGGCTGGAGGTTGTTGTTAGGTTTTCATCCTTGAGACTGAGTCACGAATCCGATAGACTTCCGGCACTGTCGGGAATAGCTAGTCGCTTCTGCGGCTCCAAGTTGAAAATTTACCATGCCGGATTGTGGAGGGAAGATCTTGCAAGAGGACTACTATGGTTCGTAGGATTCGATTGGATATCTTCAAGTAAAAGGCCCTTGCCGCTGCAAGCGCCTACGTGGTCTTGGGCCTCGGTCCTCCTAGACAAAGAAGTCGATAATATATTTTATCCATTCATCCAAGATCTTCAAAACGGATTCCATCAAGAGCCTCATTTCGGGGTTCTCGAAGTACGTTGTTGCTCGTCCGGGTTAAATCCATTTGGTGAAGTATCTCCCGGCGGAATGCTAGTACTTCGAAGCTCGTTCACTTCAGCAGTGTTCAGTGTACGGAAGAATTTGAGGCCTTTTGTACAGCTGGTACTTGACTCCGACATCGATGGAGAAGATGGTGTAGTACTAATCTCGGTTGAGACGATGTACTCAGACGTTAAACTGAGCAAGTCCGACATTGACGAGGAGCCGACTGTTACTTCCCGAATAGTTCACTGTTTGTTTCTTGGTTCCAGTACACCCAATTCCGGAGACGGTTCTGAACGGGGCCTCGACTACGGTCTCATTATCAAACCTTCAACATCTTCGGAGGATACATATGAGAGGATCGGTTTCATACAGACCCCGAAGGAAGATGGCGTCAGCTATGGAAATTGGTTCAATCAAACAGCAATTGGCGTTTTCAGATTGGAATAACAAGTACGACCCCGTCAAGGAGTTTATGCTATCAATCAGCCAACGGATCAAACCGTGCAAGTCGATCTTGCGATGATTAGGGAGGTTAAATTACCCCAGGAAGGCGCTGCTGCTGATACAATCGCCAAACTCCGTTGCTAATGATTTAAATTTTGAATATAGAGCTCCAAATTCCTTCACCAACGTAAGCATGGAACGCAAAACTCCTAGTATGAGAACCTTGGAACTGATGACAGAACCGAACGGAACTGGTTTTACCTTAGAGCTCTTTGTTCACATACTGCAGCAGATGGCAAGCGGAAAGGTTGATCTAGAAAATCCACTCTTTAGGCGTATTAGCTGTTGCATGATGTTACTCTGCAATGTCCCGATTTATTTGACGCTCATTCCATGTACTGTCTGTCTGTACCTGCTTTGTCTTGAACTCTCAACTGTCTCTCATACGGTGCAACCAAAAGCGCGCAATAAGCTCGTGTACTTGCAAACTTCATTTGATCCAGAGCATCTACATATGTATGTAACTGAAACAAACACAGAACAAGACCAACAACACTCAGCCTTTCTTATTCTTTTTCGTCCCATGCAAATATTCGGCGACGACGATACAATGATCTGTCAAAGTATGTACGTCAGTATGATCTCCGCTGGATAACCCGTAGAGAGCAAAACTATTAACTTACCTCTCTCAAACGGTTCCAGCGTCAGCTGCTCCTTGGGCTGGAATTCATCTTGCTTGGAAAGAATGTCCACCTCACGTTGAAAAATCTTCATCACATCGGTTTCGGTGCTATCAATGCAGCTGGCCTTGATGCTCATCAGAAGGCCTCCCTCTATCTTCAGGTACATTTTTGCGTTTTCAATTACTATTCGAGCCTGGTCTGGCTGGGCCACGTCCGCAAATAGCACATCAACCATAGAGACTAGCATCCGGTAACGCTGAGGATGACGTGCGTCCTCGATGATGGGAATAACATTTGTTCGATGTGTCGCCATGTTGATGAGATCGCGTCCAGATCGATGTGAGAATTCGACAGCGAACACTGTTCCAGTAGGGCCGACCATGTCTGAGACATGACTAACCGATGTGCCGCTCGCAGCACCAAGGTATAATACTTTGGCACCAGGGCGAATGTAGATGTGGTCGAGACCACCGAGTATACCAGCAGCGAGCTTGCTGCGGAAGGGGTTCCAAACGCGGTATTCCGTTTTTGTGGCTGGGGCTGCGTCGCCGTTGCTTAGAGCTCCGGTTTGGCTGTTTTCAACTGATATGCGCTTCTCGCCGTAGACGGATTCGCCAGGTGTCATATTTTTGGTAACAAGCATGTCTTCTTTGCCGCGAGCAACGAAAACACCGGGGTGACGGTGGGGTTCCTATTTCATGCTTGGCTCAATGTTCGAGGTTTGGTTGAAAGGGCTGAGAAATCTGGAGCATACTATTATGGTCTTCGCGCCTCCTTTGGCTCCACCACGTCCTCCTCTGGGTGCTCCACGACCTCTTGGTGCACCACGGCCTCGCATGCCACCTCCACGTCCGCCGCCCCTACCACCGCGGTCGCCGAACCCGCCACGGTCGCCGAATCCTCCTGTACCGAGTTAGCGGTTCCACTAAACCTCCCAACACTGCCTAGCAAACCGCATTGCGAGACGCAATGCAAAATGGTTGGCTTTAGTGTAGAGGTAGACAGCTGACCTCTACCTCCTCTGCCACCTCCTCTTGGTGCTCCTCTCCCTACTCCTCTCCCACCGCGGTCTCCGCCTCCGCGCCCTCTAGGTATGTACGCCATCTTGCCGTAGATCTGGGTAGAAGGAAAAAATAACTGTGGTTGGCCGTTCCCTTGGAACTTATCCCTGATTTAGACGGAGCTCATAGATCTGTAATGGTGGTAGCTGTGTCTAGCTTGGAATTCGATGATCGACTTTAGCGCTGCGATTGTAGGGTCAGCTGAGGACGGCAGAAGGACCCAAGCTGTGAAATTTCAAAGCATACCAAACCCATTCTCCAAATGATCGTGTTAAGAGAACATGAGATTGCTGTGTTGGGATTAAAGATGGCTTGAGGTGAATTGAAGATTTCCGCGATTTTAGCCAAAGGGAGCTAAGCTCACTAGCGCAGGGCACACTCGCTTAGCGAATTTCACACTTTGAACATCGTCGACGACAGCGCAACACCAACGATAACAATCAACGACCACTCCGGCCGCATTGAAGATGGTAAGTTTTATATCGCAATATAATACCTACAAGACCCTACCATGAATAGTTCCATTGTCGTATCTCCAGCGCACCATGGCACCTTCAAGCATTCACCCCCCACCGTCATCTATCATCTACCACCTCCTATCCCAGCTAACCTCTTCTCCTTCTTCTATATAGGTCCGCTACGCAGCGACGCAAATTGAGTCTGGCAAATCTGCCCGCGCCCGCGGTGCTTACCTGCGTGTCTCCTTCAAAAATACCCGCGAAACCGCCCAAGCGATCAACGGATGGAAACTCGACCGTGCTCTTACATATTTGGGCAATGTTATCGGACACAAGGAGGCGGTACCTATGAGAAGATATGCTGGGGGAACTGGACGGGCGAGTCAAGGTTAGTAGATTGGAGAAACATTCTGCTTGGACTAAGGGGGAATGGGGTGAACACTACTCTACCGCAACGGCACCACTGGCTCCTACACCCTGCACTATCATTTCGATTAGATTTTGACTCTCCTTCCATCCCACAGGAAAACAATTCGGTGTCACCCGCGCTCGCTGGCCCGTCAAGTCGGCCGAATTTCTCCTCGGCCTCCTCAAAAACGCAGAAGCAAACGCAGACACCAAGGGCCTCGACACCTCAAACCTTATCGTCAAGCACATCCAGGTCAACCAGGCGCCTAAGCAACGTCGACGCACATATCGTGCTCACGGTCGCGTAAGTCATCCTCGACTCTTGCCCATCCTACCTTACTACTCCGCCTTCCCCAGCTTCACCTCTTTAACCCCCCTTCTATATGGCTAATTTAAATGGCAATGCTAGATAAACCCCTACATGTCCAACCCCTGCCACATCGAATTGATCCTTACTGAGGGCGCCGAGGTAGTGCAAAAGGGCCCCCAGGTTGTCGCGCGCGAGGAAGCGAGACTTAACAGCAGACAGAGAGGATCAAGGGTCAGGAGGGCTATCACTGCATCATAGACGGAGAGTTATGGATGGGAGACAGGTGACTGTAGGATCCGGACATGTTCTATGTGCTACGCTAGCTATAGATCATAGCTAGACTTGGCGAATCATCAAAAGCTTCTACAAATCCAGGATTACGTGCCATGGATGGTCTCCCATATTCCCCATCTCAGAAAAATGGTATGGCAAAGAGTGAGCGCGTACATCCTTCTCTATCAACAAACCCATCTACTCGTACGGCCATCAAAATCCTAACGGCGTGGGCCGGGAAATTTCAACGCGTACGTCCATCTTTATCAGCAAACCTCTCCGTCTCACCAACAAAACTACCTCTCCATCCATCCATCCATCCACCAAAACCCCACTCGCAAACACCCAAGACCATCCCCATCCCAATCCCCATCCCCTCCCATCCCGCCTCACTAAATCCAAAAGCTCTTTAACCCTACTAATCGCCACTATCCTGCTCCCGCCCCAAAACCTCAACTTACAATCCCCTCATTATCTCCCCCCCCCAAGAAATAAACAAGCAACCCCAGCCAACGATGTTCACTCGGATGATTTTCTTCATCGATAACCGTAAGCATGACGCGGACACAGCTTTGGAAATGTACCTTGCCATGTTCTACTCACTCACTTAGTTTGCTAGCAGCTCGGCAGGAATGTCATCAGTGAGATATATGGAATAACTTGGTTTGTCGGGGGGGTGGGTAGGGTAGATTCGTCCAACATTCGAATTTGGGATTTTGGAGTTGAAGGAGATTGTGCAGCCTGGTCGTGTGCTTTTATATCCCTCGCTTTCGATGATCCCGGAGGTACTTGTACCTACATTATGTGCGGTTAGGGTTTTGGAACGTCAATACACCCTTCCCTTCCCTTCCATGTCCACCGATGCTTTCAATAACTCCGATCTCTCTTTGAAAAATCTTCACTATCCTCTTCGTCGAAATCTCGTCTGTAAAAACTAGCATATGAGACGCTGTCCTTTGATCTGTTACCGCTTTCCAGCTTGCTACATAACTCTTGGGGGTTTCAGGGGTTTGGGTTATAGGTATCTTTATCATTCTTTCCAGTTTCCTCCCGGGCTCTTTATCGTTCTAGATGCGCGCGCGCGTTTGCGCCTTCTGTGTCCGGCTGATGAGTCCTTTTCTTTTTCGATATCTGTGCTCTTTGACCACCCTCCCCGTTGTTTTCTCCACTTCTCAACTCTGACACGTCGAACATCCTCTCGCCCTCAGCCAGCTGAACTCGCCTCATCAAAACCCCCCCCGCGCTTCGCTCTCACTTTCGTGTGGCTAAGTGCACAGATTTGACCGGGTTATCATGGAGAGGAAAAGAAGAGGAAGGGATGGGTACTCGTAGAGGAAAATGGGGGTAGAAGGAATGATGGAATTTTCTGTTCACGGAGTTTTCGGGGGGTTGGAGACTTGTGATGGGATGAAATAGAGAAAAATGTTGATTAATAGTATGGTTCTTTCTTTCTTATTTCCTACACACCCACCCATTCGTCCATCCATCTCCCAACCTAACCCTTCCACACCCACACCCTCAACCCACAACCCCAACCCCCGCCATTTCCCTCCCACGAAAACTCAGAGAAAAAACTTTGATCAAAGAAAAGACAAACGCTTTACCAAAGACTCGCGGGGAAGGGATTTTGTGAGCCGATGAGTCATGGATTGACGTTTCTAACCTCTTTGCTTGAAATTCGTGATGGTCATTTGATTCAAACATAGTTTTTTTCAATCAAGTCATTTTTTTAAAATCATCTTAATCAATAAAAACTTACTGATAGCTTAATTCCCACCTCATCTCACCCCTTTGTCTATTCCCAAAAGACCTCTTTACTACTACATTGACGAACTCCCAGCACCTTGAAAGAAACCCTCAGTCACGCCACCATGAACCCAAACTACCTACCCAACCAACCAACCAACCAACCACCCCCCCCCCCCCCCCCCTGCTCAACCCATCTCCCCTCCCCATCCCCCTTCCCATCAAAACTACCTCCCCATCCCCCTTCCCATCAAAACAACCTCCCCATCTCCTACCCTCTTCCACAACCACTCCCATCATTCCTGCGCATAAATACAGAAGCTCTATTTCTACATGATGGCTGAATCCTCATACTGCCAGCTCATGGAAAACACTTAGAACGAGGGGGTGTTCAGAACGTGATTTGCTTGGGTAGTTTATTCGATGGGATGGGAGAGATGGATGTATGAGGGGAGGGTGTGGGAGTTGGTGTGGGTAAGAAGCTGGAGAGGGGGAGGACGAGGTTACTGTAGAGGGTGGGTGGGTGGGTGTTATTGCTACCTACAGTAAATATGCTTGAGGTTGATTACTGTTTTCGTGATATTGAGACAGGGATTCAGATGGCGATGTAGGAAAAAAAACAAAAGAGAGCGAGACCTGTTCTTTTTCACTTCAGTTAGTTCACAATAACTACACACATACATCGAGCACGTCGTCGCCACAATCTCTAAAAACGTGATTTTTTTCTAACTAACAAGTGACCCGGCTAAGAGGTCCCATCACCCCGCAGGCCCCCTCCCCAACAAAGGAGGAGGGAGCCCGCGACCTGATGGGCCAAGAATACAACTTAGCCAGCCGACCCACCGGCCCACAGGCGCCCCCCACAAGGAGGGAGGCCCGCGGGCTGGTGGACGAAGAAACGAAGACGCCATTGGTGGGTATCATCGCTATGCTTGGTACCGGCACTGCCCCAGTGCTATGCAGAATTCCATATGATAAAACGCGAAAAAGGAAAAAGGGGGGACATGGTGTACAAAAACGCGATTGAAAAAAAAAATCAGAAAGCCGCTTTTCCACCCGGCCCCATCGCCTCCACGGAGCCCGAGAATCGCCCGGACCCGCCCTCCGGCTGCCCGTCCTCGAGGCTCTCCCACTTGGCCTCGTCGTCACCCCAGCCCATCTGCATCCCGAAGCCGTGCTTCAGCAGCGCCTTCTCGTACGCCACCATCGACGGCACGATCTGCCCGAGGAAATGGTCGTCGCGGCACTGCAGCATCACGCCTTCGAGCCAGTCGTAGCGACTCTCGAGGCAGGGAGGTGGCCCGCCAACGACTCGTCCAATGTCGTGCTGGTGGAAGGTGGCGTCGGCGTTGGTGAGGCGGACGTAGCCGCAGGAGTTGAAGTTGATGCGGGCGAGGTTGCCGCGTTGGCGGGGAACAGGCACCTCGTCGCTCGGGATGATGGCGCGGAGGTATTTCTGGTGGGCGAGGGTTTCGCCGGGTGTGACAGTGTCGATGACGTCGGCCCAGGATCCTTTACGAGGGCTACGACGGAGCCAGGCGGTGCTGGTTGGATCTGTGGGCTGCTCTCGTATGCCAAGTCCGGCGTCCTCGGCGTCTTCTGCTGTAACGACGACACCTCCATTCGCATAGAAGCACAGTGCTCCATTGAGACCGACGCAAACGTAATGAGTGCCGATTGACCACCGAAATCGAATAATAGGATCACGTTCGTGGTCCATGTCATGGGCATTTGCGTTGTCTGCTGGAATGGAACTTGCTGCCTTATGATCCGCTGTCAAGGAAACGGAGTCCAGGGTCAAAGTCTCCAATGCAGCTTCTTCCATGTCGTTGAAAAAGTTCTTGAGCGCTTGGGGGGTAAACCAACAATTTGTAAATGTTAGACGCTGAACATGAGGCAAAACGAGGACCGGAATAACCAAAGTCAACGCATCTGGCCCTTCGTAAATGTTCATAACCGGTGCAGGGAGGACATGTTTGTTGCGAGCCCACATTCCCGGTGCACGTTCGCCTCCATCAGCCCAACCAATCTTCAGCGTCTTTATGTTGTCGTTGTTAAGGACGCAGGTTAGGAGGAAGCTTCGGAAAACCTCCGTAGCGTCGGAAGGAAAGAGATCTGGGGTATTGACTGTGCCTTCTGCAGATTTGACGACGTTGCGCCAGTCAGGGGAGACTAGGATTGTCATGTTGTCAATCTTGGGTAGAGCGGCCCAGATATCGGTACGTTGTAGCAATGCCAAGTAGCGGCTGGACAACTTAGGGATTGTGAGGGTCCGCACATGCTGGAATATGGCCGAATTATCAATCAAAGCTAGACAATAGCTAGAGAGAAAAGCGCGTTGTGCCCATTCAGTCTCAAGTAACCATTCCTTTTGTGCATCGGTCAATTTTGCCGGCAGCAGTGGTTTTGTAGCGTTCGTCTGAGCGGCAGTCGTGGTCTCTCGGAACCGCCCCATTGACCCAGGGATGCGCTGCTGATCTTGGTAGACACGGGGGCTCTGGAAGTTCATTGTTGTCTCAACCATAAAATTGTCATCTCCAAATACTGGCGGTAAGCCTGTCTGGGTCAAAACCTGCGGTCCTGGTACAAGAGCAATTCGCTTCATCCCTGCAAGCCTCGGGGAAGCCTTCTTTAACGCATCTATTAGCGAACGATTGATGGTGTCCCATGTTCGACGACGCTCGGCAGTTGCATCTGGAACGGCGAATTTTGCCCCAAACACCTTGGGCTGCTGAGCAAACAACTTTGCTCGGTCGGAAACATCGGGTCCGACAAGCCAACCAAGGCCACTGTCGACACATAGTCCTAGTTCGTACACTTCGGTAAGCTTTGAAAGTGCTGCGGTCATGCAACGGGTCTGGTCAGCTTTCTTCTCAAGACCAGCGACGGCGTCGTAGCGGCTATAATTTGGAAGCGGCCAGATGTAGTTGCCCCAGAAGCTGCAAATCTTTTCAGAGATCTGCTTTACTGGCGGGTTCCGTAGAGTTACTGTAATGAGGTTAGCAATGTACTTGATGTTGCGTGAAAGATACAGTGGACTTGGAAGAATACACAATTGGTGTGGTGATCGTGCATTCGGGGAATACTGAGCAAATAGGCGCGCTTACCTTGGTCAATCTCAAAAATCATAGCGAACTGCTTGATATGACCACCCCAGGCTTCGAACACCTTCATGCCATCGTAAACATCTTCGGCTTTAACCTTACAGTAGTCACCAAGAGGATAGAACTCATCATCTCCGTCCTCTGTTTGAGAATTAGTTTCGTTGGCTTTCCCCTTACCCTTTATGTCGGTGATCGCAGGTTTCTTAGCCTTGCTATCATGAATCATCATACCATAGATCTCTGGGCGGAAAGGTACCACCACAGTCTTGAAGGCGACGCTTGAAACTCGCTTCTCAAATTCATGGTTCACCAGACGCATGTTCAGGAGAGTTTCGCGGGACAGGTACTGAGCGATCTGCTCCATGACCTCTGTGGGAATCGGCTTGTTTGGCCATCCTTGGCGAGTAGGTCCGAGGGGAGGGTTGACCAAAGTGGATGCTCCAATGTCATCTTCTTGTGTTGGCTGAGACATAGCATAATAGCGTTCCGTGGATATATAAGCGTCTGTCATGGAGATGACCGTTGGAAGGTAGGGTGCATGGTAGTAGAAGATATGCAGGAGCTGCCTACGCTGCTCCATGTTGTAGCTTCGCGGGATTAGATGAGACAGATACAAGACGTCTATCTGAGGTGTTCGGGTCAACGTGGTTTGATGGTTTGGTAGATCGTTGTTGGTTTGAACGTTTGGCAATACGTTGTTGGTTTGTGGGTTGATAGAAGTGGACGCTAACCTAGTTTGTGCACTAGCCTGCATTTGTTGTTGAAATTGTTGGAGGTCGTCAGATACATGGAATGGTGAAGCAGAGCCAACGTCCGTATCATTGCCAACATTAAGGTCTGCTAATAACGGTCCTAGAATATGTTAGCTGCAATCATGGGTTTCACGAGTCTTTACTAACCCTCTGAAGGGATAGACATACCTTGCTCACATCCACTAGAACTCGCTGGCACCATACCGGCAGCGGAATCCCTCAGCTCTGCGCGTCTCCTCTTTCGGCTGTGGTCACTTGAGGTCGAATCGTTTGAATATGAGGGCATGTGACCTGAGCTTCCTCGAGTCCCATCAACTCTTGGTTCTGGAGTTGCAGAGCTAGGTTCTGAGCTATTACCACTTGTTATGGCAAATTGTTCTCTTGTCAATCTTCTCATAGTTTCGATGTGGCTGGCAGTTTCTGGACGGTGATGCCTACTTCGGACTAAGAGAGAGCTTGGGCTTGAGACTACAATCCACGGATAGTTTGGGTCGTTGCTTCGATTACGGCCTGGATTCTTGAAAGGCCATGATGCGACAGATTCAGGAGGTTCGATTCGATTCCGGGAGCCGGACGCTTCTGGACTTGGGATATCTGGGTTGGAGAGATCTGAGAGTGGCGTAAACTGGTCTGGAACCGTGATAGCAGTCTCGGGCTGTCTTAGACTTTCTTCTCCTACAGTCATCTCTTCGTCTTCTCCATTTTCCTCACTCAATTCACCGTCTTCTGAATCATTTTCTAGTGCCTCCATGTGGTGTCCTTCGTCCCACAAACCTTGACTTAGTATTCTCTCTCTTGGCGTATGATTACGACCGCGAGCCCAAGATGAGGTTAAGTCACCCTGTGCTTGGATTAAGGCTCCAGGACTGCCCTCAGGCTCAATCGGCTCAGTGATGATAGAGCCACTGGTTGTCCGCTTTATGATAAAGGGCAGGAGACAAGGATTATGTGATTCCATCTTGGAGAACTAAAACCTCGAGGGCTGAGTGTCAAGTGGAGACTTTTTAATCTTGTATCTTTACGCACTTTGCTTCTGTTAGGTATGGCTTGTCAGCTCAGAGCGCCATTCCATGCCAAGAGTAAAGAATATTGAGATGACAAGCATTTCTACAAATCAAAGACGTACCGGTCAGCTCATGTCGTGGAGAACAATTGGCATCAGCTCGCTCTACAAGGGTTGATCTTGGTTTTGTTGTCTCTTCTTCCAAGAGCTAGAGTACCTGGGAACAATTAGCTGAAAGAAATCGGTTGACAGCAAGCCATGGCACGAGGAGATAGACACTTACAGTCTGATGCAAACCTTTCAGCAGAAAAATTCTCAGCTCTGTTGATTCAGTCGCTGCCAGGATAAGCAGAGCTCGCGTCCAACCACTCACCTAGAGCTCCAGCAACACACTCACACACACACTCTCTCTTTCATACAAATACCACCGACACAGACAGCACCAGCACCCAGCGATACCAGACAGACCAGCTCAACAACAGATACAAGGTTGTAATACAGCGTCAGGTACGAGAGCTTACCTAGGTACCTAAGTATGACATTGAAAGAAAACAATGCAGCATATAAAAGCTGTGATGTTATGATGCAGCACCCGGAGCGACCATGTTGTGAGCGCCGATGCGGGCGCTAACGGCTTCTGGACAAGCCTGGGGGGGGCTGTTGGGGGGAATAGTAACGCCGGGTTCCGGGTATGTCCGGCCGAGGGGTGTAGACTGGGGAGGTTTGGGGCAGTGGTCGTGAGGTTGGTGATGGGCCTGTACTCCTGGTGAGGGGCAGTGCTGGGGGCTAGAGCTTAGCTGATGGGGTGGGAGTTGGTTGTAGGGGATAGAGTGTGCGATGGGACTCATCTATTTGTTGGAGAATCGGGATAGGTCATAGGATAAGTCTACGAAGATAGAGATTTAGAAGACGGGAAAGCCATTGATTGAAACTTCGATTCTCTATTGGGATTCTCTATCGCAATCTAGAAAACCGTATGGTACACTCTGTGGTTCTGAAAGGTATTTGATCAGAATAGAAGAGAGCATTACTGCTTTTGATAGTTTATTTGCATTCCTTGGCAGATATATCCTGCTTCTAGCTGCTCTTTCAATGTCTCCACACTTCTGATTCGCTCTGTTTCCTTCTAGAAGAGAATGGTAGTGTTCAAGCTCTCGAGAGTTTTCGGCATCAAAAAGAGGGTGATTCTGTGGCAAGCATGGCACAGGCGCATGATTGGTTAGTTTAATTTTTATTGAAGAAGATGGGTTTGATTTAAAGCTTGAAATGCCATGTACCATATGTGCTCAATACTCAATACCCGCGTAGTTCTCGTGATACCATTACACCTCGAGTACTCGAAAACATAAATACGAAATGTCGTAGCGAGTGCAAAACGATTCCGAAAACCCAAAGGGGCAAATTTGTACACGAACACTTGCAGGGAAGGCGAGCAATCAGGAAAAAACCAACGGAACCCATCAATCGGTATAATTCGCAGACGGATTCCCCGGCGTCCCGACAAGCGAACTCGTCACCACGCTCCCTGGCGGCGCATACCCCCCCAACTCCGTCACCCCGGCCGCCACATCCTCCCAAAACCCACACACGCTCTTCCGCGTCTCCCCATCCTGCGTGATCTTGAATCCGAAATCATTCGCATCCAAGATGTTGTTAATCGCGTCTCCGCTCAAATCCGGCTTGGGCCATTGGATGGCAATGGGGATGTTGAAGGTTTTCTTGTAGGTGTTTGGATCGCCGGTTCTGGCGTGGCTGACAAGGTAGCTTTGGTAGCCTTGGGCGAAACTGCCGAAGCCGGGGAGGAGGGGGTAGCTGACTTCGCCGCCGAAAATGTTGAGGTCGAGATTTAGGTCGTAAAATGTAGGCAGCAGATCCGTGGCGTGCAAGCCGGGAGTAACCGAGTACTGCAGATTGTAGCTCTTGCCTGCATAAGCGTCGGAGAGGTAGCGCACGTTGCATTGAAAGCTGCTATCGCCGATCAAGGCTTTTAGCCTGGCGCGCTCGGTCGTGTAGTTGCTGTTGGGGGACATGAAGGGGGGGTAGCGGGCTTGGATGTCGGTGATGATGCTGTTGGCGTAGGCGGGAAAGGCGGCGGAGATGAAGGCGGTGAAGTCGGCGTCGTTGTTTACGGTGGTGGGGACGAAGAGGTCGGCTTCGTCGAGGACGTGGGAGAGGACTAGGGAGTCGATGTTCTTCCAGTAGTTGCCTAAAAGTGTGTTAGTGATCTGTGCCATAACGGGGTAAAAGGAGGTCACGCGTACCTGACTGGAATTCAAGAGTAGCCAGTTGCCGGATAAGATTGCCATCAGCGGATGGACCGACTGCGAAAGATCCCGGAGGTCCTGCGGTATTGAGCGCCGTGTTGGCTTTATTCAATGTATCGGCACTAGCAGCTCTAAGGCAAGCGACACCCTGTCCAGCACACCCCGCCAAAGTGGCAAAGTTCTGGAAAACATTCTCCAGACCCCCCTTTCTATCGAACATGAGTGAGAAGGCAGGACTTTGCATGACGGCTTTGGAGAACAGCGGGTCCTGGGTTCCGCCAAACGAGACCAGGTGATGCATGATGGAGCCTGCACCCGCTGATTCTCCCCATGCGCTGACTTGAGATTTGTCGCCGCCTACGAGACCAATGTAGTCTTGAATCCATTGAAGGACAGCTCTTTGGTCGTAAAGTCCGGCATTGGGGAGACCTTCCTTTTCCATGGTCGTACCAGCGAGGAAACCGTAGGCGCCGAGCTGGTATCATTAGCATTATGAAAGATTCCTATTGAACGGAGGATTAGACATACTCTGTAATTACTCGAGACAAAAATAACATTTCCACCGGACTGCTGAACTAGGCCCGTACCAGCATAGAATGGCAGGAGAGGCTCAAATTGATCCTTTCCTCCAAAGACGTACGCTCCTCCGTAGAACCATGAGATGACGGGTAACTTTACAGACGGATTGTTGATAGCCTTGCCCGGGACATAGAGGTCGAGGAAAAGGCAGTCTGATTCATATCAGGAACCGGTAATAAGATGATAGGAAATCTACTTGAATGATTATACCTTCAGAGGCAGCAGTAAAGGACGGCAGCGGTATGCCTGCAAGAAATTGGTTCACGCCCATTCCGATGGGTGAGCTTGCGCCAGGACCCGTCAGTTGAGGGCCCTTGATGGGCGCCTGAATACAGATAGGGCCGTAAGAGCCATCCTGCACCGTCGTCTCTTGCGCTGGAGGTGCGGGCTTGGCCCATCTCAAGCTTCCCACCGGAGGAGCTCCAAAGCGGATGTTTTTGAATGTATAAATCTGGTGCGATGTTTTCAGTCAGTGGATCATTTGTGCAGATATGCAAGATGTCGGGTGTAGACGACATACATCGCCGTTTGGATTATAGCTGCTCGCTTGCCAGGTGCCATACGGCAGAGTCAAGGTCGGCAAAGCACCAGCGCGTTTATTGAACCTCAGCCCTAGTTCGGCAGGCGCTGCAAGACATGGCGCTGCCAAGAGCACGGCTCCGCAGATGAGATGAGAGAAGAGCATGGTCGGAAATTACTCTTTCTGCGATGGGTCGAAGAAGAAGAAGAAGAAGAAGAAGAAGAAGAAGAAGAAGGATTTCGACCGAGGAACTCTGAGGGTCTGGGTCTTGCACAAGGCAATGGAAAACCTCGGGACATACCATCGACATATAGCAACCAGCGGAGCCGCGGCTATGCTATGGGTGAATTGATTGAGTCAATTTAATACCATGGCCAGGATTACCCATTCCGGAATACAGTATGGGTTAAGCAATTGCACGCCGACGGTTTCCCCCACAAAGTGAAACGGCCGGACGATCAACATGTCGATTGGTGCTGCTGCCCATCAACGTCCGGGTGCGAAGGGTGGAGGATAGAATGGTCGGAGATGCAACCCAGACAAGAAGCAGCGTCCGAATAGACATGGCGGAAGTGTCACAATAAGTGGCAATGAGATGATTGGTTTCGAACCAAGAGAACCGTGGGTTCCCCCTAGAAGTAAGTGGCAAGCCAATCGCCAATTATTTTGGTCTCTCGATCTGGGTGGGGTACGTTAACCTCGGCTCCCCACAGAGTTTAAATTTAGCGGGATCGGCATCCTATTCCGTAAGGTAAGGTACACATAATCTAATGGTCTCCGCTCAGGGGAAACTCTCGTCATGATTGGCGACTATTTATTCCCCACCGCCAATCATCTGTTGCCGGTCAGAGCGCCGAAAGAGGCAAAAAGAATTACCTTATGTACTACCTACCGGACTGAGTACTACGGTGGTGTGCAGATATCCCAGAACTTGTGTACAACAGTCCATTGCGTCATCGTTGCAACGTGCACCGGTGTACTACGCACATTCGGAATACTTAATCAAATAGACATTAGGCTCGGAATTGAAACAATCCCTATCTTGCAGCTCTAGAAAACCCCATCTATAAGCATCTTCCTAGAACCCTATATCCCGACAATTATCGGTGCGACCTCAGAGCGTCTGAAATCGAAAACCAACGAGTCGTAATGGCATTGTCTCCACTCCGGCTGAAGGAGGGAGCAACCATCCTTCATCCCTATATACCATAGTAAGTCACTCCATACATGCATGCCACCTCGCTTGATATTGGTCTCGGAACCTTCAACGTCCACTATGTGATTCTTCCTGTGCCGCACGATGAGCCCCGTAATATATGCATCTCCGCACCGTGGCCCTCGTGAGCGCCTGGTGTTCGAGTGCCATACTCTTTGTTATCCCAAATCTTTCATGTGAGGCAGCTTCTCGGCCTCAAGGTCTCTTCTGGAGTCAGATGCCGAGTTCAGCGATGTGGCTTGCTCCATCTCTTGCATGTTTTGGTGCCTCTCCTAAAGACAAACCCACCGAATCGCTTTCAGCCGCTTGCAGGCCTATGCACTGGAGCCCGGTCGACGAGGTTTCGGGGCGCTGACGAACCCGGTGTATAGGCAGGAGGCGCTTCTGGAAACGAGTCGTTGGTGGCGTTAATGTACTGTTGGGGGTACGTAGCTTGAGGGGCGGGGACAAACGATGGCTGAAATGGCCCTCTACCTGGATATGGCTCGTATCCCCCAATGACTCGCGTATCCGGATTGGTGTTTCCTTGCAATGTGAATGCTCGTTGATCCCCGTCCATGCCCGCTTGTGCTTGGGGAGAATTAAATTTGGAGTTGTATATTCGAACCGCATTGATCCGACGGAAATACTCATCGATGGCTTTTCGTTTTTCGGCATCTTTGATCTTGAATACAGAATACTCCCATGGAGTGCGAGAATCACTGGTCCGAGCAAGCATATTCGCGCCGTCACGAAACAGAACCTGCGTGGTTTCTAAATCGCCCCTTCTGGCTGAGATGTGCATCGCGGTCAAGCAGCTTCCAGGCATTGTTGCGTTGACTTTTGCGCCACGCGCTAGTAAAAGACATATTAGGTTGGTGTTTTCAGATTCAACCGCCATCATAAGCGGAGTCATTCCATCATCTGGTGTGGCATTGACCCACGCACCATTGTCTAGAAGTAAGGCGCTCATCTCGTAGAGGCCAGCCGTACAGGAATAGTGTAAAGGCGTTTGAGGAAGGTCGGTTGCTCGTTTGATGTTTGGAGACGAAGACAAAACACTGTCGGCTAAACCGAATTGCGTCTGCTGGCGCCTTGCCCAAGGATTCATATCCACGGCATTCTGCACCAGGTAGTCCGCCAGGGTCAGTCCATTTGTCAGGCACGCAATATGTATCAGCGTTTCTCCATGCTTTGTCGTCCTTCCCAGGTCTGCGCGATCCGTAATCAAAGCTTCTATGGCGGGAATATTCCCCTGCCGAGCCGCTACATGAACAGGTAAGTCACCGTTACCATCGTACGCATAGCGGTCTGCACTGTTTTCTAGGAGGAGAGCGATGAATCCTGTGTGATTATGCTTGGCTGCCAAATGCAATGGTGACATCGATCCAGTATCAACCGCCTCCACTTTCGCGCCACTGGTTATCAAGGTTTGTGCAATACCGCGACGATCCAATATGGCTGCTTCATGAAGCGGGGTATGGGACCAGTTGTTTCTACAATCGATTTGCGCACCAGCCGCCAAGAGGAGTTGGACCATCTCTTGCAAGTTGAGTTTGACAGCCATGTGCAATGGTTTCGAACCTTCAGCATCTGAAACCTCACGCAAAACTTTGTGGGAAATCATCTCTTTGACAGCATGAGCGGCTCGAAAGAGTCGCCAGGCTTTCGGGATCTGCGGTGGCGATGGCGGATATGCTCCTAGTAGCCAATTTACTGCTTCGAGCCTATTCGCCATCACCGCGACATGCATAACTGTTCTCCCCTGACCATCAATCGCAAATTCATCGGCAGCATAGTTCTTGAGTAGCTTTAGGCAGTCCAGATGCCCGTGAATTGCAGCAGCCATCTGAGGTGTCCTATAGTTGTCACCCCTGACATTCACATTGGCCTTGTCGTCGAGCAGGCTTCCAAGTCTTGGTAGGTCACCGACACTTGCAGCTTCGATAAGTGCCGAGGCCTTGGCACTTGTCAAATGGGAAAATGAAGATAGCCGCATTAGACTTTTCCCTTTGAATCCCAGTTTATTCACGGTGTCTGTACTTGTGGAAGGCTCTCTAACCACTGATCCTGAAAGATAAGTGCGTTGGATCAGCTCGATAGACCTTTGCAGCGATGCTTTAGCCGTGTGTGTATCGCCTCTTCTTTTGGCTTCGGCGAGCTGCAGTTGAAGATGACGAAGCTCAGTCTGGGCTTGTCCTCGTAACGAGCCTTGCGAACCTGTAGAAATTACGGTGTCTATCGTGTCAGACGAGATCGTTGTAGGTGAGCTGCGTAAGGTCTGATGGTCTTGGTGGCTAGTCGATGAAATATCCGAATCAACCCCACTATATAGAGATGAAGCGTGGTCCGGCAATGATCTTGAAGATATGCCAGTAATATGCAGCCCGGAGGCGGTGCTATCAACAGATCGCTTGGGCTGTGGACCTGCAGGGTCTGTATGCTGTGTAACTGGAGAGGAAGGGGCTGGAACCAAAGGGGGAGGGCGTGTAGGAATTGCTGGCGCCTCGATTTCGCGTGGATCACTCTCAAGCTCCACCAGCTGGTCATTCATTGGTATTTCTGAATTAGTCTGAATGTCTCCATCGCTAAGGTTGGAGGAGATAAAGCTAAAGCTGCCTTCTTCAACGTGTGAACGAGAAGGTTGCAAATATAAATTAATTCTCGGAACAGAAGACTTTTCAGTTGTCCTTCCATCAGATGCATGGCTCATTGGTAGATCTATGACAGGTGACTTCGCCTTGTCGTCAGGGGTTTCAAAAGCAGTAGGACCGAATTTTGAGCTGTACGAATTTGGTTTGTTGATGTTTCGTACAAGTACTTTTTCGTCCTTCATGATCGGGCTGCGATCTGGGATTACTTCGTCACTCTTTAGCTCCAGATTGATAGGCCAAGAGTCGGCGGTTTCCTCTGTTGTAGGACGACTAAACCCTGTAGAGTGATTATTTGTATCTGGCACAACAAGAGAGCTATCAGCTACACTTGGTGCTTGTATGCTACTGATGTATAGATCTGTATCTGAAGAAGGCGGGCTTGTAATACTTCTTGCGCTTAGGCGCTTGGAAATACAGTCTCCTAGCGCTCTACCCTCTGTTTCTGTCGAAATCGTCGCTTTTGAGAGCTGAGCGTCGCAAGTCGAACTTGTAACCTGCCATCTAGGCTCATCCTCGCTCCCTAGGCCTTTGATGCTACTGTCGTAGAGATCTGAGTGTGTAGATTGCGGCCTTGCTGTTTTCTCCGTGGTTGGCAAAGAACCCACAGCCTCGCTGGTAGGTGTTACAACGCCACTTTGAGGAGACCCTGTCAGGAGATCCTGGGTTATGTATGTTGCTGGTGTCACATTAAATTCACTTGCTGCTGCTGCTACGCCTAGATCTTCCGAATCTCTTGCAGTAGCTAATTCACAAGGTTTTGCTAGTTCTTGCGTTTCAGCCTCCAGCTCGATGCTGGGAAAAGTATTCTCCGCCGGCAGCTCAACAGCATCGACCAAACTTGAGGTGCGAAGATCTGCTTGATGTTGTTTCGGATTCTTTATGGGAAAGTAATTACGCACATCAAGTCTGTCTGCACTAGGCCGCGGTGGGAGCGGTGGAGATTGAGAAGGGAGTTCTTGAGGAGATGTGATTTGGGAGGCAAGGTCCGGAGGAGGTAAAGGTCGGGAAGGAAGTTCGGGAAGAGGCAGAGCTTGAGAGGGAAGTTCTGAAACACGAGGACGACGCTGGAGAAGAATTAGTCAGTATTGTCACCCTATGTCGGCGCTCTCCGGTTCTCACATTTCCATAAACCCTCATATACGCTGGAGACCTCAGGAGTATCGAGTCGACGTCAAAGTTTACTGAAGGATCCATCGATAGTATGGATGCCGCATCTTGGAAGTTCCCATTCTCATATCGCAATGAAGCGGTTTCAGCCCGGACATTCTCAATTATAGTACGACTCTCCTCGAGTGCAAGTTTCTGCCTCTGCTCGGTGACCGTTCTGCTGCACAATTATTAGCCTTCATCATCTTCATGTTCAATCACCAGTATATACCATTGAAATATAGTCAATAGCAACTGCAATGCTCGCACCTGGCCTTCAAGGTTCGATATGTATTCCTTCAACGTATCCTCCAGCCATAAGTGTTTGATCTTCTGCTTCATGCCTGGAGTATAACCGGCCTCGCCCAGTTTGGAGTCAACGACAGTTATAAGAATGGCGCAACAGTTGAGGGAGACAGCCAGGTCATCATCGAGTTGTCTGGAGGGTCTACTTGATGTCTGATCTGTGGATCTCCACTCGGCGATGGCTTGAAGCGCAGCCCTAATGGTTGAGAGCTGCTCGAAGTTAGTTCTAGCTCGTCAAGACACGGCGGAACCACTTGCCTGGCTTGCAACCAGAGTCGTATTAAGTGCGACATTATTATACCTGTCCCTCACTTCATTGAGACGTTTAGCAACAGCAGTTACGCTGGCGATAACAGTGATTAGGCCACTAACAGTTCCAACGACTTCCATTCCTTCCTGGGCGAAGGAAGTCGGAAGGATGGACGATAGGAAGACGGGCGCGAAGACGGTGGATGGATCTCCATGACCGTTCAGCAGGAGGCTGAATGCGGAACCGCAGTGAGTGGCACGGTTTTTCGGTAGGACTCGAAGCTAATGCGATGTGATGGGCCTGTGATAGGAGGATATCTGGTCACGTGCTAGTCAGCTGGGTGGACCCAGACTGTTTCAGGTTCTCAGGCGTGGCTAAGCCCCTTCGGGTTAGCCACAGTCGATAAGCCGGAAAGCAAAGCGCTAACCCGGTAGGGGCTTAGCCTCACACGTCTGAGGTCCATATGGGTGGCTACAGACAGTAAAGAGCACAGCGATACTTTAAAATGCCCGTCGATGCTTGGTTCCAGGTGCCACTGAGAAACTTCAAGAGCTGGCTGCAACAGCATCATATCGTACTTCCTGCTACTTCAGTCGTACTCGACAGGGTCGTTCAGATATTGCGTGAGCAAATGTGTCGAGAGCCGCTTGATCGACTTAATCGCCTCCATCAAAGTTATGGCACCTTTATTTTGTCTTCGAAATCTCCGGGAGGCCTGACTCACGTGATTGGTGTCTACTGCCTTGCTCCTAATTCCACAATGCTACCTCCACAATCATTCTCTCTTCGTGGGACTTCGCTGCACATACATTTACATGGACTTAAAACATTCCAGGTAGGAAATCGGCTATCGGCACAGATGTCGCGCTTGCATAGCGGTGAGGTCTCCATGGAGCAGAGTATGAGCCAAGTCATCAGATATGGCAGCATACCTTGAGAATAGCTACCCATCGGAAAGGAAAGCCCCAAGGGAAGGGTTCACATAGTGAGACACAATAAGGTGATAAGAACGGTAGTGAACATGCGTACACAATGTGAGATTTGTCTTTATCCTTAGGCTATGTTTTGCATGTCCGGCACAATACCTGTTCTCTCTCACACCAAAAATTTCCTACGCATATGCAAGCATCGAGAACTATGAAAACATAGGAGGATGAGGGCAAGATGGGTAATCGATGAGGCGTATATAGCTACCGAGAGACATCCATTCGGAAACATCTCTGACCATTTAGTAACCTGCTTCAACGGCTAGTATACGGTATGGCGCGGGGAGCAACAAAAAGACTCGGCTATAATATAAAGACCAATACGACTGGAAGATCAGGATGTTTCTCTTAGCTTGGCTTGGTTCCACTGTATTAGGAGCCCTCAACTTTTCATCTCAAGATTCAAACGGCCAATGTTCATAGCTCGGGTACGCCTTATAATCAACTTGATAAAGCTTCATGCCTGACCTCACAAACAAAGCCTACATGAAGGTTCTGAATTCTTCCCTACAGGACGTGCACTCATAATTGATCTTCCGAAAAGGCGCGCTTCTGGGCCGCTAGAAGACACAGGAATGGGTGAAGACATCTCGATCGTCCTGCAAAATTGGAGAACTTGATGAAGTTCATCAGATCAGTATAACGTCTACATGATACTCTAAGATTCTACCTATGTCTCATCTGTGCTTCCTGATGCACTCGAAAGGACTCTATGACCAAGGTCGAATGACTTACAGTACATTAGTGAACATTCTGACTGGCTATTGGACATTCAATATACACACTCCACAGCTATCGAGACTTCGATAGGACCAAATAGCAAAAACGGAGCGCGAAATCTCAATACCAGAGGTTACATTAGTTTCAATGAGTTTAATAACGAGCTATCAGAACCAGGTGTCAACTGACATGTATTTTTCCATTTGGAGCACCTGCCGCCAAGTTCATGCCGAAGCTGAACCTGAGCTATATCTGCAGCCTGATTTCGCGTTTGACGTGGTATAAAACAGATTAAGCGTTTACTGAGTAACTCACTGTGAGATTGTACGCGGTCCTTACAGGTAATCTGTTACGCTGCAATGATTGCTAACAGATGACTTTGAAATATTGCGTGACAGCCGACTCCTGTCGACATGGAAGGAGCATTTACTTACTGTACAAGAAGTTCATGTCCCAAGAACAAAGCCAAATGTCAAGATCTGGGAACCGTTTACCTACATTGCAAGAATTGCACGTATCAAAGAGTCTAAATCCACTCTCTACAAGACATACGGAAGATCGAGGCAGTAAGAGCTAGGCAAGGAGCTTGGTGCAAATAGTAGGTCTAGACCTCTTAATGTGTTCAATTTGCTCAGCTCTTTGTTGAATTCTTTCCCTCAAAAGCCTCTAATTCGTGAGGATAATTCAGTGCAACAGTGTCGTATCTCTAAGCTGCTTGAGTGTTTGGTAGCTAAGATACTCGCTCGACCACCCGACATGAAGAAATGTTCCTTCATATGGTTTGTCATGGCTATGAGAATTACAATTATCATAGCTCAGGCGGATTTTATTCGCTTTCTTCATCTTAATGAGCCGTCATCGTGTCGGCCTGTGGTACAAGTACTTACCATCGACTATTCTCTTGATTATGTCAGCGCAATATGGAAAAAATGATACATAAGAGTTATGTTGTTGACTGTGCACAAGATACAAGCTAATCAGGTCAGGTAGACAAGTGGTTTTAAGGAAAAAAGTCTTTTAATTAGAATTCAACCCTATATATCGAGGCCGATTATGGAGGCCGAATATTGATCATCGGACCAGACATAACGACACATAGCAGAGGTATACGCATAAGCGCCCTTCATAATACGAAAGAGTTTGCACATTTAAATCTACAGTCAGCCTAATATCGTCTCTTTATTGAAAGCTCACGTCAACATCTGTCGACTTTCTTGATCTTAGTAAGCTGGAAACACCTCCTTAATTCCGCCACTTTCCTTACCATAAGACCTTCTTCTATCTCAAACACCTGTCTACAACTGTTCAATATGAGATCTAGCAGTACGAGTATCTAAAAATTCGTGAAATCATGTTTCTCGCATGCAAACACACTCTTCTTTATTTCAGATGGTTGGCTTGAACATTCCCTTCGGGCCTAGCGCAGCCTCGAAACATTACATAAATACAGCTCAGAACTCTTTGCTTCCTTCTGTATTCTTAATGTTCTAGTTATAGCTACCTCTATAGATCAAACATTCTATCCGCGATCCTACTGGTTAGAATCTAGGCACGGTCTCAACAACATCTAGCTTAGCTCAATTCAATTCTCTCATTTCGTTGAACCTATCACAAAGCCTGTAATCTTTAAATATCATGACTGCAGCCCTCTGCCGTCTCAAGTCGTAGAGTTTCACTGGCAAACGATAACTCTACTTACGTAGTCACTCAGCAACTTGTGATGCAGAATAGTGAACGAATGCTGGCGAAAGTAGTGATGCTGATGCTGAGCAAATGAATCAGAAGCCTGAAATTGATTTAGTAAATGAAGAATAGAGAGCAGCAGATTGACTTTACTAATCAAATAGTTTTAACGCTTTCTCGTATAACAAAAACCTGATCATCATTCAACATCATGACGCAGCAAAACTTTTGCACGATCGATCAATCGTCGATTCTTCTTGTTCTATCACTTGAACGAGACTAATGTTTGCATTTTCTTAAAGCAAGATATGAGATGTTTCGAGTTTTTCGAGAATTAAAAGACGACAGTGACTATTCGCTCACTTAATAGTTCGTTCAAGAACTATGAGAAAGTCATCATTTTCGATGAAAATTGCCTTTACGCTTAGTAAGTAGTAAATAGCATGTATGAAAAAGTATTTACTGTGATGTATTGTTCAGTATGATTATGTTAGGGGCCAGCATAGAGCGAGTCATATGGGTGTAATGTAACGAGTATATAAATGCTAAGGAAGGAAAGTATCTAGAAGGGAAGAGCCGGCTATCTATATGACTCAGGAGAACATAAGCTAACCCTGAATAGGGTTGGCCTCGGAACAACCCTATAGCCTAGCGGCGAGCGGCCGGCGATAGTCATCAACATAGCCACCAACATAGCTACCAACATAGGTGCGTAGCTAGGATCGTAACAATAGTCAGCTATGAGTCTCGTTCAACAAGCTTCTACAAATGAACCTGATTCGTGAGATGCACGATCAATCGTCAGTTAATCATTCTGATATTCTTAGAACTGTGAAAGTCATAAAGCGAAACTACTATTGATCATTCATGCGAAAAACGATAGATCGATATATTCGAAACTGCTATATCTGTCAACGTTCAAAGACATCTAGAAATAAATCAAACGACTTGCTTCAATCTCTATCGATATCTGAACAGCGATGACAAGACATAGCAATGAACTTTATTATCAATCTATCTGATTCAAGCGAATACAACGCTATTCTGACGATCATCTGCAGATTGTCAAAAGAAAGGCATTATATTTCTTGCATCACTGATAATGAAGATATCACTGTCGAAAAGACAGCTGAAATGCTGATTCAATGAATATATCGAACTCATGATCTATCAAGCTTCATAGTATCTGATCGAGATTCGCAATTCACCTCTATACTATGAAAGTTTCTTTGCAAACGGCTGAGCATTTTCCTTCGATTGTTCATCGTCTATCATTCTCAGATCGACGATCAAAGCGAACGAGTCAATCAGAACGTCAAGCGATATCTTCGATTCTTCTGTTCGTATATGCAGAACGACTGGTCTAAGTGGCTACTCATGATCGAGTTTGCCGACAATAACGTCTTGTTCTCAGTCATCTTCTTGATTCTCTTCTTCATGAACAAGAGCTTTCATTCTCATATGAGCTTCGATTCTGACATCATCGAGTATGAAAGCATTCGCGAACGCTTGCAGATCGATCGAGCCAAGAATATATCTGAACAAATGAACAAGACATTGATCTTCGCTCGTGAAGCTCTGATCAAAACACGGGAACAAATGGTGAATCAAGCTAACAAGCATAGAAAGAAGATCAATTACGAGATCGAATCAAAGATGTTTCTGAACGAAAGAAACATCGTTATCGCGAGACTCTTCAAAAAGCTAGATGACAAGATGCTCGATTCATTCAAGGTCACAGACTCTGTTGACTTCTTCTATAAATTGAAACTATCAGACACTATGCGTATACATGATGTATTTCATTCAGAGCTTCTTCGTTCTGCCGTCGATGATTCTCTGTCTGGTCAGAAGAATGAACTTTCGGAATCAATAGTGATAAACGATGAAGATGAATGGAAAATCGACGATATATTGAACTCTCGACGATATCGAAGACGACTTCAATATCGGGTTAAATGAAAGAGCTATGACAACGATCTCAACTGATATAACGCTGACGACGACAAATTTATGAACGCTCAAGAGATGGTTGACGACTTTCATACCAAATATTCAACAAAAGCGCACTAAGAAATAACATTCATGCGAACATGAATAGTCAAGAGAGAAGAGTAATGTTACGAGTCTAGCCTTCGTCTATTCTTTCTAGCCTTCGTCTTGATTTCATTCTAATCGAGCCTAGTGAGCATTCGAGCTAGAAGTGATGTCATTGAGACTCTGCATCATATGTGTAAGGCGTCAACCCAATCGGGCCTAGCACAGGGCTGAGAAACACACATATAAGAATCGAGTTCTTTTCTGTAGATACTTTTCTTTCTTAGCATTTATCTATTAGTTAAATGACACTCATATGACTCGCTCTATGCTGACTTCTAACAATATGAGCAATTCAACTTGAATCAAGTTGAAAATGTAAGCAACTCGACTCGATATTGATTCAAGTTCAAAATGTCAATTCAAAACTCAACTTGATGATCAATTTATCAATGATTAATTTAATTTATATACTCAAATTCTTGAAAATTATGATTTACAATCTTCAGACATTTACAACATGAATGAAAAAAACTTCATCATGAAAATAGTGAGTAAGTGCAAAGTCATATATTTCAGAGAGCAACTATTAATAATGACTTAAGATGATAATTGAAAATGAGTTTCACTCATTAAATATATGAGTTTTGACAAAGTGATTTTACAAGTCTGATTCATCTTCAAAGACAAGATGCATTTAAAGATTTAATTCAATGCTTTGAAGAATGTAGACTGATCATCAAGTTGAGTTTCAAGTTGACATTTTGAACTTGAATCGAGATCGAGTCGAGTTGCTCACATTTTCAACTTGACTCGAGTCGAGTTGCTCATATTTTCAATTCAACGCGACTCGATTCGACTGAAAATTGAGTCAACTCAACTCGACTCGTCAAGAACTTGAGCTTGACATCAAGAAAGCTAAATATAGAAATTTTTTCGGTTTTTGACTTTTGCATTATCTTTTTGCATTATCTTTTAATAGAGAGTCATGAAGAGAAACATGAAGATCATTTGATAGAGAGTCATAAAGAAAAACATGAAGATCGTTTGATAGAGAGTCATAAAGAGAAACATGAAGATCGTTTGATAGAGAGTCATGACGAGAAACATGAAGAAGAACATGATGAAGAACATGAAGAGAAACATGAAGAGAGTCATGACGAGAAACATGAAGATAAACATGAAGAGAAACATGAAGAAAAACATAAAGAAAAAACATGAAGATCATTTGACTTTGATAGAGAGTCATGACGAGAAAACATGGTAGAAAGTCATGAAGAAAATCATGAAGACTGTTCAATCAAGCTATTTACATTTATCTAATATCTTGTCGCGTCAAGTTGAGTTTTCGAGTTGAATTATTGAATCAAGCTTCTCAACTCGATCTGAGTGCTTGAGTTCAACTTCTCAACTCGACTCGACACTTTTTCAAAAAAATTTCAATTCGACTCAACACTTTTCAAGTCGAGTACTCGATCTGAACTCAAGTACTCGACTTGACGCGATCAGTCTACAAACAGTTGACTTTAAAAACATATGAAATATTGTTTTCAGAGCTGTTGTTTGATGCAAACGTGACAAACTTTTTTACTTTGACTTTATCTGCATTTGCAGCAACAGAAAATCTTGCAGATAATACAGCACACACTTATTTCTTTTCTCATAATATAACTCTTTCACATTTCTCTTCATATTTGCAGAAGAAAGTACTTGCAAACAGAACTTTGAGAGAACAAATGTTCTTTATGAAGAGAAACAAGTTGATGTTTAAAACTAAATCAGTTTCAAACTATATAGAAAGTTTGAAGCGATTTCTATTACATCTTTAACTGTTAATGCATTTTACTGCAAGTATTTCTGCTTGAGCAACAGAGTTAAGCACATTGACGTTGTCAAGAAATAGAGTACAGATGCAATATAAAAAGTCGTATCAAAGCAATAAAGAAAGCAAACAATGAACATGTGCAATGATCATGCTAGTAGAAAGATACTGTAAAACGTGTATGTTTCTGTCTCTATCTACAAGTTGCAATGACATCTATATGTACACTCGAGAAACGTTTTTCAACTCTTCTATCATTAACTCAGATCTCAATCTCTTTTCTCTTACTAATTATCTTGTGAAGATGATGCAAGCAGCTTCACAACATTTATTCTTCATTTAATTAATGATCATTTCTTAATCACTACAAAAAGAATCAAGAAGAAAACAGAAAGAGAACAGCAAAGAAACAATCTATTCATCAACGTTCAAGAAAACAGAAAGAATACAATCTATCATTAATGTTCAAGCAATTGTTCTTGAATGCTTTCATTCATCATCTTTCATCAACTTAATATCATTCTTGACGCAGTAGAAATAGAATTTAGACTCATAGACTGCAATTTCAATCTCTTTTATTCTTTTATAAGCTTTTCTCATCTGATTCAATGCAGATTTTCAATGAAATTCAACAAACTCTTTTACTTACTTCAGATTCTGATCAAACAAAAGACTTTTTTCTTTCAACATCTTCATCAAATTTCAGCTTCAAAGATCTATCAGCACGTTCGAAGTTGAACATACTTCTTGAATTTTCACGATGACAGAATGATGAAATGATACTTTCTCTTATTTATCGTTTTCTAGTTCAGAAGAAGTCACGTCAATGAGTCTTTAATCTTGTAGTGTAATGATCACTTCATTCTTAGTTTCAAATTTCACAATTTTCACGTTGACTTCATCTTTGAAGATCGCTGTGTGATAGATGAGCACTGCAATGCGTGATTCATCAGATTTATCTTTATTGTCGTGTGATAAATGTGACATTCAGAAATGAACACTGTCTGCGAAGCAAGACTGATTCACTCATTTCAGATCTGATCTTCACGAATCATTCTCATTGAACATCTTAAGTACTACACAATGAGTATACTCATTCATTACTAGATTTCGCTTGATCGCTTCTTTTCATCATTTTTTCATGCAAAGATGTAAATCAAGAATGAATTTATCATTTTTATCAATTAACTCATCTGCAAACACTATTATGTTTTGAATTCAACTTTGTTCTCTATCACTTATTAAATCATTGACATTCAGATTCACATGTTTTATGAGTTCTGAATTGTTCTTGAAAGTGATTTTCATGAAATATGAAAAGATCAGAAAATCGATTTTGTGATTTGATTAAAGAGTCACAGTAATAAGATAGTACATTATATTCTGACGTACTAGTTGTTGCAACGTGATGTACATAGTCATTCTTAATTAGTCGTGATTTGTAAGATCTAAGTTGTTAGGGGCCTGCCTAGAGCGGGTCAGATAGGGGTGTCATTTAACTAGAAGATAAATGCTAAGGAAGAAAGGTAGCTACGGGAAAGAAGCTGGCTACATATGTGTGTTCCTCAGCCGACGCT
>JAABUI010000100.1_pt1 | contig 132525 bp, 127 predicted proteins | sample 5559111 | NCBI WGS metagenome assembly JAABUI01 (sample SAMN10711870, study PRJNA513365) | rock metagenome | isolation source: Antarctica rocks | place: Antarctica: Victoria Land, Buttleship Promontory | reverse complement strand
GAAGATGATGAGTACATTGCTTTCAGAAATGTCTTGCACTTTTCATTGAATTTAATTTTCAATTCTTTTTGCAAGTTTTGTATCGAAAGTAGCTTTTCAATTAGACGTGATTTAGTGAACTTGTATGTCTGAAACACTTTTTTTTCTTTGACATTGTTCAAAAAAGTTGTTCAGAATTGATTTTTGATTAGCTTTATTGCATCATGATACGAATTTCGCATTTGCACTATCTCTGCTCATGCGTCGTCATTTCTGCATCTTTTTCAGGTTCGCTTTTTTGACAACAGCGTCTTTCACATTTCGATGAGCTCATTGTTTCATCAGAGTTTTGATTTTGCGCATATTCGCTGTTTAAATACAAATAATTTCACTGTATTCTTGATGCATTCAGTCAAATAAATAATCTATTGAAAATATGTTGTATACGTTGCATGCAACATACATAGAGCTCGATTTCTATACTGGTTTCCCTCTTAGACTTGAGAGATTACTCAGAGAGAATTTCTTGCAACAGATTCACAGTTCAAGACGAACGACATCTCTCACTGCTCAGATTTCGACAGATTACTTTTTAAGCATGAATCGCAGACGTTTCGCCTGTGATACGCATGCATATCGCAGTCAATTTCTTCTTTAATCACATCGACATATGCTACTGTTTTTTCAAGCTATACAGATGATATCTTCGACTAGAGATTGATTCTATCATCAAGACATTCAAGAGTCAGAGCTTAGTGAAGAGATGAGATTCTTAAGATCGATAATCATCGTCATTGTATATCATGTCTTGCAGATGTTCGCTTCGCTTGAAAGTATGCAACTCATCTGTTTCATGTTATCTGTAGAGATTTTTCTCATGCAGATCGATTGTGTCTTGCAAAGATATTTGTATGCTACACTTTTAATCAGACAGCGTAGTTCAATTATTCTCTACTAATTCGCTTGTGTCTCTCTTCTTTTAACAAAGTCTTTTCGTCAGCATATCATCTGTGTATAAAATGCTTGTATTTGAACATCTGCTAAACGATATTAATGAGATTCTTGAGTTTGCTTATGTCAAACTTAACGAGACTCGTGAGTTGCTCATGTCGTAGTAGCAGACGCGTAGTCTTAACAAGATCTATGCGTAGTTAGCACGTAGATTTAAAGAATGTTCATGATTCAAGTTCTTTCTGCTGATTATTCTCAACAAATTAAACACAAGAATGTTCTGTTTCAGTTCTTGTCATCATGATGACAAGATACTGAATCAAATGATTTTCATAAGCGATTTTCCTTGTAATTCTGCGTTCTATTTGACTTTCTCATCTGCATGTGAATTGCTTGTAGCATGCGCATTGAGATTATCAAAGTCTGCGTGATCATGAAAACTCTGCATGCAATCAACACACAGCGCTTCATTCTCACGCAGCGTCTCGATGTCATTCAAACTTTTGATAATCTTTACACTCTACTGTAGCTAGACAGTAGATTCGTAGTCAGCATCACGTACAGATGAGTTTTATCGCTGATCTATGCATTACAGAGAATTAGAAAGAATTATCAAAAAGGCGAAAAACATAGTGATGTATATCAATGCATCGCAAATTCAAAAAAAGATAGCAGAAGTTGAAACAGAAATCGAAATAACAGTGATATTCACGCATAAACTCGTCAGATTCAGCAAAGCAACAAGCATTTCTGATAAAATAATTACAACGAAAGCGAAACTACAAGCTATTAGCGATGCAATTATAATATGCAGCGAAAAAGCACTCAAAAACAGCGAAATTTGAGTGTACATAAACAGTCAAATGACTTTGCAAAGACTAAATGCAAAGAGTAACGTTAATTCAAGATTATTCAATGACATACAGCAAAACTTGATTAATTTGCATCAAAATCAGTGTCAAATTTGCATACAGTGAGTATCAAGTTGCAAAAACATCATTGAGAACGAAAAAGTGAATCAATTGATCAAAATTGCTGCTCAAGAAGTATCAGTTACAGACAACATGAAAATAATCATCATAAGCTTCGTCAAAAAGCAAATTTGCAAAGAGACGAAATTACAATGATTAAATGTCTGAAACATTGATATCAAAAAGAAAAATCAGTATCAAAAGCACATATCGAATGTAAACTTGAGTCATAGATCATTAAAAGAGCTTCGAAAAATCAATAAATTAACGTTTTCAATCTTCATTCAGCTGAAAATGAGACACGACTATTTTAAGAGCTATTTACATTGATTATCAGAGAATAATTCGAATAAATGCTACGAAATATGCACTGCAAGTCAAACGTCAGAGCATTTACTACTAAACTGCAAGCATTATAGATTAGAGCAGATAAAGCTTAAGAAAAAAGCTCAGCTCAAAAACACAGACATTATATTGACACTGTTTATCATCAAAATCGATAGAAACACAACACTAAAGTATTTGAAAAATACTTGAATTGCAATCAGAAAATGACTATTAGAAACGAAAGATTAAGAGACGAAATTTGCGAAAGAAAAAAATGAAAACGAAAGTACGACTGAGAAATCTTGAATCATCGCGCTTGTATGCGCATTCTATCGATGTGACTGCTCAATGAAAAGATATAAAGCATCAATTTTGACCAAGTTACATGTAACTTAGTATATACACAGCGTTTAGATAGTGTCATAGTCATAGACTGCATGCACTTAATGAAGAAATAAAAAATAAAAATAAAAGCTTGTGATGTGCTTAATGCATTTCACTATTCTGTATGTTCTACTGCATTTCAATATCATTTGACCACAGTTTTATAACTAACATAATATATTTATAAATGAATCTGCTTGCTTTGAATTCACTCATCTCACATTTCAACATGAATCTTGAGATAAGTGAGAAGAAGAAGATTGTGATTACCTCTTCTGCAAAAGATAACTGATGAAGTTGTGATGTGATTTAATTGTTACGCTCATGTCGAGCGTGTTTTGATGTCTTTGCGCTTTTTCTGCTGTTTTGATGTTCATATTCATATGTGATTGCTTTATTAAAGAGCGAGAACTATCATAATGCAATGATTCTTTTTCTTTCTAATCATGAATGTCAGAAACTGAGCTAGACTAGAGATACTATTAATATAAAAGACTGATATTATTATTACTTTGATAGAATCTAGATACAAAACAATACATCAGATAACATACAAGATGAAAGACAAAGAGTGAAAGAAAAGAATGAGAACTCAACTTTTATATACATGAATTGAGCAGAATCAAAGCTAAACAATAGTTTTATTGACTTAAGATTGCAGAAGTCTGTACATATGACTGAGATGATTGAAACAGAATTGCTGAGACTAGATTAAGATGATGATGACTAGATTAATGACTTGATTCATTGAATTATGAAACAGATTCAATGAATCAAAATTATTTAAAATATCAACGATTTATGTTCTAAATTGAATTGATGATTTGACATCATGACAGTAGCTTCTCTCTTCAAGATTGAGCTTCTGCAAAATGATGAAGAGAAACAAGATGAAATGAGAAAGAATCAAAGATGAAGATTGAAACAAGATGAGAATTAATGTGAACGCATTTTAATGTGATGAAGCACAGATAAAACTGAAATAGATCTGAATCACATTTGAGTCAGATCTGAGCAAGATGTTTGAGTCAGATCTTGACAAGATCTGAAAAGCAAGATGAAATGAGATGCATTTTAATGTGATGATGCATGAGCAAGACTGAAATAGATTTGAGTCACATTTGAGTTAAATCTGAGTAAGATGAGACGAGACGCATTTTAACATGATGATGCACAGAAAATTGAAATACATCTGAGTCACATCTGAGTCAGATTTAAACGAGATGTCTGAATCAGATTTAGACAAGATCTGAATCAAATCTAAGCAAGAAAAAGATGAAACATAGTTTAATGTGATGATGCATATGCAAAACTAGAATACATCTGAGTCACATTTGAGTCAGATTTAAACAAAATGTCTGAAACAGATTTAGACAAGATCTGAGTCAGATCTGAGCTGAGTTAAAATGATGAAGATTGAACTTAAAGTTCTTGACATTGACATTGAGATATCACACACAACAGTACATGTGATTCTTCGACGACAGAATTGACGAGATAATATTCATCAAGTGCTTGCTCACAATTATTCAGAAGATTGAAAGACTTTCAAGTAAAGAAGTGATCTTCTCAATTGATGTAATACTTGAGCAAAAATGAATTATAGCATTTATCATGCTTAAAGTTTAATATGCTGTTTACATATCAGAATTTTTCATCATTCTTGATGATAATGAGTTCTTGAAGTTTCTGATGTTGACTTGAAAGAGAATCACTTGTGATATAATTCAAAAGAGTGACATGAAAGATTGAATAAATCTTCATGAATACTGAAAGATTTAACTCAATGACTAGAAAGTTATTCTTAAAGACATGCTTGATCTTGAAGAAATCAACGTTATGATCATTTAACTTGACAGTGAGATGAGCGATGCTGAGATTGCAAGCATTCAATCAGACTTCATCTTCAACGAAGTATTTAAAACAAGAATAATGAAAGAAATTGACATTGAATTCGTAAATGATCTGAGTTATAAGCATCTCATCACGTAGATGCTCAGTTAGTTTCTTCATCTTCTTGATGAACTCTTCAACATTGATTAACTTATCTTGAGCTTAAGATGTAAGATTCTCAAGCAGAGACTCAAAGAGCTTAAAGTCTAAACATGAGTTCTGACTCAAATTGATCAAGAAGAGTGATGTTAAAGTGATTAATGACGATGTGTTATTGACAACAAATTCAACTTCAGAAAGTCATTTAACTCAGTCATTCTGCATGTAGTTGACGAAGACTTGAAGATAATGCTTCATGACAGCATTGACTTTCTTGATTTGATCATCGATCTCAGAATGATACATCATTGATAACTTAGCATTTATCTTCAGCATTTTACACATATGCTTTCAGACATCGAAGATGAATTGTGTGTCTTGATCAGACATGAAGAACTCGAGTAAATCAGAATGTTTTCAAACATGAGCATAGAAGCAGTTGATAACTTCTTCAACTTTCATAAAAGTGATGAGAACTAAATGTCTCATTTTGATAAGATGATTGACGAAGACTAGAACATATTTATATGTGATATTCATGAAGATACTGAGCGATAAAGAATCTACATAGTTCATGAAGACATCACGTCAACGACGTTCAAGAACTGAAAGAAAACACAATCATTCTTGAGTTCATTGTTTAAAGAGCTTGAAATGTGTGTACACATGACAGTTTCATACGAAGTGTTGAACATACTTATAAATGTTTGATCATCAATAGATTCAACTGATCAGTTCATAACTTTTTGCTCTTTCTGAGTGATTATTGACAACACTATCATGAGCGAGCTGAATGATACAAAGACGTAGTTTATTTGAGTTGAGCACGTACTTTCTTTCTTGAAAGTACAGATGATTCTCATGTTCTTCACACTCAACTAGAGAAATCTTGTTGTGATGTCGTGCTTCATTATGAAGCACTTCAATTATCTGAGCTGCAAATTTGTCATTGATTTCGACTTACTTTCATAATGTCTGAGTGAAAGTGTCAACAGAATCTTCATCAAGATTCAGAATGTCTTGATCTAGCTGAGACTTGATGTTTTCAACGTTGAATTCTTTAATTTCTAAATTCATGAAAGTTAAAATTTGCAAGAGTGCTGAAATAACTGAGAACAGATGTAACTGAACTGAATCTAGAATGATGATTTGTGATTGAAGCTTCATGACTTTGATGTTTAAAACATTGAAGACGAGATTCTTAACAATATTAAGATCTAAAACATAAGTTTTCAGAATTGTCTGATGTTGATATTAATGTCAAGAATTGAATGTATCTTTCTCTTTAAAGAGATCTTCTGAGCAACATGTCAGAGCATTCAACTTATCATCGATCTTGTCAAGATGATAAGCGATGTGATAGTTGAATCTAGACAGAAACTCACTTCAACGAGCTTGATGATGACTCAACTGCTTAATTGACATGAAATACTCAAGATTTTTGTGATTCATGATCATCTCAACAGAATAGATAAAGTCTTCAAGCTCTGATCATCATTTCTTGAAAGCGCAAACAATGATCATAAGTTCTTTATCGTAGATCTCATAATTACACTTGACTGAGTTATGCTTCTTCAAAAAGTAAGCGACTGAATGAAGAATCTCATTCTCATCGTATTGAAAGAAAATGTCTTTGAACACATAGTTTGAAGCATTGATTTCTATCACAATCTTGTGATCTGAATTATAATGATGAAGAATAATCTCAGAAGTGAAGACTTTCTTAAAAATGTTGAATGCAATCTGACATTTCTGAAATCAGATAAAAAGTACATCTTTTCTGATGAGATGAGTGAGCGAGATAACTATTCTACTATAGTCATAGATGAATCTTCTATAGAAGTTCGCGAAATCTAGAAAACTTTGAACATCTTTAACATTGATCAAGATGAGTCAGTTGACAATGATGTCTATCTTAAAAGAGTTCATCTTAATCTCTTCAATGATAATTATCAATTCTAGATATAAAACTTGAGTGACATGAAACTTGCATTTGATTATATTCATCTGAAGATCTGCTTCTCGCAGCTTTCGCAGAATGAGCTTGATATAACTTTCGTGCTCAAGTTTATTATTGAAATAGATCAAGATGTCATTCAGATAAGCTGTATAGAACTTATTTAGATGTTTGCAAAGAATATTGTTGATGTACTTCTGAAATGAGACAGACTCATTACATAAATCAAAGAACATGACTAGATACTTAAATAATTCAAATTGAGTATGAAAGATAATGAGAACTTCGTTTTCTTCTTTGATTCAAAGTTGATTGAACGCAGAGATGATATTCAGCTTGATAAAGATTTTAGCTTAACTTAGACGATTCAGCATTTCTGAGATCAGAGACAGAGAATATCGATTCTTGACTGTGATAATGTTCAGATCTCAATAGTTCATGCAGAAGCGAAGTTCTTCTTCAAGTTTCTTGATGAAGAGAACAGAGACAATCGTCTGAAAGCGACTGACTTGAATGAAATCTTTGCTCAGATTCTCATTCAAATAACGTTAAAGTTCTAGAATTTCATCATGATTCATGTCATACAAAACAAAGACTGAGAATCTAGCATCTTCTTTAAGATGTATGACATGATCATGAGCTTGATGTAAAGACAAGATATCAACGTTCTTCTTGAAAAAGATGTCTAAAAACTCAGAATATCTGAACGACAGAATTATGACTGAATCGACGTTCTTACTTTGTTAATAGACTTCAAGATCTTCTTGTGTCATGAATGCAATCAAATGAAATTTCTTTTTCATTTGATGAAGATTCAAACGATGATTCTTATTATACATACTGTCTTGAGAGTGAGATGAGAACTGAGCAAAAGTTGAGCTGTTCTTTGAACAGACAGTCAAAGTCGTGTGACGTGACTTTGACTCGTCAGAATCTAAACTAAAAGATGAGATTGATTCAAGATTCAAGAAGACATCAATTTTCTTTAAAGTGACATTAAACACTTCAATGTCTTTAACATGAGTAATGTGATCAAAGCTTTGAACTCTCAACTCGACTATGTCAAGTTGTATAAAAGATTAATTGAATTGATTTGCTTGAAAAATAACAGAAGTTCTAGAAAGAAAAGAATTTTGACACTTGATTTCTGATGAGTATTTCTTTTGAATAACTTGAAGAATACAACTAGAGACTTCTTGTTTCAGATGAAAAACAAGATTAAACGAGATTTGTTTCTTATGAACGAGCTGAGTATTAGTTTGCTTCTCATGAGTCAACGAAAAGTTAGATTGCTTCTTGTAAACAGACAGAAAAATGAGTTACTTCTTGCAAGCAAATTGAAGACTGAATTGCTTCTTGTGAGTGAACTGAAAATCGAGTTGTTTCTTTCAAACAAATTGAGAATTAAATTACTTCTTGCAAGTAAATTGAATGCTGAATTGCTTCTTGTAAATGATCTGTAAATTGAATTGCTTCTTGTGAATGATTTGTAGACTGAATTGCTTCTTGTGAGTGATTCATGAACTGAGTTGCTTCTTGTGAGCGAATTGAGAACGAGACAGAAGAAAAGCTACTTTGTTAACTTCAAGCGAGAAATTTTCTTCTTGTTGATTAAAATTATAGATCTTGACGAGAAATTGACAACAATAATTAAGACAGAAGAAGAAAGACAAGATGAGAATATTGTGTTCAAAATTGACATCAATGACGTGATGATGAAGTCATGACAGACTCATGATGATGAAATATTGATTTAATTCAATGACATAAAAGAATAGTCTTTCAATGTGTTCATCGAGAATCATTGTGATTTCAACGACATGAATAATGTCATTGATTAAAGCGACTTGATCATGAAATTCTCAAAGTCTGTGAAAGTGAGTTAATTGATGCAAGAAAAAATGATGTTGTTGCGCGAAAAATTTATTCATAAAGACATAAGCAAAGACTTCACTATCAATCAGAACGAGAGTAAGAACTTTAGATTGAGCTTGACGTAGAATATAGAATACTATCATGTGACTATTCTTGAATGTTGAATTGAATTCAAAGAATTTCAAGATAAATGTAGCAGAAAACTTTCTATATGATTAAAGTGAAGATGAAAAGATTGAGACTAGTAAACAAAATGATATGTATACAGATCTCTGAGCATAACTTAGCTCAGAAACTAAACTTTTCTCGCAGACAGTGAGATTTCTTCATTTATATTGATGACATCACTGTCGTAAACATTCATGATACGCAGAGTGAAGAACTTCTTATTTGAGCATTCTTTAGCAATTTTGCTTGAATGTTGCAATTTGCAGTAGTAACACAACTTTCACTTGTTGCAGATTTTCTTGATTTCAGAAATGATCAGAGTCTTATCTTGAATGATGACAATGATGAAGTTTAGATTCATTGACTCATCAAGAAACAAGAAAGAAAGAAATGAAGATACTGTCAAAACAACAGTCACAGAAGTAATGATCTTTGAATTCAAAGAATTACTAGTCAATGCAGAGATGCTCTTGACTTTGATGAATGAAATGATGATGAAGATGAAGCGAGATTGATGATGTTTAAGCTGCTGAAGCTCTTCATTGATGTCAGAGAATGCTTGAACTCATTGATAAAAGATGAATGATCAAGTTTCATCAAGATTTCATCAGAAGAAAATGATGACTTAAGTGAAATAATTAACATTGCGCTTCAGACAATCAATCAATGAGAAATCTTTCATCAAAGAATGTTCTTTCTTTTGATAAAAAAGATTGTAGTAATCAGCAAAGCTATTCATGTCTTGCTTTAGAATTTCACGAAGATATAAATGAGCATTTTCTGTCTTGAAAGAATTGTCACAGCAATGATGCAACTTGTGTTGTCAATCTGCGAAGATGAAAATGATACAAAGATCATTGACTCAATATTGATTCATTAAATTGTGAGTCTTCTTATCTATGATGAGTCATGACTTGACATAAACAATCTTGACTTGATGAGAGAGATAATGATCATCGTTCACGTTCATGCGTTGTATCAGACTCTGCTTTCATGCATTCAATCAATCTTTGTTCTTCTCATATTTAAATATGTTAAGAAGCTTCTTGAATCTAAAAGCGATGAAGACAGCGACAGAATTTGCAGAGAAATGAATGATGAAAGAAGATTGATTGTTCAAGATTTGTGCGATGATTTGAGCTATTATTGCAAAAGACTGAGAATTCAACTTTATATAAATTGAAGAACTGAAAATGATAAATGAGAATGAAGTAATAACATCATGTTGTCAAACTTGATTTTGAAGCTCTTGCATTACACGAAAGATCTTAACTGAATTTTCGATCATACTTTGAGTGAACTGTTCAACAGCACGCTCATTGTCGATTAAAAGATTGTGAGATAACTTCATTTGAGCGAAAGAATAACTAAACGAGATTTCAATGTATGAAAACGTTGCAGAAAGTGTAGATCTTTCGTAATGTCAGAAACTGAACTAAATTAAAGATACTATCAATATAAAAGACTGATATTATTATTACTTTGATAGAATCTAAATACAAGACAATACATCAGATAATGTATAAGATGAAAGACAAAGAGTGAAAGAAAAGAATGAGAACTCAACTTTTATATACATGAATTGAGCAGAATCAAGACTAAACAATAGTTTTATTGACTTAAGATTGCAGAAGTCTGTGCACACGACTGAAATGATCAAAACAGAATTGCTGAGACTAAATTAAGATGATGATGACTAGATTGATGACTTGATTCATTGAATTGCAAAACAGGTTCAATGAATCGAGATTATTTAAGATATCAATGATTTATGTTTTAAATTGAATTGATGATCTGACATCATGACAATAAATTTATGCTTGAAAGTGAGTAATTATGCTTTTCGCTCATGTTTCAGCCTCGTTTTGAAAGCTTCTATAAGCTTCAAAACATCTTTCATATCTTCGCTTAATATTCATTGATTATATTTCACAGAATACTCTTTTCATTGTATCTTATAATATAAGATTTTCTTTCTTTTTTGCTTCTGTAAAATCTTTTCTATCTTTCATTCTTGCTCATCATCAATAAGCTTGAGTGTGAGATAGTTAAGTATAAAGTCATCATTTAGTCTATGATTATATGACTTTAAGAGAAATACATGAAAGACAGAATAAATTCTATAAATGATTAAAAGATCAAGATGATACATCTGCTTGTTTATGAATTCTTGTATACAAAAGAACTTTATCATCTTATTTAATAACTTCTTGTTAAAGATTGACATAGAGCGAGTCATATGAGTGTCATTTAACTAATAGATAAATGCTAAGAAAGAAAAGTATTTACAGAAAAGAACTCAATTCTTATATGTGCATTTCTCAGCTTTGTGCTAGACTTGATTGAGTTGACATCTTACACATATGATGCAGAGTCTCAATGACATCATCTTTAGCTTGAATGCTCATTAGACTCGATTAGAATGAAATCAAGACGAAGACTAGAAAGAATAGATGAAGACTAGAATCATAACATTACTCTCTCTTCTTGACTATTTATGTTTGCATGAATGTTATTTCTTAGCGCGCTTTTCTTGAATATTTGATATGAAAGTCGTCAATCATCTCTTGAGCGTTCATAAATTCATCGTCGTCAGCGTTATATCAGTTGAGATCGTTGTCATAGCTCTTTCATTTAACTTGATATTGAAGTCATCTTTAATATCATCAAGAGTTCAATATATCGTCGATCTTTCATTCGTTTTCATTGTTTATCACTATTGATCTCAAGAATTCATTCTTCTGATCAGACAGAGAGTCATCAACGACAGAACAAAGAAGCTTTGAATGAAATACATCATGTATATGCATAGTGTCTGATAGTTTCAATTTATAGAAGAAGTCAACAGAGTCTATAATCTTGAATGAATTGAGCATCTTGTTATTCGGTTTTTTGAAGAGTCTCGCTGTAACGATGTTTTGTTCGTTCAGAAACATCTTTGATTTGATCTCATAATTGATCTTCTTTCTATGCTTGTTAGCTTGTTTCATCATTCATTTTCGTGTTTTGATCAGAGCTTCGCGAGCAAAGATTAATGTCTTGTTCATGTGATTGAATATATCTTCAACTCTGATGATCTGCAAGCGTTCGCGACTGCTTTCATACTCGATGATGTCAGAATTGAAGCTCATATGAGAATGAAAGCTCTTATTCATGAAGAAGAGAATCAAGAAAATGACTGAAAACAAGATGTTATTATCAACAAACTTGATCATAAGCAATCACTTGAATCAGTCATTCTGCATGTATGAACAGAAGAAACAAAGATATCTTTCGACATTCTGATTGACTCATTCGCTTTGATCATCAATCTGAGAATGATAGACGATGAACAATCAAAGAGAAATGTCTAGTCATTTGCAAAGAAACTTTCAGAGAATGAAGATGAACTGAGAATCTCGATCGAACACAATGAAGTTTGATAAATCATGAGTTCAATATACTCATTGTAGCAACATTTCAGCTGTTTTTTCGACTGTGATATCTTCATCATCAGTGATGCAAGAAATATAATGTCTTTCTTTTAACAATCTGCAAATGACAGTCAGAATAGCGTTGTAGTCATACGAATCAGATAAATTGATAATGAAGTTCATGACTATGTTCTGTCATCGCTGTTCAAGTATTGATAGAGATTGAAGCAAGTCATTTAATTTATCTCTAGATGTCGTGAAACGTTGATAGACATAGCAGTTTCAAATATATTGATCTACTGTCTTTTGCATGAATGATCAATAGTAATTTCATTTTATGATTTTCACAGTTCTAAGAATATCAGAATAACTCATTGATGACTGATCATGTACTTCACGAATCAGATTCATTTGTAGAAGTTCATTGAACGAAACTCATAGCTGATTATCATGATACAAGATTTTCTTCTGAACATGACAATTCTTCAATTTGATATCTTCACATTGTGTCTCATCTCTTGCTATTACTTCGCGAAGTAGCATACAATTCTCATCGATTCTATTAATCTCAAGAATCTGTTTATAAATTGATTCGCTGATGTTCTTCTTTAAATCAGCAATCTTCATTCAATTCAACGTCAAAATAGTGATTCATTGATAACAAATGCGCTCATCATCGAGATCTCTGAGCACAACGTCAACTTGATGAGTTAATGCATCGATCTTGATGTTTTGCTTGTCAGATTAATACATTATCTTGAAGTTGAAGTCAGCGAGCTTTTGTATTCAGCGCATCTGTTGTCTGCTTAGCTCTTTGTCTTTCATCAATGAGATGAGCGCTTGATAATCAATGAACAACTTGATAGAAATGTCAGTTAACTTCAGTTTGAATCATCAATGTTCAAATGCTTGAATGATGATCAGTAGTTCTTTATCATATATCTTGTAGTTGCACTCAGCTGTCATGATGTCAGATCATCAACTTGATTTAGAACATAAATCATCGATGTTTTAAATAATCTCGATTCATTGAACCTGTTTCGCAGTTCAATGAATCAAGTCATCAATCTAGTCATCGTCATCTTAATCTAGTTTCAGCAATTTTGTTTTAATCATCTCAGTCATGTGCGCGAACTTCTGCAATCTTAAGTCAATAGAACTACTGTCTAGTCTTGATTCTGCTCAATTTATGTATATAAAAGTTGAGTTCTCATTCTTTTCTTTCATTCTTTGTCTTTCATCTTGTACATTATCTGATGTATTGTCTTGTATCTAGATTCTATCAAAGTAATAATAATATCAGTCATCTATATTGATAGTATCTCTAGTTTAGCTCAGTCTCTGACATTATGAAAGATCTACACTTTCTGCAACGTTTTCATATGTTGAAATCTCATTTAGTTATTCTTTCGCTCAAATGAAGTCACTTCACAATTTCTTGATCGACGATGAGCATGCTGTTGAACAGTTTGCTCAAAGTGTGATCGAAAATTCAGTCAAGATCTTTCGCGCAATGCGAGAGCTTCAAAATCAAGTTTGACAACATGATGTCATCATTTTGTTCTCGTTCATCATTCTCAGTTTTTCCGTCTATATAGAATTGAATTCTCAGTTTCTTGCGACGATAGCTCAGATCATCGCACAAATCTTGAACAATCAATCTTCTTTCATTATTCATCTCTCTGCGAACTTTGTCGCTGTCATCATCGCTTCTAAATTCGAGAAGCTTTTTGACATATCTGAATATGAGAGAAACAAAGATCAATTGAATGCATGAGAGCAGAGTCTGATACAGCGCATGAACATGAACGACGATCATTATTTCTCTTATCGAGTCAAGATCGTCTATGTCGAGTCACGACTCATCATAGATAAGAAGACTCACAATCTAATGAATCAATATTGAGTCAATGATCTCTGTATCATTTCTATCTTTGCAGATTGATGACACAAGTTGCATCATTATTGCAACAATTCTTTCAAGACAGAAGATGCTCGTCTATATCTTTGTGAAACTCTGAAGCAAGGCACGAATAGCTTTGTCAACTACTACAATCTCTTCTATCAAAAGAAAGAATGTTCTTTAATGAAAGATTTCTCATTGATTGACTGTCTGAAGCGCAATGTCAATTATTTCATTCAAGTCATCGTCTTCTCTTGACGAAATTCTGATGAAACTCGATCATTCATCTTTCATCAATGAGTTCAAGCATTCTCTGACATCGACGAAGAGTTTCAGCAGCTTAAGCATCGTCAATCTCACTTTGTCTTCATCATTGTTTCATTCATCAAAGTCAAGAGCATCTCTGCATCGATCAGTAATTCTTTGAGTTCAAAGATCATCATTTCTGTGACTGTTGTTTCAACAGTATTTTCATCTTTCTCTCTCTCGTCTTTCGATGAGTCAATGAATTTAAACTTCGTCATTGTCATCGTTCAAGATAAGATTCTGATCGTTTCTGAGATCAAGAAAATCTGCAACAAGTGAAAGTTGTGCTACTACTGCAAGTTGCAACATTCAAGCAAAATTGCTAAAGAATGTTCAAATAAAAAGCTCTTCACTTTGCATATCATGAACATCTACGACAGTGACGTCATCAGTATAAATGAAGAAGTTTCGCTGTCTGTGAGAAAAGTTTAGTCTCTGAGCTAAGTCGCGCTCAGAAATCTGTATACATATCATTTTGTCTACTAGTCTCAATCTTCTCATTCTCACTTCAATCATATAGAAAGTTTTCTGCTAAATCTGTCTTGAAACTCTTTGAATTCAATTCGACATTCAAAGATAATCACATGATAGTATTCTGTATTCTACGTCAAGCTCAATCTAAAGTTCTTACTCTCGTTCTGATTGATAGTGAAGTCTTCACTTATGTCTTTATAAATAAATTTTTCGCGCAACAACATCATTTTTTCTTGCATCAATTAACTCACTTTCACAGACTTTGAGAATTTCATGATCAAGTCGCTTTAATCAATGACATTATTCATGTCGTTGAAATCACAATGATTCTCGATGAACACATTGAAAGACTATTCTTTTATGTCATTGAATTAAATCAATATTTCATCATCATGAGTCTGTCATGACTTCATCATCACGTCATTGATGTCAATTTTGAACACAATATTCTCATCTTGTCTTTCTTCTTCTGTCTTAATCATTGTTGTCAAATCTTCGTCAAGATCTATGATCTTAATCAACAAGAAGAAAATTTCTCGCTCGAAGTTAACAAAGTAGCTTTTCTTCAGCCTCGCTCTCAATTCGCTCACAAGAAGCAACTCAGTTCACGAATTACTCACAAGAAGCAATTCAGTCTACAGATTGCTCACAAGAAGCAATTCAGCATTCAATTTGCTTGCAAGAAGCAATTTAGTTTCTCATTCACTTGAAAGAAGCAATTCAGTTTTCAGTTCGCTTGCAAGAAGCAATCTAGTCTCTCATTCGCTCGAAAGAAGCAACTCAGTTTTCAGTTCGCTTGCAAGAAGCAATTTAGTTCTTCATTCGCTTGAAAGAAGCAACTCAGTTTCTCATCTGCTCACAAGAAGCAATATAATCTCTCGTTCATTCATGAAAAGTCAACTAATACTCAGCTCGTTCACAGAAAACAAATCTCGTTCAGTCTTGTCTCTCGTCTGAAACAAGAAGCTTCTAATCGTATTCTTCAAGTCATTCAAAAAGAATATTCATCAAAAATCAAGTGTCGAAATTCTTTTCTTTCTAGAACTTCTGTTGTCTCTCAAGCAGATCAATTCGATCGATCTTTTATACAACTTGACATAGTTGAGTTGAGAGCTCGAAGCTTTGATCATGCTGCTCATGTCAAAGACATTGAAGTGTTTAGCGTCATTCTAAAGAAAATCGATGTCTTCTTGAATCTTGAATCAATCTCGTCTTCTAGTCTAGATTCTGACGAGTCAAAATCGCGTCACGCGACTTTGACTGTCTGTTCAAAGAACATTTCAACTCTTGCTCAGTTCTCGTCTCGCTCTCAAGACAGTATGTATGATAAGAATCATCGTCTGAATCTTCATCAAATGAAAAAGAAATTTCAATTGATTGCATTCACGACACAAGAAGATCTTGAAGTCTATCAACAAAGTAAGAACGTCGATTCAGTCACAATTTTATCGTTCAAATATTTCGAGTTTTTAAATGTTTTCTTCAAGAAGAACGTTGATATCTTGTCTTTGCATTGAGCTCATGATCATGTCATACATCTTAAAGAAAATGCTCAATTCTCAGTCTTCGCTTTGTACGACATGAGTCGTGACGAAATTCTAGAACTTCGTCGTTATCTGAATGAAAATCTGAGCAAAGATTTCATTCGAGTCAGTTGCTTTCAAACGATCATCTCTGTTCTCTTCGTCAAGAAACTCGAAGAAGAACTTCGCTTCTGCATGAACTATTGAGATCTGAACGCTATCACAGTCAAGAATCGATATTCTCTGTCTCTGATCTCAGAAACGCTGAATTGTCTAAGTCGAGCTAAAATCTTTATCAAGCTGAATATCATCTCTGCGTTCAATCGACTTCAAATCAAAGAAGAAGATGAAGCTCTTATCGTCTTTTGCACTTGATTTGAATTATTCAAGTATCTAGTCATGCTCTTCAATTTATGTAATGAGTCTGTCTCGTTTCAGAAGTATATCAACAATACTCTTCGTGAACATTTAGATAAGTTCTGTACAGCTTATCTGAATGACATCTTGATTTATTTCGACAATGAACTCAAGCATAAGATTCATGTCAAGCTCATTCTGCGAAAGCTGCAAGAAGCAGACCTTCAGATGAATATAATCAAATGCAAGTTTCACGTCACTCAAGTCTCGTAACTAGAATTGATAATCATCATCAAAGAGATCAAGATGAATTCTTTTAAGATAGACATCATTGTCAACTGATTCATCTTGATCAACGTTAAAGACGTTTAAAGTTTTCTAGATTTCGCGAACTTCTATAGAAGATTCATCTATGACTATAGTAGAATAACTACTTCGCTCACTCGTCTCATCAGAAAAGATGTACTCTTTGTCTGATTTCAGAAATGTCAGATTGCATTCAACATTCTTAAGAAAGTCTTCACTTTCAAGATTATTCTTTGTCACTATAATTCAGATCACAAGATTGTGATAGAAATCGATGCTTCGAATTATGTGTTCAAAAACATTCTTTCTCAGTATGATGAAAACGAGATTCTTCATTCAGTCGCTTACTTTTCGAAGAAGCATAATTCAGTCGAATGTAACTACGAGATCTACGATAAAGAACTCATGATCATTGTTTGCGCTTTCGAGAAATGACGATCAGAGCTTGAAGACTCTATCTATTCTGTCGAGATGATCACGAATCACAAAAACCTTGAGTATTTCATGTCAACTAAGCAGTTGAGTCGTCATCAAGCTCGTTGAAGTGAGTTTCTGTCTAGATTCAACTATTGCATCGCTTATCGTCTCGACAAAGTCGACGATAAGTCGAATGCTCTGACACGTTGCTCAGAAGATCTTTCTAAAGAGAAGAATACATTTGATTCTTGACATCAATATCAACATCAAACAATTCTGAAAACTCATGTTTTAGATCTCAATATTGTTGAGAATCTTGCTTTTGACATCTTCAACATCAAAGTCATGAAGCTTCAGTCACAAATCATCATTCTAGATTCAGTTCAGTTACATCTGTTTTCAGTTATCTCAGCATCTTCACAAATTTTAGCTCTCATGAATCTAGAAATCGAAGAATTCGATGTTGAAAACATCAAGTCTCAGCTAAATCAAGACATTCTGAATCTTGATGAAGATTCTGCTGACATCTTCACTCAGACATTGTGAAAGCAAGTCGAAATCAATGACAAATTCGCAGCTTAGATAATCGAAGTGCTTCGCAATGAAGCACGACATCACAACAAGATCTTTCTAGTCGAGTGTGAAGAACACGAGAATCATCTGTACTTTCAAGAAAGAAAGTACGTGCTCAACTCAGATAAACTACATCTTCGTATCATTCAGCTCGCTCATGATAGTGTCGTCGATGATCATTCAGAAAGAGCAAAAAGCTATGAACTGATCAGTCGAGTCTACTGATGATCAAACATTTATAAGTATGTTCAACGCTTCGTATGAAACTGTCATGTGTGCACACGTTTCAAGCTCTCTAAACAATGAACTCAAGAATGATTGTGTTCTCTTTCAATTCTTGAACGTCGTTGACATGATATCTTCATGAACTATGTAGATTCTTTATCGCTCAGTATCTTCATGAGTATCACATATAAATATGTTCTAGTCTTCGTCGATCATCTTATCAAAATGAGACATCTAGTTCTCATCACTTCTATGAAAGTTGAAGAAGCTATCAACTGCTTCTATGCTTATGTTTGAAAACATCATGATTTACTCGAGTTCTTCATGTTTGATCGAGACACACAATTCATCTTCGATGTCTGAAAGCATATGTGTAAAATGCTGAAGATAAACGCTAAGTTATCAATGATGTATCACTCTGAGATCGATGATCAAATCGAGAGAGTTAATGCTGTCATGAAGCATTATCTTCGAGTCTTCGTCAACTACATGCAGAATGACTGAGCTAAGTGACTTTCTGAAGTCGAATTCGTCGTCAATAATGCATCGTCATCAATCACTCTAGCATCATTCTTCTTGATCAATTCGAGTCAGAATTCACGTCTAGACTTCAAGTCTTCTGAATCTCTGCTTGAGAATCTTACATCTTAAGCTCGAAACAAGTTAATCAATGTCAAAGAGTTCATCAAGAAGATGAAGAAACTAACTGAGCATCTATGTGATGAGATGCTTATAGTTCAGATCATTTACGAATTCAATGTCAATTTCTTTCATCGTTCTTGTTCTAGATACTTCGTCGAAGATGAAGTTTGACTGAATGCTCGCAATCTCAGCATTGCTCGTCTCGCTGTCAAGTTAGATGATCATAACGTTGACTTCTTCAAGATCAAGCGTGTCTTCAAGAACAATTCTCTGATCATTGAGTTAAATCTTTCAGCATTCATGAAGATTCATTCAATCTTTCATGTCATTCTTCTGAGTCATATCACAAGTGACTTTCTTTCAAATCAACATCAGAAATCTCAAGAATTCGTTGTCATCAAGAATGATGAAAGATTCTGATATGTAAACAGCATACTAAACTTCAAGCGTGATAGACACTATAATTCATCTCTGCTCAAGTATTACATCGATTGAGAAGATCACTTTTCTACTTGAAAGTCTTTTCATCTTCTGAATAATTGTGAGCAAGCGCTCAATGAATATCATTTCGTTAATTCTGTCGCTGAAGAATCACATGTACTGTCGTGTGTGATGTCTCAATGGCAATGTCAAGAACTCTAAATTCAATCTTCATCATCTCAATTCAGCTTTGATCTGACTCAAATCTTGTCTAGATCTGACTCAGACATCTTGTTTAAATCTGATTCAGATGTGACTCAGATGTATTCTAGTTTCATCTGTACATCATCACGTTAAAATGCGTCTCGTCTCGTCTCGCTCTTCAGACATCTTACTCAGATCTGACTCAGATGTGACTCAGATCTATTCTAGTCTCGTCTGTGCTTCATCACATTAAAATGCGTTCTCATCAATTCTCATCTTGTTTCAGTCTTCATCTTCCATTCTTTCTCATCTCATCTTGTTTCTTCTCATTGTTTTGCAGAAGCTCAATCTTGAAGAGAGAAGCTATTGTCATGATGTCAGATCATCAATTCGATTTAGAACATAAATCATCGATGTCTTAGATAATCTTGATTCATTGAATCTGTTTTGCAGTTCAATGAATCAAGTCATCAATCTAGTCATCATCATTTTAATTTAGTCTCAGCAATTCTGTTTCAATCATCTCAGTCATGTGCGCGAACTTCTGCAATCTTAAGTCAATAGAACTACTGTCTAGTCTTGATTCTGCTCAATTCATGTATATAGAAGTTGAGTTCTCGTTCTTTTCTTTCGTTCTTTGTCTTTCATCTTGTACATTATTTGATGTATTATCTTGTATCTAGATTCTATCAAAGTAATAATAATATCAGTCATTTATATTGATAGTATCTCTAGTCTAGCTCAGTTTCTGACATCAGCAGAAGACATGTTCTTACTATAAAAGATCATTGAATGTAATATTTTCTTGTCATCATATTGAGACAGAACTTCATCATTAATGTAGTTGAATGAATTGATTTCGAGAATGATCTTGCGAATTTGATCAAAGTGACGAAGTATCAAAGTCTCAATCATATGTCTCTTCATATGATTGAATGTCATCTGACAGATCTCATTTCATTCAAATATGATCTTCTTTTGAGTAAGTTGAATCATGAGATGAACAATCTTCGAAAAGTTCTTGATAAAGCGTCGATAAAAGTTGCAGAAATCAATGAAGAACTGTATCTGAGTGAGATTATTAAGTGTAAATCATTTCACAATGACTTGTATCTTTCAAGAATTCATCTTCAATTCTTCAATGAATATTAATAGTTCTAGAAAGATGATTTTCTGCACATGAAACTCGCATTTGTTTATGTTTATCTGTAGATTGATCTCTCGTAGTCTATGCAAGATCAATCATACATGTCACTTGTGTTTCTTCAAGATCTTGCTGTAAATAATAATGTCATTTAGATAAATCTGACAAAACTAATGTAAATATTTAAACAGCACGTCGTTCATATAGTGTTGATAGAACATTGATTCATTTGTTAATTCAAAGAGCATTACATGATATTTGTATGAGTTGAAGAAGGTAATAAACGTAGTCAAATCTTCACTGCTCAAATGCATGCAAAGTTTGTTGAACGCAGCAATGATGTTCAATCAAGTCAGATACTTGCTTTCTTGAATGCAAGCGAAAGTCTTGTTTATCAATGACCAAGAATAGTGATCTCGTTTGATCAAAGCATTGAGCTTTCTATAATTTACACAGAAACGCAGACTATCATCTTTCTTTTTGATGAACAAGATAGACGAGACGTATGATGCGAAGCTGAAGAAAATGAATTCTTTGTTCAGATGATCGATCAAATACTTCTTGATCTTCTGCAGTTTGACGTTGAACATCTGATATCATCGATCATTTGACGAAACCAGCTAAAACTGGCTACAAGCTCATCAAGCTAGCATCAGTCAAAAATATCTGTTTAATCGAGCTTCTAGCTCACAAGCTCTAATAGTCACTCATCAACAACTAATAGCTAGCTACAAGCGCTTGTATCTTTTGATGACAGTCATTTGCTCAAAAGACATCAATTGCTCAAAAGATATAATGCGTAATACATGTTCGCTTTTCGTACGTTTCTACATTCAAGATTCGTATGTAATCAAATAAATCATTTGATGAATTGATTATTTAAGTAGCTATTTAATCATCTATTTAAACATGAAGAATGCTTGATAGAAAACCATGTAGAAAGTCATGAAGAGTGCTTGATAGAAAAACATGAAGAGCGCTTGATAGAGTGCTTGATAGAGAAACATGAAGAACGCTTGATGTAGAAACATGAAGAACGCTTGGTAGAGAAACATGAAGAGCGCTTGATAGAGAAACATGAAGAGCGCTTGATAGGGAAACATAAAGGGCGCTTGATAGAAAAACATGAAGAATGCTTGGTAGAGAGTCATGTAGAAAGCATTGTTTGACTCATGTTATGCGTTCGATCGACGCGTATTTTGAAGCATGTAGAATGTTTGATAGAGTGTTTGATAGAAAGCTCAGTCGATAGCTCAATAAATAGCTCAGTAGAAAGATCGATAGAAAGATTGATAGAAAGATTGATAGAAAGATCGATAGAAAGATCAGTAGAAAGATCAATCGAAAGGTCAGTAGAAAGCTCACTAGATGACTCGATCGAAAGATCAGTAGAAAGATCAATCGAAAGATCAGTAGAAAGCTCAGTGAAAAGCTCAGTAGAAAGTATTGTTTGAAGCACTGTTTGACTCATGTTATGCACTTGATCGACGCGTCTTTTGAAGCATGTTTTGAAGCGAGTAGACTGACTAGTAGATGAACGAGTAGATAGCTGAGTTGATAGCTGAACATATTGATATTTTGATTGTTGTTGTTCTAGAAAGTAGAAACTATGAAGGGAAAAAGAAGGTGAAAACTTCGAACTTTCTAGCGTCAGCTCTATAGAGTTTGAAGCGAAGATTATCGAGTAGATAGCTGAGCATGTAGAATGACGAGTAGATAGAAAGTCATGTAGAAAGCATTGTTTGAAGCACTGTTTGACGTGTTTTATGCGCTCGATCGACACGTTTGATAGAGAGTAGAATGAAGAGTAGATAGATGAGTAAAGTAAAGAGTAGATGAGCAAGTAGATAGACGAGTAGAGTGAAGAGTAGATGAGCGAGTAGATAGACGAGTAGAATGAAGAGTAGATCAGCGAGTAGATAGACGAGTAGAATGAAGAGTAAAAGAGCGAGTAGATAGACGAGTAGAATGAAGAGTAGATGAGCGAGTAGATAGACGAGTAGAGTGAAGAGTAGATGAGCGAGTAGATAGACGAGTAGAATGAAGAGTAGATGAGTGAGTAGATAGACGAGTAGAATGAAGAGTAGTGCTAAATCAGTTAAATCAGCTTGTAGCTGATTTATGTAGCATGTAAGCTAATCAACGATGCAAACTCAGCTGACAGCTAGCTTGTAGCAAACATCTCATCTAGTAGCTAGCATATGCGTCTCAAGCGCATTAGTATTGAATGAACTCTGCTCACTAGCTCACAAGCTATCTAAGCTCTTTGTCGAAACGTCGATGACATGCATGACAAAGAGCTGTATGCTATAGTTCTTGATTTTAAGAACTGACAACACTATCTTCAGAATAGCAAGTGATTCATATGTGTGATAACAGATCACAATAATCTTCATTACTTTATAATGATGAAGAAGTTCAACGCACGACAGATGCACTGAGCTGAGAAATTAGCTGCGTTTGACTTTCATATAGAATATCGCAAAGACAAATTAAACTCTGTGAATGCATCATCAAGAAGACTCAACATCATGAAATCAAATGATAGCAAGAAGAATAATGATTATTTTCTATCTACTTTGCAAAATAAACTTTGCAATCAGAAATGTCAATCTGAGCTGCTAAAGAATGAAGAAGTTTCGACAATGATCAAACTTGCAGCATTGACGATGTAACTGAATGACATAGTCATTGCAGATACTTGAATCATGTGTTCAAATGAGAAAGTACTCGCTAGATCTTGCAAAATTCTAGACACTGCGTCGTCTCGACTTCTGATTCATCAAATTATGAAGTTGAAGAAATTCTATTTGAAGATGAGTGAATCAATGACTGCGTGATTGCTGAAGTTACAACAAAGAAACATCTTTGTTGCGAATGAGAAGTGACATCAACGATTTGCATCTAGAAAGAATGAGCTTTCAAAATGAAGTATGAAAGATAATGAACTGCTACGTCGTGATCTTGCAATTTATGTACTCAATGACTCTGCTACAAGAGATGAGATTCTGCATATGAATCATGATGATCTTGAAGCAGATCATTTTGCATGCATTTGTATCAAGACTGCAATAAGAAGAAAATATTACTGATTGAAAATGCTCAAAAAGATGATGAAATATGTTCGCATCTGTTCAGACTGTCAGCAAGTGCAAGTGCATCATCATAAACTCTATGAGAAGCTGATGTTTATATCTTCAGAGAGTGTCAATTCATTTCACATAATAATCATGAATTTCATAACAGACATGCTCTCTGCAAAGAATTCATACATTGAAAAAACAAGCGATGCTATATTGATAATGATAAATAAGTTGATTAAGCATGTAATTTATATTTCGATGATCAAAGATTTGAACATTGAGAGACTTGCAAATCTGCTATGATGAAAATTCGTATCTCAGCATGAAATGATGCAAAGCATTATATCAAATCAAGACTCACTGTTTATCAATCATTTTTGAATAACTTTATGTTAACATCTTGAAGCGAAGTGAAAGCTAAACACTGCATTTCATTCGCAAATCAATGATCAAACAGAAAGACAGAATCAGATGCTTGAACACTATCTGCAAGTGTATTTCAATTATAAGATGAATAACTGATCAGAGCTTTTGTCAATGATGATGTTTGCATATAACAACAGCATACACGCTAATATCAAAAAAACTTCACATGAGCTTTTAAAGAGATACACTGCGAGCTTTGCAAAGACATCTGAGAACAGAATTCTAAAGAGAAAGACATTCTTAACTATGAAGTGAGCAGAATGACTACGAAGTATCAGAGAACATCTAATGAGACTATGAAAGTGAGTAGCAGAGCAGCAAGCAAAGTATTATAATGCTCATTATAAAGCTGCAAGCTTTCAGATGAAAGACAAAGTGCTTCTGTGAAGTATAAACATTTATACACTTCATTCAAAGAAGAAGATTGATCACAGACAATTGAAATCATTCAGAATATTGAAGAAGATCGACATACAAGCGTATAAGCTTGAACTATTTGAGAGATATGATGCAATTCACTCAATCTTTCATGTCTCTGTATTGAAATTCTGACACTTAAGTGATGAGAATTCGAAGTCGCAAATCATTCTTGTAGAAGAAGAAATGAAATGAAAGATAAAGAAGATACTTGATCAGCAAATCAAGAAAGAAAAAATTGAGTATTTAGTTCAATGAGCTGATTCATCTTTTTATGAAAACTTCTGAGAATCAATGAAAAATCTTAGCAATGCAAAGAAGATCATTGAGAACTACAAGACAGAAAGACAAGTACATCAGTCAACTGCAAAGAAGTCAAAGAGAAAAAAAAGAGACAGATCATGTAAGAATCACGATTGAGAGAATATCAAAAGCGCAAAGACGTGAGTTTAAGAAGTTGATACTAAACTACAATTATAAAATCTTACACAATATATGTTTTTTAAAAAAGAAGATGACAAACGTTGTGAAAGAATGAAGAAAAGAAGTAATCAATGATCGCGAGCAAGAACATCAAAGTGAAGAAAGAAGCTATTTATTCATCAGTGAATCTCATCATGCACTGCTTGCTTCAGTCAATACTTACAAGACGAAGATGAAGTAATGTGATGACAACAAGAAGTGATGAAGACGAGAAAAGTGAGAATTTCTACTCAACTGTTAGATACAATCTCACATGCTGAGAGATGTCACGATTTTAGCATGTGTTACTTGAAAGATGTTGGGAAAAGAGATGTTAGATCACTTAGATGATGTTGAACAATATTATAGATGATGATAGATGTGAGATTATCAGTGATGTTATGAGAGCTCTTTGATACGAATGATACTCAGCGTTCATGAAGTATAAGAATCTCTGAATGATCTCTTTCTTTTCTTTCTTCTTCATGCAACGTCTTGTATCTAAAATCTAGTTATTAGAATTTCATTCTGATTTCATTCAGCTCTCAGTTCATGACAAGAGAAAAACTACTCATTCTCTCATTGTTGAAGATGAAGAGCGAGATGATCTCGATTGTGAGCGATGAGATGTTGAGTCATCATTCACGCAGCGTGATGCATCATCAGCTGAAGAAGACGTAAGACTAGATTCATCATGCAATCATGCTTTTCTACGAAGCAATGCTTGCATTTGCAAGCACGCTCGATAAGAGCACGACACGTGTGAATTGTCACTACGCTCAGATGATGAACGCAGCGACAGCATCAGATCTTCTGATCATGATGATTTAACATACATCAGCATTTATTGAAACATGCAAAGATAAATATGTTTATCAAAAATCATGAGTTCAATCATCAACGCAGCAGACGCGAAAGAAGCAGAAGAAGCAGACGTGATAGACGTTGCAGCGACGATGATGTGAAGAAGAATGTACATCTCAAGAAAATGAGCAGACTTTGTGAGCATGTTAGCATGATCTCAATGAGCATGAATGCTGCTATTTATCATGATAATGATGATGATGATGATGATGTTGATACTGCTATGTCATTCATATTAACTCATGAGCTGACTTGCATCACAACAACGCTGCAACGAAAGAAGCTCATATCATGAGCTGCAAGCTATGCAAGATATGCATAGCAGATCTCATGCTTCATCAGTTTGAAAGAGCAGTACTCATGAAAGAATATGCTGAGACGAGACAAGAAGAAAAGAAAGAAAGAAAGAAAGCAAAGCTGAAGAATTGATATTAACAATCTCGCACTAGCTTTGTTTATGCTTATTAACATGATCAATTCACGACACTTTTACACAGATGCTAAAGCGCTGAAGAAGTCATTGCTACGCTGTCAGCTGCAAGAAGACAATACGATGCTATGAAAACTTAAGAATTGAGTCTTTAAGAGAGAATGCAGTTGTGAGAATGCATCTCATCGACTATGAATGATGCATGTCTGCAAGACTAGCTCATGAGATTAGATCAAAAAGATTAACAAGCGAATAAAGATAACGACTTGACAAAAGATGAAAACTCTGCAAGCTTTCACTTTCGTTTCTTAGCAATTAGTTCTATCATCAATAGAGTGCTATCTTATTATCTTCTACTACGCAGTTTCATGTAAAGAGATCTCGTCGTCTCACACTGACAATTGCATGTGAAACGAGTTGTTTATAATCAATAGTTTCAGCAACAGAATTAAGCTGTTTCTCAACTACATTATGATTTTTATGAGTCGATGTTTTAACATCTGTACTCTTCAAAGTTGTTGATTCAAATTGAAAGATTTTATCTTTCAAGAAATGTACTTCATTTAAATGTATTTCTTGCACTGCTAAAATCATGATTCTCAGCAGCATACTTCTGACATGCACTGCTGAACATGTATTTATGTTTTCATTAACGTTGTGAACAGACATCTTCTTGATTTCATTAATCACTCATGTACAGTAAATTTCATTTTGCGATCTGCTTTTGACATGTTTCGCTGAATATCTTCATTCACTGACACTGTGAATGAACATCTTCTTGACATCGTTAATCATTCATGTTCATCAGTGAATTTCATCTTGCAGTCTGCTTTCAACATGTTCTGCTGAATATCTGTTCATACTTATACTGTGAACGAACGTCTTCTCAACATTATTAATCACTCATATACAGTATAGTTCTTTGATTGCTACAAATATAAAGCTATTTAAGCTTTTTATTCTAGTCAGCTTTCGCTGTAAAGTGAGCAGCAAATGATTCACAGAGATGTTCTCACTCTTATAGTCAGATTATCTTGACAATGCATTAATTGAGTTTGTTTTTTCTGATTTATGCATTATTTCAAAGCTGCAGATCAACAATCTCATGATTCATCTGACTTGTCTTTCATTTAACTTTCAAACATTCATAAAACTCTTCAGATTATTATGATCAGTCAGAACTTTAACAGTATGATAACTGTCTTTCACACAGTGTCATCAATGTTTAAACATCGCTACTATGATTAAAAGCTTCTGATCATAAGTTTCATAATTTCTTTCAATGTTTATCATCATTTTGAATCAGAATGCAATCAAATGTCACTGATCTTCGTTATCTGACTGAGACAAAATATTCGCGACTGCATAATTGAATGCATTGATCTCAATGCATATATGTCGCTCTGAGTCAAAGTGCCTTAATATAAACACTTTCATAAAGACATTATGAAGCTGATTAAATGCTTGTTTCACTTTGTTTAATCATATGAATGAGTTCATTTTTACATTTTTTACACTATCTCTCAGCAGTTCTGTTAAAGACTTTGCTATCTGAAAGTAGTGATGTATAAAATGTCGATAAAAATTGATAAATCTCAGAAAAACTTGTATTTTTCAATACATCTTTGATCTGAATCATGTTTTGATGATGTCTATTCTACTTGAGTTCATCGAAATGCTCTCTGTAAATATGATAAATTCTAGAAAGTTCACTTTAATGATGAAGAATTCACACTTCTTCAAGCTGACATATAGCTTGAACTTTCTTAATCTTTTAAGAATCTGCTTCATGTGATCTACGTGATCAATCTTCTTTATAAAGAAGATTAAAATGTCATTGTAATTGTAATTGTAATTCATACACTCTTGTGACATTGATTTAAACTCGACTCATGAGAGGAACTATGCTATGTGTATTAAACGAACAAAACTCTTTGAGAAAGAAAATCGCTCATCGACTACATGATGACTTCACGTCATTGAAACAATAAAGTTGACATTATGTTATCAGTAATGAATCTATAGCTTTTATTCAACGCATGATGCTTAAGTAAACTCTTAATGAGTGTCTGTGCTGTTTAATTATGACACATCATCTTTGCTCTGCTTTTCATTGATGATATTTTATACAAACGATGTTCTGATTCAATTCTTGATTTGAAGATGAAAAACATTTTCTTTGCACTTGTGATGTTCATGATTGTAATGTTGAAAACTGCGTTCTCTTGCTCAATGATTGTCATTCATTGAGCAGAGAAATATGTGATGAAAGAGAGATGCATACAATGAGAAGATAAAGTGCAATTGTATTAAATAACTTTATTCTGCTCTTGATTTAACTTATGTCACGTAAACGTTGAATAGATTGTTAGTATGAACGTGTGATTGCAATCGTTCAATGTATGACTTTGATCAATAGTAGAGAATGCATTCTGATCATTCTCATGAGCTTTTGATCTTTCATGTAGATAGATGTATGACTTGACGTCAAGTAAAGAAGATGAGTTCAAGCTCTTTCAGTATATCAGCGTGATCAATGAGTCACTACTTCTTCAAGCATTGTAATCACGACTTTCAAACTCATCATTTGAAACAACTATTTTATCTGATATCTTTTCATCAATTACTCAATGACACTGTTAATGTGATGAAAACGTTTCAGTATATTGACGTGATCGACGAGTTCTCAATTCTTCAATCACTTATAATCACAACTTTCAGACTCTTCATCTGAATTGTTTATTTCACTAGTAGTATCTTTTCATCTTCTATCAACATTGACATGTCATTAGTCTTCTTCATAGATCGATTGTGACTGTTAGAAGAAATATTGTCGCATAGATGAAAACTCTGCATGTTGACTTTTCTGATCATGCAACGTTCTAACATCATTCAAACTGCGTTGAATTGAGATCTCTTGACTCTTTTGACTTCTATTCAAACACAGAATAGAATCAAAAGATTCATAGTTGACATCATGTATAGATGAATCTCGTGATCAATTAATTAAAATGTCATTCAAATAAACAATATAAAAGTCATTTAAAGATTCTGTCAAGATCTTATTAATATAAGTCTGAAAAATGACAAATGCATTGATTAAATTAAACAACATGATTATATACTTGAAGTGATTATAATGAGTACAAAATGTTATCTTTCACTTATCTTTACATTGAATTCTGAAATGATGATAAATGTTCTTCAGATTTAACTTAGTGAATTGCTTGACTTTACTGAATCTGTCTAAAGTTTCATTAATTAAAGACAGCAAATGATGATTCTTGACAGTGATCTTATTCAGATCTTGATAGTTCATGCATAAATGAAGATTATCATTCTTTTTGAGAATGAATAAAATAGACGCATCAGTCAAGCTGATGAAGTGCTTAATTTATTCTTTCACTAAAACATTGTTTAGATACTGTTTCAGAGTCACTAACTCTGTGTTTGACAGATTATACAATGATTCATATGATGATTCTGTTGTGATTTCAATTGCATGATCATGATCTTTATGCAAAAGCAATTTGTCTGCACTTTCTGTTAAAAATACATCTTCATATTCTTTCAATTCAATGAGTAAAGACTGTGTTTCTGATGCATTTATGATACAACTCAACGCGTTATTCATTGCTTCTACTTGATGTTCAATGATTAATTCTTCAACGACATTGATCATAATGAAAGCGTACACAGTAAACTCATTTTGTAAAGCTTTTGCAAAATCTTTTGTTATGAATAACTTGAATGCATGATTATTCATGTTGAAACATCATGTTCTTGCAATTATGTTTATTCAAATACGCTTGAATTACATACTTGATATATTCAGAATCAAGAAAGATTCTTTCTTGTTGATAGCATAGAAGATACTTATACCTTTTTTCTCTATGTTTCAGCTGTTTCTCAGTCAATAACACATTTTATAAACGTCATAACAATAAACATTCTGATCATTCATTCAGATAAATCTTAAGAGATTAACATTCAACAATAATATACTCTGCTTGATAATGAAACGTTAACTAATTACGTTCATTTTGACGTTGATATTCATGTGAATCTTCATTTCTATCTTCTGATCTTTCTGAATTACATGCTCTTTATATATAAGAATCTTTACGAAGATAACTTCTTGTTTTTTCCTTGATGATTTGAAGTATTTATTAAAAGCTTGCCTTTTTTTGAAATCTTAAGATGATTCATATGCAATATTGAATCAATGAATATTTGATTTACATCAGATTCTTTTGATCTATTCTTGATCTTTTCATCTTTATAATCAGTAAAGTAATGATTCTTTTGATTGCTTGTAGACTGATCGCGTCGAGTCGAGTACTCAACTCGAAAAGTGTCGAGTTGAATTGAAATTTTTTTGAAAAAGTGTTGAATCGAATTGAGAAGTTGAATTCAAGCACTTGAATCGAGTTGAGAAGCTTGACTCGACAACTCGATTCGAAAACTCGACTCGACTCGACAAGATATTAGGTAGGTGTAAATAGCTTGGTCGAACAGCCTACATGGTTTCCCTTCATGACTTTCTACCATGTTTTCCCGTCATGACTCTCTATCAAAGTCAAACGACCTTCATGTTTCCCCGTCATGTTTCTCTTCATGTTTCTCTTCATGTTTCTCTTTATGTTTCCCTTCATGTTTCTCTTTATGTTTCCCGTCATGATCTTCTATCAAACGATCTTCATGTTTCCCTTCATGTTTCTCTTCATGTTTCTCTTCATGTTTCCCTTCATGTTTCTCGTCATGACTCTCTATCAAACAATCTTCATGTTTCTCTTTATGACTTTCTATCAAACGATCTTCATGTTCCCCTTTATGACTCTCTATCAAACGATCTTCATGTTTCTCTTCATGACTCTCTATCAAAAGATAATGCAAAAAGATAATGCAAAAAGATAATGCAAAAGTCAAAAATCGGAAAATTTTCTATATTTAGCTCTCTTGACGCCAAGCTTGAGTTCTTGACGAGTCGAGTCGAGTTGACCCAATTCTCAGTCGAGTCGAATCGCGTCGAGTTGAAAATATGCTCAACTCGACTTGAGTCGAGTTGAAAATGTGAGCAACTCGACTTCGAATCGAGTCGAATTCAAAATGTCAACCCGAAACTCGACTCGATGATCAGTCTAATTGCATGTGTAACACATTATGTTGAATAAATTCTTGCTATAACGTGACGAAGCATGTGAGCTTATCTTTGATGAAGAATCAAATTTAGTTGATTGATGAAATTTCTTTCACTTTGAATGAGTCTTCTTATTGATTTTATCTCAATCATGCAAGTTCTCATCTTAAGATTATTTCAACGATAAAATATGTTCTTTTTGCAGATTTGTTTTCAATTGAGCGACAAGATCAATTAACGCATTTCATGTGATAGAAATTGACTAAACATTAGTAATAATTACATGCAGCTCAGATTTCAACTTGATGAATAAATGAGTTCACTTATGCTCATCATTATACAATGAAAGTTGATGTTTCAAAGTGCTCAGATAAACTGCAAATGTTCATATCATCTGATTTAAACGTTGCGATGCATTTGCATACTGCTGAGTCACATTTATGTCTCAATTTATCAAGTCTTCAATTATGTTCAGAAGAAAATTGATAAAATTGAATTACATCTGCTGAGCAGCAAACATAGTTTCTTCGTGATTGAATCAAAGTTTCTTTGATTCATTTTTAAGATAAATTATGCAGTACAAAATCTTTTTCTCATTTTTTTCAAAATGTCAAGAAGTATTTTGAAATGAGATTTCAACATCGCGAATTCACTCTCTAGATTCTCTGATGATTTTGTTATGATACTTCTTCAAAGACATTGAGAATCTTTGCTTCTGCAAGATAATTTCATGATGAGATCATTTTGCTTTCGTCGACATTATGAAGATGATGCATAGATCATTCAAGTTCTTGATGAAAACTTGAATGAAAGCTGAACAACTTTTCTTCGTCATTTCAATGACTTGCAAAATCTCAATCTTTGATTGAATAACTGCTAACTTCTGTTTCTTTTGCAGTTCATCATGTTGAAGCATTGCTTGAGTCAGCTGTTCATTAATATTAAGAGAGAATTCATCTTCTGCTTCTTCACTTTCTGATTTCATTATGCAATGTTCATTTTCTGATATGATGTCTTGCAAGATCAAAATGTTATTGTTGCAATTCTGTTATGATTATGTTACTGTTATCATGCTTGAATATTGAATCATTATTTCTAAAAAAAGTTTGAAATAATTAGAACTGTGATGATCAAATTTACTAAATGAATAAATGAGATTTATGAAAGTGATATGACAATGTAATATTCTAAGCAGACACAGAATGAATATATATTATGATAAGTTTAAGCTAATTATTAAGAAGCTTTCAATAACTTGAGAGAATCGATCAACTATAGAGAGTTTATCAAGCATTGTCAAGTTGAACATGACATAATTCATGACATATTAAGTTGAAGATATGACGTGATCTAAATGATGTCTTGACAGAATCACAGAATTTCAGAGTTAACTCAGATCTGATCTTCAACTCAGTCTTTGACTTTAGTCTCTGATTTAATCTTTATGTATCAATTCATCATGATAAATTTCTGATTTCAACTTTAAGTTTAAGTTATGTAGCTTGTTTTTATATCATCTACACGTTGATAGCAAGATTAATGAGCTTTGAACTAATGTTATGAATTTGCATAAAGTGAATCATATGAGTGTATTTTAACTAGAAGTTCAAAGCTAAAGAAGAAAGAAGATGAAACACGTCAAGAATCTTATACTTATGAAGACGCGTTAGATTGCTAGCGTGTCAACATCAGCTCTATACTAGTTTATGATAGTTTAACATAATCTGTGTTAAATTAATTCAAAGTGCATGCTTGCAACAAGATTAAAAGTTATTAATGAACTAAACATTTTATAAAATAATTTGTATTTACAACAATAGTTATTACTAATAATAATAATAAATTCATACACTCTTGTAACATCGATTAAGTCGACTCATGAGAAACTCTATGCTATCTATATCGAGTGAACAAAACTCTCTGAGATAGAAAATCACTCGCTGTCTATACGACTGCTTCACGCAGTCGAAACTATCATTATGAGACTATGTATCAAATTAGTTCGCGTTGATCGCACGTTAGAGAATGAGTGACTCAGTCACTTTAAATTGCTTCAGAAGCTTTGTTTTTATCATCATTCTTGCAGCTGCTCTGAGACTCTTCATGATAGCGACGATTATTCAATAGTTTGAGAAGTTGACGTCTCGTAGCATTCTTGATCGCAGATGCGATCAGTTCAAGCAGTGCATGAGTACATGTTTCGTTGTCTGATAGTTTCAGTCGCAGTCACATCACACGCTATCTGCGCCTGAAATGTTTCTGAAGTGCAGATAAGCATTCAGATCTATGCGTTCAATTCTGATGTAAGTGACGAAAGTGCTTTCGACTTTCTGAAGATCATTTTGCATCTTTATCATCTTGTTGAACAGCTGCGATCTTTGTGTCGAGATGACGTGAACATCTGCGATGCGTTTTCTATATTTTTCTCATTGTTGCTTTCATTGACTTCTGTGATACTGTGCTATTGTGATGCTGTCACTAGTCGAAATCATCGCAGCGAGAGCTAATTGCTTGAGTCTCGACTGTATTTTCGCGTCTTCTTGAATTGAGTTGTTCAGAAGCGTCACTTTCTTGATGATGAAGAAGCGAGAAATGATGTGATTGACTTTCATCAGACGAGCGCGTATCAGTTCGCATGCTTGTCTAGTTTTCTGCATACAATCATCAACTCAACTGCGTAACGTGATCTTGTCTTGCAGCATGTTCAGATGAACATGCAGCGAGCTTGTGTACATTTCTGCTTTCAGAGTTTCGATGCTTACTTTTTTGAATGTCTTTGTGACGTGACGCAGAGTCTGATTCTGTAATGTTTCAAGCCTGCATTCTTTGTCTGACAGTTCTCTTTCTTTTTCTCGCTGATGTCAGACTGATGCTTCAAATGCAATTTCTGATCTTACTACTGCTGAGTATATCTGTCTTGCTTTTGTGAAGATTGTTTCTCATGTGAAGACTTCAAGTTGACTAAGTGCTAGCATTCATGTGACGTGATTCGCTTCAATTTGACGAAGGTGCGCGTTTCATCGCAATTTCGTGTTCAGTTGTACTTTCAGAACTCGCACGTCTGATTTCAACTTGATAACTGAGCTTTCTATTTATATGCTAGTCATCATGTCAAATCTCTTTGATTTTCTGATGAAATGCGTAAGTTCATACTTTTATGATGCAAATGTTGCGTCATGAGTGCAAGCTCATTTCGCGCAGACGTCGTGCGCTCTGCTCAGTGTTCTGCAGATTTCTTCGATGAATCTATCATATGCTAGAATGTTAATGTCATTTACGAAGTCGAGCACTTCGATCTTAATTCTCAGTGCTTCGCACTTCTCAATCAGACTTGCGTTGAAGAATAGAAAGAGAATCAATGAAATGAGAGATCTTTGCGATATGCCTGCGTTTATCTCGCGCATGTCACTCGTTTGCTCGTTGAATCTCAGCGATGTTTCTCGATTCTTAAGAAAGCTGCATGCTCATTCGACTATGTAGTCTGAAGTTCTTTTCATTTTCAGAGTATGCAGAAGTCTGACATGCGAAACTTGATTAAACGCTTTGACGACGTCTAGACTTAGCATGAACGCTACGTATTTAATTTTGCAGCCTCATATCGTATGAATCTGATCTACTAGTAGATCTAATGTCGAGATCACGAATCACTTGCGTCTCGCTTTCATTTGAGCATCAGATAGCATGTGATGAGTCTCAGCTATATCACTCAGTCTTTTAGTCATGATCGACTTCAGAGCTTTGTTCATGATATCAAGCAAAGCAATGAATCAATATGTCTTTGAATCAGTATAATCGCTCTTCTTCGATTTGCGTAGTACTATTGTTTGAGTCTTTTTGAACTGCTTCGAATGATATCTGTGTGTTACACATGCATTGAATAAACTCGTCAGTATCGAGATCAGTTCTGCAAGATCTGTCTGCAGCACTCTGTTCGAAATGTCTGAAATATCTGATGCTTTGTCTGCTTTTATTCTTTTGATTGTCTGTCTCACTTCATCTTCTGAGATGCGTAAGTCAGATGACACTGTCAAGAGTATAAATGAGTCTGCGATGTCGTTGATGTCTGTCTGAGAGAATGAAAGAAAGAATTTTCCTCGCAATATCTCGATTTTTTCCTCAAACGACGTTGTCATTTGATCAGTGTCACTTCGCTTCAGTGATGAAAACTGAGAAAGTTTTTTAGATAATTGACTTTCGATTCTGACTCATTTTGCGAAGCATCATATCAACTTGAGTGCGTCGCTCAGCTCATGCATTTGTGACCTGAAATGTGCGCGCTTCGCTTGTTGAATGATCTTGTTTTTATGATCATTGTGTTTCAGATATTCATTTCACGCATCTAGTGTGCTCTGTATTTTTCATACGATTCGCAGTCATCTTGATTTCGTTACTATCTCTGAGCAGTTTGAATTTCAGAAGTTCTTTGCTCAACTTGATGACTTTGTCAAGAAGATAGATTTCTCAATTATCTCTTGTAGCATCTTGATAACTTCACACATTCTTTCGTTCATCATCATCTTGCTGTTCAAAGAACGGTTCGACGAAAGATGCATACGCAGATACGCGCTCAATGCTTCTGTGTTCATTTTCTTTCATAGTCGTCGAGTTGAAGACTGTACTGAAGTTGTTTGTAGACAAAGTTCTGTGACAATCGAAAGATGATTCAATTCTTGATGCAGATCGATGCGTATCTCGCATTTGCATGTCATGAACTGTATTTTCTCGCTGCTAAAGACTAGATCAATAGTTGTAAACTGATTGTGAGTCTTGCGAGTAATAGTGTCTGATTTCAGCAATAATTTCAGCTTAGCGTTAGTAACGATGTCAAGTAAACTGTTGATCGCTGCATGTCAAGTGAAGCATTTTCGTTCTTCTCAGTGAGAGTGATGTAGGTTGAAATCTCTCATGATCAGTTGTTTGCAGTCATCTTTGAGTAGCTTGCTCAAGTGAGAAATGATTGAAGATTTCTCTGTAGATGTAGAGAACAGTGAACATGAATTGTAGATGTTTATAAGTTGCAACGTCTGCGTTTCATCATCTGTGTTGCGAGTTAATATTCTGATCAAGCAAATGTCTGACTCAGCTATTTCTACCACTCATTGATTGAGTCTTAAGCATTTGTTCACATATATGCAAGTTCTTGACTGTGATGACGTGTTTTTCATTAGGTAAAAGAAGTTGTGAGCTGAGTTAAATGATTGCGTGTCGTTAATGTTGCGACTCTGCTTCTGTATGACTACGATGTCGAAATCATGAACTTCTCTGTCGATTAGAAACGATTTCTGAATTTTCAATGATTTTCTGATGTTGTACTGCAGTATTCGTAGAAAAGATTGTTTTGTCATAAAGTTATTTGTAGCTGTTGTTGACTCTGCGAAGAGAAGACTCTTTGAATGCTCTCAATCATCGAGAGTCTGTCTCGTCTTCTGATTTGTCGTTTCTGACTCTGCTCGAGCGACGTCTCATCTGAGTCGCTACTCACGCAAGAGAAACGATCGACACGTCTTTTCTTGACTTCTATCATCTGTCATGTCGATTCATGAGCGACTAGGCTGCGTGTTTTCAGCACAACTGTCGTTGAGCTTGACGAGTTCGCTGAACTGAGAGAGTTCGTGAACTTCGAAGAGTTCGTTGAACTCGAAGAGTTCATTGAACCCGAAGAGTTCATTAAATCTGCAAAGCTTGAAGGCAGCGAAGAGCTCAAGAATTACGAGAGTGTGCGATTGTATCTAGGCGCTTCTGAATATCTGAATGATCTGTTTCTATAGATTTCGAACGCTTGTTTCATCTGCTGTCGTCATTTGAGACAGATGCGTCTTCAAAGTTCGTGATTTTCATTGCAGTTAGCACAACGTCTTTTATTCAAAGACGTCACGCACTTCTTGATGTGATGTTTGCCTGCGCACTTGACGCAGCGTTGATTCTTTCTGCAGAATCTGATCATGTGATCAAATTCTTGACATCTAAAGCACTGTGTGATGCGACAGTTCTTCTCGAACAGTTCACATGCGCATTCATGATATGCATCTAGCATACTCACGTTCATCAGTCGATTTGTCATCGCTTCGATTGCTATCTTCACGATGAGCGACGAATGAGTCTTTTCACTCTCTGCTACTTTCTTGAACCAGACTATTCTTAGAATCTTCAGATTCTCATGAAGTCTTACGTTATTCTCTACCAAAAATATGTTGCATACGTTGCATGCAACATACATAAGACACGATCTCTATGCTGATTTCTCTCTTAGCGAGAGATAGTCTCTTGCAGCAGATTCACAGTTCAAGACGAACGAGATCTTTCACTGCTCAGATTTCGACAGTTTACTTCTTAAGCATGAATCGCAGACGTTTCGTCAGCAATACGCATGCGTATCGCAGTCAATTTCTTCTTTAATCACATTGACATGCGCTACTGTTTTCTCAAGCTATACAGATGATGTCTTTGACTAGAAATTGATTCTATCATCAAGACATTCGAGAGTCAGAGTTCAGTGAAGAAATGAGATTCTCAAGATCAACAGTCGTCGTCATTGTATATCACGCTTCGCAGACGCTCGCTTCGCTTGTAAGACGTGCGACTCATCTGTTTCGCGTTATCTGTAGAGATCTTTCTCGTGCAGATCGATTGTATCTTGCAAAGATGTTCATATGTTACACTTTTAATCAGACAGCGTAGTTCAATCATTCTCTATTAATTCGCTTGTGTTTCTCTTCTTTTAACGAAGTCTTCTCATCAGCGTATTGCTCACGTATAAAATGTCTGTATCTGAACGTCTGTTAAACGATATTAACGAAACTCTTAAGTTTGCTCATGTAGAACTTAACGAGTCTCGTGAGTTGTTCATGTCGTAGTAACAGGCACGCAGTCTTAACAAGATCTATACGTAGTTAGCACGTAGATCTAAAGAATGTTCGTGATTCGAGTTCTTTCTGCTAATCACTCTCAACAGATCAAACGCGAGAATGTTCTGTCTCAGTTCTCATCATCACGACAACAAGATACTGAATCGAATGATTTTCATAAGCGATTTCTCTCGTAGTTCTGCGTTCTATTTGACTTTCTCATCTGCTTGCAAATTGCTTTGCAGCATACGCATTGAGATTATCGAAGTCTGCGCGATCGTCAATAGTTATTACTTGTTAATAACTTGAAAATAGTATATAAATTATATAATAAATAATGTGAAAAGTTAATGCAATATTTAAATGATGCAATGAGTAATGCAAAAAGATAATGCAAAAAACAAGTGAACATGTTGTTTTATATTTTTATTTTTAATATTTTTAACATCAAGTTCAAGTTCTTGATGAATTAAGTTAAGTTAATTCAATTTCAAGTTAAGTTAAGTTACATTAAGTTAAAAATATGCTTAACTCAACTTAAATTAAGTTAAAAATGTAAGTAACTTGATTTTGAATCAAGTTGAATTCAAAATGTCAACTTAAAACTCAACTTAAAAATCAATTTATGCATAATGATGATAAATTATCTTTGAATTATTATTTTTTCATTATTACTTCATCTTTTATTACATTGACTTATGATGAGATTTTGAATACAAAACATACACTTCTTTACATTTATCACTGTTTACTGAAAAGTTAAATAAACATCTTCAACTTTTATAATACATTCTCTGTAATGAATATATTTTGACTGTAATTTTCTTCATCTTTCTCTTTAATCTTATTTTGAAGACATTGAATTAACTTTAAAATTATCTTTTTTCATGAATAATTTTTGCTTTTCTCTTTCTTTAATGTTGATGTTTTTATTAATATATTAATAATGTTATTGATTTTCTTCTCATTATTGTATAAGTCTTTCAACTTTGCTTTGCTGTTTCTTTGTGATGCATTAATGTTGCTCATAATCATCTTTGAATCAGCATTTTTGCTGTTCATGCAATTTATTATCATCTTCTCATCTTTTTAATTTCTTTGCTTTTACTTGTAATGTTCTTTTCAAAAATTTATTTTGCACATGTTGTGATTATTTCATTTATTTGACTGAAACAATAGAAACATTGTTTAACATCGACGTTTCAACAAAGAGCTTAAATAGCTTGTGAGCTAGTGAGCAGATTTCATTCAATACTAATGCGCTCGAGACGCATATGCTAGCTACTAGATGAGACATTTGCTACAAACTAGCTGTCAGCTGAGTTTGCATCGTTGATTAGCTTACATGCTACATAGATCAGCTACAAGCTGATTTAACTGATTTAGCACTATTCTTCACTCTACTCGTCTATTTGCTTGCTCATTTACTCTTCATTCTACTCGTCTATCTACTCACTCATCTACTCTTCATTCTACTCGTCTATCTACTCGCTCATTTACTCGTCTATCTACTCACTCATCTACTCTTCATTCTACTCATCTATCTACTCGCTCATCTACTCTTCATTCTACTCGTCTATCTACTCGCTCATTTACTCTTCATTCTACTCGTCTATCTACTCGCTCATCTACTCTTTATTCTACTCGTCTATCTACTCTTCATTCTACTCTCTATCAAACGCGTCAATTAAGTGCATAAAACACGTCAAACAGTGCTTCAAACAATGCTTTCTACATGACTTTCTATCTACTTGTCATTCTACATGCTCAGCTATCTACTCGATAATCTTCACTTCGAACTCTATAGAGCTGATGCTAGAAAGTTCGAAGTTTTCATCTTCTTTTTTTCTTCATAGTTTCTACTTTCTAGAACAATAACAATCAAAATATCAACATGTTCAGCTATCAACTCAACTATCAACTCAGCTATCTACTCGTTCATCTACTAGTCAGTCTACTCGCTTCAAAACATGCTTCAAAAGACGCGTTGATCAAGCGCATAACATGAGTCAAACAATGCTTCAAACAATACTTTCTACTGAGCTTTTCACTGAGCTTTCTACTGATCTTTCGATCGAGTCATCTAGTGAGCTTTCTACTGATCTTTCGATCGATCTTTCTACTGATCTTTCTATCAATCTTTCTATCAATCTTTCTATCAATCTTTCTATTGATCTTTCTATTGAGCTATCTATTGAGCTATCGACTGAGGTTTCTATCAAACACTCTATCAAACATTCTACATGCTTCAAAATACGCGTCGATCGAGCGCATAACATGAGTCAAACAATGCTTTCTACATGATTCTCTACATGATTCTCTACATGACTCTCTACATGACTCTCTATCAAGCATTCTTCATGTTTTTCTACCAAGCGCTCTTCATGTTTTTCTATCAAGCGCTCTTCATGTTTTTCTACCAAGCGCTCTTCATGTTTTTCTATCAAGCACTCTATCAAGCGCTCTTCATGTTTCTCTATCAAGCGCTCTTCATGTTTCTCTATCAAGCACTCTTCATGTTTTTCTATCAAGCATTCTTCATGTTTCTCTATCAAGCATTCTTCATGACTTTCTACATGATTTTCTATCAAGCATTCTTCATGTTTAAATAGATGATTAAATAGCTATTTAAATAATCAATTCATCAAATGATTTATTTGATTACATACGAATCTTGAATGTAGAAACGTACGAAAAGCAAACATGTATTGCGCATTATATCTTTTGAGCAATTGATGTCTTTTGAGCAAATGACTGTCATCAAAAGATACAAGCGCTTGTAACTAGTTATTAGTTGTTGATGAGTGACTATTAGAGCTTGTGAGCTAGAAGCTTGACTAAACAGATATTTTTGACTGATGCTAGCTTGATGAGCTTGTAGTCAGTTTTAGCTGATTTCGTCAAATGATCGATGAAGAGAGAAAAGAAATAATGTTGTAATTATACTAGTTTAACATAAATCATGTTAATCTATCATAAACTAAAGTAGAGCTAAATCTCAGTCTTATCACGTCTTAGCAAGCTGATGTGTTGACACGCTAAGATTTAGCGTGTCTCAAGAGTATAAAACTCTTGATGTGTTTTATATTTTTCTTTCTTACTAGCTTTAAACTTCATCGATCATTTGACGAAATCAGCTAAAACTGACTACAAGCTCATCAAGTTAGCATCAGTCAAAAATATCTGTTTAGTCGAGCTCTTAGCTCACAAGCTTTAATAGTCACTCATCAACAACTAATAACTAGTTACAAGCGCTTGTATCTTTTGATGACAGTCATTTGCTCAAAAGACATCAATTGCTCAAAAGATATAATGCGCAATACATGTTTGCTTTTCGTACGTTTCTACATTCAAGATTCGTATGTAATCAAATAAATCATTTGATGAATTGATTATTTAAATAGCTATTTAATCATCTATTTAAACATGAAGAATGCTTGATAGAAAATCATGTAGAAAGTCATGAAGAATGCTTGATAGAGAAACATGAAGAATGCTTGATAGAAAAACATGAAGAACGCTTGATAGAGAAACATGAAGAGCGCTTGATAGAGTGCTTGATAGGGAAATATGAAGAGCGCTTGATAGGGAAACATGAAGGGCGCTTGGTAGGGAAACATGAAGGGCGCTTGGTAGGGAAACATGAAGAACGCTTGATAGAGTGCTTGGTAGGAAAACATGAAGAGCGCTTGATAGAGAAACATGAAGAGCGCTTGATAGAGAAACATGAAGAATGCTTGATAGAGAGTCGTGTAGAGAGTCATGTAGAAAGTCATGTAAAAAGCATTGTTTGACTCATGTTATGCGCTCGATCGACGCGTATTTTGAAGCATGTAGAATGTTTGATAGAGTGTTTGATAGAAACCTCAGTCGATAACTCAATAGATAGCTCAATAGAAAGATCAATAGAAAGATTGATAGAAAGATTGATAGAAAGATCAGTAGAAAGATCGATCGAAAGATCAGTAGAAAGCTCAGTGAAAAGCTCAGTAGAAAGTATTGTTTGAAGCACTGTTTGACTCATGTTATGCGCTTGATCAACGCGTTTTTTGAAGCATGTTTTGAAGCAAGTAGACTGATTAGTAGATGAATGAGTAGATAGCTGAGTTGATAGCTGAGTTGATAGCTGAGTTGATAGCTGAACATGTTGATATTTTGATTGTTGTTGTTCTAGAAAGTAGAAACTATGAAGGAAAAAAGAAGATGAAAACTTTGAACTTTTTAGCGTCAGCTCTATAGAGCTCGAAGCGAAGATTATCGAGTAGATAGCTGAGCATGTAGAATGATGAGTAGATAGAAAGTCATGTAGAAAGCATTGTTTGAAGCACTGTTTGACGTGTTTTATGCGCTCGATCGACACATTTGATAAAGAGTAGAATGAAGAGTAGATAGACGAGTAGAGTAAAGAGTAGATGAGCGAATAGATAGACGAGTAGAGTGAAGAGTAGATGAGCAAGTAGATAGACGAGTAAAGTGAAGAGTAGATGAGTGAGTAGATAGATGAGTAGAATGAAGAGTAAATGAGCGAGTAGAATGAAGAGTAGATGAGCAAGTAGATAGATGAGTAGAATGAAGAGTAGATGAGCGAGTAGATAGACGAGTAGAATGAAGAGTAGATGAGCAAGTAGATAGACGAGTAGAATGAAGAGTAGATGAGCGAGTAGATAAACGAGTAGAGTGAAGAGTAGTGCTAAATCAGCTAAATCAGCTTGTAGCTGATTTATGTAGCATGTAAGCTAATCAACGATGCAAACTCAGCTGACAGCTAGCTTGTAGCAAACGTCTCATCTAGTAGCTAGCATATGCATCTCAAGCGCATTAGTATTGAATGAACTCTGCTCACTAGCTCACAAGCTATCTAAGCTCTTTGTCGAAACGTCGATGAACAAGAATCGTTTCTACATAGAAAAATATCATAGATATTACAGTCAAAGATAGAATGCTTTTCTCGCTCGCTATTATTTAAATTTGATGTAATTTCATTAAGAACTTGTCATTTTCTAAATCTGAGTGTCAAGTCTATCTTCTTGCACTCACAACAGTCATCAAAACTTTTTCTTCTGCAGATTTGATGATCTTTTATTTATATCATTAAACGTTCAATTGCTGATTCAATTGATGTTCTTTTTTGCTTCAGAAACTGTCTTTCAGAGATCTGAATTAAATCTGTAGTCAGAGTCATTCTGAACTTACTATAAACAATGTATTTAATCTTCTTCAAAACATCTGAATGCAAAGATAGTTTATAAACATTGATAATACTGATTTCAATCAAGAACTCATACAAGACTTTATGTTTTTCTGATTTACATTAATGATTGTATGCATAGAAAGATTGTAGCTGATTGATCTGATTAACAGCTCTCATGTAGTGATTATAAACATCATCAAAGTTCAAAATCAAAAGCATTGCATAAAATTTATTATTGAATGAAGCTTTTGCAGTCTTAGCACTGATAAATGTTCTCAAAGATTTCTTTCTATCGCGAATGATGTAGATCTGATCATCAAACATAGTTAATTGAAACAGAATGATAGAGTTATCTTTTCAGACAAATTGCATGATCTGATTATCAGAGATGATCATCATTTTAAGCTTTTTTCAAAGTATTTTATTTTATTTCTTGTTTTGAATCTTCAATTGAACAAAGTTCTTGTAGATTTTGAAGTTTGAACGAGCTGTTTCTGTGATTTCATAGTCTCTTTTTCATAGATACAATAGAAGCTTGTGACTTGTGAAGAGATTGTTTAAAAACACTTTGTAAATGTAGTTTAATTGTTTAAGCAATTGATCAAGAAGATCTGTTATCATCATGACTGTTTTATTATTCTTTAGTTTCTTTGAAATCTTAACATTTAAAGATTTTTTGTCATGTTGATGATAGATTCAGAATAGAACATAGTCTTCATCAACAATCATTCAGATCTTGTAATCTTCAGAAGTGAACTTCGTGAATATAATAAGCATATCATGCAATCAATTCTTGAATCGCTGCATTACTTCATTTACAGTCATGAATTGATCAGATTTTCAATATTTTTTGCATGTTTCTTCAAGCAAGATATTAATAGATTCTATCTGATGAAGAAAAGTCAGTTTTCTCAATCAATTTAAATGAGAAACACATATAATTTAAATGAGAAACACACTTATTCTTTAAAAGACAGCGCTATCTGATCTGAATTTCAATTTATAGTTGAAGAAATACAAATTTCGATCAATATTTTCATATCTATTCAGAGTCATTGCTTCTTGAATCAATGAATGCAAAGACTTATTTAACTTCATATTTCAGTAGTCAGAAACTTGAGATTCTTTATGAAGATTCATATAAATGTGTATTTCAAAGTATGCTTTCAGTTTTAGCTCATTTGTGTTTAAGAATGATCTGACTTCAGAGTCTCTTTCTTTTTCTCATCTGTGACTCTGATTGATGTATATATTGATGTGTTTTGCTATTATTTGAAGTATTTCAAAGAAGAAATATAGATCTCATAAGCTTACGACATCTAAAGAGCTGATATTTACTGATATATTGATTCAACTGATGTTTGAAGATATTTGAATAGACTCAAATCGATCATTTATATCAGTGATAGAACACAGATTAGAACGATCAGTTTCTAAATCAGTTGAATCAGATACTACGTCGCAGGAAGGCATTATCAAGGTGAGTCAGGGGCTTTGTTGACATTGTTTCTATTTACAGAAAATAACCTTTTTGACGAAACCTTATCGAATCTGATTAGGGTTAACCTTAAAAATTAATCGAATCCTAACAGCGGTCAAAGGGATGACTCGCTCTATGCCGGCTCATAACAAGCACCTTGTACAGGTAAATCTCGCCGGCCTGTGTGAATTGAAAATGTCGAAGATTCTGTATCTAAAGGGACATGGGGGATGAGTCTGCTAATTGCGGGGTACACACCCTCGACAATAAAGTAGCACTCTTGTATACCATTACTTCGTACACTGCCAAGCTTCTCCGGTCGCCAGTCCTCGGGGTAAAGGGCACTTGATTAGAATCTAGATATCCCGGGTGTTGCGGCGGCATGGTGGTGGTGAATAAATTGGTCCACTTCTTTTTGAGAAACACTTTCGTCTTCCTTGCCGTCTGCGATCATACTTAATTGTTTCTGAACAACTCTGCGCAACATGACGAAGAATCATACGGCGGCTGCGCAAGAAAAGCCGTCAGGAATTCTTAGAAACTCTCCTGATATCTTCGCGTCGCGGCCTTCTGACCAAAAAGCGGCATACAATTCCGAATTTGCTACTGTAAATGGAGATTTCTCTCATATTGATTCGAAGAAAGTGCTTAGAAAGATGGATCTACACCTGATTCCCATGCTTGCATTGCTTTATTTGCTGGCATTCTTGGACAGAGGCAATATGAGAAACGCCAGAATCGAGGGTCTTGACAAAGATCTAAAGCTTACTGGAAGCCAGTACAATTGGACATGTAGGCAATTAAGAGCCTGAAATCATCAGGTAGATGAGGTGGCTTACCCCCGGCAGTGACTGTATTCTTCTTCACCTATTGCGTTTTTGAAGTGCCGTCCAATCTCTTACTCAAAAAATTGAGGCCTTCGATATGGCTACCTACCATTATGGTTGCCTGGGGTAAAACTTCCCAGTGTTTCGCTATCACTGAGCCCCAATTAACGTGACCAGGAATCGTCATGACACTTATGGGCATAGTGCAGAACTTCAAGGGCCTTCTCGCCGCTCGTCTCTTCCTTGGTGTTGCTGAGGGGGGTTTATACCCCGGGGTTGCTTACTACATCACAATGTGGTATATTCGCACCGAAGCGCAATTTCGACAAGCCATGTTCTTCAGTGCAGCGAGTGTCGCTGGAGCCTTCTCCGGCCTTCTGGCTTACGCCATAGCTGTGAAAACGCTTCGTCTCTTCCTTATTTTGAAATGCTAATGATATCGCAGAAAATGGACGGCGTCGGCGGTTACGCAGGGTGGCGGTGGATATTCATACTGGAAGGTATCCTTACTGTCATGGTTGCCTGCATAGCCTTCTTCACGATTTACGACTTCCCCGAATCCGCTAAGTTTCTTACTCAAGAAGAGCGTGCATGGGTCGTCTATCGTTTAAAGTACCAAGGGTCAACAAAGTCGGGCCAATTGGTTGCTGAGGAGGACCAATTCGATTGGAAGTATGTCAAGGACGCCTTCACCGACTGGCAAATCTACCTCAGCCTTTTTAGTGAGTACAACTGAAGATGACCAACTGCCTTCAGTACTAATGTGATTATGGTGTATTGGGTACAGTGCAAAATGATATCCAAAATTCCGTAGCACGTACTAATGGAATGTTTATTTTGTAGGGTATTGTGTGCCCGCTTTATGGGTTCGTCCTTTCTTATCCGCTTGCCAATGGATGAATTGACAGTGAATAGTATATCCTTATTCCTACCAACTATCATCAAAGAGCTAGGCTATACTGCCTCCACCGCTCAGCTCCTTACTATTCCCATCTATATCACGGCTGCTGCGTTAGCAGTAGCGGTGGCCTGGTTTTCTGATCGCCAAGGCGAGCGTTCTCCATTTATCCTTGTATGCATGAGTGCCATCGGGATCGGTTTCGTGATTTGCATCGCTGCTTCGGGAAGAGGCCTGCCAGGGTTGGTCTATGCAGGTGTCTTTATCGCCGTTTGTGGCATTTATCCCGCATTCCCGGGAAATGTCACCTGGTTGTCGAACAATCTGGCCGGCAGCTACAAACGGTCTGCTGGCATGGCAATACAAATTGGCGTTGGGAACCTTGGGGGAGGCAAGTTTCGTTCCCGTCGAGTTATAGACAGCGTCTGTACTAAATGGGAACCTAGCAATGGCGTCGAATTTCTATCGGAAGAATGACTCCCCTAAATACCTCCTTGGTCACGGACTGGAACTCGCGTTCGTGGTAGTTGGTATGGTCGCAGTGCTGGGCATGAGGTTCAATTACAAGCGTATCAACAAGAAGAGAGACGCGCTGCCTCTTGAGCATCAGGCAGACGTCGATATGAGTCGCCTAGGCGACAGAGCACCGACTTTTAGATACGTACTATAAACCCAGGTAGATAACTGGCCGTCTGAGTAGGCTATCCATAAGAGAACCAAAGCAGAGGAGATCAAACCATTCTGCTCCTGTTTTGCCTGAGCCGTGCCCTTGTACAAACTACCAACAAGGGATGACTGCGAAGTAAGTTGGAATAGAGTGATATTGATGCATCATGAAATCCAAGATCTGAGCGAATTCATGGACTGTAGTTTGACTGGAAGAGTAAGAAATGTGAGCCGAATAACTCAATTCGCAGAAGTCAGAGATATATTTTATGACTCAGCCATTCACCTGCCATCGTTGATTCGTGCTCATTCCAAAGCATCTTCTGGCTTAAGAATCGAGCTAAGGAACATATAGACCTGATCAACGTTACCCTTATCATTTCAAAGTTGAAGTGTAACTTACTTTGATCTGATATTTAGTATGACCATCGATTGATGCTCCCATTTTCTCTTTTACCTTTTTGACCAAGCTGACGATTTACAGTGTCAAAGAAGAACGCAAAAAGCTAGTATGGTGGACTATAATTCATATCGGCAAATATATCCAAGTGAATAAATACAATCGTCTTCTATTGCAATAGTATAATCTGATTCGACCTCAAAGCCTGCGCTGAGATGCCCTGTTTCATGGACTAGGTCGAATTGTGACCAGGAATGGTACTTTATTGAGAAACTTGTAGTATTTGATTCGATTGAACGGCGATAAGAAGGATCGAGCAAAGGAACACATGGAATGATTCAAACTTGGCTTTCCATACTATCTACCCAAGAAGCCACGTATTTTGACTACCGATCTGGCGTGTCTGGCTACCGGCTATTGTTTACAGACTTTCTACATCTCCTGGTGGTTACTTTTCGTTGTTTAGGATCAACTAGTACGCATAAAAATACTTATGATAGAGCGTATCGTTGAGCCCTGGAAGCCCACATTTGAAGGACTCGGTGGTGCTTCTCAATCCATACGCCCATTTTTCTAGGTAGGTGATACGGTGCAAAATCGGGAATCGAAATGGACAGAGCTATTATTGATAGCCGGCTCGCGGTATGGAGAATGAACGGTTTGTCTGTTTTCGGTGCAAAGATTGGGGGATGGTCAGCCTGTTCACCATGTTTAGGCAGGGGAAATATGGGGATGGCGGCTCTCTTTGTTAAGTACATACTCATCGACACGTGTATCAGTGGAACAGGTTCCATCCTGAGAAGGGATACGTCGTCCAGTGAGCGCCATTATCCACCCTCCAGGATCGATACTCCTTGAGAGAATGACCAAGTCCATAATGACCTCCAAGTTATAAGCGTTACCACATGGTCCATCCGCTGGGCTTGTAGTCCATTGTGTAGCAAAGAAAGTGCAAATAAACTAGCTACTGGAAACAACAGCGTTCAAGCTGTTGCCCCTTCGTAGGCAACAGAGGCTCAGTAGACCATGAACACGATCCAGAGCTCCATGTCAACTTTGTGCGTTTTCCGTATGTATCGCTACGCGCTGGGAAGAACGAGTCGCGACCCATGAAGAAGTGAGTTTATGAATAAAAGATAGAACATCAGACTACTATGGGATTATAAGAGCGGGCAAGCAGCGGGATCAGTGATCAAGACTAGTGTGGTTCCTGATGCAAGCCTTGGCCACACAAGACTTTATCAGCGGGTCCGAACGGACGATATTTGGGCGTCATGACGGAGCTTAAGTTTTCATGGGTTTATCAAGCGGCCAAAGAAGATAATTGTCAACCGTCCAATCGCTGCTGCCAAGGGGAGCTGTCATACTCTTGCGACGGCAGATGATCTATAATATTAGTCACTACTACATTGCTGTTGTGGTCGTGGGCGGATCACGAACCTCTCAGCCTCTCATTAATCTTTCACTCTGTCCAGAGGTATTGCATCCATCTTAATATTAGCTGTGGCGATCAATGCAGGCAGACTGAGGCTTCTCTGCAGACGTGACGGGTAGCCTGCCTGGGCGATAAAACCGAGTATTAGTTATGAGGCCGAGGAAGGCTTCATATATAGAGCGAACTTATTCCGGGGGATATCCCTCTATTGACACAGAATCTAGCAGTTAGTGAAAAGTTAGAATAGCTTGGGAGAGATCAACGGCCTCCCTCTGAGCTACTTTCACATCACTTCAACATGCGCTACTTCATTTCGTCGCCATCGTGGTTGTCCACCAAAAAGCTTGCAAAAACTAGTGGTCATGGTCGTAAATGGTTGTTGACGTCTCGGTCTACTCACTATAGCATACGCTTCTCTAATTGTTTTGTCGGAAAGTTCATGCTCAGAAAATTCTTGGCAACTTTGAACTCTTCTTTACCACAACAGAGGACGCTAAAGGTCGGACTGTATATTTGCGGTTAACAAAGACAAACATTCTCAATCCTCACAGCAGCGCTTGGGCCTCATTGGGCTCTACCCCGAGAATATCTCGAAGGTAGGCAATCCTAGGAGCAATAACGCTATATCAGCGGTCACCGGCTTCAGTACTTGAATGGTGAGAACGTACTTAGCTTCGGAAAAGAGCTTCTGCTTGATTTCTTCAAATCGGCGAACGGAGTCTTTCCATGCAGCTGAACGATTCTCAGGTTGGATGGATTTTATGCGCATCTTGAATGTGCCGCTGACAGGACGATGGTCAGAGACCCTTGTTTCGTGCCTTCGGTATTGAATCTGCTTGATCTTACTGGCACCACGATACAGTATTCGATCGCACCAGGCCGGTGCCCTATGTTTCTCGCTGGTGTCATACTTATCGGAGCCGACATCGTATTTGTACGTTGGTGCAAAAGTTATCATAGACTCCGTAAACGCTCTTAATCGGAAGCCTGGATTCCTCCTTCGCGATACCAGCAGCTGGTCTCTCTCAAGTAGCTTTTCGAAGTTGTTGTTGCTGATTGCTTTGATGACCGTATCACGGCCCATGGTATCGATTCGGTAGTTTAAGTCCCCTTTCAGTACGCATATTTCGTGGTCCAGGATCATTGACCCGTCACCACCTCCAATGTACGTATCACAACGAGTAACAGGGTGACATTCGCCAGGGAGCATTGTTGATTCGAGGATAGCTGCGGCATCGTTGTTGCGGTTCAGTGTCTGCGACTGCCCAGCCGCCAAATGGCAATTAACTAAGCATAGCGAAGTATCGTCATAGATAAAACGTAGTATGAGGGCACCCTTATTCTCGCGGATTAATGCCAGCAATAAAGTCCTGAAGCTGCGTACTAACCTTATTGCCATGCAAGCCGCCCATCCCACGTTTGACCTCTGCACTATCGAGCCTGCGGATACGGTTGTGCTGAGAAGCCTTAACGAATACGCAGCTGAAGAGTCCAACCATGCTTGCTGTGTGGAGTATATAATATGGTTCATTGGACGGCATGTTATCCTCAATACATCTCACGAGAAAGTCGCGCCATTCTCGGTATTGGCGGCTCATGTGTTCGTGCTCTGAGGGGTCTTTCTTTTTATTGCCTTTGAAAAGGCTCTCTATTGATTGTCAGCTAGATTTCAAGCGATTGACATGGAAAACGGACTGGCTGTGAGTCTCTTGTCTTCCAAATCGACAAGTTCCTGAAAACTAAATACTAGCAGATCTGGTGGCTCATGGGTTTGCAGGACTTCGTGAAAGAAACTGCTGTCCTTTTCTTCATGGCGAACGTTCGCAGGGGTCGCTGCTCCTACATTCCATGTCACTACAACAACCTTAACCTCCCTGAAGCTACAGTAGTCAATGTCATGGTTCTGTACGTCGTTCTCTGGAAGCACGTTAGCAAGCTTTTTGAATGCTGCAAATTATTCGGGTGCTCATACCAAGCCAATCGTCCTCCAGCAATCCATCCCACAATCGAATCGCATTATCTTGACCAATTGAAGCAACACGCATAAGACCAGATCTCCACACGCTACTTCTATCAACCAGAATGTTTGCGACGGGATTGTCATGGGCGAACCAATCCTTCTTCGTTGTCCACGGCTGCGTCCGTGTGTCATACACGTATATCATTCCGGTGTTGTAACCAGCCCATAGATAGGAGCCAGCTCCGGTCAGCGAGCTGATCTTGTAGACGCTAACGTTAATGACACCGAGGCAGGAGTAGTCTACTGTTGAGTAGATAGTGACTTTGCCATCAGCGTGACCAAAGTAAACACGATCCAATTGTCCACTAATAGTGGCGCCAGAGGTGACTTCGCCTAATCCTGACTGTCCAAGCGGGTGATCCAAGATCGTAAAAGTTTCATTCACCTGTGGATTTGGACGGAAGATTCTGATGTCTTTGCCAGTTGCAATCCAAAGACTGTTCTTGATAGTCAGTGAGAAAGAATGCCCCTTAGGCACTCTGTAAGATGATGGCATGCTTCGGAGGTTTGGTAAGCCATCCTCGTCTGGCGGCCATACGTAAAGTTTTCCGTCCTCATCCAACGTCCACATTGAATTTTGATGTCGGTATATCTTGATAATCTCACGTCGACCATGTGCGCTGGATTTCCTACGCACTACACTTTGAGTAGTAATATCTACCTCTTCTAAGTCTCCATAATTGTTGCCAAGCCAAAGACGCAAGCCTTCTTCGTCGGCCGTAGCTCCAGGCTTGAATGCCATTGCCGTGACTCGTGTTTCCTTTTCATGATGACCAACGCTCATGACCAATTCTCCAGACATCAAATCCCACGCTCTTGTCAAGTATCCAGTTGTGCAGACGTATGTTCCACATAGATCAAGGAGTCTAGTGTCGTAATGTGTCTCAATTTCCCAAGCTCCCGTTTTAGGGAATGGTGGTCGCCTATTGCTACTCGAGGCATCTGGAAAATCCGCCACATTGACAGCAGAGCTTCCTGCTTCGTATGCACGCGACTCCGGTTTTCTGACATCAATTTTGTGTCTTGTTGTCGGTGAAGGACGTGTCGATTCTACTACCGCATTGCTCCCGGCCTTTAGCGAAGTGGAAGGGCTGAAGATTGCACTTCTTCTTGGAGGAGGCGGAAACTCTGGTGTGAGTTTAGTCTGATCTTTTGGGGCGTTTGAAGCCAGTGTTTTCGATGTAGGGGTCCGTGTTGCCGCAAGATCTTTATCTTCTTTTCTGTCTTCCATCGACGTAGTAGCCATCGGTACCACCGACCGTTGTGCCACCCTCTCGATATTTCGGCGTGGAGGAAGTCCAGGTCGGACTTCTAGGTAATTGCTCGGCGGTAAGGCTGTTGGAGGAGAGCCGTTTGCGCCAGAACCAAGAGCTTTGCTTGTCCGAGCTGAGACGCTGCTTTTGTCGCATAGTTTAGATTGCATAGCGAAGTGTTTGGAAGACTCTTGGAAGTAACTTTGTTTTTCGCCTTTCACCGTAACATTTTGTGGCTGCTTGCTTTGCGGTTCTCTATCCTTAGATGGTACACGTCCAGGGCTTTCGTCACTGCTTGGAGGGGTGCTGAAAGGAGACAATCTGTCATCGACAAGAACGGCTTCAAGCTCGAGATTTGAGCTTCGAACGCCTGGTAATGGCTTAATTGGGATCTTCGGTTTCTCTGCACGATTAACAGGCGGTGGAGTGGTCTTCGCGAGAGTGTCACGAGGAGCTTGAACAAGATTCTGCTTCGAAGGCAAGTTTTCCAAGTCATTTATGATGCCGGTCTCTGAGTGTTTCCCCAACCGTTCAAAGGGTGGGTGGCTTGATGGTAGTGGTGAGTGACCAGATATTGCATTGTAAGATCGTGGGCGTGCTGGCGCCGTATTGCTCGGAAATGCAGGCTGTGGAGCCAAATGCATCTTGGGAAGGATGAGAGATTTTGGAGGAGATCTAGGAGGATCGACTGTCACTGTGGGAAGAGATCTGGATGGAGAGAGTGAGACCATAGATGTGGGCCGCTGGCGCAAAGGAGAAGGGGATAGTTGACTACGCGATACAGGTGTACTGGGTGTCCTCGGTGTTCTAAACTTTGGTTGCGGATCTGGAACATTTGAAGCTTCTAACGAAGGCCATGGTGATGGTCTCCGTGGGATATCCAAAGAGGCTCGATCAGTCGTCTGCGTTTCTTCTAAAGGCTGGCCGTAATGTGAACATGACCTCGGCATCGTCAAAGACGAAGTCGGGCGTGCAACTGGCCTGTTATTTCCCATTCCCTCGAAGTGCGATCTCAGCGACGAGACAGGTCTCTGAGAAGTGCAACAGTCAGAGTTCTAATTCTGCATTGAATTGGCAAGAAGCTCACTATCGACGTTCCGTCCGTGCTATTCTCGCTAGCATCCACCATCTTGATAAGGGTCTGGTAGGCTAAGACTGTAGCGATGGTAGATTGAAATGTTCGGGTGGTCGACTTAGGTCTTGAGCTCTGATTGGTCTCGAAACAATACAATATTCATGATTGTGGGATCGAACAACGAAACGAGACATTCGAGCAGGTGTTCGTACCGGAGAAACATTGGCAACTCTCGACGGAAGGTAAACTGTGAAATGAAAGACACAGATCAATTGCCGGCTCTTGTGAATCAAGCAGATGTTGATGAACGTGCAGGGCGCCCTTGACGAACGAGATTCACGGCACCTGCCAGCAGGGTTGACTGTGAACTTGATCCCATCAGCCAGCGAAGATCATAGTATGATAGTAGTGGCCGAGTATGTGCCGTCTGGCTCGAAGTCTGATCAATATTAAAGTATTCTGATTAACGTTCCATACTAAGTAAAATACATGAAACGCTAGCGTATTGCATCGCAGAACACCTAGAAAATGCCTTATCTTATCTTAGTCTTATCATTAGCCTATCTTTAGAGATACTCGTAACGCGCTAGTCACTCCCTACTCACCTTTCAAGCACATTTCCCTTTCTAAGTCTTGCCCTCACTCACCTCGATAAACCTAGTCCCGCGCTACGATGATTTCTACCATGTATGACGACCGACATTGCGCGAAGGTGATTGATTAGTATCTTCGCAATGGTAATACAATGTCGCGAGCTCGCTCAAGACGATGCCTCTTACCCACACGACGAACATTGAGCCCGGAAAACACCCTTGGGAAGCCAATCCTCTCTCCCTAACAACATCGCCCTCAATGGACAGCCTTCCAAGCGTCAAGAGTTCGTACTTTAATCCGGAGTGATGGCTTCCTCAACCCCATCCCCCCCACCCCCACCAGCGATTAAGAAATCGTCCCAATACCCCTCTCCCCTCATCATCCCACCCCTCACCACACACGCGCGGACCTTCATAATGCTCCACGGCCGCGGCTCCTTTGGCGGCTCCTTCGGCCCCGCGCTCCTCGCCCATCCTATTCCAGAATATGGCACCCTTCGCCTTGCCTTCTCCGCCGCGAAATTCATCTTCCCCACCGCCTCGAAGCGCCGCGCCGCTTGCTTTAATCGCTCACCCATCACTCAGTGGTCCGACAATTGGTACCTCGATGGGACGCCGTTGAAGAGGGAGGAATTGCAGATTGAGGGACTGAGGGAGACGAGTGCGTATATCCATGGGTTGATGAGGGATGCGATTGAGGAGGTTGGAGCGGGGAATGTGGTGCTCGGGGGGTTGAGTCAGGGGTGTGCGGCTGCGTTCGTTGCGCTGTTGACGTGTGATAGGGAGGGGATGTTTGGGACGTTTGGGATGTGTGGATGGTTGCCGTTTGGGAGGGGGATTGAGGAGGTTGCGACGGCCAGGGAGGCCATGAATTGTGGGCTTGAGGACGAGCATGATCCTTTTGCTGGGAGTTGTGATGAAGGTAGGTCCAGAGGAAGTTGGCGCTGCTGTCGTGTATGCTGACTCAAGCTGGATAGATGGTTCACCACTTCCGCTGAATATACAAGCTCTTGGATATCTTCGTGAGGAGCTCGATCTTCCTTCTGCGAATCGATTTCCATCTTGTCTCAGAATTCCGATACTCATTGGCCATGGCGATCTCGATGAGAAGGTCGGTGTCAAGCTTGGGCTTCAGGCAGCGAGCTGTTTATCTGCGCTTGGCGTGAATCCGGTGTATAAGGAGTACGAGAACTTGGGGCATTGGTACTCTGGCGACATGCTAGCCGACATTGTGACTTTTCTAAGAAAACATAGTACTACCATAGAAGAAGTGTAGGTCAATGAGAATTCATGCCTGTGGCTCTGAATTTCTATCTCATCAGCACGGCAGCCTTCCACTGCTATCGCTTCCCACATGAATCTCCAAGCCCAAGACCGATTTCGCACATAAAGAATCAGTGGTCACAAGATCATTCCATAATGCTTCGACCACTGGATCTATCCGCAAATAACGATAGGATATCCCAAGAGAGCAGACCGTGTGGCCCAACGGTAAGGCGCTTGAAGACCCTCAGCAAGGCGCTGTAACACAATGTCGGAATAGACAACTCGACTTCATTGAGAATGTGAATGATTGAATCTAATTTCTGGTGTTTTAAGCACCTTTGAGGTACTTGAAGTTGAAACATCTCTGATATGAGCTTGCTCCTTGGATCGGATGAACTGGACTGGTATGATTAACACTTATGGCATCTTGTGGGAGATTCGCTGACCATACTTACTTTCAGGGTAGGCGTGAAAGTTTGGTGATACTTCGCAGCGCAGAGCGTTATCAGAAAGAAGCACAGAGAATGTGTATGATGCTGTGCCCATTATATATTGCATCGACTGTTTAGCCAAAGGCACTATAAAAATCATCACAGCACGAACCCCATCAAATCGAATCGCTAGAATTCGCCTTATTGATCAATACAGAAAGGATTCGACCAACTTTGGGCTCAACACCTTGCTCTAGAAGCATCGAAAACAATTGAGATATTCCCCAAGGCCCTGTGCAAGCGTCGAAGGAGCTTCGTGTTCAACGTAGCTGTAAACCATGTCTTGATTCGACGGATCTGACTCTTCTCTCTGAACTGACCAAGAGTCCTTTACTTGTGCAAATAAGAATGGGATGCCTGGCTTTTGAGTCTATTGCGCTCGGTAGTTGGCACAGTCATCGTCCGAATCCACGAGTTCAAAGGAAACGGCGGAAGGAAAGACTTTTGCTTGGCGAAGCCCAGTGAGCAAAGCCGTCGTGAATTCATAGTCTCGCTTTTCATGCAATTGCTGTGGCAAAATCAGCTCAACAACTCTTCAATGTTCAAGCGTTTCAAACCTTCGCGAGATTGCTTATGGGTTCGCCCATGTCGCTGTCGACAATAGCACATGCTCTAGCATTCTCGCTGGGGATTTTCCATCGTACACCTAAGCCGCTGAGATAACTATTCTCATCGTTGTTACGGTCGAAAGCACGAAAGTCGGCAGCAATGACCAACGCTCCTAGATCCTTGTAGCTGATCTGATGAAGAAGAGCTAAACTGGATAAGAGGTTCTTGTTTCAGTCAATGCTTGTGACGCGGATGTTTTGCTGAAAGCGTTCGGCTAGGACAGCAAGTTGACCCAGCACATAATAATTCTCTCCTGTCTTGCGGAGAGAGTATGAAAACAGCGAAATGACGAGCGAAGAGCCTCGCTCGAGTGAGCCATACGAGCCGAGACAGTCCAATGTGTCAATGGGTTTCGCGAGCGTATTTTCTTACGGTAATATCAGCATCTCCATCACAGAAAGCAGCATAAGGCTACTCACCTCTTCTATCGGTTCACAAGTGTTCATTGGGAGTGTGTATTGTTCATACCACTGGTAGGGAGCCGAGCGAGTATCCAGCCACTCTCTGAGCAGGCTCGTAATGGCAGTCGTGTGGTACCCCAGTGCTGCCCTTGTTCATTCTCTCGAGCACACGTGAAGAAACAAGAAGCAAAAATGGTCGTCGAGGCTCCCCGCGATCTGCTCTGCACTCACGGGCAAATTTGGGCTTGGTGGAGGTCATGTCACCGTCTCCCCCAATTCATGTCGGTCTAAACAGACAAGTCATTGAGTACCCAAGGGTCCACAACCAGTCTAAAGGGCAAATGTTGCTCTACAACGTTACGGCCTTGGGAAGACCATCCAACCCTACGGCAATGCGCATTCGACGAAGTCTACGATACCCTTCATCCGCCCAATAATAAAAGCTCTCGATTATTGAGCCCCCTGCTACGCATTGAAGAGCTGGGTCGTACAATACGGGTGGCCAGGGTGGCAGGAACTGGAGGGTTGTTGTGGGCGAGAAGAGAGTTTGCGGCGTTTGTCACAAGAGGTTGGGCAATGCGTCGTTGCTGTGTTGCCTGATAATGCCGTCGTGCATTATCATGTCTGGGAAGGAGTCGGGGTGGGGTTGCGTATGCCGCAAAGGAAGTTGCTGGGTCTTGGGGGAGGAACTCGTAGGGGTGTTGTAGGCGCGAAGTTCTCTGGGCGGGAAGATGGTTGAGGACTACGGGATAGTCGTGTGGGTCGTGAGACTGAAGATTTGAAGCTTGGAGGTATGCAGCGTACAGCATACTTCGTATACCAGGGTGATAAGGCTTCCATGACTGAGATGTCTAGATTATTGCTGCTGCTCTTTGTTGAGACCGAGGAGGAGTCGGGGCCGATAGGGATGAACGCGCTGAAGGGGGCGTTGAATGAGGAGGTGTAGGATAGATGCAGGGTTGATGGTGACGACGGCATCTTGAGGTTCGTCGAGCGTCATTGAGGTTCGTCGTGTTCATGATGAGGGTGAAGTTTGTGAACGATGATGCAAAATTTGGGATTGAGTCGATGATAGGGTAACTTCTGAGTTGTGACTTCATTCGAATGCCGGTAGAATAATGTTGTGAGGTTTCAGCCACTCTCATCGATTGATTGTGAATTATTCACTTCAGAACCACGAAGCAGCAACAGCTAGTGCTCAGTCTCTATTCTTTCACGCCATTCGTCGTTGTACGGGAATCCTACTGTAAAGATGTATTTAGAACGTGTTCAGCATGCCGGACTTTACGTTCAATGAGCTCTCATACCGTAGCTTGCGCAATACGCCCTGCTAACAACCAAAGGGGCTCGGGCTAAACTCATAGGTAGCAGCACTGCGTGCCAACAAACCTGGCTCGCCAATAGCGCGTTACTCCTTCCACTCGTCTCTGCCAAACTTAATGATATCAGCCTGTTCCACAACCCAATATTTCGACGACGCTTTTCCCTCTTCGACCATACGAGCAGCTGCTACAGCTGCTCTACCAATGATGGTTTGATCTGCACCTGCACGTTACGATTTAGTACCCAGGATCTCAAAACATTCAAGTATTGATCAGGTTGGTCATACCAGCCTTGTCCTGGACGCCCTGTCCCAGCTTGTTTAGGTTTGCGAAGATGTTCTCCAAGAACGCATTTTTTGGCTTCTCCCTTCCGAGGATCATACCCGGCCTCAGGATAATAGCATGCTCGAAATCGAGCTCCTTAATGGTATCCTCCACGCCAACCTTCATCTTCGAGTAGGGTACGTAGATAGAGAGAAAACCTCTGGTCCCTCCACTGGAGATGAACACGTACGTCTTCACTCCCGCCTCCTTGGCTGCTTTGGCGTTCTCTATGCACAAGTCATGGTCGATCTTCCACTGATTCTGGATTCCGCCGGCTGTCGCTTTTGTGGTGCCGACTGCGTTGAAGACCACTGATGGCTTGGGAGACAGGGAGGATATCATGCCGCCCCATTTTGAGATGTCGCCTTCCTCGAGGGCTTGGAGCTTGGGGGACTGAGCATTTGGGAGTCTCCTTGAGACAGTCTTGACGGATGAGAATGCGTCTATGGCGAGGAGTGTAGCGAGGATCTGGGAGCCCACTGCTCCTGTACAGCCGAACACCGCTGCCGTCGTCATGGTGAAAGACCCCTATCTGTTGACACTGTCTATCTCAAACGGGACGCCTACCAGCAAGAAGAGAAGTGAGACGATGGAAATGTGAGGAAGTGGCTTTTGAGACAAACGAGGACATATCGTTGATTGCGAAACCTGTGTCGTTTTTTTTGAATTTGCCGAGAGCCTCACCAAATTTAGTGACAAGTGCAAAATTAAGAACCAGATTTGTAGAATCAACCCCACTGCCCCCCCGATGCCTCATATGTAGTATATTCAATGCTTCATATGTAGTATATTCAGTGCTTCATACGTGACCTACCCAGTGCTCCATATGTGGTCTACCCAGTGCTCCATATGCGACCTATCCAGTGCTCCATATGTGACCTACTCAGTGCTCCATATGTAGTATATCCGATGCTCCATATGTGGTCTACCCAGTGCTCCATATGCGACCTATCCAGTGCTTCATATGTGACCTACTCAGTGCTCCATATGTAGTATATACGATCTATTCAGTAAGTCGCATAAGAGACACTGGATAGGTCACATATGAAGCATTGAATAGATCACGTATGAAGCATTGAATATACTACATATGAAGCACTGGGTAGGTCGCATCGGATATACTACATATGAAGCACTGGGTAAGTCACATATGAGGCACTGAAATATACTACGTATGACTCGCTGCCTAGCATGCCGTCAACGAAGGCAAGTGACAGGCACGGCTCAAGTACGGCTCACCTTAAAGCAGCCGCTGCTCACCTGCGAGGCTAGAAGTGGAAGGGGGGAATTTTCTCATAATCATGTCTAGTAGGGTATTCTGATAAGCGTTCCTTACTGAGTAAAATACATGAACGCTAGCGTATTGCAACCCAGAACACCTAACAAAAGGCTTGCCTTATCTTAGCCTTATCATTAGCCTATCCTTCGGGATACTTTTAACACGTAACCGCGGGGCCGTTTAGTAGAGTCGTCAAGCCATTTTGTCATTTTGAAGAAAACATGTGGTAAGACGTCTAGAATAACAAAACGACTAATCCAGCTCAGGAGCTAATTTTCAATGTAGCAAGCACATTCTTAACGCTCAGGTTTCCGTCAGATCTCCGTGTTGTAAGTCCATACTGAGATTAACAGGCACCTCGTGGGGCTTTCCATTGATGTTTCCCAGGTCGAAAGTGGTTTGATTGTGCCGAATGCCATGCGGAGCAAGCAGACCATGCGTTACTGCAGACGTTCGAAATGGTACATGTCCAGGCCATCTTGATTATCTATGCTAGCTAAAATAAGATGGTAGACTTTTGCCTGCAAGAAATGCAAGAAATGTTTCCGGAAAGACACTCAAGAGTTCGAAGACAGGTGACCAATAAGAAAATCATGAATCTTTGCGTATGAGAGGAATGCTGTGCTAACCTCTGGCCGCCAGCGACGAATATTGCCCTCATTGTGACAACCATTATGTCCTTGAAGCCATGACGCCAAAACCAGTCTTAAAGATTCAAGGCGAGGATACACGTATTGATGCTCGTATGCTCAAGGATGAAAGAGTGAACGGTCAGCAGCAGCGTTCAACCTCCGATGTAGAAGACACTGCAGATAGGCTTGGATGATGGCTCGTTCTTATCATTGTGGAATTCTAAGAGGTGTACTGCTAAGCCTCCGACTGAAAGGTATGAGTTGGTGGTTCCAAAGCTTAGAAGCATTAGCGTTGATTTACGTATTCAAGAGCACATTGCACAATTAGCTGCCGCCAGTATGAACGCATTATGGGACAGTCTGCCTGAGAGATCAGACAGTTTGACCGCTAAAGACTAAACTCATGAAGTAACGGCCAGCCTGAAGCTTAAGTATCCGATGATTCGCCGCCTGCCCGTGTCAGTATCGCTGCAGTGCCAGTGCCTGGTGTTCGGCCTGTCTTCTTCTTCGCCGCTTCTTCTTGCTTTTCGGCTTCTATGCTCTTCACATAAGACTCAATATCCTCGATCGGTAACATCTCGATCGCGTTGTTTGGCGCCATGATGGCTATTTCAATATTCTTTGCTCCAGTCTGGACGACTTCCAATAGTGACTTGACTGTGAGCTTGATAGTCTCTTCCCGACCCATATCATCCTTATGGTTTCGTTCTAGAAACTCACGTACTGTCTTACTGGATCGCCCGATGGCGTTGGCTTTCCTGCGGAGGAGATCAGCTCTTCGGCATCAAATTATAGTGACTCAGCCGCCCGCAGCTTACCATACGGAATAGATACCAGAGGGTTCGGTCTGGTACAGTCTTGGTGTATTGTCCCCCTTATCAAAGCCCACTATTAGGGTACTAATACCAAATGGCCTAACCCCTCCACTCTGGGTATACCGCTGCTGAACTCCAGCAACATATTTCGTGATATACTCGATCGTCACTGGATCTTCAACAGTCAAGCGATGCGATTGAGCTTCTAAACGAGCTTTGTCGACAAGGATTCGAGCGTCGGCGTTCAGTCCGGCGAAAGCAAGACAGACGTGTGTGTCGACCAGGCCAATCTTTGATGGAGTAATCCGGGTATCTTGTAGCTTCATGGCAGACCGTTTCTCGCAACCCAGCACCACAATATCTTTCCCTTTGACACCTACGGCACAGGTACCTAGAGTTCTTGAGTACTTGTTTATATTTGCGGCGCTGTTGCAGCTCACCTCGTTTAACAGCCTCCAGGGCGTACTCGACCTGGAAGACATGTCCATCAGGACTATTGTAAACTTAGGCTTATGGCTTCTAGACCAATCGGAACAAGCTGTAACTCACCTAAATACTTTTCGACATTAGTTGTCGCATTACAGAGTTTGTTTGGATGTACTCACCGGACAACGCTCTGTCATATCCGGATGCCATAACGTAGATAGGTTCGTGTCAGAAGCCGTAAATGATAGACTGAACAGCAGCTATTTCGTGGATCAGCAAATTGTAGGAGTTGAAAGTCGTCTTGGAACAAAACTGATGATTCGTGTTTTGACTGCCTGCAGGTAAAGTAAGGTACTTTAGAGTTGAAGCTTAAGGTCCCGAGAGCTCGCGCGTTTACTCGCTAGATAGCCGCGTGATGAGTCAACGCCGAGGCATACAGTAATACCTCTCTGGATGTTTGCGGATACTCCACTACTCAACCTTTTCAATCCAAGGTAATCCTTTGGTGGCAACTGTAATCATGCTGACTCGTACACAAATAAGAGTCGCTTCTCGGCTTCGGAAACCATGCCCTAGCTCAATTTCCTCTCCTTCTCTATACCGAGCTGCTCAGGTTCGGTGGAGCTCAGCTACGACTGAGCCTCATCAGCCTGATGCTGATGGAAGCACTAAGGGTGCGCCAAGCTCTCAAAAACACATCAAGTTCACATCTGAATCGTAAGGCTGATGACTCGAAAGATGACCGCTATCAGCCCAGTAATATCTCTCTCTAGCTATCCAGACATAAAGCGTGATGCCAAATTTGGCGAGGTAGTGTAATGTGAGGCTATATGTTGGTGCTACTGGCTAATTGCGACCTCAGATTTCTAGCGAGCATATACAATTCTTCAGGGATCTATTGGGCACATCATCCGCTATCATTGACGGCGTTTCGAAGGATGCAGCCAGTGATCTAGAACCGTTCAACATCGACTGGATGAGAAAATATAAAGGACATACGAAACTCGTAATAAAGCCAGGATCTACCGAAGAAGTCAGTAGGGCGCTCAAGTACTGCAACGACCATATGTTGGCTGTAGTGCCACAAGGTGGAAACACGGGACTTGTCGGCGGCTCGGTGCCAGTCTATGATGAAATCGTAATCAACACTTCTAGAATGAATAAGATCAGGTCGTTTGATGAGGTTTCAGGGACGTTGGTCGCTGACGCAGGTTGCATTTTGGAGGTAGTTGACCATTTTCTGGCGGAAAAGAATCATATATTCCCTCTAGATCTTGGTGCTAAAGGATCATGTCAAATCGGAGGTAACATAGCGACCAATGCTGGCGGACTCCGACTATTACGTTACGGCAGCCTCCATGGCAACGTTCTTGGTCTTGAAGCAGTATTACCGGATGGTACCGTGATGGACGATCTCAGCAAACTGCGCAAGAACAACACAGGGTACGATCTAAAACAGCTTTTTATTGGTGGCGAAGGTACGATAGGGATGATTACTGGCGTCTCCATCCTCTGTCCGCAAAGATCAAAAGCGGTCAACGTGGCTTTCTTTGGCCTTGAGAGCTTTGAAAAGGTACAGAAGGCGTTTCGCGAGGCTAAAGGCCAGCTCTCGGAGATTCTTTCCGCATTCGAACTGATGGACGGCCAAAGCCAAGATCTTGTGCATACAGTCACCAACAAGAAAAGGCCCTTGGAAGGCAGGCATCCTTTCTACTGCTTAATTGAGACTAGTGGCTCAAATTCAGAGCATGACAGCGAAAAATTAGAGAGATTTCTAGAATACGTAATGGGCGAAGGCATCGTAGCAGACGGTGTATTGGCTCAGGATGAGACTCAGGGTCAATCGCTATGGTCATGGCGAGAAGGAATCCCAGAATGTCTTGGACATTGGGGTGGTGTCTACAAGTATGACCTTTCGATACCGCAATCCGAGCTCTATCAGCTTGTTGAGGACACACGTGAACGTCTTACATCGGCCGGACTGGTTGGAGATGACGGAAAGCATCCGGTAGTGGGTGTTGTAGGTTACGGCCATATGGGAGACTCGAATTTACACCTCAATGTTGCAACACGGAGATTTGACAAAGAAGTGGAAAAGCAGTTGGAGCCTTTTGTGTACAAGTGGATTTCGGAACGGAATGGAAGCATAAGTGCCGAGCATGGGCTTGGAATTGCAAAGAAAGCATTTATTGGCTATAGTCGCAGCGAAACGATGATCAAACTGATGAAGCAAATCAAGGGCCTCTATGACCCGGTACGTGTATCCGGTAAACCGTATGTATACTGGAAACTGACTGCAGCTTAGAAAGGCATCATGAACCCGTACAAATATATTTAGAGCGTACCAATCTGAAATCGAGATAGTACAATTGCATGTATCAGTCGTCAGCTGTTTGGCTGTGTCGAAATCTCTGCTCCAATTCCTGTAGAATAATGGGACATCAATCGACTGTTACTTTAGATCTTACCTAGATCCATTGTGAATCAGAAATACCTACTCGGGCCTTTAATGATACCAATTGCCCTTGGTTAGATAAACCTATCCGCGCTCGTATGCGCATTTTATCGGAGTGACTGCTCAATGGGAATATATAAAGCATCGACTTGGGCCAAATTGCATGTAATTTAGCATACACACAGCGCCTAGATAGTGCCATAGCCATAGGCTGCATGCACTTAATGAAGAGAAAAAAAGAAGAAAAAAAGAGATAAATCTATCCTAGATTCAAGATCCGGGGCCGCACCACTAATTTGGTGCCGGATTAAAGTATTTCACTACGGAATTAGCGGGGATTATTTCCCGTCGTTGGGTCAACACTATTTGTTTATGGGGATTTCGTAACCACAGAACCCAACGCTCGTAAACTCCACATTTTTGTGCCATAGCATCGCTCCTGCTCAAGACTCTCCGGCACTTGCTTAGCAGCCGTGGCCTGCTCTTACCTCTTAACAGATTCCCAGTCGCTTCATTTGTGCCAGTCATTTGGTCATGGACGAAGGTGCAATGGCAACCCAGTATCAAGTACTGGAAGAGCTAGGGAGTCAGTTCTGCCGTCAGAGCAGCATGTTAGGATTCAAGAACTAATAGAGATCGATAGGTGGTAGCTTTGGCGTCGTTTACAAGGCCATCGACCGCTCTACAGGAGAAGTGGTGGCCATCAAGCATGTAAGCAGACGATGCCTGAGCGGGGGTAATAGGCCTACAAGCTGAGATTACATTAGATCGATCTAGAGTCCAGCGATGATGATATACAAGATATACAACAGGAGATTTCAGTTCTTAGTACATGCGACAGCCCATTCGTTACACAATACAAAACAAGCTTCTTGCGCGGCTACAAGTTATGGATCGTAATGGAATTCCTGGGTGGAGGTTCATGCCTGGATCTGGTAATTACTAAAGCTGGCTCGTAGTGGAGACGATAGACTGATTTCTGTAGCTGAAACCAGGTCCGTTCAACGAAGGCCACATCGCAATAATATGCCGCGAGCTGCTCTTAGGACTCAATTACCTCCATCAGGAGGGTAAAATACACCGAGATATCAAAGCGGCCAACGTGTTGCTTTCGCAGGCTGGAAAGGTGAAATTAGCAGACTTTGGCGTTGCAGCACAGCTCACCAATATTAAATCACTACGGAACACATTCGTTGGAACACCATTTTGGATGGCACCAGAAGTTATTCAGCAGGCTGGATATGACTTCAAAGCGGATATCTGGTCATTGGGTATCACTGCTATGGAGATGATTAATGGAGAGCCGCCAAATGCAAGCACTCATCCAATGAAAGTACTATTTTTGATTCCTAAGGCGCCGGCGCCTAGGCTCGAGGGACACAGTTATAGTCGGGATTTCAAAGATTTTGTCGCTGCTTGTTTGGTCAAGGATCCCGACCGTAGGCCCACCGCAAAGGAACTCTTACAACAACGTTTCATCCGAGGTGCAGGTCGTGTGGAGGGGTTGCAGGAGCTTGTTCAACGTCGGCAGATGTGGGATAGCACTCAAGGACGGCATACGCACCCAAAATACTACGAGGAGACAATGGCCTCAATGTCTTTGCAAGAAGAGAAGGATGACTGGGTATTTGATACAGTCAAGGCTTCGACGATTGCAATGCCAAAGGGTACACAGAGGCGTCGGAAAGTCTCGGCTGTTCAGCATCAATTACATGAAAGCCCAGAAAGTATGATGAGCAGATTGACAATTGACGGAAGTGCTCCGAAAGCGGCTTCTCCTCCTTCAACCGTCCGCAAAGCCACGATGAAACGTCGCTCGTCACTAACGCAGGTTGCTTCCCCAGCGAAACGAAAAGCGAGCGGACAAAAGCAGCCATTAGGGCCAAGTATAAATTTTGGCAACAGCGCATCCACAATGCGGCAATTTCGCCGCGTATCAGACAGGTCTCCAGACGGATCACCCAACGGAACAGTGGCCGAGAGAGACGAAAATCATGAGATTCAGCTCGAAACAGTGACCAAGGAGGCTTTACTCGGGAGGCGAGCATATTCTAAGGCTATCGACCAAGCTTTTCAAGAGGTGTACGCACAAATCGGAAATCAGGTCAAGAGAGAAGCGATTTCCAAGGTAGCTCACGCCTGGAGCGCTTTAGACAACGATGATCCTGAGGGAGAGTACCATCTACTGAAACTCATTATGGAAAAGTTACAAAGGTGGGTTAGATTTTTGGATGAACGTTGGATTTGAGAATACTAACACATGGTCATAGTGATCCGAAATTGTCAGCACTGCTTCCGCCATCCCAACCAACAACCCCGCAAAAACCGAAGCTCGTTCTAGCACAAAACAACCCTCACCTAAAGAGCCACCGCCGGCGTCAATCGTCTCTAATGCCCACGGACGATGGATGGGCGGAAAAGCAGTGGAATCTCCCTGGACAGCTGACTCCGGGAATGGAGCACGCAAAGCAATTGGCTGATGTGTTATACAGTAAATGGGCCGATGGTCTTAAGAACAGGTGGCCTGTGCTTGGATGAAAAATCTCGTTGAATATAGAGATGTGGATTCCTTGACTTTCCGGTCCTCTCGAAGAGGAGCCGGCATCCACTAGAGTCCCTTCTTCATTACCTTCTTGTCTATATTTGTTATACTAAAATTTTGCCCATAAGCCCACCATTGCCAGGTCTGCTTGTCGATATCTCTCTTCCTTGTCCGCATAAAGTAAATGGTCCGGATAACTCATTCAGGACAGCATTGCGTCAGGCGTAGGCGCAGATTTCTGTATCATATTGCATTTTCGTGAACTCAGTACTTCCATAGAGGTCCACTTCGGTTTGCATGAATGTAGAAATATGAACGCTTGTTATGTACATATACAAAGCGTTGACGGTGTAGCTTGTGTACGGATTTATCACCAACAGTGCAGGCATTCAGGCGATCTTACCATAGCGCGTAGCCAATGTTTACACCCGAGCGTGGTCCTACTCGCCTCGCTCGTGTCCTCCCCGTTGCCTTCCACAAATGGGACATTAATAGGTATGACAATGGTCATTTGCTACACTCTACAGATAAGCTAGTCGAGTATTCACGTTGAGAGCATCGTGCTTCTCCCGGTTATTGCGTTCCACTGCTTACCGTCTGCCATCATGCGCTCCTACCCCTAACAATCAACATCTAATCTCTGCTAATTATCCTTCCGTGTGGTTAATTCTCCTACACGTCCTCGAGAAGGTCCATAGCCCCCATTCTAAGCTACGATATTATCTTTCTGAAAGTATTTGGACCTTTCCCCTAGGACCGAGACCATGGCTCGACGAAGTCTAGATGATTCCCGAAGGCTATTGGCCCACAAGGGATGTCACACCCCGTCCTCTTCAGTCCCAAGTACGCCTGTTATCCCGGTTAGACCACTTTCGCCGGAGAAGAAGATACACCACACAGAAGATACCAGTGGCTTCCTCACCGCGTTAGCATCGCAAGAACGCTTAGTCCTGGAACTCCGTGAACACCTTCATAGAGCTGAGCTAGATCTTGGGAAGTTGAAAACGAAATGGGCCTTGCACGAGGCAACAAAGAGGAGGACACAGCTTCAGCCACTGAATACATCCATTAGTGCTCCGAGATCCGTTGATGGCGAAGAATTGTCGCGGAGCAGCAGAGAACAGCAAAGGCACAAGATTGTCAAAGTTGATCGAAACAACTCCCAGCGCAAGGTCTTCTCGGGTTCAAGACATATGAAGACCCTGTCCTTGCTTTCGCCAACTGCTACAATGGAGCACGGAGCCAATTCACCTAGCAGTGCTAGGCCACCCAAGTCTGGTCCAAGGGATACCGAGAGACAGTCCACCTCGAATATCGTGGTCGAAGAGAACAAGCCTGTCGCGAGTCCGATTACGCTTGCCTCCACGGCTCTAACCGAAACGCCAAATACAAACCTTCCAAGAGACGTTATATTAGACACCGGTAAGCAGTTGGTCGGCGATTTCCGCCAAGGCTTGTGGACGTTCTTTGAAGATCTCAGGCAAGTTACAGTTGGTGATGAAGCTGTCAGCGGCTCGAAAGGTGGAACGGTTTGAGATGATCCGCGGAACATTCTTCGCCCCAATCTCAAACCCATCCTCGATACCTTTCCTTCTTCCTTAGAGCGGTCCGAGGCTCTTGATTTTCTTTCAACCAACCTGGAGATTGTTTCCTACTGCTCACAGCAAGTCCATGTGTACATCCTTCATCCTGGCAGATCCAGCATTTCAGCTCATGCATCTCAGCTTTATTGATCCAGCGCAAATCTGCCACTAATGGCGCAATTAGCTGTCATTAATCAACACAGACAGAGGCCTCCTTGCGTAGCGAAATCGATGGATCCCCTGCTGAAAACAGTCCACTATCCTATACGTTTCAGAAGACGCATACTTGGACAGCCTCCAAATTACGCCAGCACTACATGTCTACGTTCAGGAATTGTGAGGAGGCTGGGCAGTGTATTCGAGAAGAGTAAAGGACGCTTCTGTCGACACCGCACACCTGGCATAAGAGGTCAACTGAATCGAGAACGAACTGGGTGGAAAGATTGCTCTCATCGCATGATCGCTTGAGTGGATTTCCTGTCTACTGTTAGCCTTCTGATGTGGAAATCGTACTGTTGCTATTTGTTAGCTGTCACTGAACGTATGTCCTTTCAAGGTCGAGGTCCCAAACCTTATTCGGCGCAATTCTTAGATGCTTAGCACATACGTAGCATAGCAATGCTTTGTACTTTGGTTCCCTGCTGATACCATGTGAAACAGAGCCGTAAATAGCCATATCGAGGCGTTTAATCGAGTATTATACATCGTATAAAAACCAATAGCGGTAAAATTAGATCCGTAATTTCATGGTACGGTAAACACATTCGTGGTCTCCGCAGAGACCACTTCTGCATTTACATGCCACGAGCGACGCCATTATGAGCTTTCCTGGAATGCCCGGGCGGGCCTTTGGCGGCGCTGGGAGTGATACAGCAGGTATGAGCGACCAGGAGGCCATGATGGTCAGGACTGTATGTCTGCCATATATCAGACCATTCACACTCGGATCCAAGCTGACCTCTCCGCGATATTGAAGATGCAAACAGCTATGGAATCCTGCCTTGGCAAGACTGTCCTCTCTGGCGGCATGGGATTTGTGCTCGGTGGTGCCTTTGGGCTCTTCATGTCAAGTGTATGTCTTTCCCTGTCGTGTTTGTTCTTCTTACCCACTACCACAGGCAGGATCGTCTCACTAACGGATGTTTGAGAACAGATGAGCTACGATACGCCATTAAGCGGTCCGGGCCAACAAATATCTGATCTTCCGATGCGAGAGCAGCTGAGAAGGGGATTTAGAGATATGGGAACAAGAAGTTTTAGCTCTGCTAAGAATTTTGCGCTGGTTGGGGCGATTTTCGCGGGGACGGAATGTTGTATTGAAGGGGTGTGTCTACGAGATAGGATGTAATGGAAGTGGCTCTGATGGCTGACAGAAGCTACTATGACAGTATCGGGCAAAGAATGACCTCAAGAACAGTGTAGCTGCTGGATGTATCACTGGAGGCGTGCTGGGAGCAAAAGCTGGACCACAAGCGGCGGCGATAGGCTGTGGTGGCTTTGCGGCTTTTAGTGCTGCGATTGATTATTATATGAAGATGCCGGCTTCGGATTAGGGGTTTTATCGTTTGCATAGCGCGGTGTTTTTGGGTACATCTCTACTTCCTCCACTATTGGGTACTGCGCATGTAGAAGGTTGGCGATGCATTGCATTTACAGGAGTCTGGATGTAACAGCGGGCTTAGATGCCATTAGTGGAGGCGAAGTTGGTCATGGATAGGAGGAATATTGTCGTCAATAACATCAAATTTCCAGCCTCGTTCGGAAACCTATCGCACTCTGAGATCTCTAGACTCTCCATACCCATTATAACCTACGCCTCTAAGGTTCCATAATGGGTTTGCGGGCTGCGTGTTGCCGCCTGCGTCAGTTGCTCGAGATAAGATCCTTTGCTTATCTCCTTTCTTCAGATGAACAACAAGTCTCCATAGAACCCAGCACCATTTTCCCTTTCCATTACAGCAGCCGTCAATCTCAGCATCTTTCCATGTCTCACCTTCGTCTGTTGAAACTTCGACTTTGACAACAGGCCCTTGATCACCTTGGGGAAGTGCGTATCCTTCAACCTCAAAGGTTCCCTTGGGAGATAGTGTGACAGTATCCCCATTTTGGGGAACAGCAATGACACAGTTGACGGGCATATCTTGTATAGCTGGAGCAATGTCCCAATATTTTTCAGCTATATGCTTATCCGTAGCCTCTGGTGGCAGTATCTTATAGTCACGCTGCTGGTAGAAATTGGACGATTCCTGCATTTGCACAGTGATCCGATCAAGCCATTTGACCGAGCGACATCCAGAAATTCCAGGAACCACGACACGGACAGGGTAACCGTGATTAGCGGACAATGGTTTTCCGTTCATCTAAGCACAATAAGCATTGGGTCTACCACCGTAACCAAATTCATTCTACCTCCAACGCCAGAAGAACGTCTGCATTATCTCTTAAAGCCCGTTCGAGCTCTATGCTTCCTCCATACCAATCATCACCCTGCACCTGAGTCTTAAAGCAAGCGAACGCTACGTGGCCCTTTTCCAAATCGAAGAGATTGACGCCAGCTCTGTTTAGAATATCCCGGAGCTTCGGGCCCTTCCACATGCAGTTCATGACAGCTCCATCTCCCCAATCGATGCCGTCGACTTCCTTAAGTAGAGTACGCATGCTATGTCGACGATTGCCTGCACATTGAAGAGCGCACACCACTTCATGCTGGATATATTGACTTCTGAGGGCCTGCATTGAAAGCTCCAGCGTGTCATTGACGGCCCCATCAACATGAACAACATGGCTCTCTGCATCTATGTGCGGTATGGGACCATGGTTACGGTCGTATGCTCCGTTCTCGGTGATGAAGCTATACAGTGTGAGGTATCGTCGTTTAAGTGGGGAAAGCCCTGCCAATTCACCTTCTAATCAGGTCTTCGACCGCAGGTTCCCGATTGAGAGGGTCTTCGACTGAATACTCAAGTTTCATATTGGATTCTCTGTTACAGGCATCTCCTTCGATTTTGTGATTGGTGATTCATGTGACGAATGGAGATCTTATGGGCACAATATGACAGGGGAGTCTGCCAGCAAGGCAATTCTGATTGCGGTCTTATCTCTGAGACCGCAGACTGAGGCCAACATGGCAAATGGACATGGCAACTACCCCATCGGTCATGTATCACTCTTGCTGCGGGTACGCGCTGTCAACTCCAAGCCGGCAAACACCGGTAAAGGTAAGAAATTACCTTAGACAACAGGCTGAGATAAGGTAAGGTAGAATAGTGGTTCACCTCAGAAGAGTCTCCCTTGATCGACGATCAGATGGAAGATCAGCCCGGCACCAGATTCACCCGTCTTGGCCAATCATGAACCTTGCGTTGCCGTTGACAGTCGAGATTGCATCTAGAATTGAAGTGTCAAACGCAAAACTTGACAGTTCTCGGCTAATTCACCCCGGCCCCGAATTTCACCCTAGCCCTCGCTCGCGTCGGGGTCGGATACTCTGATTCCGATCCCGACCGAACTTGCACGTCTGCATCTATCGTGAACGCGTGCGGCGACAACGAGGATTTCCTGCATTTGATAGATCGTAAATGAGTCGTCGACTCTGTGACGAGCAGCTCTGCGCTGAAAGCAGCCGTCATCATGATTTTGCGCGTGCGCGAGCGCGCGAAAAGTGTTGTTGCATCTTGTAGAAGTGTTAAAATCGATGTCGTTCATGTGCTATGTGCATGCGTTATTAACGCTATGAAAAATTCATTCTGATCTTTTGATCTTGCTGAGCTGAAACTGAAAATCTGATAAGAAACTGTCAAGTTTTCAGCAAGAAGTGAGCTTCTTGCGCACGTGTGTAACTCGCGATAAAGAGCGAAGACGACTTCTTTTCAAAACTTGACAGTTCAAACTGAAAATTGAAAATTAATGCATGCATTCAAAAAGCATGCATTGAGTCGAGTTTGAACTCAGAACCAAAAATTTCAAAAGCTTTCGCACGTCTCTTTAATTGAAAGATTACTTTCTCATGAGTCAGAATCAAGAATGACACTCGACTCAAACTACTCATAATCTCTCAACTAGAAAGACGAGCGAAAGCTGAAAGAGTTTCTTATTAATAGTACACAATTCAATTAAATAAAAGCATGATATGTCTTTGCATATGTTGCTAACGTACACATGATGTCATTTGTTTTGCACTTCATCTCAATCTGTATGTATTTATGTGTATGTACTCTGACTTTGCAATTGAACGCATTGAATGCATGCGATGATAACGCTTCAATGATTACATTTTCTTCACATTTTGACTTGATTCACACGTCAGCGTTTTAGAGCTGCAAGCGTTCAATAAGCTTGTGATAACAACGTGTAACATTCACATTCTTCTTCATAATTAGACTGATCGTCGAGTCGAGTTTCGAGTTGACATTTTGAACCCGAACCGAGATCGGGTCGGGTTGCTCACATTTTCAACCCGATCCGAGTCGGATTGCTCATATTTTCGACCCGACGCGACGCGACCCGACTAGGAATTGGGTCAATTCGACCCGACCCGCCAAGGACTCGAGCTTGACGTCAAGAGGGCTAAATATAGAAAGTTTTCCGGTTTTTGACTTTTGCATTACCTTTTTGCATTACCTTTTGATAGAGAGTCATAAAGAGGAACATGGAGGGAAACATGAAGGGAAACATGGAGGGGAACATGAAGGGAAACATGAAGAGAAACATGAAGGGAAACATGAAGAGAAACATGAAGAGAAACATGAAGGGGAACATGAAGGGGAACATGAAGGGGAACATGAAGGGGAACATGAAGGGGAACATGAAGGGAAACATGACGGGGAAACATGAAGGCCGTTTGACTTTGATAGAGAGTCATGACGGGAAAACATGGTAGAAAGTCATGAAGAGAAACCATGTAGGCTGTTCGACCAAGCTATTTACATCTATCTAATATCTTGTCGAGTCGGGTCGAGTTTTCGAGTCGGGTTTTCAAGTCGAGTTGTCGGGTCAAGCTTCTCAACTCGACTCGAGTTCTCGAATTCAACTTCTCAATTCGACTCAACACTTTTCCAAAAAAATTTCAACTCGACTCGACACTTTTCGAGTCGAGTACTCGACTCGAACTCGAGTACTCAACTTGACGCGATCAGTCTATTCATAATATGAATCTTTTCATCTTTCTTATAAAAAAAGCTAGTTTCAAAGCTTACTTTTGAATACATATTTCTGATCATTTTTGCATCTATCTTATCAATATGCTTGCGTTTTAGACGAATAGCTTCAATCATCATATGTAATGATTGTCTCTTTAACAACACAAGATATAAACAGAGATCAGTATAGTAACAAACTAATCACTAGACTGAAAGTCTGAGAATAGCTAAGACAATAGACTGTATTAACTATTACATGAGTTGAGCACGAAGCTTCTATCTAAGAGAACGATCATCGTTATATAGACATAAAAGAATCGTGTCAAGTCATCTCTGCTCTGAATGATCGCTTTGATCATTCTCGAGCAAGATGAGCAAGATGAGCACTACGCTCGTCATGCTCACTGTGATCACTTCTGATTCAAACGATCAAAATGATCATCTTCAAGACTCTGATTATTTAATGATTATCTAATTATTGCTGTTACATAATCTCATGTGAAAGAGTTCTAACACTAGATTCTCTTCTAAGATTTTCATCTTGAAAATCACTTTTCTTTCATGTCTTCTTATCACACAACGAAAAACTCTATCTTGCGTCGCAGAGATCTTCTTGAGCGTACGAGTTCTGAGCGTGCTGTCATGCGTCTCTGTGAACACTGCAGTCGCTTGCAAAAGAAATGTCGTGTCGACAACGAAACTGATCGTTGCATCGAGTGTGTGCATCTCGATCGCAAATGCAATCTTACTTTCTCAATGATGAAGTGAAAAAGAGTAAAGACAGAACGCGATCGCGTTCTTCATGAGCTGCTGAATGCTCACAAGCAGATGCAAGAGATTTTCGCAAGAACTACTTGTTTGCAAAATCAATTTGTGTTTCTAGAGAATAAGAAACAGACGATGATTGAACGAGAATTTCGAAACATCGTCGAGCTCGAGAAAGAAGAGAGAAAGACTAGTGAATCATCGCTGAATCATCTTCTTTTTGACGTGTCTTTCGAGCAGATTGAGATTTCATCAGACTTTAACTGACTGAATTTCTCAACTGAAACTGTCACAGAAGCATCTGACAATTCTTGAGATTTCTCTTCGATTTTCAAGTGTCTTCGATATGTTCGTAATCTTTTCACTTGACTAATCAATGAGACTGATCTTTGATATTCTGTTGATTCAATATATTCTTTACTTCGTACTTGACATTCTGATTCTCTGAATCAATATCTGAAGATTCTGTTTGAATTGATGTATTCAAGTCTGCAGACTTCAAAAGAAAAATATGAAATATTGAATGTATTTTCATAAATGCTGAAAGATTCAACTCATAGTTAATCGATTTCTTTTCTTCTAGAATTTCAAACGATTTTAGTTTCATGTGATTCAACTTGTTACTTAATCTTTTTGTCTTAATATTTCGTCTTAGTAAATAAGCTTTGTCTCTCTTTTTAAGAGTAGATTCTCTATCTTTTTTCTTATTTGCATACAGAGTCATGCATTTACTTAGAAACTGAATGTTCTTTTGCAGCTCTTTGTGCAACAAATGTATTTGTTCAATTTGTATCATAGCTTTCTGAGTTATTTACGCAAATTCACGCGATTTCTTAAGAGTTTCTGACTCAAACTCGTAGTTTGCAAAGAATGATGACATGCTGATTACTTCTGTTGTTGTGTTATTGAAAGACAACTGTGCTATTGACAGTAGCTATATTCAATCGTTCTGTCTATAGTTGATATAGCATCTGAGATACTGTTTCAGTGTCTGATTCATTCTTTTCATTTGTTCATTCATCTGTGAATGATAAGCTGTTGACAACTTATGATGAATTCTCAGTTGATTCATTAACGATTTTCAGAATTTTGATGTGAAGAGCTTGTCTCTATTCAAAATTATCTCGTCTGATAATTCATAATTTGCTACAATCATTCTCAAGAACGTGTAAGTCAAATCTTCTGCGAATGTTGCTTTCTTGTATGACAAGAAATATTCGTACTTGATTAGTTTATTTGTGACTATCAATATAGAATCATACGTTGTTCTTGTAACTCTTTCTTTTGACTTTGATAGCTTGATTATAAAGTTCAAAGCTATGCTTTTTCATGCATGATCTGATGTGCTAAGACTTTTCAAAAGTTCGTAAAGTCTGTGTCGACTATGCTTCGTTTGAATGCATACGTTGCACTTTCTTATGATATCTTCTACTTGTTTTCTGTGAGAATACATCTCATCAACTATGAACGATGTGTATCTGCAAGGCTAGCTCGCAAGATTAGATCAAAGAGACTAACGAGTGAATAGAGATAGCGACTTGACAGAAGATGAAAACTCTGCAAGCTTTTGCTTTCGTTTCTTAGCAATTAGTTCTATCATTAATAAGAATGCTATCTTATTATCTTCTACTACGCAGTTTCACGTAAAGAGATCTCGTCGTCTCACAGTTCTAATTGCTTTATTTGCACGAAGCTGCTCAGTAAGAAATGTCAAACATGCAGCGACTCATCAGAAGTCACATGATCGAAAGAAGTGATAACTTCTCTCACATTGAGAATTCATCGTTTCATCAGAACAGATCTGAGAATCACGTATTTGAACACGCAGATGAGAAGTTCAAATCGCAAGAATCTAATGAACAGACAGATCATATTTCTTGACGATCAACAAGCGAAGTACGCAAGCAGTTAAAGAATCTGAAGATGCAGAATGTACTGCTTGTCTTGCAACTTTGCATATCAAAACTCAAGCGAGAGATTTGATCAATTTCTGATCATCGATGTCAACATAGTGATGCACGCAAGCGTGCTAATCGATCTCGCGAGTCTAGAGAGCAAAACATCACGAACTACAACTTCTTGATGTTCTGACTGCGAGACTGCGAAGACTTCATAGTCGCGATATCATCTGATTTCATCACGAAACAAGAGAAGCTGCGATGATCTGCGTCATACTTGTCAGAGAAGTCTTGCAATCAGTGACGAGATCATGTGATGAGCATGTGCAATCATGATGAGAAACTTGACTGAAAGTACTACACTGAATACTTGCGTGCTAAACTTAGCAATTCTGAAATTCGTAACTTTCAAACAGAACATTGACTTGAAGCTGCGAAGCAGCGAGTTGATCAAAGCATCGCGAATTTCGAACAGTATCTCATCAGACTGTATGCAGATCTGAACTATCATATATTCAACGAGACTTGCATGATGTACTTGCGAATGAAGATTAACGAGATCATCATGAACGAGTCTCTTTGCATCTCATACATCTCTATCAATTATGTCAGTCTGCTAAAGCATCTTATAAACATTGACTTGCATCTGCAAGACACTGACGCATTGTCGAAGCTACATTCGCAGCAAAGTGAGAGTGCAGCGTCTCAGAAAAGTTCTCGATTCTCGCATGAAAAGACGAAGTCTGTCGCTGCAACGAAGAATTCGAAGTTCTCTGCTTTGAGCACGCAGTCTAAAGACGATGCAACATTCAAGTTCAATGAATTCAAGCAAGATGCTGTTTTATTCAATCTTACGTGCTGATCATGCAAGAAGCTGAGACACAAGATCGATAATTCAATGTGTCTCAACTACGCATTCAGACAAGAGACTCGCAATCATAATGAAGAGACGAAAAAAGAGAAAGTCTGATGTTCATCATCGAATCATTAGATATAACTACGAAAAGATGATTGTCACGTGCACTGATGATATCAGTACTGACAAATGTTTCTGAGAGAGTGCGTGAAGCTCACTGTCTTATTGACTCTGAGATCGAGCGAAACTTTATATTGCAATCGTGAGTAAAAGAGCATAAGTTATCAAAGAATCATGCAACTCTGAAACAGATTCAGATGATTGATGATCGTTGAATTTTCTGCTATGATACACATCAGATTGATATCGAGTTGATCAATCACAAGAAAGTTTGCAAGAGCTGAAACACTGAGTTTCATGCTGTGAACATGCAAGAATATGATATGATTCTTGACTACTTGTGATTAGATGAGATCGATCTGAATATTCGCTGACGCAAGCGTTGTTGATCGTATTGAGAAAACAGCACTCAGCGTGCAAAGCAAATACGAGTTAATCTGTGTGAAATATTGAAATTTGCTGAGCTGACAATGCTTGCAGCTAAGAAAAGAAGAGAGACTTATGTAACTCTGCTTTATCAGCTGCTATCTACAGATGACTTATTGCAGAACGCAGATCATCAGACTGCAAGATGCAATACGCTTCAAGCAAAAGAATCAGAAATATTCTTTGCTATTCAAGATTTCAAGAAAGTGTTTTCTGAGATTCTTTCTGATAGTTTGAACACGCATGATCAGATGAAACATTTCATTGATCTGATGAAGGGCAAAATGTCTTGCATCAAGTCTATTTATAAGATGACACAAAATGAGCTCGCTACGATACAAGACTATCTAGACAGCGCGCTAGAGAAGAAATGAATTCATTCATCAAGTAGTTCTGCAAAAGCATCTGTGTTGTTTGTAAAGAAGTTGAACGAAAGTTTTCGTCTATGCGTGAACTATCGTGATCTCAATGAAATAACAGTAAAGAACAATTACTCATTGTCTCTACTGTCTGAGACGCTGAATCGCTTTGCTCATGCAAGACACTTTATCAAGATTGATATTTGCAACGTTTATCATTGCATTTGAATTCGCAAGAGCGATGAATGAAAAACGACTTTTCATACACGCTACAATCAGTTTGAGTATCAGATGATGCTCTTTGAACTGACAAATGCTTCTGCGATCTTTCAGTTCTATGTAAATCACGCGCTTAAGTCATTCATGAATATTTGCTGCGTGATATATCTGAATGACATCTTAGTATACTCTGAGATGAAAGAGCAGCATTGAAAGCATGTGCGCAAGATTCTTCGCGCGCTACTGAAATATTGACTGTATGTCAAGCTGTTGAAATGCGCTTTCAATCGTAGCGAAGTTATATTTCTGAGATTCATGATAAAGCGAAGAAATATTCAGATGAAACAGTCTCGTATCAACGCAATCACTAGCTAATTTGAGTTCAAGTCTGCGAAGAACATTCTTGTATTCTTGAGATTTGCAAGATTTTATCGATGATTTATAAGAAAGTTCTTTCAAATCATCACGCTCTTAACAGATTTAATCAAGAATGCGAAGAAGAAAACAATGCATTCACTCTTCGCAATAACATCGAAAGCAAGAAAAGCTTTTGAAAGATTGAAAGCAGTCTTTGTCAATGCTTTCATTTTAAAACACTACGATTGAGATGCAGATTTTCACATGAAGATCAATGCATCAAATCGCGAAGTCAAAGACGTGCTTAGTCAGAAAAGCAAGACTGATCAATGACATTTCATTGCATACTATAGTTATAAGTTCAAAGAAGCTGAAGTACAATGAAACATGCACGACAAAGAGCTGTATGCTATAGTTCTTGATTTTAAGAACTGACAACACTATTTTCAAAGTAGCAAGCGACTTATATGTGTGATAACAGATCACAATAATCTTCGTTACTTTATGATGATGAAGAAGCTCAACGCACGACAGATGCGCTGAGCTGAGAAATTAGCTGCGTTTGACTTTCATATAGAATATCGCAGAGGCAAATTAAATTCTGCGAATGCGTTGTCAAGAAGACTCGACATTATGAAATTGAATGATAACAAGAAGAATAATGATTATTTTCTATCTACTCTGCGAAACAAACTTCGTAATCAGAAATGTCAATCTGAACTGCTAAAGAATGAAGAAGTTTCGACAGCAATCAAACTCGCAGCATTGACGACGCAACTGAATGACACAGTCATTACAGATACTCGAGTCATGTGTTCAAATGAGAAAGTACTCGCTAGATCTTGCAGAATTCTAAACACTGCGTCGTTTTAACTTCTGATTCATCAGATTATGAAGTTGAAGAAATTCTATTTGAAGATGAGTGAATCAATGACTGCGTGACTGCTGAAATTACAACAAAGAAACGTCTTTGTTGCAAACGAGAAGTGACATCAACGATTCGCATCTAGAAAGAATGAGCTTTTGAAATGAAATATGAAAGATGATGAACTGCTACGTCGTGATCTTGCAATCTATGTACTCAATGACTCTGTTACAAGAAATGAGATTCTGCATATGAATCATGATGATTTCAAAGCAGATCATTTCACATGCGCTCATATCAAGACTGCGATAAGAAGAAAATATTACTGATCGAAAATGCTCAAAGAGATGACGAAATATGTTCGCATCTGTTCAGACTGTCAGCGAGTGCGAGTGCATCATCATAAGCTCTATGAGAAGCTGACGTTTATATCTTCAGAAAGTGTGAATTCATTTCACATGATGATCATGAATTTCATAACAGACATGCTCTCTGCAAAGAATTCATACATCGAAAAAACAAGTGATGCTATATTGATAATGATAAATAAGTTGATCAAGCATGCAATCTATATTTCGATGATCAAAGATCTGAACGTTGAGAGGCTTACGAATCTGCTATGACGAGAATTCATATCTCAGCATGAAATGATGCGAAGCATTATATCGAATCGAGACTCACTGTTTATCAATCATTTCTGAATCACTCTATGTTGACATCTTGAAGCAAAGCGAAAGCTAAGCATTGCGTTTCATTCGCAAATCGATGATCAAACAGAAAGACAGAATCAGATGCTTGAACACTATCTGCAAGTGTATTTCAATTATAAGATGAATAACTGATCAGAGCTTTTGTCAATGATGATGTTTGCATATAACAACAGCATACACGCTAATATCAAAAAAACTTCACATGAACTTTTAAAGAAATACATTGCAAGCTTTGCAAAGACATCTGAGAACAAAGCTTTAAAGAAAAAGACATTCTTGACTACGAAGTGAGCAGAATGACTACGAAGTATCAGAGAACATTTAAAGAGACTATGAAAGTGAGTAGCAGAGCAGCAAGCAAAGTATTATAATGCTCATCATAAAGTTGCAAGTTTTCAGATGAAAGACAAAGTGCTTCTGCAAAGTATAAACATTCATACGCTTTGATCAAAGAAGAAGATTGATCACAGACAACTGAAATCATTCAGAATATTGAAGAAAATCGACATGCAAGCGTATAAGCTTGAACTATCTGAGAAATATGATGCAATTCACTTGATCTTTCATGTCTCTTTATTGAAATTCTGACACTCGCGTGATGAGAATTCGAAGTCGCAGATCATTCTCGTAGAAGAAAAAAAAGAATGAAAGATAGAGAAGATACTTGATCAGCGAATCAAGAAAGAAAAGATTGAGTATTTAGTTCAATGAGCTAATTTGTCTTTCTACGAAAACTTCTGAAAATCAATGAAAAATCTTAGTAATGCGAAGAAGATCATTGAGAACTACGAGACAGAAAGACAAGTACATCAGTCAACTGCAAAGAAGTCAAAGGGAAAAAAGAGAGACAAATCACGTAAGAATCATGATTGAGAGAATATCAAAAGCGCAAAGACGCAAGTTTAAGAAGTTGATATTAAACTACAATTATAAAATCTCACACAACATATGTTTTCTAAAAAAGAAGATGATGAACGTCGCGAAAAAGCGAAGAAAAGAAGCGATCAACGATCGCGAGCGAGAACGTCAAAGTGAAGAGAAGAGCTATTTATTCATCAGCGAATCTCGTCACGCACTGCTTGCTTCAGTCAATACTTACGAGACGAAGACGAAGCGACATGACAACGACAAGAAGTGACGAGAACAAGAAAGATGAGAATTTCTACTCAACTGTTAGATACAATCTCACATGATTGAGAGAAAAGCTACTCACTCTCTCATTGTCGAAGACGAAGAGTGAGACGAGCTTTGATGCGAGCGTTGAGACAATGAGTCATCGTCAGCGCAGCACAATGCATCGACAGCTGAAGATGACGCGAGACTGAGTTCATCATGCAATCATGCTTTCTCACGAAGCAGTACTCGCATTTGCGAGCACGCTCGATGAGAGCACGACACGTGTAAGTCATCGCTGCGCTCAGACGATGAACGCAGCGACAGCATCAGATTATCTGATCATTATGATTTATCATGTGTCAGCACTTATCGAAACACGCAGAGATAAATATGTTTATCAAGAATCGTGAGTTCAGTCTTCAACATCAAAGACGCAAGAAAAGCAGAAGAAGCAAACGTGACAGACGTGACAGCGACGATGACGCGAGAGAAGCAACAAGAGATATACATCTCAAGAAAAAGAGCAGACTTTGCGAGCATGTTAGCATGATCTCAGTGAGCGCAGAGCTGCTACTTATCATGTTGATAATGATGATGTTGATACTGTCATGTCATTCACGTTAGCTCATGAGCTGACTTGCATCACAATAACGCTGCAACGAAAGAAGCTCATATCATGAGCTGCGAGCTATGCAAGATATGCATAGCAGATCTCATGCTTCGTCAGTTTGAAAGAACAGTACTCACGAAGAGATATGCTGAAACGAGACAAGAAGAAAAGAAAGAAAGAAAGAAAGCAAAGCTGAAGAGTTGATATCAACAATCTTGCACTAGCTCTGTTTATGCTTGTTAGCATGATCAATTCACGACACTTCTACACAGATGTTAAAGCGCTGAAGAAGTCATGATTACGCTATCAGCTACAGAAAGACAATACGATGCTATGAAGATTCAAAGATCGAGTCTTTAAGAGAGAATGCAGTTGTGAGAACGCATCTCATCGACTATGAACGATGCGTGTCTGCGAGACTAGCTCACGAGATTAGATCGAAGAGATTAACGAGTGAATAAAGATAACGACTTGACAGAAGATGAAAACTCTGCAAGCTTTCACTTTCGTTTCTTAGCAATTAGTTCTATCATCAATAAGAATGCTATCTTATTATCTTCTACTACGCAGTTTCACGTAAAGAGATCTCGTCGTCTCACATTTTCTCATTTTGAGAAAGTAGTAGATTCTAGATATTCTTTCAATAATTTTATTCAAATTCTGATGCTTATGTATCATTGACTTATGATAATCATCTATTATCTTTTGTCTGCATCTTGTTGAAACATAGATGAGATCTTGAAATGTCAGTATTTCATTAATTATCTCAAAGTTCGCGTTGTCAGCAATATTCTCTATAATATTCTGCGCGACTGAGTTCTTTGCTAACTTTAACTTTATTCGTTTCTCGAGATCTTGATTGTAGATTCATAACATAGCTGCATTTTGTTTATTGTAAACAATGAAATCAATCTGATTCTGTTGTAAGATAGTCTGATTTACCTGTAATTTATCTGTTATGTGATCTGCTCTTTTACTCAAGACATCAATCTTCGAGTTCTCAGATCTCTTTCAATATTGAATTTGAAAGTTGTATGATGACAATTTCTTCGATCATTTAATCTGTCTTCGATTTAGAACTTTCGTGATCGTGAAGTATAACAGATTCTTATGATCTGTATATACTTGAATCTGATGTCTAGATTCTTTCAGATACACTCTTCATTGTTTGAAAGAGTCAACAATAGCTAATAGCTTCTTGTTGTGTATCTCATAGTTCAATTCAGCGACTGTAAGCTTATGATTGTAGTAAGCAATAGAATGCAGACGTCTCTTTTCGTCTGATTAACTGATACACGTCTCAATAGCTTCGTCTGACGCATTCATCTCAAGCGTAATAGATTTTTCTGATTCAAACATGATCAGTACTGACTGAAAGATAAACAATTTCTTCAGCTTCTCGAAAGCTTCTTCTGCTTTCTCAGTTCACACGAACGATATATTCTTCTTCGTAAGATTCGTAAGTGACGAGACGATTCTGAAGTATCTCTCTATAAAGCGTCTATAAAAGTTCGCGAATTCTAAAAAGAATTGAACTTCGATCTTTGACTTTGACATCAATCAAGTCGTAACAGCTTCTATCTTCTTTGAGTTCATTCTTAGACTCTGAGATGTGATTATGAATCTCAAAAACTGTACACTTTGTACATGAAATTCACTTTTTCCTGACTTGATGCGCAGATCGACTTTCTTCAAAGTCTGTAGAACTTTCTTAACATGTTGCACATGTTCTTTCTTCATCTTGAAATATACTAGTATATTATTCAGATATACTATGATGAACTGATTCAGATAACGTCGTAACACATTATTCACAAATGTCTAAAACGTGACTGAAGCATTGATTAAATCGAAAGACATGATCAAATACTCATAATGTTCTAGTCGAGTATGAAAGACTGTCTTTCACTCATCTTCTTCTTTAATTCATATTCGATTGAATGCTTCAAGTATATTGAATTTTGTAAATCACTGTGCTCTCTGCAATTGATTCTGCAGTTCAGACATTGATCATTTGACGAAATCAGCTAAAACTGACTACAAGCTCATCAAGCTAGCATCAGTCAAAAATATCTGTTTAGTCGAGCTTCTAGCTCACAAGCTCTAATAGTCACTCATCAACAACTAATAGCTAGCTACAAGCGCTTGTATCTTTTGATGACAGTCATTTGCTCAAAAGATATAATGCGCAATACATGTTTGCTTTTCGTACGTTTCTACATTCAAGATTTGTATGTAATCAAATAAATCATTTGATGAATTGATTATTTAAGTAGCTATTTAATCATCTATTTAAACATGAAGAATGCTTGATAGAGAATCATGTAGAAAGTCATGAAGAGTGCTTGATAGAAAAACATGAAGGACGCTTGATAGGGAAACATGAAGGGCGCTTGATAGAGTGCTTGATAGGAAAACATGAAGGGCGCTTGATAGGGAAACATGAAGGGCGCTTGGTAGAAAAACATGAAGGGCGCTTGATAGAGAAACATGAAGGGCGCTTGATAGAGTGCTTGATAGAGAAACATGAAGGGCGCTTGATAGGGAAACATGAAGGGCGCTTGGTAGGAAAACATGAAGGGCGCTTGGTAGGGAAACATGAAGGGCGCTTGGTAGGGAAACATGAAGAGCGCTTGATAGGGAAACATGAAGGGCGCTTGATAGGGAAACATGAAGGATGCTTGATAGAGAGTCATGTAGAGAGTCATGTAGAAAGTCATGTAGAAAGCATCGTTTGACCCGTGTTATGCGCTCGATCGACGCATGTTTTGAAGCATGTAGAATGTTTGATAGAGCGTTTGATAGAAAGCTCAGTCGATAGCTCAATAAATAGCTCAGTAGAAAGATTGATAGAAAGATTGATAGAAAGATTGATAGAAAGATCAGTAGAAAGCTCAGTGAAAAGCTCAGTAGAAAGTATTGTTTGAAGCACTGTTTGACTCATGTTATGCACTTAATCAACGCGTCTTTTGAAGCATGTTTTGAAGCGAGTAGATTGACTAGTAGATGAACGAGTAGATAGCTGAGTTGATAGCTGAGTTGATAGCTGAACATGTTGATATTTTGATTGTTGTTGTTCTAGAAAGTAGAAACTATAAAGGAAAAAAGAAGATGAAAACTTCGAACTTTCTAGCGTCAGCTCTATAAAGTTCGAAGCGAAGATTATCAAGTAGATAGCTGAGCATGTAGAATGATGAGTAGATAGAAAGTCATGTAGAAAGCATTGTTTGAAGCACTGTTTGATGTGTTTTATGCGCTCGATCGATGCATTTGATAGAGAGTAGAATGAAGAGTAGATAGATGAGTAGAATAAAGAGTAGATGAGCGAGTAGATAGACGATTAGAATGAAGAGTAGATGAGCGAGTAGATAGACGAGTAGAGTGAAGAGTAGATGAGCGAGTAAATAAACGAGTAGAATGAAGAGTAGATGAGCGAGTAGATAGACGAGTAGAATGAAGAGTAGATGAGCGAGTAGATAGATGAGTAGAATGAAGAGTAGATGAGCGAGTAGAGTGAAGAGTAAATGAGCGAGTAGATAAATGAGTAGAATGAAGAGTAGATGAGCGAGTAGATAGACGAGTAGAATGAAGAGTAGATGAGTGAGTAGATAGACGAGTAGAATGAAGAGTAGATGAGCGAGTAGATAGATGAGTAGAGTGAAGAGTAGTGCTAAATCAGTTAAATCAGCTTGTAGCTGATTTATGTAGCATGTAAGCTAATCAACGATGCAAACTCAGCTGACAGCTAGCTTGTAGCAAACGTCTCATCTAGTAGCTAGCATATGCATCTTGAGCGCATTAGTATTGAATGAACTCTGCTCACTAGCTCACAAGCTATCTAAGCTCTTTGTCGAAACGTCGATGAATATGAGCGATAGTAAGTAACTGTTTTTAATTATGATGTTATTCAATGCTCTGTAATCAACACATAGTCTTAAACTTTCATTCAATTTTGAAACAAACAGAATTGAGTATTCTGCTGATGATTGCAATTTTCTAATGAATTCTTTTTGCATGTTCTCTTTCAGATATTGTCGCAAAGCGTCAAGCTTTTCTGCTGATAATGAATAAATGAACTGTTTCGTGAATTCTTTGTCATCTATGAGCTTGATCTCATGATTTCACGATTGATGTTTGAGTAGTGCCTCTTGATCACTTTCTTTCTCAAACAGAATTTTATATTTCTGATATTCTTTAAAAATTTTAATGATAGCGAAGTTACTTTTAACCTTTCTGCTTCATAACATCTGTGCATCTGAGCTGTTCTTCAGCTCGCTGCGTATATCATTCGCTGTCATTACGAAGATTTTCACACTCTCTGATGACTTTAATATCAAATGCAATCGCGTCGTTTCTGTATGAAGAAAAGTGATTGTTTCATTGACTCAATCTATCATCGAATTGATCATACGAAGTCATGATATGTCTAAAACTATATCGCTGCCTGACTGCTTCATAACGTTTAAACGCAACTTTTTTCAATGATGTTCAAGTCTCAAGTGAATGAGTCAAATCTCTTGATCTATTAGTTCATTGTTATACTTCATGAGTGTTTCATCGAAGTTTCACAGATTGTAAGATTCTTTCTTCTTCTGCATAAATATTTGCGCTTTTCTAGTAAATTCTGAGAACATGTAGTTTCTCGTACAGTCACTGTCAATGAATAAACGTGCTGTATGATTGTTGATCTTGACTCAGACTCGTAACTGCGTCAAGTCATTCATGAAAATAAATATGCTTTCGATTTTTGATTCTTGACTAGACTTCTTCAATAATATGTCGATTGAAGAGTCTTTTAGTTTTTTAAACTAGAAGCTCACTTTTCAAGTACTTGTTCTATGTACTGAAATCGATTTGAATCAATCTTCTTTCGTGAATACTTCTTTGAATCACACAGATCAAATCTCTCTCTGATGACTTTTGTCATCTGTCTAAGTTCTCTGAATATATGATCTTCATTGAAGAGTACATATTCTTCTTGCTTGATGAACTTGACTTCTGTGAATGACTTCTTCATGACTATGTCATGATATTGAATGCTCTTGCGCAATGCAATCGACTCATCTTGCATTGTGTCATAAATAACTTGATGTATATCATTCTTGATCTGTTGCATTCGCTGTGAAAAATCTTCTTCTTTCTGTCTGAAGAGAGTGTACAATTCGTTGTACATGCTTATAAAACTCATCTGATTTGTAAGTTTTCTAAGATCTTTCTTTACTTCAAGATGATCTTTTTCTTGCTTGAGAGCATCTTCTGCTGCAATAGTGAATGCTCGTAGAGTTTCGCTAAGTCGATTTTCTTTCTCGACTGCTTGATGAATAGCTTCTTCAGTGCTATTCAATCTGTTCAAGTCATATGCTTCGCTGTCGAGAATCTCTGATTTCGCGATCATAGTGAACGAACTTTCATCACTTTTCTCATCATGCGCTTCTGACTGACAATGAATTGCTGCATAGAAAGGATTCTTTCATGAGAGTTTCAAGTATCATTCAGAATCTTTCTTATTGCTCAGATGAATGCAACAGTTGTTTTCATAACATGCTGTTCATGACAATGCTTGATGTTTGTCTTTCTGATCTTCTTTCGTTGCTGCGAAAGATCTGTCTTGTTTATTATAGAACTTTGACTTGTTCTTGTACTTGTTCTGAGTACAATCTCTGAAGAAATAATCTAGCTTTTCACATGTATAACATGTCTTGCTCTGCTGAACAGTTTTATCGCGAGCGTTCATCGATATCTTTTGAATTGCGTCTAACTTCATAGACTGAGAATCATAATAGAATTGCTTCTTCTTTTTCTTGCTTCGTGCAACTGAGACATAAGCGATCTTGTTCTTCTTTTCAAGTCTTCGCTCGTACTGTCGATTATTCAGCATGATTGTCTTGCTAATCATAGCATGCAAAGTCGCGAATTTATTCGTACGAGTTATCTCATTCTTTATCACATTCTTCAGTTCTCTATAGAACTGTGCTGTAAGAGTCAAGTCATCTCATTCAATCTCTGCTGCAATTGACTGAAAAGCAATGATGTACTTGAATGCTGATTCTGATTGCTTAATATCATACAGCTGTCATTTGATGATTCGTTTCGCATTTATGTCTTCATACATTCTTCGTATTGCTTGCTTAAAGTTAGAGAAATCTTCAAAGACTCTGTTAGTCTCATCTTCTCGATCTTCTGACTTATTCTTCAAGTGATTCTTTATCAATGATTTAAATCATTTGAAGACATCTTCTTTGAAGTATGAGAATGCAAACAATATCTTGTCATGAGATGAACTTAGTTTCTTGTGTGCTCTGACATAGACGTTCACTTGTATAAGAAAAGCGTTGAGCTTATTTCTATCTTCATAGTACAGATTCGATGTAGATATCTTAATTGATGACTTGTTATTCAAGAATGCAGTGATGTCTGCTGATGTGATTCATTCTGAGAATGATATAATGATCGTGATAAGATAATGCTCTGATATCTTGCGAAAGCGAGATGCTCAAAGTGTAATGATTGTTTCTTTAACAACACAAGATATAAACAGAGATCAGTATAGTAACAAACTAATCACTAGACTGAAAGTCTGAGAATAGCTAAGACAATAGACTGTATTAACTATTACATGAGTTGAGCACAAAGCTTCTATCTAAGAGAATGATCATTGTTATATAGATATAAAAGAATCGTGTCAAGTCATCTCTGCTCTGAATGATTTCTTTGATCATTTTCGAGCAAGATGAGCAAGACTGCAAGATGAGCACTACGCTCATCATGCTCACTGTGATCACTTCTGATTCGAGCAATCAGAATGATCATCTTCGAGACTCTGATTACTCAATGATTATCTAATCATTGCTGTTACATAATCTCATGCAAGAGAGTTCTAACATCATAGTGTAAGACATGCATTCAATCAATTTAATTCTTTTGTTTTGTTTACTATACATGTTTCAGAAGATGACATCATTTACATATGTATTTTGCTTCTGTATGTAACACTATACTGCATTAATATATCACACATTTTAACAAGTGCATTATAAATGAATCTTTCAGTTACTGTGATGCTGCTTTATAAATGTTCATTACTTCTTTTTATGATCTTGATATAAATTGAGTCATCAAGATATAGACACTGCAACATCTCATATATGAACGTCTGCATGTAAAACACTTTTCCAATCTTGATGCAGTCTTTCAAGATCTTTAAAATATTTGATATTAGAAGATTTTGAAATTTCATGTATCTTATATGAAACTGTTTCATGCAACATTGCAAGAAATTCTGTTTTTGTTTTCTTTGTTGATGACGTGCTCATTCTTGATGCATCTTGAGAATGCGTACATTTTGAACGTAAGCATGTGAGTATAAATCTTTCTGACTGTTCGCTTTTTATATTTCGTAAGCTTTGTTCTATCACGCTGAGAAAATCTTCATTAATTTTCTTCATGAGTTGAAAATGATGAATGTGATGAACTACATTTGATTGATTTAAAGAATTTGTAAAGATGAAGTTCTTGAAGTGAGTGTAGAATGAGATGAGCTGTGATGAAACAGCTGCATTGTGTTGCGAGCATGCACTTTGAGTTAGTCTAACATAAATCATGTCAGACTATCATAGACTAGTATAGAGCTGATGTTGACACGCTAGTAATCTAGCGTGTCTTCGTGAGTATAAGATCTTCGACGTGTTGCATGTTTTTTAGACTGATCGTCGAGTCGAGTTTCGAATTGACATTTTGAATTCGACTCGATTCGAAGTCGAATTGCCCACATTTTCAACCCGATTCGAGTCGAGTTGCTCATATTTTCAACTCGATTCGACTCGACCCGACTGAGAATTGAATCAACCCGACCCGACCCGCCAAGGATTCGAGCTTGACGTCAAGAGGGCTAAATATAGAAATTTTTCCGGTTTTTTGCTTTTGCATTACCTTTTTGCATTATCTTTTTGATAGAAGTCATGACGGGAAACATGAAGACTATATGATAGAGAGTCATGAAGAGGAGCCATGGTAGGGAAGCCATGGTAGAGAAGTCATGAAGGGAAGCTATGAAGAGAAGCCATGAAGGGAAGCCATGAAGGGAAGTCATGATAGGAAGTCATGACGGGGAACCATGAAGGCTGTTTGATAGGAAGGTTTGGTAGAAAGTCATGACGAGAAACATAAAGGGAAACATAAAGAGGAACATAAAGAGGAACATAAAGGGAAACATGACGGGAAACATGACGGGGAAACATGAAGGCCGTTTGACTTTGGTAGAGAGTCATGACGGGAAAACATGGTAGAAAGTCATGAAGGAAAACCATGTAGGCTGTTCGTTCAAGCTATTTACACCTATCTAATATCTTGTCGGATCGAGTCGAGTTTTCGAGTCGAGTTGTCGAATCAAGCTTCTCAACCCGACCTGAGTGCTTGAGTTCAACTTCTCAACTCGACTCGACACTTTTTCAAAAAAATTCCAACTCGACCCGACTCGACGCGATCAGTCTAATCTTCTTTCTTCTTTAGCTTTGAACTTCTAGTTAGAATACACTCATATAATTCGCTCTATGCAGACTCATAACATTAGTTCAAAGCTCATTAATCTTGCTATCAATGTGTAGATGATACAAAAACAAGTTACACAACTTAAATCAAAAGTCAAACTCAGAAATTTTGACAGCAGAATCAGAACTTAAGCTCAGAAAGCTTGATAGAAATCAGAAATTTCGATAAAATCAGAACAGAAGAACATGAACATGTTGTTCTTGACTAACTCTTAATTGAGCTCGTCATCAGAAATCAGAAATTTCAGCAGTACTTAAACTCAGAAAGTTCGATAAAGTACTAGTCGTTGCTCAAACTCAGAAAGTTCAATAGAGTAACATCAGAATCTTTTGATCTGCAATTTTCTACTCATATCATGACTAGAAGCTCAGAATCAGCGAGCATTGCTCACTATGAACTTCAAAATGCTAGAAGAGAATCACTTTTATCACAGAATTGAACAGCATCAGAAGAAGAAGACACGAATGTGTCATCAGATACAGAAGAAAAAAACATGAATACATTGCTTTTTGATCATGAAATGATCAAGATCAGCATCAGCACTGAACTGAATGCTTGAATAAACACTCATGAAGCAGATGACATCGTTGCCTTTATCAAATACATGTATCAACAGCACGACATTGAAATCGAGATTTACAATGACATGATTCAGATGTTAGAAGATGTCAATAAGACAAACATCACATTTAAGATTATGCAGACGCGTCTGCAGAAAGAAGTTAGAAACAAGAACGTGATTATACATCATTTAGAAACTGCATCAAGTCGACAAAGCACTTTGATCTCTGAAGATCATTTCTTGAAATCAATCAAGTTATTGAACTTCTCTCTGTTTAAAGATTCAACGCAGAATGTAGACAATTGACTGTTTTGAATGTGAAATAAGCTGAAGATAAACAAGAATTATTTTTCTATTGAAGAATTAAAGATTGCATACATTGAAAGTCGAGTCAGTGAAGCTGCAATCAAACACATAGCATCTTGAATGAGAAACATGATTCTGAACTTCTTTCTAGAAGTTGAAGAAGTGCTATCAATTATCAATAAGATGTACAATGATCTCAATCATCATCACACAACTCAACGACAGTATTTAAAGCTGTATCAGAACAAGATCTTCTTTCATGAATTTTGAATGAAATTTCAGAGATTTAATGCAGAACTAAAGTACAATAATAAGACTTTACTAGACGATCTTCAGCATAAGATCAGCTCAGATCTTCAGTGAGCAATGCTCAACTATGAATGAATCACGAATTTGAATGAGTTTGTTGACATTTGCATGCAAGTCAATGTTAGATTGATCGAATTGAATGTTCAATCAGTCGTCAAAGCATCAATGATTTAAGCTGCTCACTCTGTCATTGATACATCATCTGCTCAGCTTACGACACAGACATCAGTTTCTTCATGAAAGAAACTCAGAAGATTGAATCTTGATTCTATTCAGAAAGAGTTGTTTAAGAAAAAACTCTGCTTCAAATGCAAGAAGTCAAAACATAAAGCATATGACTGCTTTAAGATGATTCAAGTGCATGAAATCATTGCGAATTTGAAAAATGATCTATCTTCATCAAAGTAGTGACTGAAAGTGATATACTCATATTCTGTTTCATCAACATGTCTGATGATTCATTTAAGTTCAAGTCGTTCACTGTTGACATCATCTTAAGTAGTCTAGAAAAGATATTCAGATTTCTCTCTCTGATAGATATTAAAGTCACTGACATGACTTTCATTGATGAATCTTTGATGTCAGAGCTATGTGAACACTTTGATATTCAGTCAATATCGCTGTCAAAATCAAAGTTGATTCAATTGTATGATAAAACTTCTGATTGAAAGTCGATTACACATGCTCTGTATACATCAATCATGATACAAGAACACAAGAATAAAATGATGCTTTTATTGATAACTTGTTTAGAACAGCACAAGATAATCATTAAAAATCTCTGATTAAAAAGAAATCAAATTTTGATAAACTCTGCAAACAATTGATTAATATTCTCATTAAATATTCAAACATTGAAATCTGTCATTTTGAAGACAAGCAGTCAATCAGCATTTCACAGATCTGAATCAAGCGAAATCTGCAAAATGAAATGAAAGAACTTGAACTTGATGATTACGTTGACAATCATCTTGAAGCGACTCACGAATCAGAAACTAGTGAATCAGTTCATTGAATCTGTTTAATTCATTGAACCTGTATTCATATGAAAGTAAAGCATTCAAGTTGATCTCGATCAACTTCGCTTCTTTCAGTCAACTGAGAAAAAGAAACTCGTCAATATTATCATGATCAAAGTTGCTGTGTATTGAACTCTAGTTAAGAATAAGAAGATCAAGATCTTCTTCTTGATCATTAGTGAAATCAACAAAGCGCTTAGCTCAGTTGAAGATTTCGCGAAACTGAATGAAATGATCTTTGTCATGTCATTAGATAAACTGAAGAAGAAGCTTTCAATAATTTATCACGACTTTCTGAATGTTTTTAATAGAGAAAAGACAACGCAGTTGCCTTCACATTGATCATACGATCATAAGATTGAATTAGAAGATGAGAGTCAATCTTTTAGAAGTCAATTGTATCTCATGTTGAGTTACAAGTTGCAAAAGATCAAAGAGTATCTAAAAGAGAATTTGAAAAAGAAGTTTATCACACTCAGCAAAGCTTCTTTTGCTTTGTTAATACTATTTGTTGAAAAGAAAGATGACAGTCTTCGCTTTTGTATGAACTATTGAAAACTGAATGCTTTGATCAAAAGAAATCGTTATTCAATACTCTTGATAGACGAAGTACTAGCTTGAATTCAAGACAGTAAGTATCTGACTCAACTTGACATTATCATCACGTTCAATAAACTGCACATGAGTTCAGAAAGTGAGAATTTAACTACTTTTGTTACTTTCTTTGATGTTTACAAGTATAAAATAATGCTTTTTGAATTAATCAATGAACTTGCGTTCTTTCAACATTATATCAACGATGTATTGTTTGACTGTTTGCACAAGTTTTGTCAGACATACTTGAATGATATTCTCATCTATAGTAAGATCTTGAAAGAACATAGAACTCATGTGAAAGAAGTGCTAAACAAGCTTCGTGAAGCTGATCTGCAGATAAACATTGACAAGTATGAATTCAAGATTCAGAAAATCTCGTTTCTTGAACTACTGATATTCATCAATGATCTACAAATGAACTCTTGAAAAGTAGATGTGATTCAAAGCTGAGAAGTGTCACGATCATTAACTCATGTGCAGATCTTCATTGACTTCTGCAATTTCTATCGATGATTCATAAAGAACTTCTCAAAGATTGCTTGACTCATGATGCAGCTGATTCGAAAAATCATTTCTTTAAATGAACAGAGATCTGTCAGATGATCTTTGAAGAACTGAAGCAACAAATGATGACAGCTCTTGTTCTGAAGCATTTCAACTCAATCAGAAAAGTTATTCTGAAAACAAACTTCTTGAACTATGTCAACGACGAAGTATTGTCTCAATATGATGATGAAGACATTCTACATTCAGTGATTCTTTATAGCAAGAACATGATTCTTGCAGAATGCAACTATGAAATCTACGACAAAGAACTGCTGATCATTATTTGCTGCTTGAAGCATTGATGCTTCGAATTGAAATGTACTGATATTTTGATTAAGATTTTCATCGATCACTTGAATTTAAAGTACTTCGTGACTATCAAAGAACTGATTAAATGACAAGCTAGATGAGCTGAAAAGTTATCTGAATATAACTTCAAGATCATATATTAGTCAGAAAAACAGAATCTGAAAGTCGACGCGCTGATCAGAATGTTGAACGTTAAGTCAGTTGAAGCAAATGATGATTGAAAGCTATATCAAGCATCAGATGCTATTGTCAGAAAGCAAATTTGAATTGCAGTCAATAGAAGCTGATCAAGAAGATGATCAGAAATCTGATCAAGATCTGACTCAGATCTTGCTCAAATCTGACTCAGAGTTGAAACAAGAATCAAACGTTAATGAAGATTTGATCGAAAAGATGATTTCTATTCAGAATCAAATTATAGTCGAAAATCAAATAAATTAACTATGTATTAATATTTAAGTAATCATGAAACAGAACAGAAGAACTTGTTAAGATATTAATCTAAACAATTGCAGAGTGCTTGATGAAGTACTTTGAAAAGATGATAAATTATGAGTGTCTCAGTCAATGATCACTTAATTGATAAGAAAAGCATATGATCTTTCAGTCAGTGATCACTCTGATATGAATCAAACGTTAGACTTGTTGAGATGATCATATTGCTGATCAAAGATGAGAACGACGATCAAACGTTACATTCAAAACTGTTACATTTGTCGTAGATCAAAAGCATTGAGAGATCAAATCAATGAACTGCTGAAGTCATTGCTCATATTTAAACAATAATGACAGAATATATTCTTGAACTTCATTACAGATTTATCAGAAAGTGACGAAAGCAACGTGATTCTGACAGTCATAGATCGATTGTCTAAGAAACGACATTATATATCATATTAATCAGAGAATGAAGAAATCTTTGCAAGATGAACAGTCAAACTGCTGTTGATATAAATCTTTAGAACTCATGAATTATCAAGATCAATAGTGTTCAATCGAAATTCTCAGTTCATATCAATTGTCTGAAAGTCTCTATGTCTGAGACTAAACATCAAGATGAAACTATTCATCAATTATCATTCTCAGATCAATGATCAGACAGAAAGAGTGAATCAGAATGTAGAACAATATTTACGAAGTTACTGCTCATATATGCAAGATGATTGATTCATCTGATTGTTTATGATTGAATTCGTCAATAACAATGCTATTTCGTCATCAATTGAACAGTCAACGTTCTTTCTAAATAAGAACTTTCACTCTCATATGAGCTTCAATTTGAATTCAATTAAATATGAAATCACTCAAGCTAGAATTGAAGCAGACAAAGCAGAGAATATATTTAAACATATGAAATAATCACTAACGTTGATCAAACAAGCATTAATCGTGCCACGCTGTCACTTACTAAAGTAGGTGCTGATCACTCAAATGACGTACACTTCCCAAATGACGTTTTTTTCCCTTATGTATTCAATTCTCTCTCACCTCAACCACACAATCACATCATGTCTGAATACTATATCAATTTGAAGTATCGTATAGAAGAGGCTACAGATGCATTTCATGATGACAAATACAAGTTTGCAAGCACTGCAGCTCAGACATTTGAAGTTTCTGTTTGAACGCTTCAAAGACGACTAGTCGAAACTCACATCTCATTATTTGAACGAGAATCACATGAATATGTTCTGAATACTGAGCAAAGAAAAACTATATGTATATATTTGACACGCTTGAACGTTTCTGTCGATTTCTGCTCGGCTGAGACATCTTCGAGAAGCAGCAAATTTTCTACTGCAGCAGACAAATCTCGTGAATTCTCTTCGAGTTGAACAGCACTGATCAGTACGATTTCTACAGCAAAATTCTCAGTTTTTCAAGAGAAAACAAACTTCTCTTGTCGCTGATAGAAAGACTTCTCTGACTGTTGAGATGGCAAAGCAACATTTCTACAATTTTCGAGATGTGCTGATCAAATATGCGATTCAATCAAATGACATATGAAACATGAATGAATCAGACTTTCATATCGAAGTTGAAAGAGATCATTTAGTGATTACATTGATCAAAAAAAAACCTCTTCGTGCAATTGATTCGGGGATGAGAAATTTAGTGAGCGATGTGAAGACGATTAATGCTGAGAGAGAAAAGATTTCTCTCATGCTCATCGTTTTCGGAATCAACATTTTGAACAAATGAGTGCAGAAAAACGATCTGAATGACGATCTATTGCTTGCTACTACTGAATTCAAATATTTGAATGATGAAAAGATCTTTGACTGACTGAAGCACTTCGATTTTCATAGTTGAAAGACTCAGATAGAAGCTCATAGACTTCTGATCATGAATAACTACGAGTCTCACCTTATCTACGAGTTTCTACAGTACGCCGATTTTCATAATATCGTGATATTCATTCTTTCTTCGCATTCTACACACGTTACGCAGTCATTGAATGTGGGAATATTTCAGCTCATGAAGCATTATCATTCGAAGGTGATTGATGAGACAATTTGACTCGAATCAACGAGTTTCAACAAACAGAACTTTCTTGCTTTCTTCATCAGCCTACGAGTCAAGATCTTCACTGAATCGAATATACAATCGACTTTCAAACAGACTGAGCTTGTTTCATATTCATCAAAAGTGGTGCTGAAAAAGGTGAGAGCCTGACAATTCTTCGAGTCAACCTCTTCACGAGATTCTTTTCTATTCTTCTTCTCTATAGAGATCACTTCGCATGAATCTAGAGAGATTCAGAAGCTTGATACAGAGCTTCAAGATGATTTAGATGACTACGATATATCGAAGAAGCTACGCGAAAAATTTGATCGATATATAAAGGGGTCATTAGTGAGAGCTAGCTCGCTTGCTTTGACCGAACGTGACATTGAAGCGACTCACAATTACAGTAAAGCGAAGGCTAAAAGGAACAAACTCGATGAATCTGTTGCTCAGAAGAAGGGAATAATAATCGTTCGACAGGCAAGGAATAAAATCACTGCTGAGATGAAGAAGAAGCGAAAAAAACGAGTTCGAGCATCGAAGCGAGAGAAGAAGCGAAATGCAAATGCTCGAATTAAATGAAACAAAGCTATTGCGAAAGGCTTCAAATTAACTGACAAGCCAGCTCAGAAGTGAATCGACAAATGAGTCACTGTTTTAGATGTAGAATACGAGGATGAGACTTCAGTAGAAGAGATTGTAGATCTGTTGAGGTAAAAAACGTCATTTGAGTGGTCAGCATCTACTTTAGTAGATGACAGCGTGGCATGATTCGCAAGAATCAGAGTCACAATAAAAGAACAGATTAATAAGCATTGAAAGAAAATAATTTACAAAATAGATGACATGATGTTTCTGAATTCTAGAAACATAATGATCTCACGATCATCAAAGAAACTAGATGATAAGATGCTAGAACTCTTTAAGATTCTGACTGAGATCAAACATGTATATTGACTGAAATTGTCATCAACTATGAAGATTCATTTGAAGTTTGCATCAAATCTGCTGCAACTAAATTCAAGAGACACTTTAGAAGAACAATGAAATGAGTTGTCTGATTTTATAGTGATTGAAGACGAAGATGAATGAGAAGTGAAGAACATATTGAACTTCAGACACTATGAACGAGACAAATGATTACAATATCATGTCAATTAAAAAGAATACGACGTCGATCTACATTGATACAACGTCAATGAAAGTGAATTCGAAGATTGCTCAGAAGTCATCAATGACTTTCATGAATGCTATTTGAACAAGTCAAGATAGAAATTGACTCAAGAAAGATTAATCAAACTGCAGCAATGAGAACATTGTTAAATGAAGAAAGAAAGTAATGTTGCAAGCATGCACTTCGAGTTAGTCTAACATAGATCATGTCAGACTATCATAAACTAGTATAGAGCTGATGTTGACACGTTAGTGATTTAGCATGCCTTCGTGAATATAAGATCTTCGACGTGTTGCATCTTCTTTCTTCTTTAGCTTTGAACTTCTAGTTAGAATACACTTATATGATTCACTCTATGCAGACTCATAACACATTAGAAACGACTGCGTTGAAATCATAAGTCAAAAACGAATTCTCGAAATCAGAGTCAGAAGTGATAGATGAAACAGAACGAGACAAGACGTTTACGTTAGAAACGAAAGCATTTGAAGACATGAAAGAAGCTTGATTAAACTGTTGCAAGCTTGAGTTTGTTTGTTGATTTGCAGAGTCAATAGACTGAGATATTGATGTCTGCGTTGTTGACGCTTGCGTTCTGCAATTAAGTTTAGTTGAAATATTCATTATAAGAATGTACATGTTTACATTTCTTCTATTTCATCTACAGTCTTTTCGTTTGCAAAGCAATATTGATGAGCTCAGAAAATGAGTGCATTACGTTCTTCTGCTAATCATTTATCTTGAGGCGAAGAAGCGTTTAAAACGTCTGCATTATCAGTAAACAAAGAAACATTCGTCTTTTCATTCTTTCTTAATGTTTGTTTCTTAATAATCTTGTGTTTAGAAGACATTTAATGTACTGACATTTCAAAGAATATAAATCAAAAATACATTTGATTTTATATGTTTATGACTCACTCGCTAAAATATTACTTGAGTCTCATATTCTAGTATGTGATCGATTATATCTTTATATAAATCATCATCAACGCATGCATTATAATATCATTGATATACTTTCTACATTATGTCTTCATTAAACATATCAATAGAATTAAAAGATACTCTTTCAATGTTATCTTCAGAGAAAAAGAATTTTGAGATATTCAAAGATTTAATCAAGAAATGTGACAACGTTGAAGCTGAAGACATTGAATATGAAGACGTTGAAAACAAAAACGTTCAGTACAAAGATGAAAATACTCAAACTCTTTCTTCTGATATAATCAAGAAAGCTTCAAAGAGCGTGCATGCAGATTGCACTTTAGCAGACTATAAAGAATACAATAATCATTCAATTATTAATGTATATATTATTAATGTATATATTATTAATGTATATATTATTAATGTATATATTATTAATGTATATATTTATAGATAATGAAATCTCTTCAAGAAGTTCATTCAAACGAACTATTTCAACTTTAATGCTGCAACAGAAAAGTTTACTAAAGACACTTCTTTATTAATCTGTTTGTGAATTTATCAAGCTTGTGAGTCATCAGATGCGTTAATAACGTATGCATCATCATTGAACACTGTCAAAACGAAGATTAAAGAGTACATCTTCTCACATGCATGTAAAATGCGTTCAGCTTGCAGCTGATATTATGCATTTCAACAGCAGCGAGATAACAATGCATGACAGCATCAGAAAGACGAAATATATACGGGAAATTCTTTCATTTCTGCTGAGATTTCGCATTACATGAAGAGCTTACAAAGAAGAAAGATTAATTTTTAAAACGTCTGCGATTTTAACACATACACTAATGTTTTTCTCTTTTTCTAGATACGAGATGATCAGATTTCTAACAGCGCACACGTTGTTAACATTTCTATTATTCAACAATTATATCAACATAATATGAGTAAACATCTTATATATCAGAATCTTCGTTGACTCAATATAGACGCATGCAATAATCGCTTTTGAGAAGAAGTCAGACAACGCATGATGATGAAGTTGACATATGCGTTAGCATTTCTATGCTTGTTACGTTTTGATGAAGTTTTACGTATTCAACTTCATTATATAAAGATAATTGATGAAAGATCTGAAGAAATTGAGCTGATTCTTGATTATAGAAAAACACATCAAGAAGAAGATAAATCATTCTCAACGCATGCATTGTTAACGCTATCACTTTTAACATAATCGTCAGAAATCAAGTCATTTTATCTTTATCATGATCGACAGAATCTTTCTTTAGACGTTTCTCATCTTTTATTAAGATGACTTCATCACAGCGAAATTGAATCTGAATTTTTATTTCGTCAATTTGATACATATGATTGTTTGAATGTTGCTAAGAATCAGACTATGATAATGTAAATGCATGCAATATAAACAAGAGTGTTATTAATGAGACATAGTTGATTGATACATTTCTCAACAATTTTTAATTAAATTTAGAAGATATTGAGATTGAGAAATCATTGTTTGAAATGCACTCATTTCGTCGAGAAAATGTACAGCATCTTCACGTTGATCATTGATGAAATTTACATACAATCTGTGATTGAAGAGATTGAAGCTTGAATTTGATAATGTTACAATCATACATTATCTCATCAGTCATAATGATAAGTCTGAACGAAGAAGAGAGAATTTTATGAATTCAAAGACTCAGAGAGATCAGTACTGTTCAAAGTGCGATAGAACATGTGAATGTGCATAGAATAATGCATGCGTCAAGAATGCATGCAGTCGAAGAGTTTTCAATCTTGAAGCATTCTCATCAAGCGAGTTCAAGAATTACTATGATGAAGTCAAAGAGTGACATGAAGATGTTGAGAAAGAAGACTTGAATACGCTGACAAAGAAAGACATGAAAACGTTGCAATCAAAGAATCAGAACAATCAACGACATCAGTGCTAGTTACTGCAATACGAATGTGTCAAAAATGCATGCAGTCAAAGAATTTTCAATCTTGAAGCATTCTCATCAAGCGAGTTCAAGAATTACTACGACGACGAAGTCAAAGAGTGACATGAAGACGTTGAAAAAGAAGACTTGAATACGCTGACAAAGAGAGACATGACAATCAAAGAATCAGAACAATCGACGACATCAGTGCTAGTTACTGCAATACGCATGCGTCAAGAATGCATGTAATCAAAGAATTTTCGATCTTATCTTGAAGCATTCTCGTCAAGCGAGCTCAAAAATTACTATGACGAAGTTAAAGAATGACATGAAGACGTTGAGAAAGAAGACTTGAATACGCTGACAAAGAAAAACATAACAATCAAAGAATCAGAACAATTGATGACATCAATGATGAGTGAGCAGTGTTGAGTGCATGCGTTGATCTTGCATGCATTTATATCGCATGCGTTTGATATTGCTCATCGCGCAGAAAGCTCTGTTTCATCAAGCAAAAAAGATCTTATTTCATTCTAAAATAAAACATCTATCATTTTTCACTCTACTTTAATCTAACTTGTTCTCATTCTCTTCATCTACATCATCATTTTCGCTCTTATCACGTAGTTTCACTTGCGTGACAACAACGTGCAAGCTGCAATGAATCATCTAAAATCATATCAGCGTATACACTAAAAATGCATGCGTTGAAAATGCATCTTCTCAAAAGTTCAGCGACTCAAAATCTGCTTGAACAACTTGAAGCAAATGATATGCATCTTTTGCTTTAATTGAATCATCTGTGCGTTAAGAACACATGCGTCAATAAAATATCTAGCAAGTCATGAATAAAGACATTTACTTTGCTCAGCAGCTTCTTCTCATGCATTCATTCTTCTAACATAGTCTCTTCATAGAGACAGTCACATGACATTATTTCGCTCTCATTTAAGTCAATAGAAATTTCGCTTTCAGCATGAATAAATGACTGCATACATTAACAACGCATGCATTCAATCAACGTTGCAGAAACGTACTTTTCACTCTTTATAACACGATCAACATTTCGCTCAGATGATGTTCTTATTTCGTCACATTTTCGTTCTTATAACAATCATAATATTAGTAACAATGACGTTAATAATGCACACACATCTCATATATCTCAATCTCTTCTCTTCGTCGAGATCATTCTGATTCGCCTCATAGATGACAGATTCTCAACGATTCTGATATTCTTGCATTTTTCTGCACTTGTCAGATGATACATATAGAAACGTAAACGCTTTAAACGCACGTTCTTATGATCGCATTGATCTCACGCAATTTCGCTCTCTGTTCTCGAAAAATCGTAACTACATGATTCTCACTGATCACGTAGCTGAGAATGATCTAGAAACGTTAGAGCTTACATCGCACGCGTTTACAACGTAGCTTACATTGATAAAAAGCTCGCATTGAGCGGCAGACTCAACAACATCGACTTGTATGCTCGTCATTATGAAGAAGGTTGAAATTAATAAGGTTGAATGGAGAAAATCTACGTGCGTGTGCGTTATGAATGCATGCGCTAATTACGTTACAGGATCTTTGCTCGGCTTTTCGCGAAGCCGAGACTATGATTTTTCGGGTTAGTCTGATTATAACCCTGTCGCCTTTTCAGTTCTCGCTAAAAAACTGTCAAGCTGCCAGAAGAATACTGTAGTACAGTACTTCGTAGAGTCTACTACGTCAGTCCGGACGTCGCGCAGCGCCTGGCGCAAACAACACTAAATTTGCAGAGTTCCTTACTGACTTCAACACTTCTTTTCTGGACTGTTTTCTACTATGAAGTTCACATTATCGTTCGATCCTCTATATCAAACGACACGCACTGCTGAACCAAGCTCAGCAGCCTATCGCTCGGCCCATCGCAAGATCAGACGTCAGAAGTTGTTATCTTTTCACGATTGATGACTTCACCAGGCATATATATCAATCAAATAGCCTGGATGTGTTGAAATGTAGTATAGATACCCGAATAGGGCCGTACCGAGTGTGCTCACATCTTGGTAAATCGGTAACCAACCGAATGCAGCGTTCCGAAGAACACCAGGTACCATCAGGCGCCGACGCCAACTCCGCTGTGATCGCCCATAACGAAGACTCCCGCGAGCACATTCCTACGCTATCTGGCGAACAAGCAAATGCCTCGGATAACGGAACTATCAACGAGGTGGAAGGCGGAGCGAAGAGAACAAAATTACGAGCCTTTACGAGTAAGACGAAGGTGAAAACCAAGAAACTCTTGAGAATCGAGGATGGAGGATCGGCGGATGAAGGCTCCGAGAGTGAAGGTCATGGGTTTTTGCGGAACATAGAACGTGATCCAGCTTTCAGTCACGACCAACTCTACAAGCACAAGCGTTGGAAGGACAGTGGCACAACATCAAGGTCGCTTAGTGCTCTGGAGTCTATTGCAACTACTGTGCTTCACCCGAAGAGAGCAATCAAAAGCAAGGCCACTAGAACAACGGCTGGCCAGCTATCCAAAACCGAGCGCCCTTTCATTTCCCAAAAGGCTGACCTAGAGCTCTTGGAGGCACACGATAAACTCCATCATGCTGAATCTAGCAGGTCTTCAAAACAGGCAGCGTTTGGGAGTGAGGGTGACTACGTCACTGATGGCTATCGCGAAAGGATCAAAGAAATGCAAAACCAACGGGAAAGTCTTCGAGTAGCATGGACTACTAGCAAGCATGTGCGTAGAGTTCGCGTAGTTCCCAAGCGGCATATGGAATTTCCGGACAATGATCATTTTACCAGGAAGAACATGGAGGGAGAACACTTTGACTGGCTAAGTTGGTTGGGCTGGGTACAGCTTCAAGATCCCTTGAGTAAGCCGGAACCTTACTGACCCCCAAGTAGACTGTGGTTTACGCCACTCAAGACTTCTGTGCACAATACATAGATGAGTACGACAAATTTCCGTACGATATCAGCAGCCTCAGACTCTGCCTAGAACGACTAGTTATCGCGAGTGCTCCATGGCAAAGCTGGGCAATGGATGTCCGTGCAGTATATCGCTGGGAGAACCCGAAGACGACAGGGAAGTGGCTTGCTCTTTATACTGTCCTCTGGTATACAGAACATATCGTCAGCTTTGTAGTGGGTAAGCAAAGTCTTGCCTGGCGGGCTCAGCTAAAATCGCTACCAGTGGGCCTATCTCATTTACGTTGTGATCAAGAATCGCTTTTATCCTACTTCAGTCGAATCTCTGCGCAAGTCTATGCAGAAAGCACTCGATAGTAGGACCACTGCTTCCAAATTTGGAGAACTTGTCGACAAACATGGCAGCGAGCATTGGTTAGAGCCACTCATGGAAGACTTGGGCCCCTATGTCCAGCTCCAACTTGGTGACGTCGCTAATACGCTAGAGGTACTTGACAAGTGAATTACTCGTATTCCGCAATGGTGTCATTCCGCTGACGTTCGTGCAAGTTTGTACCATTGGAGGTATCCAGAAAAGACTGTTGCTTCACTATACTTTTTCGGTTCCGCCCTGATTTTTTCGCTCTTCGCAAGCGCGGCGTTTTGCATCAAACTATTATGGTTTGTGATGGGCGGGGTATTCTTCGTCTGCTGGCCGATATCTAGTTTGCATCCGAAATATCGATATCTAGTATCTCCGTTCAAATGGGTCCTGTGGGATATTCCAACAAACGGTGAGCCTCCAAGATCTTGGAGTTGTATTGGTGATCTAATCAATCTACAGCCGAGTGGTCTTTCCAATACTTGAGACGGCAAGCCCAAATTTCTCGCGAACAACTGATTAAGCAGAAAGTGGAAGCGAACCATTCGAAAGAAGCCCAGCATCCACACCTTAGCGTCTACGTTGGAAACGCAGTGCCTACGTTCACAGTGGACGATGGTGTGACGGATGGTGATGACGACGATTGGCACAGTGCGAGTTCTTCGACAAGCATTCTAGAAGATAGCGATATCATTGCCTTCCGGGCTCACTCGAAAGGCATTGTTGGTCGGCTGATTGTTTTTTCAGGAGGGATCCGGTTCGTTCGAAGTCTAGGGCAAAAGGAGATGTGGCGGCGATCATTCCTGGAGCTGGCAGAGATGAGAAAGGTCGAGGGATCTACAATGGCGAGGTTGACCATGGCATCACGTCAGCAAATCGAGTTTAAATTCACCCATGGAAGCACGCTCCTGGAAGGGATGAAGGACCGAGATGAAGCGTTCAATTCAATCCTTGGGTTTTCTGGCTTGCAATGGTAGGTGCAAATGCCCGAGTGATGCACAACGATTTACTAACGTCCATCATAGGCAAGCGCTACAGGTAGACAGTAGTAAGGTTGTTGACCCTAACAAACGAATTCGATACCAAGGCCATTGTGGTTAGGGGGCTAAATGCAGCCCAAGTGCTGTTGTAAGCCGCAGCAAAAAGCCAGGACGAGTCCAAAACACTGAGAGATCTCATGCGAGGTAAGGGCGTAGTTCCCGACATAGGCTAGAGCTCACTTCCTCCCAAAGGCGAGAATATAGTTATGGAGCATCGAAATTGGACTCACTTACTCCTCCTGAAATACATGCTCGACCTTTTCTGATGCCAGAAATAGAATACCTGCTCCCGCAGGCTTGAGCAAAGATGAACACTAATATCAAAACTCAATGAAACCGACCCACCCATGCACTTCAAAATCCTGTCATCGTTGGGTATTTGGCCGTGAACCGTTGAGCCTCCACCAAAACGCCCAAGACAAGCGACCAGCACCTACTCCTCGCAAACTCTCCATCATATTTATCCCATCCACCCACCTCCTTTCTTCTTATTGCCCCTTCCCCGGGGGCTTCCAGGCCTCACAGCCTCCTCGCTCGGCACCGCCAGAAATCCTCCAAACCCGTTCCCCACCATCACACTATCCCTCGCCTTACTCCCCCACTGCGGCCCTAGTTGCAAACTTAGTGGTCTTGTTTGGGTGGCGCTACCCCGGCGGTTGGTCGTCGTCGGGGGCGTGATGAGCGTGTACTCCCATTCCAGCTCGGAGATGGATTTGGTGTAGAGGTGGAGAGGGCGAGAGACTCCCTGGGGGCTTTGGGAGCTGGCGAAAGGCGCAGATGGAAGAGGAAGAAGAAGAGAAGGTAAACTGGTGGAGAGCGCGTAAAGAGAATTCAAGGAAGAAAGGGCACCGGAAAGGATGGAGCTGGAGAGGTAGAGGTAGTAGGATTCCGTGGGGTCTTGGAGATTTCGCGGACATTGGCGATTGTGCGGGGACGCCGTGGGGCTGGAGATTTCGTAGTGGAGACTCTTGAGGGAGCGGGAGGAGAGGGGCGGTATTGTGGATTGTGGAAGAGGTCGTAAGACGTTCTCACTGATGTGGACGCTGCTGAGGTAGGGGGACGTGGCGAGAATTTTGTAAAGAGTTGAGGGTAGGATGCCTGTGTTGACCAATCGAATGGAGGTGAACACCTCGCGGGTATCCTTTCGGGAAAGGTAAACCACAAGTCCATCGGCGGAAACGTTCGGCGTGTTTTCGAGGGTTAGGCTTGCCATAGGAGGGAAAGGAGCCGCTTCCGGGTTATAGTTGAACACCGTGTCATCTAGTAGTGGTAGACTGTCGAGTGTGACTTCGTGCAGAGCTGGGAATGATGCCAATACGTTCACCAGGATAGCCGGCTCGATTGCAAGATGCGACAATTCGAGGACCTCCAGATTCTGCCATTGTCGTCGTCGCTGCAGCATCGTAAAGCTTCCTTCACCACCATCGCAGTACCTCATTCTCCTGATATCTCCACATCGAGACTGCAGCTCTTGTTTCAACGTATCGCATGATGGATCATCGCTGAAGAAGCCTTCCGGGAGATCGACGTAGCGGAGGTTGGGTAGGACGGAGACAGTTCGGGCGAGGTCTGATTTGTATGACTCTCGGGTCATATAGGGCATTTTGAGGTATTGGACCTGGATGGCTATAAATCGGTTTTCCCTGACGCTTCTTGAGAACAACTGTAGCCGTTGCATTGGTGCATCCTTGGGGATTCCATTGCGATCAAAGAAGGACCGTCTCTTGCGCTTCTCCGCCAGGTCTATCTCACGTTCGCAGTAATGAACGGCGTCGATACGGATACTGTGATACCTGAAATGCACACCATCATCAGTCAACGGCCACAAAGGAACGTTCTATTACGACCTACAAACATCTCTGCGTAGCCTCAGCCCATTGCCGGCTCACCAAGGCGCAATGCGCCAGGTCGCGCATGTCACAAAGCATACATACTCCTCCATCAAGCATTGAATCCTCGCACGTGGTATATGTATCATCTTGGCTGTGGGGACACACGTAAGATAGGATTGTCGAGAGCAGCTGGACGGGTATCTTTGCGGTTGGATTCGGACCTCCCCTTCGGTAGGTGGTCTTCGAGTCAGGGACATAGTGATGATAGAGTTGAGCCTCGTCACCGTTGTGCTTCAACCTCGTCTTTGATCGCATATGACTGAGAAACTTCATGATACTGGAGAATGTCAGGCTTTGAATTGGGGACAGTATAGTAGTACTGTAGGTAGTAAGGTCGTGAGCCTGAACCCCACAATAGGATAGGTATGTAGCTCTCCCACGTCTGAGCGTCTGACAGCCGGCAGCTTTAAAGTTAGAGGGTCCCTTGGAGGGGCCCTTACCCCCCGGAGGTGGTGGAAGCAACGACCAGATATAATGGACAACTTACGGGGACTTCGTTTGATGTCGTTGAGTGCATGGTGGACTGGTGGTACCTCGGGCGATGTGCTTTCTTAGATACTTTGAATCGAGCTGGATTTCAAGACGGTGCCCCTGCATTCACATTCCTTTGTCTGTCGACCAATTGCGAAATCATATGTCATCTCTAGATGGCACTCTCCCCCCAGTTGACTCTCAAAGAAACCCCTAGCCATTACAGGATGAGCACGTATTGGTGCGAGTTGATGTGGCACTTGTGGCTGCTATGTTCTCAAGAAAGGAGCAGCTATGTACATTGATGCAAGAACCGCCAATCCATCCGTACCACTGCATCGCCTCTTCAGTCGATACATTCATTGATTGCATGCGTGTAACGATCCAAGTCAGACATTGGTGATGAAGCAAGTAGGCCATGCTGGGATAGGTCTAGGGTAAAGTTCGCGAGGTCACGAGCGTCCTGTCCCGAATCCAAAAGATCTCTTGCCCGTTCAGGCACTCGGTGTTGGCGTCTCAGCTTAATATCGGATAACTGCAAGACTTGAAACAGCTTCTTTGTTGTACGGAAAAGACGCAAAAGGACTGGGTGTGATGTGACCTGCGCTTGATTGCAGCAGGTTGGCGGCAGCAATGACTCAAGTAAGGTAGGCAGGTAGACAGTAAACCAAATTGTCTAGTGCGAGGGAACAATGATTGATGCAGCGTCACCTGCTGCTTGATGGTGGAGTGTAAGGTAAGGTAAGGTAAGGTAAGGTAGGTAGTAGGTAAAGTACCGTAGTCCAGGTGTGCAGTACCGAGTGTAATAAAATACTACAGTGGAGTAAAGTACAGTACGTCTGCAGTGCTCTCGTACGCCTGTACGTCCCACCATTGGTCAGTCATGTCGTGGACACCGCCCGACACAAACAGTGCTGTGATTATCCTCCATGTGTCGAGCTGTCGTCCGAATGTCGGCTTGAGCAAGCGGACACATTGTGAGTGGTGTTTACAATCGTCGTAAGCGATCATGGATGGATCGATCAATTGAATGGAGGATGCTTCAAGTTGGTCTTACACGTTCGAGAGTACGGAGTACCTACAGTATGTACGGAGTACAACCCATCATGACCCGTTGCTTTAGGCGAAAAATAGACAAAGTTGAAAGGTGAAACCGTAGTCTTGGCGCGTCACTCCCCTGGCAATTATTTTCGGATTTTGGCGTGAGAAAAGTGAAAAGAACCCTAACGATTTAATTTCCAATCCTGACCTCGACACTTCACTCCGCTTCCATCCCCCCCCCCCCATCTCCCTCCTATCTTCTACATCTCCCCCCTCCCCTCACTCGCCCCTCCGCCATATCTCAACAGGGGCTTTATCCTGATGAAAAAAGATACTGAATTTGTCTTTCGCCGCTAGCTCTTACTATCTATGTTTGTAGTTGCAGAAATCTAAGGATATCCAAGGACCAAACCTCCAGAACCATCTTCGAAGCATCTTGGGAGCCGTTTTTTAGTTCTTCAAGTGCAGGCGTAAGCTCCGCAGCACCAATCCGCTTGACGACCATCCCCATTGTTAGATCGGCATGGCAAACAATCAGGGGCAGAAACCGAGCCTCGACCGGTACATCGTCATACATGTGGCTACTAGTATGTCTCACACTGTTCATTTACATGGCGTTCACACCGCTGACGATCTCCTGGCAGCGTGCGATGAACATGGAGTATATGTGAGATACACTGTCCCAAGTGGAAGGCTGCTATTGTGTGTTGACCCATTGGAAGGTTTCAAAAGACTCGGCCGAGGTCATCGAGCTTGGCTGGGTCATGCTTGACGCCAAGAAATGTGAAGAGGTAGGTAGGATCTGCTCAGATTCACCGAAGGGAGCTCACGGTTACAATTACAGATGCACCGAGAGAGCGTCCTAGTCAAGCCAGTCAACACGCCCATAACCCCACTGTGCAGTAAGTGCTACAGGGCAACCACCTTGTGTCAGATCAGAACGCGTAGGTAGCTAAGACTCGAGGTAGCAAGCCTTACGACTTTGACCTGGGAGCACGTCCGCACCGCTGGATCTTTCCGTGACGCCATCAACCGCTTCGATAGCTTTGCTCAGGAGCACCTACTACCGAAAAACCTTGAATTTTCCTTCGTCACCCTAGATTCGTGGGACTTGCGTGTCCAGCTTCCTCGGGAAGCACGAGACAAGGCTGTTGTGCTTCCGCCATATCTCCAGCACTCCCGTACATACGATCTACGTACAGAGTATCAGCGCTGGCAGCAACATCACCCCGAGTCCTTACCGTTTGGTCCAAGCTCTCTTGCCAACATATGTGCCGCGCTCGAGGTCGAGCCCGTCCAATCCTCGGCGCCCATAAAACACAATCTGCCATTTCATTTGCAAGCGCTGGCTCCAGCTTCACCAAGGCGGGCGATGGAAGAGGCTGTAACACTAGCACGAGTACTCCGCGGTCTCATTCACAAGTCACAGCCACCACACGAACATCCAGACGTTCTTACTAGGCCGATGGATGCTAGAGCAGACGTCCGTGCTTTCTTATCAGAGCGTAGTAAGGTACTACATATGAGTGGTCTCCCTCACGATACTACCCAATCCGAGCTTGAAAGCTGGTTCACCCAATTTGGTGGTCGGCCTATCGCATTCTGGACCCTACGTACGCCGGATCAACACAAGCCCACAGGCTCTGGCTTTGCAGTTTTCTCTTCTCACGAGGAGGTCAGTTCAATTTCCTACGTCTACTTGAAATTCAACGTCTTCATACTACCGCTTCCAGTAGTGAAGCACTTGCCCTTTTGTCTCTCATGCTTTAAGCTGCGGTGAACCGTGATAACTAAGCTTCATATCTTGCTTCACTGAGTATCTTTCTGACCTCTTGATAGGCAGCAGAGAGTCTTTGTATGAATGGTCGTGCTCTGAACGAGAAAGCTATAGGGGTTTCTCCATCCTCAAGTCGAGTTCTCGACCGCGCTGCAGAAATCTTAACACCTTTCCCTCCAAGCAAAAACCGCCCACGGCCTGGGGATTGGACTTGCCCGTCGTGTGGGTTTTCCAACTTCCAGCGCCGTACAGCATGTTTTCGTTGTTCTTTCCCCGCTGTTTCTGCAGCGCCAGGTGGAGATCCAATGGGTTATTCTAGCTACGGTTACGGTGCTCCGCATATGATGGCTCCTCACCACCATATGGGTCATCATGGCGGTCATGGCATGGGCCATGGGCGTGGTATGGGTGGAGGCGGTGGAATGGTGCCTTTTCGAGCTGGAGACTGGAAGTGCGGATCGGATGGATGCGGTTACCACAACTTCGCCAAGAACGTCAGCTGTCTTCGTTGTGGTGCCAGCCGTGCGGGAGCTGCTGTCGTAGCTGACTCGGCATTTCCCTCTCCCCTTGAGCCACCGTCTGGATATGGTATGGGCCCTCCATCTATGGCAGGCACTCCTGGTCCTGGTCCGTTTGCATCAGCTGCTGGCGGGTTCGGCTCTGGCGGGTTCGGAGGTCAACAGTATGGTGGTCCGCCTAGTCAATACGCTCTGCCTTCTGGACTTGGTGCTCCAACCGGTGCTTATGCCCCGGTGAACACAGGGTATAGTCAAGGCAGCAGCGGCCACTCTGGAGGACCATTTGACAGTCGAGCTGCTGAAGCCGCTTTCTCATCTGCTGGTAACGGCCCCTCTGCTGGAGTTCCAAATGGATCTTCCTACGGTCCCAATTACGGCAATATGGATGGAGGATCGTCTGATCCATTCGCCTTCCTCTCCACCGGACTTGGCGGTCTTTCAATGAGTGACGACGCGCGGAGAAACGGTGCAAATTCGAACAAGTCACCCGCATAATCAGGGCAAATCGTTCATATTTCATATGTTGGTGATGTCGGCGGGCTGGTGGGGTGTCATAGAATGCAAAAAGAAGGGGGTGGGAAAGGGGTCATCGGTATTTCTTGCGCTACAGCGGAGTTTGATCGTCGGAGCGACACCTTCATGCGGCAGCGGTTGTGTTCAGGATACGGCAGGGCTATAGATCTCCACATTGTCAGCATAGCGGGATGGACAGCCACGGTGGTGTTGGGAGGGGATATCCAAAAAGCGTCGGCGGGGTTTTTAGACTGGTGGATTGCGTTGTTCAAGCTTCTCTTGTCCGAGTCGGTTGTGTTTAGTCTTCCCTTCTGCTTTGGCCTTTTCTTCAGTGCGATGTGAGATGCCTTTATTTTCTTTGGCTAGCGTGGGTGGTAGAGAGATCTTGGGGGGTCAGGGGATATGGGTGGTTTGTAGGGCAAGGATTCAGATAAGGCGGTTTGGCTACTACAGGACATGGTATGGATCGCGCGAGAGAATGTACTTGTTCGGGGAGTGGACGTTTGAGAGGCTGGGGGGAGGCTCAATGTAGCATAATCTGGGGGGTCGCTTTTAGATAGGTACAAACAGGGCAATATACTACGTACTCGAGAGCAGTGCACTGCAACGCACGTGACATGAGACGATTGAGGTACAACTTGCCAGCAACACGCATTGCGTTTATTAGTAAAGGACTAGCGGGGCGATTAGGGTTAAGTATCATAACCGAGGGGCAGGGGATGGCAGGGTACGGGGGCACGGGGTTCGGTTAAAAGCGGCAGACGGCACCTCAGGTCCGTACGAGTACCTATGTATCGGATGAATGATCTTTATGCAACCAGACGACGTCACTGTTGCCCACGGGGGATTTATGCAATTCTGTGTGTTTCTTTCAGGCTTCCCGAATTATGCCTTACATACCTTACCTTACTAGATGTGAATTGTGATGGGTCAAGGCCGTTCCCCTTTTCGGTTGACCGAATCAGACTGTTATATAGAGTCCCCATGGCGTTGCCTTTCTTTTCAGTCATGTTCATCCAGTACCATATCTCTGATCTCTTGCTGTCCTTGCTTCCATCTCGCTGTTGCCCGTTGGCTTCCATACTTTCCATCTCTCATTGCTCATCATGACCGCAAGCAGCGACACTTCGTCACATACTCGTTACTGACGTTGATACCAAGTCCGTCTCAGGAGAAAAAGCCCCTTCCCACTGGCAAGTGGTGGCCTCACAAGCTCTTGTAACCCCTGCTGTCCTCCATTACCACTATAATGGCTCAGGAACGAAAGAGGATCCTTATGTGTTGGGATTCATACCGAACGACCCTCGTGATCCTATGGGCTTTTCCATGGTGAAAAAATGGTCAATTACACTCCTGGTTGCTGTTGCCACATTAGCTGTGTCGTTTGTGTCTTCCGCCTACACAGGCGGTATAAATCAAATTATCCAGCAATTTGGAGCAAGCGAAGAAGCGGTTATACTTGGGGTATCACTCTTTGTACTTGGGGTAAGCATAACCAAGTCCGGAAGTTCAGCGGTGTGCTGATTTGTCGGTCTTATAGTTTGCAATTGGTCCTCTACTGTGGGTGCCTCTGTCTGAGCTTTATGGCCGCCAGGTCCTCTTTTTTGGGACCTATGGCGCCCTTACCGCCTTCAACGCAGGGGCCGCGGGTTCGAAGAACATTCAAACGCTACTTGTCCTTCGGTTCTTTGCTGGTGCATTTGGTTCGTCGCCCCTGACAAACGCAGGAGGAGTCATTGCGGACATGTTCGCGGCAAAGCAGAGAGGTCTCGCTATGTCAGTCTTTGCAGCCGCACCTTTCATGGGCCCAACTCTAGGACCGATCGTGGGGGGGGTTTCTGGGAGAAGCGAAGGGCTGGAGATGGGTTGAAGGTCTCATGGCCATCTTTACAGGAGCTGTCTGGATCATTGGGGCCTTGACCATCCCAGAAACATACAAGCCAGTCCTTCTCCGCAAACGAGCCGCCGAGCTCAACAGAGCAACCGGCAAAGTCTACCTTTCTAAACACGAAGCCACTCACGGTACGTCCACCCTTGGTGCATCCTTCAAGGTCGCCCTGTCCCGGCCCTGGATTCTTCTCTTCAGCGAACCGATCGTCCTCCTTCTCTCGATCTACATGGCCATCATCTACGGAACCCTTTATTCCGATGTTCGCTGCCTTTCCCATTGTGTTCCAGCAACAACGTGGCTGGTCCGAAGGTGTCGGTGGCCTTGCCTTCTTAGGTGTCGCAGTCGGTATGATCGCGGCTGTAATCTATACAATCCCCGACAACAAGCGATATAATCGTGCTGCGGACGCTGCAATCACAAATGGAGCCCATAGCGCCCCTCCAGAAGCTAGAATATCACCCAGCATGTTGGGCAGCGCCTTCATCCCCCTTGGTCTCTTGATCTTCGCCTGGACAAACTACCCTAGTATCCACTGGATCGTCTGTATCATATTCACCGCCCCGTTCGGGTTCGGCATGGTGCTCGTCTTCCTATCCATAATGAATTACCTCATCGACGCCTACACCATCTACGCCGCTTCCGTACTCGCCGCCAACAGCGTTCTTCGAAGCTTATTCGGTGCCGTATTTCCTCTATTTACTACCTGCATGTACAACAACCTGGGCATCCACTAGGCAAGCACGATACCAGCGTTCTTGACTCTAATATGTGTGCCGTTTCCGTTTCCATTTTTCAGGTACGGACCCGCAATCAGGAAGAGGTGCAAATTTGCGCGGGAGACAGAGGAGCCGATGGCCGAGATGTCGGCAGCGCAGGAGGAAGAAGGGGGGGGGGTGTAAAGAACGAGGAGAAGAGGGGAGCGCAACCGCAGATGCCCGGGGAAGAAATTGCGGCGGATGGAGCGGATATGCACGATCAGGGGAGGGACGTCGAGAAAAGTGAAGCAGGTAGATACTAGTCCATGTGTTTGTTTCATATCTTGATTTGTTGCTTCAGCGATTGGTTAGGGGATTCTGTGCAGCATTCAGCGAAGAGCATTAGCCCGGGTGTTTGTATATGTGATGTTGATTAATATAGGGAACCAATATTTGCACACCCAGTTTCCATACATGCACGCCCAATTTCACTACATAAACACCCATTCAAATTAGAATTAATTATACCGATACCTCGATCGCCTAGAAATACCTTTATTTGTATGAGTGCCCCACCAAGAATTAAGTACCTGCAGGCAACGACGTCATTCTTCATCAAATTCATCGCGTTACAACGTCTAACATATTACCAGATATCTAATCTACCTATCTACCTTCCTCCTACCAATGGATCTCACGCCGCCGCCGGTAGGGGAGCTCTACACCAGGCATGAAAAGCTCGTTCTCGCTGCCAACAACCACGCCGGCCCCCAAGGTTACGCCGTCGTAACCAGGGCGAGATAGAGGGAGGGAGGGAGCTAGGGGGAGGGGCAGAGGACGAGGTAGGGGGGGTGACGAAGGTTCAGCTATTGTAGAGCAGATTCCGGAGTTTCAGGAGCAAGCGCCAGGTGGTGAAAATAACAGTTGATCCCAGAGGTACTTAATTCTTGGTGGGGCACTCATACAAATAAAGGTATTTCTAGGCGATCGAGGTATCGGTATAATTAATTCTAATTTGAATGGGTGTTTATGTAGTGAAATTGGGCGTGCATGTATGGAAACTGGGTGTGCAAATATTGGTTCCCTTAATATATGTATATATTTTTATACATTTACAGATAAGTGGTAAGAAAATCACCCGCAAACGGTCAACTTTCGATAATGGTGGTATTAAAGTAGACATCCACGATGTTATACGACTATCTATGTTGACTTGGATCACAACATTCCACAAGAACCTTGGCTCAAAACCAATCCAGCAAGCAGGTGAGATAGCATCCAAACACCGGTCCTTGACTACTACCGAAAGCAACCAGAACACCTCAACCCTCTGGCACAACATCTAAAATCCGCACGCAAAAACAATCGTAATAATTTCAATTGTGTGCCAAAGCGATAGCCGAGGAGTACAGCTATTTGAAGGAAAAGGGGGTTATCAAACTACCGGGGGTGAGTGAAGGAATGGAAGTGTGTAGGGAGTTTGGGGTTTGGTTTGGAATACGATGCGTGTATAGATGAGAGAGAGAGAGGGATGGGAGGAGGGAAGATGGGGCTGAAGAAGAAGAAGAAGAAGAAGAAGAAGAAGAAGAAGAAGAAGAAGAAGAAGAAGAAGAAGAAAGGGGTTATGCATGTTTAGGGGGTTTAAGCAAGGGATAATTGTTATAGGAAATATGAGGAAAGGATGCTAAGCAGTCTACATGGAAATCTCCAAGTGGAAAAACTCGACAACTATGATCAATGACTCCGCAAGCCATGTGCGTGCGACAAGGAGAACTGGGGACATAACACTTGGAATGACTCGGGTTTGACTTCTCGTACCCAATCTGTTAGATAGTCAGATAGTTGGTCTGGCGTACCTGGCTGTTGGTTGTTGGATAATGACGTTGCGACAAGCCTCTAGTTAATTGGGGGAGGGGAGGAATTCGAGGGAGTAGAATCAACTACGGAACCATAGAAACATCCAATGGATTAACAAGCATTCGCAGTTGCCTCTCTCTGAAATAGTTGTTCATCTCCGTTCACTACCAAACCACCAATTCTAGCGCATACCACCCCTCACACCCCCTCCCCCACCAGCACATCTACCGTCCTCCTCTTCTCCCGATCAACCACCACCCCTTTCTCCCCAACCCCCATCCCCGCTAACAAACTTCCTTGCACAAACTGGCTTGGCTTCACCACATCAATCATCGGGCCCTTGGCCTGCCGATCTCCAGACATGACGCCTCGTCCCGTGCCTGTACCGCCTTGAGACTTGCCGGTTTTAGCCAAGAGGCCGGCCCCTGTGAAGGCGGGTATGTCGTCGTTGCTGTTGTAGGCTGCGCGCTCGGGGGAGGTGTGGGGGCTCTCGGGGTTGCTGAGATGAGAAGGACGGGTGCCGCGGAGGGTATGCGTTTGTTGGGTAGCGGGTGATCTTTCCCGTGGTCGTCGCCAAGAAGTAGTCGGCGGGATTGGAATAGCAGTCTCAGGGCTTGTAGCTATATCCACAAGACCCCCAGGGGGCAGTTGCTTGGGTATGATGCCTCGACCTTTCCTGGAGTGTTGAGGCGGTTCAATGTACTTTGGTGTTAGATCGATAAGCGGTCTCGGTTTTTGGCGCTGGGAGGAGCTGCGTTTGAGTTCATTGATGGCGTTGGAGCTGGTGGCCGGGGAGTTGCCGGAGTTAGGATGGTCGACTGTAATAGGGTAGTGGTTGGGCTGGGTTTGGACAGCTTTCTGGCGCTGGCTGTAGGTTCGGCCGAGAAGGCTGGCGGGCTCAAAGGGCTCAGGTTCTAGGGCTTGTTCTGCGTGGCTCTGAATCAAGGTAGGCCCGTGTTTGCGAGTGGTGGCTTCGCCAGTGAGGGCGTCTTTGGTGAGCCTCTTGGGGAACGACACTGGAGGGGCTCCTCGATCTCTGACAGCTTTGACTCGTATCTGATTACTCTGTGCCGGACCCACAGCTCCCATAGTGGGCGCTGGAGCCAAGGGTAAACCGTGATGAGAGCCATTAGTGTGCTGCACACGGTTTACGGCTGCGGGAGCCTTAATCGAGTTTCTTCGGTGGATACTATTCGCTGTATGGACATTTGCCACTTTCTTCTGGCCTTCTCCCAACACGTTGACCAGATACCAGCTTCTCCATTCCTGGACTGCTTTGTACCAAGACGTAGCCAGCTTCCTATCACTGGTGGAGAAGAAGTGAACGAAATTGGCAGTGCTCATGAACATGCTGGACTTCTGCTGACTTTTGACAGCGAAGCAAACTTTCTTCGGCGGCTTGATTTTTTTAGCCATCTGACGCGGCGTTGGAGCATAGATATCAAAATCAGACAAGTGGCAGATATTGGTCGTTTCACCTACAAGATTCTTGGCTAAGACCACTTGCCCATCTGACCGTAGGGTGATCCATCGTTTGTCCCACTTGCCTGGCATTTGTGAATGATATAAATACACTGAAGTATCTCCGGGCTGCTCTCTTGAAACGCTCCTTAAATCTAAGTCATCGTCATTGCCTCCTGTGGGCGAAGGGACAACGATCAATACATTCTGTTCATCATTATCCCACGAGTTCAGTACATCGCGAATATGCTCGTATCTTCTAAGAGGCCGTTCTAACCCAACTTGCTTGAAAGACTCGAGTAGTACTACCGAATTTGGGTCAATTATTCCGGGCAGTTTGCTTGAAGCAAAGCGAATGACATCAACCGGAGTTGTTGACGGCGTGATAGTAATCGGAATGACACTATCCTGACACTTGACCATGACTCTCCGCTCACCAGCGTTGACGGCGGATATGGGTGCATCGAAACTAGGTACAGGCGCAGGCGCTACACTCTCTGGTTCAATAGGGATAGGAAAAGAGATAGTCCGCTTCAGTTCAGCTCTGCTGTCGGATCCAGTAGCTTTACTGATACTGCCCGCCATCCGCTGAGTGAAGCTCTTTTTAGTTGATAATATCGGTCTTGAAGTAGGTTGCCTTTGCTTGTGCTCCCGGCTAAGAAACCCCAGATCTTCGGACTTTATCGCTGGTTGGTTGATCGGTTGAGCGCCCTGCCGCAGGCTTTGGCGTCTCTGTCTATGGCCACATGTTCTCTCCAGCTCTTCCCGCCGACGTTCGTCATAGCCAGCTCCCTTCATCCGTCTACCGTCGGTCTGTTCTTTACATAGTATTTGTGCCTGACAGTTATCATCGCCATTAACGGCGTACCGAGCTTCAGGCCGCGCTGCGTTTTCGGAGAAATTCCGAGGATGTACTCCTGCCGTTGGCGCACTGGTCTGCACTAGATTCGATAAGTCTCTCTGGCCTTCGGGAAGGGATCGAATGCCTCGAGATTGGGAAGACGCAGTAGTCGCTCCTGCGAGCACATGCCTCGGAGCGTCTTCCACAGTCTTCCCTTGGCTACTATCCTCACGTCGCCTCGGTATTGCTTCCAGGTCCAGATCGGGTTCGTTATATGGGCCAGAACTAGACTGTGATTCTGCATGCGGCCTCTTGTACAAGGGGTTCGTGGGCATAGGTGGAGGGTCAGCTTGGTTTTTGACTCGACGGTTTCCCCGATACCTCGACATGCTTCGTGCAATTGTCTCATTTCTAAGAGGTGCAGGATTCTCCGTTTGGACTACGGCAGGCATTGTCGCTATCACAGAGGAACCAAGTGTTGATGGAGAATATCTTGGAGTATGTTGCTGCGACTGGGGATACGTCTGTACCTCAGTCGACATCTTGGGTCCGTATTGCAATGAGGTGGTCTAGTTTGAGGCATCTGCGATGTTTGTGACAAGCAGTGAATAATTTCCATAGGGGGGGGCCAATTCCAAGAATTCGTTTGCGGATCCACGCGACTTGCATTAATCTATATAGGGCTGTTGTGTACTGTATCTTAGCGTCTTTCAGCGTAATTTTGACAGCCCACTGGTACCGTATCATGATGTGCCCTCATACTACTGTATCTTTGGCAGTCACATCTGTAGGAGTACTGTACTGTACAACGTCCTTGCCCACGATCATTAGTCTTAGAAGTTCGCTCTTTCTGTTCATTTCGAAGCGCTGATGGTCGGGTGTATCTATGGTCGTGCGTCCAAAGCCATCGCCGTGAACCACCATCCATACATTCGTAGCAGCGTCTCCCCATTAAGATTACCAGACAGCTTTCTCATTCTACTTGGTTCAATCTCCCATGACCTTATTTCTCTTCCTTGTTTCTACGCCTGACTGCCTTCTTCTACCCAATGATAGCATCTTGGAAAATAGTTCCCCCAAAACAACATAAGACTCTACTTCAATGAGAGATCGAAGCAGAATACGAGGTGAACTGATGGAGGATAGATGGTACTACGCCTTGAAGAGACCGCAATGGTTGATGGAACATGGGGCGGACGGAAAAAAGGTACATCAAGACATGATCATCAAGGACACTTGGAAAAGTACTTTTGTGGACCATATGTCGAACGGTATGGTGATCGACGGCATATCGCAGATGTAGACACAAAGACTTCCAGATCTCGAAGTAAGATACAGAATGCAAATGTAGAAGCTTTGTTAGCTGTGGAGACATACTACGATGTCGTTTCGGTTGTGTTGTCCAATTCGTCTAGCAGAGGATTATACTATCACGGTACCATGTGTGGTTGGTCTGCACGGCTGCTCCAATATCACGATAATATAGGTGTAGTACAATTTTGGTGTAGAAGGGCCCCTGAGAGTCATCTAAGCACGCCTTAACAAACCGTATCTGAAGACGAATAGGGCGTAGACCACGACACTGTTTATTTTCTGAAAGCCCGTACCTCCCATTTCCTGAAATTCCGTCAGCCGGTACATGGAAGACACTTCTATCGTATCCGTGTGCATACCACCAAGCCTTGAAACTCTGCGTTTGGACATTGATCCCAAGATCTTTAAGAGTTTGACTCGACAGATGTGTATCATACGGTCTCTGCACGCTTGCTTTTGGACCATTCCCTTGTCTATCTGCTTCAATCTTGTCTTCAATTGGAAGGCCCATGATCTCCGCAAATAGCTCACATATCTCGTACTTCGTGTATCTATCCTCCGATGAAAACTGTAAGGTCCTTGGCATTTCCGACCGAGCATCGCCTGCTTCCAGGTACTTCCCAGCCACATCCTTGCAGACCCGTCCTACATCTTCAGTATTGGTGGGGTAGCGCTGAGCCCAATGATCCATACTGATCTTGGCGTTTTCCGCCTTCACCTCCTGAGCCTTCCATACCACGTCCATTAAGACGTTGATGGCACTTTCTTTAGGTTCCTCAGCTTTGCCATAGAGAACAGGCACCCTCAATACGATGCCTAAACCTGTGCTCTTGGTCGTGTCCAGTACAACTCTTTCTCCATCTAGCTTTGTTTGCCCGTATAGATTTGGAGGGCTTGGGAATGCGTCGGCTTCATAAGGAGCTTCACCTGGCACGCCCGGAAAGACATAATCAGTAGATATGTAGATGAGGAGGATAGATTGGGAAGAGGTTGCCTGAGCAAGGTGGTGGGTGGCTTCGACATTTAATTTTTGGGCTCCCTTCGGATCAGCATCACATTTATCTGGAAAGCGGTTTGCGGCACCTGAAACGAAATCAGTCCTAATTTGAGGTTCAAAGTATTACACTTCTCACTCACAGTGTATCACGACTTGGGGTCTGTGACCTCAGCATCGTCAGCTTGCATCCATGGCGAGGTGTGACCGCAATATTGCTGCCTACTTGACTTTATCTAGTACTGACGATATCGCCGCTTGGTCGGACACGTTTAGCTTGATGATGGAAGGCGGTTTCGCTCTCGAGAACCCGGTGCCCACAACGTCCCATCCAGCTTCTTGAAAAGCTTTCAACACCTGGCGGCCGAGTAGGCCCGTGGCACCAGTAACAAGTACTTTCCGTGCCATGTCGTGATATTCAATACCTTTAGATAATGCCTTTACGTGAGGACAAGCTCAACACGTGCAATGGGCTCAGTATCGAGAGAGATTCCACAACCCTGCTTGGCTGGGGTTGTTGTCGTTTTTGTAGGCCCTTCCCAGCATTGCACATTTACAGAATTATCCAACATCGAGCATTTCTATCATGCAGGTAGCATGCATTCTTGATCGGGGAGAGTTGCGACGTATACCTATCTCATCTTCACAGCCATCCATAAAGGACAGCATGCAATGAAAAGATGCAGTTTCTTCAATGAAGAGAATTTTTCAAAAATTCCGATACGAACCGAAGTCCATAACGAGTGGTCATAAAGTAGTTTTCAACTAGCAAAAACGCGATCTCGGACGAATCCTCACTGATACGCGTAAAGCCCTTGCACTTAGATGGGGATGGAAGAGAGTCGGAGTTGGCGGACAATATGTACCAGTGGGTGAAAGCCGGGTAGCACCTGGGGGTAAGGGTCCAATACACAAGGCAAATTCCTCGACACTTCCGCCCAGTACTTACGGACAGTTACGGTAGAGGCGCAGGCAGCAAAAGAACTCGAGGACCATAGGTCTACTGTTCTGCCTATCTTTTCTTTGAAGGTTCGCTACTTGACCTGCGGTACCTTGTTCTTCTGCTCTCAGAATTACGCTGAGCGAGACTGCTGACCTCTTGGGCGTCTACAGTGGAGCTCGACATAGGCTGGTCTCTACGGGCCACTGGCGATAAGACAAGAATGCTAGTTGCAATCATGGTAAAATAGCAAGTCTTTCAATGGCGCAACTCATGATCAAATTCACCCGCTTCCATGAAATTACATCCAAGAGACATTAGGCCCCTCCGTCTTCATCATCATCCAGCAATTCCTCCAATAAGGTGTCATTTGTCCCTGTCATGTCTTCGACCTCATGCTTTGTGACATCCATCTTCATGTCATCTGCCTCATCGGAAGGCACCCCTGGTAATTCAATTTGCCCTTCATCTACTACAGTTAGACCTTCTTGCGCCGGCTCAGCAATGGTCTCTCCTTCAGTACCTCCTCTGAAGGCGCTTGATTCGCCTATTACTTTGTTCAAGGCTGCCTCCAATTTGTTGAGAGCATTTCGGGTTGTCGCATCAGTCCCAATCTTGAGGTCAATGGCCTCGATGACGAGCTCGTGAGCAGATTGTAGCTTTTCTGCGTTCGAGTTGCCGGTTATGTATAGCTTGCTCAGCATTGAAAGGAGAGCTTTCTTTTCTTCTTCTAGAACATGGTCAACTATTGCATAAGCGGTCACGGAGCAATGGTCAAGCTTACTTGTGCACCCATGACTCATTGCCTTCTCGAGCAGATCCTCCACAAGACTGAGATGAACGTCGCCATTAACAGCCTTGACCTCTTTCCTACCAGCCTCGTCCCAGCTAACAGTGGCTTCATCTTGTACCACTAATTTTCTAGCATCGGTCCAGTCGGCCAACATATTTCCTACAACCGCTATTCCCACCATCTCTTCGTCCTCTTCCAATTCCTCTCCTAGGTTCATTAGAGTATGCATGATCCCTACCACAACCCTCGCCATTCTTTCCATATTCTCCCTACGGCTGTGACAATATACTGGCAGGAAGTAGCTTAACGCCTGCCTCACTCCAGCATTATCCTTCGTGGTAGGATCAAAGTAGCAGACCACAAGTTGCCTGAGAAGTTCCTCATCTTGGACTACGCTGGTCAGCATCAATTTGCAAAGAGCGGTTGTAGCTGCTGATTGAACATCAGGTGATTGCACCGCCTTCGTAGCTTTCGTAAAAACTTTGAAAACTGATTTCTGAAGTGCAGGATCGGCCGTTGGTGAGGAGAGCAGACTTGGATGTGTCGTCAACATATCAGAGAGAATATGGAGAGCGGTCACTTGAAGTGCATCATGACCCTTATTGAAGCAGTGAAGGAAGAGGCTTAGGTTTTCTTCAGCTAGATTCTAGAGCCAGAGTGTCAGTATAGGTAAGCCTTCAAGGAAAGGACCATCATACCTTATCGAGAAGGCAGCACAAACCCAAGCAGAGTAGACCACGTTCTCTGATTGGTGCTTCGTGACTCCTAACGGCTGGTACAACTAGATTGTTCAGCATTGTCACCAAATGAATATTTTGCTGTAGATTATCCTCCACATTTTGCAGCATACATTGCGCTATATGGAGGCACTTCATGTTGATCACGATTTCTTTAATGGCCTTGGCCTCGTCTTCCTCGCCATCTACGCTATTGGCCCGGACGCCGTTCTGCTTGTTGCTCGCCTTTGTCGGTGTGGTCCCGCTCATCTCTGATTGGGCCGAGTGGAAGCTTTCATCTTCATCGTTGGCGTTATCTTCTTCATTGGAGATGGTGTCATGGACTTCGGCGACAGCTTCCAGTACTACGCCACAGAACTCCCGCTCTCCAGCAGCGTCAGCGCCGCAAACGTCTCGGAGGACGTCGACAGCAAGCTTGGTGATCTCATCAGGTAATCCGGCAATGGCAAGTGTTTCCCTCATAAGAGAAAACATCTTTCTTCTACCAACTTCGTCGGAATAATCCAGTGACTTTGCAATATGAAGCAGTTGTTCCACAACGAATTCTAACTCGACCGTGTCTTCATCCTCTCCTTCACCTGAGCCGTCGGCGTCGTTACGTTTTAGACAGTCTACCAAGTTGTTCATATATCGTTGGAGAAAGAAAGCAAGTTTAGTCACCTCCGGCATCTTCTCCTCAGCAAGTGATTCATGCTTTGGTTCGCCGTCTTGTCTACAGAAGTCATTGAAACTTCTGGCCAGGAAGACACTCTCGGGGGTTAAACTGTCCCAGAATGCATTTTCGAAACTCATAGCGTCACAATAGTCTGGTCTTCCGATCCAGAACTCTTTCATAGCTTCGCCAGCCACACCATGTTCGACTGCTGAATTTACGACGTCAATACGCTCCAGCAATTCAAGCAAGCCGTCAACGCTGGGAGGAGCAGCTTCTCTAGCTGGACGACCCTTATCAGCTGTTCGTGGGCCTGCGCAGTCCTCGATCCAACGCTCTCGGAAGAGTCTTGCCGTGGCTTTCCGAACGTTCTCATCGCGGTCACGCAGACCCCACCGAAGCAGCTTCTCTCTCATAGACAGCGACAGGTGGCGGAAGTCACCCAGAGCTGGGAGCAGTCGTGAATAGAGCGCCCTTCGCGTAGCTGAATCAACATCACGAGCCCGCTCTAACAGATAAGGTAGAGTGCTTGGGGTCAAGGGTAGATTCAGTAGAAGAGAGCGGCGGACGTCTGCACTGGGATCATGCTGAAGGATCTCAAGCAGCCTCTCCGACAGGCCGCTTGCTTCGTCATCGTCGCTATCTGCGTTGTCCTGTCCTCCATCGTCTTCATTGCCAGCGAGTCGTCCCAGGCCGAGGACAGCCTGAACTCTTATCATTGGCTCTTTATCTTTTGTTCTTTTGAGAAGCCCAACCTTCAATAGGTGATAGTACTCATCATCGATTGACTCAAGCGAGTTGATTATATGCGCTATTAGCTGGGTTGAACGATAGCGAACGGTCTTTTCCTTCGAAGCCAGCAGTGGTAGCAATATGGCGAGAATATGAGAAGTCAGCCGAGTGCTTGGGGTTTCAGGAAAGGACTGTGTTTCGTCAAGCTCTTCAGGAAGAAGGGCCGCATCTATGAATGATCAGTATCTGCTCTGAGGGTTTCAATGTAATCTATCTCGTACCTTTCTCACAGGCATGTCGAAGGAACAGCCCTAGGAACCTCACGAGTTTATCGCCTACACCTTCACTTTTCTTCACACACATGAATCGGATGACACAGCGCGCAACTTCGACGTTGAAATCATCCTCCCCGAACTCCTCCTGCCTTTTGTTGCTGGGGTTGATCGGTTCGTAGCAACATGCCTCCTGTACCTTCCTCAAACTGATCACCAAGTTCCGATGGCTTGCAATTGTTCTCTGTGCATCTCCGAAAAGGTTACAGATTTGTGCTCGCAAACTTGACGAGGGTCCTTCATCTGGTATAACCACCGTTGGGGAGGAAATGCGTGACGCGGTCGACCTGCGCGAAGCTAGTGTTTGGGTTGATGGTTTGTGAGAACCTCGAGACGTAGTAGAAGCACGCGTGGATACTCTTCCTGGCATGCTGGCGACTCGTTGCAGATTTGAGACAATTGCGATTCTAGGAAAAATCAAAAGAAGAGTCAAGGTCGAGTTGGTGATGCCGGTGTAAACAAACAAAAGCCGCTAGTGCTTAGCGCCGTAAACTCCGCAAAAATGAACCCCTCCAAATCTTCCATATTCCAGCAGCTTGTTTTTACGATTTCTCCTCTTCTGTAATACCATGTTCACTAGAGGCGTGCGAAGATTTGCCACAACAGCGTACAGGATGGCAGAATTATCAGCTAAGGTTGATGCTTCAAACCAATATCGGGTCCAATTAGCCAAAGCGCAAGGCCATGTCGACGGGTTTGTTGGAGGTAAAGGTTACTTGTTCATGTACATTTGTGTCTGGCTAACCGAATGTGCATCGATTCAGCAATTGGGAACACACCCCTAATCCGCCTCAAACGCCTTTCAGAGGAAACTGGATGCGAAATTCTGGGCAAGGCGGAGTTTCAAAACCCTGGTGGTAGTGTTAAAGACCGCGCGGCTTTGTATGTGATCAAGGAGGCTGAGGAAAAGGGTCTTCTACGGCCAGGTGGAACTGTCATTGAAGGCACGGCCGGGAATACAGGCATTGGCCTTGCTCATGTGTGCCGTTCCAAGGGCTATCAATTGGTCATTTATATGCCGAACACCCAATCTCAAGGAAAAGTTGATCTTCTGAGACTTTTGGGTGCCGAAGTCTTCCCGGTGCCAGCGGTGGCATATGAAAACCCGGAGAACTACAATCACCAAGCTAAACGTCACGCCGAGAGGCTGGACAATGCAGTATGGACAAACCAATTTGATAATATGGCGAACAGGAGAGCACATATCGAAACAACAGGGCCAGAGATATGGTATCAGACTGAGGGCAAGATTGACGCGTTTACTTGCGCTACAGGAACAGGTGGAACGCTAGCAGGTGTTACAAGATATCTAAAGGACATGTCTAATGGCAGAGTAAAGTCATTCTTGGCAGATCCACCAGGCAGTGTTCTACATGCATACATTACTAATGGGGGCAAAATGATTGAAAGGACTGGCTCCAGTATCACGGAAGGTATTGGTCAAGGCCGTGTCACAGATAACCTTCAGGCAGACATCGACCTTCTTGATGGTGCACTACATATTAGTGACGAGAAGAGCATAGAAATGGTATATCGATGTCTTGACGAGGAGGGACTTTATCTAGGTTCCAGCTCCTGTCTGAACGTCGTTGCGGCAAAAGAGGTGGCGGAGAAATTAGGAAAAGGGCATACAGTGGTTACGATACTTTGTGATGGTGCTTACAGATATGCTGACAGACTTTTCTCAAGAAAGTGGCTGCAAGAGAAAAATCTACTGGGTGCTATACCACCACACTTAGAGCGATACATTGTGTTGCCCTAATCATTTAACTCAAGCATAGCGAAATGGACTCGATCCAAGGCTCGCCCAGAGATACCTCAGAGTATCCGAGAAGCTTTTCCCGTCATAGAGGATGATGAGAAATTTGAACTAAAGCAACCTTCTTGCTACCATGACTGGTAATCAGATTCTCAATGAATGCAACTATATGACGGGCTTCGAAACCGTCCCGCTTTACTGCTTCCTTCTTCTGGATCATCCTAGCTTTCTTTACTGGAATATAAGTTGTTGTTTCTTCTTCGTATGATCAACATCAACCATTATCATTCACCGCACCCTTGATTGCTATATGAATTAAGTACCACACCGATTCATATTATATTCCCACTCAGCACGAGCTCAGTAGTGTGAGTAATTTTGATAGTTGACCATAGGATCCGGCCTTGAGCAGTTTAGCATGACAGCAGAGCCGAAATTGAAGGTACTAAGGAAGAGCAGCTCATCCAGGACGGCAGCTGTCAGTGAATACCAAGATGTAACCTCAACACTAATTCTTGCCACAACACATGCCTTGGCCGTTCCCTTACAACAACCAGCATCCCAATATACTTCAGAACAACAACAGAATATAGCATTTCGTATTACAAAGAAGTCTTGCGTTCATTTTTGCTAAGGATATTACATCTTCTATCCCACTTTTTGCCTACGACGTCTCTGACTGACCGGAATGGAAGCCTCAACTCGCTCACCAGACCCACCAGCAGGCCTACTATCCCTCTCAACAGAAATCCTGATCATGATCGCCGAGGAGCTCCGATACCTTTTCCAGCGCTGTAACGCATGCAATACAACGCAGGCAGTCTGGCGCACCGAATCCAACTTCGTCCCCATGGCTCTTACCTGCCGTCGCTTCCGCGATATCCTTAGCGCGTACGCATTTGTGCCAAAACGTTCGCGGGGGAACTGCCTCATGGCAACTTTCACATGCCCTTGCGTGTTGGCGCGTATGAGTGCCATTGCACAGGAGCCGCTGGCAGCAAATATTGAGGCGGCTGCGAAGATAGAGGAAGAGGCTACAAGAAAAGAGGCGGAGGAAGAATCTGCGGTATTAAGATATCTATGGAAGCGCCAGGCACGAAACCCGCGGCGAGGAGGTCGTCGAGGGGGTTCTTCGAGAGGGCGTGGAAGGGGATAAAGGAGCACTTTGGATCACGAGGTAGCGTTGTACGCATCCTATGGCGAAGAATGACTGTTTCTAATACGAGGGTAATATTTGCATAGCCCTTTCGCCTCCACCTTGGTTCGCATTGGAAATGTCGTGGGGCGAATAATCCCTGGTGCTTAAGGACGAACAATGTACACATGACGCTGGATAATCCAATCGGCCCAAGATCTATAGATCTTAGTGTCATACACCATCATACAGGATCCTCAGCAAAAGCCAGCAACGTAAAGATAATACATTTCCCATATGGTCCCATTCCAGGAGCCACCAACACTCCAGCGTTTCCACACACGACAAAGACCTCTCTTTCTTTTCGAAAAACCATGACTAATAGAGGGAGAGTTCTTCTCGATAATCACGCATCATAGATTTCTTTGTGTCCCATTTCATAGAGCGTCATATATCATACTTGATCTTCGGTGGACGGACAAAGAATGGGCTCCGTAGAATACAGGGCTGTTCTTTACAGGGGCTTTGGTCGTTTACTGGTAGATTTGTACATTACACCTCACGAAATTCACTTCTGCACCTCTCCTCATGAGACATAAACATGTAAAGACCCAAAATATACTCAATGCACGTGCAGTAGACACCGCCACCCTTCCCATACCACCCAACAGGAAAAACCCCCATACCGGATCTACAGTACAACCTCGATATATGAGAGAGGACATGGAAACCTAACACATCATATAGTTCTCACCTCATCAATTGCCCCCTAAATACTCTCACCTTGTTGAGTCTCCCACCTCACCACCGTTAATCAAGTGCACGGTGCTTCGTTTTATGCGCGCCGCCAGTGCATATTACTTACCCGCTCTTCAACTTTGGAACCTCAAGTCTCCTCCCAGGCTGGTTACAAGGTGAGTACAAGGAAACATCAAGCATCCGATCTTACATGCGTATGATCACACAGCCTTGCATTCCATTCATTCATCACATATTCCTACGTACTCCTAAGTCTACCACGCCCCTTTGTACACCGACCACCTCCAGTATACCACCCTATGAAGAGTAACCCACAAACATGACGCTAGCAAATGCAAATGCAAGATGCCCACCGCGAGTCCTTTACAATACTCCAAAAGCATTGCGCTCTGTAAAACTCCTTTGCCCAATCACGGACGTAGATATTCCCAGTATATAAACAATTCATCCCCCTTATGCTTCCTTTTCGTTAAGCTCCTTCTGCCGCTTCGTCTTTAGGTCGGGATGATTCGCCAACCCAGCCATTAATTTTCCCAATGCCCCCCTCGCAGGTCCCGCATGAGCTTTGGCTGATGCACCATTCTCGATAATATCCAGATCCTTCCCCGTTGTCGTCGCCGTCGTAGGAGCTTTATCTAGCGGACGTTCGTTGTGGTCCATTTCGCTAATATTCGAATTGCGCCTTTGCATTCGCTTGGCGGCATCTTCGTCTTCCTTTTTGTGTAGGGAATCCGAGGGAAGGAGGATGGCGCGGTCGAGGGCATAAGGAAGTCCGCGATGCCGGCCCCGCACCATCATGGCCATAACGACGACTTTGGAGACGACGGTAAATTCGCTGCTGAACGAAGCGTTGATGTTGGGGTAGCCAAGGGAGAGCCCGACGGTGCCGTACGCGGAGACGATCTCGAAGAGGCAGGCGAATAACGTGAAAGCGCTATCGTTCGGATTCTGCAACTTCGGGCCCTCCGCAATCGCAATGATAAACAGTCCCAAGAATAGATACCACAAATCGAAACTCAACTGGCGACGCAAATGAGCCCCCACGTAGGAGGGCTCTTTTTCGTCTTCTTCGTTCTCGGCTGAGGAGCCCCAGATGCCTAGGGACTTTTCTTCGTAAACATTTGTGCGACGTACGGAAATGGCGATAGGGAAGACTGAGATATACATCATGATGAGATAGGAGACTTGGATGCCGGGGTGGAGGTTGGAGAGGCTGACATCGGAGAAGCCGGCGGTGCGGGTCGAAACGGCTTGGAAAAGGCCGTTGAGGACGCGGTAGCCCGGGGAGCCGATGCCTGTTACGGTGGGATCGTTGAGCTAGCGTGTATGTTAGAGAGACATTTAGAGGTGACTACTATGGCAAGAAAACTTACATCAAGGATGATAAAGAAGATGAGGTCCAGGCCATTCAGAACTACGAGGATCCAAAACAGCCACCATGTAGCGGCACTTGGGAAGAGTAAGGTGAAGCAGCGTCGGGGATGGTCAAGTAAGAACCTCAACTCCTCCCATACCCCGCTATTTTGTGGCACCAGGAATGAGCTTAGCCAGATTACGAAACGAAGCATGCATGGGAAACCAGTATTCCCGATAACAATGAGGAAGCTCCCCAGCAGGAGAGGCAACACGGCTTTTTGGAAGGAGATCATCGAATCTGGTGTGAGCGTGAAGCCGAGATCATTGAACAGGGAAGCTGGTGTGAATATTCCCCTTGGACTGCGTAAGCTTTTACTTGGAGATGGAATAACCGCTCTGCTTACCACCACGCTCGTGACAGGCCATCGCTATCAACTATAGAGCCATAAGTGGCGCTGCGTACAATCCAGGGCGCCAGGGTGACCACGCCTAGTAAATGGAAGAAAAGGTAAAACGCTACGTTTCATTGTACGTTAGCGGTAGGCCGTGAGATGAGTTCGGCGGTTTTTGACACACTTACAAACGAGTACGATGGCCAAGGTCTTCAATGAGCGGTATTCGATCCCACCGAGTTCCTCCCTTTGTTCTTCTGTTAGATCAACAAACGCAGAGTTCCGTCCTAGAGTCGGCTGCCAGCTAAGATATGGCATAGGGTCCTTTTCTCTAGAGCCAGATGCCCTCAGACTCCCAAATGTCCCAATACGCGATCTGAGCCGTGCTGAAGGTGGACCTATCTCATCTGTCGGTGTTACTTTGACTGCCTCAGAATTTCCGGTCTTCCGCAACGAGAGCTTAGGCAAATTCCCAGTGTCAGTCCTCGTGGCTGGACGATTGAGCTCGTCATTTATTATATTGCGTTCCACATGTTTACTGTTCACGGTCTCTTTGCGCTCTATTGGACTAGTAATTTCACGATTCAATGGTCCGCCATCGTCATCGCCAGCCAGTGTTTCTGGGACATCACCGCGATCAAAATCTCTAGGGCCAGGTATCCGAAGTGTCCCTTTATCCTTGGGGTTCCTTTGGTTCTCTAGAAAAGCGATGTGCTGTTCCGGAGTTAGGCGTTGGGGTACACTTTCTAGCGGGGAACCAGTGCCTCTTTTCTTGTCAACTTCGTCAGCGAATGTGACTTCTCTGTGAAACGTGGGTGGTTGTTGTAGAGGTGGCTGGGCGTGGCGCGTAGGTGGCTCGACAGCATCTCGCTGACTTGACGATGAAGCCGTCGCACTATCAAGTCCTTTATTGGGGTTTACTTTGTCTGTAGCATACTGGCTGTCTGCGCTGTCATTTCGAGACTCTCCATTATGCAGGACTACAATGTCCCGTCCATTGACACCTCGTTCCAAGAGTCCTGGATCTTGAGTGTCTTTTCTGGCCTCGGTTTTGGTACGAGATCGAGTGCGTGTACGACCCATGCTGTGCGCCTCTCTGACGACGTGCTGAAAGCGCTGTTCGAACCAGTACAATCTAACGAAGACCACAAATGTATTGATGAAGATTGGTGTGGCTATCATAGCAAGGAAGTAGAAGACAACCTGGTGATATGGTAAGCAAGAGCTGCGGTCGAATGGTCACCGATTGCGATTACCTGCTGATATGTATTGAGTTTGTTTACATCGATCCTGCAGAAATATTAGCACCAGCATCCGCACGGGGAAAGCATTGGGAGGTAAGGAGGTTTTACGGGTTTAGCCCACTTTGCGTTGCACATCCAGTGGCGAAGAAGATTGCGTCAATGTAGGCCAAGTTACCAGCTGGGTATAGGAGGATTGATCCAATGATGCCAAGGCAGAGTATGTACATATCTGTACCAGCTTCCATTAGCGCCTTCCAGATCTTCTAGACAATAACCATCATCTAGCTGGCGTACAATGTATTGTGAGAAAACTGAGGCGCCGCTTCTTGAAGGGCGAGCCCGGGTTGTGCGCCTTCACCCATTCGAAGGATTCAAGGAAAGGGCCGAACATGGTGAGGGAAGGCTGAACGCCCAACAAGGCGCCAACTGATTGGTAAAACGAACAGAGGTTAAGCGGGATACAAAGGTATGCGGGGATGAATCGTTGGAAGCTGGATTGAGGTGGATAGAAGACGTCGAGGAAATCCTTCCGCCACTTCTTTTTACAAGTTGGATTCTTTTCGAGTTATCATTTCGTCTGAGGGGCATTGCCTCATTGCCAATAGAAACGGCTTTTGCACAAGAATATGTACCATGATATCTAAACTTCTCAAGGGAGGTCATCAACCGGGCGGATCGATTTCCTCTCCACGAAAACCAAGGTTCCGGGCCGAGGCTACGGAATGGTGTATCGTAAAATGACGGTGTCAAACACACTAACGGCGGGTGAATTAAGGTTTCTCGCTTAAATCGCCTAATGCGGCTGCGTTTGCGGCTAGACATGGGTGAACCCAGACTGACAGCTCGAAAAGGCATTGGCGCTTAAGGCAGTCATCACCATGATACTCTGTCGAAGGATGATCATCAGACAGTCGTATATCTTTTACGATGGGCCAGTCCCACTGAAGATGCTGTGCAAGTGTATGAACTATCCTCGACTGTGCGTGAAGAGCTATGACAATCCATCAGCCATGGCATGGTTTAATTGTTCCAATATACGAAGGTACAAGTCTTCCAAGAGACGGGGGACCCGGAAAGAATTTTAACACCTTCAAGAACAAAGGTAACCGCAGTCTTCCCACCTCAAGTCCATCAGGGTCACTCGATGCCTGCTCTTCGAAATCACGAAAGCATGAAAGATGGAAAGCAATCCCTCTTGGCTTGCAGGTGAGCGTGAGAGATTGTAAGCCTGGCCGGGGGTCCCCAAATCAATGTGCAGACCGTCTCCAGTGAATCTGTAACCCTCTCATAGCGGGGTCGACTCGGGAGCCAGCTAGGGAGGGCCGAAGACCAATGAGGCTTGATTGCTTCCATTTCTGGACCTGATCTTCCCTGATCGGGCTCTTAGTAATTTCATGTAAGCTGAGTGAATCGACACCGAGTAGGGATGAGGCCGACCGATGATGCAACTTAGGTCAGACGCCATGGTAGTGACGTTTCCCAGGAGAAAACCCCCACTGAAAAACTCAACTCTCTTCTTTCTCGTTGTCCTCACCACCCCAGCGCTGTTGTCTCAATTACTACCCACTGATCAGAACAGACTATCTTACCTGTATCTTTCTTGAGAGCCTACCCATCAGAACAGACTGTTTTCCATCTATTTTTGTTGACAAACCTACCGAACTAGATAGAACAGAGATGTCTTCCCTCTATCTTTCTTAAGAAACCTACCGACTAGAACAGACCCGTCTTCCCTCTATCTTTCTTA